>Ga0187886_1000032_pt1 | contig 203861 bp, 181 predicted proteins | sample June2016WEW_20_1_FD_133001 | JGI IMG/M metagenome (GOLD analysis project Ga0187886, IMG submission 133001) | Peatland microbial communities from SPRUCE experiment site at the Marcell Experimental Forest, Minnesota, USA - June2016WEW_20_150 | ecosystem: Environmental > Terrestrial > Soil >...
AGCGGCAATCTACCGATGGAGTCTGGACAAAGATCGGATTCGTGGGCGGACACGGCACGACAACCGTACCGCAGGAGTATTCGTACACCGACAGGAATGCACCTTCGGGACGACTGAGCTATCGTCTGAAACAAACCGATTTCGACGGTGCGTTTGAATACAGCAATGTTGTCGAGGTAATATCGGGGGCAACAGATAAATCATTCATGCTCGGTCAGAATTATCCGAGTCCGTTTAATCCGGTAACGACAATCGAATTTTCAATACCTGATGATTCTCCTACTTCTTTAAAAGTCTACAACACTCTTGGTCAGGAAGTCGCTTCACTTGTTGACGGAGAGATTCTTCCTGCAGGTCTGATCCACAAGGTGACGTTCAATGGAACGAACCTGTCATCAGGGACATATTATTACATTCTGAAGAGCGGAAAATTCTCGGCTGTAAGGAAGATGATCTTGCTGAAGTAGAGAGTGTACCAATAAGTTGAAACATGAAGAACTCCAGTGATATGGAGCTCTTTTATATCATAGCACTGAAACCCTTGCCCACTTCGTCATCCCGAACATATTTCGGGATCTGGTAAAAAGCCCCAAACAGCTCACAGTTTTTCATTTATTCGATTTCAAACTATTTACTAGATGCCGACATGCGTCGGCATGACCATTTTCTGTTTTTTTGATTGACATCAACGCCCCCATTCGTCATCCCGAACCCCAGTTCGGGATTTGGTAAAAAGCCCCGAATGAATCATAGTTCATCACTTAAATCCTTCAACTCAGAATTCATCGATCGAATGAGATTCAATTTCCAATCGCGATGTCAGTTCTTCAATTGCTTTTCTCTTTCAATAGCCCACTGCATTGCTGAATATTCCTCGTAATAAACAAGGTACTTTAGTTTGTATCGTGCCGTGAACTTCGAACCCACTCCTTGCTTATGCTCTTCAACCCTCCTCCGTAGATCGTTTGTCACGCCGATGTAGAAGGTTGTCCTTGCGTAGTTTGACATGATATAGACATAGCCTTCGCCACTCATTGGGAGCTCTCTCGTTTTTGTCAGATCCCGACTTTCGTCGGGATGACTAATTAGCGTGGGGCGTTTATTTCTCGGCTTTCATCTCCCTCCAAGGCCGTCATCCCGCACTAAAGTACCGTTCCACGGAACTCCGGTTCGGGATCAAGTAAGAAGCCCCCCTACCGCACCTTCGCCACGGTTCCTTTTACCTGATCCGTCTGATCTCCCGCCCGAACTGATAGAATATAGAAATATACGCCGTTGCCGATTTCGTCTCCTTCATTATCTCTTCCATCCCAGGCGATGCGATTAAAACCGATCCGTAAATCCGATCCATAACTCTTGATTGATCGTATCAATCGTCCGGCTACGGTAAATATTTTTATCGAAGCCTCCTCCGGCGGCTGTGAGCCCGTATAGTTGAATGTAAAATAGGTCTCGGTTGCAAACGGATTGGGGAAATTTAAAACGTTCAGAAGCTGCTGTTGACCCTGGACTACAAAAGATATGGTCCGTGATCCTTGATTGTCGGCGTTATTCCCGGCGATATCGTGCGCCTCGATCTTCATCGTATGATCGCCATTGCTGAGGGTCGGTGTGAAGAGGACCTGCGCCCCGCCTGATGGAAGTGGAGTGAAATTCAGCGACAGGTTATTTGCGTACGGTATCCTTTTCGTATCGAGTGCAATTGAAATCGTTGACGTGTCAGCCGGTGTGAACATTGTATTGTCATTCATTGTGACAAGAATCTGTGGCGCAGGTCTCACATAATCGCCATCGACAATTTCTACACCGTCGAATGTTACCGCCATATTCGGCTGGAGGGAATCACCGCGTACGGTAAATTGTGCGAGTGCAATATTGTTAAATTCATATTGATCAACTACGCCAAGTGACTGCACTTCGCATTTGAGCTGTTGCCTGCCGGTAATTCCGGCTGTGCTCAGTGTAAAGTGCACTCTTTGAGATTGAAGTGGCGGTAGTGTATTAATTATTTTCTCGTCGACAATCACCGGAACATTATTCAGTCCGGTTCGAATAAGTCGGACTTTTATTGAATCCGCCATACCATTACCGATGTTATAGACATCGAGATCGACATCAACAGAATTCCCCTCCGTCACCGTATCGGCGCTTACTTTGACTGTTTGTGATCCGATAGCAAGATCAGGGGGCGGCATAAAGTCGACATGCCACCCGGAAAACCGAGGAGTCTGGTCGCCCGTAAAGCTCTCGAGTGTCGCAAGAAGGCGGAGCTTTGGATAGAGATGTGGATCAACGGTGTGAATATCAAGAGAATCCATTGCATTCCTCGATGTAAACAGAGTATCAATGCTCGTTCCACGGTCTCCAAGTACTTGAACCATAATTCCGCTCACCGACGGCTGGGCTGTACCGCTCCACGTAACTTTTGACCACTGACGAACCGGCCCGATCTGAGATGATTCAATGCTTCCTTTAAGGACACGATAAATGTTGGGAATTTCATACGCGACAACTGCAGAGTCAGTCTGGCTGTGCTCTTCAGCAATCTTTGTCCCCCCGCCAGAAGTTCTTTTTCCGATAAAGCACCATGCATCAAAATCGACCACCTGCCGTATCATTGTCGATCCGAGTTTCTCTATTTCCTGATAAAGAGCTTCTGAGACATTGGTTTTACCACGGTAAATAGTCCCCATCATGACATAATGTCCCGTGGGAATCGATTCGAGATACGTTACCATGGAATCCGGGAAATATTCACTATAATTGTCAAATGTTCCATAGCGGTAATTTCCGCTCTTCCCATCGACATCGACAACGATGAATCCTCCACCCACTTCCCACCAGTAAGCCGTGATCGTCTGGTTATCGATTCGTGCGATGGTATAATAATCCTTATCGGTATTATCGCGTGCGCCAAGAGCGCGGTAAAAAAGTTTCGTTGGCTGTTGCTGGACAAGGACGGCACCACTATCAGTTGGAATCGTCGATGAAAAAACAGATTCGCCTCCAAAGAACGGGAATTGCTGCTGCCATCGGAATACATTCGGCACAATCGTTGAAGAGACGGTAAACGCACTATTCATCCAGGCACCATATGCAGAGCCGTCATATGTGCGTGCTCTCCAATAATATATACCGGGTTGCAGTGCCTGAGTATTCCATCCGGTTGCCACGACGCCTTCAGGAACCGGAGGCGAAGATATTTTTTGAGAACTTGAGAATGTATTTGAGGTATCAACTTCAATAAGAAATTGTAGCCCTCCGGGGAAATCACCGGGTGGATTTGTCACTCGCAATTGAACTGGTCCTGCCGGTACAACTCCATAGGGAAGAGGTGACAGTGGAGAAAGGCTCGTTGGAGCGACCATCACTGCCAGTGCTGCAATATTATTGTCTTCCCATACCTCGGAAATTAAATTCGCCGGATCAATCGTAACTGTGAGCAAATGAGAACCCGCTTTCCCTTTCACCCTCCAGGGAAACACCAACGAATCTGCATATCCGACCGGTGGAAGTGAAATCGTGCCGAGGTCGTATGTCGCGTTTTGATAGAGATCGGATACGTGAATTTGTACACTGTCGGCGGTTGCCAGTCCGAAATTTCTCAGCCGAATGAAAACAGTAACGGCTGAATCCGATTCGATCGGGATTACGGGTTCGGTACGAATATCACTCGAAGCGATTTCGAGGTCGGGTTTCCGGGGAATTGCCAGCTGCGTCGCAGGATCACCAAGCAACGGGTAGAGATTGATGCCCGGTGTAATTTTATCGGAAGGACCGTAATGCGTCCAGAGGCCGATGCGTGCAAGTGTTGTCAATTTTCCAAGATCACGCAGTGTGTCTTTTGCGACTCCTGACAGGAAGAATTCGGTAACAACACTACCGAGCGAGTAACTGCTGAATCCCGCTCCCGCCCAGAATGCAATTGCACCTGCACGATGCGCAAAAATAAAATCCTCGGAATATACATTCGATCGGTTATCGGCAAAAAAACCGACGTTACAGCTTACGCTTGAACCGAAAACATATTTCCCGGCATTCTGCAACGTTGCCGGGTCTCCGGCATCTACAGCCCAGAATCTTCCGCCGGAATGACCGATAAAATTAGAAAACACAACCCCTTCATTATAAATCGCTCTGATGCGATCTTTATGTTCCCCATCCACAACCGAACTTGTTGTTTTCATTATGGTATCGGCAATGCCGGCAATTGGAGGTGGTACGACAAAGCGACCGATAAAATCCATCGACTGACCATCAAAAGAGTGCTTTTCAACATCTGTATTCCCCCCCGAGATAAACAAAAACCGCTTGTTCCAATTTCCCAACTGGTAATGGTCGTATTCGACAAGCTTATCGACATAATCGTTCGCCATTTCGAGGTTCTCTACCGGAATACGCCCGACATAGAGTGAAGGAATAATTTCATCCTGATCAAAACTAACGTACCAGTTATCTGTCGGAGGATACCCGTATGCAGGGACGAAATTCGTTTTTACCGTGTTGGAAAACAGATGCCGGAAATCCCAGATCGCATCTCCGAACATCACAATATATACAGGAGCCGGCAGCGACCACTGTGAATATGCATACCGGATGAAATCCTTGATTGGTTCAGGCGCGAATATTCCGTAATTAAATTCATCATAAATATCCTGTACGTCAATGACCGCTGTCCGGAAGGAATTTTCCGTATGCCGTTGCTGCGCAAGACGATCTGCGGCGGAACGAAATGCGGAGTGTGTTATGATGATGTAATCGGCTCCCGATGAATTCGCACGGATATCTTTGAATATTTTCTGTTCAATTTTTACCGGAACCTTCTTTGCCGATTCTCCGATTACTATAAATTGATGCGGGATGTTTTCATTTGTATTGAAAGAGACTTGAAAATTCGTGCTGCTCTGTGCTACGGTGATGTTCTCGATAGTGCGGCCTGCGGTCAGATCGTAGACAGAGACTGTCGAGTCGGTTATTCCGCCGATGACATACCGCGCCGGACCGGGAACGCAAGAGAATGCCAGAGAGTTATCGTGAGCTACAAATGAGAAATCTCCCTCGATTTCAAACCAATCAAGATAAAATTCATTCGGATCTGATGTTGTAACCAAAGACTCTATCCCGATCATGTTCGTTCCGGAGAGAAGGATATGCGCGGGTATTGAAAAAACTGCGATGGTATCTCGGTTTCCATTGAATTCGACAGTCCCTATGACTGTTCCGTTCACAGAAATCCGGGATCGATGATCGGGTGTTGAAAAATATCCGGTCATCCCTCCAAGATGGATACGGAGTAGGGCTTCATGAGCCGGATCGACATCAGGCAGCGAGCACGGAAATTGTGCAACACCGCCTCCCGGATAGAAGCTTGTCCAGTACCACCCCTCGCTCGGTACTCTACGGATATCGTTAATATTCTCGTCATCAATGCCCGCATAGTACGATTGATCTTGTTCAAAGTGACGGATCGCATTGTAGACCGGAACCGGTGCAAGTGATGTATCTGTCGTATTTTGTACAGCCGTCATCCGTACGCCATTACCGCTTCCCCATGCCAGCCAGTATGCATTCGTATCTGTATATTCGCTAAGGAATGCCCCATTCGCACCTCTATTTCGCAGACCATAGAATTCAATCACGTCTGCCGAATCAAGTTTTCCATCCAGTTCACCCTTTACAAGTATCGGTATCTCCTTCCCGCAATAAAAAACCTTAATTGTCCTCGGATCAACACCATCGAGCGGGATGCCGGCGCTTCGCAGCTGTTGTCCTGTCATTGCATAAATTCCATCATTCACAACCGATAATTTCGCAAAGGCAGGATAAGGGCGGAACCAATCCCGAAGCGAATCACCTGTTGTCCGTGGTGTAAAAGCGATTTGCCACGTGGCAGCCTGTGACGCATTGAGGATAGTTTCGCGATACAACTCTTCGAATGCAGGATCAGCGGTGAGATGTTGTGTCAACGGCATTTTGAGATTTGCCGTACTCCCGAAATGAATCCGTACAACCAATTTGGTCACCCGTTTGATTTCACCTGTAACGGGATTATATTGAAGCGGATGAATCGTAAGATTTACCACACGCTGATGTCGGAGAAGAGTTGGCGATCCAAGCGCAGCAATCTGATCAGGATAAAACGCATTACGATTATAGACTGCTGGTGACGGCTCGTATGAATATCGAACCTGAAGGCTATCCAACCGGTGTTCACGTGGAGTAGGAGCGACGAATCCTCCCGATTCGGATGATTGCTGTAGTTCGATAATCTCGAGTGTCGGTTTCATCGTTGACGCATCGGGTGGAAGGGCAATCAGGGTTCCACACACCGGCAGCTGAGGGACACCGCGTTCAAGCGTTGTTGCATATTTTCCTTCAAACAGACGCGCTGCCCGGCCATCGATGATGATAGATCGAGGGAGATACTGTGGCGATTTAAAATTGATATCGACGCTGCGGTCGGTTTGTGCCAGCAGATTGAACTGCCGCACCGGTTGTGCGCTGCAGATATATATTCCCAGACACAACACGAGAAAACATTGAAATGCTGTTTTCATAGCCCTATATGAATTATGTTTTTCCATTACCATCCAATAAGCCATTATGGCAGTTATAATCTGCCTTTACTATTACCAGTCCCCTCTCTTTGAGAGGGGCGTCGTCCTGAGCGAGTCCCGACGTTTTGTGTTGGGGCGAGTCGAAGGATAGTCGCCGTAAGGCGACCGGGGTATGTCCGATGGCGCCTTATCACACACCCCCCTCAACAGGCTCGGGGCATCGCCTCCGCCTCCCCTCTTAAGATGGGAGTGTTTTCATTTTTTTGTTTCGTTTTCTTCATCCGGAATAATCATTTGAGATTGATATTCGTAATTCTCAATCCATTCCTCGATAGATTTAAGTACTCCTTCCATATCCCTTTTTATTTCTAAATCGTCAAATCGAAGAAAGTTGATACCGAGCGATTCAATGTCTTTTTGCCGGGTCTTATCTTTTGTTTCATTTGCAAAATGACTTTCACCATCGATCTCAATAGCCAGATTTAATCGTGGACAATAAAAATCGACGATATAATTTTCAATCGGTTTTTGCCGATGAAAATCGTAACCACGGATCTTCTTTCCTTTGAGTTCATTCCAAAGCAGAATTTCGGAAAGGGTGCTGTTATTGCGAAGCCTCCTGGCTAATTCTTTTAATTTGGGATTGTAATGTATTATTTTTTTTATAATGGTCATGATTATAAAAGTCCCCTCTCTTTGAGAGGGGTGGTCGCCGTAAGGCGACCGGGGTGTGTTCGATCACGCTTTATCACACACCCCCCTCGACAGGCTCGGGGCATCGCCTCCGCTTCCCCTCTCAAGAGGGGAATATTTTCATTCTTTTTTTTGGTTTGTTTTCTTCTTATTTTGGACAAGTCCGATTTATTTACATTGAACTTCGCTGTCTGAGCACCCGAAAAAGAAAAACTGGAATTCCAAGAAGATAGCGTTTCCAGACCCGGCGAGGCTCTCGCAGCAAACGATGAAACCATTCAAGCCCGTGATCTGCCATCCATGCCGGACAGGTCTGCTTTTCACCGGCGATATAATCGAAGCAGGAACCTGCAGTCAGAATAATGTCTGCATGAAGATCATCCCAATGGTCGCGGATCCATAATTCCTGCCGCGGCATCCCCATTCCGACAATGAGAACATTCGGATGAGCGCGTTGGATATCCTGAAGTACCCCACGCGTTCCCTCTCCAGTTGTTTGAAAATATCCATCATGATATCCAGCAATATTTAATGTCGGAACACGATCGTGCAACATTTCAACTGCACGGCGAATGATCCTCTGCTCTGTCCCCACACAATAAATAGATAAATTATTACCAGCACAAAAATCAAGGAAGGGGTAGATCCATCGCGTCAATGGAATTCGCTCGGGAAGAGATTGGCCGAGGATCCGGGCACCGATTCGCACTCCCTCCCCGTCGCAATAGGTAATCGATGCAGAATTAAGCGCGTCCCGCAGTTCACCGTCTCTCTGAGCCAGATTTATTGAATGCAAATGGACATACAAAAACAATCCGCGTTCTTTCTCTCGGATTCTTTTCAGGATTATCGACTGGATATCGGCCGAGGAGACCCGATGAACGCGGACTCCCAGGATGTCGACTTCAGGTATTGTGTTCTCCCGCCTGAACGGATGTCTTGCCAAAGAGTTTTTCAATCGTTTCAAAGATTGAATCGGGATTCAACTGCATCATGCATGAATCATGGGGCCTGATACATCTGCGTTGATTACAGGGACTGCATTCCAACTGTTGATAAAAATAAAAGCCGTTTCCGTTGAGCGGTGCCGTGAAGACCGGAGCTGCAGGGCCGAACAATCCGATAACCGGCGTGCCGAGCGCTGCAGCCATGTGGAGCGGACCCGAATCATTCCCCACAAATCCAGCACTTCGCTTTATTAGTACGGCCAGATGCTCCATCGGAAGACCGGATGCGTAATGCACCCGTGGTGTCTTTTGTGCTATTTGTTCAAGCTGCTTCCGTTCAGTGCTTGATGAAATTAGAACACATTCGAACAATGTATTTCGGACAATTTTTTCGATCAATCGATTCCATTGATCACCCGGCCACGACCGATATTTCCATCCCGCAAGCGGATGTAAAATAATGTAGGCAGAACGGATTGCCAAATCAAGCGAGCGTAATACATCAAGCGACGAGTTTTCCCAATCGACATTGGTTGTTATGATAGCCTGTAGCGGTTCAACGGGAATTCGTAACGCACGACAGATCTTTACCCCCCGCTGATAGATATTTTCCTTGAAATATTCCTGCCGGATAACCTCTGCACCGATTCCGGAGACCACGCTTTTATCGAGAATCCCCGGGAGTGTTCGCGGTGGTCCCAGATATCCAATGCTGGATTTTGCCCCGAATAATGCACATAACGCATTCGTCGTCGCAGGACTCATGCTGCAGGTCAGCGTGACATCACGCTTACGAAGAGCATCGATCGTATGAATGATCCTGCGTTTCTCAATGCCGATCACCTCATCTGCAACCCGGATTCGCCGGAAAAGTTCTGCATAAGATTGTTGAACGACTATAATAATTTCGGATGAGGGGAAATTCGTCCGCAGCAATCGGAGCGCCGGCAGCATCGCCAGAACATCACCCATGCGGCTAAGCTCTATACAGGCAATTCGTTCCGGATCAATTGCATGAACCGGCCGCAGATATTTGATTAATGTAACGATCGCCGTATGGACGATATTCTTCATGATCGGCCATACAATCCATAAACAGCAAGAAGAAGTACCAGCGGCATGATAGGAACCGCGATTCGCGCATGGGCAACTAAGAGAGCAGCGGCACCCCACCAGTATGTTATAATGAGAATGAGCGGTACGACGAGAGTATTTTCACGGACGGCTTTCAGGATTTTCCTGAAAGCAAAGAAAAGAATCGGTAATTGAACGATAAGAATAGTAATTGATTTAAGCGGCGTTTCACCGAGATACCAGAATGTAATCGCCTGTGTTCCGACTTTTTGCAGGAGAAAAGCAGGATTGGAAAGGAACGAGTCGATTGCCTTCTTTCTAAGGACATTCTCACCTGCCGCCTCTTCGGCATCGAGCGGGGAAAGATCGGCTTCGTCCATCCATTGGGCAATTTCATCCGTTCCCTTTTGCATCGGAATCGAAAGCGAAAGCGGGTGTTGGAAAAAATCCCGCGCGACGACGTTTCCGATAAGAAAATTTGACGATGCGGTTGTCTGGACCGGAATGACGGAACCGCTGACATGATAATTTCTGACGGTCCACGGCATAATGATCACAACGACGCAGACGAGTGCAAAAAGACAGTGACGCACTGCTCTGAAATTCTTTTTCAGAAGATAATACACTATAAGAAAAGGAATAAAAAAGAGAAATCCTGCTTTCACCAGAATGAGAAATCCAACTACAATCCCAAGCATTATTCCCCTCCCGAAAGTCGGAGCGCGATGGAACCTTATAAGGCGGTATGCAAGAAAACTCACGCCGAGAACCAGAAGAGTCTCAGTCCAGATACGCGCAGCATACCAGATGAACAGCGGATAAAGAGCTGTGACAAGAGCAACCCAGTGCGCTGATTGCGGCGGGGAAATCTGTCGAGCAATATAGAAAACAAGAATACATGCGGCCGCAAGGAAAAATGCCTGAAGCAGCTGGACATGCCAGACCGCATAACCGCCGGCAAACCACGATAGTGCGGCAATTGTCAAAGGATAGATCGGTCCACGGGCAACCGTGGGCATGTCGGCATCCTCAAATCGGAAACCATTTCCGTTATACAGGTTCTGACCTATCTCCGCATATCGATCCACATCCTGCCATGCGTGACATGGTTCTTCAATTTTTGGATAGATGATGAAAGAAAACAGGACGCTGAGACAGAAACTGAGAATCACTGACAGGAGCAGTGGGGGTTGATACCGACTCATCGCTTTCCGGATGGCATTGTTCATATGTCATTACCCTTCTATTTTTTTGATTGCTTTCACCACACTCTCAACGGAAATTGTCGTCATGCACTCATGTGTTTTCACAGGACAATAAGTACCGCCATACGGACCGCACGGCCGGCATTCGAGTGGTTCTCCCTCTAGTACAATTGATTTCGGAGCCAACGGAAAAAATCCAAACTGAGGAATCGTCGGACCGAACAATGTGACGACCGGTGTTCCTACCGCAGCGGCACAATGCCCGGCCCCGGAATCATTCCCAACCATCACCGAGCAACGACGAAAGACCTCGGCCAGTTGATCAAGCGACAAAATTCCCGATAAGTTTTTCACACATGAAGCCCCGGTCAACCCGGCAATTCGGGCACACAGTTCCTTGTCAGCAGTATGGCCACATAAAATTATATCTTTCTCAGGATACTGTTTGATAAGTTCCACTGTTAGCAGCCCATAATGATTCTCTCCCCATTGCTTTGTGGGCCAGCGGCTTCCCGGAACAAGTGCCACCGGTCGTCCCTCCCATCGGATCCCAAACTCTTTTCCCAGTCCTTCAACATGCAAGATGGATTCATTCGAAGGAGAGATTTTCGGAGAAACAGGATGTTCATATATCCTTAATGGATGAAGCAGACTGCAGAATCTTTCGGCCGCGTGTTTCGCCGTATCAAATGGAACAACATCCGTGAAATAGAGCGATGCGATACTGCGCTTGTTAACATGACGGACAAGTCGATCAAACATCCCGACTAGAAACGCACCATTCGTCTGGTACTGAAGCCGGGGATATCGGATTTGATTTGCAAACAAATCCATGCCGTGCGTTTGATCCGATCCGATTCGCCGGGGAATCCGGGCTGCAGCGGCAGCCACTGCAACGGTAAGAGATCCCGGACACAATAATGCAATATCAAACGAGATACTTGAAAATTCCGATACCAGCCGTAAAAAACGTATCGGCATTGGTTGCTTATTATGGATAGGAATGACCGAGTCCACATCCGGATGATTAGCGGGAATCTCGATCAATGATTTTTGAACAACCATTGTAATTTGTGCGTCCGGAATTGCCTTCCTCAGTGTTTGAACCACCGAAAGGCTCAGTACGACGTCTCCGAGTCCAAGAGGTTCTATGACTGCAATCTTCATTTCTGTTTTTCAACAATCAAAGGAAATCGAATAACAAACCATCGGAAAAAAGGAATCCGGCGAACAGATGGAACCACCGGTCGAAGCAAAGACCGTAACAGACGGCTGAAGAACGATGTTTTAATAAACCAGAGCATATCACGGAAATCGGCAAGAAAAATGGTTTTAAATCCGTGACTTGAAAAATAATGCACCGTCTCCTGGCAGAGGACGCAATGGACTGCATCCGTATCATATGAAATATAACGCATCGGATCGAAAAACGCCGCAACATCCATAGAAACAAATGGAGTATACCGGTCACGAAAAATCTCGTTTAAAATCATCCGGCCGAATAGTCGTAACCTTATAGTTTCGATAAAAATACGGGATTTATGGACAAATTGTGGAAAATCCTTCCGGAAAATATTGTCCCAATTGGGGCCCCAGATAAATATCCGTCCCCCAGGACGAAGCACCCGGAGCATTTCATCAAGAACAACTTCCGGATGTGAAAAATGTTCCAAAGACCAGCTGCAAAGGACCGTATCAACTTTCAAATCACGGAACGGCAGCGCTGCCGCATCAGCAACAACGGCATGACCTCGACCATGATTTTGGACGTATTTTATCCCTTCAGTTGATAGATCAACGCAGATATAAGCATCGGGTGCAAGAGAGAGAAATTCGGCATTATAGCCGGTTCCTCCTCCTACATCCACAATCACACCACTGTAAGAAAGAAACCGACGTAATAGTCCAGCATCAATCATTGGACGCTCGTGCGAGCTTTCGGCAATCTCGTGATACCCTTTAATCGTCCGGTAATATGTCCGAGCATCCAGGGCCATTGTTACTAAAAAAATATTTTCAACTCAAATCTTTCGCTTTTTATACTCCGTGTCCTCCTATAATAGCTATCCAACCGTTCTCCGTGATCTCTGTGTTTTTCTTTTTATAATATGACCATAGAAACCACTTAGAACTTCTCAATGACTTTCAGGAGACGACACAGAGTCGTCATGAGAAATTGTTTGTTTATACACTTCTATTATCTGTAGGGCTATTTCATTCCAGGGGAATCGTTGTGCTGTTGTGACAGCTGCTTGAGCGATGTAGTTTCGAAGTTCACTATCGTCAAGCATTAGTTGAATTGCAGCAGCGATATCCTCGGGTTCCTCTGGCGCATGAAGGGCAAGACAATTTATCCCGTCTTTCCCAATAGTCTCAATCACTCCGGCACAGGCACTTGCAATGACGGGCATTCCCATTGCCATTGCTTCAGAAATAGCAAGCCCGAAAGCTTCGTGGAGTGTCGGAAGCACAAAGAGATCCGCAGCTGCGTACAGGCACTCAACTTCCATCACAGAACCCAGGAAATGAACCGAAGAATCAATCCCAAGGCGTAGAGCGAGCTGACGATAGGGCTGGGAATTTCCATTACCGGCAACTAAAATATGTGGTGATATTCCTTTCAGAAGAGGTAATGATTGAATAAGTGCGGCGAGTCCTTTTCGTGCAAATTCATTCGCCACAAAGAGGATTGTTGGAACCGAGTCCGGAATTCCGGCACTCCGAAGCATGGCGCGTCCCCATTCTTCCCTTTGCGGTGTTCTGCAGAAACGTTTCGGATCGATTCCATTCGGGATAACTGTGATCTGGTCCTCGTCGATTTTATATTCCTCGATGATTTCATTTTTTGTTCGGCGAGAACAGGCAATAATTTTCTTTGCTGGAGATGGTGAAAAATTTTGACGTTCCTGCCAGAGGGCAAGCGCATTCGCGGCACCCCTGCCGAACGGATTTTCTATAAGCCGGTTCACATATCGCTGGAGAGTTTTCAGTCCGGCCTTATGACAGCTCTGTGCGGCAAAGACATTAAAAAACTTTGTCATCCCGAAAGAATGGATAACATCGCACCCAAGAGAACGCGCAGCACGCGAACTCGTCATCCGGAACGATAAATGACGGAGAGTTGTGGGATTGGCGAACGCGGCAACGCGAGTAACACTGATGTCCGGCGGAACAGAGACAGGATCGGCACAAACAACATGGACTTCATGGCCGTTTACTTTGACCGCCCGGGCGACCGATAAAGCAATGCTTTCGATTCCGCCCGGACCGCCGCATCGATATGTAATGATTCCGACCTTCATGGTAGACGTATTCTAAAAAAGTATGCTACACGCATTGCCGCCGGATTCATTTTCTCAAGCCACCGGATATCATTTTCCGAAAATAATCCGATTCCTTTTGCAAAAGCTGCCCATAAGAGCACGGTCAATATCAATTGATACCAGAGAATGAACGGGAGATACAGCATGTTGAGAGCATACGGTATGCTGCACGCCGCAGTCGTAATAACGACTATTCTCAGCCAAAAAAAGAATGGAATGACGACATGTTCGTACCGGCGTAATGCCTGAGCCATAAGTATCGAAGTCACACAATTTGCCGTACCGGTGGCGATAATGGCTCCGAGTGCTCCGAAGTACGGAATGAGAACAAGCGCGATAACGATATTCAGGGCTCCGCTCAGTATGCTGATCCATAATAATGTTTTTTGTTTCCCGATTGCCAGCAAAGCATCTGCGTTCATCCCACTCCCGAATAATCTTTCAATAATAATGAAACAGGCCAGAACTCGGACCAGGTTTTTACTCAATGCATACGACGATGTATAGATGAGCGGGATAATTTCATCCGCACCATATAAAAGAATTATCAATAGGGGAACTATTAGCAGTATAGTGATTTTTACCCAGAAACGCCAAAATGATTGGAATCCGCCCGGCTGATCTTGTGCAAAGACTGAGAAAGTGGCAAGCATCACCCCACCCATTCCGACGGTCGTTCCCATGACGACAATCTGGACAAGCATCATGGCTATATCGTACAAAGCTATTTCGTTCACATTGACTGCAAATTTACCGAGGAGTAGAATGTCCATTTGCTTGCCGAGGACAAAAACAATGAAAGCATTCAGCCACATCGTCCCGGCGAATGAGAAAACGGGCCTGGAATCACCCTTGACCCTTTCCCCTGCGATATCCACCCATGACACGATGCAATGAACGAGTGTACTGGCAAACGCACCGAGAACAATGATCGTCAGTACTTCATTGATGGTTAAGCCATCCATCCCGCACACAATGACTCCGATCAGTTCACCAATACGGACAATGACCCTGAGAAGTGAAAGTAACTGCGTACGGGATTGGCCGATAAGAACAGCACCGAAGAAATTATTAATCCCGTTCAGAAACGCATAGAAACATAAGAGAAGAACGATGGATAGTGCAAACGGTTGTATCGAGAAATAGACGAATAGAAACGGCAGTCCGAAGAAGAGCAGACATAATAGAATCAGGAGTAATACGACACGAAATATAAAAAGGGGACGCAATAAACCCCGGAGAGCCACTTTTTCAGTACAAAATCGGGGAACGAAGCGATGCAGCGTTGTTTCAAGTCCGTAAGAAGTAACCAGTAGGCCTGTTTGAATGAAAGTAATCAGGAGAATATAAGTGCCATTCAGCTGGACTCCCAGCATCCGCGCCACGGAAACAGAGAAGAGGAACGCCACCGCGATTTCTGCCAGCTTCCCTCCGTGGTTCCATACAAGATTGTGAAACGCTAACCGAAGATCAATCATAAGCTCTTTAAATTGCTAATGAGATTTATGCCTACGGCCCATGGGGATTGCGGAATATGGTCTACGGGTCTTAGACACAATTCACAATTTAATATTTGACAAACCCCCGTAGGGGGTGATATGTTTATAGAAATGTCTTTTAGAAGAAGGAAAACCCTGTAAGGGTGGTATATGGATATTGATTTCATGCATCCAATCTCCACATCCCGCTCCTGACGGAGCTCTCGTCATTTTATTGATTACTTTTCTACAAACATATCGCACCTACGGTGCTTTCTGTCCTCCTTTATGAAACAACGCTCGGGTTGTCACTTCTCGTTTTTTTTAAAGCGATATCTACAATTCATTACAGGCTACGGGCCTACAGCTCTCGTGTCTCCCTTAAGCAATGTGAGGATGGTCATAAAAATAATCTGGGTATCGAATAACAGACTCCAATTTTCAATATAATAGATGTCGTACTCCACACGTTTTTCCATAAGAAAAACGTGATCTGTCGTACCCCTGTACCCATTCACCTGTGCCCAGCCGGTAATGCCGGGTTTTACAAAATGTCGCACCATGTATTTCGAGACGATCGTCCGGTACTGGTCGGTATGTGTAAGCATATGAGGACGTGGTCCAACCACGCTCATTTCGCCGCGGAACACATTGATGAATTGAGGAAGCTCATCGATACTCGTATTTCTCAGAAATCTTCCAAGCTTTGTAATTCGAGGATCGTTAAATTCAGCAGCGACGCTATCGGCGGTTGTACGATCGGTCACGTGCATTGTCCTGAATTTCCACACTTTGAAGGCCCTTCCGTTCAAGCCTGTTCGCTCCTGCCGGAAAAAGACAGGTCCGTTTGAAACAAATTTAATAAGAATTCCTATAATAATTGTGACGACCGGCAAAATAAGAACGATTACGAGTCCGCTGAATACTATATCGAACGACCGTTTGACGAAACGATTCATTATATTATCGAGCGGTTCACTGCGAAGGGCAACTACGGGGACTCCTTCGAGTTCTTCCATCAACCCACGCCCATAGACCGTTTCGACATAATCAGGGACAAGTGTTACGCGGATACCCCGTTCTTCACAGAAGTTCACGATCGCGATCAGATTTTCCCGCTCAATTCCTGAAAGCGCCAGTAACACTTCACTGACATTTTCTTTATAGAGGAATTGTTCCCACGTATTAGTACTGTATTTTGAACGTACTTTGATTTTTTCCTTCACATCGTCAGCGGACATGACTCCGACGATCGCATAATGCGGTATATTAATTATCCGATCGAAGAGCTGTCTCAATGCAACCCCTCCTCCGACAAAAAGAATCCGCCGCTTTATCCCGATCGCACCCCGCCTCATAAGGAAAAAGTGACACACACGGAAGATTATCAATGAAAAAAGCAAAAACCCATAATAATAGAGAAGGAATGCACGTGAGAAAAGAGGTCCGGCCTTGACCAGATTAATAAATGCAAAAGAAATAAGAAGGAGAACAAACCAATTACGAAAAAGCTTTGTAACATGCCGGATGAGATGCAGTGATTCGGACTCGTGATAGAGCCGTGAATAACTGGCAATCAGCAGCCAGCAAATAATCTGGAAAAGAAGAAAGGTATTATAAATATCGAGAGCGGCAACCTGGTGTGTACCCGGTCGTTTCAATAAAAACGAAGCACCGTACGCAATAATAAGTATTGCTATGTCAAGAACCGGAAGAACAAACGAATTGATTGTATAGAGACGTCGGATCATCTGGGCGTGCAATGCTCCCTTATTTATGTCTCACGACTCCCGGGAATAAAGTGAGTCTTGCTCCCCTTTTAAAAGATAGGAAAAATTGTGTGAGAAACCAAGCTTGTTGATTATCAATTCATTCACGGTATAAGGCTATTTCAGCGATGCTATACAAAATAGTTGACGCTGTTTTTTAAACACAGACCATGCAAAGGCGGTCATATGAAATACTTTATGTGAAATCCTCCATAATGTTTTATTCTTTGGAGGCCATGCATGCCGTATCAGACGGATATCAATCACCCTCATTCCGCAAGAGTTGATTAAGTTACCTAATAGCTGGGGAGTCCATGTATGAAGGTGCATATTCTGATCTGCCGGATTGTAATACTTATTTGAACCCGATCTCCAATCATCTAATGGCAATAGCAGGAGTAAGCGGCTTTTTTCATTACGCAGCTTCTCTTTTAACTCCATCAGCACCTGTCTTGGATGAGGGACGTGTTCAAGAGCATGACTGCTGATAATCTTATCGAACTTGTTTCCTGCTTCTGAAATCGTCGAATATACTTTGATACCCAACTTGCGTGCACTCTCGCATGCATACGGATTTACTTCAATACCGACCTTTTTTCTTCCATCAAGAACCTTAAGCAAGAAACCACCACCACATCCGAAATCGAGAATATCGTCATCATGTGAGATAAAAGGCTGCCACAGGTGTTTATTAAAGAGCGCTTGTGTGATTCCATCTTCGCCCTGCCAGGCAAAATAATCGCGACCTTTATCCCCGAGATAGTGATTAATAACACCATAGCTTGACTTTATTTGTCGTTTTCCACTCATGTAGGCATCTCTACTATTTTCTTGCTTCCATAAAAAGTGATGTTGGATCGTAAACTTCTTCGTTTTTAACATCTAATTTGTATCGATCCCAATCTGGAATGTCGCTCAGGTGAGGGTTCATTGTCTTAATATCCCTAAAACCTGATTCGCGCAGTAACCTCCCCAGGGAAAATCTATCGTACAACCAATAGTGTATTTCACCACTCTGTCGACATTTTCCAATTACGAGATATTCTTTTTCTTCTCTGGTCAGGACTAAATTAATTACCTTCTCCCGTAGAAATGACACAATACGTTTTCTTCTGTAAAATAATTTCTTCGGTAACGATTTCGCTTTTATGAATTCATTTTTTATGGTTGTGTCCTTTTCATGTTGTACCGTGTCCAAATAATACTGACGGATCCTTTTCCCCACAAATCCAATTCTATCAAGAACAAATTGTTCGTTGACGATGATCGGTTGTTGAAAATATTTCCCCATATCACCGCCAACGACATTTCGGACTGCCTGATCATACAATTCCAATAGCATCCATTCATAATCTGCCGTTGTGTATTCGGTCGGATGTTGAATATTCACCTCCAGGAGACGTAAATAATTCCTGACAATATCCTCTAAATCCGGAGTAACAATTCTTATAATTCCCCCCGGTTTAAGAACCCGATAGCACTCTTTAATGAATTTCCGTGCTTCTTCCTTCTCATAATGTTCAATGAGCTGTGAATGATACACGACTTCGAATGTATTTTCGGTAAAAGGAATCCCCTTACGAAGATCCCACGATTTCACATAGGAACTGTCCGGAGATAAATCAATATTCACCCAGTCTTTATGATATTTATATCCACAACCAAGATTTATATATGGAAGTGTCTTCATGAAGATACCTTACCGTCGATAATATTACCCGTAGTAAAAGTCCGGATCTGTTGTTCCATAGATTCAAGAATCTTTGTTTTTTCAAAATGTTGGAGAGCGTACTCCCTTGCCAGTTCCATCATTCGTTTTCCACGAGCGGGATTTTTATAAAGCGATACAAGAGCATCAGCAATACTCTGCGGACTTCCGGGTGGTGTTGGAATTCCACCGACTTCTTCAATAAGCGAAGCGAGCCCCGTTCCCCTCTGAACGGAGGCGACAACTACACCACCAACCGCCAATATCCCCAGTAGCTTTGAAGGCATCACAGCATCCGCGATTCCTGAAAGCTGGGATATGATGTGAACATCAGCGGTGTTGAGGAATTCATTGAAGCGCTCGGTCGGTTGTAACGGAAGGAATGTGACATTCTCCATACCGGCGGCAAGAGACTTGAGTGTTTCACGATACGTACCATCACCGGCGATGACAAAATGAATTGCCGGATAGCCGGTTAACAACCGGGCCGCTTCAACGACGTAGTCCAATCCCTGTTTAGCTCCTATATTGCCTGAATACAAAACAATAAATGAATCCTTTTGAAAATTAAAATCCGCTCGTATTTTTTCTTTCTGTTCGATAGGATATACAGACATGGTATCGACCCAGTTCGGGAATACAAGAGTCCTATCGGGATCGCATCCCTTAGTGATGATATGCTCCATCATTTTTTTAGAAATACTCGAGACCCGGTTGAATGCACGGAGTATCCATCGCTCGCATTTTCTTACCACCTCCCGAATGAATCCTCCATGTAGAAGCGAAATACCAAATGCGGCATCGATTTCAAGGTCCTGAAAATGTAGCCATGACTTCGCTTTTACTAAACGAGCGGCTATGATCCCCCCCGGAGCACATAGTATCGTAGGGGCAATAACTATGACTAACAATGGACGAAATCGAAAAGCTTTCCAGATTATAACAGGCAGACTCGACAGTGCAAAAGACAAAAGATGGAGGATGCGTCTCAGAGCAGATTGTTTTCGAGGAACCCACAAAGGGCACCGATGAACCTGAATGTTTTTATGGACCTCCTTTGTATATCGAAATGATGAGTACCCTTCTTGTACCTTCCAATGCGGATAATATGGCGGAGTTGTGACGACAAGCACCTCATGATCGCGCGATGCCAGCCACTCTGCAAACTCGCCGGTATATTTCCCAACGCCGATGAGTTCGGGAGAAAAGTTCAGACCATAGATAAGAATTCGCATTATCTTAAATTTTTGTGTTTTCTGCCTTTTGTTGCATCAGCTCGCGCACCTTCAGAACTATCATATATTCATATATCGACTGGAGCACACTATAAATGAATCCGGGAACACCATCCAGAAATCCCCGTTTCAAAAAATAGAGCAGAATGAACTTAAAAATGGGACGAGCCGGGAATTTATAAAATAACTGTTTCTGATGAACGCGCCTCTCGTTGAAGTCACTCGCAAAGAAAGCTTTAAAAATGCTAAAATTGTTTTTGCCTGCTTTCTTCTGTTTAACAATCTCCCGGGCCTCGAGCGTGCTGTACGAATTATGTCGTTCGAACCAGAAACTGATTCCTTTATTGAAGGGATAATGATCGATTGCTCCCTCAAGTTCTCCAATTGGCCCGTCGACGACAGGCACAGGATTAACAAGTCGCTCGTAACGGAGCTTCTCGGGGCGGAAGAAACGGACAAAAAGCGGAGTGACCTGCGCATGTTTCAGCCATTTCTGCATGAAATAATAACGGATCTTAACCCGAAAGGCGTTATAGTCGGTAGGGCGGTCCATGACATACTGAATACTCAGAATCAGTTCGGGTGTCGCACGTTCATCGGCGTCGAGATAGAGCACCCATGGATATTTGAACGGAATATTTCTGAGACCCCAATTCTGATGCGACGACCAGTTGTCGAATGGACGTTTTGTTACCTTCGCCCCGAATGATTTCGCGATCGCTACCGTACTGTCCGTCGAGCATGAATCATAAATATTGATATCATCCGACCATCGCACGGATTCGAGGCATCCTGGAATGTTCACCTCTTCGTCTTTTGTCAGAATGAGAACGGACACAGGGAGAGAAGGTCGTGGGACTTCCCGAGGTGGATTCTTCACGATTTTCTTTTTCGAAGTATTTCCTTTTTTCTTCATCATTATGATGATCGAATGACACAGTGTCTGATTGGTTTACACGGATTGCCAGCACACATCATCCATTCCGGGACATTCTCATCCGTTTTGTTTGTTATTTTTGGCCTCTTCATTTTTTCCCCACCCATTATTGTTTTCTTCTTGCCCAGATTGAAGACCAGTGCTTTGGATGTTCCTGACATTCGAATCCTTCCTGTCCTAGTTTGGAAAAATAAACATCCAGATTACTATTGTGCACTTCCAGGATCATAGATTTTACATGCTTCATCCAGTCCATATTTTTCCTGAAGATTTCTTCTTCGGCGCCTTCAATATCCATCTTTAAAAGATCAATAGATGTTATTCCGAAATTATTCAACAAAGTGTCAATGGTTCTCGCTTCAACCGGTACTCCTTGCGAATCGGTAATATGAAATGATTCTTCATTGATACCCGAATAGTTTACAGTTGTATCTTCAAACCATACAGCATAATTAACAATTTTGCATTTTGGGAGATGTTTATTATTATTTAAAGCCATTTTATAGTTGTCAATATCCATTTCAACGCCAAATAGAGTTGCATCAGGAAACAAATAAGCATAGTGTCTAAGTGTATAGCCTACATTACATCCCAAATCCAATATCGTCTGAACAGGATTTATGTTATCAATAGGTACATGATACCGTCCAAGAAAAGTGTCGGCTAAAACAAGTAGGTCGCTCGATTTAGTTCTTGCGAAAACTGGAAACTCGCCGGCCTCTTTTATTCTTAATTCAATAATTTCATTCGCTCTGTTCTCTATATTGAAAACTGAAACATATTTGTCATATTCTTTTCCGGACGCAAAAATCGATTTCAGTTTAAAGAATAACTGCATTCTTCTAAAAATCTTTTTGTATATTTTCTTTAATTTTATCAATATCATCTTTTAATTCTATAAAATATGTTCATTTGAAGTTGTGCTTCCTTTTGGAGTTCACTCAAGCATTCTCTTCAAGATAGATGAAATTATCTTGATAAGTTGTATAAACTCGGCACTTACAAATATATGCAACCGAGAACACTATGCTACTTTTGGGCCTCCATGAATAATGACGATGGATTATAGATGATAATGAATATCATTCGACCACCGTACCGACTGAAGGCATCCGGGTAGATTTGTCCCTTCATTTTTGGTCAGTATAAGAATTAATACCGGAATAGACATAGTTTATCTCTTCGACGTTCGAACGAATAGGACATTCCCCATATCTTCCCATGGGAGCTCTTCTCGCTTGACGACAAAACCTTCTGCCATTAACCATCGTTTTAGTTCACCGTATAATGATGAACCTTCATACATTTCTTTCAAACTCACCTCAGTATATATAACTGAAACATCCCGCATCACAATTGGTGCATTCTTCATTATCTCGAGTTCGGTTCCTTGTGTATCAAGCCATAAGAAATCAACTTTCTCTATATTGTATCGCCTTTTCCAATCGTCAAGTGTTGTCGACTCGACCAATTGTGGCTTCTGGAATACAGTCTTTGGATGATATTTTAAATGCTCTTTAGGCCGAAGAAGAGAACTGGAAGCTGTGGACTCTCCATCGCTTATAAAGATTTGTACTAAACCACTCTCTTTAGCTAATGCTATCGGATAGCATCGAACATTATTACACCGGCGGACGTTTCTCACTAGCTTCGAATAAATAGACGGAACTGGCTCGAAGGCGTGAATAAATCCATCTGGCCATTGCCTGCTCATTGTTTTTGTATCATTGCCAATATAAGCTCCCGCTTCAATTATAATGGGATTCGACGGTAAGAATTTTGCGATTTCAGTTTTCGAAATGATCCCTTTCTTAGTCAACCGGTCAACAATTTTCCTAATCAAGGCCGCCATATAGTTTCTTCAAAAAATTTTCGATAGTGTGGCGCCAGCACCGAAGGCGCAAACATACCAGCAGCCTCAGGAGCGTGTTTACTTTTTCGTCGTCGCTCTTCCTTCTGATGTATAAATTGCTTTAGTACCTCGAATAGGGAATTTGATGAATAATGACATATCCAAGAACATTCTGCGTCAACAATATCCTTCCAAATATATACATTATCAGAGATTATAACCGGCAGACCAGCACTTAATGCTTCAATAACTGCAAGACCAAAATTTTCATTCATAGACGGAAGAATAAAGCAATCACTACCTGCAAACGCATCCCATTTATCTTGATCTTTTAAGAATCCTGGGAAGAAAACCTGTTTTGTAAGATTGAACTTGAGTACCCAACTCCTAACCTTCATTTCATATCCTCCACTATCAGCTCCCGCGATAATAAGTCTCAAATTCGGATAATCCTTTGTTATCTTTGCTAGGGCTTCGAGGAGGATATTTAATCCTTTTTTATAATTTATCCGAGATAGAAAAAGTAATACAAGATCGTCTTTCTCAATTGAATATCGTTCTCGAAACCGCTTTCGATTCCCTTTCATACTATGAGTAGGGACAGGAAGCGGTAGTACAAACCTACGTGGCGAAGTACCATAAGTTACAAATCGCTCTGCTTCTATTGTAGCAGTCCCTAGCATTCCGAGGCTCGCACTAAGAATCGGTGCAACAAATAATGGTCCGAGTATATTCTTTAAGATGCTCTTTTTTTGAAGATCAAATGGATCCAGAGATCCATGGGGACTAACGATATAGGGTATATGCCGGCGACGAGCCGCGTTTGCTATCTCTAAAGGAAGGAAAGACCAAATACCGTGGATGTGAACGAGATCATATTTTTTGTAATTTTTGTGAAACCATTTGTTTGCTTCCCGGGAGCGTGAAAACCGTTTTGGGAACGACGCTACAGAGGAATGGAGCGTAGCAAACTTACCGATTGTTTCATCTGAGTCATTTGAATGAATGGCGAGAACATCGAGGTTGTATCCGAGCAGTTGTTCGAGCTCAAGAATATTTTTCAATGCGGTTGTCGTTCCGCCACTCGAACGATCGATACCAGCAATCACATGAAGAATTGTCAAACGCTTCTTTCCCATACTTACCTTATACTGGCTCGGCAACGAGCATTGAATTATTTATTCCGGATTATTCTTCCAGAATTCTATCATAACCTGATTCCACTGCTCAATAGTCTTACAATCTTTCAGATAATATCGCACACGGAGATCATGAATCAAGGGTCCATCTCCTATCCATAGCCCTACCATTGCATGAGTCGCATGCCTGGGCAAATCCGGTCTCATAACATCAATTTTCACAAAGTTAGACGAAAATAGTAGAATCAGCAAAATCACATAGTATACGGGTTTTGTTTTCAGACCAAACCCTAGAAACAAGAGAACGAATGGGAGCATCGGTAAAAGATATCCCGGTTCGATGGGATAGATGAAGAAGAGAATCTCATAGATAATGACCACGGATAGTGATAATATTGACAATGCCCTCCATTGTTCACTCTTGAAAGAATTTATATTCCGCATCATGTAGAAAAATAGAAAAACAAGAAAGATAACAGCCTGGATACCCCAGAAGGAAATGCTCTTATATATACCTTTCCCAATTTTAAGGAGCGGTGTCCATATTTCATTTGTTCCCATATGAGGGTTCAGAAAACTTAACGACCAATTTGCATTCGCGAAAGAAAGCACGTAACTCAGTGCAAAGATAAAAGTAATGATTGTACAAACGACAATAAACCTTTTCCAATTGAATGCACCGATGAATAAGAAGTACCCGATAATACACATTACGGCGAACGCTGATGAAAGGCGCACACCGATAGAGAGACCGAGAAGTATGGCCCCGAGTGTGTATCGTTGCTTTAACATCAGAAGGAATCCATAAAGAAATATTCCAAGCGCCCACATGTAATCCTGAGTCGCCGCGGCGTTTGACCACACATAAGGATGAATCATAAATAGGCCGAGGAGATATATGGGATGCTTGAGATTAAAAAAACGGCAAATGGAATAAAAACATCCCAGTGCCAAAATAGTCATGATCATTGTTCCCGTGTTGGTCACAATACTTCCCCCAAGCCGGTCAAGAGCCCATGTTGTCATCTCAAAAATCACATAACCCGGATTGCGCGAAGGGTGATAAACTCCCGTCTCCACGGTTTTTTGGGCTGCGCCTAACACGAGATAAGTGTCATCATCGGTTCCATAGCCAAAGAATATTTGCGGCAGATAGATCAGAAGTGCGATGATCAGCCACAAATATTTTTTTATTGTTGTTCGCAACCAATCATTGCTGATCATATGGTTCAGCCAGAAGTATTTTGAGGTTTCATGCCTTCAATTGCAATCCCTGCTTCGTTTGATACTCTTCCCGGATTTTCCACCTGCTGTATTTCTGGAATGGCGCTTTCATAACATTTTTTTTCACTTACGTCAATAAAACCTGCAGATATCAGGAGTTTCGAAAGAGATCTTGCATCGTACATCCATTTATGGCTGTGAAAATCGGTTATTATTGTATATAAGTGAATAAGTAATGATTTCTTTTCCCCACGATCCCGAAGATGGAGTTCTTCCAGTAAAAGGTCTGCGGCGTTTTCATTATTGGATAACACATATGACTGACAAAAATAATATAAATCAGGAACCACCAGACGCAGAAATGCTCCTTCTTTCAGAACCCGGAATGCTTCCTGTGTCGCTTTTTTTGCGTCGAACCGAGAGAGGTGTTCCCAGACATGGGATGCGTATATTGCATCGACCGAACTGTCGTTAAAAGGGAAACGTTTACGTAAATTGAAGAACCGAACATGGCGGGGCCATTCTTGAAGTTTTATTCCCGTCAATTGTCCGCACTTCAATATCATTTTTCGTACAGGGGAAGGGAATTTTCCGGAGAGAACATTCCAGCTCCCGTCACAATCAATCCAGTCGGACGGTTGTACTTCGGGTCCGCACCCAAGGTGAACGAGAATTCTTTTTCTCTCGATGTGTTTATTCGTTTTCATTGAATCGCTGCGTCTTCGCGGCAAAATATTCGTCTGCAAATAATACAAGATTCAACGCCCACCGTATCGGTGTGTACTGAAGCGAGAGCGAAAAACTGTGTTCCCCCATACTGACGCGTTTTTCAGGATCGAGCTTTGAATAGCGCAGCATCGCACGCGTGAGGTCATTGGCATTTCCGGATTCGACAACATAGCCATTATATCCCGGTTGGACAAGATGGACCATTGCACCACATCTCGAAGAACATATCACAGCCATGCCTGCAGCTGTTGCTTCGTGGATGACCACACCCCAGGGTTCGAAGATGCTTGGAAGTATAAGGCAGCTCGCTTTGGAAAATATTGCAGGGAGTTCAGAGGGTTGAATAAATCCTGTGATATGAATCCCTTCGATATTCTGAAGTTCACCGCGAAGTTCTCCCTCACCGCAGCAGAGAAGATCAAACGGCTCCGGTATCATCGTCCGGTATTGTCGATATGCTTCCAGCAGCGTGCGGATTCCTTTTTCCCCGGTAAGACGACCGACATAGAGAAATGCCGGAGGATATACCGTCGGATCTTTTTTGCGTTGTTCTCTGACAGCGGCAAATTTCGGGTGGTCGCATGTATATCCTCCACGAATGATATTACAATCGTTAAACCCGAATCTTTTTGCAAAAACCGCTTGCCGCTCACCCGGGAGAAAGACTGCTTCATAGAGCGGTTGAATATACCATGGCGCCGCGAGAACACCTAATCGCTGTTTCAGTGTCCCCCGCCATTGATTATCCATGAACATTATTCTTAAAGACTTGCCTTTGAAATGTCTGAGAACATAGCGATATCCCTTCACGTGCCATGAACCGACGAGCATAACCTCGGGATTGAATTGCTGTAATCGCTTTAGAAGTTCCGGACCATCGGGTTCATCGATGAATCGGTAAGGTGACTGGAGCCATACGAATTCTCCCGCATCGAATGGGGCTTCACCGGATTCTATCTGATATGAGACAAAAAGTTCAGCATTGTGATTTTCTACAAGTGCATGGAAACATGAATTGAGATATCCGGAGAGATGACTCCACAGTATTGCAACTCTCATTGAATATATCTCCTTCGGGCAAAACCTGAAAGATCAAGGAACCTGTTGTAGAGAGCAGTTGGATTCATCAGCCATTTTTCATATCGCATCAGCGATGCCAGAAGACGATCACGGCGATTCATTGTCCGGCCATATTCTTCAATAAAAAACCTCTCGATATCACGAACATACTGATCGTATGTTTGTCCGGAGCCTGAAATCGATTTATCGTAGAGGCGGAATGCGGACCACAATTCGTTGACTGTCTTGATAATCTTATTCTGACGTGAGAATGAGAGAATTAATTCACCATCCCAGCACGTTCTATTTCTGATGTTGAAACCACCAACTTGAACAAATGCTTCTCGGCGAAAAAAAGTTGACTGTTGTAAAATGGTCACAGCGCCATATAGGTAACGCCGCCGATTGAAGGTATCGCTGTAAATCTTCCGAATAATGCAGCCATCTTTATCAATGATGTATCCTCCCCCACACAAGACATCAACGGATGGTGAGGACGAGAATATTTCAGCTACCTTCTGAAATGTGATCGGCAGGTACTCGTCATCGGCATTCAAATAACCGAATATTTCGCCTGTAGCACATCGGAAACCTTTGTTCAATCCGTCGGCGGGTCCCTTATCGGTTTCCTCAATTACTTGTGTTATTTGATGACGATTGGCATCAATAATTATTTTACTTTCATCCGTCGATCCCGCATCAACGAGGATATATTCGAGATCATGATATCCCTGATTAAGAACCGATAGTATTGCTCGCTCTAAATAATTTGCTTGATTAAAGGAAATTGTGACAATACTAATTCGCATCGAGTCGTTGTTTCTCTGATGATTGCTTTTGTACTTTAATATTGTCTAATACAGTAATAACAACGATGATGAAAAAAGTTTCGATAAATCGCGCTGTTGCCCCATAGGGTGAGAAAAAAATACTCCAGAGAAGCGTTACTACGACGAAGACAGCGAGAAAATTTAGTGGTTCGTTGACTTTATACATCTCCAGGAATACCCTAAATGTCAAAATAAAAATAAACAACCAGAAGACCGCACCGAGGATACCCGCTTCAACCCACGCTCCCCAGAGATGCGAATGTGTTGGTATCAAATCTGAAAAATTTCTACCCGGCTTATAACCTGCATCACGTAAGAAATGATACATCATCTGATCATATTTGGGATTTTTTGCCCACGAGCCATGTCCCAGAAGTGGAGAATCACTGATAGCATAGAAGGAGGAGATAATTTCCGATCTCCCTCCAAGGAATAATCCATAATCCCCTTCGCTCTGACTCTTTTCTTTTTCTTTGACATCGACGGCTGCTTTCGAAATAACATTCTGGTACATATATTGAAATCCAAAGAAAAATACAACGAGAGATAAACCTATTATGATTTTATTCCCAATTGACAAATGCCTTATAGCAAACGGAGAACGAAATGAAACATTATCAATGAAAAAATAGGAACCCATCAAAAAACAAGCTCCCCCAAGTGATCGAGATCCCATACTGATACTAATAACAGCAAAGACCATCATAATAATGGTAGGTAACAATGGTTTTCGCCTGATAAACCGGCTCTGAAATACTAATACAGCAATCATTACCATGGGAACGCCTAACCCAAATTTCCACCATTGACCAAGAGCTTCAGTACTAGGATTTACAAAGTATACTAGGACCTGATAACCTGCAATGCCGATAGCAAAATAAATTATGGCACGTCGTTTTTGAAATAAGATTATATATAGGGCTGAAAAATTAATAAGCGTAAATACTATTTTTGCCCAACCCCGGGAATAATCTTCGAACGGCGTTACCCGTATAATATCGGTAAGAATCTGTGATATCAGCCACACCACACCGAGAATAATTATTGTCCGAGGTATAGGTTTACGAAGCATCCGACCCTTTCGAATAAGAAGCAATGGGAGACAGATTGTGAGAATGGTCTCCGATAAAAATAATCTGCCGACGATCTGAAACTCGATAAGATTAAGACATGGGAGAATCAAACAAAATGCCTTCATGAAAAATCCTAACTTTTCGTCGGATAACATTTCCATTCTTTGTGGAACGTCGGCTTCTGTTGATAATACGGCATTACTATGATTACCTGGCATTATATGTACTCTATTATTTATTGGTTAATAATGTTGAATATAGTGTGGCCATCGCATCATTATAGACAGCGCTATGATATTGATTCTGAACCAACTCACGTGCTGATAGACCGAAATTTTTTAGACCAACCCGGTTATCGAAGCATTGCATTATCGCATTATACAGTGACTCACGATTCCCCGGATCGATGAGGTATCCATGTTTTCCATGTTCGACGACAGAACCGGCATTCGGAGTTGTGATGATCGCCATCCCTGAAGCCATGGCCTCAAATACTACCCGTGCAGAACCTTCTGCGAGCGTCGGAAAGACAAATACATCATGATCGAGCATGAGGCGAATGAGATCCTGACGGAGAATGGCACCGAGGACTTTCACATTTACGTTTTGAATATTTCCAATTTTACTTTTGAGTTCTTGCTCAATTCCACCGGCCAACGTAAATGACCAACCATGCTGTGGTAATTTCTTGATGACATCGAGCAATAGATCGGCACCTTTTCTTTTTTCTACTCCACCTGCAAATAGAAATTTCATTTCCGAATTATCAGTACGCTGTGTCCTCGCTGTGTTCTCCAGATATTTTTCTATTTCTGCGTCAATACCCCAATATTGAACTATGATTCGATCTTTCGGACACCCAAAGTCGACCATTGTTTTCTTGACAAAATCAGAATTCACCAGAATCCAATCCGCAGTCTCGATATCATCCTGAACTAATCGCCACATTGGCGGAAGATGGACATGTAGTCGAGGATTATATATACCTTCATTCCTTATCAATTGCATTAATGCCTGGGGGTGGGCAATGGAATGGTCAACCAGAATGACCATCCCTTTACTCCGAGCGTGGGAAATAGTCTTTCCACCATACCCAGAACGGCAGTGATATAACCCTGCCTTTGAGTTGCGAATATATCGCAAGGCACTTCGCTGATATATCCTAAATGCAAGGGCATCGAGCTGTGGTTGCTTCGATCCGTTAAATCCAAATTGAGGAAACTTCACGGCAAGTTGGTTAAAAGGTTCAGAAAGAGTACATGTCCGAATTTTTTCCCCGGGTACACCCTCCGCCTCTCGAAGCATCCAGCGTTTCAGCCGGTCACTTGGGATAATTGCCGTGACTACTCGAAGCACACGCTTTAACAATGCAGTCGGGTATGCTGCTGTAATGAACTGGTCAAGTATTCCATGTCGTTCGGCACTCTGAGCAGCGTAAATCAAATGAAACTTACCGTGGCCATTTGATATGATTACCGTATTTCGCCGACGCTCTGTCGTAATTCCATTCATATCGCTAATTTGATTTTACCATCTCTTCAAATTTATATCTAACCCGAGGAAGAATTTTTTTTCTTTTTCTATAATATTTCAGAAAATATTTTAAATAGAGATATCCCCAGAGTGAAAGCGCGCTCTTCCTGACAAACAGGACATCCGTATTGTCAAGTGAGAATGACACTTGATAGAATCCACTCTCTTTTATTTTCAATTTAATTTGATTTATTCGCTCTTTCAATTCCGGAAAAAGAAAATCATGGAATTCAACTGTAATTTGCCTATGAGATTGAAAGTCTGCAATCGACATCGAATTAAAGAGATCGATCTCAGCACCTTCGATATCTACCTTCAGCAAGTCTATACTCTTGATATTTATTTCCTTTAAAAAAGAACTATAGATGACACCCTCAACAACAATGCTAACGTCTTTTTTAACCTCGTTTGGATGATATAAACTTGCACACGAATCATCCGGAATTTTTATCGAAATAGGACCGTTTTTCCTGGAAATGCAATATGGGAATTTTTTAATTCCCCGCTTTTCTTTAATCTGATCATAGAGTTGCGGAATTGGTTCACACGCAAAAATATCGCATTGCAATTCATCTGCTATTGAATCAGAAAATGTCCCCTGATTTGCTCCTAAATCAATAACAACCGATTTGTTATCGAGAATAGAAGATATGAATGTATGGTTGCATATTGAATTTATCTTCGGGAACATATCTATATATACTCTCTGCTAATGTAAGAAACGCTGAATATTCTAATAAATCCTCTTCTGCATAAATTCAATAATTACTTCTAATTATCGCTGTGTATCAAAAAAATATTCTCCGCACCTTCTTAAGAATATGGATTACCAATACAATAATAGACGCGGACCATCAGCATATCTTTAATTGCGACATTATATCTTCTTATAATTTACTAATTATTAATTTAAAAAGTGCCGTTCAACTCTCTGTATAATTTTTTTTATGATTCGTTTGACACGATTGTGCAATGACATTCGAGACTTCAACACCCGGAGGGTATCATCTCTCATGATATTAAAAACATTATCTCGTTCAAAAAGATTTTCATACATCGTTACGATATCAAAAGCGTACCCCGGCTGATCATCAAGTAAAGCAAAAATCCATAACAGGATATATTCTCTCTTGCTGAAATTATGATCGACTAACCAATCGATGGATCGTAAATATCGTGCCTCACAATATATAGGACTGGGATGTAATAAAGAATTTATTCTTTTTTCTGAGAAGCATGTATGAACCGTCCTTAATGAATCCATGCTTGATCTCTTCATACGAATTGCCTTGCCGATATTTAACCGGGAAGGCCAAAATCCTTCCTTAAGTAATACTTGATGGGCATGAATAAATAGGTCTTCTCCCTTATAGACATCCACAAGTCCCGGCTCGATATCGACAGCCATAATACGTGAACGAATTTGGGATGATATACTGCTGAAAAGTCGCAAATCAGTTCCTTGTGAGTCGGTCTTGAACCAATCAATGCCTGGTAAATTTAATTCTTGAAGGAGTCTATCAATAGAAATCGCATCGACCGTGATCTTTTTCTCTACAATGAATAAATCCGAAAAAAGATAATCACAAAGCGATTTTGCATCTGGCAGCAACGTACTGGAGCAATATGGTGATCGCGTCAAGAAAAAAGATGTTTTAGTTTCATCATCGGTTGTAACGATAGCTTTATTGATGATGATTGATTTCCAGTACTGTGTTGGTCTGGAATCTTGAGTATCTCTCGTATCCGGATCGAATCCGATATAGATACTCTGACAAGAGATTGGATCTAATATATCCTGCGGTTTTCCTGAAGCACCAATATCCAGGAAAACAGGATGTAGATTATTGAGTTCTAATATTTTAGATGTATTATGCAACGCCATTTTCTCCTCGTTTAATCACGACCGATTATCATATCTCTTTATCTGCGCATATATCTTATGAAAATGAACCATCACCCTCTCTATGCTTTAATGATAAGTCCTTATTAAGTTTATAAGCTATATTCAAAGTATAAAAACTTCAAATTCTTTTTCTGAATATGGTAAATAGCTTCTTGATAATTCTCAATATCAAGGGTTTTGGTCGGAATATTTTACGCTGAGTATAATCATCGGCTGCGAGATCTCGTTGTATTATTATCGGATGAATAAGCGGAATTGATATATTAGTTGAGTAGAGATTCGCCAGCCAACTATAGATATTTTTAGTATGGGTGGCAGCATCTCCGAATCCTATATTCGTGACTAAATTATTATTTGGTGATATACAAAGTCCTCCATTGTGCCATATACTGAATTGCCATTGGTAATCCCATATTGAAATTTCCCCTCTACGTATAAGCTCAAAAATCATTGTCCAGTACTGTCGATCAATAGCGCTTTTGAAAATTCTATCGAGGCATTTTTTTTGTAATAAATCTTGTAGCCCATCAACTTGCTTGTCGTACAAATTCCACGCTCGTCTCCAGGTAGCCCATCCCCAAATGTGACTAAATGCAGAAAAGTAATAGCTCGCCTCACCCCGTGTTTTACCATTTTGAAAATTATTCCCGCCGATATGCATAATATTTTCATTATCTTTGTATCGATCCAATAATTCTTTACAATAAAGAAAAAATGAATGTATTGGTAGGCAATCGTCCTCCAAGATAATTCCCATTTCCTCATGGGTGAATAACCACGTTATTGCCGTTATCATAGAATCTCGACAACCAAGATTATTTTCATGAAATAGGAATTTATTTTCACAGGGCCAATCAATATTGCTGACTATTTCTCGTACACTTGCACATGCGGCGAGATCACTTTGAATACCAGGGCGCGGACCATCAGCAGCAATATATAATCGCCCCGGTTTAGTCTCTCTTATCACACTAAATACTTTCGACGTTGTCCCCGGTCTGTTAAAAACGATTAATAATATGGGTATGTCAAAAGGCGTTTGCATAAAATCCAAGCGAAAGTTTTTGATTCCTAGTACAATGCTTAAAATTATGATTCTTAAACCCGTATAATGTGTAGTTTCTTCGGTCTTGCCAGCCAAATCGCATTAAAACTTTATTAGATTAATCTCGTTAGGTAATAAGCTCCCTAAACTTTTCATCCATCATTGCATGACGCATCGCGACAATATTCTGAAAAGCGAAGATTTCATGAGTAAGGGGTCTGTATTCCCTCATCGGTTTTAGACCCGAGGGAAGCATACGAAAGAAAACATATTCTGGAAGAGCCGTAATAAAGTCTTTGAAATAGGTCCGGCCGAGAATATTCATTTCGTTGAATTCGAAATGAATCACGTTTATCTTTCCTTCCCCAATTGCCCTCGTACATCCTTTCAAAACATTCAATTCATTTCCCTCGACATCGATTTTGAGCAAGTCGATTTTTTCTATAGTATTCTGAATCATAAAATCGTCTAATGTCATTGAGGTGACAACATGTGCCACTCGCTCTTTATGATAAAATTCCATTATTGCCTCTTTAAAAACAGAAGCATGTTCCGATCCATCATTTTCTGCATAATCATATAAAGTTATTTGTCCGCCATGTGCATCGCAGGCGAAATTAAATGCTCTGAATTTATTGGCATCTGCATTCTGTTGAAGTTTCACAAATGTAACCGGATGCGGTTCAATCGCATACACGGTGGCGGTCGGTTGGATTTCGATCGCCATTTTCGCATATTCACCAATATTCGCCCCCACATCGACGACGATACTGTGGCTTTTTGGTCTCAAGTAATCCTGTAAGAATCTTTTTTCCCCACTGACACATCGGTTTTCATAATTTAGTATTCCCATTCCCCTGAGAGCCAGATCGTATAGAAAGAGATTCAATTTCCAGCAGCACCTCCGTGCAAAAAGGGTGCGATAGATTCGTGTAAGAACTGATGTTATGGATGATTTCAGTGACATTATTTTCTGCATTCCATATATAACGAATTTTTTCTCCGCTCTTCCTTATCAAGTTCCGGATCGAATTCACGCGAACGAACATTCACAAAACCTGCATCAGAGAGTGCACGGGTAATATTATCGGCATCAAATGCATTTTTATGACTGCCGTCCATATAGAAAAGAAAATTGATGATATCGAGCTTCGTTTTGAGATTCCCGGGATATTCATATGGTACACGCTGCTTAAACTCGCCTTCAGGAACAGAATATGCCATCATCAAAGGGCGTACATCGGGAACGACAATCGAGAATACTCCGGCAGGAATCAGTACCCGGCGGACTTCCTGCAGTATATATAGAAATTCATTGTGTGCAAAATGTTCGAGTACATGTTCTGCATAGATCGTACTGATCGAATTATCCGGGAATGGCAATCCGTTCCGCAAGTCAAAGGGAAAATCGGCTTTCCCGCTGAGATCAAGCGTATAGAATCCCTGGCGAGGATGAGAACTGCCGATTTCAATCCGGGCATTGAGTATACTCTTCCCCCAGAGCCTCACTTTCACAATTGAATAGATCGATTTCAGAAGAGCTTTCAGCTCAAATACCATCAAAGCGCATACCGCTGCACATCGTTTCAATATTTTATTAATCATATACATCGGACGCTACTATTATATATATTCGGCAAAAAGTTCCGAAAAAATACTAGTGTCGAGTACCAATCGAGACACTTGTGTCGAGTGCCAAAAATAACTTGGGGAATTCAACTGAGTGAATTCAGTCGATTCTGCCCGGAAAAGCATGTTTTTACGCTCCGACTTCTTCAAGTTATTTCTGAATCGAGACACTTGTGTCGAGTGTCAATCGAGACACTATAATAAATATTTCCACGGGAAAAAGATGGCTTTTGTGAATATAATAGCCACTTTTCTTGATTCAGGCAATACGAAAAAAGTAAAATAGCCGGCAACAGCATAACCCACGATGGTGGCAACCGCAGCACCCAATTCATGATAACGCGGGACAAGTACTAAATTAAACACAACATTCGATACCGCCCCTGCAAATGTGGCATACATAAGAATTTTCTGGCGCCCCTCGATGATTGTCCAATTCGAAGCAGCCACACCAATAAAAACGAATATTCCCGCCCATATATATAGAGCAAGAACAGACCCGGATTCACCATAACGTGACCCATAAAGTAGCTGTATGATATTGCTTGAAAACAAGGTGGTTACGATGGCGATACCGATAGAAATCGTTGCTAGCACTGCGGAATATTTTTGAAATTTACTATAAAATAATTTTTCATTTTCTTTCCGGTATGAAACAAGTATAGGAAAAATCGATGATGAAATCGCCATCGGAATGAAATACCATAACTCGGATAATTTCACTGCCGCCGCATATATCCCCACACTGTGAGCTCCCCCGAAATTACCGAGAATGATTTGATCTGCCCTCAGGTAAACCGTCACGGCAAAAGCCGACATCATCAACGGCCACGATTCTTTCAACAGAGCTTTTGCCAGCTGATATTCGATCTTCCACTCACGAATGTGATCGGAGGTCTTCAGGTAAGCTATGGCCAGCGCTGCAGCCGTAAGTAATATATCGACTGCAGTCGCTATTGCAAATGCAATCAAAGGCGCATGAGAAAGAACCAGGATAAGCCGGACAAGGATGGAAAGGACATTCGAAACATTCCGTGCGATAACGTTGAACCGCGATTGGACTTGCGACTGGAACCAGTAATCGACAACGTCCCACCCGTTGAAAAAAAGACCGCCTGCTACTATCGCGATGAGAATTTTTGTTGTATGATCCATATCAGAAATCAGTATACTAACGATGATACAGATCAATGCGAAGATACTTGCGGTGGATTTAAGGAAAAATGCTGTCCCTAACAATACATTTTTTTTTGAGACATCTTTGGCAATTTCGCGGATGACTATTGTTTCAAGTCCCAGACCGGCAAATGCTGCGAACATTCCTACATATGCAACAGCATAACTCAGCGTTCCAAAATAGTCGGGTCCCAGGTAACGAGTTACCAGAACGCTGATGATGAAGCCAAATACTGCACGAATAAACCGATCGGCTACCAGCCACTGAAGGTTGGCGAGCACGCGGGCAGAATTCGTCCCGCCGCCCATCCAGGCGATAATTTTTTGCGTCAGTTTAGAAAAAAGGTTCATTGCGAGGGCTTTAAGAATTAAATTAACCGAGAAAAAGCCTGAAATAAGAAAAACGAAAACACTCCCCTCTTGAGAGGGGAGGCGGAGGGGTGTGTGATAAAGCGCTATCTAACACACCCCGTCCCGCCTATCGGCGGGACACCCCTCTCAAAGAGAGGGGACTGTTAGTAACGACATTTGAGAGTACAATTCACTATACTGCCGTGCAACATCATGGATATCAAACTGCTCTTTGATCGTGCGTCGTGCATTTTTCCGGAGAACATCAAGGCGATCTTTATCTGATAGTACCCAGCGAATACCGGCAGCGAGATCGGCCGGGTCCAGCGGTGCAGCGAGATAACCATTTTCGGTATGCTGGATCATATCGGGCATACCCCCGATGCGGAATGCGATGACGGGCGTACCGCTGGCAAGCGACTCAAGTACTGTATTGGCGAGATTCTCTTCGAGCGATGGAGCGACAAATGCATCTGCAGCGGAGTAGATGAGATTTAAGCTGATCGTGTCGTGTACCCGACCCATAAAATGAGTCTTCCACGGAAGAGATAATTGCGAATTCGACTGTGAAGCCCCGAAAATGACTACCTCGACATCGCTCATCTTCTTTCGGATCTCATCATTCTGTAACGCATCGATCAGCTGTCGAAAACCTTTTCTCGGGTCATCGGTAGGACTCATGCCGCCGAACAGAAGTAACCGTCTATCTTTTGGGAGACCGAGAATAGCACGTGCTGTGGCCTGATCGATAGGTTTGAACTCATTGAGGTCAAGGCCATAGGGAATATTTTTTACAGATACATGTTGAAAGACACTACTGCTTTGAGCACATTGGGCCATCCAGAGGCTCGGACCAACCACGGTCATCTTCAGATTCTTCACAGCCGATGCCTTCATCGACCATCCAAGCCGTGTCAGATCCGACTCACTGTGTGAGGATAATTGAGGACAAGCTCCGCACTTCTGAGTATATCGTGTGCAATTGCCGCTGTAGTGGCATCCCCCTGTGAATGCCCACATATCGTGCATCGTCCATACAATCGGGATTTTTAATTTCTGCAAGGACCGGAGAGGAAGAAAACCGTCGGAGACAAGATGTATATGAACTATATCGGGGTGTAATTCATTTACGCGTCGATGGATAGTTGACGGCAGCCATCCGAGCGACCAGCGGCGGTTATAAAAACGAAAAGGGATCGAATCAATATTCCGCCGGATGATCCGTATCCCTTCATGAAAACGTGATGTCGAACAAATCACACGAACATCGTCGGTCAACTTTTTCCCGACAAACATGACTGAATCAATGCCCATCTCACACAGACCGCGATGTATCCGAAAAGCAGCAACCGCCGCTCCACCTCCTATATCATCTGTACTGAGATGAACAACCCTCACAGATCTCCTTTCAACACCAAAGCATTACACATAGATCTGTTCGTGGATATTACCATGGAGTAAGGCGAAAAATTGATATTCTACAAATTTCTTCGAATGAAACAATAATTTTATATTAAGATCACTTCAAAATTTGATATACGACCGCTACCGAATAAATAATCCAGGAAACATCTCTAAAAACTGCAAGGACATCCATCCAGAATGGGTAGCTTGTCGGTTCGAGGATGATGGTATCACTATGTTGGAGAAGGATCGGCCGATTCTTTGACCTTAGCATATCCTCCAGGTTGACTAAGGTGAGATCCTGCTTCGATATCAAGCCGGAGTCCGGACGTATACGATATAATTTTATATTTTCCAGATCGGCATGGTTCGACGGACCACCGGCGAAGGATATTAATTGAACAATATCACAATCGCTGGGTACTTCATACCGTCCAGGGTTCCGAACATACCCCCATAGATTTACAGTGATCGAGTACTCGCCTGGCTTTGTAAGTTTATAAAAAGATGTACTTCCAATAACAGTAGCGACCTGTGATTGGGCAAAAGAAATTGAAAAAAGACAAAGCAGAATAGCGAAAAATATCCTTTTCGAAGTACTCATATCGACGTTTCCTCTATCAGCGTGAAAGTAAAATACATGATATCTATTCAGTATTATGCCCTCTTCACTTCTTTACGTTTCCGGCTTTGCCTTGTTTTTCCATTCTCTTCGCCCGGAGCTTCATATGTATAATATGTATATGATTTGTAATATGAATGAAGTGTGCTGCGATAATCGAATCGGTTTACTACAACACCAATAATATTAGCTCCGACCTGTTGCAACATCTCAATAGACTTTTCAAGTACTGCAGTCCTAGTTTCTCCGGATTGTACCACGAGAATCACTCCATCAACAAGTGAGGCAAGAACTAGACCATCCGTAACCAGAAGGAGAGGCGACGAATCGTAGATCACCAGATCGTATGCTTTTTCAGTGCTTTTTTTGAAGGAATGCATCAGAGGAGTACTTAAAAGTTCTGCAGGATTCGGTGAATGCAATCCGCATCCGACGAACGATAGATTATCGATGTTCGTTTTCGCAATAACAGAATCAAATTTTGATTCTTCGGTCAAAAACTCCGTCAGTCCGGGCGACTTTTCTCCACCGATAAACTTATGCAACGCCCCCCGGCGAAGATCGCCATCGACTATAAGCGTCTTTTTCCCTAATTGAGCATACGTCAATGCAAGATTTGCTACAATCGTTGTCTTACCTTCCGACGGTTCTGCACTTGTAACAAGTATGCTCTTGAGGGGTTTTTCAGGCGATGCAAAAAAGAGGCTTGTACGAAGCCTTCGGAACGACTCGGCAACCGGAGACATCGGATTATAATAGACGACGAGCGACTTCTTAAGATTCACTGCTCCATTTTGAAATTCACCGGAAGGGTATCCGCTCCCATTTCCCCCCATAATATTTTCTTTAACTTCTTTAATAGTATCAAAATTATGGACGAGCGCCAGTGTCACCAATCCCTGTTTCTTCACATCTTCGGGACTACGGACACGGCTGTCGATTAACTCGCGCAAAATAACAACTCCGAGACCGAGTATCAATCCTCCTATAACTGCCAACGCCATATTTATGAAAATTTTCGGGCTCACGGGCTGAAAAGTGGGCTCGGCTCGATCAAGAACATTGATATAACCAAATTCCGACTGCTCTGCAATGAATGCTTCCTGATACTTTTCCGAGACCATCAGGTACACTTTTTCACTCGTCGATTTATCACGCTGAAGTTGCGCATACCTCATACTGCGGCCCGGCAGACGATTGAATTGTCCTTCATACTGCCTGATTATTTCGGTCAGGATCTTGATACGTGAATTGTAAGCCTGCTTTTTAATCTGACAATCGATAATCCTTTCTTTCAACATTCTGATATATCCAAAAGCTCCCGTTTGTCCACTTGAAGGCTGGTCCGGAATGGAGGTCTTCATTAATTCATCGGTCTTTTCTTTCAGTTTTTCACGGAGAGAATTTATCTGATTTTCTGTTTCGCGAAGCTGCTGGTTATATATTTGCAGGGATGCCGTCTGTGGATTCTGAGCAATAATGACGTCGCGATTGACCTCGAGACGAGCAATTTCTGTTTGCAGCTGTTCGATATATTTATCTCCCGCCGAGGCAATATTTTTCGCGGTCTGCGGTTCAACCAGTTCGAGCTGGTCCTCATAAGAAACCAATAGTTTCCCGATTGCTTCTGATTCAATCATTGCCTCATCCCGTGCCGCCTGGAAGCGCGAAAGGATATCAATGATCTTTTTTGATTCATCATCGAGCGATACAATCCGTTCACGTTCCATGAAATCTTTCTGCGCTAACTCAGCCGATGTGAGTTCTACCTGCTTTGCCTTGACCTGGCCCTCCAGGAATTCACGGACGCTCCGCGATCGCAGCCGGCTCGCCGACACATTATTGTTAAAATAGGCATCAACATACATATTCGCCAATAATGCGGCTTCCTGGGGTGTACTACTACGTGCTGTAATTTCGATAAAGTCAGCATCCCTGCTCGGAGTGATTGTAATATCCGATTGAATAAGGAGTGTGATGATATCCGCATCAATGAGTGGGGCACTACCATCGCGGTTACGATGGATGATCCGGATGGGTTCTTTAGAAATCGAATCAATGTATTCTCGCTTTAAAAGCTCTTTTGCCAGAGCATACGCAAGAAAACGGGACTTGAGAACTTCGACCTCATTTTTCACTATACGCTCGGGATCATAAATCGGGTATTCCTGTGTCGTCCCGATTGTTTTCATGCGGGTCAAAGGATTTCGAAGATCGACAGACACGGAGGCGGTCGATTGATAAATAAAATTGCTTGAGAACGTATAGACAGCTGTCGCGAGCACTATAGCGAGAAAGCAGAAGAGGATGATCCAGCGGCCGCGGTAGATGATTTGATAATAATCATGGAAGTCCAATTCTCCCATGTACGTCACTTTGCTTTGAGAACTCATGCCCCAGTATACCTTTCTTTTAGTTTATTCACCGAAACGTATGATAGTCAACAACAATAAAAAACGAAAATTCTCGGAAGGAAAGTACTTTTTTATGGGTTCTCCCCACCGGCTCTCCGAAAATCATAGAGCCAACAATCCGGAGGGGGAGGCAGTTCCAGCTTTTTTAAAGCCTAAACGCGGTCTGCCACGTTAATTACATTAATTTTAAAAAATCTGTGATAAAAGTCAAGGAATTATGAAATGTATTTCCCTCAAATAATACGATTATCGAATAATCAAAAAAAAACGCGTCCTTACGAACGCGCATCAGAGATGAATTTAAAGAGAATTTATATGGTTTTAGACTTATACGTAATATGCAACACGCCGGTATCGCGGCTTCTCGTTGAATATCTTTCTCCTTATTTGAGGGATTTTAGCCGCCACAATCGCACTACATGCGCCAATCATATCTTTTACAATATCGACATTTTTATAACTTCTCCCCGGAACAAAAAGCTGGTGATATTCATCCAGGAATGCAACGACTGCTACAATAAATAGCACAAGAGCTACGCCCTTCCACCCGTATAACCGACGCGTGGCGATTATGCCATAAAGTATGAACGTCAATATAAAAAATTCACACATATGCCCGAGAGAACGTATCATCCCATCATAATTACCGAATAACGCTCTCGTTACCGTCCCGGCCATCAACGGAGAACTCGTGCCCACATAGATCACTGCTACCCATGCGAATGCAACGAAAATCCATCTGCGTGTTGATTTAATATTCATGTTCTATTTCCTATCACTTATTTCTATCAAAAAAGGCTCCAATAGTATGCCAGGTTCATCCGGGGGCTACCATTTCTGATCACCACATAAACCATTGAAAACAAGTGCGATATGGAGACATTTAAAAGGGAGAAATTCTTAGGGATTCTGAGAAGTATGCAATTCTTATAGATTCTTCAAAGCTTTTGAAGGGTTTACAGCTTCTAAGGTCTTTCGCCACTCCGTGGCTCTTTGAGTGATGTGGCTTTAGATATCTCCACGACTTTCGTCGTGGGTAATTTGCTACCGTCACTCCGTGGCTGGATAAAAAAAGCGCACGCTCGATTCCATTCGAGGTGCGCTCTAAATGAGGAGGACTAATGAATGCCTATCTGGCTGACGCTAAAAGTGTTACCGGTGCAGTATACGGAATATACCGAGCATCTTTCGTTGATTGATCGAGTTTTGAGGCTTTAGCAAACGATGCAAGAGCTTTTGCATGCTCTCCCATCGATTCGTACACTTTTCCTAATTGAACATATGCCTGATGGAGCGAAGGGGAATACCGAAGTGCCATTTGAAACGACCGAATCGCGTCCTGATTCATCCGACTGGCAGCCTGGGCAATCCCGAGTCCGAGATAGGAACTACCCAGTTGTCCTTTGCTCTCGAGTTTGTATTTGAATGCCCTGATCGCTACTTCAATGCTGCCAGTTTGAGCAACCATCGTCCACAGAGTTACACTTGTTCTCAGTTCATTTTTTGAGATCTCGATGGATTGCTCGTACACTCTCTGCGCTTCCTCTGCTTTGCTCCTCATCACCAGCGCATTTCCCAACCCCGCATATGCAGGACTAAATTTCGGATCGAGACTAATAGCACGACGATATTCACCCTCGGCTTTTGCATATTCCCCTGCGTATATATAGGCGTTCCCCAATTCATAATGTGCAAAGAGATCTTCATCGTCGACCTTCACAAACATTCTGTAAATCCGGATTGCACGAGCGACATTTCCGCCTTCCGCCAGCTCTTCACGTAGAGTCCGGAATTCCGGTGCATAGAGATCGCTTCCTCTCCCACCCATTACACTTGTTGTCCCACCAACAAGCATAACAAAGAAAACACCCACCAACATGCGCATCATGTTTTTTCCCATCTTCTCCTGCATGTTCCCTGTCGTTTTCATGTTCGTCGCTCCTTTTCCAGATTTCTGGAATATATATAAGCTAAGAACGTGCCAGGGAAAAAGAGAAGTCTGGTTCTTTGAAAAGCTATAAGTTATTGATTATTAATATGTTACAGGATGGGAAAATAGTCTTTCTATTATTAGATAAAGAGGGGGATATTTATCCTTGTAAATTCTTCAAACTTGATGTAGGGTCTACAGTGAAGGATAATACTCTGTGCCCTCGTTTACGATTGTTTTTAGAGTACTCTGTAGGCTCTAGGGCAGTGACCCTCCAACTATTCTTAATTAATAAAGGGTCACAGCACCATAAAAAGTCTTTTATCTTTGCGGTGTTATATTCTCCCATTGATAAAAGATAACCACGGAGTTCACAGAGATCTAAAATCCGATTCATAAGGACACAGAGTGGGGGCACATTAGCTAGTAGCTTTCGCTCTCCGAGGGGTACTTGCCTTTCTTGACATCATTGATAAACCGTTCGAAGGCATCGGAGAACAATCTAGAACCCTCGATATAATGGCGGACGAATTTCGGACGGAATTCTTCGTTCAATCCGAGCATATCATATGTTACCAGCACCTGGCCGTCGCATCCGGCACCGGCACCAATTCCAATGGTAGGTATTTCAAGCGAGCGCGATACATCGATCGCAACTTTCGCAGGGATTTTTTCAAGTACGATCGCAAATGCACCGGCATCCTGAAGTGCGTGCGCATCGTCCAATAGCTCCGCAGCTGCGTCAGAATTCCGCGCCTGAAGATCATACCCTCCAAAGACGTGAATCGACTGCGGTGTAAGTCCCAGATGTCCCATCACCGGGATTCCAGCTGCAACAAGCCGTTTCACAACCGATGCGATAACATTACCGCCTTCGATTTTCACCGCCTCGGCACCGCTCTCTTTGAGTACCCTTCCGCAATTCCGCAGCGCATCTTCTTCATCAATCTGATATGAGAGGAATGGCATGTCGACGACGACCATCGCTCGGCGCACTCCGCGCCGCACTGCTTTTGTATGATAGATCATTTCGTCAATCGTTACCGGCAATGTCGTTTCGTTGCCCTGAAAAACGTTAGAGAGCGAGTCACCTACGAGCACAATATCGATCCCGCTCTGATCAAGTAACCTTGCAAGAAGAAAATCATATGCGGTCAGCGCAACGATTCTTTCTCCCTGTTTCTTCATCTCTCGAATTGTTTTCGAGGTAATCTTTTTATTCTTACTCGTAGCATTCATACCGTCACACTTTCCGTTGTTGAATGTTCAAAAGCTATATTCCATTCTTCCTCAAATCCATTCCTGACTACTGCTGCAACCTCATCAAATGAAACCCTCCTTTGAAGAATAGTCGAAAGTTCGGTCGTTCTTTCAATAATTGTTTGCCGGATGTTTTCGATTGTCGTTCTTCCCGGTCGAATGAATTCTGCCAGACGGCGATGTTCGGGTCCAATTAAAATCGACCCATGTTGAAGAATGATTTCCGGCTCGTCCCGACCCTGTCCGGATACGGCTGTGAAACGCCGCTGTGCACTGCCGACCAATTTCTTTCCATGATATTGTATCTCGTAGCGGGCAGTACTGCTGAAACAGGACACAGAAGAAGGTTGGCGATAGAGAGCGGGGAAATCGGGCTGAAGATGCCCCATATTAATTTCAGGATGGAGTTTCTGCAAACCTCGAACAAGAGCCATTCCAATATCGTGATATGCCCTCATAGTATTTCTTCCTTCGGAATACATCACCATGCTGTAGGTCAGTTCTTCCCCATGGAGAATAGCGCGGCCTCCCGTGGGCCGACGGACTATATCGATACCCGCGGCCGCGCATGCACCGACATCTATATCATCGATGCGTTGATTGAACCCGAGAGAAATCGCATAAGGTCGCCAACTGTAGAGACGGAGTGTTTGGTTCCCCAGCCGCTGTTGAAGCCTGCGGGCAAGCTCCATATCAATATCCATATTGGACTGCCCGTTCTGTGCTCCGGTATTGAGGAATTGCCAGATCATGAACCTGCAGCGTGTGCCATCCACGGACCGGGGACGATTCCACGCGTACTTTTTTGTGTGATAAATTCTATTACATTGAGAACTTCCGGAATCTGGGGGACTTCCTGCCTGATATGTTCGACGGCTACCGAGACATTATACTTACCGGAATATAAAATTCCGTAGGCAGCTTTCAAGGCATCGATAATATCACTCTGAAAACCTCTTCGTCTCAGTCCGATAATATTTAAACCTTCATACCGGAATGGTTCATTCGCAGCTATCACGTAGGGTGGGACATCTTTTCCTACTCCTGTATTACCGCCGACCATTGCATGGCCGCCGATTTTAACAAACTGGTGAATGGCCGTCAATCCTCCTACGATTGCCCAGTCTTCGACCTCTACGTGTCCGCCCATCGTCACCGAACCTGCGATGATGCAATGACTTCCTATCGAGCTGTCATGGGAGACGTGAGCATAGGCCATGATAAACGTATCGCTGCCGATGACTGTTTTCCAGTGCGCGGTTGTTCCACGATGCAGCGTTGTGAACTCGCGGATAATGGTACGGTCGCCGATGATTAATTCCGTTTTTTCATTTTTATATTTCAAATCCTGCGGGGGACCTCCGACCGCGGCACCGTGATGAATAACGCAGTCATTCCCGATCCGTGATCCTGAAGAGATCAATGCATGCGGTCCAATCACGGTATTGTTTCCAATAACTACATCATTTTCAACGACGGTAAAAGGCCCGACAGCGACATTATCACCAAGAACAGCCTTCGGGCTGATGATTGCATGGGAATCGATTGTAAGAGGCATAAGTGAACTTGTTTTTCTTTCGTCTTTTGTTATGTAATTTTGACCTCATAAGACCTGTACTTCTATAAATATGATGTCCCCTACGAGCCGTAGGCCTTCGGGACTATTTCTTAATCTCTACCTTAACCTTTTCCTCTTCCTTATCCTTTTTCTCTATTTCTGTTCATCCGGAATATTCCGATCAACGATCATGGCCGAAAGCTCCGCTTCGGCAACGAGCGTGCCATCGACATATGCTTTGCCGGTCATGATCGATATTCTCGATCGCTTGCTGACCATTTGCAACTCAAGTACCAGTGTATCGCCCGGAAGAACCGTCTTCCGGAATTTCGCATTATTGATCCCCATGAAAAACGCCAGTTTTGAACCCGGATTCTCCAGACCATTCAGCAACATAATTCCACCGGTCTGTGCCATGGCTTCGATGATAAGAACACCCGGCATCACCGGTTGACCGGGGAAATGCCCCTCAAAAAACGGCTCGTTGGCCGTGATATTCTTTACACCGACAACCTTTTCATCGAGAACGAACTCGATGATTTTGTCGATGAGAAGAAACGGATACCGGTGTGGCAGTATTCGCTTGATAGCATTGACATCGAACACCACTCCCTCTATTTTTTCATGCTGGTATTTCTTGACAAGTTTTTTCTGCTGATAGAGCTTACGAATTTTCCGCGCAAATTCAATGTTGGCGGCATGACCGGGCCGCGCAGCGAGGATTTGCGCTTTGAGCGGTACTCCGATAAGTGCGAGATCGCCCATCATGTCGAGCAGTTTGTGTCGTGCCGGTTCGTTCTTGAATCGAAGCGATTTATTATTAAGAATACCATTCGTTCCAAGGATAACAGCCTGTTCGATGCCGAGTTTCACCGATAATGTTTTGATTTCTTCGTCAGAAAGCTCCCGATCGACGATCACAACGGCATTATCGAGATTTCCTCCCCTGATTAAGCCCGCTTCGCGGAGCAGTTCAACCTCGTGAAGGAAGCAGAATGTTCGTGCCGGTGCGAAATCCTTGACAAATTCTTTTTCAAGATTAAAAAGACCAGTATGCTGGCTCCCCAGAGCCGGATTGTGATAATCGACCATCACCGTGATCCGGTAATCGTCGGTGGGCAGGGCAACAATCTCGACACCACGGCTTTCATCGGAATATTGAATCGTTTCATCGATCACGAGGAAATCTTTTGGTGCATCCTGGCGTTCGAGTCCGACACTAAGGAGCGCCTCAACATAAGGCAGCGAGCTTCCGTCACCAACGGGCGGCTCGCTGTTACCGAGTTCGATCATCACGTTATCGATCTGCAATCCGGAAAGTGCGGCAAGAACATGTTCGACCGTATGAACACGGATATCGCCAACGGCTATCGTCGTACCGCGAGCAATATCGACAACATGGTCGATATCGGCCGGAATTTCGGGTGTTCCTCCTACATCGATTCGTTTAAATCGAATGCCGTAATTTTCGGGTGCGGGAATAAACCGCATTGTGCACTGATTACCGGTATGAAGGCCGACTCCGGAATATGAGACGGGCGCTTTGATTGTTTGTTGCTGTACAAGCATCGGGGTCCTTCCGTTTGTTAATTATTAAAAAATCAGAAGCTACTCCTACTCTGTGTCCTCGCCCCTGAAAGCTATTTTAAAAACATCTCTGTGTCCTCCGTGGTTTTCTTTTTATCTATGTCAAAAATATTACCACAGAGCACACAAAGGGGAAAGAAGAGGACACGGAGTTTATAAAAGCTATTCTTTTTTATTTTTCAATTTCTCTTCGAGCGATGCGATTCTTTTTTCAAGCTCTGCGATCTGCTTGAGTGCCTCAGGAAGATTGCGCAGCGCACCCTCGATACGGGCTGCAACCATTTTTTCTTTTGCCGGAGATCCAAAAAAAGATTTCCCTGCCTCAGGAATCGATTTCGCTATGCCGGATTGTGCACCGACAAATGTCCGGTCGGCTATATCGAGATGACCTGTAAATCCCACCTGTCCTCCTACCATCACGTTCTTACCGATCTTTGTGCTTCCGGAAATCCCGGACTGTGCCGCCATGACTGTATTCTCACCGATGACAACATTGTGCGCCACTTGAATGAGATTATCAAGTTTTGTTCCACGCTTGACGCGCGTTTCGCCCATCGTCGCACGATCGAGTGTACAATTTGCGCCGATCTCGACGTCGTCTTCAATTACAACAATTCCCATCTGGGGAATTTTTTCATATGTTCCATTGGGCCGGGGAGCAAATCCGAACCCATCGCTTCCGACCACGGTACCCGGGTGAATAATGACGCGACTCCCGATGTGGCAACCTTCCCGTATTGAAATATTGGCATAGAGCAGGGTCTGTGAACCGATGGTTACGTCATCCCCGATTACAGTCCCATGAAGTATGGTCGTTCCTTCACCGATCCGGCATCGTTCACCGATAACGACATACGCGCCGATGGCGACATCCTTCCCGATTGCCGCTGACGGTGCAATGACGGCCGTCGAATGAATCCCCGGGGCAAGCGGCGGCGCTGGCGGGTGAAAATGAACGAGCAGCCGGAGAAAAGAAAAATACGGATCGGCGACTTTGATATAAGAGAGCGGAACCGGGCGTTTCATGGTTGTTACATCCACAGATTTTTGGATAATGACAGCCGACGCGCCCGTTGTATCGAGGAATTTCTGATAGCGGGGATTCGCGAGAAAAGTTATTGTTCCCTCGACTGCCTCTTCGATCTTCATGACATCGACTATCTCGGTTTCCCCGTTCCCGACAAGTTCACCTTCTAGGAGCACAGCGATGTCACGGAGATTCATATGGCAATCAGTTTTCCTTGACGTTAAGTTTGGCAAGTACTTTTGAGGTCAGGTCATATTTATCGTTAGCATAGAGGAGAAGAATCTGACCGCTTTTATCGAACACAAAGTCACAGTTCTCGGCGATTGCAACATCCTGGATAGCTTTGAACACTTTATCCTGGACAGGCTTCATCATCTCGGTCTGTTTCGCGAGCATCTCTCCATTCGGACCGAACTTTTGCGTGCGGAAATCGCTGACTTTTTTCTCAAGGTCCATTAATTCCCGTTCGGCTGTCGCCCGGCTCTGGTCGCTCATGATCAGCTTCCGCCGATCATATTCTTCAAACTTCTTCTGCCATTGTGATTGCATTTTGTTGAGTTCATCCTGCCACCCTGAAACTATCTGGTCAAGCGTTTTCTGCGCATCCTGCGCTTCCGGAAGTTTCTTCATGATTGCTTCGCTATCGATGTAGCCAATTTTCACCTGTGCGTGAACGAGTATCGGAAAGATACAGAATACACAGAGTATGGCAAGCCAAAAGCTCGTAAGCCCATTGTTTGAGAGTACGGGAATGACCCGGGGGAAAGTTGCTTTCATTGTTACATCCTTCAAAAATATAATGATTCACAAAAACTCAATAAAAATTACTTACCTCTTTTCATACGATCTAGAACTTTGTATGTGAGATCTAAGGTTGGTTCTGCATACAAAACCATCGAACCATCAGGAGTTTTATCAAATACGAAAACCATTTTCTCTTCCTTTGCGACCGATTGAATCGCCTTCACGATCTTTTCGCGAACCGGTGCAAATACTTTTTCACGTTGCTGCGCAATTTCGCCGGTCTGGCTGAATTTCACCTGCTGGTATTGTTTAATCTGTTGGTCCTGCTCAACAAGCTTCTGTTCCTCTTCTTTTTTTGCCGCATCGGTCATCATCGCCTGCTTCTTTTGATAATCTTCGTATTTCGCTTGAAAATCTTTCTGCATTTTTTCCAGCGTATCCTGGACGGCCTGAACAATCGCATTAAGCTTCTTTTGCGCTTCCTGGGCCTCTGGCAATTCATTAAGAATTGTCTGAGAATTTACAAAGCCGGATTTTTGTTGTGAAAAAGTTTTTCCGCCGACTGCCACGAGGCAGATCAGCATACCAATGATTATCCAATGTGCTGTCTTCACGTTTCCCTCTTGTAAATTATGAATTTTGAGTTTTGAATTTTGATTGTAAAAACTTATAGAGCCGTAGATATAATTCACAATTTTTATCGCTGTTCAAAAGAGCCTAGAATCCTCTTCCGAATTGGAAATGGAACTTCCAGCCATCCCGGTTGCCGTCAGGAAGACCGTTCGCTCCACCGGAAGCATCGTCAAATCCGAATCCATAGTCAAAGCCGACCATCCCGATTGGATTGATCATAAGTCGCGCTCCGAAACCCGCCGAACGATAAAGCTGGAATGGATCAATTGATTGAAAATCTTTCCACACATTTCCCGCTTCGGCAAAAACAAGAAGGTAAATTGGAATCGGACTGAGCGAAACATTATATCTTATTTCGGCAGTATACTTAACCATCGCCAACCCGCCAAGCTCTGCTCCGAGGCTGCTTCTTGGTCCGATGATTCGATCGTCATAACCGCGCAACGGTGTAGTGTTATAATACCCGAGACCTGTTCCGCCCATATAAAATACTTCTGTCAGAGGAACAAATGCCTCGAGCGACGGTTTATTGATAATTCCCCAGTCCGTCGTGAGTGCGAATGCAAGTTTCTGGCTGTTTAACAGGGGTGTGTACCATGCCGTGCTGAATTGCGCTTTTTGATAATATGCACGTCCGGGAAGCGGTTTTCCGGAGATTTCGATATTCAGAGCAATACTCGATCCAGATGTCGGGAAAATCGGATTATCGATGCTGTTGCGCTGGATGACCTGGCCGAGACTGAACTGACTATACTGTCCCGTCGAGTAGAGACCGAGACCTTGAACAACATCGTATTGCTGAAAGCGGAATGTCCAGTCGCCGCGAAAATAATCGTCGGGCCAGCGGAAACGACGACCAACTCGGAGCGAGGCACCCGTCATGCGATAGTCATATCCGTAATTCTGTCGTGTATCGAAGAGCGATACACCAAGTGTCGTCGGAACATCCATCAACCAGGGTTCGGTAAAACTGATTGAGAATGTCCGGTACCGGCTTGCCTCGCCGAATTGCCAGTCGAAGTTGAGTGTTTGTCCTCCTCCACCTGCCAGCGGATCGGAAAGCGAAAAATTATTAAATGTGATTCCGAATGAACCCATCAGTCCCCAGGCCTGACTATATCCGATAGAAGTATTGAAGGTATCGCTTGATTTTTCCTCAACCTCATAAACGATGTCGACAGTTTTATCGTCGACCAATTTATAATCCGGTTTGATTTTCTCCGGATTGAAGTACTGGAGCTGTTGAAGCTGCCGGTAGCTTCGCATAATTGCCGCCTGGCTGAATTTGTCTCCCGGCCGTGTATACAGCTCGCGCCGCACCACTTTGTCTCTGGTCTTGGTATTCCCCTGCACCTCGACATATCGGACGGTGAATTGGTTGCCTTCTATAAATCGGATGACGATATCAAGACTATCCCCCCCAGCACGCATCAGTTGAAGATCAGGACGAATCAGCAAATACCCGGCGTTGCGATATGCCGATAAGACATCTGTCTGTTCTTGATTTCCATAAAGGTTTTCTTGGAATTTCTCTCCGTCGAACACATCCCCCTTTTTCATCCCGATAATTTCGAGCAATGCTTCTTCCTTAAAAATCGTACTTCCCTCAAATACGATTGAACGGATATAATATTGCGGACCTTCATAGAGATTGATTTGCACTACAAGATTGTCGACTTCCGGATCATAATATATTGAATCCGAGAGAATTTCCGCGTCTCGATATCCATTCTTTTTATAGTATGTGATGATTAATTTCTTGTCTTCTTCGTATTTCTTCTTATCCAGTCTTGCACTGTTCCAGAATTTCCACCATGTCCTCTCGGATGTTTCTTTCATTTCCCCTTTCAACGTACTTGCGCTGACCGTCGTATTCCCCGTAAACCGGATTTCACCGACACGCAGCTGGCGACCCTCGTCAATCGTAAACCGGAGGATGCTTCGTTTATTAGCATTCGCATCGGGGGCTTCAGTCAAAGTTGGAATAATCGATACCTGGAGATATCCTTCTTCTTCATAGGCTTTTTTCATAGCCTTGACGATGCGGTTGATCTCCGATGGTGTCAGGAGCTGTCCTTTGATCACAGTGACCTTTTTGTTCAGATCGTCCGCGCTGAGTTCATCATTACCAACGTAGTCTATCCGTTCGAGGCGTGGATATTCCTTCACTTTAATAACAAGGAAAACACCCGCACTCACCCTGTTTTCGATAGCGATCTGGATATCGGAGAAAATTCTCAGCCGCCAGAGAGCCTGAATTGCTCGCGTGGTTTGATCCCCGGGTATTGTAAGATCGTCACCGATTTTCAATCCCGAATTCCCGATGATCGCGGCAGGCTCCGCGCTCGAATTGCCTTCGACCGAAATCCCCAGAATCTTATATACCTCGGCTTGTTTTGGCTGTGCAGTAAGTCGGTACGGGACTACCATACCTGCAACCAGAAACATGAGGAGGATTTTAGACACGTACGGCACGTTTGGCTAGCCTTTCGACTTTCGAAATTCCTGAAGATCGATGTTGGGTGAGTTGTTCGCTCACAAGACCGAAACGCCGTTCCCGCTGTTGATAATCGCGGATAGCATCATACAGATGTGTACGACGGAATTCAGGCCAATAACATCGGGCTATATGAATTTCGGTATATGCAAGTTCCCAGAGTAAAAAATTGCTTAAACGGAATTCGCCACTGGTACGGATTAAAAGATCAGGATCGGGAATACCATGTGTCGTCAGATACGAAGAAATGACCTTTTCTGTTACGTCGTTGCTGCGCATTTCATAGTGCTCAACGGCACGAGCAATTCTTCGAATGGCGTTCACAATATCCCACCGGCCGCTGTAACTGAGTGCAAGGACAAGCATCAGACCCGTATTCTTCTTTGTTTTTTCGACCGAAAATAGGAGTTCTTCCTGCACATCTTTTGGTAACGACGCTGTATCGCCAACCGTCCGGAGGCGCACGTTATTCGCGAGTAACCGGTCTGTTTCATCACGCAGCGATTTGACAAGAAGCCGCATTAAAACCGAGACTTCATTCTTCGGACGTTTCCAGTTTTCAGTCGAAAATGCAAACAGAGTAAGGTATTTAATTCCCAGCTGTCCGCATACCTCAACGATATCGCGGACAGAATTTACTCCTTCGCGGTGACCGGCAACACGGGGAAGTCCCCGCTCCTTTGCCCATCGGCCATTCCCGTCCATGATAATTGCTATATGGTTTGGGATGGCACCCTTTTCCTTTAGATTATCCTGAATAGCTTTATCTGCCGGTGTCGGTGCGTTATACTTCTTCCCCACGCGTACCCCATAAAGAGATCAATAAAACATAAAAAGTGTTCATAAATGTAAGTTTTTTGGTATGGAAAGTCAAGGTATTTTGACTTTCCCTATTAATTATGATATATTTCTCAGAGTAAAAGTTACATCTAGTCGAAGTGATGGAATATTTTGAAAATGAAAGGATATCGCTGATGCTCAAAGGCGGAATGCAGGGAATGATGAAGCAAGTCCAGCAGATGCAAGAACGAATTGCACAGGTCCAGGCCGAACTCAGTTCAAAGACTATAGTGGCCGAAGCTGGAGGCGGCATGGTTAAAGTGACAGCGTCGGGAAAACAGCAGATTGTCAAGATAGAAATTGAAAAAGAGGTAATCAAACCTGAAGAAAAAGAGATGCTGGAAGATCTTATCGTGGCGGGAGTCAATAAAGCGCTCGATGACGCCGCTGCATTAGCAAATGCTGAAGTGCAAAAAGCAACGGCTGGAATGATTCCGAACATTCCCGGATTGAATATTCCTGGTTTGTAAGATGCTTTTTACAAGTGAATCCGTCGAACAACTAATCGAAAAACTCGGGCAGCTTCCCGGTGTAGGCCGAAAAACGGCGCAACGACTTGCCCTCTACATTCTCAAACAATCCCGGGAGGATGTCGTCGCTCTTGCCCGGTCACTGGTCGATGTTAAAGATAAGGTAAGATATTGCTCGATCTGTTCGAATATTACAGAGATCGATCCGTGTGTTATTTGCTCGAGTCGGAAACGTGAACGATCTATCATTTGTGTCGTTGAAGAACCCAGCGATGTTATAGCGATAGAAAAAACTAATGAATTCCGGGGGTTATATCATGTGCTCGGAGGAGCCCTTTCACCGCTTGATGGGATTGGTCCGGAAGATTTAAAAATTAAAGAATTACTTAATCGTATCACAGGTGAGATAACAGAGGTCATCCTGGCAATGAATCCAAATACCGAAGGAGAGGCGACAACAATTTACCTGTCGCGACTCATAAAACCGCTGGGTACTAAGGTTTCGCGTATTGCCCGGGGTCTTCCGATCGGGAGCGATCTTGAATTTGCCGACGAGGCAACCCTGTCACGAGCGTTGGAGGGGCGAATATCATTGTGAACATACGGCTAGGCGCTCTTTGGTTTATCAGGAAACCCGGGTGGATCGTTAGTATATGTATCGGGGGGTTTTTTATTTTTCAGGGGTGCAATATACTTAATACTCGGACACCGGAAAAACCATCGGAGTCCAGTTCGTCGTTTGTTCCACCAACGTCGCCGAGTATTGTAATCGATAATCTCGTGAACGCAATCCGTGAACGCAACACTGAAAACTATATCAATTGTTTTATCGATTCAACGTTCTCGAATTATAGTTTTACATTTCAGGCGGCCCAGAGTGCCCAAACTGCTTACAGTGCCATTTTTCATGATTGGAATCTTACATCGGAGCGAACGTATTTCGAGAACCTGTGTTCCAGGGTCCCTACGGGGGAGGAATCGGCGCTGATCCTAACCGATACCCAATTAAGTATCCAGTCCGATTCTGCCGTCTACACAGCAACATATACGCTGATCATTCCACACACGGTACAGGATATTGATACGAAGGCACAAGGCACACTTATGTTTTTACTTTCTGTCGATCGAAATAACAATTGGGCCATTCACCGATGGATCGACAATGCAACCGGGAACGATTTTAGCTGGAGCGACCTGAAAGCGCGGTTTAGCTCATGATTACGCATCGGATTCTTATTATAATATTTTTTGTCGCCAGCCTCACCGCGGGGTGTGCTAATCCATTTGCACCGGGGCTGGATACCTCGACTGAAGCTTCGAACTCGATTCTGGGCGATCAACGAACCCTCGAAGGAGTCTTCCGCAATTTTCAATACGCATACACATTCAAAGATTCGACAATATACGGACAACTCCTCGATCAGAATTTTGCGTTTGTCTATCGTGATTATGACAACGGCATTGATATCAGCTGGGGACGGGATGAGGATATGCGTACTACATACGGACTATTTATGAATGCACAAAACCTCGACCTGATCTGGAACAACACAGTTTCATTTTCCGGCGATTCATTGAACATAAACGTTACCCGGAGTTTTTCAATGACCGTAACATTCAATCCAAGCGATATTATACGTGTGAACGGGTACGCGAATTTCAATGTCACCCGGCCGACACAACAAAGCAACTGGAAAATTGTGCGCTGGAGAGACGAATCGAATTTTTAGAAAAGCCAAGAGATTTATGATTGATGATCTTTGATTTATGAGTGACGTCGGTTGTCTCTTTTCTCTAATCGGTTGATCGAATATTGTCGGCCGAAAAAATCTTTGGAGTTAATTAAACTCATTAATCAACAATCCGCCTCCATCCACCGGTGTTGGACTTCGGCGGACAGGTCATACATAAGAAATATTTATAGTTTTTTCCCAAACTCATTATGCCAAAGAGACTTACGATAGCATTTCAGGGCGAACATGGAGCCTTCAGCGAAGAGGCGGCATCCGCATATTGTGCATCGCTCAATCATACGCCGGTGGCGGTTTCCAGACCCTATGCTTCGTTCACAAAAGTCTTTGACGCCGTTCAAAAAAAAGAAGTGAATGCCGGTATTATTCCGATCGAAAATTCACTTTTTGGCAGCGTTCACGAGAACTATGATCTTCTCGACCGGTACCCGCTCAATATTATCGGAGAGGTGAAGCTTCGGGTAAATCACATGCTGATGGCAATACCCGGAGTGAAGCTCGGCGACATCCGGCATGTGTATTCCCATCCGCAGGCGTTAGGTCAGTGCGACCAATATCTCCAGACACTGCACAATGTGGAAATCGTCGCCGTCTATGATACTGCAGGTTCGGCAAAAATGATCAGCGAGCAGCGGATGCGAAGCTCCGCAGCAATTGCCAGCGTCGTAGCCGCGCGATTATATGGATTGCATATCCTGAAACGCGGAATCGAAAGCAACCACCATAATTACACGCGCTTTCTTGTATTGTCCCGTCGACCGGTCCCTGCGAAGAACAATGCGAAGACGTCGATCATTTTTTCGCTTAAGAGTATTCCGGGGGCACTTTTTAAGGCGTTGAGCGTTTTCGCGCTCCGTAACATCGATCTCGAAAAAATAGAGTCGCGGCCAATAATGGGAAAGCCATGGGAATATCTTTTTTATCTCGATTTCAGCGGAAGCATTGCAGATAAAAATTGCCGGCATGCCCTTGAAGCACTCGGTGACGTGACATCACATCTTCGAATCCTCGGTTCTTACACCAAAGTATAGGAGTTTCCTGTGAGCACAGCGTATATTTTGCGGGAAGGGTTTTCCGGATTCCAGAGAGCAAAACTTTCGATGACGATTTCGATCATCACGATATGTATTGCTCTTATTCTTCTGGCAATCTTTGCTATAGTCACATCGAATGCAAACCGACTCATCGATTCTATACGCAACCGTGTGGAACTGGAGGTCTTTCTTGAAGAGCCTGTTACACAAACGGTGATCGATTCGTTGAGGATGCAGATTCAACAGGTGAAAGGGATCGACACACTCCGCTTTGTATCGAAAGAAGAAGCAGCACGCGTTTTCAAACAGGAATTCGGAGAGGATATTACAAGCGTGCTTAATTTCAATCCCCTCCCGCCCTCGTTTAAGATCTCCCTTAAGAACGGGTACAAGACGGCAGCACATGTCGAGGCCATAAGTAAAAGAATCAGTGCCATCCCCGGCATTACGGATATTATTTATCGGAAAAGCCTGCTCGAATTTCTTGATAAACGGACGAAGACAGTTTTCCTTATTACACTCTCGCTCGGCCTCATCATCAGTCTGTCCGCCATCATGCTTGTGTCGAACACCATCCGCCTGGCAATCTACTCGAAACGGGCAATCATCGAAACAATGAAACTCGTCGGCGCAACCCGCAGTTTCATCCGGACTCCATTTATCATCGAAGGAATCATCCAGGGATTCATCGGAGGTGTTGTTGCTACCGGGATTGTATTCGGATTGGTGCTCTTTGCGCAGAAACAACTCACCGCCGAACTTGCCGATATCCTTATTGTCGATCCGATGCTCTACGCTTTGATCGCCGCAGCAGGAATATTCCTCGGGATGATCGGAAGCATGATATCGATAAGAAGATTTTTGAGCAAGTCTTTTGCGGGATAAAAAAGACCAACAGGACAGAGTCTTTAAAGAAATTCACTAAACGATAAAACTTCTCGTCGCCATTGAGGCATTTTGATAAGCTTCGGTTATAAATCTTACATGTTCATCGTTCCCACGCTTTGTAATAACACAGAGATTAAAAAATCAAGTGAACATTTACCTCTCCTACACCAAGAAGACACTTCGGTCCGGAGATAATTTACCTTTCATATTGTAAGTTGATATCCGATATATCCCGTAAACATGCCCGTACCGATAAAATTATGACCGAACGAGAAGAGAAGATGGTTAGTCTCATCAAAATTGATGATCCCGCCGAGGTTACAACCTGCATCCGATTTTTCATCTTCCGTAGTTGCAGTATGAAAAAATAATTCGCCTCCCAATGTAACCTTCTTTGAAAAATCGTTCTGAATCTCGCAGCCGATGAAGAAATAGTTCTTATTCCCTTCCCCGGGATTGTACCAGAATCCCCCTCCTCCGTATGTTGTGAGGCTTCCCCAGCTTTTTTGCATCCAGAGCGGTAAAAATATCTGAGTCTGGCCGGAACCGAGGTTTTGCTCATTGCTTGCCGTGGGAATTTCAATCAAGGGAAAGGTCCCTATCTGAGGCCAACCATTTGTCTCTTCAATAAACCGGTACTTTATTCCGAACTCGGTATTCGAGAAGCCGTATGTAGAGATACCATCAGAATTGACAAAGCCCATGGGAAGAATCAGATGGAGTTGGACATCCGGAAGCGCGCCGTAATTGATCTCGATATGCGGCAGCGTTGCACTGATTTCTCCGCTGCCGAAAAATTGCGCCGAGGAAAAATACAACTCCCAGTGAAGGTAATCGACTGGCTGCGGATCATCGGTGATGAACGGGGGTCCGGCCATCACCGGGAACCGTGAAAGAAGAAAAACTACCAGCACCCTAACAAGAATGTGATGCTTCGATCGGACCATCTGAATATCTCCTTAAGCAATATAACAGGGAGATATAGCATCGAAGTTTCTAATAAATGTAATTATTTTTGTACGACGATAGAATAGCTTCGCTTAATGATCGGCGTATAAACGACTTTAAACCCGCAACCTTCAACAAAAGAGATTTCTTCCCCGAACTTTTCTTTTGTAACATGTCCTTTAGGTTCGGAGATGAAGAGAAGGCCATGCTGTTTAAGTGCACTATAGACTTCTAAGAGCGGGAGTTTGATGTCGGGCATTTCATGAAGGACGGCAAAAATGAGTGCAAAATCCACTCTACCGGCAAGATCATCAATGCCGAGCGTTTGACTTGAGCAAAGACGAGTCTCGATTCTCCGGGAGAGTCCGGCTTTTTCGGCTCTCCTACGAAGCGAACGAATCATTTTTTCCTGAAGATCGACTGCAATGACTCTGCCTTCATCCCCTACGAAGCGGGCCATCGGTAATGTAAAAAAGCCCATCGCACTGCCTATATCGAGTATCGTTTGTCCCTTTTTTATATAAGGCCCTATGATTGTCTCCGGCTTGTACATCAACCGTCGTAAGGGACTCGCTAAGAAATATCCTAAGTACCATGGACAGATCCGTTCACTCATATTTTCCTCATTTCATATTTTTGTAATAAGCCCCTCTGTTCTTAACCTCGATTTTGACCTTCTAAAAGATCTGTCCGAAATTAAAATAAAATCCTGTTGTCTCTTTTCCAAAACCGACATCAAGCCGGACCACAAACGTATCGAAGTAGAATCTCAATCCTGCCGTTGGATTCATCGCCCAGCGCGCGAAACCAATCTTCGACAACGAACTCCATACATTCCCTCCATCAAGACCGATCACGCCTCCGAAGCGCCAATAAATCGGGAAGCGCAGCTCCGCATTATATAATGCAGAAGTTCTATCGAGGTATCGATCTTGAGGTGATCCACGCAAATTATTGTTGCCGCCGATCGACATGAGGACCTGGACCGGTAAATCTTCACCCACGAGCCCCTGCACACCGCATCGTAATGCAAGGATTGTTTTCGGATAGAAGAGTACCGAGTAATGTTGAAACCATCCGGCAAACCGTGCAAATGCTACATTGCTCAATCCGCACCTCGGAGCCCACTCGGCTTCTCCTTGCAGTACCAGTCCCCGTGACGGATTAATAAAACTGTTGCGCGTGTCGTACCTGAATGTTGCGAAGAGAGACGAAAAGTTCACCCGTGATGCATTTGGTTCCGGCTGAAGAACAATGAGCTTGCTATCTTCAGAGAAATTGAAGTCCCTGACCGTTTTATATCTGGCGCCGATCTGTCCCACAACATGAGGCGAAAAGCCTTTGCTCAGTGTCAGGTTTATATCAAGCGGCTCTTTTGTATAATATTCTCTATCGTCAAAATTTGAACCGTTGCCGATACCAAAGTAACTATTCTTGATCCACTTATCGTAGTCAACCACAAGGTCCAGGGCAAACGGATAGATTTTACCCTGACGCAGTTCGAAATCCGGTATCGAGAACACAAAACGATACCACCGCTCGCCTTTGGTACTGTTGAAAGCCGTGACGTCGAACGATTCATTTGAATGCAGCTGGTTACGGAAGACTGCTTTCGCGCCGTACCCCAATCCGACGTCCGTATCATAACTAAGGATGGGGAGTGGTTCGATGATCGATTCACTCTGAAGAGAAAGCGTATCCGATTCTTTCAAAGAGGTTTGCAGATAATGAGTCAGATCGATCTCTGCAAGAACTCCATAATGATCGGAAGCATGGGATCCGTTCACTGATGAATCGAGGACAATACGGCACTCGGATACCTCGTTTTGAGTGAATTGCCGACTGAGAAAGATATAATCGATACGGCGGGGATGTTCATCATACAACGCCGACAGGCAGCCGTATCCATCAAGCGTATCTCCCCGGGCATCGACCACCTGCGTTGAAAACAATATATTTTCATTTGTCCTGGGCTCCCATGTGGGCCGGGAAGATGACGCCGATGCAGAGTATATATCAAGATATCCGGTTGTCCCAATTATCATATCGATTTCAGGCGACTGAGGCTCGGCGTTAAAATCGCCGGCCATCACTACTCCATGACTTTCGGTGAGCGGCCCGAGATGCTCGATCAGTTGGGTGACTTCTCTTTTCCTTCTCTGGTTATTTTTCTCCCACATCCTGAGAGCATCCGCATATTTATTTTTCGATATTCCGATTATTTGGGCGCGCTGCCCGAATTCCTGTTCAAGCAACGTATCCTGCGGTATCGCAGCAATAAGGTGAGGATTCACGACCATAATTGGAGTCCGATCAACCGTGATTTTCCCGACGAGAGCAAAAATCGATTGATCGAAGTGAACGGTGATGGCGTCGCCGTAGATTCCCGGCGCACCGGAGAGCTTCCAGACGTCGAACAGTTCGAGAGCGAGAGAGCGCCGGGCAAGAATGGCAATTCCCTCTTTGAGATTCGTCGGGAGACCTATCGGTCCCAGCTTTATGCCGGCATTGCATACAAGATGGATTTCATCGAATGAAAGGGAATCGGCCAGCCGGGCCGCGTACGCCCCGACGGGATTGGCCTCCTGGAGGAAGATAATATCCGGATCAAGCTGCCGTATCTGCGCAAGGAGTGCCTGAAAGCGGAGCTCTCGCCGATCGTCATGTTCATAATCGCCGCAGCGAATATTTCCGATATAATCGAGCCCGCTCCAGACGTTGATGGTGAGAATACGCAGATGTGAAACCGGTGTTGATTCCAGCCGCCCGATTATGACGAGCATGAGCGCACACACAATGCGTCTGATCGTGAACATTATGAATAGAATCTCCGAAAATTTCGGGTATTGTTGTTGGTCGAAATTTGGTTCGGCCCTACTCACCATGGGTCATTTCGACCTTCAAGGCTGATGAGGTCGACTCAGCGAGTCGACCTACATCTATTACAAATCTTTTTTTTTCAAAACACGGAAAAGTGGCATATTGTTGGTCGAAATTTGGTTCGGCCCTACTCACCATGGGTCATTTCGACCTTCAAGGCTGATGAGGTCGACTCAGCGAGTCGACCTACAGTGTCTCGTCGTAATTTTTTATCTTTTCCAATACAGCCGCCTCGGCATCGTTGTACATTTCCTGGATGAATTCATCGTGAAAATTGAATGTCCGGTCTTCGAACTTTATTGAATCGATCCGATCAAACAAAAGCTGTTTGGCATTCTCGATGTCTTTCCCATATATGTGATACGAATCAGCATGCCAGTTCATTCTGCCGAGTTCTATTTTTTTGCCTGTTTTTTCGGAAACGCCGGCCGCAATAACGCTTTTATTGAAATTAATAAAACCGAACATGTTCATAAAGCTCGCCCCCCAGGAATCATTGCTTCTGAATCGAACGTTGCAATTAAGCCACCACACGCCATCCTCATCTTCAATAATTCTGTACCAGAGGGATTGTAAACATGGCGGATCAAAACAATCGATATCTAAATTCGGCATCCAGGTTATCATCTGGGCTTGCCGGGTAAAAGGTTGTTTACTTAGCTTCTCGACCACGGCGTTTATTTGATTAATTGAAAAGAAACCGGCCTGTTGCGATTTTCCATCGACAAGTTCCCTCCATGCACCATAGGCAGAAAGTCTTCCATGATACGTATATTCCCATCGTGTATCTTTCGGATCGTTGACATTCTTTACCCAGTGGTCTTTCAATCCCATCAGCTCCATCACATATTCTTTCAAGTCATCTATTCCACCGGGAAAGGCCCGATGGATCATCGGATCACTAAAGGGTTCTAAAATTGTTATGTTCATTGTCGAGTCAATACTCAAAGGATCGCCCGGCTTGTCATACTGTGTTCTAATACTGATACCGTTTCGATAGAGTGCGACAAGTGCCTTTTCGTACGCCTCGGCCAGAGTAGTTCCAGTGACGGTCAGGACTGGTATATTTTTTTGCATGGTATTATTCCCCATCAATTGATATGATAATTCCTCTACGAAATGTAGAAAAAAAAACTTCTATTGCAAACGCTCGATTCATATATCACGGAGTTATGATACAAAGCATCACTTTACAAATTTATATCCCACCGTGTGGATTGTGAGAAGATGTATTGGATGAGCCGGATCCGTCTCGATTTTTTTTCGTATTGAGAGAATATAATTATCGACCGTACGTGTGGTGGGAGTAACTTCATACCCCCATACATCGTCGAGGAGCTGACTTCTGGAAATCACCTCCCCTTCCCGTTCAACGAAATACCGAAGAAGCTGGAATTCTTTGGCCCGCATCGAGATTGTCTTCTTTCCTTTGCAGACCTCCTGCTGCTTGAAATTCACGTAGAGATCGCCGATTGTAGTTTCCTCGATCTTCGAATGGATTTCCGTCTGACGGCGTAATAGCGCGTGGACACGTGCGATAAGCTCACGAACACCGAATGGCTTGGTCATATAATCGTCGGCCCCGATCTCGAGTCCGATTACTTTATCGACCTCTTCTCCCTTTGCCGTCAGCATCAGTATGGGAGATGCGATGTTGTTGTTCCGGAGATTCTTGCAAATCTCAAACCCATCCATTGAAGGAAGCATGACGTCGAGAATGATCAGATCGAACTTCTTCTGCCGTGCGATTTTATAGCCTGCTTCACCGTCAGAAGCGGTCGTGATGTCAAACCGCTCGGTCTTTAAAGTGTCAATAAGCAGCCGTAGGATGGATGCGTCGTCTTCAACAATAAGGATGCGTTTCATGGTTTCCCCTTCCGGTGTCCGGCAAATCGTGAAAAAAGAATAATGAACCTGCTCCCCTTGCCGGGAGCACTCTCGACAGTGATGGTCGCATGATGAGCATCGAGGATGTGCCTTACTATGGCAAGGCCGAGTCCGGCTCCGCCCGTTCCCCGGGTTTTACCTTCGCGAACCTGATAAAACGGCTCGAAGATGCTGGATCGTGCCGATTCAGGAATACCGATACCATTATCGGCTACTATCATGGTCAGTTGATTCGCTTTTTCGGCAAGTGAAATGGACACTTCTTTCGGCGGTACAGAATACTTCAACGCGTTGGAAATAAGATTTATCAATACTTGTTGCAGTGCATCGGCATCGCCTTCAATGGGATTAAGCGTGCGCGGCAGCCGCAGCTTAAGTTTTCCCTTTTCTTTCCGGACCTCATATTTCATTATTGCAGCGGCCTGACGGATAACTCTTTCCAGACGTAAGGGCTTGAACGTATACGACCTGGAGCCCCGCTCGATTTTTGAGAAATCCAGTACATTCCCGATCAAGCGTGAAAGCCGGTTGCTTTCGCCTTCGATGATGCGAAGATATTCCGACTGTTTCCGTCGCCCGCGTATAGTCCCACCCCGGAGCGCCTCGGCTCCAAGCCGGATAGAGGTGAGCGGATTACGCAGCTCGTGCGAGACGCTTGAGACGAAGAACGATTTCATATCGCTTAATTCCTGAATGACTTTCTTTTCCTGTTCTTTCTGGAAAATCTGTTCCTGCAGCAGCAGGCGTCCAAGCACTTCGGATGCCTGTGAACAGACGGCCACCAGGAGATCGACTTCTTCCTCACTGAACCGCTCGCCGCGCGTACGCGGATTCAGGCATACCACACCGAGCAGTTCTCCCGATTCCGTCGCCAGCGGTCCGCAGAGTGAAAACCCAAGAACCTGGAGCAGCCGTGCGCGGGATTTTCTTTCTTCAGATTCACCGTCATAGTCCATTATACACGGTTTTGCAGCAAGATGTCGTGCTTCTTCATCACTTAGATCAAATCGTCTAGTCCGGATCTCCCCTTTTGAGATCTGGAAGAAAAGACCGCTATTATGATAACGATACACTGCAATGCCGTCCGCAGGAATAACTTCCGGGAGTCTCGTTATCAAACGCTGATACAGAATACTGCTTGTCAGAGAATTTCTGATTTCCTCCGTAATCGACAGGAGTGCAGTCCGGAACGACGCTCTCGCTGCAAAGAATCGCTGATCCATCAGGCGCTGAATTGCCTTCCGTAGCGGAGCAGCGAAGAGTGCAATAATGAATGTAATGACCACAACGAGCACATACACTCCGAAGTCCTCTTTGCTCTCTACGAGTGACACAAGGAGAAGAGCGATCAAAAACGCAACGATAACGATAAACGTACTGAAGATGGCGTACATGACCGTGCGGTTGATGATAAAGTCGATATCGAGCATCCGATATCGGATGAATGAGATGGCAAACGAGAAAGGAATAGCAAGGAAAAATATTGTTGCATACTCTTCGGATATAATCTGGCTCTCTCCAAATAGCTGGGGGAGAACGCACAGCACAAAGAACGGGAGCAGACCGACGGAAAATCCCCATATGATCCACTTAAGGCGGGAACATTCTTCAGCGGTTTTCGCATGCCGGTACGAAAGAGCAATATTAATGATACCGAGTACGGCGTAAAGAATAAGAATGATATGGAAAATATCAAATGATGTCTGGAAATTGCTGAAGTCTATAATCGACATAGTACGAAGAGCTCGGAGATGGAAAATTGTCATGAGGGTGGTGATCGCTATCGCCGGTGTAAAAGTTAATAGAGCTTTGACTAGAAATGAACCTGGCTTGGGTGTCGGGTAGAGTGTTGTAAATAATAAAAAAAACGATATGCAGGCCGGATATGAAACAAAAAAAGTAATTCGTGAGAGAACCGTCTCCAAAGACGCGGGGTCGGCTTTCCCCCAGGTGATCATCGCATTCACTGCGAACGCTATCAAACCCCAATGAATGATTCTTCCGGTGCGGTCGTGAGGGCGACTCAGAAACACGAAAATGCCGATCAGCCAGATTGTACACCCCATGAAAAATGTAATCGTAATAAACCTGACCGGTATAACGGCGGGAATCATGTGGGCTGTTACTTCACGAACCTGACCTTCCCGTTCAACAGTAAATTGAACGTCCTTACCGACCGACGAAAGGTCGCTCATGAATTCGATAGCGCCCAGCATTGTAACCGGAAATCCGTCCCACGCAAGAAGAATATCTCCGTTCCGTAAATCTGCAGCCGAGCGGACGTCGAGAATGCTGTGAACGGTGACGCGATTATTTCGTAACTCTGCATCGAACGGCGGCTGAGCCCGGTTGAAAAAAGAAGGAAGATGGATAAAACATAATCCGAGTAGGATAATATCGAAGACAACGATCGACCAGACCCACACCGGCTGGCGTCCCGACAGCGTCGAGCGTAACTTCCGTAGTAGAAAGAGGAGATTTAATTCACGTTCCATGACCCCGCCTCACAGCAAGTGAAAAGAGGTGACTGAGGAACATAGTATAGTAATGATATATTACAAAATGAGAAAGCAAGAATCAATATCGATGTTTATTATACACTGTCATCTTCATTAGGAAGATCAGACTGCCGAATTATGATTGTATCAGGCTATTATAATGTAATACTGAAAATCGCCAAGGATCCCACCACGGCATACTTGAAAAATAGAAAAGCCGATTTCAAGGAAGACTTCGGTGCAACACATAAAGTCATGAGGGATCCTCGAACAACGTACCGAAAAAATGAGAATGACGATTTCATTGCAGATCTCCTTTATTATTGTATGATGTACCGGATGAATTAACTTCACTCACACGATACTCAAGCCATGAGATTGAATTGTCATAAAATTGTCAAAGTCCTGTAAGAATTTTTCCTTAGACGCGAAGTACGGTATCACAAATCTCTAATATCTAAGTATATCCTTTCAGCTTGGGATGGGATATCATTACCTTTTGCCAGAAAGAAATATTGGAGGTTGAATATTTTGAATCCCGCTTTCCTGGCAAGCTTCAATGCCGGATCATCCGACTGCATGAGCAGGTACAGGTAGTTTCTCCCGAAGCTGAGTGCAAGATTGTTGACGACTGACAGGAGGTTTCGAACACACATTTTGTCTTTTGCATAGAAATCAAAGAGAAACCAGCTCCGGATGATTTCATTTCGCTTTGGAATCGCCGGTAGTTTTATGAATGGTCGAACAGGCATCGTGAGAATTCTCATCAAACGGAAAAAACGCGGTACATTGACGATTTCTTCGGCAAGAATATTTTCGTTTGTCCATATCGAGCACCCTCCATCCTCAGCATCTGGAAGGACGATGCTTGCAACATATCCGGAAAGCTTTTCTTCATTGAGCGGCGGTATGAATTCAATGGATCGATTAGCATTGAGATACCTCGTATGGATTTCAGAGGCGTTTGCACAATTACATGTCCCATCAACTCTGAATTTCCTGTAGACAGGCATTAAACAATATATCAGAGGGATTATTACCTGAGCTCCGAAACTCCGTCGTGCCAGCCCGATTGCCCTTTCGTTCTCGCCTGATATCAGAGAGTAGACACAGTCCGCTCCCTTGCCAATTTCCTCCAACACGGCGTTCGTAAGTTGTCTTGCAGTTCCATATTTACGGTAGTCGGGATGAACCCGAATGTCATAGAGATAAACCGCATCGACAGTGCGGCCGTGAAGTTGCACAGATTTTCTCGCCCCCGCAGCTATACCTATGAGGTTTCCTCCAGCTTTTGCCGTGAGGATTTTATAGTTTTCATAGACATCCGAGCGTGCTTTGAATGTCGGACGACGAAATCTCAATGCGAGCGATTTCCCCTGAACACAATGCTGTTCCAGATTTACAGCGGCTTCGTCGTCCGTTGCAGTGTACGGTGCGATCGTTAAGTTAAACATTGATTTCTCCATTATTAATAGAGGCGACGACAAATGAATAGAAGACCGACTTGTCGGTTTGCATCAGCTCATTTTCAAGCTTGCCTGACCGTATGACGTTCGGTTCTACTTCGATCGGTAATTCTCTCTTCACCAAAAATTGCCGTTCACAAACACGCGCCACCGGGGCCGCGGTTCTTATGATACCCTTCCAAATTCTTTTATATTCATCGACGCTTGTATAGGAAGAGAAATCGGAAAGCGAATACTTGTTGAAGTATTCTTCGTTTTTTCTTTCAAGATAATCAAGAAGAGATCCTGTTATGATTTTAACCTTCTTAAGAGAGTTTTTGAGAACGTAGTAATTTTTCTCTTGCAGATATGGAGGCAGAATCATACCGGGATCGTACTGGCCATGGAAGAGAAGCATAGTAAAAGGACTTTCTCTTGCCAGGGTATTTTCAAATGCGCAAGTAAGTCTTTCTTCCAAATATGTGGATATGGAAAAATCTTTTGGAACATGACGGTAGAATCCAGGGTCGCCAAAAAATTTATACGATACCGACCGGTGCGAGACAGTTCGAAGGAATAGACGCCATGATGCGTTATTCCATTCTTCGCGCCATATCTTCGACTGCTCAGGTAAATCCCGACAGCTGAATAATCTCGCAAGAAGTTGGGGACGTGAGAAACGAACCAGGCATGCCATCTTCCTAAAAAATCTTTCCCACCTCCCCTCATATATGGGTCCATCTCGAATCATATCCGGATGTCTATCCCAAAAATTCCTGGCTTCACCCGATAATCCCTCCCGTAACATCTTGTACATCGATTCACGATAGGAATAAATTTTGATACCCAAAAACCCGAGAAATTCCTCATAGACAAGGTGTCGTATGGCTGCCATAGTCAATTCCAATAAATAATTCTGGCATGGATTAATATCGATAGAGACTATTAATGCAGGCTTTTGAATCAGAAGATCGAGTGTACGCGCGCCGCTTCCTGTTATACAGAGAATGGAGTCGTTTTCATCGATCTGAAGCGCCCTCACTTCGGAATCGCTGTCTTCATTAGACGAAGAGTAGTTGACTGTTTCAAGAAATGACTTCATTGATGCTCCTCTCGAAAAGATGTCCATCCTCCATACGCAGCACCCGGTGAGCATAGCGGTGAATTCTCAGGTCGTGGCTCACGATGATCACTGTTTTATTTCTTCGTTCGGCCATTGTGCAGAGCAACTTTATCGTCATCTGGCCGGAGGAAGAATCGAGGCTTCCGGTCGGCTCGTCGGCGAGGAGAATCTCAGGATCGTTTGCTAAAGCGCGTGCAATTGCCACCCGCTGCTTCTCTCCGCCGCTGAGCTCCTCCGGAAAAAATCCGCAGCGGTGCGAGATCTGTAGTTCTTCCAGGATTGCCCGGGCTTCCCCATTCGAGGCGGGGGATTGCTTCCCGGCAAGATTGAGCATGAGCTCGACATTTTCGAGCACCGTTAGCGAATCAAGCAACCGAAAACTTTGAAAAATAAAACCTATGTGTTTCAGACGGAAGCCAACCAGCTCGTGTTGTTTGAGCGCGGTAATGTCATGATCCAACAGTGTAATGATTCCATGCGAGGGTCGTGCAAGGCATCCAAGCATTGCAAGAAGCGTTGTTTTACCGCTACCGTTGGGACCATGAATCAACAGAACCTCCCCTTGTTTAACCCGAAGGTTGACATCTGTCACCGCATGGACAGGAATGTTCGATGCATCTCTGTACGTTTTTGACAAATGATCAACCGTGACTGCTGTTTTCGTGCAAATTGTCATGCCCTGAACACCTCGGCAGGATACACGCTGGCCAGTTTGTGAATGGGCGCCCAGGAACCAATTGCGCCAATGAATAATGAAGAAGCGAAAACTACAGCCACCGCTCGAACCGTGAACGAAAGCGAGATCTCCGGAACGAGCTTCATGAGAAATGGTGCGAGGATGAAATCACCCGCAACACCGCATACAAAACCTGTCGCTGCTCCGAGAAGAGCCTGCCGGAGAACCAGGGACACCAGAAAATTTTGATTTGCACCGAGAGCTTTCAGGAGTGCATAGTCTTCCCGCTTTTCAAGAACCGACCCATACAGCATGAGGGTGATGACCGCGATACCAACAATCATCCCCAATATCGCAATCGTCCAGAGAACCGGCAGAATGCCTGTTTCCATTTCCTCCAAATTGTTTTGCACAAATTCTTGTTTTTCAAAAACCGCCAGTTCTGAAAACCGCCTCTTGAGGGAATCAATCACGACACGCGTTTCTTTTTTCCCATTCGTCGTCAGCAAATAAAAACTAACAATACCCGGAAACCCGAGCAGATGTTGAGCATCTTCCAGACCCATGAAAGCGAATTGGGCTACAATGGCATTCGTTCCCCGGCTAATTCCCGAGACCCGGAAGTACCGGTCCTGGACAGATATATTATCTCCAGGTGCGAGATGGTGTTTCATTGCAAATGCTTCATCCAGAATAATCTCGCCTGTACCTATTGATGATGTCCCCTGAATCATGGTTGGAGGAGGACCCAACGTAGATCGCGTATCAAACCCGAATATAAATAACGTCACCGCCTTATCGTGGATTCGTGCTGTCGCTATGACGCGGATTATTCCACTCACCTCTCCAACTCCATCGACCGACTGAATATGATCCTGCAACGATGAGGACAAAAACGATGAACTGCGGAGAAGATTCGTGGAGTTCTTCTGACATATCCATATCTCAGCGGGAGTTTTAAGTACATAGCTTGTCGACCCCACTTTTACTCCCTCGTACATGCCGAAGAGAAATAGGACAAGCATAACAGTGACGCTCACTCCTGCCGCAGTGATAATAAATCGCGCCTTATCTTTTCGAATCATTCTTCTCGCAATTCGTACCATATCGCATCCATAAGTAATAACTCTCTTATATATTCTTTTACGTCGCCTTTCACATCGGTAAATAGATTCCTGATCTTTCCGGAATCTAGTGTAACGAGTTGATTATTTAGGTTGAGTTTTATTTCATGAGAATCCGTTACTTTCCCAAGATATTGCGGCGACCAACCTTGATCGGCTGCAGCCGTCAACATAGAATTGACACGTGCCGGAGAAACTGTAAATAGGAGTTCGAACTCACCATGCGGACCCGCCAGCATCATCCAGGGGGGAAGCCGCATCTCCCGCGCAACCCGCATTACAGTCGGGTGAAGAAAATCTTCCAGCGATGACTCGATTATAAAACCTACATCGTTCAGCCGCATAAGTTGATCGAGTGTTGCAAACACTCCATCACTCGTATCCATGCAGCACGACGCATAATTACAAAGAAGTTGACCTTCGCGGATACGTCCACGCGGTTGGTAAGAAATCCGATCCAGAGCGGGATTCTGTCCCGCAGCAAGCTGAATTAAAGCATAAGCGCTGCCAGTTCCCATCTGGCCGGACGCGAACACACTGTCGCCAGGGCGTGCACCCACTCTCGTCATCGGTGATCCCTGAGTTATTACACCAAATGCACAGGCATTCATATGCAACCGGCTCGAGAAATTTGTATCTCCACCAAGGACATGAACTCCACAGGCAGAGCATGCATCCTGAATTCCACGCTGCAGACTTGCAAGAAAATCATCGCCTGTTTCGTGCGGCAGAGTCTCACTGAGAAGTATTCCGATCGGTTCAGCACCGACCGCCGCCAGGTCGCTCATGTTCACCATGACCGTCATCCATCCAATCAGATATGGATCGGAGTACAGTCCCGAATCGATCTCTTCGACAATACCGTCGGTGGTTATGGCGAGTAGAGTGTTTATTCCCGGAAGTCGGATGATTTCCGCATCGCTCTCCTGCAATCTGTTGCACTGGTGCGGGGACCGGGAAAAATTTCGTGCTAGATTCTCGATAAATGCATTCTCTATTATTGTGGTTTTCATTTACACACCTGAAGAAGTTTTGGTTTTATGGAAAATACAGCACTATGTGTCGATACCACCTCGCCATCAAACTCAACTGCAAAAGACTTATTTGCCCTTACCATGATCCGACATGATGACCACGATCGTGTATGCGGTAAGCCGGAGAATTTTTTCCGGGAAAGTCCCCATAGTGTTAAAAGCGTCCGAGGCAGCGACATTCTCTCGCAGAGATGTACATTAAAAGTACCGCTGTCGGGCCTGAACGGAGAATCATAACAGAAGTTGCCTGAAAAGTGCGGACTCTTGACGACGCCGAGATTGGTCACAGGAGCACGTAACGGCGGTTCATTCCCGATCGCTATACTCATCTCCTGATTCCGGTATGCCGCGATAGAACGGAGTGCAGCATAGAGAATTGCACTCTCTACCGAAGCCCGCTTAAGGAAGCGTAAAGTGGCATCCGGCGTATTAAAGAAGAAATTTGCCTCCGCCGTTACACCGATACTTGCGTTAATGATCCAGCAGCAGGTGATAGAATTTCCTTCTCCATTCTCATATGTGATGACACCGACATCGCGTGGAACGGCGCCAGAAAAATTTACCTTGCATGGAATGCCCTCGATCAGCTGTGCATTCCGGAATGGCTTGTGAAAATCATTACTAGAACCGAGACCAACAGCTCCAAGTTTGATCTTCTGAATAGATTTTCCAGAAGAACATTCGTCGATAGCATTGAGAAGCAGATTAACGGTGCCGTCGCCGCCCGCAGCAATGAACTCGGTGGTATTAAGACAGATCATCTGCGATACAATTTTTTTTACGTCCGTACTCCGGTCTAAAACAATGAACTCGAATGCGCCCAGGTTCGAGCGAATCTCTGATTCAATTATTTTCCATTTCCGGAGAGCTGTACCGCCTCCTGCAAAAGGATTCAGAATCACACCTACCATAGTATCTCCTTCGTTATATCAAATCTGTTGTTTCACCGGCCTCGATTTCATCGTGATAACAAATCCGCAATAGAATAGAGCGATGGCAATTACCCAGCCAGGCTTTTGCGTTATGACAATCGAAGATAAAAGCAGTATGTACGCATGAACGACAAGAGCAATTGATTTATGCGCATCATCTTCGGAACATACCTTATGAAGAAGCATCTGAGCCCGCACTAACACTATGACACCGGGAACCGCGAATGCGAGAGATCCCCAGCGTATCTCATAGATGCCAGCAGTGGGTGTAACCGAATAAAGTGCAATCACACATGCAATCAAGGTTAAAAGGGCAAAGATATCACATACGACAGCGGAGGCCTTCATTCCAAAAACTACCGGCAGAGTATTATACCCGGTGGTTTTATCTGCTGAAATATCTTTGAAGTACCCGCTAAGAACAAAATTCGCATAACCAAAGAAGACGACGGCGAGTGTTGCGATAAATGGTACACTCCAGGTCACAGCAACACCGGCAGCGCCACTTCCTGCCATATATGCAATCACACACACGAGAGCAACGATCCATGCATTCCATAACGGTCCGCCCCACCAACGTCTTTTGAAATAGGTATATGTTGCGAGTCCGACTACTGCGATTGTCGATAGCACAATATTAATCAGTGAGTATAGTGCGAAAATAATTCCAACGAGAGATAGTCCGATGAGGCTGACACCCATAACATCTCTCCTCCGCAACCTGCCCTGAGTTAGAGGTCTATAAGGCGAAGAGAGTGCGTCGGTATCGGTCTGAAAACAATCTGTCAGTGCTTGTCCGAAACCGTATGAGAAGAAAAAAGCTGCACTGAGAACCAGCGACGTGATGATGGGCAGCTTCGGCGCAAACGACAATCCGACGACCCCGGTGATCCCTGAAACGAAGAGAAGATAAGGGCGCATCGTGATGAGATAGCCTCTTAAAAAATCCAGGCTGAGAATTTTCGCGGGCATCATTTGTCGTGATATGGCCGTCATTTCTCTTTTTTGTTTACGATGTATCATGCTGCCCTCCAGAAGCGCCAGCCGAACCATGAAGTGAGCAAACCGCCGGCAATGCATACAAAATTGATGAGGAGCTCAAATATAGTTGAGGCAGTCAATGGATAATAAAGATTTTGGCGGGCATAGAACGTGACATCCAGGATTCCCAGATAGATTACCATCGAGGAGGCGGACACAAGTGAGAATGTGCCGAACGGTTTTTTCTTCAATAAACCAATTCCAGCAAACAGGAGAAGAACTCCTAAAACTGCATCGGCCAGCGGGAAAGCCGATTCGAACCGGTCGACGAGTGATCTGTTTTCCTCGCTTAATGTGATGATATTGGTAAAGTATAATGTCCAGAATAGGATGTTAAGAACTCCTCCGCCAAATGTGACGTACGCGAGTATCCTTCGAGCTAAATCCAAAAATTTACATGACATTGAATTTCCCTCCTATCTATCATTTTGCTGGAATCAAGATAAGATAGAAGTCGGGGGGAGTTGTCATCAAATTGTCAAACGTTGGTCAAATAATCCCCTTAGCCGACATCCGGCCGTTAATCCCCAAATTTTAATAATTTATTTATGCTACTCTCCCCTCTTTTTATATGCTCTTAATTGCTATTCAAGATATGCGGACTCATATTAAGTCCAGTTATAGCAAGAGAGGGTACGATGCACAACAGTGAATATCTTACCGGATTGACAGACGAAGAGGTCAGGCGTTGGATATGGCTCCGTTCGATCGAATGGGCCAACTGGCCAATCTTCATCTCACAACCTCTAATTCCCATTGCTATAATCTTTTTCAAATGGTGGCTGGTTCTAGTGATGATATATACTATAAATATTTTTTGGTCAGGTGTTCGTTACAAATATTTTGATCCATTATCGGCAACTCTTGCAGCCTTCTTCGTCAAACTCAGGTGGCCTGCAGCGATAGGGTGCGGTGTGTACCTTTTCATACATAGTAACTACGAACTTGCGATGGTAGCATGTCTCTGGCCTCTGCTGAGTGGTTTACTGGTACTATCAGGTAAACTCGAGCGAATTCAAGAATTACTCAACGGGACTATGGGCTATAATCGAGAGCCAGAGAATGATGGACTTCCAAACGCAATTCAAAGAAATGAAACTATCATCAGGACAAATCAATATTAAGGACAAACAATGATTCTCAAACAGCTTCGTTCCGCAATAATCGCGGTGATCCTGTTCACCGTTCTGACCGGAATTTTATATCCGCTAGTCGTGACCGGGGTTGCACAACTCATTTTCCCTCAGAAAGCAAACGGGAGCTTCATCGAGAAAGACGGAAAAATTCTCGGCTCAGAGCTCATCGGTCAGCCGTTCAGCGATCCGAAATATTTCTGGAGTCGTCCTTCGGCAACCGGTCCGTATGCATACAATGCCGGCGCGTCCAGCGGATCGAATTACGGGCCGCTCAATAATGCTCTCATCGACCAGACTAAAAAACGGATCGGAGACCTGAAGACCGCCGACTTACTTAATAAACAACCGGTCCCCGTCGATCTCGTGACTGCATCGGGAAGCGGACTCGATCCGCATATCAGCGTCGCAGCAGCACTCTACCAGGTACCTCGTATCGCACGCGAAAGAAAATTATCGGAAAACGACGTCCGCTCTCTTGTCGACCGATATACAGAATCGAGAGATCTCGGTTTCCTCGGTGAATCGCGTGTGAATGTGCTCGAGTTGAACCTCGCCCTCGATTCGTATCAACCACTGCATACGGAGAAATAACAATGGACATCATCTATCTTGCTGTTATTATCATCTTCTTCCTCCTGACCTGGGGCTTGATGCGACTGTGTGAAAAACTCGGACAGAATACATCGGGAGAAAAATTATGAACATGCTCTATATTATTTCCGGGCTTATCGCATTCGGCCTGCTCGTCTACCTTTTTATCGTACTACTGAAACCGGAGATATTCGAATGACACTCAATGGAATTCTTCAAATCGTATTTTACCTTGCGGTACTGATTCTCCTTGTAAAACCGCTCGGTGCATTTATGGCCCGTGTGTTTCAGCGGGAGCGGACATTTCTCGATCCGGTCCTCGGCCCCGTGGAACGCTTCATCTACCGCCTCGCGAGAATCAACCCCGACGAGGAAATGGATTGGAAGCAAAACGCGATTGCGATGCTGCTGTTTAACGCCGTTGGATTCTTCGCCGTCTATGCACTCCAACGGCTGCAGCACCTGCTGCCTCTCAATCCACAGGGACTCGACGCAGTCTCTCCGGATTCTTCCTTCAATACCGCGGTCAGTTTTACGACGAATACAAACTGGCAGGGATACGGCGGTGAAACGATGATGAGCTATCTAACCCAGATGTTGGCCTTGACGGTCCAAAATTTCGTCTCCGCGGCTTCGGGCATTGCCACGCTTACGCTAATTATCCGCGGCATCGCCCGTCATTCTGCCAGGACTCTCGGTAACTTCTGGGTCGATTTGACGCGCAGCACCCTCTATATTCTGATCCCTCTGTCGATCATCCTTGCGCTCGTCCTCGTCTCCCAGGGAACGATCCAGAACTTTTCGGCTTATAAAACTGTCCCCTTGCTCCAGCCAACAATCGACGCGAACGGTAAAACTGTTACCGAACAGGTTGTCGCCATGGGACCTGCGGCATCGCAAATTGCCATCAAGCAGCTCGGGACCAACGGCGGCGGATTCTTCAATGTGAACTCCGCTCATCCGTTCGAGAATCCGACGCCTTTCTCCAATTTTCTTGAACAACTGGCCATACTTCTGATCGCTGCCGCACTTTGTTATACGTATGGCCGCATGGTCGGCGATACACGTCAGGGATGGGCTTTACTTGCAGCTATGACCATCATTCTTGTCGCTGCACTGGCCGTGGCATACCAGGTTGAATCGGCAGGGAACCCCGGTCTGAGCTCTCTCGGCATCGATCAGCATTCAACAGCGATCAATCCGGGCGGTAATATGGAAGGCAAGGAAGTGCGTTTCGGTGTTCCCAATTCCGCACTCTGGGCAACCGTGACAACAGCCGCTTCAAACGGATCGGTCAACTCGATGCACGATTCTTTCACACCGCTTGGGGGACTTATACCACTCACAATGATGCACCTCGGAGAAGTTGTTTTCGGCGGAGTCGGATCGGGGCTTTACGGCATGCTTGTGTTTGTGATCGTTGCAGTATTTGTGGCCGGACTGCTCGTTGGCCGAACTCCGGAGTATTTGGGTCATAAGATCGAGGCCTACGAGATGAAAATGGCTTCTCTTCTGATTCTTATCATGCCGATAACGGTTCTTATCTTTACTGCACTTGCTGTGATGACCGCCGCGGGTAAAGCGGGGATTTCGAATCCCGGTCCTCACGGTTTCAGTGAAATTCTATATGCATTTACTTCACAGGGTAATAACAACGGAAGTGCTTTCGCCGGATTGAGTGCCAACACTCCTTTCTATAATATCACTGGCGGATTAGCAATGCTAATCGGTAGATACTGGCTTGCAGTTCCGACACTGGCACTTGCCGGTTCTCTTGCTCGTAAGAAATTGATTCCTGCAAGTGAAGGGACACTTCCGACCCATACTCCTTTGTTCATCTTCTGGCTAATTGCGGTTGTCCTTATTGTTGGCGCGCTGAATTTTCTACCGGCTCTCGCGCTGGGACCGATTGTCGAACACTTTTTAATGATCCACTAACATATTCGAAGGAAAAACAGGATAATGGCTACCCAAACTTCACAGCAACTCAAGAAACCTGTCAGGTTGACCGGGGTAATGTATCGACGTGCGTTGATTGATTCATTTTGGAAATTGAATCCCCGTTCCATGGCTCGCAATCCGGTGATGTTCGTCGTTGAAATAGGAAGCGTGCTGACATCGGCACTATGGATCCAGGCTCTCCTCGGCACCGGTGAAGCACCTGCATGGTATATCGGCGGTGTATCTCTATGGCTCTGGTTCACCGTCCTTTTTGCCAACTTCTCAGAAGCGCTGGCAGAAGGTCGCGGAAAAGCTCAGGCGGAAGCGCTGCGCAGGTCGCGCCGCGAAACCACTGCGAAGCGCCTGCACGATCCCCGGCGAGACTCAAAATATGAAGTTATCACGTCGACAGATTTACGCAAGGGCGAAGTATTCTTGGTCGAAGCCGGCGACATTATCTCTGCCGACGGTGAAGTGGTCGAAGGAATCGCATCCGTGGATGAAAGCGCAATCACCGGTGAGAGCGCCCCAGTAATCCGCGAATCGGGCGGCGATCGAAGCGCCGTCACAGGCGGCACGCGCGTTCTCTCGGATTGGCTGGTCATCCGTGTAACGATGGAGCCGGGGGGTGGTTTCCTCGACAGGATGATACGCTTGATTGAAGGCGCTAAACGACAAAAAACCCCGAACGAAATTGCACTCAACATTCTGCTGGCAGCCTTTACTATTATATTCCTCGTCGTCTGCATAACTCTTCTTCCGTTTTCACTGTTCAGTGTACAGGCAGCCGGCCAGGGAAGTCCGGTGACGGTCACGGTTCTCGTCGCACTCCTTGTTTGCTTGATACCGACAACAATCGGCGGACTTCTTTCTGCGATCGGAATTGCAGGTATGGACCGGATGATTCGTCATAATGTCATCGCCACATCGGGTCGCGCCATCGAGGCTGCAGGCGATGTAGATGTTCTGCTTCTCGACAAGACAGGAACGGTGACGTTGGGAAACCGTATGGCGACGGATTTTACACCGGCTCCGGGAATTACGAAAGAGCGTCTTGCCGATGCTGCGCAACTGGCATCGCTTGCAGACGAAACCCCGGAAGGCCGCTCGATCGTTGTCCTCGCCAAGGAGAAATATGGGCTTCGCGGTCGGGACATTCATGGAATCGCGGCACAGTTTGTCCCGTTCAGCGCTCAAACCCGTATGAGTGGAGCCGATATCCAGGGGGATGATGGTGTACCTCGCCGGATTATCCGCAAAGGGGCTTCCGATGCAATAAAAATTTTTATCGAACAACAGGGAGGTCTGTACCCGCCTGCAGTGCAGCAAATAGTACAGGAAATAAGCCGCCTCGGAGCCACTCCTCTTGTCGTGGTGGAAAATAAAGAGGTTTTGGGTGTTATCCATTTGAAGGATATTGTTAAGGGTGGGATCAAGGAGCGATTTGCACATCTACGTAATATGGGAATCAAGACCGTGATGATTACCGGAGATAACCCGCTCACTGCTACTGCCATTGCAGCCGAGGCCGGCGTCGACGATTTTCTTGCAGAAGCAAAGCCCGAAGACAAACTGAAATTGATCCGCGAATATCAGAAAGGCGGACGGCTTGTCGCAATGACAGGGGACGGCACAAATGATGCACCGGCTCTTGCACAAGCCGACGTCGCCGTAGCGATGAACACCGGGACGCAATCAGCCCGCGAAGCCGCAAACATGATCGATCTTGACAGCAACCCGACGAAGTTGTTGGAGATCGTGGAGATAGGCAAACAGCTGCTTATGACACGCGGGACACTTACGACGTTCAGTATTGCCAACGACGTGGCAAAGTATTTCGCGATCATCCCCGCGGCATTCGCAACTACATATCCGGCCCTGAACGCTTTGAATATCATGAAGCTTGCAACACCCGAAAGCGCGATTCTTTCCGCCGTCATATTCAACGCTTTGATCATCGTCGCGTTGATTCCGCTGGCACTCAGGGGTGTAAAATACCGGCCAATCAGCGCCGTGCAATTGTTGCGAAAGCATCTGCTAATTTATGGAGTCGGCGGAGTGATTGCTCCTTTCATCGGAATCAAACTCATCGATATGTTACTCGTCACACTGCGACTTATTTGAGGTCAATGAGAATGACTCGCTTCCATTATTATAAAAAAGGCTCTTTCACCCACTAAGTTGGGAGAAGAGCCTAAAAAATATTGGAGAAAAAATGAAGACTCTTTTTAAACGAACAGCCGTTATTCTCATATTGATTCTTACCGGAAGTATTTTTGTCGGCGCGACGCCTTCCACTATTATATGGATTCCTTCAGTCGACATACAGCCATATTCCGTGTTTCATCTCGGCATCGATAATTACTTCACTCTATTTAAAAAAGGAATCGGAGAGGGCGGAGTGGGATTCCCGACGGATATGGGGCTGACCATCGGAATTCTTCCTCTTTCGGATATTCAATCCGAAGTTGGCTTTGATCTTTTCGAACCGACGCATTCGCCCTGGGCTTTCAATGCCAAAATCGGCATTCCCGAAAATACCGTCGCAGGGTGGTCTCCTTCAATAGTTGTCGGAGGATGCAATTGGGGTGTCCAGAAGAATGTCACGGATGTTAATATGCTCTATGCACTGGCAGCAAAAACGTTTCCCGTCGTCGGCCGGATCTCCACCGGATATTACACCGGCAACAAGAATGTACTTATTGACCCCGATGGGAAAGCTGACAACAACGGAGTACTGTTGTCGTGGGACAAGCAGGTAACCGAAATCAGCGACAATCTCTGGCTTGCCATCGATTACCAGAGCGGGAAAAATAGTTTCGGGGCATTCAGTTATGGTTTTGCATGGTCGTTCTCAAAAAATGTAAGCGTCATATTCGCACGGGATGTATACAACAATAAAGCTCCCAGCACATTCACGGCACAGCTGGATATCAATATCTAGCCATTACACGGTACGCTGAAGCGATCCGGATACGAACGGAAGAAAGCACTTTGAGACAGACGCTATGGAATTGGAAGCACAAAGACAAAAACCATAACATGAACGAAAGGGAGAACAGATGAGAAAGAAATATAATTTCGGAACAACACTCTGCTTCTCTTCTGCATCAAAATAAGGGAAATGAAGACATGAAAAGGACGCTGAAGAAAAGTCCTATCCGGATAGCCGTCGGAACTTATATTCTCCGGGGATGCGGGCCAACGACTGAAATCCTGATTACTGAACAAAAAAGGGACGGACGAAGATATCTTACATTCCCGAAAGGAGTCCGTGTGGCCGTAGGCGAAGTTATGCGTATCATACGCCCAGTAAGACCACACCCTGGTGTTTTATCGAATTTTCGGATGAAGAAGGTACTCGGAACGGTGAAAGTCGTGGGAATTGTCGGTGATGATCGTGTCGAGGTCCAGCTTCTCGACGGGATATTCTTCGGTGGAACGTGCGTGGAAAGAATGAATTCAGAATAAACCGCCGTACTAAAGAGAGGCTGCCTCGATTCGGAATACATCCATGGAGCATTATTCACATTCCGGACTTGAGTCACCGATGTATCGATTTATTGAAATTTGGCTGCAAAAAGAGGGGAAAACCGCCCGCAGAAAGATGAATCTCACTCAGGATATTTCTATATTATACTATGGATCCTATCGATCAATCACGGCCCGATCCTGATGCCCTTCTTAGTCTTCTGAAAAAGGAGGAAGAGAAGGAGAAGAAAGGGAAGCTGAAGATATTCTTCGGCATGTGCGCCGGTGTCGGCAAAACGTACGACATGCTGAAGGATGCACAGCAAGCCCTGTCGAAAGGAACCGACGTCATCGTAGGATATGTGGAAACACACAAACGCGCTGAGACTCAGGCACTCCTGACCGGACTTCCGATCGTTCCCCGGAAACAGCTCGAATATCACGGTACGACACTGGAAGAGATGGATCTCGACGCCATCCTCGCCCGAAAACCGAAACTGGCACTTGTCGATGAATTGGCACATACGAACGCACCCGGCAGCCGCCATACGAAACGTTACCAGGACGTTCTCGAACTTCTGGATAATGGAATTGATGTATTTACCACTCTGAACGTTCAACATCTCGAAAGCCGCGCAGATACCGTTGCACAGATAACGGAAAGTACCATCCGTGAAACCGTGCCGGATTCTATATTTGAATCGGCCGATGAAATTGAAATCATCGATATCGCTCCCGACGAGTTACTGAAACGCCTTGCCGATGGAAAAGTTTACACCCCCGAACGCTCGAAACAGGCAATCGAGAACTTTTTCCGTAAAGGGAATCTGACCGCCCTGCGCGAGATGTCGCTGCGGCTGACCGCCGAACGGGTCGACAGGCAGCTCCGCGATTACATGCGGAGGCAGCGGATCTCGGGACCGTGGAAATCGGGACAGCGCATCCTCGTCGGCATCAGCCCAAGTCCTTATTCGACTCATCTGATACGTTGGGCACGCCGCGTATCATATACAATGGACGCATCGTGGATTGCAGTGTATGTTGAAACATCGAAGTCATTGAATGAGAAAGAAAAAGAACAACTTTCAAAAAATATAAAACTCGCCGGTGAACTTGGCGCAGAAATTTTCACAACATCAGATGAAGATATAGCCGGCGCACTCATCCGTGTAGCCCGGGAACAGAATGTCACCCAGATTCTCGTCGGAAAGCCGGAGCGGCATCTTTTTTCGAGCGCATCGCGACATTTAAACGACCTCATCGAGCGAAGCCATAACCTGGATATCTATATTGTCGGACATGAAGAGACGGATACACAAGAGAAAAGCCGTCAGAGCTTTTTCCAGATACAATCCGGTTTTCCGCACTATCTTATTGCCTCGGCTATCGTGCTGCTGGTCGCAATGATCTGTTTCCCGCTGACACAATACATCGGCTATCGGACCATCTCGTTCATTATTCTATTGACGGTGTCGCTCCTTCCGTTACGGATGGGACCCGGTCCGGTTCTCGTGGCGGCTGGACTCGGCGCATTCGCATGGGACTTCTTCTTCATACCTCCGCTCTTCACTTTCTCGGTAGGACACGTTGAAGACGTGCTCATGTTAGGAATGTATATTATCGTCGCGATCGTCACCGGTGTTCTCTCTGCACGCGTCCGGGCACGTGAGAAAGCTGTCCGGCAGCGTGAAGAAAAAACCTCTGCACTCTTCGCTCTGACAAAAGATCTGGCATTTACACATTCTCAGGATGAAGTGATCAAAGCGGCGGTCTCCAATATCAAAAAATACTTCAATGCAGATGTCGCAGTCTATCTCGGCGAACCCGATGGAGATATTTCTCCGGCACCGCATCCATCCAGCACCATACAGCCCGATTCGAAAGAATTCGGGGTTGCGGCATGGGTGTACTGGAACGAGAAGAAAGCCGGAAAATTTACCGAGACGCTGCCGTTCGCCCAGGCGACATATTTCCCGATGTCGGGCCCGCGTTACCCGCTGGGTGTCATCGGCGTAAAACCGCTTCACGATCAAAAATTCACGATCGACCAGGAAACACTCCTCCAGAATTTTATTTCTCAAATTTCTTCCGCCATAGAACGGGAACTCCTGAATGAATTCACAAAAAAATCAATTGTAATAGCCGAATCGGAGCGTCTCTACCAGACATTGTTCAATTCGATCTCCCATGAATTACGAACGCCGATCGCGGCGATCATGGGGGCTTCGGAGAATCTGCTTGATAAATTTGTACGGGAAGAATCGGGCGCTGCATTGGAATATACAAAAGAAATTCATATAGCCGCGGAACGTCTGAACCGGCTTGTTGCGAATTTGCTCGATATGACGCGACTCGAATCGGGGCTCATAAGGCCAAAACTCGACTGGTGTGACGTCCGTGATCTCATCAATGTAACAATCAAAGGACTGGAACAGGAACTCGCACGTCACCCAGTCACAATCAACATACCCGATACGATGCCGCTGCTCAAAGCAGATTTCGGACTCCTTGAACAAACACTCACCAATCTGATTCATAATGCAACGCAGCATACACCTGAGGGAACATCAATTCTCGTGGAAGCGCAGATCGAGAACAACGAATGTGTCATAACAATTGCCGATAACGGTCCCGGATTGCCGGAGGAGGATCTTGAAAAAGTATTCGAAAAATTCTATCGTGTTCGAGGTGCCCGGACAGGCGGGACGGGGCTCGGTCTGACTATCACAAAAGGATTTATCGAAGCGCACCGTGGGACGATTTCGGTGAAAAATCGTACTGAAGGCGGCGCCGAGTTTACAATTCGAATCCCGATGCATGCCGAGGCAACACAAAAAGCAGAAGGAGAATCGTGAGTAATAAGCCGACCATACTCATAATTGATGATGAAATCCAGATCCGTCGCCTGCTCGAGTTGACGCTGGAGCAAGAAGGTTATGCAGTCCGTTTCGCAACAAACGGTGAAGAGGGTATAATGAAAGCCGCCAGCGAACGTCCTGAGCTCATTATACTCGATCTCGGTTTACCGGATGTGGAGGGCGTCCAGGTGCTTAAAAAAATCCGTGAGTGGTCTTCAACGCCAGTTTTAATTTTATCTGTTCGCAGCGCCGAGGCAGATATCGTTGCATGTCTTGATGCGAAGGCCGATGATTACCTTGTAAAACCTTTTCGGACCGGTGAACTACTCGCTCGAGTCCGGACGGCACTGCGGCATCGTCCGGTACTGCAGGAAGATGAATCATTTGTCTTTCATGATCTCTCCGTTGATCTATCCGCTCGAATTGTAAAAAAGAAAGACGAAATAATAAAGCTCACCGCCACGGAGTACGCGCTGCTCGCGCTATTTGTCAGGAATGCAGGAAGGGTTCTCACGCACAGTTACATTCTTGAACAGATATGGGGACCAAATTTTGCCGAAGAGGCACAGTACACGCGTGTCTATGTCGGTCAATTACGAAAAAAAATCGAAGACGATCCGTCAAATCCGAAGATCATCGTGACGGAATCGGGAATTGGGTACAGGCTCAATGCTGAATAGACACATTGAGTAGTAATACTATTATATGTGAGGAAACAATTACATAAATATTTTTCAGACATTTCCCCCAGATGACCAACAACCTCTCTGAGCATATGAAATATTTTGTAAAAATTGGATCTGATTTCTATTCTTTCGTAAAGTTTGGCAGATCGCCATTGCTCCCTATCTGCTAAGTATCAAGTATTCGTCGATTGTCCATTCCTTTAACTCTGAATTGAATCTATCGGGTGTCGATAGAGTTTTTATATGCTATACTATATTACCAGATGAAAAAAATGCAAGGAGTATCTCCACATTACTATTAAAAATCTCGAGGTATCAACTTTATTGGAATTTGGATAATTTTTCCATTTCGCTGAATAGAAACAATTACCCGATCACCGGGTTTCTTCCCAACAACAGACAATAGGAAGGATTCAACATCGAAAATTGGAGTGTTGTCAACACCAATAACGAGATCCCCGATCAGTACACCGGCAGCCCGAGCCTTTGTTTTTGGTAAAAAATCAGTGATAATTACACCTTCATAACCGGACAGACCAAGCTTTATAAAATCCCTAGGATCTACATAGCTCGGCGGTATTACCTTGAGTCCAAATGCAGCACGGGCAAGAGTCGCGATAAGATTGATGATGTTATACCGGCGACACTCGACCGATGAATGATTTCCAGCACCCGTAAAATGTTGTACAGTGAGCGGATTGAGTTTCACATTAATAGGATGACTGGAATTACCTGCGGTTAAGATCCGAGCATTCCAAATACATATTCCATCATCAGTATCAACTAACCTGACACTCACAAAATCTTTCGTAATCACTCCATGGATAATAGCCTTTGCTCCGAGCATCTTACCGATTCTCATCGCAGTTTTTTCGTCCAAACTGTCTGGACGTAATGGCATATCCCGAAAGATCTCTTCTACTCGGAATTTTTCGATAAGTTGAAAACGATTGAGATTGCTAAAAAAGAGAGAGAATTCATCAGCATATTGCCAAGAAATCATTCTTTCACTGGAGGAGAAGGGTAGAATTGCTATTCGTTGCCCTTCCAATCGTTTGAGAAACTTGAGGTTTTTATTAGAATCGACTGTCGGCAGTTTATACAAAATGTTAACGTGTTTTATCGGGGGTGACTGACCGAAAACAAGAGAGAAATAAATAAATGGCACAGAACACATCAAGAGAAAATGTTTATTCATATTAACCTCCAAGTATGATAATTGAGGTGCAATATGTAAATTGAGACTTGATCCTATACACTGTATGTCATCCCTTCCCCTCAACCTTTACCTCAACCCTTGCCCTGAGTGAGTGAGTCCCGTTTCAACGGGGCGAACGAGTCGAAGGGTCAACCTATCGTATGTGCAACAGATTCACAAGCCAGAGACTCAGTCCTGGAACGTACGTAATGATAAGCAGTGCAACGATGAGGATCCCGATGAACACGACGACCGAGCGAAAAACCTGAATAAAAGATTTCTGGAATCGAAAACTCGCTATAAAGAGGTTCAATCCGAATGGCGGCGTGAGATACCCGATCTCCAGATTCGCCAGGAAAATTATTCCGAGATGAATTGGATCAACACCATAGTATTGAGCGATCGGAAGGATAAGCGGGACAACAACGATAATGGCCGAAAAGATATCCATCATCATCCCGACAACAAGTAAAAATAGATTCAATACGACAAGAAATACCCACTTACTACTTATGAATCCCTTAACGAACTCAAATAGCTTCTGCGTCACCTGCTGGTCGATCAGATAGCCTGTAAGACTTAATGCACAACCGACGATGATGAGGATCGCCCCGACGAGCAGCATACTGTCTTTCATCACACGGGGGACATCGGTGAAGAGTTTCAGGTCGCGGTAGATGAGCACTTCAACGACAAAGACATAGAAGGCGGTAATTGCTGCAGCCTCGGTGGCGGTAAACAATCCGCCGTAAAGTCCGCCGAGAAGCAGAAACGGAAGCGGAATTTCCCACGCGGCATCTCTGATCGATTTTCTGACGGCTGCCCAATCGAACTCTTGACGGGGAACATCAGCATACTTTGCGATGCGTATAGCATATAGACTCAGCAGAACCACCAGCACAGTACCCGGAAGCAAACCCGCAATAAATAATTTATCTATGCTGACTTCTGCAATTATAGCATAAAGTATCATGGGAAGGCTGGGCGGGAATAAAAGACCAAGGCTGCCCGATGTCGTCATCAATCCCAGAGAAAACCGATCGGGGTATTTTTCCTTGATAAGAATCGGATATAGCAGGCCGCCAAGCGCTACAATTGTGACACCCGAGGCTCCGGTAAATGCCGTAAAAATTGCACAGGTGCAGAGTGCTACAATGGCAAGTCCACCCGGCATCCAGCCGAGCAGTGCACGCGAGAGATTGATCACCCGCTGCGGTGTTTTGCTTTCGGCCAGCATATATCCGGCAAACGTAAAGAGCGGAATGGCAATTAACGCCTGCATGCTCGTCATCCTGAACATATCGATGATGACAGCAGACGAACTTATTCCTTCACCGTTGAATGCAAGCATTGCCACAGCCGCAAAGACAGTGAAGAGAGGCGCTCCGAGCAGCGCGATAATTACGAGCAGGCTAAACCAGAAGAGGATTTTCATTATTTTTCCCCTTCCTTCTCCGCAGTTCCGGAAAATAAAGCAATCAGATGATCAATGGTTCGGAGTGCAAACCGGAAGGTCATCATCCCAAAACAAATCACGATCACCGCTCCCGCATACCAGATCGGTAAACCCAGAAACATCGTATCCGCCGGGTCGAGGCCTACGTTAATAAATTCGATGGATGCACGGGTAAGGAAAAAAGTGACCGTTGCCGCGAACAGGTTCGTGACAATTGCGGAAATCTCTTTTAGCCTGGGGCTGAGAATTCTTGCGAGGGCGTCGATATTGATATGCTTTTCATCGCGTGTGGCAAGCGACGCGGCAAGCAGACCGATGAAAAAAACAAGATAGCGGAGGAACGAATCTCCCCATATAAATCCCCAATTGAAAAAATTCCTGAGTACAACCTGCAGAAACGACATCAACATCATCGAGCTCAGGAACAGGATCAGAACTGCGCTCTCAATTTTCGCGAGAAGACCATCCAGCCGATGAAGCAGTCTCATTTGGTTCCTTTCGACTGCTTTCGCGCCTCGAGGAGAGCCATCTCTATACGATCGAGGAAATTCTGGTCGTATAATTTCCCAACGAGCGATTGGCGGGCGATCTTACCTATCTGTTCGTAATTTGCCCGTTCTTTCTCTGTTCCGGGTTGGAGGAAATTGATGCCGCTTTTCTTCAACTGGTCGAGTGACGTTTGGTTATCCTTCCGGCTCTGATCCGTCAGCTTTTTCATATAGAGTCGTCCGTTACGCACGAGTATCTCCTGAAGATCGCTCGGCAATATGTCAAATTCCTTTTTGGAGATCAGAACAGCTCCTTGAGAGTCCGCAAGGGAGAGATCCAACAAATATTTTACGCGTGTAAACCACTGCAGCGAAATTGCTGCGAGTGGCGATGCATACATCCCGTCGATGAGTCCGGTCTGGAGCGAGGTGAGAACATCGGCGAGTGAAAGGGGTATCGGACTGACATTTAGGGCTTTGAATGCAGCTTCGGCAATCGGGTCTCCTTCCCACATCCACATCTTCACTCCCTTGAGGTCCTGTGCATTCCTGACAGGCACTTTTGTGAAAACGTAGACGAAGCCGACTTCCGCCCAACCCAGATTCACGTATCCGCCGTCTTCAAATGCTTTAGCAAATTCCTGGTCGAAGGCATCGCGGACATAATCCACTTCGGCATAATTTCTAAAGAGAAATGGCGCATCGAGGATGCGAACCTTCGTTGTAATTTCACCCAGGCCGACTCCGGTAAACCCGGCGCTGTGGAGCTGGCCAACGCGCATTTTTCTGATGACATCTTTTTCCTCGCCCGAGGTGCCGCCGGGATAAATTTTAAATCCCATCCGCCCGCCGCTTTCTTTGCGTATTGCATCGTCATATTCCTTCATCACATTGTACCACGTGCTCCCCTGCGGAGCAACGGTGGCAAACTTGATGGTGTATTGCTGGCTATATATAATAGAACAACCGAGAATCATTACAAGAATAATAGCACAAATATGTTTCACACAAACCTCCATGATATTTTAATTAAAAAAGCTCTGATGTCTTTGCGAGAAGGGCCTTCGCTTTTTGTTTGGCGATCATGTTCGCGAGATTCTGTTCAGGAAGAATATTATCGGGGGCTACTTCAACTTTTTTTAAAAGCGATTCGAACAATTCCTGATCCGCAATTCCTACCGCGTAGTACTGGGCATAGAAAACATATGACAAGAGAAACTTCCCGCCGTTGATCGCGAGGCAGCGTTCGAAATACTGCTTTGCCCGGTCGGGTTTCCCACCCAGCATCTTCGGCGTGACAGCGTCGATTGTCCCATAGAAGGCAAAGGCAAAACCGTTATAGTAGGTCGAATCGTTTTTTATTACAAAATCCATCATTGCCAGAACCTTGGGGAGATCGATAAGAATTTCCGGATCGTCGATACTGAGCTTGACGAGGCTCCCCCAGGCAGAGGCTCCCCAGAATATCGCCGGCACAGCGTCTTTCGAGAATGAACCGAGTGCCGCAGTGAAATCATCAAGTGTACCGTTGCGTGCAGTAGCAAATTCTTTATTTTGATCAAGAATCCGGAACGCGTAATCACGGCTCCTAGCATAAAAGACCTTGGCCCGCGCAGGGCTCTGATCCTCGACGAACCCCAATGCATAACTGCTGTATCCCTGAACTCCGATGAATAGAAGATGGTCGTTTTCGGGATCGCCTTTGATCAGGGCATCGATAAGCTTCAAATTTGAGGCAAGGCCCTGTTCGGCCAGCGGGAGATCGGTTTCTTCATTCATCGCTTCAAAACCGTAATCCATCACACCGCCGACCGACCTGATGGCAAGTTTCTGGATGCTGCAGCCTGCAAAAAGCAGTAGAAACGGAAAAATATACCAGGATTTCTGTAACATGATCGCACGAAAAATGTCCCTGATAATATAAGGAATTAAGAGAAAGAAGCAACGGGTCAAGTTGCAACTGAGCTTAAATTATTTTAATTTCAACAGATAGAACCCTTTAAAATACTTTTCAAAATGCGGTGACAGGTATATCTTCATGCGTATTCTTATAGTTGAGGACGAAAAAAAAGTAGCCCGATTCATCCAGCAGGCCCTCGGCGAGGATCATCATACCGTTGATATCGCCTATGACGGTGAACGAGGCGAATTTCTTGCGTGCAACGAGAACTACGATTTAATTATTCTCGATGTGATGCTGCCGAAGAAAGACGGCTTTGAGGTTTTAGAAGCGATGCGGGAAAAGAAAAATTCAACGCCGATTTTAATGCTCACTGCAAAGAGTGCTGTTGAAGACCGCGTCCAGGGCCTCGATAAAGGAGCAGACGACTATCTGACGAAGCCATTTGCCGTGGCAGAACTCCTGGCACGGGTTCGTTCGCTGCTTCGACGCGGTGCAGTAGAAAAATCAACGGTCCTGAAAGTGGCCGACCTGCTTCTTGATACTGTTGCCCACAAAGCGAAGCGTCAAGACCGGACAATCGAACTGACGGCAAAAGAATATGCACTGCTCGAGTATTTCATGCGCAATGTCAATAAAGTTTTATCGCGCACCATTATTTCAGAGCACATCTGGGATTACAATTTCGATACAGGTACCAACATCATCGATGTGTACATCAACCATCTTCGTAACAAAATCGATGGTGAATTCGACTCAAAGCTGATTCATACGGTACGCGGTGTTGGATATGTGATGAAGGAAGGTCCTGATGCTTAGATCCATCCGGGTCCGATTGACACTCTGGTACACATTTGTTGTCATCGCGATCCTGTTGACATTCGGTATCACAACTTATTTCTACGTACGCGAGACGCTCCGCGACAATCTCGATCTCTCACTTCGGAATGAAATCGGGTATCTGAACGATATCATGCAGAAGAAGTATCCGAATCGCGTCCGCCGTATTCCACCCCCCTCCATAGGATCAAAAGATTCATCGGAAATTATCGACGTCACCGATCCGACCTGGAAAGAGATTTACGAGCATACGTTGTTGAATCCGCGGAAACAGTTCTTTCAGGTGAGTAATAAAAAAGGGGTGCTGCTATTCCATTCTCAAACCCTCGGGACCGACACGCTCAAATTTCCGCAGCCGCTGCCGAACGATTATAAGATTCAGGTTGTGACGACTCAAGGGATTCGCAATATCAACCTGCGTATGGCGGCGGTCAGAACATCAGACTATGTTATTATTGTGGCCTATCCTCTGGCGGAGCTTGGGGAACTTCTTGACAACCTCTTTTCAATTTTTGTACTTATCGGACCGGTTGCCGTCATCCTCTCGCTCGCCGGCGGCTGGTTTCTTGCAAATAAATCTCTGCGGCCCGTCGACGAAATCACGACGGCTGCACGTCGCATTACTGCCGAGAATCTTGAGGAAAAAATTCCTTCGCATGGGATTGATGACGAATTGGGGCGGCTGGTATCTACGTTTAACGATATGATTTCCCGCCTGCGCGACTCCTTTGAGCAGGTGAAGCAATTTTCGATGGATGCATCGCACGAATTGCGCACACCTCTGACCATCATACGAGGTGAAATCGAGATGGTTCTTCGCGGCAGGCGATCGCCGGAAGACTATCGTCATGTACTTACAAGCAGTCTCGATGAAATCATGCGAATGGCTTCTATTATTGAGAACCTCCTTACGCTATCAAAAGCCGAACGCGGGAAAATTGAACTTCACAGGGAACCGCTGCAGCTTGATCAGATCGTACTCGAACTTTTTGAAGATAGCGCCATTCTGGCATCGAAAAAAAACATCACGGTTGATTTGCATCATGTCGATGAAATCAAGATCAATGGTGATAAAGTCCGCCTGAGACAGCTGCTGTTAAATCTGCTCGACAATGCCATCAAGTTCACGCCTGAGAACGGCAGAGTCACGCTTGCCCTTATCCGTCTCAACGGCGAGGCTCAGATCATTGTAGAGGATTCCGGCATCGGAATTCCTGAAGAGGATTTACCAAGAATTTTCGACAGGTTCTATAGAGTTGAAAAAGGCCGCTCTCGCGAGATGGGCGGAAGCGGACTCGGATTAGCCATCGCGCAGTGGGTGGTCCAGGCCCACGATGGCTCGATCGAAGTTCATAGCCAACCCCATAAAGGAACTACATTTACGGTCCATCTTCCCTGTTGATTTCTTCTCATGGTTTTTTGGATCGATTGATCCTCGGATTTCCTTTGAAAATCCCATGAGGTCGCCTTATTATTATTTTGATTCCAATATATTTGAATTCAATATTCCCGAAGCCAGTGGGAGCGGCACTTGGTCGGACGCTCTGAACAAAGGCTCAGAATAGGCGGGCGAACCCGGCCAAGGATGCCTTATTTTCCATCATACACAGGGAAACTTTTTGTATATACACGCATCTATTGTATGAGAAGAAAAACCTTAATTCAATTAAAAAATGATTGCTTTTTTAAAAAAAGGTCATACATTATATGTTTCAAGGTTTCTTTTGCGCTGACGGATACAGGTTTTCCCCGAGAATTACCTCTGGTACATGTACTCTGGTACAGACGCTGAACCTCGATAATCCCATAAACATCACACAGGTACAGGACTATGGCTCTGAAGATTACAAACCTGAGCAGTGGTAATATCATGCTTATTGAACCGAAGGGTTCTCTCATCGGCGGTGACGAGACTGATGACATTAAAAACACTATCACGAAGCTTCTTCAGGATGGAAACAGGAAGCTCATCGTCGACTTAGGCAATGTTGATTACCTCAACAGCACAGCGCTTGGCGTTCTTGTCTCCGGACATACCAGCTACTCGAAGAGCGGTGGAAAAATCAAGCTGTGCAATGTGAACAAAAACATTCAAAACATTTTTGTCATTACAAAGCTGACGCTTGTGTTTGATGTTTTTGAGAGTCAGAAAGAGGCAATAGCAAGTTTCGCTTTATAGCACAACGATGGGTCTATAAATGTAGACTAAATGACAATCAAATAACACAATATATTATCCTACTTAACTTGGAGGAGTACTACATCAATGAAACAATCATTCTTTATCGGGGCACTGCTGATCATCGCAGTATCTGTGTCGGTTCTCATCTACGTTTTTATTTTCGGCGCAGAAGGTGACGCGTACGGCCTGCGATTCATCTATTTGGGAGGCTTCCTTGTACCGATTCTGATGTCGTTGTTGATCATGGTCGTGACATTCATCGTCGAACGTTACTTATCGCTAAGAAGAGCCAATGGAAAAGGTCCAATCACCATGTTTCTTAAGAACATGGAAAAGAGTTTGATGGATGGCAAAGTTGACGGCGCCATCGATATTTGTAACAAGCAGCGCGGTTCATGCGCAAATGTCATACGCTCTGGTCTCGAGCGCTACAAACAGATTGCCGGCGATTCGAAACTTGCCGCTGAAAAACAGATGGCTGAAGTCCAGCGTGCAATCGAGGAAGCCATGATGCTTGAGACACCACTTCTTGAAAAGAACCTGATCGCATTATCCACGATCGCATCGATTTCAACCATGATAGGTCTGCTGGGCGCCGTGATCGGAATGATCCGGTCGTTCGGCGCATTGGGTGCGCAAGGCGCAGTCGATGCCGCTCAGCTTTCAATAGGCATTTCCGAAGCTTTGATTAACACCGCCATCGGTCTTATCGTTGCCATTACCGGAATTGTCTCATATAACTACTTTGTAAACAAGGTCGACAGCTTTACCTATATGATCGATGAAGCAACATTCAATGTGATCCAAATTCTTACATCACGTTCAAAATAATATCGAGTGAGGGACGGTTGTATGCCAAAAATTAAACCAAAACGGCTAGGCGTAGCGATCGATATGACACCGATGGTGGACGTGGCATTCCTGCTGCTTACTTTCTTCATGCTCGCATCGAACTTCCGCCCTGCAGAAGAGGTACAGATCGCACTGCCCAGCTCTACGTCGGATATCAAACTGCCGGAGTCCGATGTTCTGACAATTAACGTTGCGAAAGACGGCCGCCTGTTCGTCGGCACCGATCGTGTTCCATTAATGGTCAAGTTGTTCGGCGAAAAAGCCAAATTCAAGGCGAGCTGGCCGGTACCGAAAGAAAGACTTGCTTCAACGCTTGTCAGCGCCCGTATCAGTAATCCAAAAATTCGTACAGTAATTAAAGGGGACGCCGAGACAAGTTACGGTAATGTACAGGATGTAATGGATGTGCTCCAGAAAATCAATATTACGCGTTTCAACCTCGTCACAGAGTTGAAGCGACAGGCAAAATGATCGAACACTAAAATCAATGATGGGAGTATAATACATGGCTGCTGTAGATACCCCGCAACGCGGGGGTGGTGGTCGACATAAGAAGAAGCATAAATCGAAGAAACGACTCGGCGTCCGTATCGACATGACGCCGATGGTCGATGTCGCATTCTTGCTGCTGACATTCTTTATTCTGACTACGACCTTTAGTAAGCCGCAGGCGATGGAAATTAACCTTCCCCCTGACAATAAGGTGAAGGTGGAAACCGCCGAGTCAAACCTTCTCACTATCAGGGTTAACGAGAAAGGTAATATTTTTAAAAATTACGGAATTGATCAACCTGAGAAGGTTACAATGGATGATTTGCATACCTTCCTGCCAGAACAGATCAAAGAGAAACCTAAGTTGACAATTCTTATAAAAGTCGATCGGAAAGCAGTATATCATATGACGGTTGACATTCTCGACGAACTACAAATAGCTAAAATCAATCGGTTTAGCCTCCAACCATTAACTGAAGAGGATTTAAAACTCCTCTCCAGGATTGCAGGATAGGGGGTGAATTTATCATGACAGTCCAACAAGCTGTATTAAAAATGGAATTGTACGGTGCTTTTGAGCTTAAGGCCCTTTATAAAAAACACCTATCCTTTGGATTAATCTTTTCAGTTTCAATGCTGTTAATCGGGATCGCTGTATATTTTGTCGTCACGAAGGTAAATGAAGAAGAAGAGACAATTCCTGTCGTCCGGATCATTAATTATACCGAACTTGGTCCGCCTCCTTCCATCGCACAGGCACCTGCGCAGGTTGCCGTCAATGCACCGGTGGCCCGTCCCACGGTTGGTGTTCCGGTTCCCGTTCCCGATGCGGAAGTTTCACCAGACCAGACAATTTCGACACAGGCGGAACTCTCGCGTCAACAGGCCCCGGCAGTCGAGCAAGGTGGAGGGGGAGGAACCGAGATCCAGATTAAGGAGGATATAAAGGTTGAGGATGAACCGGACATCAACGCATTCATTCCTGTCGAGAAATATCCATCACCCGTTAAGACGGTTCAACCGACGTATCCTGAAATTGCAAAACGGGCCGGCGTTGAAGGAAAAGTATACGTGAAAGCCCTGATCGATAAAGAAGGAAAAGTGAAGAAAGCCGTCATATACAAGAGCGATGCAGAAGTTTTCAACCAGTCGTCTCTCGATGCCACATACCAATGGATTTTTACGCCGGCAATAATGAATAACGGTCCCGTTTCGGTCTGGGTTGTGGTACCGTACAATTTTCAGTTGAAAAAACAGTAATGTATAACATAGACTTCACCGGTACCAGCTTTGCAGGTACCGGTGGGGTCCAGGGTGTGTTCCATGATTGCGTTATGCTCAATAAAAAACTCCAAATGGAGGAGAAAAAATTTAAGTAAGAGGATTTACCGGTTCCACCTGCTTTAGGCTTACACCATACCCGAGCTATAACATCAGGAAGGAGGTGTTAGCGTCATGGCAGCACAATTAGCAACGGCCGTCACTCGTCCCTATGGTGCACACGAAATAAAGCTTCTCTATAATCAGTACCTCTCGTTTGGACTCAGCTTCGGAATAGGATTGATTCTTTTCTGCACAGGGATTGCCTTTGGCATACATCTAATCCAGAAGACCGGATCTCCAGGGCGAGATCCGATCATCATCCGGGATGATATTATTGTTCCGCCTCGAATTATAAATACACAAATACGACCTGTGGATATACCCCGATTGACCGATAGACCGAAGAATGGTGTGCCGACTGCGGTGCCTGATGACCAGGTAGATCCCAATCAAACCATTCCATCACAGGACGATCTCTCAAGAGATCCCGGTACGGTTCTGGATGGTCATCAAGGTGATATTATTGTTATACCGACGAAACCGACGGATGAGAATGAAACCGATGTACCCGACTGGAGGCCTGTCGAACAGGAACCTAAACTTATCTATACTATTCCGCCGGTTTATCCTGAGATTGCCAGGCGATCTATGATCGAGGGGGAAGTTATTATTAAAGCATTAGTTGATAAGGAAGGAAAAATAAAAAAAACCATCGTTGTTTTGACGAGCAATGAAATTTTTAATCAGTCTGCAATCGATGCCGTCATGCAATATCGATTTACACCGGCAATGATGAACAACGGCCCGGTCCCGGCGTGGGTTAAAATACCATTCAAATATAAACTTCAATAATATCATATATGTATACGGAGAGAGCAAAGCCCGTTAGGTGGCTGAAAATCATCAATTACTCAATCGCAATACTGTTCGCAATCCTTGGAATATCGGTGCTTATTGGTTATCCGATAAAGCTTCCAGGTGAATTACGTTGGCTGCTGGGTACTGTGTTACTTTTATGGGCTCTCTACCGTGGAATTGCAACACGGACAAAATTTCCAATATCATAACGGGGAGAATTGATATGAACGGGCACGGAACATGGTGGTTTTTTTTGATCGTTTCTTCACTCCTACTTTTAGGCTGCGGAAAAGAGCGCAAGGAGACATATTCAAGTGGTGAGGCAACTATTTTTGTTTCGGAATCAATATTGCCGATGATGGAACAGCAGGTACGCGATTTTCAGAAAGTCTATCCGAAGGCAAAAATCAATCTCAGAGCAACCACGGACCGCGATGCAATTGTCCGATTGCTTAACGGTGAAACAAAACTGGCAATTGTGGCACGCGATCTTAATCCTGAAGAACAGCTCGTGATCCGACAGAACAAAATTACCGTCAACTCAATTCGTTTCGGCATAGATGCCATTGCGGTAATCGTAAACGAAAAGAGTGCGCTTGATTCACTGACGACACAGCAAATTACCGCGATGTTCAGAGGAAAAACAACCGAATGGAAGCGGATCCAACCGAATCTCACCGGGCATATTTCCCACGCCATAACCGGAGTCAATACTGCGACATACGAAATCCTCACACGAACGCTGTTGAACGGTCAAACAACTAATTGCACCCTTATCCCTTGTACCACCAGTACCCAGGTGATTAAATATGTTGAGGAGAATCAAAATGCCGTTGGTTATGTGGGAATAAACTGGCTCACCGGAACCGAGCATCACTATGTTAAAGAATTAAAAATCGGGGATGCAACCGTTTCATATGATTCGGTGTCAAATTCTCGGACCCTCTTCCCATACCAGTTTTATCTATGGAAAAGGGTCTATCCCTTCACAAGGGATCTCTTTGCCCTATCAACTGATACGGATGCTGGATTACCAGCCGGATTTACCGTATATTTAATGAACGCTCCCGGACAGAAGACGGTCCTGAATGCAGGCATGGTTCCCGGCAATTCACGGATGCCAATTACACTGGTTCCTGCCGGATCGCGATAAGCTGAATCAAATATCTTCATCAGTAGAAGGAGAACTATGAAACACCGCATCACTTCCGGCATCTTTACTGCTCTCCTGTTTCTTATAATTACGACATATGCACAGGATTATCTTGAAATCGGCCGTGCTGCCAGACACAAGGGGGATATCGATCTCGCAATTTCGAGTTTCCTTCGTGCATATGAGCAATCACCACATTCAACTGAAGTAAATTTTGAACTCGGTGACGCATATTATGAAAAAGGAATTCTTGATTCAGCCGAAATCTATTTAAGAGGTGCAATCAAGTACGACGATGAAAATACAAAAGCTTCTGTCCGTCTTGGGGCGCTCCTAAGCGATACCAAACGGAGCTCCGAAGCAATTGTGTATTTCAGGAACGCATTGAAGCTCTCGAAAAACGATTTTGATGCAATGCTTGGACTCGGCTTGGCTTATATCGATGTTGATTCAACCGACGCCGCAAATCTGACACTCGAAAAAGCAAAATTATTAAATGAAAAGAGTGCACTTCCGTATGTGGGACTGGGACGCGTCTGGGAAAAACAACGCGTCTGGAATTACGCAATCGATCTCTATCTCAAAGCCATCCAGCTCGATTCAAAAAATGTCGAACCACATGTTGCCCTGGCAAATATTTATCTGAAAACTCGTAAGTTCCCGGAAGCCATCAAAGAACTTCAGGACGTTATCACGCTCGATCCTGCGAATGCAAATGCATACGATAAAGCGGGACGTGTCTACCTTGCAGCCGCACAGTCACAATCAGGAAACACAAGATTCTATGTAAACGCAATCGAAATGTTTGCAAAGTTTGTAGAGCTCCGTCCCACAAATCTTGAGGGGTGGATCAGTCTCGGTAAATCCTATTACGGGAATAAAGACTTCGCTAAAGCAGCCGATGCTTTTCAACATGCACTCCAGGTGAATCCAAACTCTGTCGAAGCACATCGCCTCGCGGGGTATGCGTACTATTTTGGGAAAGAATATTCAAAAGCCGTGGAATCACTGAACTGGATTATCAATTCTTCGCCGGGAACAAAGGCAGCCTCATCCGATGATCATTACCGGTTGGCTGTTTCATATTTCGGATTAAAAGATACGGTAAATGCAATTATTCATTATGAAACAGCCGTCACCGATACTACACAGATCGAGGCGATGAACGAACTTGCCAGAATTTACATGGCACAGGGGAATTTTGACAAGGCGGTGAAAACTTTCGATCGATATATCGCTCTTAATCCGAATAATCCGGCTGCATATTACAACATCGGTATCACGCTGATGTCGATGAGGCGATACTCCGATGCAATAAATTATTTTAGGCATGGTTCTGAACTTAATCCCGACTTCCTACAATTTTACATCAATATAGGTTCATGCCAAGCAAATAACCAGGATTACTCGGAAGCCATAAAAACATATGAATCTGCCCTCAACCGGATCGAATCGGCTCCCCAGGGTAAGTACAAGAATTCCGATATCGGCGATGTTTATTATTATTATGGGGGGGTACTTCTTGTATCCCAGCGATACTCATCCGCAATGCAAACTTTCTTAAAAGCTCTCAGGTATCGAAAAGACGATACACAGATTCATATCCTCTACGGACAGGCGGCTGTTTTCTCATTTGATCGAACTAAAGAAGATGAATTACGTCGAAAAGCCGAGGATGCAACACGTCACCTCAGACAAGCTCTCGTGCTTGAGCCAAACAACACAGAAGCGATGTTCTGGCTCGCCCAGATCCTCATACAGAGCCGTGTGACAGGCGAGTTCCCTGAAAACAAGAAAAAAACTGCAGAGGCAATCGATCTCCTTAAAAGGGCAAAACAATTGAATCCGCGGGATTCTAAAATTCAGAAATTCCTTGATTCTCTGGTTGGATAATCTTTTCACTTATCAGAAAAATCTGAGGGAGGGACTTGCGTTCCTCCCTTTTTTGTTTAATTTTGTGTCAATTCATAATTGGAGATCGTATTTATGTGGAATCAACTGTTTGCCAAGAAGCCGCTCTCGCTGCTGTTGGAAGAAATGAAGGGGGAAAACCGGTTGCGCCGCGTACTTGGACCCGTAACACTCACAAGTCTCGGTGTCGGCGCTATCATCGGAACCGGTATATTCGTTCTGACCGGCGTCGGCGCGCACGACAAGGCGGGTCCGGCTCTCATCCTTTCGTTTGCTACGTCGGGTATTGCATGCACCTTCGCTGCTTTATGCTATGCAGAATTCGCTTCAATGGCACCTGTCGCCGGCTCGGCATACACCTATGCATATGCAACACTCGGTGAGCTATTCGCCTGGATCATCGGCTGGGACCTCGTGCTCGAATATGCCGTCGGCTCTGCAACGGTGGCGCACGGTTGGTCTGCTCACTTTCAGGATCTCTTTCGAAGTTTCGGAATTCATACTCCCGCATCGCTCTCATCTGCCCCATTCGATTTCGATCTTGTATCGGGAAAAATACTTGTGACCGGCTCATACTTCGACCTTCCAGCAATCATCATCACGGCTATTATCACGGCAATTCTTGTTAAGGGCATTCGCGAGAGCGCTTCGTTCAATGCCGGAATGGTCATTGTGAAACTCACAATTGTGTTATTCGTCATTGTCGCCGGTGCATTCTTCATCGACCCGAATAACTGGCAACCGTTTGCACCATATGGATTCACAGGCATCAGCTTTTTTGGGAAGACACTATTCGGACAAACATCCACAAGCGGAGCTCCATTAGGAATGCTTGCCGGAGCCGCCATTATTTTCTTTGCATATATCGGCTTCGATTCCGTCTCGACACATGCTGAAGAGGCACGACGACCCCATCACGATGTTCCTATCGGCATCATCGCATCACTTCTCATATGCACTGTCCTGTACATTGCGGTATCCGCCGTTCTTACAGGTATGGTGCCGTATGATAAAATCGATATAAACGCACCCGTGGCAAACGCCTTTATGCAGAAAGGATTACCTTGGGCTCAACGGCTTATCGACATCGGGGCAATCACCGGGATCACTTCCGTATTGCTTGTCATGATGCTCAGTCAGCCACGTGTACTTCTCGCAATGGCGCGAGATGGTATGGTGCCCCCGAGCATCTTTGGTGCAGTACACCCAAAATTCAGAACCCCATGGAAATCCACCATACTCACCGGCTTATTTGTAGGTACAATGTCCGCCCTTCTACCGCTGCGTGTGCTGGCAGAACTGACGAATATCGGAACACTTCTGGCGTTCGTGATCGTATGTACGGCAGTGCTGATCATGCGTAGAACGCATCCGAATGCCGAACGACCGTTCCGCTCACCGTGGGTTCCTTTTGTACCGATCATGGGAATCCTCTCATGCCTCCTGCTGATGTTCTCACTGCCGGCGGAAAACTGGTGGCGACTTATTGTGTGGCTGCTGATCGGATTCACAATCTATTTCTCATACGGACGCCGACACAGCATTATGGCGCGAATACGCAAGGGTGAAGTCGTTAGTCCACCGGAAGTGAATATGTAGTTATGAAAGATACAATGACACAACCGATGCCTGTCCGTGAATTTAAACGTGCACTCGGGTTGCTCGATTCGACCATGATTGTTGCCGGCTCGATGATCGGATCCGGAATATTCATCGTCTCTGCAGATATAGCACGACAGGTCGGCTCACCCGGATGGTTGCTTGTCGTCTGGCTTTTCACCAGTTTCCTGACGGTTGCCGCGGCATTGAGTTATGGTGAACTTGCTGCGATGATGCCGAGAGCCGGCGGCCAGTATGTATATCTTCACGAAGCGTTTGGGCCCATGTGGGGTTTTTTATACGGTTGGACTCTCTTCATGGTCATTCAAACAGGAACAATCGCCGCCGTCGCCGTAGCATTTGCAAAATATACCGGTGTGCTTCTTCCATGGTTCAGTGAAACACATATTATTCTTACGGTCGGACCTCTATCACTTTCCGCCGCCCAGATCCTCGGAATAGCATCGATCGCATTCCTCACATGGATAAACACCCTGGGTATCGACAGCGGAAAAATTGTTCAGAACACATTCACCTTTGCAAAAATCGCGGCGATTATCGGTCTGATACTTCTCGGTATCATCGTCGGTCGCAACCTCCAGGCACTCTCTGCAAATTTTTCTGAGATGTGGAACGCCTCACATATAACGACCGATGGAACGGCAGTTCCACTTTCGGGATTTGCCCTCATCACAATCATCGGAACGGCGATGGTGGGTTCATTATTCGCTTCCGATGCGTGGAACAACATTACATTTACTGCGGGCGAAGTGAAAAATCCGAAACGGTATATTCCGCTCAGCCTCATCTTCGGCACAGTTCTCGTCGGGGGGTTATATTTTCTTGCAAATATCACTTATCTGACCGTGATCCCGCTCCACGGAAATCCGGCAGGTGCCGATGTCGCTTCCCGGGGAATTCAATTCGCTACATCGGATCGTGTCGCAACCGCCGCTGTCGAGGTAATGTTCGGAAGTGCTGCAGCAATCATTATGGCAATCCTGATCATGGTGTCGACGTTCGGATGCAATAATGGTCTGATCCTCGCAGGAGCGAGGGTGTACTACGCCATGGCACATGATCGGTTGTTCTTTCGGGCAGCAGGGGTTCTTAATACGAACGGCGTTCCAGCGAGAGCTCTCATTGTGCAGGGATTCTGGGCTTCAATTCTCACACTATCCGGTTCGTATAACCAACTTCTCGATTATGTGATCTTCGCAGTGCTTATTTTTTATGTACTGACAATCGGAGGATTGTTTGTTCTTCGCCGCTCCCGCCCTGATACTGAAAGACCATACAGAACGTGGGGATATCCTTTTTTACCTGCGTTTTATATGATTACTGCAACGCTTATTGCGGTCGATCTATTGATTTATAAATCGACATACACCTGGCCCGGATTGATAATTGTTCTGGTTGGTATTCCCGTGTTTTTCATAACGCGTTCAAGGATATCCACGATAGAAAAATGATTTATACTTTTTTCACTTCTACTGTATATATGAAGTGAAGCTTTCAAGTTTCACAGACGGCAACCTATCGTGGCGTAGATTTGGAAAGGACCGAGGCTGACCGGATTATCGGGCAGATCTCTCCTGAAAATAAAACTGCGGCCAAGTCCGAATTCCGCCGGTCCGATTGGTGTATCGAGTGCGAGAGTTATACCAAGCCCATGCTGGAAATCCTTAAAACGAATATCCTCGGCAACGCGCCAGACTGAGCCAAGATCATATCGGATGCTTAGATACGTATTAAAAAGAAGAGAGATAGGAGACAGCCATCGTGCTTCCAGATTGATCAGGAAAATTTGTCGACCGCGGCCATCTTCGTCACGGAGTCCATTGAAGAGCCGCTGACCGCCGAAAGTGAATTGCTCCGAGAGCGGAAGCGTTTCATCTCCAAATCCGAACATCACACGCGGATGAATCGTGAGGTGTTTCCCGGGGGTTCGAAATTGCTCATAAGAAAGGAAGAGTTTTGTATAGGGAACCTCGCTCCCGAGGGCTGTTGTGGCAAATTCATAGTAGAGAGTCATCAGGATACCGTTAGTCGGGAACGGGTATTTATCCTGTGTATCAACCGTCGATGCTATTCGCAGTGCCGACACGCGATATCGGGACGGCGTATATCCGGCCGTTAATGCTGTTCCGCTTTTGTCGAGAATCTCATGTTGTTCATACCGACCTTCAACCGACACATTCCCCAACCGCTCAAGCTGTGCTCCGAAACTGAATGCGCCGCCGTATTTGATCTCTCGATATTCGCCAGTCTGGATACGGTTCCAGCGAGTCGAGGGCAGTCCCAATTCATCGCTGTACGTGTTGATATCCTTGAACCTGTAATAGCCGCTCAAGTTGAATGAGAGATATGTATTGAAAATCCTGTTGGATTTATATTCAAGTTTATAGATCTGATTCCGTATTCCGCCGATAAAAGTCGCGCCGAATTCTGTTGCTGTTCCCAGGAAATTCGCATCTCGTCCATCAACAAAAAATTGCAGACCACGTTCATTATCAACGTGCACACCCAATTGGAGAATCTCCGAACTTCGCTCCTGCACCTTAATGATGAGCACGGGTTTTTTGTTTTCGTACCGAACGAGCAGCATAACCTGCTCGAACAGATTCGTGCTCATCACATTTGTAATCGATTGAATCGCCCTGTCAATCGTAAATGGTTCTCCCTCATTGAGTGAAACTTCACGGAATACCACGAATAATTTTGTCTTTAAATTCCCTTCAATTCTCCGATCAATAATTCTTCCCTCATCAATCCGGATCGATGCGATGCCGGTCTGTGTGTCGAATGAGATCGAATCGATCCTTGCGAGAGCATATCCGTGAAGCCGGTAGATTTCGATTACTTTTTCAAGTGCTGCTGTCGACTCGCGGGTATTGATAATCTTCCCTTTCAACGAAATGAAAGGAATAAGCAGCGTATCGGACGGGATAATCGTATTGTTTAAAAATTCTACGCCGGTCAATCGCGGATTCAGTGTGGCTTGAAACGTTACAACAGTTGTCGAATCGCCGTGTTGAATCTCGGCCCTGACGTCAGAATAGTCTCCCGATGCATACAAGAAATGCAACTGCCGCCGGATTGAAAATTGGGAGATTTCTCCGTTATATATTTGTTGTAAAAGAGTTTTCTGAAGAGCCGGTAAGCTACCAAGATCACCTTGAAATTTTATTTTTACATTTGATAAAGGTGCATCATCTATTGTTGTTGAAGTATGTACCGTCCTGATTTTTTGTTTGATCGCCGCAATGGCCGAATCCGCTGCACGCTCGCCCGCATCGATCAATGAATCTACTCCCGAAAAATCGGATGAAGATCGATCTCCGATCAATGGAGTGATGGCAACATCTGCTTTCCCCAGTTGAAGCTGATTAGGAACCTGCATCATAATGCTCATGATCTGATCGGCCATTTCCCACGGTTTCTGAACCTCATTGCCATTTCGCACTCCACTCGTTACATTCACTGCGATAATAATATCCGCCCCGAACTTCTGAGCCACGTCGACGGGGATATTTGAGATCAACCCGCCATCAAGCAATAATGTGCTGTCGCGGCTTACGGGACTGAACAGAAGCGGGATCGTTGTACTTGCACGGAGTGCTTCCGTAAGGTCGCCTTGTGACAAAATAATCTGACGTCCCGAGATGAGATCTGTCGTGACCGCCCTGAAAGGCACCTTGAGTTCATCGAACGATGAGTCAGGGTGATAAACGGCTTTCAACAGCAATCCGTTGAGGAATTTAGTCAGCCTCTGTCCGGTCGAAAATGACGATGGAATAATCGGCTGAAAATCCTTGAACCGGATTGTGAGGAATGATCTCTCTTCTGCCTGCCGTTGATCGAGAAATAAATCCGAGCGTCGTGCCTCGTCACTAAATGAGAGTACATCGCTCCAATTGACAGTGTCTGCAATCGCCTGCAACTCCGCCGGTGAATACCCCGAAGCATATAAACCGCCGACAATACTTCCCATGCTCGTACCAATAATAAGATTGATGGGTATTCCATGTTTTTCAAGCGATTTCAAGACGCCGATATGTGCCAACCCGCGGGCTGCTCCACCGCTTAGGACAAGAGCTACTTTTGGTTCTTTGAAGGTCTTAGTTGGAAGAATCGTCGATGTGCGTTTTTGCATGGGGCCGTATTCCGGCAGCACAATCGTCGATGGCTGAGCGTGAAGACACCATGCCCATAAAACAATGAGAATTACCGGGATATATCTGATAGGTGGCAAATGGCGATTCATTATATTGAGTCGGGTATGGGGTTTCATTCAGTTTGTCTCGTAACTTATAAAAAATCGCTTCGAAATGCAAAAGATACTTGACTTCACCTCTAAAATTACGTATTATTGATACACGACATTTTTGTCATATCATGAAGCGGGAGACGTCATGCGACAGCATATCGGTGAAAGAATAAAGAATGCGCGGGAAGCAGGCGGTCTGCTTCAGGCTGAACTTGCCCGTAAACTCCAGGTCACACCGCGGACAATCCAGAGGTGGGAAAGAGGTGAACAGATACCCGACGCCGATAAAATTCTGAAAATCGCCCACCTGACACATGCGCAGTCACAATGGCTGCTCACCGGCGAAGGTAGTATGTATGTTCCCGAGCAACGTTCCGTTGATCGTCACGCCGAAGTGAATCTCCACCGGGTTGGTCTGGTGAAGGTACCGCTCCTTGCCTCTGTTCCCGGCGGACGGCCAGCATTGATTTTTCATCCTGATTTTGTCGAGCGATATGTAGTCATTGATGATGTGAAAGATCCGTCGGCAATCGGACTTATTGTGCGTGGTCAGAGCATGGCACCCAGACTTGAAGAAGGAGATATCATTATTGTAAGCCCGAAACGCGAAGCGCGAAGCGGCGATATCTGCGTTATTCGTGTCGGTGATGAAGATACCGTCAAGCGGATAAAATTCGAGGGTCATTTCATACATCTTATTCCTTTGAATCGCGACTTCGAACCGATGGTTGTGCACAAGAAGGACGTATCATTCATTTGGAAAGTCGTACGTGTGATAAAAGAGCTTTAATAACGCCTGTAAATCATTGACTCTTTTTAACTTGCTTCTCTTTGCCGGAATCTATATCTTTTTAATAAAGTACCACGTCTAACACAATAAAAATTGGTCTGTGGTAAAATTCTTCGAACAACGCCTAAAAGAACTCTACGCCAATATTGCCGGGAAACGCATTGCGGTGGTGGGCGATCTCATGCTCGACAGGTATCTCTGGGGTACCGTCACTCGAATATCACCCGAAGCTCCGGTACCGATCGTGGAAGTCGACTATGAATCCTCGCGTCTCGGCGGGGCCGCTAATGTCGCCAATAATATCAAATCCCTCGGCGGAATACCCATTCTAATCGGTGTGGCCGGTAACGATCCCGCGGCCGGCATCCTCAGGTCGATCATGGAAGAAAACGGATTCCCGACCGAGGGGTTGATCATCGACGAGCGGCGGCCGACAACGGTGAAAACCCGTGTGATCGCCCATAATCAGCATGTCGTGAGAATCGATCAGGAAGCGAAACACGATATATCTCCATTTCTCCAGCAGCAGGTGCTCGCGTATCTCCGGTCGCAGATCTATTCGATCGATGCGATGATTATCGAAGATTATAACAAAGGAGTAATCGCCAATGATCTGATTGCTCCGCTGATTCAGCTCGCAAACGACTATCGGAAAACTGTAACCGTGGATCCGAAATTCAACAATTTTTTCAACTTCAAGAATGTCACAGTATTCAAACCGAATCGTAACGAAGTCGAAGAAGCCCTTGGAATGAAATTCTATAATGAAAAAATAGTCGAAGAAGCCGGTAAAATTCTGCTGGAAAAATTAAATGCACGATATGTGCTGCTCACGCGGGGAGAAAAAGGAATGTCCCTTTTTGAACGTGAAGGGAATGCAACGCATATGCCGACAAAAGCACTCGAGGTCGCCGATGTCTCCGGCGCCGGGGATACGGTGATTTCGACGCTCACGATGGTCCTTGCCGGCGGAGGTTCAATTCAAGAGGCAGCTACACTGGCCAATTATGCAGGCGGAGTTGTATGCGGCGAGATCGGTATCGTCCCGATCACTCTTGATGGATTGACACAAGCGGCCACCAACGATAATGATCCTCTGAATACGGGAGTATGATGGGACAGGTTGTGACGGTCAGGGAATTTCTTCCTCTCCGGGCTGAATTACGGCGCGAAGGAAAACGATTGGTGTTCACCAACGGCGTGTTCGATATTCTTCATCGCGGACATATAGAGTATCTCAACCAGGCCCGACTTTTAGGAGATAGACTCTTCGTCGGCGTCAACAGCGATGAATCGACACGACGGATTAAAGGGGAAAAGCGGCCGATCGTCCCGCAAAACGATCGGATATTCGTTCTATCAAATCTCCAATCGGTCGATTACGTCGGCATATTCGACGAGGATACTCCATACGAATTAATTTCGACAATCGTCCCTGATATACTCGTGAAAGGAGCCGACTGGTCGATTGATAAGGTGGTCGGAAAAGACATTGTTGAAGCCGCCGGAGGACGTGTCCTTACAATCCCATTTGTTGCAGATCGTTCAACAACAAATATCGTTCAGCGAATCATTGAACGCTACTGCTGACCGACCTCTTCAGGTTGAGGCATCGTGAAGAAGTTCTGGAAAATATTGCTGTATACGCTGGGGGGCGTTTTGCTGCTCTCCCTCCTGACATTTGGTTTTACGCAAACATCGGTATTCCGTCAATTGCTTCGATCCTTCCTCCTTTCCACTGCCAATGACGAGCTGAACGGCCGGCTCACGCTTGGTGCATTTCATGGAAATATTTTCACGGGTCTGACCATCGACAGCGTTTCGCTTGTCGTTGACGGTGTGACATTTATCAGCACCGAAAAAATAGAACTCCGTTATAATCCGCTGAAGCTCATAGATCGAAAAATCTCTGCAAGTAATGTGATTATTTCCAGGCCAAAGATTCAGATTCTGCGCAGGCGCGACGGCGCCTGGAACATCGATCGTCTCGCAAAGAAGAAAACAAAACCGGCAGGGCCATTCCAGTACACGATCGAAATTAAGAACCTCGAAATTCTCGACGGTACCCTCGCTTTCTATGACTCAACGTCGTTGCCGGCGACAGACTCTCTTGTCGAACAAAGGATCGACTACAGCCACCTAACTCTCGAATACCTGGGAATCAAGCTCTCCGGCGTTTTTTCCGCACAAATGCTCGAAGCTCAGATTCAGGATATGAATTGCTCTCTTCCCCGGAATGGAATAGTTTTAAAAAAAGTCTCCGGAATTTTTCACATCGACACGACCCGTGCAGAGATACAGAATCTTGCGATTCAAACCAAAGAAACATCAGTTGAATGCAGCGCATCGCTGCAGAAGATCAACATCCTGCGTCTGGCAAACATGGAATCACTCGAACATACGCCGGTGAAGTTAAAATTTAATGCACGGCGAGTAGATTTTGCCGAACTGAAAAAATTCCTACCTTCACTCTCATTCCTGGAAGGAACCGGATCCGTTGAAACTTCGTTGAGCGGTCAATTTGGAGATATTTCCATAGATTCCATGGAAGTATCCTTTGGGACATCATACGTGGGCGGTCAGGGACGACTTCGCAATCTTCATCGTCCCGCGGCATTATTCATCGATGCACGACTCGACAAGTGTATCATAAATCCCACCGAGGTCGTCGATCTTCTTCCGCCTTTTGAAATCCCGGATTACGGTCATCTAGGCCCTGTTAAATTTACTGTTGAATATCATGGCGAACCGCTTAATTTCCGAAGTTCGGTCCAGTGCACAACTGTTGACGCGGGATCGGCATATGCAGAACTCGCGATGGATCTTCGCATAAAGCCGACAAAATATTCCTTGTCGCTGAAGACACATAATGCAAACATCGGAAAGATCTTCGGAATTCCATCGCTCGACGGACAGCTTTCCGTAACGTCATCGGTCATCGGCTCAGGATTCCGTATCGATGAATTAACAACTACAGCGACCGCCGATATTGATTCATCGATGCTGTTTCACCTTCCGGTCAACCGTACGCACCTGTCAGTGGATGCAAAACCAAGCACGCTCGAATCCTCCATATCCGGATCGATCGGGAGCGCCCGAATTACTGCAATCGCTTCGCTCATCGCCGGCGAGGAAGACCTTAATGCGTATACACTCGACGTTGAGTGTGCAAATGTTAATGCCGCCGAATTTATACACGACGAGCAATATGAAAGTTCCATCCATTTTATCACGCACGTCCGGGGATCGGGGACATCGTTAGACGATGCAACCGGTCGGCTTGACCTTATTGTAATGCCCTCTTCGGTACGGGAGAAACCTATTGAAGGACGGACAATTACTCTGGAACTTAATCAGCATGATCTACGTAATAAAACGATTACACTCGGTTCGAATATCGCCGATGCGACAATGCGCGGTCAATTTACAATAAGTAAAATCGGGAGCATCATTGTTGAACAGTTCCAGCGCGTCAGCGATGCCATCGCCGCAAAGATTTTCCTTTCCGATTCCACAATCGGCATTCAAACTCTTCTTTCCAGCCATCCGACTGCTCATCGAAAATCTGCACACCGCTTACCGTCCGTTCTCCGTCAGAACGAAATGGTGAATATGGATTATGAGGTAAAGTTGAAAGACCTTTCTCCCGTCGCACTATTTTTACGTTCCACCTGTGCAGCTCGTGGAACATTTAAAGGTTTCCTGACCGGAACGACGTCGGACATGCTCGTAGGAGGCGACTATCAGGTCGAAAATGTAGTGTACACCGATTCACGTCATCAATATTTATTGAATAAAGGAATCGTATCATTCGAAATCGACCATATCACGCCAACCAATGCCGTCGATTCAATGAGAGTACGAATGCAGATGTCGGCCAGCGACTTCTACCTCGGCTCAATGAGATTTACAAACGCCCGCGCGAATATCCAATACCGGAAACAAGCCGGAACATTTTCACTTCGGGGGACTATCGACTCGGTCGTGACACTCGATATTGATGGGCGGCTGGCAATAGCAGCAGTACCGTATATGCTCACAATCGAAAATCTCATTGCACAGTACCGGGGATACGATTGGGAACTTCCATCAACAATCTCGATTCCCTTCGATACCGCGAGTCTGACCATACCGAAATTGAAACTCGTTCACGGAAACGAAACGATTGCACTTGAGGGATCACTGCGGGCGGGCGGCACGATCAACGCTTCGCTTACTCTTGATAACTTAAACCTGCTGAATATAAAATATTTCTTTATCAATGGATCACAAAACGACACACGGAGTTTTTCAGGTCTTATCAATGCAACTGCAACAGTTACTGGAACACTGGAAAAACCGGTTATCTCGGCAAGCGCTCGCGCTACAAATCTTACTTACGGCAAAGTGAAGCTTGGTACATTCGCGGGAACGCTCGGACATAAAGAAGGCGTAACGACAGTCGACGCTTCATTCCAAGGCGCTGTCGGATCAAAGGAAACACAGAGGGCCGATTTTTCAATCCACGGGACAATTCCTTTGAACCTGGCCCTGACCTCCGTTGCCGATCGGTATTCATCAGGGGAGTTTAACCTCGATGTTACCTCAAAAGATTTCCGGCTCGATCTCATCGATCCTTTTATACCGACGCTCGATCAACTTTCCGGTAAACTTAATTGTACACTTCACATCGGGGGAACTGCATCCAAGCCTTTCTATACTGGCTCCATCACTGTGGATTCAGTGCAAGCATTGTTTATCCCGAACAATATGAGATATTGGATGTTCGGAAAATTTGAACCACAGGGAGACAGCATCACCATATCTCAATTAACGCTCAATAACGATTTCACCGACCGGGCTGATGGACTTGTCTCGGTCATGGGGTCGGTTCACCTTCGCGGTCTTATGGTCGATTCATTTAATCTGACGGCCTTTGGTGCACTGCAAATTCTTAGCGAGAAATCACACCAGGCAATGAGCAGTGTTTACGGCACTCTGTTCGCCCAGATCGGCGATGAAGGTCTTCATTTTACGGGGACACCTGCAAAATCACTCCTCAGTGGTTCGATCGAGTTGCGAAATGCACTACTGACATTCCCGCCCTCGCGTGAACAGCTTTCATACGGTGCATCGGAGAATCTTGTCGGTATCATTTATACCGATGATACACTCACTATAATACACGATCTGACAGATTCGCTGTACTACGCCGCGCTTCATCAGCAATCTAATACTTCAGTCGAACGGGTGCGGGATATCGAACAGCAATCAGCATTTTTACAGGGCATCGATTACGACCTCCGCATTCAAACAGCAGGCCAGGTTTCGATTACAATGATGTTTACTCCGGTAGAAGAATTATCCGCCAATCTCAGCGGTGAAATCACAGTGCAGAAATCCGAAGGTGTGCCAAAATTTGTAGGTGAGATTGAAGTCGGTAATCAATCGAGATACCGGTTCATCAAAGACTTTATCGCAAGCGGTAAGCTGATATTTACAGGACAATTCGATAATCCGACACTCGATTTAGAAGCCAGTTTCTCCGGCGAACGAAAATCGCTGGATACCACAGTAGCAGGGAAGTGGGTCGTGGTCACCTTAAAAATTTCAGGAACCCGTCAGGCACCGCACGTTGAATTTGATCTGACGGAAAATGGTGTACGCCGCCAGGGAGACGTTCAGAATGATGCATGTATGTTCATACTGACGAACGGACAGTTTGCCGAGGATCTGACTCCGCAGGATCGCGCTAAAGGTCCCGGGGGCATCACCCCTCAATCGTATAGCTCGTTATTATCCGGGATCTCGTCATCGGTTCTGGCGGGCCCGGTTACTGAATTTCTCAGAAATAATTTCAGTTCGGCCATCCAATCTGCCGAGGTGTCATTTGGATCCGAGAGTTTCACACAACCCGAACTGCGTGTGATTGCCAGTGTTGGAGCAAGTGTATGGCGATACAGCGGCCGGATCACCGATTTTGGTAACGGGAACGTCAGTGTCGAAATCCCCGTTGGCAGGGTGATCAGTGTGAACCAGCTTATCAACCTGGTTCTTGAATTTGAGCGCCGGCTCGAAACCCAGAATGCCACAATCTCAACGAAACGGGAATTGACAAACAATCTTCGTCTGTTCTACCGATTCACATTTTGATTTTTCCCACAATATCCCTATGCTAAAACAACGGATACTTGATTTTTTTGCCCATCATCCAAATGAGTCCTTCAAATCCAAAGAGCTTGCTCGACGTCTCTCGATTCGCGATGAAGACGACTACCGCAACTTCCGTACTCTTCTTCACTCCATGAGCGATGCAGAAGAAATCCAGAGGTTAAAGGGGCGGCGATACACTGCAGTGAAGAAAAAAAGTACGATTACAGGAATACTAAGGGTAACGAAACAGGGGTTCGGTTTTGTTCTTGATGATAATGGAGAAGAGGCATTCGTCAGCCAGCGTTTTATGGGAACAGCGCTGGACGGTGATACTGTCGTAGTCTCGCTGTTTGCAGTACCAATGCCCAAAAAAGGGGGAAAGCCTCCTCAAACCGAACGGCGGGAAGAAGGCGAAATCATCCGGATACTCCATCGTGCCCGCACAACAGTTGTCGGAAAACTTACCAAGACGCGGAATTTCTTTTTTGTGATCCCCGACGACGCCCGTGTAAGGCGGGACATTTATATTCCTCGTCAATCTCTCGATGGTGCAAAAAACGGTGACAAGGTTGTCATACAACTCGAGCCATGGGAATCGGAGCATTTGAATCCTGAAGGCCGGGTCATTGAAATTCTGGGCAGAGCAGGCGACCCTTCGGCAGAACTACTATCGGTGGCCAGGGCGTTCGATCTTCGAACGGAATTCCCACGCGATGTCGTACGCGAAGCGCAAAATTTTTCCGCCGTTATTCCCAGAGACGAACTCGCCGGCAGAAAAGATTGCCGGCCTCTTCTCTGCTTCACGATCGATCCGGAAAACGCACGCGATTTCGATGACGCTGTTTCCCTTGAACATCTTCCAGATGGAACTGCGCGCCTTGGCGTTCATATTGCCGATGTCGGGTATTACGTCCGCGAAGGTTCCGCACTCGACTCCGAAGCGCTTCGGCGGGGAACCAGCGTATATCTGGCCAACAGCGTTATACCGATGCTTCCGGAACATCTGTCGAACGATCTGTGCAGTTTACAGCCGCATAAAGACCGACTCACTTACTCCGTGTTTATGAATATCAATCCCCGTGGAACCGTTCAGGAATATGAAATCGTGAAATCGATAATTTCCAGCAAACGGCGGTTTACATATGAAGAAGTCCAAAAGATCATCGATCAGGGCAAGGGTGAATTTGACGACACAATCCTCGCAATGCATCGGCTCAGTACAATGCTGACAAAAAAACGGATGCGAGAAGGAAGCATCGATTTCGAAGCGCCCGAAGCTCAGTTCAGATTCGATGAAGACGGATACCCGGTGGAAATTATTAAGAAAACCCGACTCGATTCACATCGGTTGATTGAAGAGTTCATGCTGCTGGCAAATAAAACTGCGGCCCGTCATATCGGCGTTACAAGGAGTAACGAAAATCAAAATCCGTTTATATATCGTGTGCATGATGTTCCCGATCCCGGAAAGTTGAAAGATCTCGCAACATTCGTAGCAAATTTCGGTTATAAACTAAATCCCGACCATCTTCAGGCAAAGGATCTGCAAAAATTACTTGAATCCGTTAAAGGGACAGAAGAAGAGTATGTGATAAATGATGTGGCCATTCGATCGATGGCAAAAGCAATCTATTCGGAAAAGAACATCGGTCATTTCGGATTAGGATTCAGGCACTATTCTCAATTTACTTCACCGATTCGCAGGTACCCCGACCTTTTTATCCACCGACTTCTTCAGGAATATGCGGTGGGGATGACTGCGGAACGACGTACGCATTTTACAAATATCCTTCCGAATGTCTGCCTGCAATGCTCCGAGACCGAGCGGAAGGCAGCCGACGCCGAGAGGGAATCGGTCAAGATAAAACAAGTAGAATATATGGATCGACATATCGGAGATGAACTACATGGAATAGTGTCGGGGGTATCGAATTTTGGTATTTTTGTTGAAATTAACGACCTTCTCATTGAAGGAATGGTTCGGGTACGGGACATGGAAGACGATTATTATATGTATGATGAAAAAAAATACGCCTTGATCGGCCGTCATACAGGGAAGCGATACAGAATCGGCGATAAGGTGAAAGTGCAGGTTATAAGCGTCAGTATCGAGAATCGGGAGGTCGATTTTACCCTCGTAAGCTAATCCCTTTCCAACTGGAATTATTCAGTCGGAGTAACCCGGTATTTACACGGGATTCCAGCTTTTACTAAATAAACGGCTTTCCTGACGGAAGAACTTCCGTATTATCAAACTTGTTGTTTGTTTATGTGTCTAAATACATGAAAAAGAGTCTCAAAACCTTTATGGGCTTTGGTCTGTAACATTGCTTTTCGCGAAGAAATTCAATAGAATGAACCTTGTGGGAAGGTACAATCTTAAAGGGACTTCAATGAAAAGAGACATAATTTTTCGGAGTTTATTTTTTCTACTATTGATAGTTTTTCCCTCGCTCCTTACGGCGCAATTCGGGAAGAATAAGGTCCAATATAAAAAATTTGAATATTCATTCATACAGTCGACGCATTTTGATATTTACTTTACGCAGGACGGTGAATATCTCGCCAGATATGTTGCCGACGTCGCGGAAAATGCGCTGAGTTCCATCAGCAAAGAATTCCGCTATCAGATAAACAACCGTATCCCCATCGTCGTCTACAATTCACACAACGACTGGCAGCAGACCAATGTCGTTTCAGATTATCTGGAAGAAGGGATTGGCGGTGTCACCGAACTTTTTAAGAATCGTGTTGTCGTTCCTTTCGAGGGGAATTATCCGCAATTCCGTCATGTAATCCACCACGAGCTTGTTCATGCCGTGATCAATGATATGTTCTACGGCGGTTCAATACAATCGATCATCACGAATAACATCCGCCTGCAGCTGCCGATGTGGTTTAACGAGGGTCTTGCGGAATACGAATCGAGCAGGTGGGAAACGAACTCGGACATGTTCATGCGCGATGCAACAATCCACCAATACATTCCCCCGATCCAATATCTCAGCGGTTATTTTGCATATCGTGGAGGGCAATCGATATGGTGGTATATCTCCAACAAGTACGGCGAGCAAAAAATCGGAGAAATTCTCAACCACATACGCGCAACAAAAAGCGTCGAACAGGGATTGAAGGGGTCTCTCGGTTTGAGTCTCGAAGAACTTAACGAACGCTGGCAGAAAGAACAGAAGGTCATGTACTGGCCCGATATTGCCAAACGCGAGGAACCCGAGAGTTTTGCCAAGCGGTTGACAAATCATGTGAAAGGGGGCAATTTTTACAACACCAGTCCGGCAATCTCCCCGCAGGGTGATAAGATCGTGTTCCTCTCCGACCGTGCCGATTATTTTGATATTTATATGATGTCGGCTCTTGACGGCGAAATTCTTGATAAAGTTGTGAGTGGACAGCGGACAAAGAATTTTGAGGAGCTCCATCTTCTTACACCAGGGCTGACCTGGTCTCCCGATGGAAAACGGATCGCCCTTGCAACGAAAGCAGGAGAACATGATGCGATTTTTCTTGTCGACGTCGAAAGTGGTAATGAGGAAAAAATTCCAATCCCCCTCGATGGCGTGTTCACAGTCGACTGGTCTCCGAAAGGCGATCAATTAGCCTTTGTCGGAAATACAAGCAACCAATCGGATATCTATATATATGACCTTACGACCCATCAGATGAAGAACCTGACCGATGATATTTTTACCGACCTCGATCCTGTCTGGGCACCCGACGGAAAAAGCATCTATTTTTCTTCCGAACGAGGCGAGTACCTCGACGGGCAAAGTATCCCGGCAGATTTTCGCATTCAGGACTTCACCCACAGTCAGATGAATATTTACAACATCAATGTTGAGACAGGGATCATCACCCGGGTCACAACGACAACTGATGCCGACGAGACTTCTCCTGTTGTATCGTCTGACGGGAAAAAGATACTATTCATTTCCAATCGAAACGGGATTAATAATATCTATGAAAAAGACATTGAATCGGGAAAGGAACGGCCCGTTACAAATTCATTAAGCGGAATTTACCAGCTTTCGTTGTCACACGATGGAAATAAACTCGTGTTTGCCTCGCTGGCCGAAGCCGGGTTCGATATATATTTGATGAAGACTCCGTTCGAGAGAGATCTGAAAATTCAGAAGCTTGAACTGACCGAATGGCTCAAGCGGGGAGCTGTTGACTCGACCCAGAATATTCCGCCGTCAACACCGAACGATAGCACAGCACAAAAGGCAAAGAGTGACTCGCTCGCTCAGGTGTACGGCAAGAATATCCGCATAGATTTCAAAAATTATGTGTTTGCCGAGAGATTCGCATTCGACACCACCAAGCGGAAAACCCCAACACGATATGACGTGTTCAATATATCAAATAATATCGATTCCAGCGGACACTACAAGGTGAATAAGTACAAACTGAACTTTTCACCTGATATCATATACGGGAATGCAGGTTTCAGCACATTCTTCGGCGTTGAGGGAACGACACAAATGTTGTTCAGCGATATGCTGGGCGACCACCAGATATACTTCGCGACAAACCTGAATATCGATCTCAAGAACAGCGATTACTATCTGGCATATTATTATTTACCCAACCGAATTGATATCGGAATTCAAGGTTTCCACAGCGCACGCTTTCTGTATATCGATGACCCGGATGGAACGGCATATCTCTACCGGTTCAGAACGTATGGCGGCATTTTCTCTGCTTCCTATCCGATTGATAAATTCAACAGAATCGATCTTGAACTTGCATGGTACACAATTCTGAAAGAAAATCTGGATTACTCCGGATACAATTCACAGGAACGTTCTCTCCTACTCCCTGTCATCGGCTATACACACGATAATACACTGTGGGGATACACCGGACCTAACAACGGCGAGCGTTATTCACTGACTTTTATGGCAAGCCCACGGGTCTTTTCAAACGGCATCGAGTTTATGAAAATCGACGCAGACTACCGAAAATATCTCAGGCTTGGGAAGGATTTTACATTCGTGATGCGCGGCTTTGGCGGAACAAGCTTCGGCTCGAAACCGCAGCGGTATTTTATCGGAGGCACCGAGAATTGGATCAACCGGTCGTTCGGATATAACGGAATCCCCATCCAGGATGCGGAAGATTTTGTATTCCTAACACCGGTGCTGCCGCTCCGCGGTTTTGATTATGCCGCACAACTTGGGACGAAAGCGGCTCTCATGAATCTTGAGCTGCGTTTCCCGTTTATTCGATATTTTATACCAGGCGTTCTTCCTTTTGCATTTCAGAATGTCACCGGTGTACTCTTTGCGGATATCGGATCTGCATGGACACATAACAGCGACTTTAAAGGAGTCGACCGCGACGCCGAAGGAAACGCTTACGCACGTGACATTCTGATGGGGACAGGCACAGGGGTTCGCTTGTTCTTCATCGGATTCCTCTTTCGGATCGATGTCGCCTGGCGGTATGATATCCGGGGATTTTATGAACCACGTTACTATATCTCGCTGGGAGCAGATTTTTAAACGTAAACGAATTCCTCTTTCACAGTTTTCATTTCACTTGTCATTTTTAAGCTGTTTTTATCAGCAGGAATCCTTTACATTGACAACACGACACCATTCAGCTGTTGTGGGATTTCCCGACCACGCCCTCGAGAAAATTGCCTATGCATCTGTTGAAACGATTCCAGTTCGTGAACCGAATGATCGCGCTCGTCTCGGATACCATGTCTGGCAGTTCCTTTCAGGAAAAATTCCAAATCTGGAAGAAGCGATTCGCATTGCCCGTTCCCGGCTGCTCATCACCAAAACAGAAGTAAATGCAATAATCCTGCAAAAACTGAAAGAGCGTGGAATTCAAAAGATCCTATAAAAAACCCTCAACATTTTTGTAATGATGATTTGTACCAGAATCAGCAAAACAAGAAAGGTATGGGGGAAATAATATGTAACTCGAGAGGCAACAACTCGTATATATTTATACGAAGAAGAGAAACATTATTATGAACGTGAGACAGATGAACCGAATGCGTATAACAGGAGGTGGGAAAGAGAATGACAAAAGTGACACGATTTGAGGAGGGGGGAATTATCGTCATCGAACCGAAAGGGGAACTGATCGGCGGAACTGAAACCGATGATCTACGAAATGCCATCAACGATGCTGTATCACGGGGAAATACAAAGCTTGTAATCGATCTTGGAAAAGTTCATTACATCAACAGTACCGCACTCGGACTGCTGACGTCGACCCACGTGAACTACACGAAACGAAACAGCCGCGTTGTTCTTTGCAATGTTGAAAAACAAATTAACAGCATTTTCATCATTACCAAACTTGCGCTGATATTCGAAGTGTACAAGGATCAAAACGAGGCGCTTGCATGCTTCTCCCAATAATTTTGTAGATACCGAAAGGTCCGTCATGGCTGTCTCAAAAGAGTCAAGAACTGCAGGAATCATCCTCATTTCCCTGGGGATAATATTCCTGATTCTAAATGCGACTGAATTAGGCTGGAGACATCTCTGGCCCCTGGTTATGATCCTAGGTGGGATTGGATTTATTGTACTCTACGCCCGCGACCGAAAAAATTTCGGCGTGCTCATGCCAGCCAGCATTCTTATCGTCATCGGAGTGATATTTACCGTATATGCATGGCTTGGATGGGAATACATGAACACTCTCTGGCCACTGTTCATCGCTGCACCGGGAATCGGTTTCTTTGCAATGTACGTTTTTGGCCCGCATGATACCGGACTTCTGATACCCGCTTTCATCCTGACAGGAATTGCAGGAATATTCCTTCTGGTAATATACGACAAAGGGGAATACTGGCCTGTTCTCCTGATCCTCATCGGTCTGACAATGATTTTTCGACGCCGCTCGTGATATCTTCACAACTAGTGTCTCGATTCAAAAACAACTTGAATAAGTCGAAGCGTAATAACATGCATTCCCGGGCGGAATCGACTGAATTCACTTGATTGAATTTTCACCGTTCCAATTAAGTTATTTTAGTATAATAGCTGGAGCGGTACTAACCAGAAAAATAGTACCCATACAACACAGACCAGACATTTGAGTTTTTCCCTCCGAATTAATTCAATGACTTTCCCGGATTTTATTGTCTGCACGTTCCATATCGGGAGAAATATCGCACCTTGCTTTTTGTAACAATTGTCGCTATTGTACAATCATCTCGATGACCTATCAATATTTTTTGTCACGGGATAGTCGGAAGTAAAATTGTTTTACCATCTATTTTTTTTATAAATCGTTGCGAAGGCATGCGCATCGAATGACGTTCCTCAATCCAGCAGTATTAGTCGGTTTACTCGCGGCTGCTTTTCCGCTGCTGCTCCATATTTTCAATCTGCGTAAGCTTAAGGTCATAGAATTCAGTACCGTTTCGTTTCTTCAGGAACTCCAAAAAAGCACACTCCGGCGGTTGAAGTTTCAATACTGGCTTCTTCTCATTCTTCGAACTCTTCTCATTCTATTTATCGTGTTAGCTTTTGCGCGGCCTGTACTTCGCGGCACTTTCAGTATGGGGTCCGGAGAACACTCGGCAACAACTATGATCATTATCCTGGACGATTCATATAGCATGGGACGAACTGACGAACACGGAATACTTATATCACAAGCACAGGCCCGTGCCAACGAACTTCTTTCAATGCTTCGTGAAGGAGACGACGGACTTGTTCTAAAGCTCTCAGGAGGAGGAAAAACACCATTTGATGCTCCGACACAGAATACCACTCTCCTTAAAGCAATCGTTCGCGAAACAAAACTCTCGGCGGTTCATCGACCGATTGATGATGCGCTTCGTGCCTCCGCACGACTCCTGCAACATTCGACCAATCCAAATAAAGAAATCTTTATACTCTCGGATATGCAGCGAGGCACTATTCAACCTCAGTCTGATTCTTCGACAATTCGCACGCTCTTCCACAATGGCGTAAATATTTTCTATTCCGCGTTCGGAGGTTCATCAAAAAATAACGCCGGGATTATCGACACCCGAATTGAAAATACACTCTTCGATCTAGACCGGCCGTGCATCGTTTCGGCAACGGTAAAAAATTTCGGACAGACTCCACTCCATACGTTTGTGGTCAGCGCCTATCTGGGAAAATCAAGGGTTCAACAAAAATCGATCGATCTGGCTCCGCAGCAAAGCGCTATGGTAGAATTTCCTCTTCTTCTGCAGCACCGCGGTTTGAATGATGGGAGCATCCGCATTGAGGATGATCAATGTGAATACGACAACATCCAATATTTTTCGGTAAATATTCCACAAACAATTCGGATTCTTCTTGTGGCTCAATCACCCGATGATTTTATATTTGTCAGAACAGCTCTTGAAATCTCGCAGTCCGCTGCACATTCCTCTATCTTTTCAACTACATCCTCGACATTGAACGGCGTGACCTCGACAAATCTACGCGATATGAACGTGGTTATCTCCTCCATTTCCAACGAACCGTCGGCCGATGCTCTTCAGCGACTCAAAGAATATACGAAGAGCGGCGGGACGCTAATCCTATTCCCCGGGAAAAATATATCACCTGCTTCACTGCACCGACTTGCGTCCGCTTTGAATCTTTCAGGTGTCGACTCGATCAGCGGTAATATACAGGAACGTGAACGATTTCGGACACTCGAACACGTTGATAACCGCCATCCGATTTTCAACGGAATGTTTGAATCTCATGAACACGATCGCACCTCCGGAGCCCGGCCACGAAACGAAATACAGCTTTCCGACGCACCCCGCGTGTTTCAATCGGTGGTCATCCATCCCGTCTCGCGAAGTAACACTCTCATCGCACTTTCCGATGGAAATGGATTTCTGACTGAATATCCTTCGGGCGAGGGTAAGATACTTATCTACGCCGTTCCGCCGACAGCAGAGTGGTCGGAATTCCCGCTCAAAGGCCTTTTTGTCCCACTTCTGTATCGTACAATACTCTATGGTGCACAGGTGGCTGTTCCTATCAATGTAGCCTTTTGCGGCGATCCCATCACTTTCTCGATTCCATCGCTCCTATCTGGCGATCAAATGCCCTGGTCGGTTGTCGCCCCGGATGGCGATGAGACGCGGGTCAAACCTCTCCTGAATTCCGGACGGCATTCATCAACAGTGACGGATTCAACTTCGCTGAACGGACTCTATACACTCATGCACGGAACAAGTCCTTATGCTCAGTGCGCCGTAAATATGGATCCGAAGGAATCAGATCTGACTCCTCTGGACGGGCCGGCATTCAGATCGCACATCATAGCCTACGGGATATCGGACAACCGAATCATCGAGATTAATCCGACGAAGAGCGCACAAGCGATGATTCTTGAATCTCGTTATGGTCAGGAATTATGGCGTTTTGCGGTGATCTGTGCTCTGGCATGCGCTTTTTTTGAAATGTTAGTTATCTACAGCTCGAAACGGTACGCGCAACGGGAGCCTCTATGAGCAATATATCACTGGATGAGATCGCAATTATAGTTCTCGTGATATTGGTATTGGCAATTCCGATCACATTTTCGTATACTGCCATCCGGAAACGGCGAGCGGTCGGGAAAACACTTCTCCAATGGCGGCCGGGACCGATTCGGCTTGCGCTTATTTTTTGGTGTATCCTCGGAGTATCGTTCTCGGTCATATTATACCAGTATTCGACAAGCCGCTATGCAAAGCTTATTTTTCTTGGGGCTTTTTTTTCAGGACTAATGAATGTCCTGGGAAGTACGATAGTCATAGGCGAACACGGAATTTTTATTTATCGCCGGTCGATTCTCTGGAAAAATATCTCACAATTTTCCGTGTGGGAGAAAGACGGAAAGCATCATATGAGCGTGACATGGAGTGATGACGACTCCGCGCAGAAAGAACAGACTGTCAACTTTGTTATCCCACGGCGGATGGTAAAAGTAACTCTTGCGCTCTTTCAAAATTTCATTCCATCGATTCAATTACCACGGAGCAATTGATGAAAACCGAATTGGTAGTAATACTTGTCGCTGCGATTCTCCTTTCGGCTTTTGGCATTTATAAGCAACGCTCGATGGTCAAGAGCATAGGAATTATCGAATTTCGATGGCAAACCAAGGTTTCGAAAATCCGTTTTTTTATCATGATGATTATCTATGTCGTAGTTTTCGGTATAGTACTCTATCGAACCATTGAGCCATTGATTATTTTCGCCTTTATCGCATTACTGCCAATTTATTTGTATCGCCCTCTGGGGTACGAGTACATTGGCCAGGATGGGATCCTTGTCAGGAATGGCGGGCTTAGACTTTATTGGCATCAAGTGACAAGCTGGTCGATTGTAGAAAATGAGGGGCGTGCGTTTCTTCGACTTGAATTTAAACAAGATCCTTCGGCATCTCATACCGACCTTACCGAGATTGTTATTCCGTCAGGGCGGCGTTCTGAGATCGAGATGGCAATGCAAAAAGGTGCGGTTATCCAGTCGTAATCACTTTTTCCGGAGAATATCATGGATTGGCTTATTGTCATCATATCCCTTGTCATTGCGGGCGGTACAATCTGGGGAATACAAATGCTTTTCAAACGGAGATATGACAAAATCGGAAAGGTTGTCTGCTGGTGGTACACCTTACCGGCACTGTCTGGAATCGGAATCATGTGTTCATATATAATTATCGGATTTTATCTTTATTTTACGACATTCAATCCGAATTACATTTTCTTCTTCTGGCTCGGCCTCGTATTGCTTGGTTTTTATTTCTTCTTTGGCCGTGCGGCAATCGGCAGCTTTGGAATTTTTTGGAACGGACGCATGATCCCGTGGAAGGCGATCTACGACTACCAATTCACGGAGAGACTAGGCAATCGTCTGCGTTGGCAATTTCGGTGGAGAGAATCACCTGCAGCAGCCGGCAATCGGTATACAATAATAATCATCCCTGCTTCTCATCGTGTAAAGACGGAAGAAATAATCCGGAATACACTTCAGAGTCAATCGGATGACCTCAAAGAAGAAACTCATTGACATCGAGCAGGGCGCTCGCGAACGCGCTGTCATCGTCGGCATCACCGGTCCTTCCGCATCCCGTGCTCAGGCGGAAGAATATTTAGAAGAACTGGCTCTCCTTGTCGATACAGCCGGGGCCGATGTAATCCACCGGATTATCCAGGATCGCAATACGATCGACGTGGCGACATTTATCGGCAAGGGGAAAGCCGAACAGATTGCTGCAATTATCACCGATGAAAATATCCATCTCACTGTTTTCGACGACGACCTCTCATCCGTCCAGATTCGCAACCTTGAACGCGTTCTCAATTGCAAAGTGATTGATCGGAGCGGATTAATTCTCGATATTTTTACCAAACGCGCCAAGAGCAACGAAGCCCGAACGCAGGTCGCTCTCGCACAATACGAGTACCTCCTGCCGCGCCTGACGCGGCAGTGGACGCATCTTTCGAAACAGTACGGCGGCATCGGGACAAAAGGGCCGGGTGAAACGCAAATTGAAACCGACCGGCGTATGATCCGGAAACGCATCAGCCATCTCCGCGAAAAGCTCGAACGCATCAACCAACAGCGTGAAATCCAACGCCATGGACGGGAAGAACTAACTCGGGTCGCCCTTGTGGGATATACCAACGCCGGTAAATCAACATTAATGAATCTTCTCTCGCAAGCCGACGTCCTTGTCGAAAACCGTCTTTTTGCTACCGTCGATTCTACAGTTCGATGCATCCCACTCGATGCCGGTACAAAGATACTACTTTCAGACACCGTCGGTTTTATCAGAAAACTTCCTCACAATTTAATCGCATCGTTCAAAAGCACACTCGCGGAGGTTACGGAGGCCGACATACTACTTCATGTAATCGATATCAGCCATCCTCTGTGGGAAGAACAAATTGCGATTGTCGGATCGACGCTTCATGAAATATCAGCTGAGGGGAAATCCACAATGATGGTATTTAACAAGATCGATCTTCTCGAGGATCGAGGCATTCTCGAATTGGTGGGGAAAAAGTATCAGAACAATGTCTGTATTTCCGCTGCACGCGCGATCAATATTTCCACACTAAAGGAAAAGCTTTCGCTGCTCGTTCAGGATGCCTATATCGATCGGACATTTATTTTCTCGCAGAATCAATACGACCTCATCGCACGCATTCATGATGTCGCGGAAGTCCTCTCTCAACATTATGCTCACGATCATGTCGAGATGCATATCCGCGTACGGCAGAGCGAGCTTGACAGGCTCGTCCAGCTTTTCCCGAAACATACGGTAAAATCGCAAAAACAAAATCACAACAATTAATATCCTTAATATCTACGATTTTTGATTTATGATTTCCGGGTTTTAAACCGTGACTATAATTTTTGTTTATCTCAACGTCTATTAACTTAAAAATTATCAACCGTTTATTCATTTCTTTTCCTGCATCCGCTTCTTCAATATATCGATGCCGCGCTTATGTCTCTGCCTCACATTGTCCTCGGCGAGATCCAGCTCTCCGGCGATTTCCTGGACCGATAAATCCTGATAATAGCGGCGTACAATTACTTCTCTATATGTCACGGGCAGGCTTTCAACCTCCGCCTTGATTTTTTCCCAAGCTTCACGACGATCTGCATTTTCATCGAGTGTATCGGCTACCGAATTATCGACAAGATGCCCTTCTTCCACACATTCGAGTGCAACTTCTTTCAGTATATATTTAGTGCGAAAATGACTTTTTAGCAGGAAAAATGCTTTCGCGGCAAGGAGAGCGGGGATATTTTCGTCATGAATTCTATCCTTGAAATTTCGAAGGAACCAAATGATTGTTTTCTGCGCCAGTTCATCCGAATCGTCTTCATCATGAATTTTCCCCATGATCCGACGGAATACCTGTTCCCGGAGCATCGCACAGAGCCTGTTCAGTGCATCGTTATCTCCCCGGCGTGATAGATAAAGGAGATCACGGACGTTATTGTTATCGTTCTTCGGCATTCGGACAGATAAGGAAGAAATCCTGAGAAAATATGTTAGATTACTTTGGATTCACACTTTTTTTATTTGCTTCACGGAGCTCTTTATAACTTATAGCCGATCTTTCTGAGAAATGATTTTCTTGCCATAATATCCGATTCCGTTTCGATACCTTTCACCGATGCTCCGTCGATGACCCCCAGTATTCCCCGTCCCTGTCCGGTTTCTGCAATGATTACTTCGGTTGGATTTGCTGTGGCACAAAACACCCTGCATACTTCAGACACATTTTTAACAGTATTCAGAATATTTACGGGAAACCCGTTCTCCATAAAGATAATGAATGAATGTCCGCATCCCAGTGCCAGAGCATTTTTTTGTGCCAGCTCGATCAATCGCCCGTCATTCCCGCTGAACCGCACGAGTGCAGGACCCGACGATTCGCAAAAAGCGATGCCGAATTTCATGGCCGGTTGAGTTTGCACTATGGCCTCATGAAGATCTTCCACTGTTTTAATAAAATGAGAATGACCAAGGATGAAATTCATATCATCCGGTTTTTCGATACGAACTGTAAGAATATTCATACAATGAGCCTTTCCATTATCAATTACAACTGAGGATTTACGGGGATGAGGCAGACAACATGTCCGGGTATCTCTTTTCCGTTTAATAATAAACCGCGGAGCGTGAGTACCATCTGTTCTCCGGCTATCAACTGCCACGGTTCATCTACGATCTTCCGACCGCTTCCCGAAAACGTCAACTCGTATCTTCCTTGCGGTTCGATTTCTACGGCAGGAAGCGGAAGAAAGCGGCCGTTCATTTCATAATCGATATTCCGGGATGTTATCCGAATTCGTCCGCTCCCGAGCGATAGTACCCCGCGGCTATTATTAGTAATAAGCAGAATTATTTGTGAAGAGACCTTTTTCTTTACGGTATAACTCGCATCGTAACAATAAAGGATCTTGTTGACCGTATCTTCAATTGTCCGGGTACGCACTACGTGGTCTTTCACAACAACAACAAACGGATATCGGGAGACACAACCAACACAGGCAAACAAAAATATTGCCGGGAATATACAGAACGATATCCAACGGATCAGATTATTTTTTCTTTCCATATCGGAAAAAGTTTTTCAGATCATCAAGACTTTGTTTCACCACCCGTTGCGGGACATCGCCGACAATCTGTACACTCCCAATCTTTGTTGGGATAATAAAATGAATTTTTTTCTCTTTCACTTTTTTGTCGTGGGACATGAATGCAACAAGTTTTCCGTTCGACAACGATGGAAGTATATTCGGAAGTGCAAGCCGATTGATCAACGATGCAATACGCTTGTATTCACCCTCGTCCAAGATACCGAGGAGGTTCGCCATCCGGCTTTCAACCAACATGCCAAGCAGTACTGCCTCGCCGTGTTTTATTCCACGATACCCGACAGCAGCTTCTATGGCATGACCGATTGTATGTCCGAAGTTCAAAACCGCCCGTCCTCCGGAAACGGCTTTCTCACGTTCATCATTTCGCACAATGTCGGCTTTGAGCGAACAGCATCGTGCAATGGTATGCATGACGACTTCCGGATCGAGTGAGACGATTTCGTCCAGGTGTTTCTCAAGATACTGAAAGAACTCATCGTCGGCAATGATTCCATACTTAATTACTTCGCCGAGACCGCATATGAATTCTCTGGGCGGTAATGTAACAAGAACAGTGCTGTCGGCGAGGACGAATCGAGGTTGATGGAATGCACCGATCATATTTTTACCCAAGGGATGGTTGACTCCGACTTTCCCGCCAACCGAGCTGTCGACCTGAGCGAGAAGCGTCGTAGGAATCTGAATAAAATCAATCCCCCTCTGATAAATCGCTGCAACAAATCCTGCAAGATCACCGACGACACCTCCACCCAGGGCAAACACTGCTGCCGTCCGACTGAGGCGTTTTCGCAGCATTACCGAAATAATCGTATTGACTCGATTGATATTCTTTTGCTGTTCCCCCGGCGGGATAATGATCGAAGTGATTGAAATCGCGGTGTTCCGTAATGCACGACGAACAGCCGGCATGTAAAGCTCGGCAACTGTCCGATCACTGATCACGACGCCTTCTGTGGAGGACAGCCTCTCACGAACCATCGCAGTCAGCGACGACAAGATACCTTCACCGATCACAATCGGGTAGCTTCGATCGCCGAGGTCGACAGTAACAGTTTGCCGGTGTGATGACTCATCATGCATAATGTCGTATCTTTTGGACAATATCATCGACAGAAACACCAACCTTCCGATTTGAAGTTGACACAATGAGATCAGCAGTATTATAGTATTTTTCCCGTTCGCCGACCAAATGTTGAATACGTGCACGCAGCTTTTGTTCCGGGAGTTGTTCACCATTTGGCCCGCGGAGAAGCGGCCGGTCCGTTTTATTCTTCATTCGATGGACTATTTGTTCAACATTGGTCTTCAAGTAAATTAATATCCCATGTTCTTTTACCAGTTGAAGGTTTTCCTCGGCCACCAGCGCCCCCCCGCCAAGAGCTATTACCACTTTCTGTTCGGGAATCAGCAATTTAAGCGCACGGGTTTCGAGTGCACGGAATGCTGGTTCGCCCTGTTCAGAAAAAATCTGCGCGATAGTTTTCGCAGCCTGCTCTTCAATATAATGATCAAGATCGATAAACCGATATCCAAGTGTATTTGCGAGAATCGGACCGATGGTACTTTTACCGCTTCCCATGAATCCAGTAAGATAAATAATATTTTTTTTATGAATATTCATACCGATGATTGACATTCCAGGGATGAATCCGATTTTTGCTTAATAGAAAATCGGGACTGCGATGCTATTCCTTAAAAATAGTACGCAATTCCGATGGTAAACGCAATCCCGTCGACATTTATTCGTGAGAAAAATTCGGTCTGTTCGAGCGGGAGGTTTTTACCCTGGTAGTGGACGATCATGCGATCAGAGCGATTCGTGACCTCGAATTGAGGGTCGCGAAACTTTATTTCACCGCGGAATGCAAGGTTTTTTGTGAGAATATAATCGATTCCGGTTTGCACATGAATTCCGAAGCCAAACGGGGTCTTTTCAACCGGTGCATCGATATCGGCCATGTGCCATATCCGATTACCGAGATAGAAACCTGTCCCTCCCCCCATTGTGATATGGAACCGAGGTCCACCGAAAGGGAGCACAATATATGCGCTCAGCTCGATTGGAATCATGCTGAATTTTTCTTCGGTTGGCACCAGATAGACCTGATTTCCGGTGAGAATAGAGAACCGACCGTTCTGTGTGATCGAGAGGTATTCGGTTCCAATTCCCAGTTCAACAATTGTTGATGGAATGTGGTACCGGATCTCGCCACCATAGCTCATTATCCCGCTCAACGAGGAATAATTATCATAGAATATTTCACTTGAAGATTGTGGTAAGAGATAGATGCGGGCGGACGTTGTGTAAGTAGTCCGGAGACAGATGATGAAGTCGCCTTCTTCTGCAACGAGATATGTATGGAGTGTTATCAGACCGGCGACCCCGAGCCAAGTCAGTCTGCATGCTTTCATGATTCAATTCTTAACGGAAAAACTTCTCCCGTTCGTCCTCGATTTTGGCATTTTCCTTCAGTTTTGCAAGCCAATCATTCACAAACCGCTGCCGTCTTTCCTGAAACAGCTGATTTCGCAGCGATTGTCTTTGCATGTTAAATGTGGTTGAATCGAAATCGGTTTTATTGATAAGCTGAAGAATATAATATCCGCGAGTGCCTTCGAATGGTTTGGAGATTTCATTTTTTTTCAGGTGCATTGCATTTCCTATAAATTGGAAATCGCGGCCAACACCAGGTATCGCGCCATTCAGCGAGAAATTCTCGGCAGAAAGGACCTGCACCAACGGATCGAATTTTTTCAATGCGGAGAGGTCGTCGTTGGGGCCCAATTTCGCATATGCCTGCTCAGCAACAACTGCTACTTTTGCCATTCGTTTCTTATTTACTACCCGCTGCCGAATAATCTCTTTCACCTCATCAAACGGCTTAATTCCTTCCTCTTTGACTTCACTTATCTTGAAGACAGCATATCCGTTCTGGATGCGCATCGGATCGCTGACATCGCCGAGTTTGCGCTCGTAGGTAAACTTCATTGCAAGATCATTATACCCGATGCCTGGAACGACTGGACCTTTTGCGAATTGTCCGGTCTCCTGAACCTGGTATTTACTTAATGCAGCTTCTTTTTCAAAATCTCCCTGTTTTGCCAGATATGCGAAATCCTGTGCATTTTGGAAAACCAAATCTTTGGTTTGCGCACTCGGCTTGATACTCATGAAGATATCGGCGATTTTGACCTCACGATCATTTTTCCCGGTCACTTTGATGATATGGATGCCGAATTGAGTCCGAACCAGACCGGAAATTTCTCCAACCCGCATTCGAAATGCCGCATCTTCAAATGGTTTTACCCATCGTCCTTTACCGTTCCATCCAAGATCACCGCCATTGGCGGCCGAATTATCCTGGCTATACGTTCGGGCCAAAGAAGCAAAATCTTCCCCCTTTTTGGCGCGGGCCAGAACTTTTCTTGCCTCATTATATATCTGAACAGTATCGGTTCCCGGGTGAATCATCCAGAGGATATGACTGGCCCGGACGGATATATCCTTTCCTTTCCTTGCATCAAGAATTTTCATCAGATGATAGCCATCGACATCCAGAACAGGGCCGATGATCGATTCGATTTTCGCATCGAAAATTGCATCTTCCCGCATCTGACTTATTTCGCCAGGTTTAATATAATTATCCGATAGCGGTGTTTCAGAATACGTTTTTGCCTGTTCAATAAAATCCACACCTTTTTCTATTTGCTGCTTCAAGGTATTTATTTCGTTGAACACCATTGCAGAATCGGATGACGACGGAGTTTCAGGAAACTGCACATAATTAAGCTTCCGGACGGCATTTTGTTTAAAGTCATCCTGATTTTCTTTATAGTATTTCATCATTTCATCATCAAACGCATTCATCGCCGTATCTGTAATGTAACGGCCCGGATCAAACAAAACATAGTTGGCGGTCAGTTTCATCGTCTGATCGAGATATTTCTGCATCACTTCTCCATCACTCACGTTGACTGACGAATAGAGCATCGTTACAAGCTTTTGCTGACCTTTTTCCCGTCGGAGGTCATCTTCAATTTTTGCCCATTCTTTTTTCAGGCGGGGATCACTAAGTGCCATATCATACGCTTCGCGATTAAACTTCCCGGTTGAATCGGTAAACCGGCGCACCAATGATTCTGGCGGATTATCACCGCGCACCCAGTTGACGAGTTCCTGATCTGTGACGGTCAGTCCCAGTCTTTCAATCTCCTGATCGATCAGGACTTGGGTGACAAGGTTGTCCCACTGCTGTTGACGAAGTTGTTGGTAGGCATCATCATCGGGTTCTTTGCCGGTTTGCTGCTTTTGGCGTTCAGCTCCCAGCCGGACAAGATCGTTGAATTCGGATGCATGGATTATTCGTCCGTTTACTTCACCCATCACATCACCCTGACTTCTTCCCCCACGTCCTTTTCGTCCGGTAATATCCATTCCCCAATCGAAGATAATATAGATAATGAAAAAAGCAGCAAAGACACCAAATATGGTTGCCAAGCGTTCACGGATTTTCGACATTAAAGGCATATGCCAAACACTCCTCAAGCAGAATTAAAGTGAAATCAAGGAGAAAATTTTTTAATTGAGTAAAAAATATAACTCAAATGCGGCTGAAATGCAATGTTTTTTTTGTTGACTTTTGAACAACTTGCGGTTATATTAAATAGTTTTTGGAGAGTCCTATCTCGATCGCTATTCTGAAAGTTCCCTTTTAGATGGAGGTTTGTTCGTGAAAAAGAACAGGGCTAAAATCGTCTTAATTGTCGGGGCAGTTGCTCTCGCATTATATTTTTTGTACCCGACGTATAAAGACTATCGATACACACAACAACTAAAGAATAAGAGTGGAGATGATAGTCTAAAATTTATTGATAGTAATGAAAAAGATATCCGTAATGCCCGTCTGAATCGCATGAAACTGGGCCTGGATCTTCAGGGTGGTATGCGTGTCGTTCTTGAGGTCAATGTAGTAAAGTTCCTCAAAGATATGGCTCGGAGTAAAGATGATGTATTTAACGGCATTATGGCGGAAATTGAAAAAGAGGCACAAACGACGGATGAGTCGATCATCTCAGTCTTTGCTAAGAAATTCGAGGCAAAAGGAATCCGGTTGAGCCGGTACTATGGCAAAAATATTCGCGATGAAGATAAAAATATTCTGAGCAATCTGGAGTCAGAATCGGATAAAGCAGTTGACAGGGCGATGGAAATCGTTCGCAATCGCGTTGACCAGTACGGTGTTTCAGAACCGACGATTCAAAAACAGGGTGCACGAAGGATTATCGTAGAACTACCGGGTATTTCAAAAGAAAGCGAAGTCAGGCAGCTTCTTCAGGGAACCGCCCTGCTCGAGTTCAAATTGCTAAAAGATCCCGAGATTTCTTATAAAATCATGGAGACGATCGATAAATACCTCGCCGGGAAAGGATCCGGCGATTCGTTGAACACTACCGATTCTTCAGCCGCTATTTCCGATAGCACGGCAATCGCCCAGGGTGACACAACGCTGCTTGCACAACGTCATCCATTCTACTATCTTGCCAGGCCGCATCCTCAGGGCATGGGTACGGCTTATGTTGCCGAAGACGATCGGGCAAAAGTCAATAGAATACTGAATCGTGACGATGTGAAACTTTTGCTTCCTAACGATGTCCAGTTCCTCTGGAGTAGTAAACCGGAATTGACCACTCAGGATGGCCGTAAATATTACGAATTGTATATCGTAAAGGCTACCCCCGAGCTTACAGGCGGCGTCATCGTAAATGCGCATGCTGTCATCGGCAGTGATTATAACCAGCCTGAAGTTACGATGGAAATGAACAGTGAAGGAGCCCGCGAATGGGCCCGCATCACGGGAGCCAACGTCAATAAACGCATCGCGATCATCATGGATAACGCGATCTTTTCTGCTCCGAAGGTAATCACAAAAATCACCGGTGGACATTCGCAAATCACCGGGATGCAGAGCATCGACGAGGCAAAGCTGCTCGAGATCGTTCTTAAAGCCGGCGCGCTTCCTGCGCCCGTGGATATTATCGAACAACGGAATGTCGGTCCCTCACTCGGAGAAGATTCCATTCGATCCGGCGTCACTTCAACAGCATACGCTTTTATTTTTACTGTTCTCTTTATGATTATCTATTATAGAACAGGTGGATCGGTCGCCGTCTGCGCATTACTTTTCAACGTGCTCTTCATTCTCGGCGTGCTTGCCGGATTTCAGGCTACGCTGACACTTCCGGGAATCGCAGGCATTATTCTGACATTTGCGACCTCGGTGGATGCGAACGTGCTGATCTATGAGCGTATTCGCGAAGAAAGTGCAGGCGGAAAAACACTCGTTGCTGCAATTGATTCCGGGTACAAGAGAGCGTTCTCGGCTATTATTGATTCGAATGTAACGACATTTCTGACCGGCGTGATAATGTACCAGTTTGGAACCGGCCCAGTTCAGGGATTTGCCCTGACGTTAATGATTGGTATTCTATCAAGCCTTTTCTCGGCGCTGATCATTACTCGCGTAATCTTTGACACAATGACTGAACGCGGTATGCATACTATCAATTTTGGTTAATCGTTTATTTTCAGAAATTGGAGTGCCTTCATGCGATTTTTTAGAAAAACAAATATTGATTTCATCGGAAAACGGTACATCTGGTACACAATATCTGCAACAATTATATTGGCAGGAATGATTTCGCTTGCCGTTCGGGGATTGGATTACGGAATAGATTTTCTGGGTGGAACAGAAATCGTTATCCATTTCACGAATCAGGTTGAGATTGGTAATGTACGGACAGCACTCAATACTGTTATGCTGGGTGAAAGCGAAATTAAAAACTTCGGCAGCCGGAATGATATTCTTATTCGGACCCGGAAACAGGGACCCGGCTCATCAGTTTCAAATGAGATCCAGGGAGCTCTACGAAAACAATTTTCGCAGAATGAACTCACCGTTATTAAAGAGGATAAGATCGGTCCGAAAATCGGCGGCGAGCTACGATTAGACGCACTCAAATCGATCTTTATTTCACTGGTTGTCATCCTTATCTACCTCGGATTCCGATTTCAATTTGTGTACGGTGCAGGTGCGGTTGCCGGCCTTTTTCACGATGTTCTGCTGACTTTGGGTCTCGTATCGATTGTAAACGGTATGTCGTCATACCTTAATCTGGAAATGACGCAGACGATGGTTGCTGCTTTTCTTACATTGATATGCTTTTCCAACAACGATACAGTGGTTATCTTTGACCGTATCCGTGAAAACAGGAAGCTCTATCGAACAGAAGGTCTGATTTCAATTTTCAATCGCAGTATTAATGAAACACTCAGCCGGACGATTATTACCTCGGGAACAATCTTTCTTGTACTGCTTATGATCTTTTTCTTCGGCGGTGAAATAAATCGTGGATTTGCATTTACTTTATTGATCGGTGTTGTAACGGGAACATATTCTTCAATTTATGTCGCAAGCGCACTTGTCGTCGAATGGACTCTCTACAAGGAACGAAGGAAAAACGCTCAAAGTAAAGCAATTGCTCCTGCATCATAAGGAGAACATTATGAAAGTAACAGCCAGTGAGCAGAACTCCATCATCGTCCTCTCCCTTGAAGGTAGCATCATGGGGGGACCGGATGCATCGATGCTGAACGGGGAGATTCATAAACTTTTAGAGCAAGGAAAGCAGAATATCGTCCTTGATCTTGCCGGGGTCGATGCAATGAACAGCTCGGGTTTGGGAATGCTGATCAGCAGCCTGACGGCAATAAAGAATTCCGGCGGACAGCTTAAACTCGCGGCAGCTTCTGTGAAAATCCGCGGGCTCCTGACAATGACCAAGCTGATGGCTTTTTTCGAACACTATAACACCGTAGCTGAGGCAGTACAAAGCTTTTCATGAAACGGTATTAAGGAAATATCTCATACGCCTATTCTCCGATCATCGGTTCATACCCCGCTGATCGGTTTTTTTTGGAATCCATTTCTTACAAGGGACATCATTATGCCCGTCACAATTATCGTTGGTGCACAATGGGGAGACGAAGGAAAAGGAAAAGTCATCGATTTGCTCAGCGAAGACACTGACATTGTCGCACGCTATCAAGGCGGGGCGAATGCCGGTCATACCGTGTGCATCGACGACAGGAATTATGTCCTCCATCTCATCCCCTCTGGCATTTTTCACGATCATGTATCATGCGTTATCGGTAACGGAGTTGTGATAGATCCCGTTGCTTTGATGGATGAGATCAAGATGATCGAAAGCTTCGGAATATCGATCAAGGGACGTCTGTTCATCAGCCATAATGCACACCTCATCATGCCGTACCACAAAATGATTGATAAAATGCGGGAGGAAGGACAGGGTACGGCAAAAATCGGCACGACCGGGCGGGGCATCGGTCCTGCCTATATCGATAAAGCGTCTCGTGTCGGAATCAAGATTGTCGACCTCCTGAACCGGAAAACGCTTGCCGACAAATTAAAGAAAAACATCGAAGAAAAAAATCAACTTCTTCGAAAGATATACGATAGCGAAGAACTCGATGTCGAAAAGATCATACTTGAATACCAGGAATTCGATGAGAAGATCGATGAGTACATCACCGACACCGCCTTTATGCTCAATAACGCTATCGCACAAGGTAAGCGGATCCTTGCCGAAGGAGCTCAGGGTGCCCTTCTCGATATGGATCATGGAACGTATCCCTATGTTACATCATCCAATCCAACAAGTGGGGGAGCGTGCACGGGACTGGGAATTCCACCGACGAGCATTACGTCAATCATCGGCGTTACTAAAGCGTACACAACGCGCGTCGGGAACGGACCTTTCCCTACCGAACTCGACAACAGTATAGGACAGCAATTACGCGATATCGGTCATGAATACGGAGCCACAACCGGCCGGCCGCGTCGTTGCGGATGGTTCGATGCCGTCAGTCTTCGATATTCGATAATGATTAACGGCATTTCCGACATCGCTATTACAAAACTCGATGTCCTTGATGAATTCGAAGAAATCAATATCTGTGTCGGGTATGAATATCAAGGACGACGGATTAAGACCTTCCCGACCGATTGCGAATCCCTCTCCCAAATCACTCCGATCTATGAAACTTTTCAGGGTTGGAAACAGTCCTTATCGGGAGTACGGGATTTCGTTGAACTGCCTCACCGTGCGCAAGAATATATTGCAGCTCTGGGACGATCAATAAATACCCGCGTTTCTATTGTTTCTGTCGGTGCAAGGCGAGATCAAACGATCATTCTGAATCCACCGTCAACCTGAACACATAAACAAACGTGAGGCTTCCGTGGCATCACGCGCAAATAATATTAAAATAGCCCTCCTTGCCGGCGCAATCATCATCGTCGTCGCAACTCTGATCTATACGCAATCGATTGTTGTGAGGCTTCAGGAAAGGCAACGGTATATTGCTGATCTCTATGCACGTTCGATTGAATATATCGCCAATGCTCATACGCCTGAGGGAGATTACAGCTTCGTTTTCGACCAGATTATTCGTACGATTGATTTTCCGATGATATTAACGGACGGGGCCAATAATCCTCTCCAACCAATCAGGCTTAATATCCGTAATGTAAGCATCGACACGACTCTCTCGTACGAACAACAGCTTACTCAAATTCACAAGACTATCGCGCATATAGATAAGGAAAATCCTCCGATTAAGGTTCTCTATCAAGATTCTACCGTTCTCCAGTACGTTCATTACGGAGAATCACCTCTCATCATTCAACTCCGGTGGCTCCCGTATATTGAACTTGGACTTGCAGCGCTTTTTATTCTTCTTGGATACTTCGGATTTAATCATATCAGAAAAAACGAACAGAGTAAGATCTGGGTCGGGATGGCAAAAGAAACAGCACACCAGCTTGGCACTCCTCTCTCGAGCATCATGGGATGGATCGAAATTCTTCGTTTCATAGGAGAAGAAAATCCGAAGATCAGGGATACCATTGCAGAAATGCACAATGATCTGGAACGTCTTAATAAAGTAGCAGCTCGATTTTCGAAAATCGGATCGAAGCCCGATTTGAAAGAGGAGAATATCAGGAATGCACTTTCAAATGTTCTCACATACTTTCAACGACGAATTCCCCAGATGGGAAAGAACATTTCGTTGACACTCGACGCTCCGGACAATCTTACCGTCCCGATGAATCGTGAATTGTTCGAGTGGGTGATCGAGAACCTGGTGAAAAATGCGCTCGATGCAATGAATGGAATCGGGGCAGTATCGGTCACCGTCCTCGAGCAAGCCGAAGAAGTCATCATAGACGTGACCGACACGGGAAAAGGGATTGACCTAAAATTCCGCAAAGAAATTTTCCGCCCCGGATACAGTACAAAACTCAGGGGATGGGGTTTAGGGTTAAGTCTCTCAAAACGGATCATTGAGATTTACCACAAGGGAAAACTTTTCGTCAAGGAAAGCAAGCTGGGCAAAGGAACAACCTTCCGCATTAAATTGCCGAAATAAAAGTATCAATGGCTAATAGATCTTTGATTTATGATTGATGTCTACGACTCTACGAGTCGTAGACCCTTTGGGATTTTTGAGTTTAAAAAGAGTCCCTTATTGTGTTATTTGCCGAAGCGACACATTTTAAAAAAGATATTCCTCGACTGGATATTCATATCTGGAAAATACAGCTCCACTCTTAAATTTAGAAATCGTCAATCAGAAATCATCAATCTCCAAGGCTCCTCTATGCCATTGGTACCGTTGGTGGCGGCTGTTGAACAACCGGTGGTTGTTTTTTCGACTTAAATAACGACACACCGATGAGACCCCCGAATAACCCGAATAAGGGATTTATAATAATATTGAAGACAAAGCTTATAAAGATCTGAACTGACCCCAGTCCCCGTTCCATCGATTGTTCAATTCCCTGTCGTATTCCATTCATTGCTTCCTGCGGAATCGTACCGGATTCAGCAAGCCGATCAAGCACATCCATTATGATTTTCGATCCGACGTCTCCAAAGAGGAGCCGAATAAATATTGAAATAACCGTCGCAATCACTGCTGCAAATACTCCGGCAAGGAGTCCGAGCTGCACTCCGTCACTCGATTCGAGCGGAACTGATTCAGGAGTGAGTGTATTTTTATAGAAGTAGACCGCCATCACACCACCGATCATTACACCCGCGCAACAAAGACAATTAATCAGGCTGAGACCCGGGACTGTAGAGATGACGGCAATAATAATCCCTCCATAAAGAGCGGGGAGCATTTTATTAGGTTTTGTAGGCATGGTGCCTCCTTAGTGATAATAAGGGTGACGAAATCGCCGGCAGTAATTCCGGTATAATAATGAGCGCAAGTATAAAACCGAAAATACCCCCGGTGAATAATCGGGTTAACAGCGTTGCCGTATATCCGCCGGCAATTGAAAGAAAGACATCGACACACATCGGAATGGATGCAATCAACAACCAGCGCCTGTGGAGCAGCGTCGCACCAGAAAGCCGCCGGGAGATTGGATACAATACGACTCCGAAAAGAAAACTGAAGTAGATCGCGCTACACCGCTCACAAACACCGAGTTTCTCTCCACCAATGTGGAGCGAATGAGAATCGAGCTGATGACAGACACGGCCGAACATCGTATAGATAAGCTCCGCCTCCTTTGCATAGCCATAATGTGCAGCGAGCGGAGCCAATAGTATTAGACCGCACCAGGATAAAACTGCAATGAGTAAGATAAAATATATCAGTGATGTATCTTTCATCGAGATCAAAATATAAGAATTTGGAGAGAGAATCAAGAGCACCACTGGGAAATATTTGATAAGGAAAAAGTTATTATGGATACTTTATATTATAATCGTATTTTTCCAATACGTACGACTTTTTATTTTTACTTTAACAATTTGCTTTTCCTTGTCATTCTTCTATATTTTATTATTTCATAATAATCTGATAAATTATCCTTGGTTAAGAACGGATGAAAACCCTCGGCAAAAAATCGAATTTCCTGGGGATCGAAAAAAAATATTCGGAATACAAAACTTCACGCGTCGTCGTCGTCCCCGCCCCATATGAACACACCGTAAGTTATGGCGGCGGGACGCGATTCGGCCCCGGGACGATTCTTAAAGCATCCCACTACGTCGAGTTCTACGATGAAGAATTAAAACGGGAATTGTATAAGGATTATGGAATCGCCACACTCCCACCGTTGAATTTCAGAAGAAAAAAGGACCGGAGCGCACTTGATCTTATTGAACGTACGGTCAGGAATCTCCTGAAGGAAGAGAAATTTGTTGTCACTCTTGGCGGTGAGCATACAATATCGGCTGCTATAATCAAAGCGCATCTCGAAAAATTCCCCGATCTTTCTGTGCTGCATATCGATGCACATTCAGACCTTCGCGCGGAATACGAAGGAACCAGATACAGCCATGCCTGTGTCATGGCCCGTGTTTGCGAATTTCTCGATCCACGGCGCCTCATCCAGGTCGGCATCCGTGCACAGTGCTCAGAAGAAGCCCGATTCATCGCCGAGAAGCAGGTTCAGACTTTCTATGCGCATTTTATCCATGATGGAGGATTCTCTGAATGCTGGCAGGATATCGTTGTTAAAAAATTAACGGATAAAGTCTATATATCATTCGATGTCGACGGTTTAGATCCATCCATCATGCCTGCGACAGGTACTCCCGAGCCAGACGGATTGACCTGGCATGAAACAATGGTCCTGCTGCGAAAAGTCAGCGAGCGTGCAAAAATTGTTGGCTTCGACGTCGTAGAGTTCGCACCGATAAAAAGACTTCATCATGCCGATGAGACAACTGCAAAATTAGTATATAAAATTTTAAATTATGCGTTGTAGTATTCATTTATAATAATCGCGCTGGGGGAACGGTATGTACGTTTCAAAATCCTTAAGTAAAGTCATTTTCTTTTTCTTCCACTCAGTTGTTATAATTCAGCTGCTCAATGCTCAGCAGAATTTCCGGGAGATTCCCGGACTTAGCCAATATTTCAAGGAATATGACGTGGTCGGATCGTTCGTTCTGTACGATCTCAACAACGATTCGACTATTTGCTACAACCGTGATAGGATTACAAAGGAATTTATTCCTGCTTCAACATTCAAAATACCCAATTCGCTGATCGCACTTGAGACCGGTGTCGTTACCGACGAGAATTTCGTTATAAAATGGGACAGCACCCTATACGGCACCGAAACATGGAACCGGGATCATACTTTGAAAACCGCTTTTACCAATTCCGTCGTCTGGTATTACCAGGAGATTGCCCGCCGTATCGGGCCCGAACGAATGCAGCACTTCCTCGATACGATGCAATACGGAAATCGAAATATCTCCGGCGGTATCGATCGCTTCTGGCTGGAAGGAGGACTGCGGATATCGCAAATTCAGCAAATCGATTTTCTCCGGCGACTGTACACATACCAATTGCCGATCTCCAAAAGGAGCATCGATATACTGAAGAAGATCATGGTTTTTGAAAAAACCGACGCTTATACACTGAGCGCTAAAACCGGATTGGCACTGCGGGCAGCCACACGCATCGGATGGCTGGTGGGCTATCTAGAACGGGGAAGGAATGTATATTTCTTTGCTACGATAATAGAACAAAAAAACGCCGGCGATCTTTTCGGAAATGCACGGTTAGAGATCACGCGAAAAATATTCCACACTTTGAAATTGATGTGAGAGGCAGGTTCCTCGTCAAACCTGAAGAAGAATCACCAGCAGGTTTTTCATACCTCCTATGATGTTCTTCGATTCCTTTTTTATCGATAAAAATATCTCAGTAACATTGTAACATTCTATGAAAGATAGCGTTTAATATCTATTGAAAAAAGGTCTTTTGTTACGTATCTTAATTGAATATTAGATATTGCACACCATCTCCATCAAGTATGGTAATGGCAGACTCTCACAACGCAGATTTATCAAAACTTCAAATCAACCACGACAAGCCGGCCAAATCGAATATCCTTCCAAAACGAAGGCTCTGGTGGATAATAGGAATCGCGGCCTTTCTGGTTTTGATAATTATCGTATTTCGCAGCACCCTTACTCCGGTTCCTGAAGTAGAAACAACAACTGTTGTGTTGACTAGTCCTGCACAGACAAGCGCCCTTCTTAATGCCAGCGGTTATGTGGTTGCCCAACGAAAAGCGGCGATCGCCTCAAAAGGAACAGGACGGCTTGTACGCCTCACTGTCCAGGAAGGAGACCGGGTTAAGAGAAATATGATAATCGGCCAGCTCGAAGACAGCGACGTTCGTGCTGCGCTTGCGCAGGCAAAAGCGAACCTTGCGGTCAACCAGGCCGATTTCACCGATGCAAAACAGACGCTGGAGCGAACACATCAGCTTTTTAATTCGTCTTTATCATCGCAGGCGGAACTTGATGCCGCTCAGGCACGATACGATAGAGTCGTAGCATCGATCGAATACGCAAAAGCGGCAATCGAAGCCTCACAGGTGGCCATCGAAAATACACTCATTCGCGCGCCGTTTGATGGTACGGTACTGACAAAGAATGCCGATGTGGGCGAGGTCATTGCTCCGTTTTCCACTTCTGCCAGTTCTCGCGGCGCCGTTGTCACCATCGCCGACATGAACTCTCTTGAGGTCGAAGCTGATGTTTCTGAATCGAATATAGAACGAGTGAAACCGGGACAGCCTTGTGAAATTACTCTCGATGCTTTTCCGGGAAAACGATACCGTGGCAAAATCAATAAAATCGTCCCCACTGTCGATCGCGCGAAAGCAACGGTGAAAACAAAAGTAAAATTCATCGACAGGGATGACAGTGTGCTTCCTGAAATGAGTGCGAAGGTCGCATTCCTGGCTGAAGCGCTGAGCGATAGCGCAGTGGCCCAGAAACCGAAGCTTGCAATTTCTCCTGAAGCTGTCGTTACACGGGATGGAAAGAAAGTTATTTTTATAATCAAAGAAGACATTTTGACCGAAGCACCTGTAACGCTCGGGGGAAATATCGGAAATCTAATAGAAATTCTTTCGGGAGCAGCCGTGGGTGATCGGGTGGTGTTGAAGCCGTCCGACAACCTTCACACCGGCTCACATGTAAAAACGACACAACAATAATTGAATGGAAGATTCCTCTATGCCAGAACCAATAGTCGATATCCGGAATATCACAAAATCATACCATCGCGACAGCATCGAAATTCCGGTTCTTCAGAATCTCTCTTGCACGATTCCCGAAGGTGAATTTCTCGCGCTGATGGGACCGTCGGGATCCGGAAAAACAACGCTGTTGAATCTGATTGCCGGTATCGACCGGCCTGATAGCGGCGAAATCGTTGTCAATGGAGTCAACGTTCCATCGCTCAGCGAATCGAATCTAGCTAAGTGGAGAGCGCGTCACGTCGGTTTTATTTTCCAGTTTTACAACCTGCTGCCTGTCCTTACAGCGTTCGAAAACGTGGAGCTCCCGCTGCTGCTCACCGGTCTATCGAAAAAGGAACGAAGAGAACATGTCGAAGCGGCCCTTACCCTTGTCGGACTCGCCGATCGAATGAAGCATTATCCACGTCAGCTCTCTGGCGGACAGGAGCAGCGCGTCGCCATCGCACGCGCCATAATTACCGACCCGCTCGTTCTGGTCGCCGACGAGCCGACTGGCGATCTCGATAAACGCTCTGAAGATGAAATTCTGACTCTTATCGAACGATTGAACCAGGAATTTAAAAAAACAATCGTCATGGTCACACACGACCCCAGGGCTGCCGAGAGAGCACACACAATTCGCCATCTCGATAAAGGCGAGCTCCAGTAAATGCACATCGGCAGGAGAATAGAGCATGAAAGTTTTTAAACTTATATTTAAAAATCTGCTTCGCCACAAACTGAGGACATCTCTGACCATCCTCGGTATTACCATTGCCGTGATGTCATTTACACTACTGAGTACTATCATTACCGCCTGGTATGCATCCGTTGAAGCATCGGCGCAGAACCGGCTAATAACACGGCATTCTGTTTCCTTCGTCTTTCCACTTCCCTATTCGTACAGGGATCAGATTGCCCGTATCCCGGGGGTTGTCAACGTCACTTATGCGAACTGGTTTCAGGGAGTCTATATTGATGAACGAAATTTTTTCCCGCGCATGGCTGTCGACGTCAATACGTTTTTCGATGTGTATCCAGAATTCGTACCGACATCAAAGGAAGATTTCGAGACGTTTAAGCGCGAAAGGAATGCCTGCATCATCGGACAAAAAATCGCCAAAAAGTACAACCTGAAGATCGGCGACATAGTAAATATCCGGGGAGATATTTATCCCGACAACTGGCAATTCGTCGTTCGTTCAATTTACCGCGGCCGTGATAAAACGACAGATGAGACACAGCTACTCTTTCACTGGGAGTATCTTAATGAGTGGATCAAGAGAGAATGGTCCGGTACGGAAGGTTTGGTCGGGTGGTATGTGATAGAGGTGAAGAATCAAAGCATGATCCCTACGGTCGCGGATGCTGTGGACAAACACTTTAAAAATTCTCCGGCTGAAACTAAAACAGAGACCGAAAAAGCATTCCAGCTTGGATTTGTTTCCATGTCGGGGGCAATCATTACCGCCATACGCATCGTGTCATATATCATCATCGGAATTATTCTTCTTGTACTGGCAAATACCATGATCATGACGGCACGCGAGCGTGTACGTGAATATGCCGTGCTTAAAACTCTTGGATTTTCAACGGGACATCTTCTCGGTCTTATCGCCGGTGAATCTCTTACTATCGCTGTTACAGGCGGTATCCTAGGTTTATGGCTTGCTTTCCCGCTCAGTGCAGGCATCGCAGAGCAATTCTCAACCCTTTTTCCCGTTTTCACTGTGGAACCATCGACAATGATTCTGGCAGGCTCTTTTTCACTCATAGTCGGAATCATCTCTGCAATTTTCCCGATGCTCCGGGCAATGCATACCAGTATTGTTGATGGATTACGTCAAATTGGTTAATCGAATGTAAAGGAATAGAGAATGGCAGCAATTCCTCTTAGTTATAATATCCGAAGTCTCTGGACACGCCGCCTCACAACAATCCTAACGATCGGAGGTATTGCTCTGGTTGTGTTTGTGTTTACTGCAGTTCTCATGCTCGCCTACGGTTTGAAAAAGACCCTCGTCAGCACCGGTTCTGAGGATAATGTGATTGTTCTCCGGAAATCCGCCGAAGCTGAAATCATGAGCTACCTATCGCGCGAAGATGCAAATACCATCAAGACGTTCCCGGAACTTCGTCAATCGGCGGATGGAAAACCGCTCGTCTCAACAGAAGACGTCGTTATCATTAACTTGCTGAAATATGGAACCGGTGATATGGGAAATGTCACGGTCCGCGGGGTATCGCCCGAGGCATTCTCGCTCCGTCCGCAGATCCGCCTGGCAGAGGGACGGTTTTTTACATTCGGCTCATCAGATGTCGTCGTGGGAAAATCTATTGAAAAACGTTTTGAAGGAGCCCGGCCGGGTCAGGTACTCCACTTCGGCGGACGCGAGTGGACAATTGTCGGTGTAATGGATGCAAACGGGAGCGGTTTCGATTCGGAAATCTGGGGAGACGTCGAACAACTTGGGCCGGCATTCGGCCGTCCCGTTTTTTCAGCAATGACACTGAGCTTAGAAAATGCAAACGATTTTGAAACTCTTAAAACACGGATCGAGGGGGAGCCGCGGCTTCAGCAGCTCCGCATTAAACGCGAGAAGCAATACTACGAGGACCAATCGCTTCTTATGACCACGTTCATCCGTGCTCTTGGACTTATCATCACTATAATCTTCAGCCTCGGAGCGATGATCGGTGCGGCGATCACTATGTACGCTGCGGTGGCAAATCGAACCGTTGAAATCGGGACATTACGCGCGCTCGGCTTCAAACGAAGGAATATACTCACCGCATTCCTCATGGAATCGATGGTTCTTTCGCTTCTAGGCGGAATCATAGGCCTTTTTCTTGCTACGTTTATGCAGGCGATAACGATATCAACTACAAATTTTCAGAATTTCTCGGAACTTGCTTTTGGTTTTGCTCTCTCTCCCGATACAATTCTCTGGTCGATGATTTTTTCGATCATCATGGGAATTGTCGGCGGATTCTTCCCCGCTGTCCGTGCCGCACGTTTGGATATCGTAACTGCGCTTCGCGCAGGCTAAGTTCATTCTATCTACAAAGAAAAGGGGGATCGCTATACGGTCTCTCGCTTTTTTTCTATTTCTTTTTTCAATATATTATAGTTTCATGAAATTTTTATACTGAATACAGCAAAGGAAATCTCCGTGAAAATATTCGATTCCAGAAGGAATCAGCGGGCAATTGACCTTTTTTGTCACCGGCGGCAGTCGGAAACTGGTTCCGTTGAAAAGACCGTGCGTACAATCCTCGATCGGGTACGGAGTAAAGGCGATGCAGCTGTCCGTGCATACACGAAAAAGTTCGACGGTGTAAAAATTTCATCACTCATTGTTACACAATCCGAGGTCGAAGAAGCATACCGGAAGGCGGATCCGGTATTCATCGAGATTCTTGAGGAAGCTGCCGCAAATATACGTGCATATCATAAAAAACAGTTGCAGAGTTCGTGGTATTTCAACACGCCGGAAGGAAGCACCCTCGGTCAACGAATCACACCGATTGAAAGCGTCGGGGTATATGTCCCCGGTGGCAAGGCGGCGTATCCTTCAACGGTTTTGATGAATGTCATTCCGGCTCAAGTTGCCGGTGTCCCCTCAATCCATCTTGTGTCTCCGCCGGATACGAACGGTTGTGTCAACGATAACGTGCTGGTTGCCGCTCGAATTCTCGGCATCACCGATATATACCGTGTGGGAGGTGCCCAGGCGATTGCCGCACTGGCATATGGAACAGAGACAATTTCGCGCGTCGATAAAGTCGTTGGTCCGGGTAATATCTATGTGGCAACCGCAAAGAGACTTCTTTATGGAACGGTCGGCATCGACAGTTTCGCAGGACCGAGTGAAATTGTAATCCTCGCCGATTCCGGTGCGCAGCCCGCTTTCATCGCTGCCGATATGCTCGCGCAGGTCGAGCATGACGAGCATGCTTCCGCGGTGTTGATTACACATGTGAAAAAACTTGCGGAAGAGGTCGAAAGAGAAATCCGGCGGCAGATGAAACTGTTGACGCGAAAAAAAATCGTTGCCAGGGCACTTGATCAGAACAGCGCGGTAATAATCACCGGCACGATCGAAGAAGGTGCGGCTATTGTCAACCGTCTCGCACCGGAACACCTGGAAATCATTACCGAAGACTGTTGGGAAACGATGAAGCTTGTGAAACACGCCGGCGCAATTTTCCTTGGGAACTTTTCACCGGTCGCTGTCGGTGATTACTATGCAGGTCCTAATCATACGCTCCCGACAAGTACCACGGCCAGGTTTTCATCGCCTCTTGGCACCGAGGATTTTTTTAAGCGGACCAGCGTAATCGCCTATACGCGCGATCACCTCTCGGCAGTGGCCGAGCGGGTTGCAGTATTCGCCCAAAAAGAAGGACTCCAGGCTCATAGCAAGTCAATCACAATTCGTACACGACGATCATGAATTTCGTCAATCGTATTAAACCGAGTGTTCGCGCACTCGAACCTTATTCGGTAAAAGGACTGACAGCACGCATCAAGCTGAACCAGAATGAGAATCCCTTCGATATCCCAATGGCGATCAAGGAAAAGGTTCTGTCACGACTTTCTCGTGAGCAGTGGAACCGTTATCCCGAGACATTTCCACAGGATCTCATCAAGGCATTCGCCGGCTATCTTCAGTATCCTGCGGAAGGGATCATCGTCGGCAATGGGTCCAACGAACTGATGTACACTATCCTGATGGCTGTTGTCACAAAGGGAACTTCCGTCCTGCTCCCGTCTCCCGCATTTTTCCTTTACGAGAAGGCGACAAGAATTTTCGACGGCAACGTGATCAATGTGATGATGAACGACGATCTGAGCTACAATGCCAACCGCTTTCTCGAAGCGGCCGCACATCATGACCCGTCATTGATCATCATCGTCTCACCGAACAGTCCAACCGCACAATCGATGCCGTACGATGATATCGAACGTATTCTGAAAGAAACGCATGCATTGGTTTTGGTCGATGAGGCGTATATCGAGTTCTCCGATAAAAAAAGCTGCTTCGATCTTTTAAAGAAATATCCGAATCTCATTATTCTTCGGACACTTTCAAAATCGTTCAGCCTTGCAGGACTTCGGGTCGGCTATTGTCTTGCTCACCCGGAAATACGCAATGAGATTCTAAAACCAAAAATTCCATTTACCGTCAATAGATTTTCAGCAATTACTGCGATGACGCTGCTTGACCATCTCGACGTCGTACGCGAGCATATAGAATATATAAAACATCAAAAACGCTTGATGGAAGAATCTCTTCGCACAATTGCCGGTGTGACGCTCTATCCGTCGGACACAAATTTCTTCCTCTTCAGGACGGCCCGTCCATCATCGGAGTTGATGGATGCGCTGCTGCAGAAAGGCGTTCTCGTGAGAGATGTAAGTTCATATCCGATGCTTGAACGCTGTCTGCGTGTGAATGTCGGAACCGAGGAAGAAAACAAACAATTTATTGATATATTACGAAGATTAATACATTGACAGGCTGTATTGGAGGCTGGATGAAAATTCTTGTGTGCGTGAACCACGTTCCCGATACTGAAGCAAAGATTAAAGTCGGGGCTGACAATATCACAATTGACAAAACGGGGGTTAATTATATTATCAACCCGTACGACGAATTCGCCCTCGAAGAAGGTCTCCTGACGAAAGAGAAACTCGGAGGCGAGGTGATTGCAGTCAGCTGCGGCGGCGATGCACATAAGGAAACACTTCGTAAGGCACTCGCGATGGGCGCCGACAAGGCTGTCATTCTGAAAGATGATGCCCCGCGAGATTCGTTCGGTATCGCAAAAGCACTTGCCGACTTTGCCCGTGAAAGTGGAGCAGAAATAGTGTTTACAGGTAAACAATCGATCGACTACGACGGTGCCCAGGTGGGAAGTCTCATCGCTGAAATGCTCGGTTGGCCATCAATCTCTGTAACGGTAAAACTCGAGATTGAAGACGGCAAAGTGAATGCGCATCGTGAAATCGAAGGCGGACACGAAGTCGTCCAGGCAACACTCCCTGCTGTTATTATGGCACAAAAAGGACTCAATGAGCCCCGCTACCCGTCGCTGAAAGGAATCATGGCTGCAAAGAGTAAACCCATCGAGGAGAAAAAACCTGTCGCCACTGATCCGAAGTTACAAGTTTTACGAATGAAAAAACCTTCAGGGAAATCGGCAGGTCGAATTATTGGGACCGATGCAAGTGCCGTTCCCGAACTGGTCCGCCTCCTGCATGAAGAAGCAAAAGTCATTTGATGAAAATAAAGAGGTATTCAATGAAGATAGTCGCATTTGCAGAGCAACGGGACGGAAAATTTAAACAGTCGGCTTTTGAAGTGGTCAGAACTGGGCGTACGCTTGCCGCTCAGCTTGGGGGAGAATGCTGTGCTATCGTTGTCGGCACGGGCGTGACTTCTATTGCCGCTCAGCTTGGAGGATATGGAGTATCACGAGTCGTGGTGGTTGACGATACCCGTCTGAAACAGTATTCCACAACAGCGTATGCCAAAGCAATCGCGACGGTTGTACAAAAAGAACAAGCGGCTGTTGTCTTGCTAACGGCAAGTTCGATGGGAAAGGATCTCTCACCGCGAGTCGCTGTCCAGCTTGACGCGGGTCTTGCACCGGATTGCACAGCGTTGAATATCGAAAACGGTGAAATCGTTGCAACCCGACCTGCGTACGCAGGGAAAGTCCTGCTCGATGTCAAAGTCACATCTGCAGTGAAGGTATTTACGCTCCGGCCGAATGTCTTTGCAGCAGGGACAAGCGATGGACAATCAGCAGCAGTCGAGAACATAGCGATAGATTTCGCAGATGCTGATTTTGCCGTCGTAGTGAACGAAGTCCGGATTGCTGAAGGACGACCAGATGTTACCGAGGCAAATATTGTCGTCTCGGGCGGTCGCGGGATGAAGGGTCCGGAGCATTTCCATCTCATTGAAAAGCTGGCAGATATTCTGCATGGTGCGGTCGGGGCTTCACGCGCCGTTGTCGATGCAAAATGGCGTCCGCATGACGAGCAGGTCGGTCAGACGGGAAAAACCGTTTCACCGTCACTCTATATAGCATGCGGAATTTCAGGTGCCATTCAACATATCGCAGGAATGTCGTCATCAAAATTCATTGTTGCAATTAATAAAGACAAGGATGCTCCAATTTTCCAGATTGCAGATTACGGCATCGTCGGCGATGCGCTGGAGATACTGCCCGTATTGACACAAGAAATCAAACAGAAAATCGGGACTTGATTTTAGGAAATTACTTTATAGATTATCTTTATGTAATAGCTTCTTCGGTACAAAAAGGAGAATGTTGTTCTGTGGAGAAGGTGCAAGTTGATATTCTGGGACTTTCAACAAGTCCGGCAAGTAACGGAGCATACGCGCTTATTCTCAAGGAGGTCAACGGGGACAGGCGCTTACCTATCATTATCGGAGCATTCGAAGCGCAATCAATCGCCCTGGAAATGGAAGGGATCAAACCACCGCGACCGCTGACACATGATCTGATGAAAAATATCATAGACCAGATGGGTGCTTCATTAACAGAAATACTCATCAACGATCTGCGCGATGGGACTTTTTTCGCTCAACTTGAACTCGACAGTTCGACCATCAACCATGAAGTAGATTCCCGGCCGAGTGATGCCATCGCCCTTGCCGTACGCTATGGCGTTCCAATTTTTGTAGCAGAAACCGTGATGCAGGAGGCATCATTCCTTCCTGATCAGGAAGCCGAAGAAGAAAAAAAACCCGCTGAAAAACACCCACCGAAAAAGCTTGTCCCAAAAGTAACACGACTCGAACAGCTTCGTAATGAACTCAAAGAAGCCATCGAAAAAGAGGATTATGAACGGGCGGCAAAGTTCCGTGACGAGATTCGTCGACTCGAGTCAGGAGATTAACTCACAATTCTATTCACCATTATCCAGAGGATACAATGCGTATTTTAATGTATGTGATTCTCGGACTTGTATTTTCATGTGCGTTCCTTATTACCACTGTCCCAGCACAGACCGTCGCCGAGATCACAGCGCAAAGCGATAGCATTGCCGATGTTGCTTTTCAAAACAAACCGGCTCTCGATATATTAAGTACAGCTGCCGATAAATATCCCGGTAACTACAACATTGTGTGGCGCCTGAGCCGAACCTATAGCGATATGGGAGCAGCGATAAACGCTATATCTGATGAACAGAAGACGCAACAGCTCGAATTATACGAGAAATCCCTCGACTATGCGAATCAGGCTATTGCTGCAAATCCCGAGGGCTCGATGGGATATACACGGCGAGCAATTGCGAACGGCCGCATTGCATTGTTTAAAGGGGTATGGGAATCAATCGATCTGGTTAAACAGGTTAAGCACGACTGTGAAAAAGCCATCGAACTCGATACGACCAATTCCCTGGCATATTATATATACGGACGGACACATGCAAAAGTAAGCGAGAAGCCAAAACTCTTCCGCTGGCCCCTTGGTCTCGGATGGGGAAATATTGACGAGGCAATCAAGAATTTTGAAATTGCGATTTCGCTCCGCCCAAATTATATCATGTATCGTCTCGATGCGGCGAAGGCATACATTGAAGAGGATGAATATGAGAAAGCACGTGCTCACTTGAATGCGATCAGCACCATTCCAAAAGCGTACCAACTGGACGATGATAGCCGGAAAGAAGCCACGGAGCTGCTTGAAAAAATAAAGAATAAATGAGAATCTGAAAGGTGACATTTAATATGATGAAAGTCGTCTTGCTCCGTCATGGTGAAAGTACATGGAACAAGCTGAATCTCTTTACAGGTTGGACCGACGTTGATCTCTCGGAAAAAGGATTCGACGAGGCACATTCGGCCGGACAGGTCCTGAAAAAAGAAGGGTACTTCTTCGACATCGCCTACACCTCGGTTCTCAAACGGGCAATCCGAACACTCAATATCACGCTAGAAGAAATGGACCAGGAGTGGATACCGGTGGAAAAATCATGGCGCCTGAATGAGAGACACTATGGCGCACTTCAGGGACTCAACAAAGCCGAAACAGCCGCAAAATATGGTAATGAACAGGTTACGCTCTGGCGCCGCAGTTACGATATCCCTCCGCCTGCTCTAGAAGAGAGCGATAAACGCTATCCAGGACACGATCCACGATACAAGAATCTCCCCAAAAAGGACATTCCATTTACCGAAAGTCTTAAACTCACAGTAGAACGGTTTCTCCCCTACTGGCATGAAACCATCACACCGACGATCAAATCCGGAAAGCGTGTGATTATCTCCGCTCACGGAAATAGTCTCCGTGCGCTCGTGAAATATCTTGACAATGTCTCCGATGACGAGATAGTCGGACTCAATATTCCTACCGGCGTGCCGCTGGTCTATGAACTGGATGAGAACCTGAGGCCGATCAAACATTACTATCTTGGCGATCAGGAAGCCATAGCAGCCGCAATCAATGCCGTAGCAAAACAGGCAGAAAAAAAATAGAGCGATCATATTTTTATAAAAAGCGATCCCCATCCAGAGATCGTTTTTTTATTCCTCAACCTTAACCTCTACCTTAACCTTTACTTTTACCTCAGCCTTGCTCTTCAGAACTCTCCACGCAATATTTCTGTTAATTTCATTGCCATGTTATTAAAACTTTTCTATATTAAATGATTAATAATCTTTCGCACCTATGAAATTTCTTTCACCCGAGCCACAAGTTACTCTATATAAAGCTTTCCCGAATGCCTTCAAAAGCATTATCAGTGCAGGCCGGACATGTTATTCATCAAGAGGAATCATTACCGATGAACAACTCGAACCGATAGAAAAATGGCTGCCGCTGGCACAGTCGATGTATGAAGCGGGACATCACACGAATTTTCAACATGCACATTTTCAATTTCAGCTGGGTAATATCTCACGCCAGAGCGTCTGGTCGTTTCTTCACAGTCATCCCTTTTATAATTCTGAACAGGTGAGTCAGCGCTATGTTGAAGTAAAACCCGGTAACATTGCTATCCCGCCACTCGTTGGAGAGGCACTTGCTCTCTATACATCGACTATCAATTTTCAGGTAGAAGCATATCATACATTAATACGCCTGCTTATACCCATAACAACTGAAGAATATTTTAAGCGGTTTCCCGCCCGTCAGAATTCTGAAGAGGGGTACCAGAAAAACATTAAAAAGAAATGTCAGGAAATTGCCCGATATATTCTTCCTATTGCGACATTTGCCTGCATGTATCACACGATCAGCGGTATCACGCTGCTCAGATACTACAGGCTGTGTGAACAGTTCGATGCACCCCTTGAACAACGGATTATAGTTCAGAAAATGGTCGATGAGCTTCTTCGTGTCGAACCGATGTATAAAAATATCCTTCAAGAGCCGATAGCTCTTGAAGAAACACCAGAATACGAATTTTTTACCAATCATTATCATCCTACGGATATTCTTTCATCAAGGAAGATTTTCTGCGATGAATTTGACCGGAGCCTGACCGGCCGTGTATCAAAATTAGTGGATTACAAGCACCATAACGAAGCCATCCTGGCACAGTCGGTCCGCGAAGTCCTCGGAATCCCTCAATCTGATATGAACGATGACGATGCGATCGAACTGGTGCTTCACCCTGCAAAGAACCGCCTTCTCGGCGAGACGCTGACCTTGACAACACAATCGAAGCTTAGCAGGACGATGGTTCATCCATTCTATACATTCCGGCGAAAAATAAGCCATACCGCCGATTCGCAGGATCAGCGCCACCGGATGACACCCGCATCACGTCCGTGTCTGCACACCCATTTTTCCGGTGAGCCGGACTATATCATACCCGAAATTCTCAAGCGTGATGACAAAGCATTAAAGTTTTACACTGAGGCGATGGACCAGGTCTGGTCGGCTATCAATACATTGAAAAATTCCCACGGCGTAAGCGACGAGTTTGCGCTCTACCTTCTCCCCAATGCAGTCAGCATCCGGTACACCGAATCAGCAGATCTTCTAAATCTGCATCACAAACTCAAGATGCGGCTCTGCTATAATGCACAGGAAGAAATCTGGAAGGCTTCGCTTGACGAAGCCGAGCAAATATGCGAAGTCAATCCACGGATCGGAAAATACCTACTTCCTCCCTGTTCAATCCGCGATCTCGCAGGAATACAACCGCCCTGTCCGGAGGGTAATCGCTACTGCGGTATTAAAGTATGGAAGCTTGATATTTCCGAATATGAGCGGGTGATTTGAGAAAAAACCTTTAACAGCAGGATGTCTCGGTGCAAGGTTTTTAATGCAGATCAATCAAGAGTAAATTTCGTTTCGGTGAATTGATTTTTCAAATGCTGTACCTCGCTTTTATCCACCATAAAATCGTTCATGACCAGGTAATCAATTTCTGAATTCATAAAACATTTTAGTGCATCTTCGGGAGTACACACAATCGGTTCACCACGTCTGTTAAAACTCGTGTTAATGATGATGCCGTAACCTGTAAGTCTTTTGAAATCCTGGAGTAGCTGCCAGAACCTCGGATTCGTCTCTTTATTCACCGTTTGGACTCGTGCCGAGTAATCGATATGTGTGATAGCCGGAATATCGGATCGAAGATGATACAACCGCTTAAAGAGATCCGGATTGGAATCAATATCCGGCATGGGAACACGTCTTTTTGCAGCAATCGGCAGAACAAGCAGCATATACGGCGACGGGACAGGATTATCGCAGTACTCGCCCACATTCTCTTCAAGTATCGACGGGGCAAAAGGCCTGAAACTCTCGCGGTACTTTATTTTTAGATTCATCTTCTTCTGCATTTCCGGATTACGCGCGTCACCGATGATACTGCGATTTCCCAGTGCCCTCGGACCGAATTCCATCCGCCCCTGAAACCAACCGACGACCTTTCCCTGATCAATAAGGGGTGCAATTTTCTGAGAGAGCTCATCAAAATTCTGAAAATATAAATATTTCATACCATATTTTGACAGCAATTTTTGTATTTCATTATTCTGGAACGAAGGACCAAGATACGCCCCCTTCATTGAATCAGTTGGAACGGGAATCCGTGGTTTATCAAGATAGAGGTGCCACCCGATGAGTGCACCGCCAACAGCTCCCCCTGCATCTCCTGCCGCAGGTTGGATCCATAGATTATCGAATATTTTATTCTCGAGTATTTTACTATTGGCGACACAATTCAATGCCACACCGCCGGCCATCACAAGGTTGTTACTGCCGCTTAGTTTCTTAACCGTTTCTGCAAGTCTAAGAATCATTTCATTGGTAATTTCCTGGATTGCCAGAGCCATATCCATATACGGTTGAGAAAGCTCGGTCTCTTCTTTCCGTCTCGGAATTCCGAAAAGTTTTTCCCATCGAGGTTCGTTACACATAGTCAGACCGGTTGCATAGTCAAAATATTTCATATTGAGAAGCATCGATCCATCCGGCCGAATATCGATGATATATTCCTTAATCAGCTTTTTGTACTTTTCAACTCTCTCAGATCCTTCCAGTCCATACGGAGCGAGTCCCATGAGCTTGTACTCGCCGCTATTTACTTTAAATCCACAGTAATATGTAAAAGCGGAATACAGCAAGCCGAGTGAATGTGGAAAATGAAGTTCCTTATAAATGATAATATCGGTGCCTTTGCCGAAACCAATGGTTGTGGTCGCCCACTCTCCAACGCCATCGACGGTAAGAATGGCTGCTTCCTCAAAGGGAGACGGGAAAAAAGCGCTGGCCGCATGCGAAAGGTGATGCTCAGGGAACAGTAGAGGGATATTGCCTGTGATTCCGACTTCTTTCAATTCTTTGCGAAGGTATCTTTTCATAAAAAGCTTCTCTTTGAGCCATACAGGAATAGCATTCGAAAAGCTTTTCAAACCATCCGGTGCAAAAGCATGATACGTCTCCAGCAAACGCTCGAACTTGATGAAGGGTTTATCATAAAACACCACACATTTCAGGTCGGACATTCCGACGGCGGCTTCATCCAGCACGTACTTCAATGCATGACGCGGGAAACCCGAATCGTGTTTTTTCCGGCTGAAACGTTCTTCCTGGGCTGCGGCGACTATCGTATTGTCTACGACGATGGCAGCCGCACTGTCATGATAAAATGCCGATATTCCTAATACTGCTTCGCGCATTTCAGAATAACGTATAAATGAATGGTGCAATGGCCGTCCCTGCCGTCAATACTATGAGCAAGGCAAAAACGAGCAGGATGATAATCAACGGCAGTAACCAAAACTTTTTTCGCACTTTTAAAAATTGCCAGAGTTCCCTTAAGAATTCCATAGTATGATTCATTCAAATTAGAATGGATGCAGTATGTCTTCTTTTACAAAACGGCGATTCCTCTCATGAAAAACAGATGCTGTTGTTTTTTTAAACTGAGTAAGCAGCAACCTATCTTTTCCGATTATTTTCCGGAACAATGCCGTAGGAGTAACGATAACTAGAAATATCAAGGTCAGAATAATGAATGAGCTGATTCGCCCAAGAATGCGCGATACGTTCAACCATATCAATGAAAAAGGATAGAATACTACAGGGGCAACCATGACGAGTACGATGAACCCAATTGATATCTCAACGAGAAGTGAAGAATGCCTGAAAAGACTCGCTATCAACAGTATGACTATCAGCGCCAGACCTGATTCGGCATTTTCCTTGGGTGTAAAAGATGTTTTCATTTATAAAGACTCAAAAATTTCCACGGCCGCCCTTGACTTATTGAGGGTAAAGAAATGGAGCCCGGGGGCACCCCATTTCAACAATTCGCGGCATTGATTGATGGTATACTCCACCCCGATAGCATGGATCTTTTCAGGATCGTTTTTATACTCTTCAAGTTTGACAACAAGTTCCGCAGGTATCTTTGCTGCAGACATTTTTGTAAAACGCTCGATCTGGCGATAGGTGGTAATGGGAATAATACCGGGAATGATACGGCAGTTTATCCCTGATTCTCGCGCAAGTTTAATGAATTGAAAATAGTGTTCATTAATAAAGAAAAGCTGAGTTATAAGAAAATCAGCCCCCGCATCCACTTTGGTTTTCAGATTCTTTATATCGGTTTCAAGACTGGTTGCTTCGGGGTGTTTATCAACATAAGCCGCGGCTCCTATGCAAAAATCACAGTGTTTACGTACAAATTCGATTAACTCGTTTGCGTGTTGGAAACCGTCGGGTAAGCGAATAAATTTCCCCTGGTCTTTTGGGGGATCTCCTCTCAACAGCATGAGGTTCTTTATCCCTATCTGACGAAGATTATGAAGATCGTTCTTCACCCTTTCTCTGGTCGCGTTAACACAGGTATAATGCGCGATGGTGGTCAGTCCAACCGCATTCTGCAGGTATTCTACAAGGGCAAACGTACGCTCCTGAGTAGACCCTCCCGCTCCATATGTCACAGTGACAAACGAAGGGGAAAGTTTCATTAACCTCCCGATGTTAATCCCAAAATCTACCGCTGAAAGTTCGTCTTTCGGAGGGAAAAACTCAAAAGAGAAGGTCTTTTCCTGTGATAAAAATATATCGGTAATTTTCATTCTCTGATAAAATCAATATTTATGTATTACTATAAGAAATTTCCATGAAAAAACCTAATCTGGCACTTCTGCTGTTACTACGGAAACAATTTCCGCTGGGCAGTCGATTTTACCGATTTCAAACCTATATCAAAATTCTTAAAAATATATAACATTGAAAAACATCCGAATTTATTATGGAATTGTGTTGGCTATATTCTTTTCTCTCTTTTGGCATATTACGTGCATAAAATTAAGCAGTTGTATTGTGCACGGGGATGTGGTTACCCCCCATCTCCATATTCTCGGCACGATAGATCTTCGCTCGTGGATGCGCGAAGAACTAAAGAACCCCGCAGTCCCGACTTGTCGGGATTGCGGGTTTTTATTTTCCTTTTTTCCCTTTCTATTCTGATTGAGTTTCCACTTTTTTTCGATATATTAGTCCGGTCATTTGCATTTCATGAATATACATAGGAACATGATTAAGATCGCAGTCGGTGTGATATGGAGAGATGGATCGGTTTTGCTCTGCCAGCGAAAAAAAAGTGCGAAGTATCCACTCAAATGGGAATTCCCGGGGGGAAAGATCGAAAGTGGTGAGACACCGGAAGTATGTTTGAGGAGAGAGTTACTGGAAGAATTAGCAATCACAGCTACAATCGGAAAAGAATTACATCGACAACACATAGTCTATGCCGATTCCGGTTCATACGATGTGAAGTACTACTTGGTACGCACATTCGAAGGAGTACCCGAGAACAGAGCTTTTTCCAGAATCCAGTGGGTTGATATCGCCGATCTGCAACTCTATGATGTGCTTGAAGGAAACCTCGAAGTCATCCGAAAAATCAGTAAGAATCCATTCTTGTGAACACTGATTCCGCCGGTACATTCATCGGTGATAGGACGCACTATTTCCATATTCTTTTGTGAAATGTATTTTCAACACTCGGGTCGGAAATTTTTTGAAACAAAAAAATGGTGCTTATAAAGTGAGCATAAAAGGACGAGAGTCAATGCTTGTGAACGGAAAACTTGATAGACAAGTTCTTTGGAAAGAACTGCATGCGAAGCACAAGAAACAGCGCACCAAGATTCGTTTACGGCTTGAGGAATTTCAACGGATACGGCCGGAACAATATTTTTACGAATTGGTGTACTGTCTATTGACCCCGCAGTCGAGTGCGGTCCATGCAGCAAAGGTCCAGCACCAATTAAAAAAGCACAGATTCCACGAGATGAAACTCGATCCTGAAACTTTCCTCCGGCAGAAAGAGACCTATATCCGGTTTCACCGTACAAAATCGCGTTTACTCCTCCTCATGAAGGCGCAATTCCCCGAGATATTGACAATCCTGGCATCGGGAAAATCAGCGTACGATATCCGCGAATGGCTTGTCAGGCATGTCAGGGGTTTTGGTTATAAGGAATCGACCCACTTTCTTCGAAATATCGGGAAAAATGAAGGTCTGGCCATCCTCGACCGGCACATTCTAAGGAACCTGGTCAATCTCAGGGTTATCCGCTCGGTTCCACAGACGCTGACTCGAAAACAATATCTTGCACTCGAGGAAAAATTTCAACAATTTGCACTTGAAGTTGCTATTCCGATTGACGAACTCGATCTGCTATTCTGGTCGGAAGAAACCGGTCAGATTTTAAAATAGTGCCGAGGTGCTGTGTGAAATTCAGCGATCTGAAAAAACGGGTTGATGAAGTACCCGAACTCGCAACACTACCCGGTGTGACTGCAGAACTGCTGTCTATTCTTCAATCGAAAGATGTCCCGATCGAATATATATCCGCGATTATCGAGACCGACCCTGCACTTACGACAAAAATTCTGAGAGCCATCCGATCACTACGCGAGAAGTCGCCAGAGACAATCGTTTCCATCCATGAAGTAATTTCACATTTGGGATTGTACGAGATACGAACAATTCTCTTTCATTTCACGGTATACAGTAAATTATTCAGGTTCAAATCGGAACAGCAAGATTGGATGCATCAATATTGGGTCCATTCGGTTGCATGTGCATATGTTTCCCGCATGCTGGCTATAAAATTTGGAATTCAAACCGAAAACAGAGAATTCATTGCGGGACTTTTACACGATCTCGGCAAACTGTACCTTATTCAGTTTCAACCAAATCAGTGTAATCAAATCCAGCAATCCATCACAGAAACATCCATGAACGATATCGATGCTGAGAATAAATTGCTGGGGGCAACACACGCGATGATTGGCGGATGGCTTGCGGAGAGATGGGATCTTCCACCAGCATATGTTGAAATAATGAAATATCACCATGAGCCAAGGATGGCCACAACCGATCAAAACCTTTCGGCACTTATCAACTTTGCCGAAACATGTTGCATTAAAATCGGATATGGATTCATGGAGGGGAGTTTCACACTCCCCATCGATCACTCGCGCGGTTGGGCTATTCTCGAGTCGCTCCACCCAAGTTTGGGGAAAATGGATGAAATGAATCTCTTGACGGACATCAAGAGCGAATTGAAAAATCAACCCGGATTTATGACTCTGGTTCAGGGCGATAACCTGTTCCCGACGATCAGATCCGATCATACCACGAACATCGATGTTCTCCGTGCAAGAATCGACGCCGTTCAGGAGCTAGATTCACTTCCCAGCGTTACGACCAAATTATTGACATTCCTTGATGATCCGAATGTCTCGTTAGGAAAATTGAGCTCGATTGTCAAGGGCGACCCGGCTTTGAGTGATAGAGTTCTCCGTATCGTCAATTCTCCTTTTTATGATTTTCAAGATCGGTTTCGCACAATTCAACAGGCCGCGGCGTTTTTAGGGCTCAGTGAATTCACAAATTTACTCGTGGCAATCTCGTTCATATCGATACTCTACAGCAAAAAAGCACAGACACATCCAAAAATTGAAGCATATTGGAATCACGCAATTGGTTGTGGTATGATCTCACATTTTCTTGCATCACAGCTTTCCCTCCCGACACGGGGACGAGAATTTACGGCGGGAATCTTACACGATCTCGGTAAACTCGTCTTGGTCGAATATTTTACGGCTGCTGCCGATATGATCGATATGCGGATCCAGACCGAACAATGCTCTGATATTCAAGCCGAGATAGCAATTATCGGAGTACCGCACACAGAAATTGGCGGATGGGTCGCAGAAAAATGGAATTTACCCGATTCCTATATCGAAGTGATGCGATTCCATCATGTCCCGTCCCAGGCACATGTGAACACACTGCTGGTTTCCACAATCCACGTTGCCGATACAATCCTCCAAATGCGGGGCACCGGATTACCCGAGGGACCGATGCACATCGACATGAGTACGGATGAAGGATGGCAGACACTTACAAATTTACATCCACAGGCCAGAGATATCGATCCGGTACATTTGATTACCGAAGTGCCATTTTCTATCGATGATGCGCGCAATTTCCTTGCCCTCATCTCTGGTGAGAGTCATGGAACTCAGTATTCATAGTCCCGATGACATACGAAAAGACTTCCGTGAAAATGAATTATTATATCATAGACTCGTAGAGTAACATCTTTCCTTTTTTTCTTTTATCTTTTATTCATGGCAGAGACTTTTTCATTTGACATTGTTTCTGAAGTCAACATGCAGGAAGTTGACAACGCACTGAACCAAGCCCGAAAAGAAATTATACAGCGGTTCGATTTCAAGGGATCGAAGACAACAATCGATTTAAATCAGAAGGAAAAAATAATCACGCTCATATCGGATGATGAATACAAGATGAAGGCGGTTATTGACATCATCCAGTTGAAGATGATTAAACGAAACGTATCCCTCAAGGCGTTACAATACAGCAGTATCGACCCTGCTGCCGGAGGAACTGTCCGCCTCATTATCACTCTCCAGGCCGGCATAGGAAAAGATCAATCGAGAGAGATCGTTAAACTGATCAAGGAAACAAAGCTGAAGGTTCAGGCCGCCATTCAGGACCAGCAGGTAAGGGTAAGCGGAAAAAATAAAGACGACCTGCAGGCGGTGATGAAAATGCTTAAGGATGCCGATCTTCACTTTGCAATGCAATTCACAAACTACCGATAATCTGGGGGAGCATGTTCCGGACTTCAACCACCAGGACAGGAAATGATTTCAACCTCCGGAAGCGGCGATGGTGCTATTTCCTCTGGCTCCTTTTTTGCATATCCCCTCTTTTTTCCCAGCAAAACATCGTCACTATTGTTTCAGAACAGAACCCCGCGCTGCGAGGATCCGTAGGCATTTTTGTAGAGAACGGTATCATCTATGGATCAATACGCGACATTGCCGCAGATCTTTCAATCGCTTTCTATCTGAATCCAACAACACTGAAAGGAGAAATTACACTAGAGCACCAGCGGATCAAGGTAACAGCGGATAACCCGTTTGTCGTTATCAGCGACAGTATCACGCCGGAAGGTTCGGTGTTCCAGATGCCGGTTACACCAATTTATGGTGCGAATACATTATTCGTCCCTATTGAATTCTTTATACCTATTCTTGAAAAGCACACAGAATTCCCCCTCCACTATTCAGACGTAACGAGGACGATCACCATCGGTATTCCAAAGCCAAAAAATCTATACGATATCACCGGCATTGAGATTGAAGAAAGGGATAACGGCTATCTCCTCCATATTGGCGCTGCGAAACAACCCCCCGATTGCGAAAGCTGGGTAAAACCAGACGGCTGGGTATATATCACCATTCCAAATGCTCATGCCGATACCGGTCGTTTGAATAGATTGAAACCGTTCAGCATCATTAGGAGCGTAATAGCAATCCAGCAGCCCGGATCGGTTCAGCTGACTTTGAAATGCGAGAAGAAATTTGCCCGGTGTGAAGTGATACCCAATAGTGCGGGGAACGATATCCTCATTTCCCTTCTTCCCCCGGAATATGTGTACGATGAAGTAAAGAAACAACAGGTCCTCCAGACGCTCGAAAAACAGCGCAACAGGTGGAAGATGGATGCTGTAGTAATTGATGCCGGTCATGGAGGACGCGATCCGGGTGCAATCGGTGCAAGGAAAACCAAAGAAAAAGATATCACACTTGGAATTGCACTCAAACTTGGCAAGTTGATTACGCAAAAGCTAAAGGATGTAAACGTTATCTATACGCGTGCTGATAATAGTTTCGTCGAGTTATACCGTCGAGGACAAATCGCAAACGAAAACGGCGGAAAACTTTTTATCAGCATTCATTGCAACTCCATGCCCCGAAAGCCGCATCCAGCCAATGGATTTGAAATTTACTTATTGAAGCCGAGCCGGACTGAAGAAGCGGTCGCAATCGCTGCGCGTGAAAATGCTGTTGTCAAACTCGAAGAAGGATATGAGCAAAGGTATCAAGAGCTTACCGAAGAAAATTTCATCCTCGTGACGATGGCTCAAAGCGCATACGCCCACTACAGCGAGCAGTTTGCACAGGAGACTCTTAAATCGATGAAAGAGGCCCTGCCCATAACAAGCAATGGAGTAAAACAGGCCGGTTTTTATGTACTCGTCGGGGCATCGATGCCGAACGTCTTAATCGAAACCGGTTACCTCTCAAATCGTAAGGAAGAGCAATACCTTTCCAGTCAAAAAGGGCAGCAAAAAATTGCCGAGTCAATTTTCACGGCGGTAAAGAACTACAAAGTTGAATATGAGAAAGCGCTATCCGAGGGAAGCAATAAATAATCACCGTTAATCTGGAGTATAAAACATCCTGCAGTATTTCCAAAAATTTTCCACCGAAGGAATAAAATACTAGGAGTGCATTCATCGATGAAAGAGGGCTTTTTTACCGTTGATGATCAGATTCGGTTCGACTCTTAAAACAGATCGAAGCAGAAGATCATATAATACTCCGTCGATTAATTCTGGCGGAATAATACCGCGAAAAAAAGATTTAATACCTACCCGCGAATCGGCAACGACTGCATCGAGGTACGCAATAATTAAAGATACTGCCGCTCGCCGGCGCTGCCGTTGAGACGACCGATAGGAATGAATACCGAGTATAGTAGCAGTTGAGCGATATACCGGTCGTCCCGCCTCATCGATTCCAATACGAAGGAGAAATAAGCGCCGTACGAGAGAACGAAGTGCCTGCTCAAGTTCAGCATTTCCATTCCGTGTATGAATATTGAGCGCCTGCCTGAATTGAATCTTGGAACAAGCATTAGTACGCACAAGCGAGAGAATTTCAGCTTCAAGTGCGGTCAATTGCCGTTCACGAACCAGACGCTGCGGCGATTTCCTCCCTTCAAAAAGAAAGACACAGATGTTTTTACAAAATTCTCTCGTGACAAGCATGGGAGCACGCCCGACGGCGTAGATCTCCACGATTGAACGTACCATCGGAGGATATTCCCAGAGATCGCCAATCAGCAATCGCAGTGATGCCAGTCGTGATGGCGAAACGGGGCATTCTACGACTCCCGTTATGGCATGAAGTAACGATGGATACGTCTTTAATTTTTTCGGAATAAGGAAACACCACCGGAGCTCGCGCAGGAAGGCCACGATCTCTTTCGGCTTTTCAAGGGCACTTTCAGGAGTCGCATGCCAGAGGCGAATCCGCCTTGTTTGAAGTTCTTCTACAGTCATCATACGCGTCGTGCAACCATGCGGTCATACAATATCATTAAAAGTGTCGCACCGTACCCAATCCCCCCAACGATCATCCACATTATTGTCGGCGAATAATTCTCTACACGTAGATAGGTCTGGATGAGCCATCCGGCCAGCGGACCGGCCACGAACGAACCCAAGGCGATCGGCAGAAACGCAAATCCCATGAATGTACCGATCTGTTCTTTAGGTGCAAGATCGGCAACATATTCGTAGAAACGCGGCGCCTGCGTCGCTTCACCCAATGCAAACAGGAACATCGCAAAGATCGTTGCAGGGACGGTATGCGAAACACCCATCAAAAACCAGGCACTGCCTGCAATTGAAAAACCGACGACCATCGCGGTAATCGGTCTTAACTTCTTTGTCATCGCTGCGACGGGGACAGTAAGAAAAATAATCGACCACGCATCGACGGTCTCGAGCAGTTCAAAACGTTCAAACTTTAATACTTCTTTTACATAAAAAGGGAGCGAGTAAAATATTTGCCAGAACATTATCCAGAATCCGGAAAAAATTACCAGGAAAGAAACGAACCGGATATTCTTAAAAACAAGGAGCATATCATGAAGGACTTTAATCAGCGATGTGGGGGGCGGCATATCGTGATCACGCTGCGGTTCCTTATAGAAAAAAAACGCCCCAAGAATTAGAAGGCACGATGTTGCGGAAGACATGACAAGAACAAATTCAATGCCGAAATTCTCTCGCACCTGCAATGCAAGTATCGGACCTACAGCTCCTCCGATATTCACCAGTGTATAATAAATTGAATATCCGAGCGCCTTCGTTGCGGGTGTTGTAGTTTTTGCCACAGTACCAACAATACATGGCTTGATAAGCGATCCTCCAATTGCAGTAAACAGGAGAATTATAGTGAGGTATGTGACTTTACCGACGGCCGCCATGATTGCAGCACCAAATGGAAGTCCGGCGAGTCCGATTAAGAAATATCCTACTGTAAAAAAACTAAAGCAGGCAATCAACGATCGTTTGAAACCGTATCGGTCGACAAAAGTTCCGGCTATAAATGGGAGTGAATAGAGCACGCCGGTAAAAAGTCCGAAAAGAATTCCGACGGTAACAGGGTCGAGCCCTATCTTATCCGCCAGGTAGACGGAGAGAACGGCCATCGAGCCGTAGTATGCAAAACGTTCAAAGAGTTCAATTATATTGGCGATCCAGAATGTCTGCTGGAATCCGGTCTGCATCGCATGAATCCGTTCAGAAAAACTCACGGGATTTCCCTCGGAATCAGGATTAAATCATTCTGCATTTCACCTGTGACCTCGACTTTCCCTTCGAGTGTAATGAACACATTGATTTCACTCCGGACAGCCATCTCCCCCTCCAGATAAATCCCCGGTTCAATTGAGAAACAACAACCGGGTATCAACTGCCGTTCATCTTTTGTCTCTAGGTTGTCGATATTTGCTCCATTGCCGTGTACTTCGACTCCGATCGAATGTCCGGTACGATGAATAAAATATTGTCCAAACCCTGCTCTCTCCACAACCCCCCGACAGGCCTGATCGACTTCCCAACCATAGCAGGTTTTTTTTGCATCAAAACGACCTTTGATAAAATTCACAGCGGTATCGCGTGCATTTCGGACGACGGAAAATATTTCGATATATTTTTCCGGGGGGTTCGTTCCTGCAAATCCGACCCATGTTATATCATAATAAATCGCATGTGGAGCTTTTTCCTTTGCCCAGAGATCGATCAGAATCGTATCTCCCCATTTAATCACCTGGGCATTCTGCAGTGTAGGTTCAAAATGCGGATCGGCCGGATGAGCATTTACTCCGACGATAGGCGGATCCGATGTTATAAGTCCGAGATCTTCAAAACGCTTAAGAATGAATCGCTGTATGTCAAATTCAGTGACACCACGTCCTTCACGAAGAGTCTTCCCAATTTCAGCAAAGGCATCGTTCTTCGTCTTATGGACCTTCGCTCCGGCTGAAAGATGCGACTGATACCCGGACTGGTCAATAACAGCTTCAAACATCTGAACAAGGCCGGCTGAGGAAACGATTTCATGACCGAAACTTCGCACAAGTTCAACCGTTCCCGCATCAACTATGGAGATGTACGGAATGTTATTCATAGGTGAATACTGCATTGCTATCTTTTTCGGCGAGCCGAGTATCTGCTTCAGGTAGGCGTGTTGTTGTTCCCATGAAAGGTACACATTTTTTTTCCCGGGGATCGTATCGAGTTTGGTTTTCTCTACTGTATGTACAAGCTTCTGAGGATCGCCGGTCGCCGGAATAAAATAAAACCATCTGCGGGACGTTAATTTAGTGCCATCGAGTCCGAGAATCCGATATGCGAGTTGATCCCGGTTATGAAAATCGTAAAATAACCAACCATCGAGGTCATGTTGTCGGAGTGCCTGCTTTATCTGTCCGATTGTCGCTGCCATAGTTCCTCCTTACACAATAATCCCGGTGCTTAAAAGGGCAATCCTTGAATTTATTAAGATAAGAAGACATTCCCGAAAAATCAAAGATGTGATTTCGTTTCTTGACAAAAAGAGTTGGAATATGTATTTTGGTGTATTACTCATCATGGTCTTTTCACTTCCATATGGCACCGGTGCTTTGTCATTCACACTCCCCGAGAGTATTCCTGTCCAGATGTTGCGACCACCCCGTTGTGCCGTGATACATGATGTAAAGAATAGCCTTCACCATGCACTTGATCATCCGCTTTCATCCGTTACATTCGATGAGCATCTCCAACGAGGAACTCCGGTAACAATTATCGTCCCGGATAAAACGCGGCTATCCGGAATAATCGCCCTTCTTCCGTTGGTACTGCGTAGGATTCATGAACATGGAATTCCGAGAGAATCAATCCGAATACTCTTTGCAAACGGTACACATGGACCTCAAACCGAACAGGAGAAACGAGCCCTCGTTGGCGACGCTGTGTACGAGTCTTATTCAATATTCGATCATGATTCGCACGCGGAAAAAGACCTGACCCTAATCGGCCGAACAGCCCGGGGGACAGAAATCCGAATTAACACACTGGCTGTCAAATCTCCCACCATTATCGCAATTGGAGCCATCAATCACCATTATTTTGCAGGATTTGGCGGTGGACCAAAGCTGATCGTCCCCGGAATTGCTGCATATTCGACTGCATTGCACAACCACCGGCTGATTTTGACGGAAAAAGGGGATTTTAACCCACAATGCAGGGAAGGTATAATAGACGGAAACCCTGTCTATGAGGACATTGTCGAGGCCGTCCGGTTATGCCCACCTGTTTTTTTTATTGGTACACTCCTCGACACTGAAGGAAATATTACCGATATTATTGCTGGCGACCCGGTCGAGGCCCACCGTATTGGGGCCAAGAACGCGGACAGGCAGTTACGTGTTCCCATCTCTCAGAAGACAAATATTGTTATCACCAGCGGCGGGGGATATCCCCGTGACAGTACGATGATCCAGGCTCATAAGGCTCTTCATCATGCTTTTGAAGCTGTCTGTAATGGGGGGATAATACTATGCTGTGCGGAATGTCGGGATGGAATTGGTTCTTCAACATTTATGAAATGGTTCGACTACACGTCGATCACGACAATGCAGAACGAGCTCACGGAACATTATACACTCAATGGTCATACAGCGCTATCGCTACAGAAAAAACTTGCAATGACTAAAATCGTTTTTATTTCTATGCTTGATCCGACTGTGGTAAAGAAAATGGGAATGATCCCGGCCTCCAGTCTCGATGAAGGATTAACGCTCACACTGAACGGGAAGAATTCTCCTTCGGTGACGATCATCGAAAATGGAGCAGCATGTCTCCCCTCAATTGGATATTCTACCGAATTGGAGATTTGAACGAATGAGTACGAATTCCATCGTTGACCGTATCCGTGATAACATTCTCTTTGCCGGCACAGACGAGTCTGTAATCCGCACCATTGCTTCTTCAGTTACCGAAGTCGCATTTGCTCCTGATGAAGTGATTTTTGTCGATGCAAGCATTGGTGAAGGACTTTACCTACTCGAATCAGGACGGGTGAAAGTGACAAAAGAAACAAAACAGGGAAACGAAATAATCCTCGGCGTACTGCATCCGAACGATTTCTTCGGTGAGATGCAAATGATCGATGGTGTTCCACGCTCTGCCCACGCGGTGGCTATAGAGCCTTCTGTCGTTGCGATCATTAGCGAAGAAGCTTTTCAACAATTGTTGCGCGAGCATTATATTGTCTCGGCCAATGTGATGCGCGCTCTAAGCACTCGATTACGTGCAATCGACGAAACCCTTGTCTCCGAGCTCGCAAACACAGAACTGCTCGCAAAAACAAAACTCGATAAACTTCATCTTCTTATTGATGCCACTAAGAATGTCAATTCATCACTGAACATAGATAGGTTACTCGGCATCATTCTTGAAAATGCTACAAATTCTATTCAGGCTGATCGGGGAACATTGTATATCGTCGACGAATTGAAAGGCGAGCTCTGGTCTAAAGTCGCCCAGGGAAAAGATATGGTGGAGATACGTCTGCCGATGGGAAAAGGACTTGCGGGGGTTGTGGCAAAAACGGGCGAGATAATCAACATTCCAGACGCGTACACAGACAAGCGATTCAATCCCGAGATCGATAAAAAAACCGGCTATCGAACGCGGAACATTCTCACGATGCCGATGAAAAACAAGGGCGGGAAAATTATCGGCGTATTCCAATTGTTGAATAAACGCGGCGGTCCTTTTACCCGCGACGACGAAGATTTTATCGACGCCCTTTCGGCCGGTGCATCAATCGCTATCGAAAATGCACGACTCGCACAGGAGATGGTGCAATCTGAACGGCTTTCCTCTGTCGGCCGTATGGCGAGCGCTATTATCCACGATATTAAAAACCCGATGAACACTATCAGAGTGTACGCCCAGGTAATGAAAAAGAAATCGGGAAATGAAGAAGCTGTGAAACTGGCCGACGAGATGATCCGCCAGGTCGATCGATTGGTGAATATGCTGCAGGAAATTCTCGATTTCTCCCGCGGTGTGAGCGCAACCAATATCGTCGAAGTCAACCTCGGTGAGACCCTGGATGCCATACTGGTGTTCATCGAAAAAGATCTGAGCAAACACAATATACAGCTTCTGAAACAGCTGCATTATATCGGACCGTGCATGATGGATGCCGATAAGATGACCCGCGTCTTCTACAATATCGCATCCAATGCCCGCGATGCGATGCCTACGGGGGGATCTCTTACCGTATCAACGCTCGAAGTAGACAAATTGGTAAGGATTTCATTCCGCGATACCGGTACCGGAATGCCGGAAGAAGTGAAGAAGCGAATCTTTGAGCCGTTCATGTCATACGGGAAAAAACACGGAACCGGGCTCGGAATGGCGATCGTTAAGAAGGTTATCGATGATCACGATGGACGAATTGAGATCGAGAGCGAGATGGGCAAAGGAACTGAAATGAGCATATACTTACCTCTTAAGTAAGACTGCCAAAACTACACTGTTTTTATTATTCATATCATCGCTGTTCATTCTCTGAATTATTTCCTTCCCTTTCTTCCACATCAACTTGCAGGGACAGGTCATCAGGATAAAATACGCTGCCGGGAGGTCATCTCGCTTGAAATTGTTCGAAAAAAAACGCTTATTAATATAAGGCTGTATTGAAGGACGACCAAGGATGATATCATCATTGGCTTTTTTTGTTTTGTGACGAACCCCTCAAACTTTAAAGAGCACACTATGCGAAAAGCGACGATCACGAGAAAAACAAAAGAAACCGATATCACAACATCGGTTGTGATTGACGGCAGCGGAAAACGGACGAACCGGACCGGAGTTGGTTTTCTCGACCATATGCTGGATCTTTTTGCACAGCACGGGAATTTCGATATCTCGGTCCGCTGCAAGGGGGATATGAAGGTCGATGATCATCACTCCGTCGAGGATATTGCCATTACACTTGGGAAAGCATTTACCCGCGCACTCAAAGATCGTTCGGGTATTGCCCGCTATGGCTTTGCAATCGTCCCTATGGACGATGCTCTCGCCCGATGTGTCATTGACCTTGGTGGACGCTCATACCTGGTCTTCAAGGCGGAATTCCGCCGGGCAAAAGTCGGAGATCTTTCCACAGAAATGGTGAAGCATTTCTTCGCATCTTTTGCCGATAATGTGAAGGCGAACATACATATCGAAATCCTGTATGGCAACAATACGCACCATTGTATTGAAGCTATTTTTAAATCTTTTGCCAGAGCCTTATCGGAAGCCTGTGCACGCGATAAGAAGATCAAAGGGATTCTTTCGACAAAAGGGAGGTTGTAAAGCCACCGATGATTGCTATCATCGATTACAGGATGAATAATCTCCGATCGGTTCAGAAGGCATTTGAGCATTCGGGAACGGATGTCGTTATTTCAAGCAACGCGGATGAACTCCGGAAAGCCGATAAGCTTGTACTCCCCGGTGTCGGCGCTTTTGGAAAATCGATGGATACGATTCGTGCTGCAGGATTCGATCGGATTATTCTCGATCATACGGCAGCCGATAAACCGCTGCTGGGAATTTGTCTGGGGATGCAGCTCCTCTTTTCCCGTAGTGAAGAGCTCGGCGTATATGAGGGGTTGAACATTTTACATGGATCGGTTGTCCGTTTCCCACAGACGGTAAAAGTCCCGCATATCGGCTGGAATGAAATTCGAAAGAAACGTCAATCGCCGATTTTGAACGATGTCAAAGATTCGGCTTACATGTATTTTGTTCATTCATATTTTGCCGTACCGTCTGATGATATCGTGGTGGCATCAACCGATTATGGCATCGAGTTTCCATCTATTGTTCAATTTAAAAATATTTTCGGAATTCAATTTCATCCGGAAAAAAGCCAGAGCGCCGGTCTAATAATCCTGAAAAATTTTGCTCTGTTATAAATATCATGATCCTTATAATTCCTGCAATCGATATAAGCGACGGTAAATGTGTCCGCCTGATCCAGGGTGTCGCCGGTACAGAAACAATATACTGCAATGATCCGGTCAAGATGGCAATACTCTGGCGCGGGGAAAATTTTAAAATTATTCATGTTGTCGACCTGGATGGCGCCTTCGGCGGTTCGATAAAGAATTTCGAGGTTATCGAGCGGATGGCGAACGCTATTGATATTCCCATTCAAGTTGGCGGCGGTATACGATCGCTCGAACAATGCCAGCGATTATTCGATACCGGTGTGTCTCGCATTGTGGTCGGTACCATTGCCATAGAAAATCCCGACCTACTCCAGCGCCTTCTTGAAAAATTTACGCCGCGTAAAATTACGATCGGTATCGACGCAAAAAACGGAATCGTAAAAACAAAGGGTTGGACGGAGGATACAGGTATCACCGCTGTTTCACTCGGATTGAACATGAAACAACTCGGAGTGCAACGTATTGTCTATACTGATATCGCACGGGATGGTATGATGGTGGGGCCGAATATCGAAGCAATCCGCGAATTTGCAGAAAAAACCGGCCTCCGGGTGACGGCATCCGGCGGCGTCTCGGGGTACAAGGATTTATTGAAACTTGCGGAACTCGAACATTGTGGCGTCGATTCAGTGATCATCGGCAAGGCGTTATACGAAAATAGATTTCCATGCCAGGCACTCTGGCGTGATGTGGAAAAAGATCTGAAAGATCTCGGTCCGACACGAAGGATGTAAATGATCGCTAAACGTATTATCCCCTGCCTTGATGTCGATCAAGGACGGGTCGTCAAAGGAATAAAATTCATCAATCTTGTCGATGCTGGCGATCCGGTCGAGCAGGCAAGGTACTATGATATGCAAGGAGCCGATGAGCTGGTGTTCCTGGACATCACCGCCTCATCGAATGACCGTGACACGATGCTTGATGTCGTAAGCCGAACAGCAGAGGAAGTATTTATCCCCTTCACGATCGGAGGGGGTATTCGTACGGTCGATGATATCCGGCGTATGCTTCAGCACGGAGCGGATAAAGTAAGCCTCAACACGGCTGCGGTCAAACAGCCGCTGCTTGTGTCTGCCGGCGCTGAATCGTTCGGATCGCAATGTATCGTGGTAGCGATCGATGCAAAACGAAAACCTGACGGCACATCTTGGGAAGTCTATATCAACGGCGGGCGCACACCTACAGGACGCGATGCGATCGAATGGGCAAGGGAAGTCGAACACCTTGGCTCGGGTGAACTCCTGATCACCAGTATGGATCGGGACGGAACGAAGGATGGATATGATCTTGAATTGCTTAAGCAGATTTCGGCGGCAGTCAACGTACCTGTAATCGCCAGCGGAGGTGCAGGCACACTCGAACACCTGGTCGAAGCGCTGACGATTGGGAATGCCGACGCAGTCCTTGCAGCGTCAATATTTCATTTTCAGGAATATACTATAGCTCAGGCAAAAGCCTATTTAAAATCACGGGGGGTTAACGTTCGGAATTAATACTATGGGAATATTGGACGAGGTAAAATTTAATGAACAGGGACTGATCCTCGCAATCGCACAGGATGCAGAAACAAACGATGTGCTGATGGCTGCGTGGATGAGTCGTGAGAGTCTTGAATTAACCCTGAAATCGAAGCAGGCAACCTATTGGAGCCGTTCACGCAAAAGATTATGGCTGAAAGGCGAAGAATCGGGGAATATCCAGGAGGTCAAGAATATTTACATCGATTGTGATGCAGATGTGATTTTGATGAGGGTCTATCAGCGTGGTGGGGCTGCCTGTCATACAGGACACCGATCCTGTTTTTATAGGGAGGTCCTTGATGAAGGAGCGACAGTACGGGAATGCAGCGAAAAAGTATTCGATCCAGAAACGGTGTATAAAAAAAAATAACTCATCGGAGATTAATCTATGCCGCCAGTCGCAATTATGATGGGAAGTCAATCGGATGAGGAGATCATGAAGGGCTGCGAAGAATATCTGACGCAGTTCGGCATCTCCTTTGAAACAAAAATTCTATCAGCACACCGACAGCCCGACGAAACCGCGCAGTATGCCCGAGAAGCGGCGAGCCGGGGGATCCAGGTAATTATTGCAGCTGCTGGAATGGCCGCTCACCTCCCCGGTGTTGTCGCGTCGTTGACGACATTACCCGTGATTGGTGTCCCATTACCGGCATCGGAGCTGCGGGGTGTCGATGCGTTGTATTCCATTGTTCAAATGCCGGCCGGAATCCCCGTGGCTACAGTTTCTATCGGAAAAACCGGCGCACGCAGTGCGGCGGTTCTCGCTGCAGAGATCATCGCTCTTCAAGATTCCTCGGTGAGAGAGAAACTTGTCGCATTCAAAAAGAACGGCTCTAAGTTCTGATCATCCTATGCGAATCCTGATCTGTGGTCATGGATCTTTTGATGTCATTCACCCCAAAACGGGTACTGAACGCCGTTTTCCCGGAGGTGTGTTCACTACGATTGCTGCAGCGGCTCAGGTTGCACCTGGTGAGACCGTCGTACCGATTATCAGTGTGGGAGAAAATGAATACGATGAAGCGCATCTTTGGTTGGGGAAATTTCCAAATATCGATGTGAGCGGTCTTGTCGTGACCAAAGAGCCGACGCATACCGTTCATTATTATCAGCTAGCAAAAGGCAATGATATCCGGTGTACATCTACACTGGCAGAGCCGATTCCTCTGAGGGCGATTAAACAGAAACTTGCGGGAATCGATGGAATCCTTATCGCGATGAATTCGGGCTCTGATATTACCCTCGAAACACTTAACGAAATGCGGATTGAAACACAGGGAAAATCTATCCCGCTTCATCTGGATGTCCACAATCTTGTATTGGGCCCCGATGAGGAGCACGGGCGGCCATATCATTCGGTTCCCACCTGGCGGCAATGGTTTTTTCATTGCGATACGGTTCAGCTCAATGAAGTGGAAGCTGCGGCAATCACTCCCGATCATATGACCGAGGAACATTTTGTGAAGCAAGCGCTTGCATTGGGTCTTACCGGATTATTGATTACGCGCGATGAGCGGGGAGTGACCGTGTATCACCAACAGCATAAAAAAATACTTTCTGAAAACCTTACCACTCCCCTTTCGGATGAGGTCCGAAATACAATCGGCTGCGGCGATGTTTTCGCGGGAGTATTTCTCGTGCGATATCTGATGACACATAATCTCATCAAATCAGCCCGTGAAGCCACGATGATTGCCGGATGGAGCGCGTCATTTTCATCGCCCGAAGATCTCTTGAATATCCATGAACGATTAAAGGAGGATCCTCTTTCATGATAGTAATGAAGTTTGGCGGAACGTCGGTCGAAGATGCAGCTGCAATGCGTCAGGTGAAAGAAATTGTCCGTTCTCAGCTCCGCCGTTCGCCGGTCGTTGTTCTCTCGGCTATCGCACTTGCAACAAATCGTCTGCTGGAATGCGCACAACTTGCCGCCGGAGGCAAACTTGAGAAAGCGAAAGAACTGGCAATCGGGCTTCGTGACCGGCATCATGAGATCATCGGCGATCTATGCAGCTCGGACTCAGCCGCGACATATCTCCGGAGTATGGTGAACGATACCATTGGTGAATTAATCACTTTAAGCAAGGGATTAACCATCCTCGGTGAACTTTCTCCCCGGTCACTCGATGCTTTTGGATCGGCGGGGGAACGGATGTCATCCGCAATCTTCAATACCTATCTAAACGAAATTGGAATCGCCTCTGAACTCGTCGATGCCCGCTCGTTCATGATAACAAATGAACACTTTACCAAAGCGGCTCCGCTCTTCGATGCGATTGAACGGTTAATCCCTGAAAAAATTTCGCCTCATATTTCGAAGGGGAAAATCGTCGTTACACAAGGATTTATTGGTGCAACTATGAGCGGTGTTACAACTACACTTGGTCGTGGAGGATCTGACTACTCAGCTGCAATTATCGGTGCAGCCCTCGGCGTCGATGAGATTCAGATCTGGACTGATGTTGACGGCGTTATGACATCAGACCCGCGAATTGTCCCGACAGCGATGAAGCTGGATATACTTTCATTTCAGGAAGCCTCGGAACTCGCATACTTCGGGGCAAAGGTACTGCACCCGAGCACGATTATACCGGCAATCGATAAGAAAATACCTGTCATCGTGTTAAATTCAAAACGGCCATCATCAACTGGAACCCGTATCGTACCCGAACCGTCGAAAAACAACCTTGCAGTAAAAGCGATCGCCTGTAAAAAAGGAATCACGGTTATCAACATCCTTTCGACACGAATGCTTATGGCATACGGTTTTATGGAATCGATTTTCAGCGTTTTCAACCGCTTTAAGACATCGGTCGATCTTGTCAGTACATCCGAAGTATGCGTGTCGATGACAATTGACAATGACCAATTTCTTGATGAAATTCTCAAAGAACTGAAGAACTTTGCAGATGTGACTGTCTTCAGACATAAAGCTATCATCTGCATCATAGGCGAGCAGATGCGTGCAACAGCCGGTATCACCAACAGGATTTTTAATGCACTCCATGATGTTGAAATCCTGATGATTTCTCAGGGTGCGTCCGAAATTAATATGAGTGTAGTTATCGAAGAGCAATTGGTCGAAGAAGCTGTTCGGCAGCTTCACAACGAATTTTTCCCACAATAATCTTCTTCACAACCATGAATATTGCAATAATTGGATATGGACGAATGGGTAAAGAAGTGGACCGTGTTGCCCAGGAACGCGGACACACTATCGTCTCACGCCTCGATATTTCCGATGAAATATCAGAGGCCACTCTGAAAGGTGCCGAGTGCTGCATCGAATTCAGCATACCGGAATCGGTTTTCCGGAACATCGAGCGCATCGCATCCTGCGGGCGCAACATCGTAGTCGGGACTACAGGATGGTACAATCGTCTCGAAGAAATCCGCGCTCTCGTGGAAAAGAAGAAGATCGGACTCTTATATGCCGCGAATTTTTCGGTCGGCGTCAATCTATTCTTCGCAATCGTACGATCGGCAGCACGACTGTTGAACCCGATCGAAGGATACGATGTTGCAATCCATGAGACTCATCATCGAAATAAAGCCGACAGTCCAAGCGGAACCGCACTTACGATAGGAAAAATTATACTTGAGGAATTTTCAAGGAAGAAAAACATTTTCACAGAGACATCGCATCAGACGATTTCACCCGAGCATCTGCATATAGTCTCAACACGACTTGGAACATTTCCAGGAATTCATGAAATCGCTTTCGATTCAGCCCTGGATACGATCGAATTGAAACATACAATGAAAAACCGTTCTGGCTTTGCATTCGGTGCGGTGCTCGCAGCCGAATGGCTTGCAGGACGGAAAGGGATGTTCACATTTAACGATTTACTTACATCGAAATAATCGAGGACTTCATGGCAACACGAAAAAAGTTCCAGGGAACAGGAACCGCACTGGTGACCCCGTTTACCCGCGACGGGAAACTCGACGAGCAAACCGTACGGAGGCTTGTTGAATTTCAGATCAAGGGAGGTGTGGAAGCAATCATCCCGGCCGGTACAACGGGTGAGAGCCCGACACTGGAAGAGGATGAACATCGCCGGTTGATCGAGATAGTTGTCGATCAAAACAGGAAACGTGTCAAAATCATCGCAGGCGCAGGAACAAACAGCACAGCCCATTCGATCAGGCTTTCGAAACAGGCGAAAGAGGCCGGTGCCGACATACTTCTGCTCGTGGGGCCGTACTATAACAAACCGTCGCAGGAAGGATATTACCAGCATTTCCGGACGATTGCCGAAGCTGTCGATCTTCCGTTCATCGTGTACAATGTCCCGACACGGACAAGCGGCAACATCGAACCTTCAACGTTGCTCCGTATCGCCAAAGACATTCCGACTGCTGCCGGAGTGAAAGAAGCATCGGGCAGTATGCCGCAGATCATGGAGATCGCCCGGAATAAACCCGAGGGATTCTCGCTGTTGTCGGGTGACGATGTATTCACCCTTCCCCTTATGGCTGTAGGCGGCGATGGTGTTATATCGGTCATTTCGAACGAGGTTCCAAAAATCTTTTCTGAAATGGTACGTTATTGCCTTAAAAATAACTATAAGAAAGCGGTGGCAATCCATAATAAATTACTCCCGCTGATGCAGGCGAATTTTTTTGAAGCTAATCCAATGCCCGTGAAAGCTGCACTTGCGATGATGGGAATGATTGAAGAAGTCTATCGGCTGCCGCTGGTGAAAATCGGTGATGCAAATCGCCAGAAGCTCTTGGCAGTTCTTAGAGAATTGAAGCTTCTGAAGGGATAAGTACTCATGGGACTTCAAGAACGAATTGAGCAATTTTTTACTACACCGATCCAGACTCTTGATCGGGTCGAAGCACTCCGGACATTTCATGAATTCAAATTTTTCCTGAATAAAGGTGAGGTTCGTGCTGCAGAATTTCGTAATGGACGCTGGCATGTCAATAAGTGGGTAAAACAGGGGATTTTATTGGGATTCCGTCTCGGTGTTACGAGCGATTTCTCGATTAACGCAAGCTTTCGATATTTCGAGAAAGACACTTATCCACTAAAAAAAGTCTCTCTCGATCAGGAAATCCGGATCGCACCCGGCGGAACGTCGATCCGGGACGGCGCATATGTGGGGCATGGTGTCATCATCATGCCGCCGGCATACATTAATGTGGGAGCATATGTTGACGATCAGACTATGATCGATTCACACGCACTCGTCGGATCGTGCGCCCAAGTCGGTAAACGAGTCCATATCAGCGCTGCTGCACAGGTCGGCGGTGTGCTTGAGCCGATCGGTACCTTACCGGTCATCATTGAGGACGACGTCATGATCGGAGGCAATTGCGGAATCTATGAAGGAACGATAGTGCAAAAGCGGGCTGTCCTCGGGACAGGCGTCATTTTAACCGGATCGACACCGGTTTATGACCTTGTCAAGTGCGAAATTTACCGGCAAACACCGGACAAACCGCTGACGATTCCCGAAGGGGCGGTCGTTGTCCAAGGCGCACGATCGCTTTCAACTCCATTTGCTCTGGAACACCGTCTCTCGATCTATGCACCGCTGATTATCAAGTACCGCGATGAACGGACCGACGCCGCGACAGCCCTGGAAGAGAGTTTTCGGTAATATGAATCGGATCCTAATTGTTGGATGTCACGGACTGCTGGGGCAGAAACTGGTCGAAACATTTTCGCGCCAGGCCGGATATACCCTCAAACTTGCATCGATTGAAGACCGATCGTTCTTCCAGGAGACATCTCTCGATTATACTCAGCTCGATATCACGTCGCGAAATGCGGTGAAAGGCGTTGTCGACCAATTTCATCCCGAGGTCATTCTTAACGCCGCGGCATATACCGACGTTGACGGTTGTGAAAAAGAACGTGAGCTGGCCTGGCGTGTAAATGTCGGAGGCGTTGAAAATCTTATTGCAGCGGCACGCGGTTCTCAGTCGAAGATCGTGCATATCTCGTCTGATTACATCTTCGACGGCACGAACGGCCCCTACAGCGAAGAGGATACACCGCATCCTCTTAGTTATTACGGAAAGACAAAACTTGCAAGTGAAAATGCCCTACGTGGAGGCGATGTGCCTTATTCGATTCTGCGAACGATGGTTCTATATGGAATCGCACGGAATGTCAAATCGAATTTTGTGCTGTGGGTAGCTACAAGCCTTCGTGATGGAAAACGCATACGGGTTGTCGATGATCAAATCGGTAACCCAACGCTTGCCGACGATCTTGCTTATGCCATGCTGAAAGTTGTGGAGTTGAACAAGACCGGAGTTTATCATATATGCGGTCCCGATCTTATCAGCCGTTATGATTTTGCCCTGAAAATTGCCCAGGTGTTCGGGGGAGATGAAAAACTCATCACGCCTATGAAAACGTCAGATTTCCACCAACCGGCACCGAGACCGCTTCGTTCGGGATTTGTGATATTGAAAGCCGTTACAGAATTGGGAATCACCACATCCGGTGTTGTTCAGGGATTACAGCTTATGAAAAGACAAATTCAACTCTATGCGGCATTCGGTCCCCATGAATAAAATGTTTCGCTCTTTGATAAATTATTACATCGTTTTTGTAGTTTTGATACTATCTTCATTAGATGGATGCCGCCCGACAAAAGAGGCAGTAAAGGAAGAGGCTCCCGCACTCGTACCCCTCTTTTCTGTCAAGATCCTCTCTTTGAATCTCAACAGAGGAAAGGATATCGGTTCACTCTCAAGCCTTCGGAAACTTGCAGATATGATTAAAGAGAACGAGATCGATATCGTCGCCTTGCAGGATATTTCGATTCCGATCACGGCGGCGCGGCCCAACTATGTGAAGGAACTTGCACGGCTGACAGACATGCAGCTTGCGCTGGGAACAAACCGGCTGCCGCAGATGGGCGAGCACGGCAATGCGATTCTCAGCCGCCTGCCGATAGTGAAAACCGATAACGTTATGCTGCCGGCATTAAAGAAAAATAACGATCATGGTGTTTTATACGCGGCGATCGATCTCGGGACGATGAAAGTCATACTACTCAACACTCACCTCGATCAGGCGATTGGAGACCGGGACGAGGTTCGCATAGCCGAAGCCTTCAAGAAATTGCAGCAGCAGTTCCACGATTATCGACTTTTCATCTGTGCGACCTTTTACGATGAGCAGAACAGTCCGTTACTAAAAACACTCTTAGCTTCGTACACCGATGCAGTCAATTCGAATACTTCTCCATCGGCCGATCCGAAGCAGCAGTTTTCGTACATTTTCTATCCGATTAATTCAAAATTTCGGACTGAAGAGCGCTCGACGTTCGATACGGGAATCAGCACTCACCGGGCGATAATCACGAAACTGACATATTTTGATGTCCCACCGGGACACAATTGACACTCCTCTTAATTTCTCGTACATTCAACTTGCGCCTCCGCTATTTTCTACCATTGTCCGCGAAAGGACTTTGTAATGTTCTACGCACACTCCGAAAACGCTCGCGGTGAGAAACATAGTCTGATAGAACACCTCAAGAAAACGGCTGAACTTACACGATCCTTTGCGCCTTCAGAAAAACTTCGGAATCTCTTCTACCTAGCCGGATTGTTGCACGATGTCGGGAAGTTTCAGGATGGATTTCAGAAGTATTTAGCTACAGGGAAACCAAAAACGCCACACGCAGGAATTGGGGCATACAACGCGTATCGAACAGCGAAAAACATATACCCGCTTCAGTTCACCATTCAAGGACATCATGTGGGAATGCCTGATAATGCAGACCGAAAAAGTAATATCGAAGATTACGAAGAGGAAGAAGAGACGGCAAACATCCTGCGTGTAAGGTTTTTGAAAGACTTTCCTGAATTCAAGATTCCAGAGAATGTCCTCCCTCATAAAGATTTTCTTCATGTCGAATGCATAACGCGCTTTGTGTTCAGTGCACTGACCGATGCCGATTGGTTAGACACAGAAAAACATTTTGAACAAGAACGAAGAGAATCACGAGAGAACATACAGCTAAGCCATGATCATTTATGTGAACATTTGATTGAAAAACTCGAAAGAAAATTTGAAGAACTTCCAACCGAGGGCGCGATTAACGAGCTTCGAACAAAAGCAAGAAATGACGCAGCATCAAATGCAAATGAGCACACAGGATTTTATTCACTGCAATTGCCGACCGGTTTGGGAAAAACATTGACCTCAATGTATTGGGCATTGTTACACGCACAACAGAACAACTTGAAACGAATCATTATTGTTCTCCCCTACATCAACATTATTGACCAGACAGCGAAAATCTTGAAAGATGTCTTTGGAGAAGAAATCGTTCTGGAACATCATTCAGGTGTTATTGATGAAGATAGAGAACAGGATAAGTATGATGAAACAGCGACTGGAGAAGGCAGAGAACTTGCAAAGCGTTTAGCATGTGAGAATTGGGATGCTCCGATTATCGTTACAACCTCTGTGCAATTCTTTGAGTCGCTATTCAGTAACAGACCATTTAAGTGCAGAAAGAACCATAACATTGCGGAATCGGTAGTAATCTTTGATGAAATTCAAACATTGCCCAAAGAATATGCTGAACCGATTATCATAATGCTCAAGAATATTGTCGCGTTGGTGCGAACCTCGTTTCTCTTTTGTACTGCCACGCAACCCGCATTTATAAAACGTGAAGGATTTGATGGGGTTGAGAGCATTCGCCCATTGATAGCTCGGTCGGAAGAATATTTTGATGCGACACAAAGAGTGAATTATGTACTGTTGAATGGACTTGAAGAAGTGCCTCTTCACGTTGTTGTAGGTAAGCTTACACACGAAAAGGATTCATTTCTAATAATTGCCAACACCAAGAGCATAGCACGAGAGTTGTACGAACAGGTTAAGCAATTCAATGGATATGAGCATTTTTACCATATCTCTACGACAATGTGCCCGCATCATCGAAAGAAGACCATCGATGCAATTATCGAAGACTTGAAAAACGAAAAACGTATTGCTGTTATTTCAACTCAGTTAGTAGAAGCCGGTGTGGACTTCGATTTTCCGTGCGTCTATCGCGCCATTGGACCGATGGATTCTGTTATTCAAGCTGCGGGCAGGTGTAACCGAAACGGAAAGCTTGCAAAAGGCAAGGTTGTTCTGTTCAATTTAGAAAAACATAAAATGCCGGATAAAACCTATGAGGCATGTGCAGGTTTTGCGGCAAGCATTATAAAAGAGAATGCCAATGTACTTCACAATGCTCAATCATTCGAGGAATATTACAAACAAGTTATAACGCTCTTTGTGAACGCCGATAAATACAAGATTACCGAGAAAAGAAAGGGATTTAATTTTAAAGAGGTCTGCGGGAGCTTTAAGTTTATAAACGAACCGACAACCTCGCTTGTAATTGAAAAGTATCAGGAGGGACTTCCATTATTAGAGGAAGTTAAACAGTTAGTCAATGCAGAAAAGCTTGTGAAGAGAAACCTGATCAGACGTGAACATTACAGAAGACTTCAGCAATTCAGCGTGCAGGTTTATCCGGATTTCCTGAAAAAGCATAGCGGCCAGATTGTACAGTTGAACGATTCCATTAAAATTTATGTGGGTAATTACGATAAAGATTTTGGTCTGTCGCCAAAAGAGGTTGAAACAGTGTTTTAATCATTGCTTTGTCACCCTGAACTCGTTTCAGCATGACTGATAACACCAAAAATAAGATTATATAAAGATTAAAAAATAAAAAGGAGGAAACATGAATAACAACAATGTTCGGGTAAAGGTGTGGGGCGAATTTGCCTGCTTCACACGCCCCGACCTAAAGGTAGAACGAATGACATATCCGTGTATGACCCCTTCAGCGGCGCGGGGCGTTTTGGATTGTATTCTCTGGAAGCCAGAGTTCATCTGGCACGTTCAGAAAATACTCGTTCTCAATCCGTTGAAATTTCATTCAGTGAAACGAAATGAGATCAATAAGAAACAGGGGAAAACTCCAATCATCATAGAAGTGGACCGAGCTCAACGTAACAGCATTATCCTGAAAGATGTCGCGTACATCATTGAAGCCTCGGTTTATCAGAAAGAGCCGGATGCAAAGAATCTGCCAAAGAAATATGTCGAGATGTTCAATAGAAGGGTGCGCAAAGGGCAATGCTGGCGAAGACCCTTTTTGGGAACGCGCGAGTTTGCGGCGGAGTTTGCTCTTCCAGATGGAAGTGAAAAGCCAATTCAAGGACCAATTCCTATTGGCAGTCTCTTCCTTGATATGTGGTATGATCAAAATGGAATACCTTCACCAAGGTTTATGTACGAGGTAGTTGTTGAGCATGGCATATTAGACTGCAGCAAAGAATACAAACAAATCCTCACGAGCAAACACCAACAAGGCTTGATAGCAGCATATCCGAGGCAATTGATTCATGAATTCAACCTTGCCGAAGAAGTCACGGCAAAGGAGGATATATGATACAAGAACTGGTTGAGCTTGCAGGTAAAATCAAAAAGATCCAATCAAACGTAGGAACAACACACGATGCTTTTGGCATCGTTCAGACAAGCATAGATTGTGTGATTGATCGGAAGGGAAATTTCAAACAATTCATAGTCCATGAAAAGCAGCCAACAATAGCCGAAAGACTTACTTCCAAGAAAGGCAGCGCGCGACTGCTTGTTGATAAGTCGGAAGAAGTATTGGAATTTGTAAACGAAAAGGAAAAAAACTGGGAAAAATTAGAAAAACAACGCAAGCAAGCCCCTTACAAACACAAGCTCTTTCTTGAGAAATTAAAAGAATACGAAGGCATCAAAGGCCTGTCTCCGGTGTTCTTGTTTTTCGATAAGAATCGCAAAAATGGATTAAGAAGAGCACAAAAGGAATTTAAGGCAATCGATGAAAAGGAACGACAAGGGAATATTGCATTCCTATTATCTCGTGAAAGCAAGCGGATTCATGAACAACAAGCAATTATCGATGCAGTGATTGAACATCATGCTGCTTTTTTAGCGAAAGAAAAAAATAACCGATTTGAACGATGTTCAATTTGTGGTTCTTCATCTCATCCCATTGCAGATATTCCTCATGGAATGATAGCAGGCAGATGGGTCCCCGCTGGACAAAAAAACGGTTGTGCCTTAGTTTCCTACAATTTCCCTGCAAGCGAATCATATGGCTTCAAAGGAAATCAAAATTCTTCTATTTGTACAAAATGTGCTAAAGCGTACGTAGAAGCTTTAAATTGGCTTTTAGCACCTTACTCATGGATCCAAAATGAAAATAAAGGCAAACCAAGACCTGTATTTAAAAACAGAAAAGATATTTCCAACGATACTGCTGTCGTCTATTGGTTAAAGAAAAAACTTAATGTTGAAGATATTTCTCAGCTTGACGAACCGGATGAAGAAAAGATCAGAAAGATGATCGATTCTATATATGAAGGTCGCGTCAAAGCAACAAGACATATCATTACCGATATGTTCTATGCAATAACCTTGAGCGGTGCGGCGGCCAGAATCGCTATTCGCGACTGGATAGAAACCAGTGTGGAAAACCTTCGTGTCAATATTGCCCATTGGTTCCGTGATATTGAAATCTACGAATACAATAGCGATGAAAAGAAGCTCATACATAAATATCCCCGCTTTTGGGAAATGGTAAGAGCAACGAAGAGTAAGAGTGGAAAAGATGTCGAATATGGAAGAATCGGAACAGCATTGTGGAAATCAGCGGTATTGGGAACTGACCCCCCGCTTTGGATATTGAGTGCAGTTTTTAATCGCATACGAGCAGAACAAGGGAATGTAACTTCTACCCGCATTGCACTTTTAAAGTTTTGCCTGAATCGAAAAACAAATAACAAAGGAGGAAAAATATATATGGCTACGCTAGACGAATCAAACAAAAATATTGCTTACACATGCGGGCGGCTATTTGCCGTCTTGGAATCCATCCAATACCATGCGTCGGGTGGTAATCTCAACGCAGGCATCAGGGAACGTTTCTTCTCGTTTGCCTCTGCAATGCCGGCAACGGCGTTCGGAAGATTAATGAAACTCTCGCAGCATCATTTGTCGAAAATAAGAGGTGATAAACCCGGACTTGCGGTGAACCTAGACAAGAAACTGCAAGAACTCATCGGCAAAATAGAAGGGTTCCGTTTCCCTGCAGTGTTTTCATTAGAAGACCAAGCAAGCTTTGCCATTGGTTATTATCATCAACGACAAAACGATTTTATAAACAAATCTGATAAGGAGAAATAATCATGTCTAATGCAATAAAAACCCGGTACGATTTTGTCTTTTTATTTGATGTTAAAGATGGAAACCCCAACGGCGATCCCGATCAGGATAATCTTCCCCGCGTTGATGCAGAGAATCAGGAGGGACTTGTGACAGATGTTTGTATAAAAAGAAAAGTGCGTAATTATGTTGAATTAAAATACCCTGATGAATCAAAGAAAAATACCGGGCATGCAATTTTTATCCGACAAGGGAATGTACTTGGTGAAATTATAGACAGCGCAAAAGGAAAAGAACCAAAAGACAGAAAAGGAACTCTCTGTGCAGAGTACTGGGACATTCGGGCTTTTGGTGGAGTACTTTCTGTCGGAGAAAAAGGTGCAGGAACAGTGAAAGGACCAATCCAGTTTACTTTCTCACGCTCAGAAGATCGAATCTATCAAGCTGAGCATACAATAACTCGTTGTGCAGTAACAACACCGGAAGAAGCAAAAAAACAGGAAGGTCGAGAATATGCTTCTACAATGGGACGCAAATCTACTGTTCCCTATGCTCTCTATCGCATGCACGGATTTATCTCTGCTGTTGATGCATCTAAAACAGAATTTTCGGAAGACGATCTAAAACTACTTTGGGAAGCACTACTTAACGCTTTTGAACACGACCGTTCTGCAGCGCGTGGAGAAATGAATCCACGGAAACTTATTGTATTTAAGCATGAAAGTCACATTGGCAATGCACGAGCAGGAGAATTATTTGAACGTATAAAAGTTGAAAAGAAAAAGGACGTAGAGCTTCCACGTGCATGGAGTGATTATACGGTCACTATTCAGCGTGAAAATTTACCAAAAGGAATTTCGTTAGAGGAGAAACTCTAATCTGAATGTTCTCCGAAGATGAATTTATTCAAATAAGCGGGCTTCAGCACTACGTTTATTGCCCACGGCAATGGGCTTTGATCCACATCGAGGATGTATGGACGGACAATGTATTCACTGTTCGCGGCGAAATCCTTCATGAGAAGGTAGATACCGATACGTACGAAACGCGGGGAACAAAAAAGACGGTGCGTGGTTTGAGAATCCACTCGACACGGCTTGGAATCGTAGGGCGCGCGGATGTTATAGAATTCAAAGATACAAAAAACGGACAGGAAGAAATAATGCCCGTTGAATTCAAATCAGGTGAGCCAAAAGAAGATATAAGCGACAAAGTGCAATTATGTGCCCAGGCGCTCTGTCTGGAAGAAATGATGAATGTTACTATCCGGCACGGCGCATTCTTTTACGGCCGTATCCGACGGCGTTTTCAGGTAGAACTCGAAAGTGAATTACGAAAACAAACCGAGGAAATAATTTCAAAGATCCACGAAATGGCGACAACCAGACGAACTCCGCCGGCAGAGTACTCGGCCAAATGCCGTAATTGTTCGCTCGAATCTATTTGTGTCCCAAAAGCAATGAACGAATCGAAGCTCAAAAAATATATCGGAGGATTGTATTCACAATGAAAAAGCATTTGAATACGTTATACATAACATCTGATGATGCCTATATCAGCAAAGAGCGCGAGACGTTCGTCGTCGAAGTGAATAATGAAAAAGTATTTCAGGCGCCGATCCATTCTATCGAAAACATTGTCTGCTTCGGATTCAAACCGCTCACTCCGGCATTGATGGCATTTTGCGCTGAGAATGGTGTCGGAATCAGTTATCTTTCCGAAACCGGAAAATTCCTTGCGCGAGTGTACGGTGCGCAGCAGGGGAATGTGCTTCTGCGTAAAGCACAATACGCAATTGCAGACAGCGAACCGGAGTCACTCTCTATTGCCCGGCCGATCGTCGCAGCAAAGGTGACGAATTATCGGAGTCTATTGCTCCGCCACCAACGTAATCATCCTGATGATTGTCCTGATAATGTTGTTTCCGTAGCAACAGCGATGGGAAACCGTTTGGCGGAAATCCAAAAATCTGCATCGCTCGATGAGCTTCGGGGCCATGAGGGTGAATGCGCAGCCATGTACTTCGGTGTGCTCTCTTTATTGATCACGGCCCAGCAGGAAGACTTTACATTCACACTGCGTACAAAACGTCCACCGCTCGATCCGGCCAACGCGCTTCTCTCTTTTTTATACGCAATCCTAGCAAACGACGTAAGGTCGGCACTTGAGACAACCGGACTCGATCCTCAGGTCGGTTTTCTTCATCAGATAAGGCCGGGGCGGCCAAGTCTGTCGCTTGACATTATGGAAGAATTTCGCGCTTATCTCGGCGATCGAATTATGCTTAATCTTATTAACCTTAAGCAGGTAACAAAAAAAGATTTCGAAATAAGAGAATCGGGCGAAGTACGGATGTCTGATGATGCCCGAAAAACAGTCATAATGGCATATCAGAAACGGAAGCAGGAAGAGATTACGCATCCGTTCCTCGGGGAAAAAATGACGATTGGTTTATTACCGCATATTCAGGCACAATTACTTGCACGGTATATCCGAGGAGATATTTCAGATTATCCACCATTTTATATTAAGTGAGATTACTATGATGATTCTTGTAAGCTACGACGTTTCGACAACAACAGATATAGGCATTAAACGGCTTCGAAAGATAGCGAAAATATGTGTTGATTTCGGATTGCGTGTTCAAAATTCAGTTTTTGAATGCAATATAGACCCGGCTCGATGGGAAATATTAAAAGATAAGTTACTATCGACATATGATTCCGACAATGACAGCTTAAGATTTTATTTTCTAGGTTCAAATTGGAAAAGGCGTGTAGAGCATCATGGAAATACAGCGTTAACAGATATTGAAGAGCCAATTATTATCTGACGCTAATCGAAGCGCACATTAAATCACTGTGAGGTTAGCAGTACAAAAACAAACGATAAAATTGCAAAATCAATAATAATTGGAAATATAATGAAAGAACTAAGGGGTATAAGCATACTATGGTGAATTCAGGTCTATTTTTTCTATTGATTTGATAGTTACCGTCGCGCCCCGCGCGGGCGCGTGGATTGAAACCCTTTATTGGCGTATATCCTGCGGGGCCGGGAATGTCGCGCCCCGCGCGGGCGCGTGGATTGAAACGGTAATGTTGGCCCCGGCCATGAAAGAGTAAGTAGTCGCGCCCCGCGCGGGCGCGTGGATTGAAACAAATGATCCTCTCCAGTCGTTTCCAATGTAGAAGTCGCGCCCCGCGCGGGCGCGTGGATTGAAACTAATAACCTTAAACGAGGGGAATGGAAGTACATAGTCGCGCCCCGCGCGGGCGCGTGGATTGAAACTTACAAAGATATTCAAACGGTTCTTTTTCTACTTGTCGCGCCCCGCGCGGGCGCGTGGATTGAAACCCGATCCAGTAACATCAAGAGCTATGGTATGAAGTCGCGCCCCGCGCGGGCGCGTGGATTGAAACTTCGAGAACGCCGTAAACATAACCTGTTGCATTTGTCGCGCCCCGCGCGGGCGCGTGGATTGAAACTCTTTGTCTTGCTCAATTATCAACACCGGTGACGAGTCGCGCCCCGCGCGGGCGCGTGGATTGAAACTGTTTCAGGTACGCCAACTACGCACGATTTGAAGTCGCGCCCCGCGCGGGCGCGTGGATTGAAACGGATTTTGCAATGCCGACCGATGGAGTCTATGTCGTCGCGCCCCGCGCGGGCGCGTGGATTGAAACTATTACTCCGGGTTCAACAGGACTTGATCTTGTTGTCGCGCCCCGCGCGGGCGCGTGGATTGAAACCCATATCAAGACAACATAGCTATTAAAGCAGCATGTCGCGCCCCGCGCGGGCGCGTGGATTGAAACATTTTTAAGGAGATGATATGGAAACTATGGAGCAGTCGCGCCCCGCGCGGGCGCGTGGATTGAAACATTATCATTCACACCCCATCCCATGCAAAATGAATGTCGCGCCCCGCGCGGGCGCGTGGATTGAAACCGATATAATTCGGCTTCATGTGCATTAATCCCTTGTCGCGCCCCGCGCGGGCGCGTGGATTGAAACTGCGATTGCCTGAATACTTTGTCGGAATTCCGCACGTCGCGCCCCGCGCGGGCGCGTGGATTGAAACAAGATACTGCGTTTCAACGAGTCCCATTATCGCACGTCGCGCCCCGCGCGGGCGCGTGGATTGAAACAGGTCACCACCTTCCAATTGAATATCCTGCCGAGCGTCGCGCCCCGCGCGGGCGCGTGGATTGAAACGCCACGTCGCGGTACGACTTGCCTTGGATGAGTGTCGCGCCCCGCGCGGGCGCGTGGATTGAAACCCGTTGACCTTGTTTTTAAACACCATGAGGCCGTGTCGCGCCCCGCGCGGGCGCGTGGATTGAAACAAAAAGCAGGACGATGTCCTGTTCTACCTACAGAAGTCGCGCCCCGCGCGGGCGCGTGGATTGAAACTGCTTTATCCGGATCGGCTTGAATCCTGGCAACGGTCGCGCCCCGCGCGGGCGCGTGGATTGAAACACTTAAAAGCGGTTATCAGAATGTTGCTGTGGGTGTCGCGCCCCGCGCGGGCGCGTGGATTGAAACATTACTTTACCGTCACGATGTTCCATAACACCCGGTCGCGCCCCGCGCGGGCGCGTGGATTGAAACGCTATTTTGTAAGTGCAATAAATTACAAATGGGGCGTCGCGCCCCGCGCGGGCGCGTGGATTGAAACCTCAGATTTAGTAGATTTTTTCCGATTGCATGGGTCGCGCCCCGCGCGGGCGCGTGGATTGAAACGATTTTGTTGATGCACTCGTGACCATCGGGTTCGGTCGCGCTTCCACAGTCATACAGGTGAAAAAATCGTAAACCTAAATGTCGGGACTATCCACAAGACAAAGGAAAAACATTTTAAATAACTCAATATTCAAACCCACGGATTCATCCATGTGTCAAACAATCCGGTCCCCGATATAGGAGACGTCATGATGGTTTCTGCAAGTTATACCAAAACGTTGGAGACGGTTCGTTTCGCCATCGTTTTATTTTAAAACCCATAACTAAAGCTATTGGTTCTCCTGCTGGTTATATAATCTTCAGCCTCATCATTGCACCTGTCTTTTAATCAATTAATTTTGTATCTTTTTTATTATATTCTTGGGAAAAAACCATGCTCGATCTGAAATTCATCCGCGAACATCCTGACATAGTCAAAGCCGGAATTAAGGCGAAGGGCGAAACCGATTATGTCGACGATATCCTTTCAATCGACGAAAAGCGGCGATCGGTCATAGGCACGGTCGAATCAATGAAATCGAAGAAAAATACCGTATCCGAAGAAATCGGCAAATTGAAACGGGCGGGTAAGGATACTTCGAACCACATAGTTGAGATGGAACTGTTGAAAAATCAGATCAGACAGCTGGACGACGATCTTAAAATCCTGGAATCACAGCTTCACACCCTTCTTCTACAGGTCCCGAACGTACCACATCCGTCTGTCCCCATCGGCACAACTCCAGCCGACAATCAGATTGTTGCAACCTGGGGTGAGCCTCCGGCTGTGGACTTCGAGATGAAACCACATTGGGAAATCGTGGAACATCTCGGTATCATCGATTTTACACGCGGAGCGAAGGTTGCAGGAGCGGGATTCCCGTTCTATGTCGGGAAAGGCGCACAGCTCGAGCGCGCTCTAATTAATTTCTTCCTTGATCAGGCCGCCGGACGGGGCTATCGTGAAATCTGGGCGCCTGCTCTGGTTAACGAAAACAGTGCCCTGGGGACAGGACAGCTTCCGGACAAAGAAGACTTGATGTACAATATCGAACGCGATCAGCTGTATCTCATCCCAACTGCCGAAGTACCGGTGACAAATTTCTACAGAGACGAGACACTGACCGAAAAACAGTTACCAATCCGCTACTGTGCATATACACCCTGTTTCCGCCGCGAAGCCGGATCATACGGAAAGGATGTCCGGGGTCTTAACCGATTACACCAGTTCGATAAAGTTGAGCTCGTAAAATTTGTGGTCCCGCAAAAATCATATGATGAACTCGAAAGTCTCCGGCAGGATGCGGAACAACTCCTGCAGCTTCTGGGGCTCCACTACCATACGCTCCTCATGTGTACGGCCGATATAGGATTTACCCAGACCAAGAAATACGATCTTGAAGTATGGGCACCCGGTCAGAAAAAATGGCTTGAAGTCTCGTCCTGCAGCAATTATGAGGCCTTCCAGGCCCGCCGAATAAATGTCCGTTTTAAGCCCGAGAACGGATCGAAACCGGAATTTGTTCATACATTGAACGGTTCTGGACTTGCCTTGCCGCGTGTCATGGCCTCGTTACTCGAGCATTACCAGACTCCTGAGGGAAAGGTTATCGTACCGAAAGTTCTGCACCGTTATACCGGGTTTGAAATAATTGGATAGAAGGCCTTTTTTCGGTTCACATGAAATCGTTACTGCGTCTTAAGCCGTATCTCCTCAAATACAAACGAACTCTCCTCGCCGGGTTCATCGCTGTTCTTATCAGCAATGTGTTCTCGGTATTCCAGCCGATACTTCAAGGACATGCGATCGATGCGTTGAAGCAAGGTATTGAAACGCACTCCGTCGACATGGTCCTGCTTCTCGGCTACGCCGGGTTGATTCTCGGCTTTGCTCTCTGTGCAGGGTTTTTCATGTATCTGACACGACAGACAATCATCGTCACTTCTTGGAAAATTCAATACGACCTGCGCAACGATTTTCTCCGGCACATCCAGCGCCTTGATCTCCATTATTTTCAGAATACCCCGACCGGCGACCTGATGGCACATGCAACGAATGACATCGGTGCAGTCAGGAACGTCGTTGGACCGGGCATCATGTATCCTCTCGATACATTAATGACATTCGCCATGGTGCTTGTCGTTATTCTATCTCTCGATTGGAAACTCACTCTCATAGCGCTAACCCCACTCCCACTGGTATCATATGCAGTGTACAAGTTGGGGAAATCGGTTCATCAGAGGTTCGAAGAAAGGCAGGTGCAATATTCGGCCCTTACAACGCGCGCACAGGAAAATCTATCCGGTATCCGGGTCGTGAAAGCGTACGTGCGCGAGGCGTACGAGACAGATCTTTTTCACACCATGAGCTGGTCGTATCTGAAGAAAAATATGGAACTCGCAAAAGTACAATCGCTGATGTGGCCGTTGATGTTTCTTCTCATCGGCTTTTCTCTACTCCTCACGCTGTACTTCGGGGGCATGAGAGTGATTAAAGGTGAATTCAGCATCGGGACGCTCTGGGCATTCCTCGGATATCTTACACAACTGATCTGGCCCATGATCGCATTCGGATGGGTGACGAACATGCTGCAGCAAGGTGCCGCGTCGATGACCCGGTTAATAAAAATTTTCGATACAGAACCTGCAATCAAGGATACACCGGAAACCGATACGACAATACGTACAATCGAGGGATCCATCGAGTTTCGTAATGTAAGCTTCCGGCATTCCACCGGTACAGAACCGACACTGAAAAATATCAACCTTACGATTCCAAAAGGAATGTCGCTGGCAATTATCGGAACCACAGGCTCCGGAAAAACGACTCTGGTGAATATGATTCCGCGGCAGTACGACGTTACCGCAGGCGAAGTTCTTATTGATGGAAAAAACATCAAAACGATTCCTCTCGACGTGCTTCGCTCGCATATAGGTTATGTCCAGCAGGAAACATTCCTGTTTTCCGAGAGCATTGCCGACAACATCGGCTACGGCGTCGAGCTGGCAGGTCCGGCGGCAATCGAGGCGGTATCCGAAACCGCACAACTAAAGAAGGATATAAGCACATTCCCTCATACTTACGAGACGATGATCGGCGAACGGGGCATTACGTTATCGGGCGGACAAAAACAGCGGGTAAGTATTGCCCGAGCACTGATACGTGATCCTGCCATTCTCATCCTTGATGACGCATTATCGTCGGTCGATACCTATACCGAAGAGGAAATTCTTCACGGGCTAAAAAAAGTGATGGAGAATCGGACCAGTATTTTTATCAGTCATCGCATTTCGACGGTAAAAAATGCCGATTTCATCATCGTGATGGATGACGGGGAGATCGTCGAGCGCGGCACGCACGACGAGCTGGTGGAACTTGGCGGAATTTACGCCGACCTGCATTATAAGCAATTACTTGAAGAAGAACTCGATCATTTAGACTGAAAATGGCAACCATCGGAATTCATGAGGAAGAAATCCTCGGAAAAGCATACGATAGTCGACTCATGAAGCGGCTTTTAGAGTATCTGAAGCCGTATCGGTGGCATGTAGGATTGGGGATTCTTCTAAGTATTGCCATCGCCGCATTGGAGGGTGTCCGGCCGTACTTCACAAAACTGGCTGTCGATACGAATATAGCGCAGCATGATATATCGGGACTTCTGATTACCATCCTGTTGCTTTTTGCCGTAATTGTCGTTCGCGGTGTGATTCAGTACTGCAACGCCTATCTTACCCAATGGATCGGACAGCGTACAATCTTCGATATCCGAATGCAGGTATTCCGGCACGTTCAGGGACTTTCACTGAAGTTCTTCGATAGGAATCCCATTGGCAGACTGGTCACACGCCTCACCAACGATGTAGAGGTATTAAATGAAATGTTTTCATCAGGAATCGTGATGGTATTCAGCGACGTTTTCACGATCTTCTGGATTCTCTACTTCATGTTTTCAATGAGCTGGCAGCTTTCAATTGTCACACTCGCCGTACTACCGTTGTTATTCTGGGCGACGGCTCTCTTCAGGCGAAAAGTGCGGGATGTGTATCGTCTCCAGCGTATCCTTGTGGCACGGCTTAATACATTCCTTCAGGAACACATAAGCGGCATGATGGTCGTCCAGATATTTAATCGCGAACGGCGGTCGTATTCGAAATTCGATTCAATCAACGCAGAGCACAGAGATGCAAACATCAAGTCGGTACTCTATTATGCAATGTTTTATCCGGGGATCGATTTGATTCAGGCGATTGCTTTCGGTCTTATAATCTGGTATGCCGGCGGTCATGCACTTCAGGGTAAAGTATCGCTGGGCATCGTTATGGCATTTTTCCAGTACACTGAAATGTTTTTCCGCCCTATTCGCGATCTCTCGGAAAAGTACAACATTTTACAGAATGCCATGGCATCATCCGAACGATTATTCAAGCTTCTGGATGATAAATCAAGAATCCCGGAATCATCATCCACCGTCCCTCTGCTGAACGTGAAGGGTAAGGTCGAATTCCGGAATGTCTGGTTCGCTTATAACGATGAAGAGTGGGTGTTGAAAAATATTTCATTCACCATCGAACCGGGGCAGACGGTCGCCCTCGTCGGCCACACCGGGGCAGGAAAAACATCAATCATTAATCTTTTAGGACGCTCTTACGACATCAACAAGGGAGAAATCCTGATTGACGACATCGATATTCGCAAATTAAGCATCAGCGAACTGCGGCGAAAGATTTCGGTGGTACTTCAGGACGTATTCCTGTTTTCCGGCGATATTGCAACGAACATCTCTCTGGGGAATCCTGCAATCACACACGAGAAAATATGCGAAGCCGCGGCGCTTGTCGGTGCAGACAGGTTTATCGACAGGTTACCGGGCGAATATCGGGCGGAAGTGAAGGAACGTGGTGCAACGCTATCGGTCGGGCAAAAGCAATTACTTTCATTTGCCCGTGCGTTGGCGTTCGCTCCAGCAATTCTTATTCTTGATGAAGCGACATCGAGCGTCGATACAGACACCGAAACTCTTATTCAAAACGCCACAAAACAATTATTACAGGGAAGAACTTCAATTGTCATAGCCCACCGGCTCTCGACAATCCAGAACGCCGACAATATCATCGTCCTTCATAAAGGGGAAATTCGTGAGATGGGGACCCACCAGGAACTTCTCGCACACGGCGGAATCTACTACAAATTATACCAGCTTCAGTATAAAGACCAGGAAATTCGGCAGAGAACGCGAAAGCAATAATCCGACTTTTTTATCACAACTCTTGCAGTTATCTACTGTCGATATCCATAAAAAACAAAAAGGCCATTGCTCCACGCGTCTGGTGGAGATGGCCTTTGAGTTTTCAACCTTTGTTTCGCGATTGACCGATTTACTTTAATCTTGCCAGTTCTTCCTTCGCTCTGGCAACATATTCGCTTGTGGGGAATTTATCGATCAACGTTTGATATGCTTCTTTTGCTTTTGCTGTATCTTTCTTTCTCAGATAAACGTGTGCAAGCATATATTGTGCATCATCACGTTTGTCCGAGCCTTTTGTTGCAATCACTTCTTCGAACGTTCTGATAGCTTCATCATACCGTTTCAGACCATTCAGGCATTCACCGGTCCAATATTCTGCTGCCGATTTTACTTTTCCTGAAGCAGCTTCTTTTACACTCATGAATGCATTCAGCGCCTCTTCGTATTTTCGAGCCTTATACTTTGCCATGGCATCGTTGTATGCAGCGGACACATCGCTTACCGGTGCCATTACTGGGGCTGCTGCTGGTGTAGATGTGGATTTTGATTTATCCGTTTCTTCTTGAATCTTTCGCTCAAGCTCGACAACCCGTGCATTCAAGCTCCGGTTATTCTGTTCCGCATCGGAAAGTTGCGCGTGTAAACTATTGATAACAGAGCGAAGTGAATCCACCTCTCTTAGGTGACGCTGTGAGTCTTGCTGTTGTGCGAGTTCTTCTTCGCCCGTTGCTTCGGAGCCCGCACAGCCGCCTATCACAAGCATCCCGCCCAAGAGGATGGTCGTCCCTACAAATATTCCCATCGTGCGAACCCATAGCTGAAGTCGGCTGTCTTTCATTGGGTTAATCCTTTCCTCTAAAGTGACAGATTGAACACTCAGTGTTAATGTAGCAATGCCACAAGAAAAAGTCAAGTAAGAACTAATGTTTTTCTCTTGTTATTCAATACAGGAGTTGATATATTTCATTGTAATGTTGACTGGTAATCATAAAAATACCGGATGCTCTGTGGGAGAGTTCTTTTTACTGTTCCTTGGGGTACTCTTCCTTGGAGGTTGCACAAACCTACGGCAGACACTCGATTCTTCAGGGAAACGATCGTCTGAAATATCAAAAGAGCAGCAAAATCAAGCTACAATTCGAGTTATCGACGGAGCATTATACGACGTAAAGGAAGATCGGGCACGGGCAATACTGGAGTATGAAGAGGCTCTACAGTACGACAGTGCTGCGGGAATCTATCTGGCTATCTCGAAAGATTACTCCCTTCTTGGGAAGCATACCCTTGCTATTCGTCATGCCAGAGAAGCACTCCGCCTCGATCCGGAAAATACTGATTATCGTCAGAACCTGGCTGATATCTATCTGGCAGCCCGGGACCTTGAATCGGCACTAAAGGAATATGAAGCGATCGTTCAGCGCGATTCAACTTCAATAAGAGTACTGTACACCATCGGCCGCATCCATCAACAACAGCAGCAATACGCGAAGGCTCTTGAGATCTATAAGACTATTCGAGATCGATTCGGACCAAGCTGGCAGACTCTTTTTCAGATGGCAACGGTTTATGAATGGCTGAAGCAACTTGACAGCGCGGCAACGATGTATCAAGAAATGTTGGTGCTCGATCCCAATAACTCTGAATTAAAAAAACGTCTGGCCGGAACATATTTAAGAGCAAATAAACCAGACACAGCACTTGTGTTTCTCAATGAGCTGCACCGGCAGGATTCGTCCGATGTCGAAATCAATGTCACGCGGGGAAGCGTATATATCCAGAAGAAAGAATGGGAAACAGCATTCTCAATTTTTCTACCGATTGTCATGCGCGATTCAATCACGGTCGAAGCGGCGTTAGGTCTTGGTGTGGAATTCTTGCGGGCCGGTCCCGATACATCAGGTGCTCTTCATTATGCCAGAATTCTTGGCGAGCATATCCGCGATCGCTTTCCCCGACAATGGCAATCGTATGTTTTTCTCGGAGATGTCGAAGTGACATCACGGCATGATTCACTTGCGGCTGAGTACTACGAGAAAGCGATCAGCCTCAATGACAGGATTGTGGATCCTTATATCCAACTTGGACTTCTTTACTTTCAGCAGAATAAACTCGATCCTGCAATCAGTGTGCTTGAGCGGGGGCGCATTCTTTTCCCAGATGAATTTCGGATACTTTTTTATCTTGGTCTCGGCTACACTCAGAGCGGGAAGAATTATCAAGCACTTCCTCTTCTTGAACGTGCCGTACGGATGGATTCAAAAAATGTCGATGCACTCGGAGCACTCGCTCAGAATCTCGATGCATTGAAGCGTTTTACTGAATCCGACAGCATTTATGATCGTGCACTTTCACTTGATCCGAAAAATCATCTTCTTCTCAATAACTATAGTTACAGCCTTGCTGAACGTGAAACGCGGCTCGATGATGCACTGAAAATGTCGGCCATCGCTGTCGAGAAGGATTCAACAAACAGCGCCTACATGGATACTCTTGGTTGGATTTTTTTTAAGATGAAACAATACGCCAATGCACTCCGCCTGATCCAGCGAGCTGTCGATCTGCGGCAACAGACCGGCGGCAACGATGCAGTTCTCCTTGAACACCTCGGAGATGTTTTTCAGGCACTGGGTGAAAAAGAAAAGGCAGTGGAGGCCTGGGAAAAAGCTCTCGAGACGAATCAGACAAATCAAGGGCTTCGGGATAAAATTCAACGCTATCAACAATGACATTCAGACGCCTTATATTCCTTGCTGTATGGTGCGGCCTTCTCTGGACCGGCTGTGCCCCAACTGCCAGTCGCCGCACACTATCTGTGAAGGATATGGATGTCCGGACACTACTCTTGAACGTCGCGCAACATCAGCGTACATTCAGGTCAATCGAAGCCGAGGGTTCGGTTGCCGTTGAAACACCGACATTTTCGAATTCAGGAAGCATCGAACTCCACGTAAAAAAACCCGACTCGATGTACGTGAAAATTGAAGGTCCATTCGGTATCGATGTGGCCGATATGTTATTGACACAAGAGACATTTCTTATATACAATAGTTTACAAAATCAACTCATACACGGTACGACGTCGCGGCACGCGATCGGCTTGCTACTCAATCTCGATATCGATTTTTCCGATATTCTCAACCTGTGCGGCGGTGTCGTTCCTATTGAACATGAACCTGCTGTTCCCTCGGAATATTCCACTGATGATGACAATTACATACTCGTGTTCCGCAAGCCGAAGGAGACTTCACGCTACTGGATCAATCCGACCACATTTTCAATTACACGAATCCAGGTACAGAATCCCGAGGGGCAGCTCGTGCGTGAAGTGAAATTCTCGGATTTTCGCTCTCAGAATACGACCTGGCTCCCATTTCAAATGAAGGTAAATGATTATCAAGGTGGCAAGAGCGTCACACTGATGTATACCACCGCACACGTAAATATACAAAACGTGACTTTCCCGTTTACATTCCCTGAGAATGCTGAACAAATTAACTGGCAATAGTATGCGGCATTGCATCGTTCTCATAGTATTCTCGCTTCTTCTCCAGCCGGGTTCGCCGGCTGAATCCGATGATAAAGAAAAGGACATCAAGTCAAAGCAACTTGAATTGGAACAGCTGCAGAAAGAGATTACGCAGTTTGAAGACAAGATCAAAAGCACCGAGCAGCGTGAGCAAAACACCCTTGAGATGCTCGACACTTACGATCGTCAGAGCACGCTCATTAAAAAATTACTCCGCACGCTGCACGCTCAGGAACGAAAACTCCAATACGACATTTCAGAAGTTGAAAATCAAATTTCCCATCTTGAAAAACAGGTATCGTTCCTACAGGACCATTATGCGCGATATGTGATCGGTGCATATAAATACGGGCGGCTTTCCGATCTTGAACTTGTTCTGTCATCGCGTTCATTAAATCAATTTGCAGTCCGTATCGAGTACCTGCAGCGATTCTCCGAACAAAGGAAAAAAGATCTTCAGCGACTTAACACAAAAAAGGAACTCCTGCAGGACAAAATCGCGCTCCTTGCAGAAAAACTTGATGAAGAGCAGCATCTCATTACCGTCAAGAGCACCGAGGAACAAAACCTGACGAGAAAATCCGAGGAGCGGAAGGCGCTCCTTGAGGTAATTCGGAAAGACAGAAAGAATTATCGTCGCGAAATCGAACGGAAATCACGGGCCGCAAAGGAACTCGAAAAATTCATTGCCGATCTGATCGAACAGGATCGAATTCGCCGCGAACATGAGGAAGCCACTCCCCGTGATAAGACTCTTACGACTACTCCGATTGCACCAACCGCTTCGTTCGAGGCGCAGCGGGGAATGCTGCGATGGCCTGTAGCAGTTCATGCGAAAATTGCTTCACGGTTCGGGAATCAGATCCATCCTCAATTGAAAACGATTACTCAAAACACGGGCGTCGATATTTCAGTCCCCAATGGAACGGATGTTCTTTCGGTGGCAGAAGGGGAAATAGCTCTCATATCATGGCTTCCATCCTACGGCAATCTGGTTATCATTAACCACGGGAATGGATACCGGACAGTGTATACCCATCTGGCAGAAATTACGGTGACAACCGGAGATAAAGTTAGCGGAGGGCAGGTAATCGGTACAAGCGGTGACTCGCTGTCCGGTCCGATGCTCCATTTCGAACTCTGGCATGAACGAGAAAAACAAGATCCCGAACACTGGCTGGCACGGCGGTAAAATGACACTTAAACATTTTCTTACCGGCATCCTAATCGCGTTCATTGTGTCGTTAGTTCCGACACTGATCGACGGTCCTTTCAATCAACTTGAACAACAAGCGACAGACCTCAAACTATTAATCCGTGGACAATCGACAATCGACACCAATATAGTCATTCTTTATCTAGACAATAGCGATATAAATGCATTGAAACGCTGGCCGCTTCCACGAAATTATTATGCGTTACTCCTTATGGCGTTACACGATGTGGGGGTAAAAGCCGTTGGTTTCGATTTTAGTTTTTCCGATCCACAACCGGAATATTCTGAAAACGATTCTCTTCTCGTGCGAATGACCCGCACAATGGAGAATATCGTCCAGAGTGTATATTTCGACCGTCTTACGGGGACTGCCGCCGACACGTTGGCACCGCAAACTATTCCTGCTCGATTCGTTTATAAAATTCCCGAACAACATTCATTCAGGTCGGGAGGCCGGATAACATTACCATTCCCGGCATTACTCAACGCCAGCATGAGTATCGGTCATGCTAATCTCGCCGATGAAGCTGTAGTTCGAAATTTCCCGTTGTTCATTGAATACAACGGACAGCTTGTTCCTGCTCTTTCATTTGAGCTTGCCCGGTTATTTCTCGAGGGTACCCGATCGTCTGTTGTCGTTACCGGCTCGTCAGCACTCATCAAATATCCCGGTGATATGAAACGTATTCCAATTCTCGACCAGGGATATGTTCGCCTTAACTATTCCGGAGGTACATCATCCCTCCATACAATTCACTTTGTCGATTTCCTTCAGGCATACGGTGAACGAAGTTCCCAACCCCAACCTGTACTTCTGACATCATTGAAGGGGAAGATTATTCTTATAGGTGTAATTGCAGAGGGGCGAAGCTCTTTTGTTGCAACACCCTATGCAGCAAAATTCCCTGCAGTCGGTGTTCATGCGACAGCAATACACAATATTCTTCACTCGAATTTTCTTGTCAGTCCTTCATGGTGGGTATGCCTGGCAATCTCGTTTATACTTGGTCTGGCTGCTTTTGTGATGATTTTTCGTTTCCGGGAATTTCGAGGGTTATTACTAACCATCGGACTCTTTGCACTGTACTGCCTCCTTGATGTTCTTATATTAATTATCATCGATCTTTCACTTCCGCTTGCGATTCCCGGTATTGTCGTTCTACTTGTCAGTTTCCTTACCGTTGTTTACGAACGAAACATCATGAAAGAGACCGTCACCGAACTTGCCCGTGAAAAAGATGAAATAACCCGGCAACTTCGGTTGAAAGAATCTCGAGTACAGGAGCTTGAAAAAAGGCTTACACTTTCGTCACAACAGAACACCCCGGCAGTAAGTCTGGTCGAAGAGCTCGAACAGCAAAAACGGGACCTTGAAGAATTAAGTTCGCGTGCAGCCGATTTACAGGTATACCAGCCCGAAGAACCTGGAGACGATGGAACACCCGAAGCATTTTGCGGTATCATCTACTCTCCAACAGGCAAGATGGCACCATTGATCGCAATGGTAAGAAAAATTGCCTCCGGCGACGCTAATGTGATGATCTCAGGTGAAAGCGGGACCGGAAAAGAACTGATCGCCCGGGCAATTCATAGCGAAAGCCCGAGGAGAGAAAAACCATTTATTGCAGTTAATTGCGGCGCTCTCTCCGAAAGCCTGCTTGAAAGCGAACTGTTTGGCCATGAACGAGGCGCTTTTACGGGAGCAGTAAAGGAACGAACTGGAAGATTCGAATTAGCGAACGGCGGAACGATCTTCCTTGACGAAATTGCCGATACGAGCGAGGCGTTTCAGGTCAAACTCCTTCGTGTTGTTCAGGAGGGAGAATTCGAGCGGGTGGGGGGAATAAAAACGCTCAAGGTCGATATACGCATCATCGCCGCAACTAATAAAAATCTCAAACAGGAAATCATGGCAAAGCGATTCAGGGAAGATCTGTATTACAGATTGAATGTGATATCGCTCCACCTCCCACCGCTTCATGAGCGAAAAAGCGACATTCCGCATCTGGCGGCACATTTTCTCAACCGCGAAAATACTTCGATACAATTCTCGGCAAATGCGATGAATGCTCTCGTGAACTATGAGTGGAGAGGAAATATCCGAGAGCTCGAAAGTATCGTGAAACGAGCCGTGATACTGGCACAATCGGAAGACCGAACACTTGTCCGTACCAAAGACCTTCCGCCCGAAATCATAGCGCAATTTTCGGATACGCGTAACATCGAGGAGAAGATTATTACATCACTCCGCGAAAAGAAATTTTCACGAAGTGCAATAACTGATACTGCTTCGGAACTCGGTGGTTTTAACCGCGGTACGATCGCCGAATATTTCCGCGGTTATTGTTTTAAGATATTGAACGAACAGGATTGGGATATCGAAAAAGCGAGCCTTGCCATTGCCGGGACGATGGATGATCAGCTACTCGATAAAGTCAGGAAAAAACTTGATGAATACATGACAAATATCCGATCCTCCGTCGATAAACAACAAACATTCGATGAAAACATGCAGTTACTAAAACCGAAATATAAAAATCTCCCGCTGCGATATCACAGGTATCTGGACGAACTCATTAAAGCACTTTGTGAAGGTCGCGTTAAAGACTCTCAATGATCTCTATTGCACCGCCTGGTAGACTTCTCTACTGCGGGATTATATTATTCCCGCGTTTCATATAGGGAATTCCATCATATCCATCTTGATTGCAATGATTGATTTCATTCATCACCCCTTTTATAACATCTTCATTTATATATAGTTACAATTTTTTCTTTACCAGCCCTTAAAAAATATCGATGGCATGACGTTTGCACATTCTATCATTGAGGTATTGTATACCTTGGGCATGCGTTCATCATCTTGACCGATCAACTTCTGGCAGAGGAGACAGGCAAGAGATGAACGTACGCTTTTAGAAGGATCAGACCGGAATTGATGATAAAAAACAATGTTAACCTGTTTGTTTTAAGGGAAAATTGCTTTTTTTGTCAATTCTTTCTTCAACAGTTCATTTTTTTGTGTTGAGGAAAAGGTAGATTCTGTGCGGTTTTTTTTCTATATTCGTTTATGTTTTCCCGATACCGCACATATTTTATACTACTAACTCTGACCCTTTCTGTTCTTTGGCATGGCTGCAAAGATCCGTTACCGATTGTCTTCACGGCAGATGTAATCAACATTATTGGGCCGCTCACCGATATATCGACTCCACTCAAGGACCCGGTGGCTTTGACAACCGTCGATTCGAGCGGGTGGGAAATCATCTCGAACGACACTTCCTATAACGCGATTGCACTCCTGAGTACGATCCAGTACGACTCGGCAACAACACACCATCAGGTCGTTCTCTCGAAAGTGCTTGTCCAGGATAGGTCTCAGCCGGTGTACAACAGCAGTCAGACTCAACTTGTCGGGTACAAAGGACTCCAACTCTCGCAGATAGAAGGAGACGATGTACCAATGCACATCGAGAAAAGACGGGTTCCTATTGGCCTCGGAGACACTGCGCTCGGTTATCAATACTCAGCAGTAAATATCGATAATGAGGGACCGGACAATTCTCTTCACTATCGGGAAGGGGAGATTTTCAATTGGACTGTTCAACTACAGAACGCGAATCCAGTGAATATCGGTGGTATACCGCCCGGTTTGATCAGGCTGATCCAACCATCGCCTGATTCGGTGGAAATTCTCGATGTGAATAAGGAATGTACAATTCAGTGGCTTGGTTCGAACGAATCAGTCGATCTCGTGATCAGCGATTACTACAACGGAAGTGTCAAGCCGTTAAAACATATCAATTTTCAGCATATCCAATCGAACACGGCAAAAATTGATATCCATGAAATCCCTGTGGGCCAGTGTCTTTTTACATTTTCAACGACGACAGAGGTGACGTCAAATATCAACGGAATTCCGATACTATTGAGATTTGCATCGATCCACAATGTGGTGGTACGAATGAAATGATCCTTACCCGCAAACATACCATCATATGCTGGTTGGTTATTCTCCTAATCATCGCGGGGACAAGAGGGGAATCGACAGCGCAGCAGGTAAGTTCCGCTCGCGGATTATCACTCGGTGCAAAGACAGCCGATATCAATGACCTGCAATCGCTCGATTGGAATCCGGCAGGGCTGTCGCAGATTATCGATTGGGAAGTAACTTCAACAAATTTCGGGAACATCACGACACCGGACAATCGAACATCATTTTCTGGTATTTATTTCCAGAATTTCGGAATTGCGAAGAGGTTTCTCAATACACATTCATTCGGAATACGATATTCCCCGGGAACGATTTTTGAGGCAACAATTCCCAGTACTTATACATATTATCAGACAACGAATCAGGGAAAAGACAGTATCGCAGTCTCGTACCCATACAATAAAAAGGTGCATTACGCTGAACGGTATTCGATAGGGTACAGTTATCTGCTTAAAGGAAATTTTTCGTTAGGAATTGCTGCACGGCTTCTGGAGCAGCGGATCGACGACGCTATCATCAAGGAAGAATATATTCCCGGTACGCAGACAAAGAGTCCCAAAGAACAGCCGTTGGAATACACAAAGAATTCATGGAATGTCGATATCGGCGCTCAATGGCAGGTATCCCCCAGTCTCTGGATCGGAGCCGTCGGAAAAAATGTTTCGTCGTTTGATGTCGGGGAATCATCGACACAGCAAAAGGAAAAAATCAATCAGATTCTTTTCAATGTGCCCCACTTTATTCGTTTCGGCGTCGGATATTACCCGAGACGGAATATTGAGGTGGGAATAGACGCTGATACCCGGGGGGCATTTTCATGCGGGTATGAATGGAATATCGCAGGCGGACTCATCGTGAGGCAGGGTCTGGCTCTTTCCTCGGATGAAGGGGCAGGGATGAGCAGTACATCGATCGGTGTTGGATATTCCTTCAGTTCAGTAACACTGGACATAGGCTATTTACATTACTTTCAACAATTGCTGAGAAACGGAAAAGCCCTCGCCAGCGAATTTATACGATCAGGGATATCGAATATCGAGTATAACCGATTCACACCCGACCGGCTGGCGATTTCGTTGCACGTGAGTTTGGGACAGCTCAGAGTCTCGGCAGCGAAAATCGAATATGTCGATATGAAAACAACGGAAGTGTACCCATCGACATCGATGTCATATGCAGGCAAACCGTTGGGAAAAGCAAGAATACGGAACGTTACAGACAGGCCGATCGCTGCACGGGTAGGATTCTTTATCAACAGGTATATGGATACTCCAACACAATCGGAATCCTATACAATCCCGCCACAATCAGTGGCAGAAATTCCGTTTTCGGCCATATTTAATCCGGTGATCAAAAATGTGGCCTCGATGGAGTTGTGCGAAGGAAGTGTAACGGTCTGCTCCTCGAATAGTGACGAGAACGACGATCAGGCCCCAGTCCGTATGATTGTATATGGAAAGAATGATTGGGACGGGAAAGTACAAACACTCGCCTCATTCGTAACTCCACGGGATCCTGACGTGATGTTCTTTACACGGAGCATTCTGAATGCACACAAGGATTCATTACGGGCTGTTCCAAAACAACTCGAGCGGTTTGAAAAGGCGCGGCTGCTTTTCAACGAGTTTTCAAAGCGAATGATGTATGTGAACGATCCGCATCAGAGTAAGGACAATGTCCAATATCCCAACGAGACGTTCGCACTCAAAGGCGGCGATTGTGATGATATGACCGTGGGATTCAGCTCGGTGCTTGAGAGCATTGGTATTTCCACGGCGTTTGTGGATGTTGTGCCCCCGGATAATCCGGGGAACTCTCATGTGTATTTGTTATTCGATACCGGACTTGAACCTGAATATGGCAGACTCCTTACCGAAAATGAAAAACGATATATTATTCGCGTCAACAATATAGGGAGTGAAACCGTGTGGATTCCGGTTGAAACAACAATGCTGATAAGCGGTTTTGAGATGGCATGGGAAAAAGCAGCGGAAGAGTTCCTGGAAGAGGCACGTGTGAAAGATGGACTGGCAAAAGGCTGGGTACAGATTGTTAATGTTACACCTCAATAGGATATTGATTCATTCGAAGGATTCTTTTATATTAGATTGATAGAAGGAGGTTGGGTATGAGACGCATTTTTACGATTCTTGTCCTTATTACATTTGTCACCCTGACACTTCAGGCTGAGGATTTTATTGTAAAAAGCCTGAAAGGAAAGGCAAAAGTCCGTCATGGTGTACTGGAGACTTGGACTGTAGTCAGCGCTGGTGACACATTGAAACCAGAAGATACGATTCTTACGGAACGCGGATCGACTCTGGTCATTATAAAACCGGCCGGTATCCGTTATTCGATTCCCGAAGCGTCGATGCTCGATATCGCCGATCTTCGAAGTCTGACACAGGACGAGCTTCTTCTCAGGCTTGCGATGGAAAATATTAAAAGCGTTCCTGTCCAGCAGCGCTCAAATGATATCATGGTGCCTAACACGACAATTGTCCACGGCGATGACATCTCGAAAGACGCCGAAGCGTTGAAGCTCCCGCGCACCGAAGTCGGTTCACTTCAAATGCACGGAGTCGAGGTATTGTATGACAATTCTTTCTATGCAAGCGGCATACTGAAATCGAAAGCTCTTATGCGGCTCTTCCCCGAAGCGCGGGATGAGTTTACATTCCGTTTCCAACTTGCAAAAGCTTTCGAGCAGGTTAATCTCTATGACGAAGCATTGACAGAATACGTTTCTCTATCCCAGCAACATTTTTCTAAGGAACAGAAAATAAAACTCGATAAAATGATCCAGCAATTAAAGAGCCGCAAGGAACAATAAGATTTTTATCATAGATTCAAAAAAAAGCCCTGAGATGACTCAGGGCTTTTTATTATATTGACTAAAATTGTAAACGGGAAATCGTTATCTCAACATCACCATCTTCTTCACCGAATTCCATTTTGATGTCGATATTCGATAGAAATAAACACCCGATGAAATCGTTGTCCCGATCTCATTCCTGCTGTCCCAGGTTAATTCATTGTATCCTGCAGGGTATTCGTCATCCGTGAGTGTCCGCACTTCGCGG
>Ga0187886_1000033_pt1 | contig 200156 bp, 186 predicted proteins | sample June2016WEW_20_1_FD_133001 | JGI IMG/M metagenome (GOLD analysis project Ga0187886, IMG submission 133001) | Peatland microbial communities from SPRUCE experiment site at the Marcell Experimental Forest, Minnesota, USA - June2016WEW_20_150 | ecosystem: Environmental > Terrestrial > Soil >...
CCATATTTATCTGTTGCAAACTTATCTTTAAGGACAGTCACTGATTCAATCGACTCCGGATCAATTTTGTTTATGTAAATATCTTTGATAGAACCGTCGACAACAAAGAGCGGTGGAGGACCATCGCCTAAGAATTCTATACCCAAAGGTGGTGGAGGTGGTGGTGTACTGATATTTGCATTCAGGTATTTTATCGTATCTCTCACCATATTGATTGTCATCTCTGAAGAGAAAACAGGTTTAAGAACCTTCGATTTGAATCCAACATAGCTAACTACAAGTAACCCATCATCCGGAATATTGTCAAGCTTAAAATAACCTTTTGCATCTGCGACAGCTCCCAGAGTGGTTCCTTTGACCACTATAGTTGCTCCCTGTAATGGCTTTCCATCCTGTTGCACAACAGTTCCTTTAACTGATTTTTGTAATAAAGAGGTTAGTGCAATATTGATACCGGAACTTTCATCTGCATATTTGTATCTGTAATCGGGCTTTGCAAATGCATATAATACAATTACAAAAACAGGAAGAATAAGAAGTATCTTCATCTTTCTGTAAGGTGAAGTGATTATTTTTTTCATCATGTTAAATCTTTTTTTGTTAAGTGAATAATTAAAAGAGTTAGTCAGACTGACTACAGGAGAGCCGACAATCTGATTTAAAAGAGTTGCCCTGTAAACTGCCGGATCGGATGTCCGCTGCAGCGCCACCTCATCGGCAAGATACTCATGGTTTTGCCTTATGAACCGGACGTAAATCCAGACAAAAGGATTAAACCATTGCATCATACAAAGCAATTCAACAAGCACAAGGTCAAACCAGTGTTTCTGCCTGATATGGACCAGTTCATGATTCATAATCTCCTTAGTTTCAACGTCTGTAATTGAAGGATTGACAAACACATAGGAGAAAAATGAAAACGTAAAGGTATAATCAGGTGTTCTGATCAGTTTTACCGGATGTAAAGTAATAATCTCTGATTTTTTTATGGCTTTGAGAACCAATCTGCCTTGTCTTACTATGAGCGCTAACACAAACAAGACTCCCGAAATATATAGAGCCAATAAAATTAATCCGAGATCATGGAAATTGCTACTGCCGGCGTTCTGAATTTCGCTGACAGTTGTATTATCTGTCTGTAAATTTCTAATGGCTGGCAGAATTATTGTGTAATGTATTGAAATCAGCGGGAATAAAAACGAGGTCAGAATGCCTGTGACCAGGAATATCCTGTTTAATAAGAAAAATCTCTCATTTCTGAGGAAGACTATGAATACCAGGGCAAAGCCTGCAAGCCAGATTACTGATTTAAGCAAGTATAATGCAAATGCTTCCATTATTTTCTCTTTTTATCCCCGCCTTGCGGGATTTGGCTTCGCCGAGCTCCACTTCGTTTCGGTTCGAAACTTCGTTTCTCAACTTTTGACAACTCCTTTCGGGTATCCTCGAGTAGCTCATCGAGCTCTTTCACGGTAAGGTCCTTTTCGCGGGCAAAGAAGGAAGCCATTGCCGGAAAAGAGTTGTTGAAATAACTCTCCATCAACCCGAAAAGCTGGCTCTTCGAATAATCGCCTTTAGAAACTAACGGATGGTAAAGATGAACATTCCCATATGCTTTATGCCCTACATACTCTTTCTTTTCAAGTACTCTAAGTACTGTTGATACGGTATTGCGTGCCGGTTTCGGATCTCTGAAACTGTCGCGGATATCTTTTACGAGACCATCTTTCATGTCCCATAATATCTGCATCACCTGTTCTTCTGCTTTTGTCAGTTGCATTACTTTAAGTTTTTATTTTTGCCTTTTGCCTTTTGCCTTTTGCCTTACTTATGTCAATCCTTCGCTACAAATATATGACTATTTTTATAGTCACGCAAATATTTTGCAATAAAAATGACTATTTTTTTAGTCATTTGTGTAATGTATTGGAATATTTATTATTAAAAATCATTTGGATCTCCTTCCCAGGGGATTTTCTATCGGTAAGTAAAACTCTTCTGTCCTGCCGAAGCAGGACATCTCCCCCGGTGGTGGAGAGAAAACATACTAATAAGGCAGATTCTCTCCCCCCTTGGGGGAATTAAAAAGGGTTCATTATCAACGAACTGCTGCCCTTATGTAAACGCTACTTGATGGTTGGATTTTTTTGACTAATTTGCATCAGATATTTATTTTAAAAATCATAATATGAAAAGAAACATTATCATATCATTATCATGTGCAGCAGTGATGCTTTTCATGCTTCCTTCCTTTGGTCAGGGTCCAAATATTCTCACTGAAAAAGAGAAGAAAGACGGATGGGTTTTATTATTCAACGGAAAGGATTTTAAAGGCTGGAGGCAATGCAATGGAACTGCAATGCCGAAAAACTGGGTTATAGAAGATGGAACTATGAAGGTCTTTACTGCTGAAGGCAAAACCCCTGGCGAGGGCTCAAACGGGGATATTGTATTCAGTGGTAAGAAATTCAAAAACTTTGAATTATCAGTAGAATGGAAAGCAAGTAAAATGGCAAACTCCGGTATCTTCTTTGATGTAAGAGAAGTCCCGGGACAACCTATATACTATGCTGCCCCTGAAGTTCAGATTCTCGACAATGTTGATGCAACTGACAATAAAAAAGCAAATCACCTGGCCGGATCATTATATGATATGATCGCAGCGGATCCTAAAACCGTTCATCCTGCCGGTGAGTGGAATACAATTTTGATTTCCGTTAAAAATGGCAAAGTTACTCATATTCAGAACGGAGTGAAAGTTGTAGAATATGAATTATGGACACCGGCATGGGATACACTTGTTGTAAACAGTAAATTCAAAACTTTCCCCGGTTTTATCCAGGGAATTGCAAAAGAGGGTTTTATAGGACTTCAGGATCACGGATATCCTGTCTGGTTCAGGAATATAAAAATCAGGGAGCTCTAAACTGTTTGCTTTATAACTGCAGATCGCTCAGGGCCCAAGGCTATGAGCAAAATAAAAAAAGCGTTGTGCCCTGAGCCCATTGTTTTTCTTGTGGGTTGTACTGGAATCGAACCAGTGACCCCTACCCTGTCAAGGTAATGCTCTAAACCAACTGAGCTAACAACCCGGTAATAATTCACTTCACAAACTGTCCCGGAAACAATCAGGGAACGATTCAAAGTCAGCGTAAAAATAATAATTTTCCTTCTACATTTAAGTTCTGCAGACAAAATGTAGGCCGTTAACACAGACATCTTTTTGAAGAAGGAGGAGATTTTGGTGTTTAGTCCATACCTTCATTACAACTCTGCCAATCTGTCTAAGAGCTTAAACAGTATTTTTCTGTTTGATTCGATCAATTGTTTATTGATTAGTATCTCCTTTTCAGTTTGTACATATTTTCCACTCATTAATTCCTTTCTCCCGTTTTCAATCATTTGTTTCAGGGAATATAAAGTGGGTTCCAGATGAAATTGCAATGCCAGTGCCTTGTCGTTATAAATATATGCCTGATTTTTGCATCCGGCGGAAAAGGCTAAATGAATTGCATTTTCAGGTAAGTCAAAAGTATCACCATGCCAGTGAAAAACTTTTGTCCTGTCTTCCATATCAAAAAACAAATTGTTGGATTTTGCAAAACAGGTTAATTCAACATCAAACCAGCCAATTTCTTTTTCATCATTCTTATAGACTCTTGCCCCAAGGGCAGCTGAGATTAATTGCGATCCCAGACAAATACCTAAAACTGTTTTGCCGGCATCAACAGCTTGCCGGATAAATTTTTTTTCATCCACAAGCCAGGGAAATTGTTCTTCATCATAAACACTCATAGGGCCACCCATAACAATAAGCCAGTCAATATCAGAGATTTCAGGCACCCGGGCACTCTCAAAAAACCTTGTTGAAGTGAGTGAATGACCGGATGATGAAGCCCATTCTTCGATACTTCCTAATCCTTCATGGGAAACATGCTGAAAATAATGAATTCTAAATTTTTTCAAAACTATGAACATTTATAATTAAATAGTTGCCTTCTCATTTAACCACAAATATCGCAAAGATTTGATTTATTCGATCCCCTCTTGGGAGTGTGCAATGGGTGGGTTTTTACTTAATGGGGAGTTGCCCCATACTCTTTCCTGGTTGTATTTATTGTTTTGTTCATTTTTTGCTCGCCCAAAAAACGAACCAAAAAAGGGCGCCGGAAATGCTAACTTCAGCCAAAACGGGTGCCTGCTACACTGGCCTTAATGGCGCTACCGTTTTGGCTGAAGTTAGCATTTCCGGTTTGCCCTTGCACCTTAACTTAGAATATTCAGTGACATTATGAGTTTCGGTTGGATTTAAATCGGCCTCAGAGAATTTTGGGAAATAGCGACTGTTTTGAGGTTTGCTGCGAGGGCTTTTAGTAAGCAATACTGTTTGAGGAGGACGAAGGACGACGAGTTGTATTGCGTGGGCAAGCCGAAAAGCAGGAGCCCAAAAATTATCTGCAGACTTGATTTTTCTTTGGTTACTTTCTTTTTATCAAGAAAAAGAAAGTAGCTGGGGTCCGGGGCAACGCCCCGATAAGAATTATGAAAAGTCAAATCCTGAAATATAAGCAGGTGCATTGTAAAAACATTCTTTTTCTTGTTCAGACAAATTGATAAACCTTGAATATACCAGTCCGGGTTTCGCATTCAGCATCCTGTTTAAGGCTCCCATTTTTACACTTGTCCTGATTTTATCGAATAAGTTGCTCCTGTCATCGAGCCATGTCAGTCCGGTATGAAATCCTTCTGAGGCACATACTGACTCGAAAAGTTTTGCCAATATATTTTCATGCCCCTTTTTGCAATAAATTGCATCAAAAACCAGGTACCGGAATTCACCGGGACGGAATAATCTGCGGAAATATGGTGTTCTAGGAAGAACACTCATCATTACCCAGCCCCAGATCCCCGGGATATCGTAAACTTTATAAACAGAAGGAATTGCACTTACTCCGGCGATGATCTGATCACCTTCTTTAAGAATGTAGTACTTATCACCATAAAAAGAATAATCTGTACTAAAAAAAGAATAATCCATGTAATAATCCAGCAGAAGAGATTCCATTTTCCCTTTTTCTTCTTTACTGAGTTTAATGACACGCTGGTCGGGTTTTGGAGAAAACCTGCTGAATGCCACTGTTAAGAATGATCGTATATACTCATAACCTGCCTGATGCACTATATTCTTTGACCTCTCGTTCATGCTTTCTATAAAGGCGTACATGATATGTTTGTCTCCCTCAAATACATCGTTAAGATCGAGCAAATGCGGCTTACTGAAGATCTCCAGAGTTTTTTGTTTGAAACTGTCATCCTTTTCAGGTTTAATGAACGCTTTTCTTCTTTTTCTCTGGACCAAATCAGATTGATATATTGACTGAAATGCAAGGTATCGGAGATATGAAGTAGGATAACGCAGGTTACCCTGACCTGAGATACGAAAACAAGAGCCAACTGTCCCGGTTATCTGGTTTTTCTTGTAAAGAGAGACAAATCTTATCTGATCTTTGTATGCGGCAATACGAGGTGCAATATTCTGCAATGAAAATCTTAATCCCCCTTCAGAACCTTGTACAGCATGATTGAGGATATCTAAAATCCCTTCATTCGCATAATCGGAAACTCTTACTTCAAGTCCTTTGTAATCAAATATTTTTTTTTCAAACATACCAGGTTGTACAAATATATCGCAAGATATAAAATAAGTCGTTTAACTCAAAAGTGGCGTTATTACAGACCTAATGCCCCTCAGTCAGCTGCGCTGCTCCATCGCGGCATGCAGGGGTGTTAGCGGGTAAAAAAAGGCTCAAAGGCAAAGTCACGTGATTATTGGTAACAGGGCAATTGATATAAGCAGATCTTCAGGGTTGGTAATCTTTATATTTTCCCGGTTACCTTCAATCAGGTTGATCTTTTCTCCCGTCCTTTCAAGAACAGTAGCGTCATCAGTAAATTCAGGACTGTATTTCTGCAGATAAGCGTTTTTAATAAGTCCGGCATTAAATACCTGTGGCGTTTGTATCTGTTTTACATTCAACCTGTTAATTGGAAGGCTTCCCTGTTCGGTCATTATTCTCAGAGATTCAGTCGGAGAAATTGTCGGTATCGCATTACCAAGTTTTTCAGCTGTATCGAAACATCTTTTAATTGTATCAATACTTACAAAAGGTCTTACTCCGTCATGAATGGCTACCATAGACGGTATATTAACAAACTTTAGTCCATTCCTTACAGAAAAGAACCGATTTGATCCGCCTTTAACCAGTGTATGTGGAACCGTGAATGAATGCTTTTTTTGAAGATCAATCCAAAACCGAAGTTGGTTTTCGGGAAGGACAGTTATAATTTCTATTGTATTATTGAATAATTTGAATCTTTCAAGTGTGTGCATAAGAACAGGTCTCCCTGCAAGTTCAAGAAACTGTTTGGGAATTTCTGCCCCCATCCGTTTACCGCTTCCCCCTGCTACAATTATCGCGTATAGCTCCATAATTAGAAATTTTGATTTCTATAGGCTTTGATACCTCATGGTGAGTACTTAAAAACTGCACCACCTCCCCCTGACACTTCGGTCAGGGTGCTCCTCCTCTGAAGAGGAGGAGAAAGTTAATATATTGATTATCTTAACTTTCCCCTCCTTTAAAAAGTAGGGGTGTCATACCCGAAGGGTCATGACGGGGGTGGTTAGTTCTTCTTGTAGACAGCTCTCATCTGTATTCTATTATTCTTTGGTATACAGAAATCTCTTAATACTTCTCTTGGGTGTTTTTGCAAATTCTTCAGAGTGTATCCTGAATTTGCTAACAGCCATAAATTCAGGCAACCTCTCATTTAGTTCTTTCCTGGTTTTGTCCAGAATAGTGAGAAGTTGTTCCTCTGAAATATTATCTCTTTTCATCATTTCATAATCGGGAAAAACCAAGGCGATCAATTTATTATCCACTGAATTTACTACAGATTCGACTATATAATCCATATTATTTATAACAGCCTCAATCTCTTCAGGATAAATATTTTGACCTGATGGCCCGAGTATCATGCTTTTGCTTCTTCCTTTAATGAAAACATTGCCTTCTTTATCAATTAAACCAAGGTCGCCGGTGTGCATCCAACCCTTATCATCAATCATTTCGCGGGTTGCTTTTTCATTCTTATAATACCCTGTCATTACATTTTCCCCTTTTAAAATAATCTCGCCAACAATGTTCACAGGATCAGGTGAGTCGATAGTAACCTCCAGAGTATCAACAGCTCTGCCTGATGCCCCAAGTTTGGTAGTATCCCACGAGGCATAACTGATGAGCGGTCCACACTCGGTCATCCCATATCCAACAGTAAACCTGAATCCGATTTTTTTAAAGAATTTTTCTGCATCAGCGTTGAAGGCAGCACCGCCAATAACTAACTCTTTAAACCGGCCTCCGAATGTTTCAGTGAGTTTTTCTCTGATTTTCCGGAAAAGGATTTTGTTAATCCCGGGAATAGCAAGAAGTATTTTCATATGCGGCTTGCTTATAACCGAGAGAAGCTGTTTTTTATAGATTTTTTCAACTACTAGCGGAACAGATAAAATCAGTCTTGGTTTTATCTCCTTAAATGCCTGTATAAGAATCTGTGGGGATGGCGTTTTTGTGAGAATAGTTATATGGCATCCAAATGTAAACGGGAAAAGAAACTCGAAGGCACATCCGAAAGTGTGGGCCAGAGGAAGAAAAGAGACAACAGGATCGCCCGATTCGAGAGGCATGTTTTTCTGCGCATACCTGACGTTGGCAGCAAGACTGTTATGAGTAATCATTACTCCTTTAGAAAAGCCGGTCGTTCCGGAAGTATAGCTGAGTACTGCAAGATGATCATTTGATATATCAGAAAACCTAATCTCTTCCTTTTTAAGGTTCGGAAATGCTTTTGAAAATTTCTCTTCAATGAAAGAGAAGCTTTCTTTAAAAGTTGAATTTCCTGAAAATACCATTCTAAAATCATCCAGAGAAAGAACTCCGGTTATCTCAGGCATTTTTTTGATATCTAAAGATTCATAGATTTTATCATCTACAAAAAGAAGTCTTGAATCAGAATGGTTAATAATGTTTGTCAGATCATCTGGTTTGAAATCAGGCAGAACAGGCACAACTACAGCACCATAGGTTACCGATGCCAGGTAGGTGATGCACCAGTTTGCGGAATTCCGGCCAACCAGGGCAATTTTTTCTCCCTCTTTAATTCCTGATCCTTTAAAAAGAATGTGAAGCTTAAGGATTTTTTCAGCTATCATCTTGTAAGAATAACCTTTTTCCTTATAATTCGACAAAGCTTCTATTTCCCAGTTTTGTCTGATACTCTGTTCAATATACCCGATTAAACGTTCCTTAATCATAGTATTTTTTTTTAATTATTCGATAAAGTTACTATATGATCTATTATAAGAGACTCTATTATTCTCTTTTTCCACAAAACAATACCAGATAAATATTTCAAATTAAATTAAATTAGATGAAATACATAACAAGAATTGCCACTATTGAAAGAACATTAACAACAGTAAAAAAGTAATTATAGCCTTCTCTTTTTTTGCTGAACTGACCAAGTTTTCGGGCGAATATGCCGATGGTCGGTACGAAAAGGACAATCAGGAATACAAAAAATTCTATCCCCATGAAAACTTGTTCCAGTCCTCCTTTTACAAGTGCTGAAAGATAAATAACTATCAGAAGTACCAGCAGATAGACCAGGTAACTGATTTTAAGTAGAAGTGTTGAGACAAGCCTGCGTTTATGAAGCTGGTGCGGTTTAAGATATGCATAGGCCAGCGCAAAAACAATTATAATAAAAACAACCCCAAGAATATGATTAAGTACTGCAGGAAAATTTGCCATATCCACAGGTATTAATTTAAAAATCACGATTCCCTAATTGTCCATACAAGCGAACTTGCTCCCAGTACCGCTGCATTATGAGTGCTTAACTCTGAAGGCAGAAGCTTGACTTTCCCTTTGTAAATGCTGAGAAGGTTTTCTTCCATGTATTCTTTAGCCGGTTCAAAAATCAGATCCTTGGCAAGGGCAAGTCCTCCAAAAAGAAAAATTGCTTCCGGGTTAGTATGTGCAACGACATCGGCCAGCTTGAAACCAAGCATCCTTCCTGTATGTGTAAACGCTCTTTTTGCGATATAATCACCTCGTTTTGCAGCATCATGTATAATTTCGGCATCAAGTTCATCAAAGCTGTATTTTCTAAGCTCACTGGGCTCATTGCTGTCGGCCATTATCTTTAAAAGAGATCTTTTGAGTCCGGTGGCTGAGACATATGTTTCGAGACAACCTTTTCTCCCGCATCCGCAATCGCGGTTAGATGGGCCCGGTCGTATTGCAGTATGCCCGATTTCTCCCGCAAATCCATCATGCCCGTAGACAAGTTTCCCATCAATTACAAACCCGCTGCCCAGTCCGGTACCAAGTGTAATTACTACAAAATTTTTCATCCCCTTGGCACCGCCATATATCATTTCTCCGACAGCAGCTGCATTTGCATCGTTTGTAACAACTACAGGGAGTTTTGTATGCCTGTTAAAAATCTCTGCAAGAGGAACTATTCCTTTCCAGGGAAGGCCTGCTGCATGCTCAATTGTTCCTTTATTTATGTTCCCCATTGGAGCCCCAATTCCAAATCCAATTACCTCAGAACCATTCCCTATCTTCTGGGCTGTAACTTGTATTTTTTCATACAATGCTGCTACAAATACTTCAATTTCATCATAATGTGTGGTTTTTAACCGGTCCTCTCCAAGAATATTTCCTTCCCTGTCGACAAAGCCAAAGACTGTATTTGTACCTCCTATGTCTATACCTACTGCTACCTCTTTCTTTGCCATATTATAGAAATAATTACTTTTGATTTTTCACACCAAGATATAACTTTTTTGACTTAGTCAGGCTCTTTTAGATCCGGTTTATTTTCAGAGCTCAGGGCTCAGGGCTCAGAGCACAGCGTTCAGACAGAGGGTTTGCTCTGTGCTCCGTGCACTGTGCACTACTCCGGTATATACTCATTGCCGACCTTCCGTGCCCTGGCAGGTTTATCAAGATCAATCCCGAGAGAGATCCCTGTTTCGACAAGAATATTCCAGCCAGCTGCAAGCTGAACATATTCAGCATATTGACCCCCATCAGGAATAATAATGGTTGGGAACATGGTTTTTTTTGATGATACAGCAATTATGTCCATCCCCACACCCTTCACAAGGCATTCGTTAAATTTTTCCAGTTCAGTTGAAAATGGTTCAATCCATATTAAAACTTCACTCTTGTTCATTACCTCCTCAATACCGTGAACGGCAAAAGTGCCTTCCAGGAATGCCGATTTTTTCCTTGTAATCTCGTTGGTCTTGAGAGCCAGCTCCTCAGCAACTCCATTGTTTCTTCCTGCAAAGTATATCATGGTTGCTTTTCGGATTATTTCAGTTATCCATGGTTCAATTTTCATCGTTAATGCCTGTTCTGTTTTCTCTGCCAGGTCTTTGAGCCCATCCATTTTTTCACCTCGCACTTTTCGAAGAAGAGAATCATAAAATAGCCCCTGCTCAACCACTGACTTGGTGGCAGCTACTGCGTTTTCTTTTCCACAGATTAAAACATGTGTTGCTGAGGCAATTTCTTCAAGTTTTGTCCCTTGGTTTGCCGTAAGACCAAAAACTGCAGTATGTTTCTGCTTTTTAAGAAAAGTTGTCAGCCGTATGACCTCCTTGGTCTGCCCGGAATTTGAAGCGGCAAAAACAGTATAGCCCTTCAGATTATACTCTTCAGCCTGTGTACAACCTTCAGTTACCACAGGAAGACTCAAACCCTTTTTTTGAGATGCATAGATTGCTCTTTTTGCAGGAAAAATCCTGCTGCTACCCTCTCCTGTTAGGAACAATCCTTTGTGTTTCCTGACAGTTTCTACAAATTTGGTTGAAGCCTCCGGGTCAAAAGATCTGATAATCTCCGGAGTTTCCATCATTTCCCTCACCAGGGCATATTTATTGTACTTTCCCCCTGTTAGTTGCATAATTATTACATTTTATTAAAATGATAGAGCAACATTATTAAATTCTTTAGTTATTGCTAATTATTTTATTTTCTTTTTGCAAATATTTTTTCAAGTTGTACAAACTCCGGCAGATCTCCTGCCAGAGGTTTTATATAATCAATGAATTTTGAAGATACGTGATTCCCTTCAGCATTAAAAAACTCCGATGGCATAGGTTTTGCAGAAACAGCAACCTCTCGTAACGGGACTTCCCCAAATTCGATAGTATATGGGTCGTTTGATGTTCTTATAATGCTTACCATAACCCCTGATTCTCCTCTTGCTGCCAGTTTCACTGCTTCAACTCCGCAGCGATACGCCTCATCAAGATCAACCGGCGATGATCTCACGAAGTCACTCATTATCAATGACTCTGTGATTTGAAATTCGCCCCTGTATCCGAACTCATCGGTTATCATGCGGTGAAGGCTGAGTGCAACACTTGAGCCGCTCATGGCCCCAAATTCAATATTATTAAACTTGTCTTTTCGGGTAGCAGAGCTTACCGGAGTCCCATCAGAATATTTTAATCCTTCACCACACACGATTGAAACCCAACCATTGGCTTTAATGCATTTTTCAACATCCTTTAGATATTTTTCGCGGTCAAAATGAAACTCAGGAGCATAAATCAGATGAGGGGCATCTTCTGCATTTTTCCTGGCCAATGCTGTTGCAGCTGCAAGCCAGCCGGCATCTCTGCCAATTGTTTGATAAATAACAAATCTGTCAACTCTCTGCATATCACGTGCTAAGATTCCGGCCTGCATCACATTCAGGATATTTGACCTTGCAGCAGAAGCAAAACCAGGTGTATGATCCGTACCAAAAAGATCATTATCTACAGTTTTTGGAATTCCTATACCTGTGAGTTCATATTTTTCATTTCTGCAATACTCCTCAACCCGGTGTGTTGTGTCCATTGTGTCGTTCCCTCCTATAAGAAAGAAATACCTTATATTATATTTCTTAAGCAGATCAAGAATTACAGGAAGATCATTCTCCTGTACCTTGTACCGCGATGACCCTAACGCTGACGAAGGTGTGTGACGCAATCCTTCAATTATTTTACGTGGCTGTTTACCAAGATCATACAGCCATTCTTGCATGAACCCTTCAATACCACAGTGCATACCATAAATATTATTAATGGAGGAGGAAGATAAAGCGGTTTCGATAACTCCTGCAAGGCTGGAATTGATTACTGATGTTGGTCCACCTGATTGTCCTATAAGTGCATTACCTTTAATCATATTCTTTTTCTTTTGTTCGCTTATTCAATCTTTCCCCCTTATTTTTTTACCCCCAAACCACCCTTTCCTCGGCAAAGCCCGGAAGGGGGCTAAATAGGCCCTATTATAGTGTAATTCAGGTAAATACCAAAGAGTTTCCTCCCCTTCAGGGGAGGTGCCGGGAAGCGGCAGAGGGGTTTTGCTCCACGAAGCAGAGTTCCCCTTAGGGAGGTGCCGTTCGCCAGCCGGCGGAGCACAGGGGTTTCTTTTCATATTACACAAATTTCAATAATCCGAAATGTTCCGGTTGATGATAATCCGGTTTTTCAGTGCCTATAGGGTTCCATGTAACGTAATGAGGTACTGTTAGCTTGTCGCCACACTTATAAAAATTTGCCCTGAATATTTTTCCTTTCAGCTCTTTTATACTATGATGAAAAAAAACTTCAAAAGGGATGGCAATGGTTATCGACCATACATACTCGCCAACTTTCTCTTTGACCGGGTTATTTCCAACAGATGTCAGCCTTCTTATTTTTGAAATGATTTCAGGTCCTACCTTTTTGCTGTTGGTTCGGTCAGTCCCGGTTCCAAGCAGACATGTCCCGATTGCATTAAATTCCATGTTATAATATATCCCATCATCTTCCGGTGATACAAAAAATTCAACACACGAATCTTCACAGACCATCTGGTTTGTGTTAGTTTTTTCAGCCTTGAAATAATTCTCGGAAATATAATACTTCAGAAAAATTTCATGGTCACTGTATGCGATTGACAACGCTACATCAGGTTTATAATTATATCCCTTCCAGTTAATTGTATCAATCAGGAGGCGTCCTTTTTGTTCATCCATCCTGGTTGATATTTCTTCCAGTCCGGGATAGGAAGATTTAAGTTCTAACTTGTGTACCTCTGCGATTTTCATATTGTAATTGCGTTTTACTTCGGAACTTAAAGAACCAAAATTATTATAAAAATTCATTCAATCCTAGAATACCAATATTATTTTAATTCATTCCAGGCAAGTGCAGCTGCTCCTAAAACGGCAGCGTTGCTTTCAGTAATGCCCGAAGGCAATATTTTAACGGTCCCTTTAAAAATCGGTTGAACATTCTGATCGACATATTCACGTACAGGCGCAAAGAGCATCTCTCCTGCCTGTGCCAGACCACCAAACAGAAAGATTGCTTCCGGACTTGAAAATCCAATTGCGTTGGCTATTCCGAATGCAAGCATTTCAGCTGTATAATCCATTGCTTCAAGAGCTACAGGATCATTCTTAGCAGCTGCATCGGCAATTTTTTTTGCAGTTAACTGAGACGGGGGAATATCTCTTAGCAGACTCTCCTTCTTCATTTCGCTTAACAAATTAAGAACGGTGCGTACGAGCCCTGAGGCTGATGCATATGTTTCATAACATCCATGGCGCCCGCATCCGCAATCTCTTCCTCCCGGAACCACTATTGTATGACCCAGCTCCCCGGCAAATCCTGTATGCCCGTAAAGAACATTTCCGTTGATAACTATTCCGCTGCCGAGACCGGTTCCTAACGTCAAAACTATAAAATTCTTCATTTTTTTTGCTCCGCCGAATATCATTTCGCCCATTGCGGCAGCTTTTGCATCATTTGTAATTGCAACCGGAACATCTATTTTTTTTCTGACATATTCAGCTAATGGGATTATCCCTTTCCATGCAAGATTTGGAGCAAGTTCAATTGTCCCTCTATGATAATTAGCATTAGGGGCCCCGATACCGATACCGGTCAGTTTCACATTGGCTTTACCTTCCATCAGCTTATTTATAGCAGCTACCAAGGCTGAGACAAAAGTATTGATCTCGGGAAAATCAGTCGTCTTGAGACAATTTTCGGCAATAATATTACCCGTTCTTTCAACTAACCCCAATACAGTATTGGTCCCTCCGATGTCAATACCTGCTACAACTTCCTTCATTTTCAAATGAGTATTAATTAATAGCTCTGTTTATTTTACAAGTCTGATTTACTATTTCCCTTTCTTCTTCTCCACCAATTTAGGATTTTTAAAGTTTTTTATACCAATATCCCAGTCCTGTTCAATTTCATAACCTACTCTAAGTTCAATCTCAGATGGATAATAAGAAACCGGTTCCGGCTGCCTCCCTGAAGCAAAATCCCCGGTGGTCCATTTCCCGTCGCCATTCAGATCATATATTACACGCACACGATATACTCCATTCTCGAGAAGCGGAAAAACAATTTTACCGTCCTTTTTCATATATGCTTCTGCGATCAGTTTTCCAGATTTGTCATGCAACTGAATTATCCGATCACCATCATAATTCTTTATATTTAATGTTAACTTACAGTATGACTCAGGGTCTTTGATAGAGAATTTTATACCAAGCGAATCAGAATTCTCATTATATATATTGCCAAATGAAGCTGCATTTGCAACGAAAAGGTATTTCTTTCCCTCAAGCAGTTTTGTTTTTAAAAAATATTTACACGAATTTGTACTGTCCTTAACCAGACTAAATGGTACATTTTGGCTGGTTTTTTCTATTAATTCATATAGCTGAATACGCGATTTATCGGGCTTCCTGAAAGGTGTTTTAGATTCGAAAACAATAGTTTGTCCCGGTTTTAAATAACCGTTAGATATATTACTTTCAACAGTAAAACTGGTTTTTTGAACCTTTGACACCCTTGTTGTTCGTAGCACCGGAGATCTCATCGGGATAGTATCTTGCTTATAACCAAGTATCCCCAGTGTGTCAGTAAAAGGATATCTGACAATTGGTTTGACTATTGTTAGCGAAATGAGAGTACTGTCTGTCAACCATATTTTTAAAGTGTCTCTATTTTTGCTAGGTTCTGAAAAATATGCTTTGTTATCCACACCGGGTATGTAAAATTCAAATTTCATACTATCGGGAGGCAAAGAGAGAACATAAAGCAACTGATACTTAAAGTTCCGTGCAGACTTAGTCAGGTAATGAGCCTTTTTTTGAGCAGCAAACAGGAAAAGCCGATATTCTCCAACTAAAGCTACCGGTTCAGGAACTTTGTTTGCTCCTTTTTTTACAGTTGTTGTGTCTTTAACTGCTGTAGATTTTTTGCTTATTCCTTTTTTTATCGTTGTTGTATCTTTAATTACAGGAGGAGGAGGAATGAAATTCTTTTCCGGAGTAATTACCACCGAAGAATCCATGAAAGCAAAGTCTTCATCCGTATGATTATAGTTTTTGCTGTTATCAAGATCTTTTAGTCCGTATAGCCTGTAAGTTCCCTGACTAATATTATCAATCCTGAAATAACCATTCTGATCTACTCTTGAGATATATTCAGGAAGGTGTTTAACAACAGCGGAATCAGCAAGCTCTCTGTACAGAAGTACCTCTGTTTTCTCCGGGACTTCAAGATCAGAGGCATTATAAATATTCCCTGTTACAGAAAGAGAGTCAATTACAGACCCGGTTGAAAATACAAACTGATAGTTTTCAAGGATGTTTCCTTCATTAAGATCTTTTATTGCATCCTGAAAATTAAAAGTATATGTTGTGCTGTCTTTCAGTTTATCATCGAACTCAACATCAACACTCTTTCCTCTAATGAACACTCTTGGTTTCTTTTTCATCGGAGGCGAAACCATGAATTTTTCATTTATATTATCGAGAACCACATATTCATTAAATGTAATTGCAATTTTGTTACCCTTGAAATTTCTTGCACCGTTTACAGGAACACATTTCATTACAACCGGAGGAAGTTTATCTCTGGGACCTCCTGATGGCGCACTGATTTTGGCACAGGCGCTGATAAAAACAATAAGAGTTAAAATAAGAAAAGTACGGGTAACCATCTTATTATATATAAATTTATCCGGTTTTTATAATTTACAAACTTACATCATTTTTTAAAGATTCATTTCGATATTATATTAAAACCCTTCCTGTAATCAGGAGTTTTGATTTTATCAATAATAATATTTTCTACCTTTGGCGAGAATGTAAAACGGTTAATTATGCATTTACTTGTAATTCCCTGGGATGTAAATCCTGAAATATTCCATATTGGTGCACTTGCAGTAAGATGGTATGGTTTATTGTTTGCTTCTTCTTTTTTGTTCGGGTATATAATTATGAGCAGGATCTTCAAAAATGAGAATCTTGGGGACGCTGTACTTGACCGTTTAACTATTTATATGGCTTTTGGTGTTATAATCGGTGCCCGGCTTGGTCATTGCCTTTTCTATGAACCCGACTATTATTTTCGGCATCCTCTGGAGATTTTAATGGTTTGGCATGGAGGTCTCGCAAGTCATGGAGCAGCAATTGGTATCCTTACAGCTATATGGCTCTTCACCAGAAAAGAGAAAAAAGACTACTTCTGGGTTCTCGACCGTATTGCCATAGTGGTCGCTCTCTCGGGGTTTTTAATCAGAATGGGAAACCTTATGAATTCTGAAATCTATGGTATCGAAACTACTGTTCCCTGGGGATTCGTATTTTTAAGAAACCATGAGGTGGTTCCAAAACACCCGACACAGATATATGAAGGATTGGCCTATCTTGCTATTTTTATTCTTCTATATATATTGTATTGGTCGAAAAAGGGAGAACATATCCAGGGTTTACTCATAAGTTTATTGTGCATTCTTGTCTTTACAGCTCGTTTCTTTATTGAATTTTTGAAAGAGGATCAGGTTGCTTTTGAGGCAACGATGAAACTCAATATGGGACAATGGCTAAGTATCCCTTTTATTTTGATGGGTATTGGCGGGTTATATTGGAGCCTGACCAGGAAAAAGCGAGCTATAATAAAAAGAATATAACTATTTTTTTACAATACCATAGAACAGGACATCAAGAATTGCATTCAACCTGTTCTCAATATTCACTTCTTTCTTTTTCCAGAAAAGAGGGACCTCAAGTCCTTTAAGTGTCGTTTGAACTGCCATTGCAGTGTATTCACTGTTTACTACATTAAAGACTTTTTTTCTTGCACCATGATATAAAATAAGGCGGAGAATGGCAAGCTCTTCCCGGTCATATTTCTCACGGATAGTCTCTATAAAATCAAAATGATCAAGGTTTTTATCAAAAATGGCATTATAATAATTCGAAAGTTTTTCGAACGATTTCATTCTCACAAAAACGTAATTTTTCATTTTATCAATAGGCGATTCAACAGATTTTATTGCTGTAGTTAACTCATTCCTAAGGATATTGGCCTCATGAAGAACAACCGCTTCAAAGATATCTTCTTTACTTTCAAAATAGTAATAAATAGAACTTTTCCCCATCTTCAGAGCTTTTGCTATCTCATCCATTGTAGTTTTCTTAAATCCATAACGGCTGAAAATCTGTCCTGCTGAAACGATAATTTTCCTTCTAAACTCCTCTTTATTAATCATATACTCTGCATTATTGAATTCCGTCTTCTTCTTCACAAAGATAATATAATTAAAAAAAATATCAATGCTTTCGAATGAATTGGTCGATAATTCGAAATCATTGGCTCCCCATCCCCCGGCCTGGGGGTGTTGAAAAAGTCCTTTTTAACCGCAAAGCACGCTAAGAAGGCGCAAAGCGCGCAAACCTAAAACTATATAATTCAGCTCTTTGCGATCTTTGCGTACCCGTCACCCCTGCAATCTGGCCCCTGCGCTAAAATAGCCCACCGGGCTATTTTTTAACGCTTTGGCCCCTCTGCTGTTAATGGATTTCGACTTTTTAGACATCCCCGATATTGACTTAATACTCTAATATTTTGTATTTTTGATGTTTAATTATTCATGGGACGGGAAAAACAAAAAGATGAAGATAGGCAATCAAAATTATCAGAGCATCTGGATTGATGAATATGATCCTGCAGTTGTAAAGGTTATCGACCAGAAAAAGCTGCCATTCTTTTTTGAAATAAAGGATCTCCGGTCCGTTGATGATATTTATTGTGCTATAGAGGATATGACTGTCAGGGGGGCTCCTCTTATTGGTGCCGCAGGTGCTTTTGGTATCTACCTGGCCACACTGGAGATTAATTCACGGACAAACATCAGGGAACACCTTTCAAATGCTGCCAGATATCTGATTTCTTGCCGTCCTACTGCTGTAAACCTTTCCTGGGCCGTCAATTATGTGATGGGAAAATTGAATAATGAACAATCTTCAACATCATTATCGCAAACAGCTCTTAATGCAGCTACTGAGATTTGTGAAATTGAAAAAGAAAACTGCCGGCAGATTGGGAAGCACGGACTTAAACTAATTAAAGCCATAAGTAAGAAAAAAAAGGGAGCGCCAGTAAACATACTTACACATTGTAATGCCGGATGGCTTGCCTGCATAGACTTTGGAACGGTTACTGCCCCTATCTATCTCGCCCATGAAAAGGGAATTCCCGTTCATGTATGGGTTGATGAAACAAGGCCGCGAAATCAGGGATCAAAGCTCACAACATATGAACTTGGACAAAATGGTGTTCCATACACATTAATCGCTGATAATACAGGTGGTCATCTGATGCAACAAAAACTTGTTGACATTGTTATTGTAGGCAGTGATCGGACAACCAGAACAGGAGATGTTGCTAATAAAATCGGAACCTATCTTAAAGCATTGGCCGCATTTGATAACAATATCCCGTTTTATTCTGCACTTCCATCGTCATCAATTGATCTCACTATCAGCGATGGAGTAAAGGAAATTATTATTGAAGAGCGCGATCCGGATGAGGTAACAAACATTTCCGGATTTGCAGATGGAAAAATTCAGTCTGTCCGGATCTGTCCAAAGGATACCATTGCCGTCAATTATGGTTTTGACATTACACCTGCTCGTCTTATAACCGGACTAATTACCGAAAAAGGAATATGCAAGGCAACAGAAAAGGATATTAAAGAAATGTTTTCAGATAAATTTAATTAATATGGAAGGGGTAGTTAAATTCAATTGTCATTGGAATCAGTCGGGGCCCGTTATTTCTGACGAACAGTATGAAATAATTAATTATTGGAGAGAAGTTCTATACAATATGGACCTGATAGGAGCTTATGAGAATGGAGTAGGCTTTGGAAACATAAGTATGAGGATCAGAGGTGGCAACCAATTTGTAATTACAGGTTCTGCAACTGGAGAGATTCCTGAACTTGAACCGGGTCATTATGTAAAGGTAAATTCATTTAATATTGAAGATAATGCTGTTCAGTGTGTCGGACCGTTAAAAGCGTCTTCGGAATCTTTAACCCATGCTGCAATATATTCAGCTGATCCTGGTGCAAATGCAGTTGTTCATGTTCACAGTATAGAGTTATGGAACGAGCTTATCTATAAGGTCCCTACCACAAATCCGTCAATGGATTATGGAACTATCGACCTGGCAAAGGATATCCTGAGGCTCTTCAAAGATTCAGATGTTTATGAGAAAAGGATCATCATTATGGCAGGCGACAGGGCAGGGATACTTTCATTTGGACATGATATGGACGAGGCGGTGAATGTGCTTATGGAGTATTTAAAGAAAGAAGGATGATCAGAATCGGCATTATCGGCGGATCTGGTCTCGAGAATCCTGAAATTCTTAAATCTTCTGAAGAAAAGCATGTTGAAACTCCCTATGGAATTCCTTCTTCTTCTCTGCTGTGCGGTTCACTTAATGGAACTGAAATTGTTATTCTTTCGCGACATGGCAGGTTACATACAATACCTCCATCAAAAGTAAACAACCGTGCAAACATTTTTGCACTGAAAGAAGCTGGCTGTACCCATATTATATCTTCAACTGCCTGTGGTAGTCTCAGAGAAGAAATTTGTCGTGGTGATCTTATTATCCCGGATCAGTTTATTGATTTTACAAGGCACCGAAATACCACCTTCTTTGAAGAATTTAAACCCGGTAAAATGAATCATACCCCAATGGCTGATCCCTTTGATGAGTATTTACGTAGTCTTATTATTTCCACTGCCCGGGTTATTGGCCTTAAAATTCATGAAAAAGGAACTCTTGTGACAATTGAAGGCCCGCGCTTTTCCACCCGGGCCGAATCGAAGATGTTCCGTATATGGGGTGCCGATATTATAAATATGTCAATAGCTCCTGAAGTGATTCTGGCAAATGAGCTTGGTCTTCCTTATGCAGCTATAGCTTTGTGCACCGATTACGACTGCTGGAAGGAAGATGAGATACCTGTTTCGTGGGAAAATGTTATTCATGTTTTTAACAAGAATGTTAATAATGTTCTTCGGTTGATTATAGAGGTTATCCGGGGAGTCAAATAAATATTAGTCTTTTCTTTTTAATCAAGTTCTTGCATAATTCCCTGCAAATAGCTAATATTGCAGTCCTTTTTTATTGGGCCCATAGCTCAGCTGGTTAGCAGCACCTGACTCATAATCAGGGGGTCGCTGGTTCGAGCCCAGCTGGGCCCACAGATCACAAACAGAAAACCCTCTATTTCAATCGATTAGGGGGTTTTCGATTTTTCGGGGGACATTACAGGGGACACTAGACACTCAAATAATCTATATTAATTTAATAATAAAGTTCCTCAATTGTGAGTAGACTAAGTTTCGGAACTTTTTTCTTTTCAAGATTTTTATATTTTCTTAAAGTGTTACTATTTAAATATTAGCACTTTCCAGCTCACATATATTTGATATTTCGCATTCGTTATTTTTTTTCGAGATTAAGTATCTTATCAATAATCTCAGAAAGAAATTTTTCCGCTTTATCACAAAAGTTTATTATAAATTGATAGTCATTAATATAAAAATATCCTCTCCCTTCTCTCTTTACATTAATAAAAGGGTTGGATGTGATGAATAAATACATTTCTTGTCTTTCCAAAGCTTTGCTTTTGTCTTTTTCGAAATTGGCAGAATTATGTACAATTAGATTTCTTACTTTATTATAGTTTTGTATTTCTTCCCACTCAGTATAAAGAGAACTTAGATCTATTTCAATGACTTTTTCTATATATTTTTTACATTGATTAATACCTTTCCCACTCAAATCATTTAAATTTATTTGTTTCCCCTTTTCTTTTTGTGCATGTTTACAAATCCGGCAAAAAGAGTTTTCAAATAGAGAATACGATGAAATGAACGTAGAATTCATTAAGATTTCAATATATGTTTGATCATATTTTATTATATCATCTATATAATATTCAACTATTTCTTGTCCACTATTTGAATGTCTGCTTTTCTTTATTTCATTATTAATATGTTTTTCTAGTTCCTTTTGCCTAGAGATAATCAAGTTTTTAGTTTCATCGACAAAATCTTTAATCTCAGAAAATTCCTTTTTTAGAATATCCCTATAAAACCATAATGCCTTAAGTGGTTTAAATTTTAACTTTTCCCCTTTCATCTTTATAATGATGATTTACAACGCTTATAATTTATGTATCTTATATTAATTTTAACAAAATCTTGTCTTTAGAGAATAATGGATTCCTTTGATTAGTCTGTTTTGTAAAAGCCCTTTTGATAGAAATAATTCTGGAATTGCTATATTCCCTTTATAATCCGCTCCATACAATATCAATTCATTTATTGACAGTTTGGTTGTATTATATACTACTCAATCAATTGTCGTTTTGTAATCATATAAGAGTATTTGCTTAGGTTTATCATCTAATTCATTTTCATGAAATTCTTTTAGTAGACCAAATTTATTCCAAATAAATAAATGTCGATTGAATATTTTACCATCATTACATATATTGAGTTTTTCAATTAAATTCTTGTTTTCATCATATTTGTAGTACGAAGTAAGGTAATTGTCTTTTTCACAAACTAATATATCTCCAATATATTCATAATGAGTGCAATTCTCATTTCTTACATTGGCAGTAATTTCAATCTTTCTCTCAATTATTTTCTTTCCATTCCTATATTCCCACTGCTCGATAAACTCGACTTTATTATCTAAATATCTACCTTTTTCAATTAGTTGCTGTTTATCATTGTAGAACAATTCCCAACTGTAATCTGTTTTTTCTTTAAAAAACAATTCTTTTCTGACTATTTTGTTCAATAAGTCTCTTTGATTATAGAAATATTCCCATTTATAATTTTTACTCATTTTCTCTATTAACTTCCCATTTTTGTCATATTTGAAATTAAATACTTCTTCAACATCATGACCATGAGAATATTGAATCGAACTAACTAAGTTACCATTATCATCATATTGACCTCGCCAGTTTCTCCCCAACACAGGCTTCCCTGGGGAAATTATATAATTAAAATGAAATTTGCCTTCCTCAATCAATCTATCATTCTCATCATATTTCCATAAACATTTATATTCAATATCTCTATCTAAATTATAATGAATCTTTTCAAGTGTCTTCTTTTCTAAATCAAACAAAAATTTCGCTTTTATATCTTTTTCGTTTGCATAGAAATCAACCCTTTCTGATAAATAACCATTTTTGAAGTATTTCTCAACTGTGGATAATTTCGCTTCTCTTGAAATAATCCCCTTTCGATTATATTTTTTAATCGAAATTATTACTTTTTGAATTGATAATTCTTGATATTTTAAGTTACGAATTTCTTCCATGGTCTCTTCAATATGAAACATATCGCGCGTGTCAATGCGCCGTGCTGGATGACGTTGACTATAATCTATCACCCGTTACGAACTTTGCCAGCGAGAAATGAACTTGCAAATTGATCTGAAACCCGCATGGCGTATAAGCCGATGTTTTTCTTAATTATTTTTACTCATTCGTTTTTATTTGTCGTGATGATAGACTTTTAGTAATTAGATTCTTATATTCTTCCAATTGGTTGAAAAGAAGTGTACAACCAACTTCGTTATTTTCCATATCAACAAGTAATCTATGTATCTTATTCACAATTTCTTTTGATTTGATTGTATCTACATCAAATAAAAATATAAAATGATTATCAAAATCTGTTATAAATGAATCAATACTAAATCCAACCTCTCTCTGTGATAGTCCTTCTTCGTAAAATAATTTTTTATTTATATTAAGACCATGTAGAAAATCCTTATATGCCTCAAATCTTAATGGAGTTCGGGCATTTTGAGAATTCATTTCGTTAACCCAATAAGCAAGAAATAATGTCACGACAAGACTCAAAATAGGAATATAAAATGAAAAAAAACTGTTCCAATCGTTGGGATTATTTGAAAAATCATTCCCTCCAAATCGGATAATGTATAACACAAAAGGAATCACAAAGAAAAATCCTACTACAGACAATAATATTAAAAATCTATACTTTTTCATAAATCTTCAATTATTTTCAATTTTTAGAACAATAATGCAGTTCCCTTTTTAACCAATCAATATTCGAGATTCTCTCGATAAAATACTTGAGATTTAAATTGTGCGAAATTAGAATAAAATTAAGTTGATTAACAAAGCTGAATCTAATATCATTTCCGAAATCCCAATCTTTATGAGAAAGTAGGAAATCTCGATATTCCATAATTACCTGTCTCATATCTTCTATTTCTGTTAAGACCGTCTTCAAATTTTCGCCTATCACGATTTTTAGTGTTTAGGGTATTATGAACATTAGTTAACAACATGAATCATGTCGATTTGAAATGCATTTTCTTATCACTATATAATGACCTTTGACTCGGCTTCCCATACCTTCCAAAACCTGTGCCTTTTCTATGGATTAAAATGTTTCCTGGTGTGATCTGTTATTTCCCACATCCTAATTTCCATAGTTCTTTACCCGTGTTTTGGTCTATTCCAAACATTGTCTGCATAAATACATAATTTACTTCGCCAATTTTCTTGATTTCTGATGCAGGAATTGGCTTTTCTAATATCTTAAAATTCTTAAGTTTTTGGTAATATTCTTCATCTTTATATTCGTCATTATCTTGATAACTCTTTGTTTTCACTTCACCAGTTGCAATCCCCATAGCTATAATTCCAGCCCCCGACCTATAAAGAAAAACTGTGTCGCCTTTCTCTAAATTTTCAATTTTATATTTCCAAGGTTCAAAATATGCAGCAGCTTTACCTTCTTTAAGCATTTCTTCATCATCTTCACCACCACCCTGAATGTTTGTGTTTAGAATATAGTACCCACCTTGTAAATCTTCAAATGGATTGTCAAGTATTTTAAATCTGTCAAATTCGATTAAAGTATGTTCATTCAATATATGAAGTCTGTAAACCCAACTTTGAATTGAAAGTCCTTGAGCAAACCAATAGTTTATAGATTGTCTTGTTTTATGGTCTGTCCCATTTGTGATTATAATAAACTTTTGCTTTAAATTAATTTGTTCAGCAGTTAATAAAACTGAAAATTTTTGATTTACAGCTTCTAAAAGATTGCTTGCACTTGGATTGAACTTTTTGTAAATTTCGTTTAGAGATTCATATTTATATTGCCCAAAAATTTGTCCGTAACGAAGTGCTTGAAGCAAATTGAAGACTGAAGATTCCCATGCTTTAAGTTCAAATATATTTAGATTCCCTTCACTGTCAATAGCCATTAAGTCAGGCTCTTCTTGCCATTTCCTTGATTGCATTATTAATAGCAAATCATCATCAGGAAATACTTTGTCAAGGTTGTCATAAAGAAGCGTTTGTAAATCTTCTTCTTTCCAACCTATGTCAATGAGTCGAACCTTTATTGTCTTGTTTACTGAATGGTTTTCTTTGTCTAATTCAAAAAGCATATTTCATTTTATTATATTGTATCCTTTCAAGTCCAGCCGCCTTTCTCACCAACTATTTTGTTTGCTTAATATTAGTCCTTTATGTATTATTATAAATTATTAATTTAATGCTGATCAAAATATCAAAAGAATTTAATATCAGACATTCAATAAAATCAAATTTACAACTTGATTAAGAGAAAGACAATTAAATTTTGCAGATGGGTTTGATTCTGAAGAGAATTGAACTCTAATTTAATCATTAACAATAAAGAAAGGATCTATTATATTTAAATCTTATTCTTCGATTCTTGGTTATAAATTGATTCATTTACTCCATCCAGATCAGAAAAAAGGCTTTCGTTTGGTTTGAATTTAAATCCTTTTACTCTGTAATAATCTGCTTTATAAACATTATACATTTCGGGACTTTTCGGCATCTGATCAAGGAATTTATCTCCTTCTTCTCCTTCAAAGTTTATTGAAGTGAACAACCTTGAAACATCTCTTGAACAATGCCATGTTAAATGATAAAACTCTATATTATTTTTAGTTACATATTTGGCAAGATAACTTATTAAACCATTCTTGTTTTTACCAATCTTCTTAACGTCAACCCCATTGTATTTTTCTATTTCTACTTCTTTAAGCATTTCAAGCCCATTTTTCTTTTCTGTCAGCAGGCATTTTGCCATAAAGCCATTAACCTGATTTATTTGCATAAAATCATTCGTTAACAAGTGAAAATGTACAGTCAGATTCTTTTGCCTTTCTGCAACCCATAAATAGGATTTTAATCCACTATTCTTTCGGCAACGTGTAAGCCATGTATTAAAAATCTTATAAGCATTTTCATCCGGCAAGCCTTTTGGAAAACTTATTGAATAGAAAGCGAGGAATTTTTTACTTTTTTCAAGCCGGCTGAAAGCATTACATTTCTTTTTTATCATGGACTTATTCAGCCTGTAAGTTTTCTTGTGTTCTTCGATGAATTTTAATTCTTTCTGTTTAGGCATCCTGCACTTCTTTTTACTTACCAAAACATTTACTTTTTTCGCTTCATTCTTGTCTTTCAATTCTCCATCAATAATTTCATGTTTAGAAGACCCTCCAAACATTGATTTAGCTTTTGAATTTGTTATTGTAAGACTTCCATATGATAGAATATTTGACATCTTATTTAGTTTGAAATATTCGCCTTATAATGAATCCATTATAGGTTACTATAGGTATTATTATAGGTTAAAAAAATTATAGGAAATCCGGAACAACATTTCCTTTGTAGAAGCGCTTAAGATATTGTCCTTTACGGCGATCATAGATATTCATGTAAGACCACTCTGAGTGATTCTTATTCAGAAAGTTAGCGAAGCCATCAAGACTATGAACAAAAGTCCATTTTTTAGGCTTACCCTGTAAGAAAAACACAGTTACGGAATAATCATTTTTATGTCCCATGATTACCCCCTTTTGTATTTCAAATTCTTAACTGAATGGATTGCGTCCTCAATTTCCGAAGCTTTATACAAAATTCTATTACCTATTCGATAGGATTGTACAATCCCGGATTTAGACCAGTTGTTTAGAGTAGGTAGAGAAATTTTAAGAAGTTCGACAACTTCGAACCGATTAAGATAGACAGGTCTTTTACCTGATTCTTTTGGTTTAGTTTCCTGTTTTGTTTCTTCAAGAACTTCCCGAAAAATCTTTTTTAAATCATCAGTATTGATCCCTTGCAAAATAATAGAACTCATTCTTTTACATTTATTACAACAGTAAAATTATGTAAGCTCGTCTCTCAATGCAAGTTTTTAGAATTAATATTTTTATTATTATCTCTTACAGCTTTCTATTTAATTCATTTTTAATGAGTTCCATCATTCAAAATAATCTTTAATTTATCATTTTTTTATGCAAAATGATGTAATAAAATACATGCTAACTTGATTCTTATTTCTTTTTATCAAGCAGTCAAAGTAAATCTTTGCCTGCTTATAATTATTATTCATTTTTCCCCCTATTCCAATAATCGAATAAAAGCATATGAACTATTTGCGAGAATTAGGCTTTCTTTTCCCTCTAAGGTTATTCGATTTCATTAATTTTTCCCCCAAAATCTAACTGCTATACTCTCATTCTTTATTTATTTCATAATCTTTATTTGAAGTATGGATGATCTAATAAATTATTTGCGTTCTCTTCTTGCGAGATACGAATATACCGTAAGAAACTTCTTTCTGTCTGATGCCCCGTTATTTTCATAATTGAAATTGAAGGAACACCCGCCTTAAATGAGTTCGTTGCAAAACTTCTTCTAGCTGTATGAGTACAAATCAATTTATATTTTGGAACTGTATTCTTATCTAATTTCCCACCCTTTGTTATAGAGACCTCAACCATATCTTTGATTTTGGCCAAATTTCCTATATGCTTAAGATAAAAATTCATTTTTTGATTAGACATAGCTTTGGGAATTCTATTCTTATTTCTTCTTAATATTTCTCTGATAAACCTATGTAATGGAATAATCACAAGTTCGTCCGTCTTGTTTGTTCTTATCTTAATTTTATCTCCATCTATTATGTTTTCTGCTTTAAGTTCAGAAAAATCTGAGAATCTTAATCCGGTACAACATCCTATTACAAACAAATCCCTGATACTTTCTAATTGCTGATCTTTCGAGAAATCAAGATTATATATTGCTTCTACTTCTTTCTCATTTAAATAGATTTTATCAGTATCCTCAGTTAATCTTTTAAATTTTCGTCTTTTGAAATCAATTGTTTTATTAGTTCCTCTTTCTGTAGCCTCATTCAGGAATGTCTTTAATATTTTAATATGCTTTCCTATTGTGTTTTGAGAATAATTTTCTTTAGTAAGATATGCTACAAATGAATTATAAAATTCAAGATCAATATCCTCAAATTGTAAAGTCTTGTTTTTTGATTTACAATAATCCACAAGCCTTTTTTGGGTAGTATTATAAGCTTTGATTGTCCCGCTTGCTTTTAATGATTTGCTTTCTTCTATATAATTCTTTATGAATGTGAAGAAATCAACTTTTTTACTATCTGAAAATCTTGCCGTTTTATCAAGCTCTTTTTTAATTAAACCGTTTGTCGGCTCAAAACCATCATTCAATACTTTTCGATATGCGTCAAATGCTTTTGTCTCAAGAGCTTTTAATCTTGTATTAAACTCAGGATATTCAGGAAATTTTTTTGTTCCTTTTACTTTCTGGTTCTCAGAATCCCAGAAAACAGGGTTTATCTTTTCTCCAGTTGAGTATTTCAATCTTGTGTTGTTATAGCTCAGGAAAAGATAAATTAATGTTTCCTCTTTGCTCTTTGGCTTCTTTAAAAAGAAATTTACCTCTGGCATAATTCATTTATTTTTACTCTTACGAAGATACTAATTTTAATTCGGGGGGACAGTATGGGGGACACTTTTTGTTAATTTTATTGTTTCTCTTGATTTTTACTTACCCTCGTAAAATGGCTCTAACTGATTGTTTCAGAGAATAATTACGGATAATTGAGTAAAACTAAGTAAATAAAAATGTGGTCCAGCTGGGCCCACACTCAGGCAGTCTTTCGACTGCCTTTTTTGTTTTTAGTCTGGGCCCGAGCCCTCGCGGCAGGCTGTATCCTTCGCTAAAAATGCCCACAGGGCATTTTTTATGCGCCAGATTTTTTATATAAATATTTTTATGTTCGATTTACAATCAAATTATTATATTCGTATATCAATTGGACTATCATTCAAAAAATGAAATTATGACAGAAAAAATCTCTATGAGGGAAAAAGTTGGCTTCAGTCTGGGTGACAGTGCTGCCAACTTTATTTTTCAAACTATCATGCTTCTTCAATTAAGCTTTTATACAGATTCATTTGGTATATCAGCTGCTGCTGCCGGATGGCTCTTTCTGGTTTCACGGCTCTGGGGTGCTGTATCTGATCCTATCATGGGTGCGATAGGCGATCGGACCAATACACGTTGGGGAAAGTTCCGGCCATGGATATTATGGACAGCTGTTCCATTTGGGATAATAGGCTTCCTGGCATTCACTACGCCAAACTTTGGCCAGACGGGCAAAATTATTTATGCATACATTACATATATGCTGCTGATGTCAGTCTATTCGGCGAATAATGTCCCCTATGCAGCCCTGAGCGGGGTTATAACGGGCGATATGGCTGAACGAAACAGCATTTCTTCAGTAAGGTTTATTTTTGTCACATTTGCCACAATTGCAATACAGGGATTTGCTTTGCCAATGGTTAACCATTTCGGTCACGGCAGCAGTTCGAAAGGATACCAGATCACAATGGGTATCTTCTGCGTTCTGGCAGTTATCTTCTTCTTAATTACCTTTCTTACTACCAAGGAGAGAATTAAACCAGATCCCAAACAAAAATCTTCTCTTAAACAGGATATCTCCGACCTGTTGAAAAACCGTCCATGGCTGATAATGTTCCTGGTATTTGTAGTAATGTTCATATTCCTCGGGCTCAGGAACAGTATTCTGCTTTATTTCTTTAAATATTACCTCGATAAAACGAGCATGATTTCAATACTTGAGGTGCTGAATAAAGGATCGTTCGGGTTAATTGAAAAACTGGGGATGATCGGATCAAATGCCGACATAGCAGGCAATACATTCAGTATAATCAATATCTTAAGTCAGCTGGTTATTATAATCGGATTGACCTTGTCAAGACCTCTCGCTAATAAATTCGGGAAGAAAGCAGTATTCCAGACAGCGATAGCTTTATGCGTTTTGTTTTCCGGTATCTTCATAATAATTTCACCCACAGCTATTCTCCTTACCCTTTTTCTGCAGCTCATTTTTAACTTTATGTGGGGAGTCGGGGCAATGTCGTTGCCATGGGCAATGATGGCTGATGTTGCAGATTTTTCTGAATGGAAAAACAACCGCAGGGCAACTGGAATTGTATTCGCAGGAATAATCATAGGACTGAAGATTGGTCTGGCAATCGGAGGAGCTCTGGCAGGTTCTCTGCTGAATAGTTACGGTTATATTGCCAATGTTGCACAAACACCTCATGCCTTGTTCGGTATCAGGATGATTACCAGTATCTATCCGGCTGCTTTCCTGGCTATTGGAATAATCGTACTGTTCTTCTACCAAATAAATAAATCGACTGAAATAAAGATGCAGAACGAGCTTGCCGAACGACGCAACGCTCTGGCACAGAATTAATAAATTAAAATATAATCCCTTATGGCAGAAAAAAAAATAACCAGGAAAAATGAGAGTAACTCTTCAAAGATACTCTCATACAAAAACCATAAACTGGCCGTTTCAACACGGGTCAGCGATCTTCTTTCCAGGATGACAATCGAGGAGAAAGTTGCACAGCTGATGGGTTTGTGGAAAGGGGGCATCGAAGAATTCGATGCAGAATTCATGAAAGATCGTGAAAAAACGAAAGAGACCTTCGGTAAAGGGGCCAATTCAATTCATCCTACTTTCCTTGGAGTAAAAGACACTGTTGAGAACAGGAACAGAATCCAGAAATATTTTGTTGAGGAAACAAGGCTGGGCATTCCTGTACTTTTTGTTGATGAAGGGCAGCATGGGATGATGCGTCGTGAAACAACGGTATTTCCACAGGCAATAGGGCTCGCATGCTCATGGGATCCGGGACTTTTTGAAAACGTATATTCTGTTATAGCAAAAGAAATACGTACAAGAGGTGCTCACCATGTTCTTTCACCTGTGATAGATGTCTGCCGTGACCCGAGGTGGGGCCGTGTTGAGGAAACTTATGGCGAAGATCCATATCTGAACTCGCTATTAAGCTGCGCTGCAGTGAAAGGACTCCAGGGTTCTTCGAACGGGAAAGTCGCACCAGGGCATGTAGCCGCGACTCTTAAACATTTTACAGGTCACGGGCAACCTGAAGGAGGGCAGAATACGGCCCCTGCAAATTATTCATTAAGAGTTTTGCATGACTATCATTTACCTCCTTTCAGAATGTGCGTCAAAAATGTAAAACCTGTCAGTCTTATGCCCTCATATAATGAGGTTGACGGTGTTCCATCACATGCTAATAAATGGTTATTGCAGGACCTGTTACGAAAGGAATGGGGCTTTAAAGGAATGATAGTTTCGGATTATTACGGTGTCGAACAGCTGGCTAATAAGCATTTTGTTGCAGAAGACAACAAGGTTGCAGCAAGAACAGCATTTAACAGCGGTGTTCAGTATGAATTTCCTCAGGCAAACGCTTACAGGTATCTGCCTGAATTGCTGAAGGAAGGTAAAATAAGTAAAGCCGATATTGACAAAGCTGTTTCGCTGGTGCTTGAGCTGAAATTCATGCTTGGCCTGTTTGAAAACCCGTATGTAGATTTAAAGACAGCAATTAAAGTAACCAGGGATCCGGCTTCAGAAAAGCTGGCCCTCAAGGCGGCCCGGGAATCGATCGTCCTTCTTAAAAATGACAAACTTCTTCCATTGTCAAAGAATAAATACAAAAAAATTGCGGTTATAGGTCCATGTGCAAAATATGTCTCTTTCGGAGGCTATGCTGGTGAACCTTACCATAAGGTGAGTCTGTACGATGGAATAATGAAAAAAGTCGGGGCTAAAACTGAAGTTTTATATGCTGAGGGCTGCAAAATAACCTCAAATCCCACTATCCCATTCTTTAACTGGAAACTGGACGAGATCAAGCTCCCTTCAAAAAAAGAAAACATGAAGCTGATAAGCCAGGCAGTTAGCGTTGCAAAAAAAGCAGAGATAGTTATTCTCGCCATCGGCGAGAATGAACATCTGTGCCGCGAGGCCTGGGCAAAGACCCACATCGGCGACAATATGACCCTCGATCTTTTCGGCCAGCAGGATGAGCTTGTCAAGGCTATTGTTGCTCTTGGGAAACCGGTTGTGGTTTATCTGATGAACGGAAGACCATTATCTATCAACTATATTGCAAAGAACGTTCCTGCCATAATTGAAGGTTGGTATATGGGACAGGAGACCGGAACTGCAGCAGCCGAGATTATTTTTGGTGATGTTAATCCTTCTGGAAAACTTACAATTACTATACCGAAATCAGCCGGTCAGTTACCGATGTACTATAACTTCAAGCCAAGCGCCCAGATGAATGAATACCTCTCGCAGGATAATTTACCCCTGTATCATTTCGGTTTTGGATTAAGCTATTCAAAATTCAGGTTTGACAACCTTAAGCTTGAAAAGGTGAAAATTAAGAAAAATGGATCGACAAAAGTAAAAGTTGATGTAACCAATACCGGAAAGTATGCAGGTGATGAAATTGTGCAACTATATATCCATGATAAGGTAAGCTCTGTAACACGTCCGGTTAAGGAGCTCAGAGGATTCAAAAGGGTTTCATTGAAACCAAAAGAGACAAAGACTGTTACGCTGGAAATAACACCGGAACAACTGGCATTTCACAACATAGACATGAAATATGTTGTAGAGCCCGGGGAATTCGAGATCATGATAGGAAATTCCTCACGCGATGAGGATCTTATCAGGACAACTCTCCTTGTTTGCTGAATAAAAAGTCATACAGTTATAAAGAAAAGGGCCCTGGCTGGTTTGCCTGGGCTCTCTTGTTCCATTATTTAGTTGTGCGGTCGTGCAGGTCGTGCGGTTCGTCTGTTTGGCTGGAGAATCGATTATTTTCTGGCCAGCGAATCCTTGCTACCATCAATAAAAAATACTTTTATTCTCGAAGACATTACTGGCTCTGATCATTGTCCTGTAGGAATTGTATTTAAGTTATATAAGCCGAAACTACCTAATCAGGTCATTCAGACTGCACTTAATATAAGTACTCTTTGAGCAAATGATATTGAGACGTTACTCTGCAAGTATTCTGTATAATTCAATATTCAAGTAATAATGATGACCCTCAAGTTCTTTCTTTTCCAGAACTTGCATCTCACACAGCTTATTTAAATAATTTCTTGCTGTATTTTCGGCGTAAATTCCTGCTTCAACAAGGTGTTTTACTTTGGTAAAGGGTTTGGTAAATAAGAATTCTACCAGATCCTCCGGGTTTCGTAACTTTTGATCATCTTTCTTTATGTGTTCAAGTATTAGATCTTTCGCGGTCACAATGTCATTAATCTTGTTGAATGTATTGTTTGAGGTACTTTCAACGGCTCTCAACATAAATAATAACCAGCTTTTCCAGTTACCTCTCTGAGAGACATCCATTAGTCCGGAGTAGTAATCATCCTTATGATCTAAAATGTATCTACTGAGGAATAATATAGGAACATCTAGTAATCCTTTGTTAGTCAAATAGTGGATATTGAATATGCGTCCTGTTCTGCCGTTTCCATCACGAAATGGGTGAACAGCCTCAAACTGAAAATGAGCAATAGCCATTTTTAGTAAATGATCAACTTTAAATTGTTCATCATCATTCAAGAAGTTTACTATATTATCTAACCGATTTTGAATTACTGCCAGGTCTTTAGGTGGAGTATAGATTACCTGACCAGCATTTGGCCCTGTGCCTCCTTGCTTAATAGTTGTATGTAAAAAAGCTGGACGAATCGTATCTGTCGTTTGCTTTATTTCCTGGAATACCCGAATAAAGTAATTTTGATCAAACTGCCTGTTCTTTTTCAAATAGTTAAAACCAGACCAAAGAGCTTCCCGATATCTTAAAACCTCTTTGGATGCTCCAGTTGTCTCAGTGTTTTTATCGCTATATGCTTTGTATAGGTCATCATCTGTTGTAAATATGTTCTCAATCGCACTTGAAATCTTTGCTTCCTGTAAACTTATGGTATTAATTAACAACCCTTGATTGTGAATCACAACACTACGGCCATGAAGCCTTGCTAAAGCTGCTTTAGCATCTCCCAGTTTCTCCAATATTTCTATTGTTTGATATAGTTCGTTTCTAATTGGCAATGGTGGAATATCATTCCAGGGAACATTTCTGTCAGGGTTTATTGTATATAATATTTCAGCCATCAATTTAAATTTTTAATGGTTTATCAATTTCTGACCTTAAAAGTACGATTATTTTATTTAACAGACATTAAAAAATCGGGTTTTTAATGTATGTTTGAATTCTGACCTTAAAAGCAGCATGTTTTATCGGGCAGACATTAAAATGCCAAATATTTAATGTCTGGTCGAATTCTGACTTTAAAAGCCTGATGTTTTATCTGTCAAAAATTAAAAATTCAAAGATTTAATGTTTAGTGTCACACTAACTTTATATGATCAGCAATTAAAAAAAATCAATGATCATTATACTTCAATCCTGATGAAAAAGGAAATTCCAAGATGACATTGTTTAGATGTTTCTGTGGAATAATGCAACAGTTATTAAGCTCTATTTGGTAGTATTACTACTGAAAGAACATTTGAAATCAATTCCGAATTACTTTTAGAAACGGGCCAGATCTTGAGCCAGAAATTTTAAAAACCAGTATTAATCAATAGACATTTTCAAAACAAATTTCCCTGATACTGAATACAAAAATAAATCAGTGTAACCTGGCGCAAAAATTATAAGGCTGAGGTTAAGGCTGAGAATATCGTTAAGAGGATCTCAGCCTTAACCTTAACCTCAACCTTATAATTTTTGCGCCAGGTTTTGAACAAAAATGGGATGTTTTAACAAAAGATATTGAACAGAAATTCTTATTGAAAAAGTAAGCCCCTATACTCCCGGAGGAAGTTTTGAAAGCATTAGTTTGCGATAATTTATGGTTCGACCATCAATTACAAATGTTCCGTCTCCATTAGCGTGTATTGTGCGACGTTCCTTTCGGTCGGAATCTATCCATGCATGCACTGCATCAAGAATAAAAATATTGTGTTTTTCAATATAATCCGTTACACGGCATTCGATATTTGCAAGGCACTCTTTGATCAATGGTGCCTCAACTGACTTTGCTTTAAGTGGTGTGAGCTCAAATTTTTTGAATTTATCGGTATCCGAACCGGAGCATCCTCCGATTTCAACGACCTTATGAGAAATGTCAATTGTTGGAACAGCTATCACACACTCTCTATTTTTCACGAGAGCTTCATAAGAGTAATTCCATGCTCCTGTCAGTAAGGCAAACTTCGGAGTGAAATCCATAACCATATGCCATGAAATCGTCATAATATTATTTCTTCCACCGCTGGCTGTGGTAACCAGAACAACCGGGCCCGGCTCTAGCAGCATAAATGCTTTGTTTAATGGTAGTTCCTGCATTTAATAAACTCGTAAAAATTACATTCTAACCGGCCAAAGGTGGTCAATAAGCATGGCGTTTGTAGTTTCTTATGCTTTCTCTATTTTCACTGATGTCATTGCAAGCGAACCTGCAATAGTTTTATCATTAAAAAAACTCACTTTTTCACTTTGATCTTTCAACGCCAATATATATAGTAAAGGAAGAAAATGTTCCGGAGTAGGAATAGATAGTTTGAATTCTCTGCCCTGCGATTTATAATTTATGAGCGATTGATGATCGCCATCGACAATATAATTTTTCATTTTCTCTCTCGCTTCCTGAGCCCAGTCAAAACTGTAATCATCAGTATTTAATTTATCCCATACCACCATGCCCAGATTGTGAACAATATTTCCGCTTCCGATTATCAACACTCCCTTGTTGCGAAGCGATGCAAGTTCTTTCGCTAAATTATAATGATATTGAGGTGTCTGAGAATAATCCAGACTCAATTGAATTACGGGAACATCAGCTTTCGGATAAAGATGTTTAATCACACTCCAGCTACCGTGGTCAAGTCCCCATTTTTCATCCAGGCCCACTTCAGTACTTTTTATGATATGTTTTATTTCCTTTGCTAACTCGGGACTTCCTGGTGCAGGATATTGCACATCAAACAATGTCCTGGGAAAACCTCCAAAGTCGTGAATGGTTATTGGCTTTACCATTGCTGTCACAAAAGTCCCCCGGGTTTCCCAATGTGCCGAGATACATAAAATTGCATCGGGCCTGGGTAAGGATTTCCCAATTACTCTCCATTCATGAACAAATTCATTATCTTCAATAGCATTCATAGGACTGCCATGACCAATAAACATCACAGGCATTTTATCAGCGCGGTTAAATTGATTGATAACTTTATTCAATTCTTTCAGTTTCATTATTGCTCCGGTTATTGATACAGTTGATAATAATTGTAAAAACTTTCCCCTTTACATTTATTTAAAGTTTCCCATCCTCGATTTTGCTTCAATGCACCATAATAATTCATTTATAAAATTTGCTGTTCTTTTTTCAAGAACCTTGTTACTGACTGGGTTCCCATTCTCATCAAATGCATCATTTACGTTAGGAACCGGAAACATTGCAGATACTGTCCATGCTCGCATTTTCCAAAGCGAAAACTGTAAGGATGTTAATACCTGTGTCCCACCAAAACTTCCATCGGACACAGTTGAAATTGCAACTGGTTTATGATGCCATTCATCATAAAGAAGGTCAATTATGTTTTTTAAACTGGCAGGATAACCGCCATTGTATTCAGGTGTTATAATTATAATTCCTTCGGCAGATTTTATCTTGTCAGCAAAATCAATCACAGCTGCTGTCGGAGATTTCTGAAAACGTAATCTTTCTTCAAACAGAGGGAAATTATATTTACTTAAATCAAGAATTTCAACCGTGGCAAGTTTATTTTCTTCCAGATATTTTTTAAAATACAATGCAACCCGATGGCTTTTTCTGCCAATCCTTACACTTGATGATATGATTGAAATATTTGGCATACTTAAATCAATGTTTATTAATCTCTTTAGCTAAAGGAGAATTAATAGGAATTTTTTTTCAGAATATCAAAAATTGCTTTTAATTCGTCGGAAACTTTATTGCATGAAGGAACTTTAAACATTATTGTTTGCGAGTTTTAATTATTTTTTTGTTGTCATAATCTAATATTAACCAGAAGAACCACAGGGAAATGGAAATTGAAAGTCCAATAAATGGCAAAAAGAATGATATGATGAAAGCCGCGAGATAAATAAAAAAACCAAACCAATAAGCATTCCGGATTTTTATAATCAAAGCATCTGTAATTTCATCTTTTACTAATTTTCGCTTGTAAGCAGATGAAAACCAAAGAAGATTATAAGCAACGCTGATTAATACCATTGAACCGCAATAAAAAGCCGAAGCGATATTAAATGCCTTGGTGTCAAAGTATTTTGCAAGAACAGCTGTAGGAAAATTTATAAATGTTACCATTAGCAAAAGAAATCCATTGGCAAACAAGAAAGTAGTATTGATTTTCCTCAGGTATTTAAAAAATCCATGATGGTTGATCCACATTATTAAAACTGCAGCAAAGCTGAGAATAAAAGCAAAATACGATGGCCAGAGGTTTATTAGTGAACGATAGAGTTTCTCGTTAGAAGCAATATTATTCAAATCCGGTACTTTTATTCCCAGGATCAGCAGGGTTAATGCAATAGCAAAAACACCATCACTGAAGGCCTCCACTCTTGAGGTTTCTTTTTCCAACATAATTCTATTTCATTGGTACTTCCATGAGCAAAAATTCAGCATCTGTATCAGCTTTAACAGATAATTTATCAATATCCCAGATACCAAATCCGTCACGGGAATTCAATTCCTGATTGTTGATTGTTACCATACCACTCAAAATAAAGGCATAAACGCCGTTCCCTTTTGCTTTGATATTGTAATCTGCACTGAACCCTTTATCAAATTGTCCAAGATGAAACCATGCGTTCTGATAAATCCATACTCCTGCATCATCAGGATTTGGAGAAAGAATCTGTTGGAATTTATTATGACGGTCCGCAATGTTCAACGTTATCTGGTCATAACGGGGCTTTATATTTTTCCTGTTCGGGAATACCCATATCTGCAAAAATTTAACCTGTTTGTCTTTGTTCTTGTTGTATTCGCTGTGAGTAATTCCTGTACCGGCACTCATAACTTGTACATCACCATGCTTTATAATCGATATATTCCCCATGTTGTCTTTGTGTTCCAGATCCCCTTCAAGAGGGATCGAAATAATTTCCATGTTATCATGAGGATGGGTGCCGAATCCTTTTCCGGCTTCCACGATATCGTCATTTAGTACCCGTAGCATTCCGAAGTGGACCCTTTCAGGATCATAGTAATCAGCAAAACTGAAAGTATGCCTGCTATGAAGCCAGCCATGATTTGCATCACCGCGTGTTTCTGATTTGTGTAGGACTGAATTTAACATCACAATAGTTTTTTTTACGATTGTTTTATTAACTGAACTTCACAACTGATACTTACATCATCGCTCACAAGCACACCTCCGGCTTCTAAAGCTGCATTCCAGTTCAATCCCCAGTCTTTACGGTTAATTTTTCCGTTGATTGTGAATCCGGCCTTTTCATTTCCCCAAGGATCTTTCATCACACCGCCAAATTCGACATCCAGCTTAATTTGTTTTTTAATGCCTTTGATTGTGAGATCTCCATATAATGTATAACTTCCATCATTATCAACTTTCTCATAAGTGTTGCCTATAAATGATATTTGTTTAAATTTTTCGACATCAAAGAAGTCCGGACTTTTCAAATGTTCATCACGTTTTGCATCACCGGTATCAATCGATGCAGGATTCATCCAGAAATCTATTTCGGATGTCATAAAATCTTCACCAGATGTATAAATGCTTGCATCAAATTCTTTGAACTCGCCCTTTACATTGGTAATCATCAGATGCTTTACTTTGAAAGCAATTTCGCTGTGAACAGGGTCAATGCCCCATTTTACTTTTTTTGTTTCCATGGTTGTTCTCGTTTTTAAATTTTTATGAAATGATTTTGTTTCGTATAGTTTAATTAATTATGAATTCAACATTTGACCTTAATCCTATTTCAATTTCTACAGTTGGAACAGGTGAGTTTATTTATTTGCCTAATCCCAATTGATTCATGTAAGTTTGATTATCCCAGAATAAGTATTCTTCAAACATAATTCCGTCTTTCCAATGTCCAATTGTACACATAGGCAGCTTGAATGATTTTCATGTTGGCTGAATAAATTAAACAATGCAAAGATGCACGTCATTGTAAAGCAGAAGGTAATAGTTTTCGGTAAAAGTGTTGTGATTTCAGGAAACAAGCTTACTCATTTCACGGCGGAACTCCGTAGGAGTCTGTCCTGTTTTCTTTTTAAAAACGGTTGTAAAATAGGCTTTTTCATTGAAACCCAATTCAAAACCTATTTCAGAGATTGTCTTGTCAGTGGAAATTAAAAGGTTTTTTGCTTCAATGAGTTTTCTTGTTTCAATAATTTCCGAAACGCTTTTATGTAAAATATTGTGACAGATTAAATTCAGGTTTCGGGCAGACATAAATAATTTTTCAGCATAATACTCCACACCTTCCGGCCTCCTGAAATTTTCCTCAAGAATTATTAAGAAATTTTTAAAGGTTATGTTTTGCGTATTTGAAAAATGGTTTTCATCACTGACAATCTTCCTCCTTTCCGATTCAATCATAGTGAAAAGCGTACTCAGCAAAAGTCTTATCACTGCAAAATCAGGTGTGGTTTGCTGAGCTTCATTATACATCATTTCGCACAATGTAACCATCCGGTTAAAACTTTCTCCTTTTAGCAATTGAAGATTTGCATGGTCATGATAATAAGAATAAAGTTGAAAAGTAGTTTCAGGTATAAACTCACTTCTGAACTCTATAACCCAGATATCGAATTTGTGATCTTTAATTCCGGGTTTTACACTATGAACTTTCCCTTTTGTAACAAAAGAGATAAAAGGTGAGATGAATTTTTCAGATTTGAAATCAATAAAATGTTCCAGTTCACCTTCCATTCCAACAATCAATTCTTCAAAATCATGATTGTGGGGTTCGTCAGGAGAGGAGGCAATCTTTTCTGCCTCTTCTGTTGACAACCGAAATATCTTAAAGAGTTGGTTCATTGGCACAAAGATACTTTAAAAAAGCATCGTAGACTGTACTTTTTTGATTTAATCTTTAGCCTGGCCTATATGCTGCAATACCTTTAAAATGATTTCTGTATTGGTAAAAAACGCGCCAGCTTTCGTGCCAGATATTTTGAAAATAAGAGATAATCTTGAATCTATTTTTTATGTGTGTAAATTATGATTGCCTGTATATTGTTTTGATTAATGATTAAATAGAAATGAAAAAGCCCGGTTCCATAGTCCAAGGCTTGATTATTGCATAATTAATATGCTGATATATAAATAGTTAGGATATAATGCAACTACAATAAGTAGCCCAACTAGCTGTTTATAAACGATTAAGATACGGTTGCGTTTCAATAATAGTAGATACTATAGGGTGGTTGAAAGTATCTTAAACAGACTGGTTTTTTTCTTAATGGCATTCGCTCAATGCCGTGTAGGTATTATCAATATTTTTCTGAATATATCTGGCGGCATCCATTACGCCACCATTAATTTTTTGCGCTTTGATGATGCGATTTAAACTAAGTAAATAATCCAAGCCATTATAAGCCTGGTTTATTGAAAGTTCGATAACAGCAATAACTGGAATTTTTTTAGCTACCCATTTCCCAAAAACCATATTCGATGCTGCAATCTTCGATATATCGAGAAGCGTGTTTAACTCCGGTGTTTCTGTTTCAAAATATTTCTTCATTTTAGGGTCTTCAAGTAAACCCTTGATTTCTGTGTTTGAACCAGTTAGTCTGGCGATTAAACTGCTCATTCCATCTTTTATAAATGTTTCCCAGTCATTAATATGAGTGGTTAGCTCTGCAATTTGTCCTGCTGATGAAATTGTACGTAATTGATCAATTTTAGCTTGTATCTCGACAACATTAATGCCTTCGCCTGCCATTTGTTTTACATTTTTATTATATATCTGCTGAAGCCGGTCTGCCGCTTTACCTCTATTGGTTAATCCTTCCAATAATTCTCCGGTAAAATATTCCAGTCCATCTTTAGCTGCATTTATCATTGCATTACGGTTTGCTGTTTCCCATATATCCAGCTCATTTTGAGAAAGATCAATCGTCTTCTGAAACTGTTGTCTTTGTTCGGTATATCCTTTCAATTGCTTTTCAAGCTTAATACAATCAGGTTTTTGGATCATGGGAACACCGTTTCCTTCAGACTCATATTTTCTTAAGATCGTTACAATACCCATGCTATCTTTTTTGCTGTTCTCTGTTACATACTTTGATGCACCTCTCAGATCTTTAACATTCTGATTATTTTCAGGATTTGATAATGTCTGAAGATCTTCCAGAGGCATTGTATCTCCGAAAAAAGGTGTGGCATTTCCTGTCTCTGATGAACCGGAAACCGGTGCGGTTGCCGTAGCTTCAAATTGTTTCCGAGACTTGGCAGCAAGGGTCTCAGCATCTCCATCCAGAGTTTTAAAATCCAAATTTGTACTGTCCAAGGTTTTGATTTTCAAATTTTGTGAGTCATCTAAAAGTTTATATGACTGCATCATTTTATCATATTCAGCTTTTGCTATAGCTTCATTAATTCTTTGTTGTTCTGCGGCTTGTTGTGCGGCGAGTTCTGCCGCCCTTTGTTGAGCTTCAAGTTCTTTTTGATTATTTTCTGAATTAGCACTGGATTTTGATGTCAGGATTCTCTGAAATATTGCCCCGATAACCATGTTGTTTATATTCGCGGAGGAAATGGATGATGCTGATGTCCGATTAATTTTTTGACCTGACATTGTTTCTAATTGTCCAATTGCAGACTGACCATAAACAGGTTGATTGCCAGATATTACTCCTATTAATAATAGTATAATAATAAGGTAATTGAATATATTTTTCATAAGTTCATTTGTCTGAATGATGAATTTTAGTGCCAGATGCAACTTTTTGATTTGGCGAAGCTACTAAAAAAGAAATCATAAAAGGTTAAATATCAAAAAAATAAGACCGTAAGTGAGACAGTCTGGCTAAATGTCTCGTTTAAAAATGCTGCCTGATTTGATTAATGAATATTAGAAATGAAAAAAACCGGTTCCAAAGTTCCAGGCTAAACAGTTGAATAAATAATATACTGATATATAGATTGTTAGAATACAGTGCAACAACAATAAATACCCTAATTGACTGTTTTTAAGCAATTTAAGGCATATTTGCGTTTCTTAATGCGAATACTATTGGAGAGTAGAAAGTGTCTCAAAAGGGCTGGGAATGGCTTTAAATCAAGTATTTACCAGATGCTTTATAATTGATATGCTTTATTATGCGAATGTTAATGATAGTTGGGGAATTGGGGTGCATATTTGAATAAACCAGGGTAATAAATCAATTTGGTCTGGCAATTAACTATAGAATCGATTATACTTTTCTCAGGCTTTTATTTCCTATCTCAATATTGGTTAATTGTCTTTCTATAAATATTTTATTTCTTTTATCAGTACAGTTTAGTATAGGAATTAGTCTGGGTGCAAAAGTAAATTTTTAATTGTTGGAGGGAGAAAAATGTTAAAATTCATTAGAGGGGAATTTCATCTGTTATAAAGAACTCTTAATGCTCTCATTATAGATGATGGATAACAAGATTCATGGGTTTCTCCGGGAAAAACATGTGTTTCAACAGTCAGACCAGGATAATTCCGGGACTGCATCAGTTCAGCCATTTTCTTCATATTAGTAACCATCAGGGTATCTTCTGACCCACCAGCACTCATAAAAAGCTTAACATTCAGATCCTTATGTGTCGACGCATATTCCTTCTCAAAGCTAAAAAGAACTCCCTTATCATAATCTATGGAAGGACTTCCGGCATAATAAATGCTGAATAACTCCGGCTGATTGAACAAGACATATAGGGAAAACAATCCACCATAAGAGTAACCTCCTATACCTCTGCCGGTTGGAGAAACACGATAATTTGATTCAACAAATGGGAAAACCTCTCTAACTATAAATTCAAGAAACGTTGCGGCGCCACCACTTTTCACTACGAACTGTCTGCCTGTCATTCCGGTTAATATTTTGGCCCAGCTAGTATCAAGAGCCGGTATGTTTGTAGGAGTAAGATCCCTGGTCCTCCATGCACCCCAGTCAGCCAAATCCTTTATCTTATACCCTATACCGATGACTATTATTTCGGGCTCGACGAGTCTGGGTACCTCGAAAATACTTACCATGTTTGCCACCATCGGAAATGAACGGTTTGCATCAGTAAAATACCAGGCCGGATAAACCTTCCGAGGATTAGTATTGTAGCTGACCGGAAGCTTAATGTAAATGTTCATCTCCTGGTTCAGGATCGCTGAATAAAAGGTTCTCATTTCAGTATTTGGAATTGAAACCGATGGATAATTCTTAACATCAGGTTTTATCACCTGGTCCTGTGAGGATGCATCTAATAAAGCAGCAATCAATAAAGAAATTAGAAAAAAGAGTTGTTTCCCAAACATGAAGGATAAGTGTTTTTTCATAACCACAGATTTTTTGATTAAGAACATAAAATCACTGTTGTGCAAATGGAAATTTGATATCAAAATTAAACCTATGATATGTTTAAAACAATTTTATTTTAGCCTTCCCCAGATCAATATTGAAATAATGTATAACTTTTTCATCTTATAAAGATTTTCATTCATAAGCAATATCAATTTAACTAAATTTATGGTTCAGTTATTCGAAATTATATTGATTCAACTTTCAAATTCATTGTAAAATTGTTTATAACGATGGAGGAAAAACTTCTATACAAGATTTATGTCACCGGACAGGTTCAGGGTGTAGGATTCAGATGGAGAGCATCGAGTGAAGCCCGGAATCGAGGTATTAAAGGTTTCGTTAAAAATTTATCCAATGGGAGTGTTTATATAGAAGCAGAAGGATCCAGAGAACAACTAAACGCTTATTTAGAATGGTGTAAAAAGGGTCCAGGTTTTGGTTTTGTAGAATCTGTAAAAGTAGATACTTTCCCTCCTGTTAATTATACAGATTTTCGGATAGAATTCTAGTTTTTTAAAAAGCCCGGTCCCAAAGTACCAGGTTGTACAGTTGTATAATTAATATTATTTTTCTTATACTTTATTTTGAACGATATAATCAAAATACATTCTGGTAGACTAAGCGCATCGCCTTCTGCAAGTCTACGGCAACCGAAGGAGGAGCCCGACTGCAGGGGAGTAAATTTTCGGCATATAAAGTGGGGTTATTGAATGACTAAAGCAAGGCTTCAGTATGAACCCGGTAGGGCTTGGTCCCGTGAAGAGAAACGAAACGGGACTGTGTCATGAAACCTGCATGACATGGAATTTTGTTTGTTAAATTCAATTTATTCATGCAGGTTCAATCAGACCTTTGAAATCAATTGATTTCTGATTAAATATTGCTTTATGCCTGCCAGCCGGACAGGCAGGCAAACCCGCGAGTGCCGAATAAAATTGGTTGCAGCAGGCGAGCACTTATCAATAGTGAGGGTTGCGATTTATGTTGCATACCTTAGACGTAAGAGTTTCAATATGCAACATAAAGGGAGCAACCCGAACTCCTATATACATGTGCCCCTTTTTATGGCATCCAGTCTAATCCAATAGAATTTTCTAATTTTCATTTTCTGCATATTTCTATCATCATAACAACAATTAAACTCTCATTTTGCAAGGTATGCGCCTTTTGCTGTTTCACCCTCATAGCAGTGTCAATTTTTTAAGCACCGTATAGCGGCTCCACCTTTTTTAGAATATCCATCTCTTCTGACATTATCGTAATTATATTCAACTTCCCTATCCCAACCATTTATTGTATCGTATTCTGATGTTGACAAAAATATTTCAATATAGTCAATACCTCCAAATAATCCGTAATAGGCATTACGACCTCCTGCGGGCAATGCAGAGAAACCACTAGAATTAGTGCCATTGCCGCTATTATACCAACCAAATGTGTGTTTCATCTGACTTCCTTGATCAGTGCCTCGAAATCCATATAAGTCAATAACTGCTTGGTTCATTCCAAGATACAACTCAAGAAGCTTAAATTCTTCATCAGTAGGGACGTGCCAACCCACAGGGCATATATTTCTGCCTCCGTTGCTTCCTGCATCCACTGCGTACCAGTTGTATAATGCACCATAGCTAGATTTGTAGGTAGCTGCATCATTATTGTACCAACAATAGCCGGGTGTGGATAATGTTCCCCATTGAGTGTTATCAGTAACCAAAGGTATTAAGGAATTATCATTGTATTTTGTTGTTTTCAGGTTTTCAGCCATCCAGACCTGCGTACCTATTTTAACAGCTTTATAAGTGTTCCCATCAATATCTTTTGCACCCAATTCAGCTTGAGTTTGCAGTAATTTATCTAGTATAGCATCAACATATGCTTTCGTGGCTGCATCAGTAGCATTTACAGGTGTAGGAACAGTGGTTGTACCACTAAATGTTTTATTATCTGCAATTGTTTGATTACCCGAAGTGGTTACTCCATCTATTATGCCATAACCTGCTATGGTCGTAGGTTTCCCAGTAAGATTTGCCCAGGTACCATTAAAAAGTGTTGGTTTATTAGTAAGATCGTTATAATTACCACTAAACAAAATAGGTTTATTTGTAAGATCATTATAACTTCCACTGAACTCATTCCCTGCTGTTTTTGCATACATAGCATAAGGGACACTTAATAACTGACTTATACCAACAATAGTATAATTAGTACTACCTGTAGGATCTGTCTCTGTTTTTAGGAAGTATGGTCCAGTTGCCCAATCTATACCAGTGAATGTTCCAGTTATTGCTAATCCTCCTCCAATTTCTATACTCACAAGACCATTAGTATTTGTTTGTGGATTAGGGTTATATGTCTCTTGATATACTACTGTCCCTGTGGTGGTACCTTGTAAAATGCTGATTCTAATTCCCACACTTTGGTTTGTTTCTAAGGCTCCGCTTGAATTACGTATAACACATTGATAACTCATTTTCTGAGGGGCTTGAGCATGTAGGCTAAGAATCAATATCATAAATATTAAGTGGGAAAATGTTTTTTTCATAGAATCATCATTCTAAATTATTAATTAATCTTTGACACAACGTACAGACAAACCGATAGCACCAAACCAATCCATCAAAGTTTCAGCCATAACAACACTTGATCCATCACTGTTGGACTGAAGAGCAAAAACCCAATGCGTGGTGCCCCACCAATAACCAGAAGAACCAGGGTTACCATGGAAAAGAACAGGTTCTCCACCCACACGCATACCACCAGGAAGGGCGGTAAAACCTGTTTCATTCGTGGCTCCAGTATTGGGACTTGCCCAATGGACAGTACCAGCTTCTTTTAATTTATCCCCAGCCACATTACTACCTAAAAAACTTGCAATAGTATTCCATTCTGTTTCAGATGGCACATGCCATCCTGATGGACATAACTTTCCTGTATTCATGGTATACCAATCATACAGTGCTCCATAAATATCTTTATTACCCTCATCATTATTTAACCAACAATAAAGTGCAGAACCTGTACCCCCAAATGGATTAGCAACATTTAAAGAAATAATTGTCCCATCATTAAGATGAGTAACTTTTAAGTTTTCTGCCATCCATGTTTGTGTTCCAATAACAACTGTATTATAAGAATTCCCATCAATATCTTTAACTAAACCACCAGCATTAAGTGTATTTTTCAGCATTGTTATTTTTTCTTCAATACCATCGACGTAAGCTTTTGTGGTAGCATCTTGTGCATTTACAGGATTAGCTACATTTGTAATGTTTTGAGAACTTGCATTAATTGTTCCAGTAAAAGTTTTATTTCCTGCAATATTTTGATTGCTTGTAATATTTACTGCATCCGTAATACCATAACCAGCAAGAGTTGTTGGTTTGCTCGTTATTTCATTCCAAGTTGGGACATAAGAAATAGGTCGGTAAAGTCCTGCATGGTTTCCCCAGCTAAATGCCGTATTCCAATTGCCAACCATAGACGAAGTTATGCCGTTTGCAACATGAGAAGTACTCATACCATCAGTAATTCCATAACCTGTTAATGAGGTGGGTTTACCAGTAAGATTAGCCCACGAGCCATCGAATAATGTTGGTCTATTCGTTAAATCATTGTAATTACCACTAAACAAAATAGGTTTATTTGTAAGATCATTATAACTTCCACTAAACTCATTCCCTGCTGTTTTTGCATACATAGCATATGGCATACTTAATAGTTGACTTATACCAACAATAGTATAATTTGTACCACCAGTAGGATCAGTCTCTGTTTTCAAAAAATATGGGCCAGATGACCAGTCTATACCAGAGAATGTTCCAGTTATGGTTAATCCTCCCCCAATTTCCAAGCTTACAAGACCATTAGCATTTGTCTGTGGATTTGGGTTGTAAGTCTCTTGATAGACCACTGTACCATTTATAGTTCCTTGTAGTATGCTGATTTTAATTCCTACTCCTTGATTTGTCACTAAAACTCCGCCTGAATTTCTTACAACACATTGATAATTCATTTTCTGAGGGGCTTGAGCAAAAATGCTAAGGGTCATTAATATAACTGTCAAGCAGATAAATATTTTTCTCATATATTTTAGTATTTGACGATTTTGAATACTTTCACTTCCTTATTGTTGATGATTACCTTAAGGAAATATATTGATGAAGAAAGATTTTCCATTGATATTTCTGTTTCTCTGCTTTCAATTTTTTTATCCTGTAGAAGTACTCCGTTGATATCATATAATCGAAATCTCATTTCTTCATTATCAAATGATCCAAAAACCAGTTTTATAACTCCTCTGGTCGGGTTTGGGTAAACTATGCATTCAAGGTTAATCGCATTGATGCTTTCAATAGCAGTTACAACTGAGATTTCATAGGGTTGTTGTACTCCCTGAATTACAGTTCCATTGGTCCCAGAAAGTATACTATAGGCAATCTGGCCCACTGTGTAACTAACTGAGCCACCATTACCAGTTGCATTTCCGCCAGTCGCTGGAATGGTTTCCTGACCAAGTAAAGCAGTACACAAACCACAACATAAAAGAATTACTAAAAAGCATCCGGTTTCCTTTTTCATAATTTGTCTGTGTATTAGAATTTCAAGAAAAAAAATATATTGAGATGACGAATAGTCTATAAAGTTTTGTGCATTAAGTTGAATTATTACACTACCAATTTCCCTAAGAATTTAGGGTTCAATCATTTTGTTCAATATCTTATCGAAAGTTACAATTTGTTTAAGCCAAAGTCAATTTTATTTGACAGCTAAAGGGAGATTGAGGAGCAAAGGACTGAATTTATGGATTAACCTCAGTTCTTATAAATATCTTTCAGCATTACCCGTGATAAAAAAACATTTAAAATCCATCCACCCAAGACTTAACTCAGATGGATGGAATTAGTACTGTTGATTTTCAGTGGTTCTTGAGATTTCTGAGATAGAGTTGTTATATGAGTTGCATGCTTTTAGCCTGGGTGTTCTGCAATGCAACATAAAGAGAGCAACCCGAACACCTACCAACCAAGAATTAACTCTGATGGATGGAATAACCTAAACCTAATTTATGAGAGCAATGTCAAAAGTGTCCACACAGCCCCAAGAGCATCAACTATGCCAAATATTAACAGCATAGGCTGAGACTTTTTTGTAAGAACCAGCACCGTAAAACTTAGAAATACAAAAAACCTTCCATATACTGTTGCCCAATATATTGGAAGAATGTTATGATGTGCAGCAACCAGGTAAAAGTATGCAATGATTAATACAAGGATTGCCATAACTCTTATCCATGGTTCATCAGTTTTAGGAAATCTGAATAATGGCAGTAATATGTTTGGAATTAATAGGAATCCTGCCCCGACAAAGATTAAATAGATGCCAAACACAAAAATACTTGTTGTTGTTGAGTCCATGAGTACCTCCGCATTAATAATGTTTTTCAAAATAATTTATTCATCTGGATAAAGTTACGAAAGACAATAAAACAAGTCAAATAAAAAACCACCCACCCAAGACTTAACTCAGATGGATGGAATATTCAATGCAACATTATGACAGCAACCCGAACTCCTATAGGCCTATTGTATTTAAATAGTCTGTAAATCTATTAATTGGGGTTGTGATAGGAAGATATAACTATTGCATGTCCAATTCTAACATTATTAATTGTGCCATTTCTGATTTCTATATCAGAGTTTTCAACTTGTGTGAAATAATTAATATTTTGAACAACTGCATGGTTAGGCTCAAGATAAACAAATCTTGATATTTTTATTAATTCAGAAGGTTGAAGTTTAGTTCGGAATTTGGTAATTACTTTGTTAATCAATTCGTTTTTCTTTTCACTGGGGATAGCAACACTTATAAGAACGTCCCATTTATCTTTTAAATCTTCTCTTTCGGATAAAGCAAATAAGTTCAATCTGCCATATTCCTCAGATAATTCTCTGGCAATTTCTTTTATTGGGGCAATAGTATAACCAACATAATCTTTAGCATTATTGTCTGGTATAGTTTTTTTAAGATCAGATACCATGACGACAGTACGGAGGGGCTTTTCTTTGGTGCTGGTAGTTTTGGTGGTCTGTGCATTGAAAACCAGAACTGTCATAATTAATACCAGAACGAATAATACTTTTTTCATAATTAATAAATTATTCGATTTAAAAGCTAAAAATACTCAACGATTTTTTTGGCATACATAGATGATTAAAGCGCTGCAATAATCTTGTTCAATCTTAATTTGTTTTGCCAGGTTAGATTTGAAGTTTCCCAAACATCTCCTCTTTCTTGCCTTCTTCAAACATCAGGTCATTGTCTGTTAATACTGCAAAATTCTGTTTGAGCCTGCCTTTTTGCTCATTCCAGTTCCAGCTTCCTTTTAATTAGGTTGTATTCATTTTATTGAATTTTAAATTGTTAATGGATTTTCACGATCCAATTATAAGGATATTAATTCCTGAAAGTGTTACATAATTTTAGATATAAGTTACATAATTTACATGTTTTCAAGAGTGATATGCCGTGCTTTATGTGTGATGTAAAATGGAAAAGCCAGTGACCTTGACTATAATTGGCCTTAATAAATTGACCATCTATATCTGAAGTTAAGTGCTTGTTGTTTAGTTAGGTATGTTAACTGTGCTCTGACCGGCTTAATGTGGTCAAGACGTCCGGCTTTTGTAATAGTGAACATTTAGATAAATAGATTGTCTATTTAGAGCTAATCCAATTAGCAAAAAATATCGCCGATCTTACTGGTTAAATGTAACAAATGTTATGTAAAGTCAATAAGATCAGTATTTTATTTATATTATAAGAAAGGAGTTATTATAAAGTACATTATGAAAGTAAAGATGGCCTCAGGTGAAAGCGGCAACGAACTGTTGAAGGACCCCCTGTTTGGCAAAAAAATGCAGGATCTTCTCAAAGAAGTGAAGGCTGAAGCAGCCTATTTCACAACTATTTGTGGCAACCGGGGTGCATTTGTTATAGTTAATATAGACGATGCATCACAAATACCGGCAGTAGCTGAACCTTTTTTCTTCTGGCTAAAAGCTGAGATTGAATTTTATCCGGTCATGACACCCGAAGATCTCGGTAAAGCAGGTCCTGCGATCGACGCTGCTTCTAAGAAATGGGGATGATCGATTCAGCATTTTCCCTCCAGTGGAAAATCACTGGTACAACCTACTGGCGCGTGATTGTATTGCGCGCCTTCTTTTTGTGGCCAAACTTTATTTATCGGATACTTGGCTTTTAGATTGCATATAATTAGTACCAATAATGTTAAATTTCTTAAAAGATTTTATACAATATTAATTATAATATATCGCCCCAAATGTTCTTATCCTTTAACAATTTTCCCCGCAGAATTTGAATTGGAGGCATCCCATTCTCTAATATTAAGTCATGGAATTTTTGTAACGAGAAATTGTCTCCTTCTTGTTTTTTATAGTCTTTTCGAAGCTTAAGTATCTGCAATTTACCAAAAGTGTAATAAAGATAGCCGGGATCGAAAGTACCACGAATAGCTTCCTGTCGGGAAGGCTTTTCGCCATGATACCAATTGTTCATAAAAAATTTTGTTGCATCATCTACTGACATACTTTCACAATGCATCTTAATTGAAACACATAACCGACATAAGCGAAGTAATGCTTCACCGGATTGGGCCAACCGATATTTAGCGGCTCTGGTTGGATCACCACTATTTCCATATCCTTCGTCTATCAACATTTTTTCTGTATAATGTGCCCAACCTTCTATAAAAGCATAACTTCCAAATATTTTTTCAATTTTTGTGGCAGAGGATGCATTAAGATGAGTAAATTGAATATAGTGACCCGGATAAACCTCATGAATAGTTGTTAAATCAGTTGTAAAATAATCAAACATTGAAAGCCAGTCTTCTTTTTGTTTCGCGGTCCACGCCGGATCAACCGGGGTAATGTAATAATATGCCTCAGTTGCTTTCTTTTCGAAAGGGCCGGGTGTATCCATTGAAGCCGTGCTGGTGGATCTGGCATATTTGGGAGTTTCTTCAACTTTGACGCGAGCTTCAGATGGAATTGTAATTATTTTTTTATCAATAAGAAATTGTCGAATGGCTTCTACATTTTTCTTAATGTCCGGTATCAGACTGTTAGAAGTTGGATGTTCCTTTTGGAGGTTTTGATAAACTTCTACCGGTTTTTTAATTGGATCAATAATCTTTGCGGTAGCATTAAATACATCTTTTTCCCGCTCAAGTTCTGCCAGTCCAATCTCCAGTATCTTTTCAGAAGGCATTGAAATGTCTTCACCATAAAGTAACATTTTCCGGTATTTTTCTCTGCCGAGCGCATAATTATTATGGGCTTTGGGAAGCTTTTCTTTTTCAAGATACTCAGTAAACGCTTTCAACTCAGAGATGGCTTTATTATTTGTAGTTTCGAACACTGCCATAAGAGAATCCTTTTCAAGTACTTTTAATGCCACTTTTAAATCACTATTTAAAAAATCTGCAGAACCTTTGGCTATCTGAATAGCAGTCTCAATAAAAGGTTTAGCGAGGGAATCGACCAGATTGGACTTTGCAACAGCAAAGATTATGGGAGCTTTTTTCTCGATAGCTATGATAGATTTCAGGCGATCTATGAGTGGTGCAAAATTTCGCTTAATGTAAATGTTTACATCCATAGCACCTGCATAAGTCATCGGATTCTTCGTATAAGATTCCATCTCTTCAAAATTGAAGATCTCATTCTTAATCCCGCATTGCAAGATGCGAAAATCATAAAACATCCTATCACTGAGTGAGGTCGTGTCAAATTGGTTAAGCATTTGATCATAAGATTTGAGCCGGGTAAGCTCACGAATGAGTGATTCCTTACTTAAGTCTGAGGTTTTTCCATCGTACTCATGAAATCCCAGACTTACTGAAAGTTCAGGTCGCCAAGCCAGATAGCCGGCCAGAAAATCTTCCGAAAGTTGTTGGAATTTCGCGTCACCTTTTGCTGATGAGGAAGTTTTTCCGCTTTCCCTGCAATTAACGAAAGTGGTCGTTAAGACTATAAAAAGGATAATAAGTTTTTTCATAGTAATAAGGTATTGGTATGTAACATGAGTGTACTTAGTGTTGCCGCTAACTTATAACAGTTTACTCATTTAAATTTCGACTTAATTAAACGGCAACCAAAATTAAACCTTAGTTATATTATTAGCAATATTATTTTACACCTCCCAAAGTCTCTCATTGATACTGATAAACAAAGAAACATATTAAGGTATTATATTGACCTTCAGATATATACAAACAAAACTAGTAATGCAATATGGCCATTATGCTGATTACATGCAATTTAAGACATCTTAATGTTTTTCAATAGTTGACACTAATGAAATAGAGATAGTGTCTGTGGGTCCAGAAGAGGTCTCAAATGAGGTATTTGAAACATCGTATATTGTTGATATATAAATTATTACAATACTTCTGGAAAATTACGGTCCTGGATAAAAAGCTAAAATGAAAACTTCAAATCTATTAGTTGCACCCTTACCTGGATAAAGATTTTGATTTTAAGACATTATTCTCAATTGGTGGTAAAGATTTCAAATAATTATAAATTGAAGCTAAATCTGCAGTATCCATTTTCGCATACATTGTCCATGGCATCAATGTGTTTAGATCTCCTTTTTCAACCTTTGTCGGCACATAGGTTGTTAAACCATAACTTTTAAATACATGAATAAACTTATCTTTATCCCATTCTCCAATTCCTGTTTTTTTGTCGAATGTGATATTAGTTGAAACTATGGTTCCAACTCCTTCTAATGGAAATTCTCTTCCCCCTGCATACGCTTTGTCCATTATTATATTTCCTTTATCAACCGGAGTGTGACAATCCAAACAACCGGCAGCTGTTGTGATATATTTACCATATTTTAAAGAATCTTGCTGAGGGGGCCTTTTAGAAGGATGTCCCTTTTTTGCCATTGTATTAATTAAAAAGTTTACAGGAAAGTCTGATTTTGAGGCAGGAATGTCATTTTTTATTGGAGGAATTGAACGTAAATACGCAATTACACAGTAAATGTCTTCGTCATCAAGGGTTCCGTATGCCTCAACAGGCATAACGGGGAATATAATATTATTCCTTTTCCCAACCCCTGAAGTAATGGCACGATAGATTTCTCCGTCACTCCAGCTTGCTAAAGAATACGGGGTTATATTTGATGCTATATATTTGCCTGGTAAACCCATTTTTTGATCAAAGATCTCACCTCCCATCCCTTCAGTTCCGGGGACAATCGGTCCGGAGTATTTTGACCAATCTCTTTCAGAATGACAATCAACGCAAACCAGTACATGATTGGCAAGATATTTTCCTCTTTCAAGCCGCTCTTTTGTAACTTCCACTTTCAAATCTTTTACTTTGATGTTCGGCAGAAAATATTTCAGGTATATTCCGCCACAAATAACAAGAATTACTAAAACGGCAAAAAAGCCAATTGTAATTTTTAAAATCTTTTTCCTTTTCATAATTCATTACTTTTTAGGGATTAATAAATAATTACTTATTCTCACCTGCTTTAAAAACAGTCCAGGGTTGAGATGGACGATCTTTGAGCAGGTCATTCATCCAGTTATATTGAGGATGTTGTTCAAGAAATTTTTTGGCATCGAATGGCGTTCCGCAGGCTGCGCCCCACCGCGCAACAAATGACATTTGTTTTGCCATTTTAGAATCGACCACCTTCCCATCCAATGCCCCAATGGGCTCAAAAGGTTCATGTTTGCCTTCAATGTTAGGGTCTAAATCATTATGACGACAAAGAGTAAGCGCATCGGGCTTATTTGTATTTAAATAAGTGTCATAATGATCCGCTTCAAATAACTCAGCATTGTTTAAATCAATTTTTCCGACATTTTCATTCATTAGTTGCTTCCATCTGACTCGGCGGGCAATAGGACTGCGTTTAATATTTGTATTGTCAGTCATCTTTGTTTCAAATCTGTGGATTCTCAGGTCTTCAGCCACATTTGAGCCAATGAAATATCCATCCTTTTTCTTCTCAAAACCTACATATTTCAAACCCAACTCCAGCCTGGCAATTTCATTCGTGTTCACATCACCAATCAGCCATGCATTAGCATAACAGGAAGTAACAAATTTTTTTCATATTGAATTATGGTTCATTAATAATTGCCCTTTGAAAGTGTATCATATCCAACAACATCAAAAATTTGAGAAACAGTATTTATTTGTTTGAAGCATTTTCACGGATAGCCTTGAATTCCGAACCCTGTTTCCATTTTGGCCATGTGGTTTCAAATGCGAGCCTTTTACCTACGAGGAAGAAAAGTTGAATATCTTCCATTGTACCATCAAGTTTCCAGCGTACGGGATCAAATTCATCAGACGGATGGTGATAATATTTCTCGTTGTATTCATCAGCCAGCTTTTTACCGGTTTCCTTTCCTCCTTCAACAAGGTCAATGCCACCCCCGGCATTTAAAGCAGGAATGCCGACCTTTGCAAAATTGAAGTGATCTGAGCGGAAATAATTACCTGCTTCCGGGTGTGTTTCAGGGGCAATATACCTGCCCTGACTTTCTGCTTCCTTTTTAAGATAATCTTCCAGGTCCGATTGTCCTGCGCCATCGATTACAACATCTTTTGTTTTACCATTAATATGAAAACCATCCATGTTTATATTAGCTACAGTTTTCTTAACAGGATATATAGGGTGATGTACATAATAGTCTGAGCCCAATAATCCTTGTTCTTCACCTGTTACAGAAAGAAAAATAATGGTTCGCTCAGGCTTATTTTTCAGGTTTTTAAAAGCACAGGCAATTTCAAGCAAAGCTGCAGTTCCGCTGGCATTGTCTACTGCCCCGTTATAAATGGAATCCCCAGTTTCATCGGGTTTCCCTATACCAAAATGATCCCAATGGGCTGTGTATATAATATATTCATCCGGCCTCTTATTCCCTGTGATTTTTGCAATCACATTTTTGGATTTATTATACAGGGTTTCTACCCTCATTGAAGTTTTAACTTTCAGATCTAGAGGAGTTGCCCGAAAACCTTCGTGACGGGCAGTTAATAAAAGGCTGGTATCCCCGGATGAGGCCATAAAGAGTTTTTTGGCTGCATCTTCTGTTATCCATCCTTCAACCGGGCAACGGTATCCACCCTTATCATTTCTCGTATCAAAGTGAAGGGTTCCTTTCCCCCAACTGTTTTGAACCACACTAAATGGGTATGAAGCCGCCTTTGTGTTGTGAATGACCAAACATGCTTTTGCACCCTGTCTTGCGGCCTCTTCAAACTTATAGGTCCATCGGCCATAATAGGTCATGGTATTGCCTTTAAATAAAGTGGAGTCCCCTGAACCATATCCCGGATCATTGACCATCACTAAAACGACTTTGCCTTTGACATCACATCCGGCATAATCGTCCCAATTATACTCAGGTGCAACAATGCCAAAACCCGCAAATACAACTTCATCATCGGAAAGAGAAATTACCGGATCTGTGTTTTCAGTCCAGATCACATAATCATCCATTTTTTTCAAAAGAAATTTCCCCCGGGTTGATTGAACTTCCATGGTTGGATCGCAATCGGGAGTAATTTCAACCATAGGTACCTCCTGAAAATAGCTGTTACCATTTCCTGGTTCTATTCCCATGCTGGCAAAGGATTGCTTAAGATAATTCACTGTTTTTCTTTCACCTTCGGTAAATGGCCGCCTTCCCTGAAACGAATCAGACGAAAGCACAATAATATGCCGGGTAAGACTATCAAGGTTTAGAGATGAGAGTCCATCTTTAACATCAACCTGTTTACTGGTTTGATTGCATGTTGATAACAAAACTGCACTAAAAAACAACAGGCTGTTAAACAGCGGATTGGTTTTACGGAATGCTAAATGTTTCATTTTAATTAAATTTTTATTGTTAGTTTGAGTCTGAATTGTACTTGGATTCAGTTTGATTTTGGTTTTGACTTTTTAAAGCAATAGATATAGTTAGTCCGAAAAGTAACAGTAAGAAATATTTCATAAACTTTATTTTTTAATTATTATTCTGAAAATATTTGAATAGGCAAAATGCTTTAGTCATCATGCCTCAATTCTTCTCCTTTAAATGGCTCTGAAAAATACTTTGCTACTGCTGTATTAAACAGAATAGGATTATTTTTTGTAACAAAATGATTTTCTCCGGTGAAGATGCATAGGTTGGCTTTAGGAATATTACGATAAATAAATAAAGTATGTTCTTCCGGGATTAGGTCCCTGTCGCATGATAATATTAAAACCGGACATTTTATTTTGTACAGATCGTCGGTTGAAATATGTGGCTGATACTCCATGAGGCGATTTTGCTGCTGTATTACATACCAATTTTGAGATGTATCATTTTTGGCAATCATTTCATCAGCTTGTTTTCTGTCTTGTATCACCTGCTTATAAAAAATTGGAAAAAGTGCTGTTATATCGGGAGTAAGATTTGCACCAAATGCCGCCACTTTTTTCACTTTATCCGGATAATAAATTGCCATCAGTAATGCAATAATACCTCCATCGCTTCTGCCAATTACATAAGTTGAGTCCAGATGTAAAGAATTCAAAAGACCAATTATATCCTTTGTCATCTGCATATATGTTAGGCTGTCTTTCCCTAATTCGCTCTTTCCTCTTCCTCGGCAGTCCATAACAATCACCTTATAATTTTTTGAGAAATATTCAATTTGGGGCTTCATATAGGCAATATTTCCCCCATTGCCATGGATCAATACAAGAGGAGACCCTTCTCCATATATTTCATAATAAAGTTTTATCCCATTAACAACAATAAAATTTCCTGCATTTTTGTTATTTCCGTAAGAAATTGCCTCTGAGCCAGATTGTGCCTGAAGAGATATCGGAAGCATTATATTTAGAAAAAAGAAAAGTGTCCAAATATTAATAACGTAAGGTTTCATGATACATACCTTTAATTTATATAATTTCCCCACTCTATTATAGGATTTTCAGATTCCTCCTTAAAGCAATTTTTATTAGAGTAATATTGTTCGGGAAAATATTGAAACACATAAAAAGAGTTGTAAAATACATATTATATGTACTGGTCAATTCATATAATAAGTAAATTTATGCAATTATTTTTCATATAACAGCACATTTATTGATATAAATTTCTGAAAATCACTCTGTTAATAAATTAACAATAAAATCGTGTGGGTAGACATTATTGATTTATTGTTTGAAGAAGTTGTTTAATTTACTGTAGACGAATACTTTAAACTGGCAAATAGTGCCAGGTTTTTAATTATTGATAGTCACATGGCGACTGGATATTTTATTTTTAGAATGAAACAAATTTGATAATTTTAAAAATTTATGGAGAATAATTCAATTGAGAGTACCACCCCGGTCTATACCCTGAGTACAACTTCCGCTCTTTCAGGCATTCCGGTCCATTCAATAAGGCAATACATTGACAAGGGATTGATTATTCCATTCAAGAAAGAATCCAACCGGAATTTATTTTCTCAGGTAGATATTTTGCGCTTAAAATATATTCATAACCTACTGAATGATGATGGCTTAAATATTGCCGGTATAAGGACTTTACTCGCTCTGATTCCTTGCTGGGCAATCCGGCAATGTTCCGCCGGTGAGCGTAAAACATGTCAGGCTTATCATAGTGATGCTAGTCCCTGCTGGGAGGCATCTGAAAAGGGAATTCTCTGTAAGAATACTAACTGCAGGGAATGTGATGTTTATCGTATTGTTGAAAACTACGTTAATGTAAAATCATTCCTTAAGACTTTTATACCATAAAATGTATCTGGTAATAGCAGATAATGTCATTTAATGCAAACCTGAGTCCTGTAGACAAGACTTACTTCAGATATGTTAGTCTGTTGCGTTTTAATGTTGATTTGATTAATGAATAAATAGAAATAAACTTCTCTCTCAGGCTCCTGGCAAATAAAATTTATGAAGCGCTTGGGTCAAAAACAAATCTTTTGACTTTTGGGAGAATAATGCTTAATTTTGGTAATTGTCCATCAAATAGAAAAACTACATTAAAAGATATATGTATTTAAAATAAGTTTTTATTGGCTTCCATAAAATATCTACGATTAAACTTAGATTGAATAGATAAATAGCATCAATCCTAGATCGATGGAAATCAAATTACCTTTAATAAGCATTATAATGGCCACTTTTAATAGAGCACTCACTATTGAAAGGGCTATCAACAGTGTTATAAATCAGAGCTACAAAAACATTGAATTAATTATAATAGATGATGGATCTGCAGATAATACATCTGCGGTACTAAATAAGTATGATGACGAAAGAATCAGAGTCTATACACATGATTATAATAAAGGAGTTTCGGCTGCAAAGAATACAGGCTTAAAACTGATTAAAGGGGAATGGTTCACAACTTTTGATTCGGATGATGAAATGGTTCCTGATGCTATTGAAACAATGATCAATATACCTCTTTATTTTGATAATGAAATTACTGCTGTAACCTGTAACTGTTGGGAACCAATTTCAAACACCTTCGTTGGACATGGATTAACTGAAGATTGTTACATTATTGCTAATGAGATTATACCCAGTTGTAAAGGTGATTTCTGGGGGTTAACTAAATCAAGTTTATTACAGGGTGATTCATTTAATGAAAAACTTATTGGTACCGAAAGTACATTGTGGTATAAGATCAATGAAAGAGCTAATCGATATTACATTCATAAAGCGTTAAATATCATTCACATTGAAGGGAAAGATAGAGTATCAACATTAAAAGCCAGTTTTGAAAAGGAAATGGTTCATTATGAGAACCTTATTAATGAAGAATTCTACCTGAAAATAACTAAACAGTATCAACCTGATGATTACTATTATATATGTAAAAAAGGACTCTTGATGATGCTCACATGCAAAAATGAACTTCTTGCTTCAAAATATTATGAATTATTAAAATCATTCAAAAATAGTATTATAATCAATTTAATTTTTAAGTGTAAACTCCTCACTTTATTGTCCGCAACTTTATTAAAGTTAAAGTTTCAAATTAAAAAATTTATTTACTGATTTTTTGATTACTCCACATTCTATTGGTCTAATCCCAAAATTTTGACAGTTTTATGGGTGACTTGAGATTATTATGTTAAACAAATTGAAGAAACCCCGCTTAAGAGTACGTTTTCAGTTAAACCATGTTTCTACCAAAACCTTTTGATCATGTTGAAAATCACTTACCTTGTAGTAAATTGAAGAATCATTTTCAATCTGATATACCCAATATCCAGAAACTCCTCCAGGGGTGTAATATGTTCTTTTTAAATATAATTTATCTCCAACAGAAAATTCACATTTTTTACCATATGCTGATATTTTGCCAAATGTATTGTCCATTGATGTCTTAATCCAAATAAGATTGGGACCATTATAGGTCTTTGGACCTGTTTGGCGATAATCTACGAATTTACCTACGTATTTTCTGCTTATAAATAATTTATTTTCTATAACGATTTGGGAAGGTTTTTTTGAAGTTTTTGAAGACAAAGCATAAGCCACAATTAGAATTTGGGTTGTGCCCATATCGATATAATTAGTTCCACCTGTAGCATCAATTTCCACCTTTAAAAAATATTTATATCCGCTCCAGTCAATAGATGTAAAATTGCCAGTTTTGTCAGTTCCATTTCCTATATCCAGAGAAACTAATCCAAGCTGATTGGTTGTAACACTATGCTTCTCACTATAAACAACTGTATCATAGGTGCTTCCTAAAAGAATGCTGAATCTAAGGGATACGGCCTGGTTTGCCACTATTTCACCTGCCACATTATGTACTATTGCCTGATAGTTAAATGACTCCAGCTCCTGAGCTATTCCCATGAGACAAAAAACGAATACTGCAAAAGACGAAAGAAGTCTTTTCATATCAAATTATTTTATTAAAGTTATGAAAGACAATGACACAAGTCAAATAAAAATCCATCCACCCAGGATTTAACCCAGATGGATGGAATTTACTTTAAACTTTAAGAGAGCAACCCGAACACCTAATGATGTAAGGGAATAAAGAAATTATTTGACTGGTTCAACCACAAGCACAGTAAATGTGCCGGGTTTCAATGGCGGCCGTGGCCTGGGGTTATCGGTTGTTTTCTCCGGGGCAGGTCCAAATTCAGCAGTTGGTAAATAAATCCTATGAGTTTCTGCACTTACCGAAATAGTTCTGGCTCCAGCTTGTGTCGGAACATTTGCCAGCACTTTAAAGGAATTTGCATTTTCTTCCTGAACAACTGTAAGTACACCTTCTCCACAAGAACTATAGGCCCGTTTTAGACCCGGATCAAAGCCTGCACCGTCCACACGACCTCCTGTTGGGAGAGTTGTGATGACCCTGCCCGTTTCTGCGTCTAAAACTACCATCAGCTTATCTGTGGCACTGAAGAGGCGATGATTCTCAATGTCAAGAGCGAGCCCGCTTGGTCCTTCACCAGGACTTACGGACCATGTTTGTTCTACCTTCCAGGTTTTCACATTGATCATACAAACTTCATTCTTATCTTCAATATTCACAAACACTTTCCCCTTTCCATCACTTACTGCAGCCTCCGGTTTTCCTGCCAGGGCTATGGTTTGAATTACTTTATCCGTTTTGGCATCTATAACAGTGGCATTCGATGAACGTCCATTCCAGGTAATGATTGATTTGGTGAACGGTTCATACAGAATTGCATCGGGATTCTTCCCTGTTACGGCCACCTTTTCAATAACGCTGAAATCTTTTGTGTTGAACACTGTTACGTTACTGTCAGCTCCATTGCTTATGAATCCCTTATTGAATTCAGGAGCGATAGCGATACCATGCACCCCATTCACATCAGTGATAGTGGCGACATTTTTACCGGTTTTCATATCCACCACATGCACCATTTTACCGTGCGAAACATATAACATTCCTGTTGCATTGTCGGCATTCAGATAATCCCAGAAACCATCTCCTTCCAGATGGATTTGCTGAACAATCTTATATCCGTTAGAAACATTCTGGCCATTAAGACTAAGCAAAGACAGAAAAATACCTGCCATAATGAAGATCGTTTTTTTCATGATTTTTGATTTTATGTTATTGATAGTATAGAATATTAGATACCTCCATTTAAATAATCCAGCGTTCTTGCTGAGCTATAATGACATATATCTGATATCTTAACAATCTTTCAGGAAAATTGTTTTCAACAATATACTCTAAATACTGCAAATTCGCCCTTCATTGCTTAAATACATTGTTGAATGCTCTTTTTTTTATTTTAATTCCTCGTCAATTTGAGTAATTATTTCTTTGCATTTTATTATACCTTCATCATGAATACCAATAATATTGGTTTCAATTATACCTCCGGTTGTATATAAAAGTATTTTCATATCGTTCCTGTTTATAACCGAATCAGCGTTAATAATATTTCCGTTTTTTTCCAGTTGTACATTTTGGTCAATCAGGGCTTCAAGTTTTTGAGCCTGCTGATAATACTTTTCATTAAGTATTTGAATTCGTTGAATAATAGTTTCCTGCAAATCAATAATATTATTCAATAACTCTTTATTTTCAATTATCTTAAACTTTCCACTACTTTTTAAACCTTCGTATCTGCTAATGTGTGGGTCAAGGTCCGTACTGCTAAAAAAAATATAAGAATATTTATTAATACTGTCTTTATTTAAAGCTGCTGTCTTTCCAATGTTTATAAAATACTCTATTCCGTGCAAAGTTTTAACATAAAATTCTTTGCTATTAGTCATATTTTTAATTTCGATCTGTAAATCTTTTTTGAATCCAATCAGGAATTCCTTTTCTTCTTTACGATCATGCATGTGTTCACTCCAATTGCTAAGCCATATGGAAACACTTACAGCAAAAACTATTATTATAATTTCTATAAGTATATCTGTAATTTTATTTTTAAAGCTCATGTTTGATGACTTTAAAATTGTGTAAGCTTTTTTAGTGTGCCTTATAATTTCGTGCTCAGCCATTTAATAAAAGAAGTGATTTTCAGAATAGTTTTATAATTTATCGATATTATTCTATCCGTCAACAATTTCGGCTCATCGTCGAAAAATAAAGTATCATTAATATATTTAACAAAGTTATTATTGATTATTTCTTCTTATCATTTGATTGAGTTTGAATGTTTTGTCTAACCGGACGTTCAACCTGACGGGTTTTCTGCTGACTGGAAGGATTAATATTGTTTTGTTGTTTGGTTTGTTGAACAGGTTGCGATTGAGGTTGTATTTGTTTCCATGTATTTTGATGATATTGCTGGGCATTTCTTATCTGATTAAAATTTTCGGTTTGTTTTGAAGGATTAGAATTTTTTTGCTGCATGATCACATTATCAGAACTTTTTTTGGTATCATTATTATTTGGCTGCGGATTCTTAATTACCTGTTGTTGTTTATTAATATTGTTATTTTGAACATTACTTTTCTGTTGTTGAAGATTTTGTTCGGACCGTCTATTATTTAATTGTTCCTTTTCTGGAGCTTTATAACGGTCAGGTATTGTAACTGTAGGTTTCTTAACCGGTTCCGGTATATTTTCCTGGACAGATTGAGTTTTAGAATCCCTTCTATTTAATTGCTTATTAGAAACATCGGCAGATAATAAAGGATATTTATTTTGTTTCTTTTGTAAATATTCAGATTGCGCAATCTGTTGATGCGGATTATTGGTATTATATTTCCTTCTGTCTACCTCCATCTGACCGTACTCTTTAAACCGCTGAGCTCTATTAAAATTATTTTTGTCCCAATCATCAGTAACTATATCTTTGTTCCTGTTGCGCCAGTCGTTTACAGTATGGCTTATACTGTTATTATTCATCGATTCGCGATGCCTGTTATAATAATTATAATAATGATTTGATAATTCGGCATATTTAGTAGAGTGTTCAGGATAATAAAAGTACCATTCCATAAAATATGCAGAGGGAAGTCCGAAAAAAACTGCACGCCTGCCAGGACCATAATAAAATCCCCAATCATACCAGTATGGGTAAGGATTCCAGTAATCATAAGGGTACCATGAAGGGTATCCAAACCACCAATTATATGGATTAGAGTTGTAATTGGTGACATCTTGTGTCATTGATGCATTATAATCTTCTGGCTGATAGCCATTTTCCTGTGCATATTCCTGGGCTGCCCGGGTATATTCTTCCTGTGCCTGGGGATCGTCATTCATACTTTGTTTCCAATCATCAGCTTCCCGTATATTTTTTTGAGTTAATACCAGGTTTAAAGAATCTGTTTTATGTAAAACTCTTTCAGGATTCTTTTTATAATAATCTCCTACAACCACAGTATATTGCATATGGTCGAAAAGTATATCCAGAACTTCTGGCATCTTTATCATTTCTCTGAAAACATTGATAACTTCAGGAATGTAATCACTCATCAATAGTTCAAAATCTGAATTATAACTTTTATTCATTCTATTAATCTGAACAATCAGGTCATAATTATTTTTTCTTTCTTCTAAAGCGGTTTTATGTATTTCTTCAGGATAATTAACCAATATATTGTTGATTTCATCTTCTGACATATTACGGTTAGCAGCAAGATCTGATATTAAACCATCATAACGGGTCAGATTCCATATTTTCTCCTGCTCTTCCTTGCTGAAAGATGAAATTAGATTCTCGAATGCAGCCTGTGAATTCTTTTGCATTGCATTCAATTTGGCAATAACTTCAGGGTATTCAGTAGCTTCAAATATTATTTTTCTCGTTTCTGTCGGATACATTGCAATTGCATCCACAGTTTCCTGGTTTTCCTTAATGACCTGCTTAAGTAAAGACCTGTTGTCATCCTGTGCTACACATTTTATCCCTGTAGCAACTATTAAAAACATTAACACCATTTCATTGTAAACCTTTTTCATATACTTATTTTCAAGTTATTAATATTAAGTCTTTGAAATTAAACCCAGAATCTCTCTTTTTGTTATAATTTATAAATTAAGATGATCTATTATTCGCACTAATATATATTATTTTATCCCAAAGGTGATTATTATTACAATGATTATTTAACATTTTCAGTTAAAGCTTATTTGAAAAATGTATTTTTGAGTTCTATTCGATCGTAAGATATATGGCCCATTCGTACCTTCGACTGGAATATTGATAAATCGAACGATTTTGAGTTCAATCCCTGCCTGATGACCAGCTATAAAATTAACAGGAAAGCAGACCTGCGACTGGAATGGTACAGTGGTTATGGTCCGGTTCAAAATATTGTTCCCTGGGAACAGCAGCACCAGGTACTGTTCGTGGCCACCAATATTGATTTCGGAAATAACTGGGAATTTAATGCCGGTATCGGTCGTGGTCTCAACTCCACTACTGATCCATGGATAATCAAATGTATTGTTGGAAGAAGTTTTGCCTTTTAAAAAATCTCATAAATTTTCGGCCAAATAAAAATCCATCCACCCAGAAATCAACCCAGATGGATAGAATTATAACTTGCAAGAGCAACACTGAAAAATACGATCACATTTAAAACTCAAGTGGTTTTAATACCATACTCCTATTATAAGGTTCGTTACTTAAAGTATGTAAATTCCCTACATTCACTATAAACCCCGGCTTTCCCTGTTGCTTCGGAAAAGGATTTTACTCTCCAGCGGCCTAGTTGTTTTCCGATAAAATTAAGGGTATAAGAAGGCACATTGGTGATTGCATTTTTTAGCAGATGCCATTTGCCGTCGTTGTATTCAACCACAATTTCACATTTATTAGCACCTTCCACATGCTTCCGCTCAAATACGGTTTTACGTGGAAACATGTTTAATTTTGCACCTGCTATCGGTGCTACAAGTTCAGGCGGTGCAATCTGATCTGGTTTTGAAACCTTATGTGTTTGCGCCTCAGCCGTAAAGGTGAGATTCAATTAGAAGAATAACAATTCGTATATTAATTTAAACAAATTAAAAATAGAATACAGTATTTAAATAAATTTCAAACCTTTCTGAGTTACGACTATTTTGTATTAGCCTTAGAATAATCAGAACCCATTTTATACCATATCTGAAATCCCAATTAAGTGGTGGATTTATCTTTTTTAGGGAAAAAATGTTTTGCTAATGGAACCATTGAGACCAAAATAAAAATAGTTCCCAATACTGCTACAATTGATGATCCTGCAGGAAAGTCAAAATGGAAAGAAACATTTAAACCGACAAAACTTCCTAAAAAGCTCACAAACATTGCAATAATGACTACGGCCTTATTTGAACGGGCAAGCATTATGGCGCAAACAGATGGTATGATTAAATAGGAAAAAACAGGAATAACGCCACTAATTTTTACAGCAAAAACAATAGATAAACCGATAGAAATATAAAACAGGAAATTCCAGATATTGAAACCCTTTTTTTCAATTTTACCAATTTCGAAACTTTCAGTAAGTTCAAAAAACTTTTTCTGAAAAGTAATATGCAAAAGCATCAACGCGCCAAAAACTATACATGTAATGGTAATCTGTTTTATATTTACAGAAAGGATATCTCCGAACAATACTTCCTGAATATCCGAATCACCATGAGGTGTCTTTGAAATAAGCATAACTGTGGCGGCCGAGGCGAAAGCATAAATTATTCCAATGATAGCTTCCAGTTTTAATCGCTTATCCCGGATATCAATCATTGAAATTAATAATGCTCCGAGGAGTGTGAATACCAATGGAATAGTTGTTAAACCATAGCCTACAAAAGCTGCGAACGCACCACCAAAGGATGAAATCTGACCAAGCGCCAGATCAACAAAAACGATTCCCCGACCTACTACATGAACGCCAAGGTAGGACAAAAACAAACCTGTTATTAATGAAATTATGAATGCCTGCACCATAAAATTCAAATGGAACATTTCAAACATATTTTTCTATTTTTTTTTGTCATTAGTAAAAATTCATTAAAATGTGCTCTGATAAACTAAACCTGAAAGACAAATCAATTGTTTAAATAAATAATTAATTAAATCCCAGAATTAACTTGTCAATATTGTAATCAAATAAATCAAAATAATCTTTGATACTGTCGAATGCTCCAACAGAGGTGCCAAGTACTATGGTTTTAGCACCAGTTTGTTTTGAAACCACATCCGACGAAGATGTTGTAAAATAAGGCGATGAAATAATTACTTTAATAGTGTTGCTTTTTACTTCAGAAATAATTTTTACAAGTTGTGACGGAGTCGGAGGAATGCCAGGTTTGGGTTCCATGAAATCTACAATTATTAATCCGAATCGTTGTTCAAAATAACACCATTCGTTGTGATAAGCGATAATTTTTACACCTCTGTATGGAGACATTTTCATAGTCCATTCTTTCAACTTCAAATCAATTTTAGTATTAAAGGATTTAAGATTCGCTTCAAAAAAGGCTGTATTTTCAGGAGAAATTTTTTCAAGGCCATCACAGATATTTTTTGCAATTTGTTTTCCATTAACCGGATCTAACCAATAGTGTGGATTTCCATAAATGTGTATATCACCTTCGCCGCGATTGATGCTTGAAGGCACTTGCAACAAGGCAACACCAACAGAGGCATCCACATAACCATTACTTCCCTTTTGAATTTTCGGATTACGTGAACTTGAAAGGAGTTGTGGCGACCAGCCTGTTTCCAAATCTAATCCAACAGTAACAAACATATCTGCTTTTGAAAGTTTGATAATGTAGCTTGGCTTGGGATCAACAAAATGCGGGTTTTGATAACCTGTGGCAATTGAAGAAACATCTACTTTATCCTTGCCGATAAATTCAGTAATACTCTTTAAATCAGCGGTTGTGGTAACTACATTTATTTTTGTTGCATGAATAGCAGAAGTTCCTATAAACGTAAGAAAGATGAATACAATTTTTAGTTTCATTTTTTTTTTATTTAAGTATTAATATTGATGCGCTCCATGTGTTCCAATAACAAAAATCCATCGAAGCAATATTTGGTTCTGTTCTTTTTCAACATTGCTTGAGGTTGTTTTTCCTTCAATTTCCAATTTTTGAAATTCAGTGGCATACCATCCAATGGTTGTCGAAAAAGAGTTCTCCACCGTACTCGCGGAATATGGTTTGTTTGAATAACTATACATACCGGTAAAAAATAAGCGCTTTGAGAATTGAAAATTAATAAATGAATACATACCAAAAGAATTAACAACTTTATCTTTTGAAATGTTTGCGTTACTGAAATAGGTTTCCGACTGCCAGGTAAAGGAATGGTAGGTATTGAACTGTACCGGTTTCCATTTATAAGTAAGATCCATGGCAGCAATGTTAGTCCTTAAATTAAAAAAGTTGGCACCTGTAATGCCTGAGAATCCTAATTCAAGGGTAGCATTCGCTGACAGGTCGAAAAAGTTTTTTATATGTGCCAGTTCAAGATAGGTGTTTCCCACACTTCTCGAAAAACTCGGATTATCAATTGGCCCATCGGTAAGTTGTACAACCAGTTCCTGATAAAAAAGAGAATTTGGAACCAGCCAGCTTAACGAAATTCCCTCATCATTTATTCCTTCACCAAAATAATTTTCATAAGCATTTGGCAAGCTTATAAATGGCAAAGCATGTGTATGCACAGGGTTAATCCTTCCCATTGCGCTTTTAAATTTCCCTACTTTTAATTGCAAATGTGCAGGCAAAGAGAGCGTAGTAAGGTACCCTTCCTCCAAATCTTCACTGAACTTACCTGTTTGTGGGTCTTTCCCGACTGTAAAAAAGAAATCGGCTCTGGCATAAGGATCCACAACTGATTGAAGAGAAAGCTCCGCTTCATTGATTCCGGCATCAAAATTTCTTTTGACATTATTTTTGTATGAAGCTTGAAAGTCACCAATCACGCTGATATCGGGGAGTGTGGAGGGAGCTGTTCTCACTTGTACAGGCAGAGGAGGCGGATCCGTACTATTTATTTGTTTTTCAATCTGTTTTAATAAAACGGAATCGGGTTTAGCAATACTATCAATCTGAGAGAATAGATTTGCCGAAATTGATGAAAAGAGTACAGTTATCAAGACTGCCTTTGTAAAATAATACATTACCTGGTTTTTAGATTTTAATAATAAATTGAAAAATATAACGAAGCATTTTTAATGAAAAATGTTTCACATAAACTAAGCCATAGGAGGCACCTTGGAAGGTAGTATAGAATCGTTTACACGTTAAACAAATTTTCAAAAAACACCTCAAAGGATGTTAAAAATCAAATTTGCAAACCAGGTGGTGCGCGTAATAAATATGAAAATTGGGAGAGATTAGAATAATATAAGCAATAGTAATTATTGCAGTAATTAGTTAAAGTTTTTCCATTTTGTAAATCAATATTTCCAATATCGGATAAAAAAACATAGAATTCAAAATTGCATATACTACATTTTTCATAGAAAACATGGGAATCTTTCTCATTTTTTGCTTTATATACAAAGTATTCGTGGTGATGTTCAAGTTTAACTACTGTAGGCAAAAGAAAAACCAACAGTAATAGTAAAGATGTAATATTTTTTAATTTTCTATTCATTAAATTGTTCGTTCTGTTGCACCATTGTGTCTTTTTTTAATAAGCCATAACGTTTGTACAGGAATTGCAAATATATGTAATTAAGACCAACAACTTAAGATTTTGTTCGCTTACCATTATTAAGTTTATCAAGCATTGCTTTTGGTACTTTATCAGGTGATCCGCAATCAAAAGGAGGTTTCGGATCATACTCAATTGCTAGCTGGAACATCTTGGCGGTATGATCTCCCGCAATTTTACTCACCAAGTATAATGCCATATCTATTCCAGCCCAGACTCCTGCTGATGTAATAATTTTCCCATCTTGAATGTATCTTTCATCCTTAACAGTGACATTAAAATTTCGCAATTGCTCTTTTCTTCTCCAATGTGTTGTACAATTTTTCCCGTCCAACAATCCGGTTTGAGCCAAAAGCAGAGAACCTGAACAAACTGAAACAGTCCACGTTGTTGAACTGTCTATTTTTTGAATCCAGTCAAGTACTTTTTTGTTTTTTAACAAATTATCTATTCCTAATCCACCCGGAATTAATAAAATGTCTGCTTCAACAATCTCATCAATTGAATAGTCTGCTGAGATTTTTAATCCATATGTGTCCTTATACTCCTTTTTTTCAAGACCAACAAGATAAATCTTTGAGTCTGGCAGCTTATTTAATACTTCATAGGGCCCGACAATATCAAGAGCCGTATAGTTGTCAAAAAGAAGAATCACTATTTTCATAATTGTTTCAATTTGCCTGGTTATAAGGTTCGTACTAACTTTAAATTTAAATTGATTTAGTCAATAAATAATATACAGATTAAAATTAATTACTTAGAAAATCAGGTTTCTAATCCCATACTGTTCCTTCTTAGCTTGATTAAAAAAATGTTAACGTATTTCAGGACGAGACACAACATTAATAAGTTATTATGTTGATCACAATTTAATAAGTTGTGTACAGATAACTAACACAGATACTGCAAACTTTTCTTCCGGTTTTAGCACATTTTTTTCTAGCCGAACCTTCTTCTTCACAGGCAAAAATATTACCTGCACTTTCTGATTTATCCATTTTTTCACATATCGACATCTGTTTTGAAGTGCAACCCTCTTTTGTCATGCTTCCTCTAAATAAATGACATTCACCGGTATCTTTTTTCTTTTTTAGTGTATAAGAATCCATAATATTATTTCTTTATAGTTTAAATTGCCCAACCGGAATTATATTAAAGATGTGTTAAAACTAATTATTTTTATTAATAAAATCATAAGGAAAAACCAGAGACTTATGATCTATTTCAGATTCTTTGGATTGTCTTTTTTTTGGTCGGTCTTTCAATAAAATCAAATTAACAATTCGACCGAGATAAAAACAATGATACCAACCCATTGTTATTGTAATAGTTGAATTTGATTTTTTAAAAATTCTGAATATTTTCTATAATTTAAGTGGTAAGTCTGAATGGCCAATAAAACAGATTTTTCAGAAAAAACGATTGATTTGAACCCTTTTGTTCAGTTCACAGTCTGGTATAATAACCATTTAACCTCCGGCATGGCTATCCCCGACTCTGTAAGTCTTGGCACGGCATCTGTGAACGGGTACGTTTCTGTCAGGACTGTTCTGTTGAAAGGTTATGATGATTCTGGATTTGTCTTTTTCACAAATTATAGAAGCAGGAAGGGCTTGCAGTTATCATCAAATCCCAGGGCTGCTCTGCTTTTTTACTGGCCGGAATCTGGCCGGCAGATAAGGATTGAGGGTATAACAAAAAAAGTATCTGAAGAAGAGTCTGAATATTATTTTAAAACAAGACTAAGGGAAAGTCAACTCTCGACCTGGGCCAGCGAGCAAAGTTTTGTGATCCCAAACCGCCAGCATCTTGATAACAGGTATAATTATTATAAAAATATATTTTCTGGAAAACCTGTTGATAAACCTCAGCACTGGGGTGGTTTCCGGCTTATTCCGGAATGGTTTGAATTCTGGCAGAATGGAGAATTCAGGTTACACGACCGGATAACCTATACAAAAAGAAAAGATCTCTGGGTTATTGAGCGTCTGGCTCCGTAAAGATCTGATATTAGATAAGGTCACAGGCATCAGGCGGCATCCAGTGAGCATCTTTCCCTTCCCACTTTATATTGCAGCCAATAGGATTTGTCACCGGAATGGATATGGGTTTTATGCTGGTAAGTTCCTCAAGGGCTAATTCAAGATTATTTATTGTCATTTTTGAGGTGTCCCTCGGATTATCAACACCACGACCGGTATAAACAAGTTTTCTCTCCTCATTAAAAACAAAAAAGTGTGGCGTTCGCAATGCTCCATATGCTTTTGCAACTTCCTGGGTTTTATCATAAAGATAGGCCCATGGAAATCTATGTTTCTTCATCCTTACAACCATATTAGAAAAACTATCTTCCGGATAAGTGTTTTCGCTGTTTGAATTTATCCCGGCAAAACCAACTCCCTTATTACTGAATTTCTCAACGGTTGCCCTTGTAATTTCATCTGAACCTATTACGTATGGACAATGATTGCAGGTAAAAAAGAGAACAAGGTATTTATATTTTCCAAAGTCTGACAGACTGTATTCCTTTCCCTCGGTTGAGGGAAGTTTAAAATCTATCGCTTTCTGTCCGGATTGTAATGTAAATGCCATTTTATTAAAATGTTTTCATATTATAAACAATGTTCCGGATGAAATGTTAATTACTCCTCTGTTGTTTTTAAAGCGCATGACACAAGGCGCACGGGAGCTTTTGCCTTGTGTGGTGTGTCCTGAGTCGTGTGTCCTCTGATAATTAATCAAATACAACATTAGCAAAGATAAAGAAATATTATTTATCCCACTTTTTCGCTACGTTTGACTTCTGTTTTCATAAAAACCTGAGTAATGAGTGCTCTTTTGTTATTTATTATTATCATGGTTTATTTTTCTATCCTTATGGTGATTTCCCAAATTGCTTCCAGACATATACATGATACCACATTCTTCGACGGAGACAGGGCTTCTCCCTGGTTCCTCGTGGCTTTTGGGATGATCGGATCAGGAATTTCTGCCGTGTCTCTTGTTTCGATTCCGGGAAATGTAGGCAATAACAATCTTTATTATTTCCAGTTTATCCTTGGAACAATTGCGGGTTATCTTTTTATCGCCTTTGTTTTAACTCCCATTTATTACAGGTTAAAGCTGGTCTCAATCTATACTTACCTGAATATCCGCTTCGATAATATTTCTTATAAAACCGGTTCTCTGTTTTTCCTTGTATCCCAATCTTTTGGAGCTTCACTAAGATTACTTCTATCGATAAAAATATTACAATATGCCTTTTTTGATGCATTGCGTATTCCATACCTTGTAACCATCATAGTGGTACTAATTCTAATTTGGCTGTATACCAACAAATCAGGTATTAAAACAATTGTCTGGACAGATGCCCTGCAGTCACTGTTTCTGATTACAGTAGTCATCATTTCAATCCTCACAATTAAGAATTCTTTGGGTCTTTCCCTTTCGGAAATGGCGAAAACAATTGTACATCATCCTTATGCAAAAATTTTTGACTGGGATTTTCACTCCGGATCAAATTTCTTTAAACAATTTATTGCCGGTTTGTTAATTACAGTAGCATTGGTTGGTCTTGACCAGAGTATGATGCAAAAAACACTTACAGTCAGAAACGTAAGGGACGCTAAGAAAAACGTTCTGACTTTCAGTTTTTTTATTGCATTTGCTCAGACAATGTTTCTTGGATTGGGTATATTGACCTATTTATATGCCGAACAGCATGGAATTAATCTTACCATTCAAAATGGAAAATTTGTGAATACGGATGACCTATATCCATTACTGACACTGAATTACTTTGGCAAATTAGGTGCAGTTGCTTTTTTGATTGGTATAATTGCTTCGACTTTTGCCAGCATTGATTCTTGTATTGCTGCATTAACGACTGCATTCAGTTATGATTTCATGGACATAGAGAATCGACCCCAGGAGTTAAAAAAGAAAATTAAAAACCGGGTGTTGTTAGGTGTAAATATTGTTATGTTTCTCATTGTAATGGCGTTCTGGAACAGCAAGGGTGCAATTATTAATACAATTTTCAAAATTGCCGGTTATACTTACGGACCTATTTTAGGGTTATATATGACAGGGTTATTTTCCAAAATTAAATTCAAGGAGAAATGGGTCCCGGTGGCTTGTGTTGCAGCTGCAATTATTACCTGGCTGTTAAATGGATATTTTATAAAGGCATTTCACTTTGATTTTGGGTTTATGAATATTTTTGTAAATGCATTATTGACAATTCTGTTTTTAATCATCATCAAAAAGAAAGATTAATGATGCCACAAGAAAAAATTGCATTTAGGCTCACAAAAGATCCAAAAAAAATAGTGATCTGTGCCCTGATGATGTCGGAATCAGATCCATGGATCACCCTGAAAATGAACTATGAAAAGTGCCTTAATGCATTTGAAGGAGATTGTAAAGAAATATATGTGGTTGAAACTGAAAACGTTATAGCCGGATTTGTTATCCTTCAGACCTGTGGAACGTTTTCGGGATATATTCAGACCATTTGTATAAATAAGATTTACAGAGGCAGGGGTTTCGGGAAAAAACTTCTTCAATTTTGCGAAGAAAGAATCCTGAAATTTTCACCGAATGTTTTTATCTGTGTTTCTTCATTCAACAAAGGCGCTATAAAACTCTATTATGAATTTGGATTTAAGCTGGTTGGAGAACTGGATAATTTTGTGAAAGCAGGATTTACTGAATTACTGCTTCGTAAAACCGTTGGTCCCCGGGTTGGATATACTGGTCAAAAGAAAAAAAGTATTTCTTAAGTTTAGTTCTTACCCCCTTTCCTGTTTCCCCCAAGGGGGAAATGATTAACTTCGACTCCTTCCCCCCTTCGCTTTCGCGTAGCTTCAGCAAAGCAAAGGTGGGGGAAGGTTGGGAAGGGGGTCATAAATTAAAAAACAGTCTTATGGGTTATCAGGTACTTCTTATATTAATTTTTCTATCTGCTTTTAATTTGATATCAAATAGCCAAATTATCAAGGTGAAAGCTGCCAGATCAGAACTTATTGCCAAAGTAGATAGTATACTCCAAAGCCAGGTTGACCAGAACAAGATTCCCGGAGCTGTTATTGAGATAGAAAGTGGTAATCAGGTTATTTTCAAACATGCTTACGGATACTCACAAAAGTATGACTACAACCATCATCTTCTTAATCCACCGGAGAAAATGACAGTCAACACTCTTTTCGATATTGCCTCCCTCACCAAAGTTATTGGCACAACAACATCCATCATGCTATTGGTTGACAGAGGGCTTGTTAAAACTGAAGATCATGTATGCAAGTATATTAAAGCTTTTAATACACCAGAGAAAAGAGAGATCACGATCCGGCATCTCCTGACGCATACTGCCGGTCTTTATGAATGGTATCCGCTTTATTACCATGCTTCCAGTAAACAGGAATGTTATAGATTAATAGGAGAACTGCCGTTAATGTTTCCAGTTGGGGCACAGCGCCATTATAGTGATCTGGGGTTTATTATTCTTGGTGAAATAGTTGAAATTGTTTCCGGCCTGCCCTTAGAGCAATTTATGAAGCAAAATATTTTTCTGCCCCTGGGCATGAGAAACACAACATATAACCCCCTCACTACAGCCACTTTTAAAAATATAGCTGCCACTTCGCATGGTAATCCATATGAAAAAAGAATGGTTTATGATTCCACTCTTGGGTTTAAAATTAAGGAAATTGATCCGGCACATTGGACAGGATGGCGACCTTACACACTGAAAGGAGAGGTAAGTGACGGAAATGCCTGGTATGCAAATGGTGGTATTTCCGGTGCTGCAGGATTGTTTTCTACGGTTGATGATCTGCAGAAACTGGTTGATATGCTTATGAAAAAAGGGAAAGTGGATTCCAATCCGTTTATTTCAGAAAAAACCATTGAAACTTTCCTGACAAAAGATAAATTCAATAATGGTCTTGGCTGGATGATGGATCCCGACAATTCCTTCATGAAAAACGGACCAGAAGGAACCTTTGGACATACCGGATTTACAGGAACCAGCATTGCAGTTATTCCTCAATCCAATATATCTGTTATACTGTTAATTAACCGCCAGAATATGGGTCTTTTAAGCAATGGTGAATATTATAATGTAAGTCCGGTGCGCCTGCAGATATTTAAAACAATTTTAAAATATCAAAAACTATTCTCCGGACAATAAAGAACATTTATTATTAAGATCTATTTGCAAATATTAATTGAAAGAAGAATCTGAAATACCTTATGCCCGAAAGGAATAATGCTAATCCGATTCCGTTATAAAGGATTGACAAATACCGTTTTGGTATTGATGAATGCCTAAAAGCAATCCCCATTGAAACCATTATAAGAACAATTATGTAGCTTTTCCATGTCATAAAGGAAAACAGGCATTTTTTTTCAGTAAGAGGCAATAATCTGTTCAGGTTTTTATCTGCAATCTTCAGGAAACCAAAATGATGGATAGGCATTGCTGCTAAAAATCCGGCTGAATAAAAGAAAAGCTGTTCTTTTCCATTATAGGGCGATAGCCATGAAACGGCAAAAATGATAAGCATCACTCCTACTCCACACCACATAAGTCCTGATAGAAGAACCAAAATTCTTTTGTCAACTAACGGCGTAAATTTTCTTATCTCCATTTTACATTATTCAATTTTAGCAAAACGAAACGGTTCAATTTCAATTTGTTTCCAGACTCCTTCTGTAAGGTATGGCTCATCTTTCAGCTTTTCATCCAGAGATTGCCGGCCAGGAAAATCATATACAATCATCGACCCGATCATATTACCACTATCATCGAGAATAGCGCCGCCAAACAAAAATTCACCTGTGATTTTAAGCCTACTGATTTTTTTAAGATGCTCTGCGCGAACTTTTAATCTGCGGTGAAGTGCTTCGCAATCAGTTCCATCATAAGCTAATAGCAAAAATTGCATTGTTGAACTTTTTTAATTATTATGATTATCAAGAATCTTCAATACAAATCTATTGATTTTCAATCTATCTGAAATATGCCGGCAATGATTTTCATTATCATTGTTTATATTTGTTATTGCTTACCTTAATATTGAAGCTTTTGCCAAATATAATTTGAATATATTCAATATGTTGACTATTAAGAATTTATTTAATGGCATCGGATTTTTCAGGGACCTGAATAGAAAAGATCACAAACCTTCTTTCGGGGCTCTAGATATTTTTAAATATATTGGCCCCGGCCTGCTTGTAACTGTGGGATTCATCGACCCGGGGAACTGGGCTGCAAATATTGCAACCGGTTCTGAGTTCGGTTATACATTGTTGTGGGTTGTTTCTCTTTCAACAATAATGCTTATTGTACTGCAGCATAACGTTGCTCATCTGGGAATTGCTACTGGGCTCTGCCTGTCAGAAGCTGCAACTATATATTTAAAACCATGGATTTCAAAGTCTGTTTTATCATTTGCTGTTTTCGCCTCTGTTTCTACTTCACTGGCAGAAATCCTCGGAGGAGCAATTGCTTTAAATATGCTATTTGAGGTTCCTATAAAAATTGGTGCTTTGCTGGTGACCATCTTTGTGATGATAATGCTGTTTTCACATTCATATCAGAAAATTGAAAAGTGGATAATCGGATTTGTTTCAATCATCGGACTTTCTTTTTTATACGAATTATTCCTTGTGAAAGTCCAATGGATAACGGCTGGGATCTCGTGGGTTAAACCGTCTATTCCCGAAGGCTCCATATTGTTGATAATGAGTATTATTGGAGCTGTAGTTATGCCGCATAACCTTTTTCTGCATTCAGAAATTATACAAAGCCGTCAGTGGAACCTTCTGGATGAAAAAATCATTAAAAAACAACTTAGATTTGAATTTGCAGATACATTGTTTTCAATGATAATCGGCTGGGCCATAAATAGTGCTATGATACTTCTGGCTGCTGCAACATTTTTTACAAAAAGCCAGAAAGTTGAAGAACTTCAGCAGGCAAAAAGACTACTTGAACCACTGCTTGGATCCAACGCTTCAGTTGTTTTTGCTGTTGCTCTTCTTTTTGCCGGAGTGGCTTCATCAATTACCTCAGGTATGGCTGGCGGATCAATAATCTCAGGAATGTATAAAGAGCCTTATGATGTAAAGGATAACCATTCCCGGATTGGCGTTGTCATATCCCTGGTTGGTGCTTTAATATTGATCTTCTTTATAGGCGATCCGTTTAAAGGGCTTATTTTGTCGCAGGTATTTTTAGGCGTTCAGCTTCCATTTACTATTGCAATACAGATATACTTGACTTCTTCCAAAAAAGTCATGGGAAAATATGCCAATAGCCGGTTTCTAATCGGTCTGTTATCGGTTATTGCCGGCATTGTTACTTTTCTTAATATTAAATTGCTTGTTGATTTTTTGATTAAATAGATATGTTAAAGAATTTTCAGTATGAAGATGAAAAAATATAAAATTGGCCTTGTTTTAAGTGGTGGCGGTACGAGAGGATTTGCGCATCTTGGAGTGATTCATGCATTAAACGAGGCAGGAATTTTTCCCGATGTAATATCCGGAACCAGTGCCGGAGCGATAGTCGGTGTTCTATATGCCGACGGACATACATCAAAGGAGATTTTAAAAATGTTAAATACCGGAAGCCGGCTTGATTACATGCGACCGGCATTACCAAGGGAGGGTTTGCTTCAAATTAACGGAATAATCAAAATATTGAAAACAAGCTTACGCGCAAAAACATTTAAAGAGCTGAAAATTCCATTATTTGTTTCGGCAACAGACCTTAATAATGGTAAAGCTGTTTATTTTTCCGAAGGTGATTTGCTTTATCCGGTTATTGCATCAGCAAGTATCCCTGTCCTTTTTCAACCAATAAAAATCAATGATATTTCCTATGTTGATGGCGGGGTTCTTGATAATCTTCCTATCCGGCCGATTGAAAACAAATGCAAAATTCTTATCGGTTCATTTGTAAATCCGGTGGGTTATATGGAAAAAATCAGCGGCCTGATCAATATTGCAGAAAGGACTTTCATGCTCAGTATGTCAAAAGAAATTATTGAAAAATCGAAGAAATTCTATCTGTTTGTTGCCCCTCTTGAATTAAGGAAATTCAAAATTCTTGATCCTGAAAAAGCCCACGAGCTATTTGCTATTGGATATAATGCTACCAGGGAAAAGCTGAAAGAAATTGATATTGAGAAGCTTCTTGGTTAGTTCCTGTCTGCGTTTTTGTGTCTCCTCTGTGCAACTTTGTGTAATAAAAACTTTACTTTTTGATTAGAGAATAGAGATTCTTTATCTCTTCTTCCCATAATGATTCATCTGGTGTTTCAAGTATCAATGGGATATTATCGAATCGTCCATCGTTCATCAATATACTGAAAACATCCTCTCCGAGGAATCCTTTTCCAATGTTATCATGCCTGTCCACTCTTGTTGCAAACTCTTTCTTTGAATCATTTAAATGCATTCCCCGAAGGTATTTAAAGCCGATAATTTTATCAAACAAGCTGAACGTTTCTGCAAATCCTTCAGGAGTTTTAATATTATAACCCGAAGTGTAAGCATGACATGTATCAATACAAATGCCTACCCGCGATTTATCATCAACTTTGTCAATCATGAACCTGATTTGTTCGAATCTAAATCCAAGATTTGTTCCCTGTCCTGCAGTATTTTCAATCACTGCTGTAACCCCTTTTGTTTTGTCAAGAACTATGTTTATAGATTCGGCGATCCGGTTGAGGCATTCTTCTTCACTTATTGCCTTCAGGTGACTTCCCGGATGAAAATTAAGTCTGTCAAGACCCAGTTGTTCACATCGCAGCATTTCATCAAGAAAAGAGGTTCTCGATTTTTCCAAAGGTTCTTTCTCCGGATGTCCTAGATTTATCAGGTAGCTGTCGTGAGGCAATATCTGATATGGCTTGTAATCATATTTCTCACAATTCTCCTGAAATGCTTTAATACTTGCTTTGGACAATGGATTAGAAAACCACTGTCTCTGATTTTTTGTAAACAGGGCAAAAGCCTTCGCACCTATTGATTTAGCATTTATCGGGGCATTTTCAACTCCCCCGGAAGCGCTTACATGTGCTCCAACGTATTTCATATTTCCAATAATAATTTGAACCGGAAATTAAAAATTTTTCGCTGGTGTACTGATCACCAGAATTATTAAACTGTATAACAAAAAGTATTGCTTTATGTTTATATCATAAAGGGAATGATAATTTGTTCTATTTAACATATACTCATCACATCCGATCTCCAATGTTAATTTAAAAACTACTTATACAGCTGAATATTAATTAAATAGCCTCCAGCGTTTCTATGTAAATTTAATAATTGAACGGATATTTGACAAATTATCAGGATATTATTAATTTTGCATATGAAACCTTTTAAACCAATAAGATAAATGACAGATTCAAACAGTAGTATCCCAAACGCAGAGGGAACAAAAAAAAGCACCCCGGTTGGTATGATTGTCACTTCAATTATTCTGGGCGTAGCGTTGATTTTTCTTATTTACATGTATTTCGATAAGAAAAACAAAATGATTGAAATGGAGACTGTCCTTACTCAGGAAAAAGACTCCCTGGCAAATGAACTAAGACATATGGTCGTTGCATATGATACTTTGAAAACGAATAATGATACTTTGAATGCAGGTTTACTAAAGCAAAAAAATAAAATCATTCAGCTTTTAGCTGTAAATGCATCAAATGTCCAGCTTGTAAAAAAATATAAGAGCGAGATCACAACAATGAGAGAAATAATGAAAAGTTACATTGTTCAGATCGATTCTCTCAATACCAGAAATAAAATGCTTGCCTCCGAAAACACTGAAATCAAGCAGCAAATAACAGAAGTACGAAATACAAATTCCGAACTCTCTAAGGTAAAAGAAGAACTAAGTACTAAAGTTGAGGTAGCTTCTATAATTCAGGCAAAGAATATTGTTGCCGTTTCCTTGAATAAAAGGCAAAAAGAGACCACAAGAATTAATCAGCTGGATAAACTCAGGATATGTTTCACTCTTCGTGAGAATCCTCTGGCTAAACCCGGTCAGAAAGATGTTTATATGAGAGTGATAAGGCCCGACTCTCTGGTTATAACAAGCAGTCCCAATAATCTTTTTGAATATAAGGGCAATAAAAAAATATATTCTGCCAATCGTCAGATAGAGTATATGAATCAGGATATTGAAATGTGTATCTTTTTGGATAATACCAAAGATTTTGTTATCGGCAACTATAGTGTTGAACTTTACCTTGAAGACAATATTATAGGCCGCACAAATTTTATGCTTTCAAAAAAATAACTATTCATCACCCGGCATCATAAATTCAGAAATAATATTATCTGATATCATTTTACCCTGGTTAGTAAGAACCAGGGTTTTTTTGTCCTGTTTCATAAGACCATATTCTCTGAATTTACCTGCTAAATTGACAACATAATCATAACCCTCTTTTTCAAACATTTTCTCTATATACTCAAGATCAATGCCCCACATTGTTCTCAGGGAGGTCATTATATATTCATTGAAGCGGGTTTTTGTGTTAAGTTCTTCACTTTTAGAGAATGATTTTCCGGCATTAAGAGATTTGATATATCCTTTCACATCACGGATATTCCACTGGCGGGAATATCCATTAAAAGAGTGAGCTGATGGTCCAAGTCCAAGATAATTGACTTGTTTCCAGTAGTTTGAATTATGAATTGAGAAATAACCCGGTTTGCCGAAATTTGAAATCTCATATTGGATAAAACCTGCAGATTCTGTTTTTTCAATCAGAACATTAAACTGTGCTATGCTATCATCTTCGTCAATCTCGGAAATCGCTCCTTTCTTCAGCATCTTCCCGAAAACTGTAGCAGGTTCAAAGGTCAGGTGATATGCAGACAGGTGTTTAATATCAAATGAAACGGAAAAATCAATATTTGAAGACCACGCTTGTAAGCTCATCCCCGGAATTCCATAAATAAGATCAATAGTCACGTTTTCAAATCCTGCTTTTAATGTATTCTTTAGCGCTTGAACAGCTTGTGCCGAATCGTGCCGTCTGTTCAGCATTCTAAGATCGGAATCTCTCCACGATTGAATTCCTATACTGATCCTGTTAATATTATGATTCTTAAGACCGTTTAAATAAGCCGGCTGAACATCATCGGGGTTTAGTTCGATGGTTATTTCGCAATCTTTAGTTACTCTGAATAGCTTATTAATCTGATTTAGTATCGTTCCCAGTTCTTTAATTGAAAACACTGAAGGGGTGCCACCTCCAAGATATATTGTAGAGACTGTTTCAGTTCCGAGGTAATCCTTCCTCAATGAAGCTTCCTTTAACAGAGCATCAACGAATACGAATCTATCATCAGGTGAAATTATGTGATAGAAATCACAATAAAAACAAAGTTTTTTACAAAATGGTATATGTACATATATCCCTGCCATCTAATTTGAATTATTCAAAGTCACACAAAGGATTTTACAAAGGTTCACTAAGTTTATGAATTAATCAGGTTAAATTTGCATCAAATATTAAAAATGGTAAAGAAGAACATATTCTCTATTCTGGTAGCTCTGGTTATAATGTATCTGAGCCTGACCAGTTCACATACATTAGATAAATTTTCATTCATTAATGTTCCAAACTTCGATAAAATTGTACACTTCGGAATGTATTTTGGTCTGATGTCGGTTATTATCTTTGAAAACCGGAAAACCCTGAAGAGTAACCGTCATCTATTTTTGACAGGTCTGATTCCTCTTTCCTATGGTATCCTGATGGAAATTTTGCAATCGACTCTTACTGTTACCAGAACCGGAAGTTTTTTTGATGCTGTTGCTAATTGTGCAGGTATTATTGTTTCAATTTTACAATGGCTCTGGATTAAACCTCTTATAAAAGATAAACTCAAATTGTAATCAATTCCGCGTTGTTTGACTTCCTGACCAGTTCATGAATTGTCCTGTTACTGAATAATTTAATAAGATCTTTCCTTGTTTTTTCATAATCCTTATGAAGAGGACAGTGCTTTTTATCCATTTCCACTCCTTCGCATGAGCCATTATGCATAATACAATTTGTAAAAATATCGTTTCCGTCAATTGTATTTACAATATCAAGTAATGTTATTTTCCGGGGATCTTTCAATATGGAAAAACCTCCATGTGGTCCTTTTGAGGAACTGAGAATTTTTTGCTTTGCAAGTTGCTGAAGAATTTTTGCCAGGAATGGTGTCGGAAGATCAAGATCACTGCTTATTTTTTTAATGCCGGTTTTCCCATTCGATAACGGCTGACTTGCCAAATAAATGACAGCTCTTATGCCGTATCTGCAAGAATTAGAGAGCATATTAATATATTTTTAACGATATTTTCTCTACTCTACTCGTGTGCCGTCCATCTTCAAATGATGTGGTGAGAAAGGTTTTTACAATCAGATATGCTTCAGATTCCGAAATAAACCAACCCGGCAATGCAATAATATTTGCATCATTATGTGCCCGTGACAAACGGCTTATCTCTTCGTTCCAGCATAAAGCGCCCCTTATTCCCGGATGTTTGTTTACAACCATATTTATTCCATTACCTGTCCCACAAACGGATATTCCTAATTCGTAATCACCTGCAGCGATGGCATTTGCCAACGGATGACCATAATCCGGATAATCAACAGTCTCATCGGAGGAACACCCAAGATCTTTAACATCATACTTTTCCTTAATGAGATAATTTAACAATTTTTCCTTAAGGTAATAACCAGCATGATCTGACACAATTGCTATTTTCTTCTTTTTCAACTTATTGCCTTTTAATTAATTTTATGAAAACATGCCGCAAATTAACATAATTGCTTAATTAAAAGAAAAAAGTATTCTTATATCTTCAATCTATAAATCTTTATATGTTAGAGTAACAAAACTTCAATGGGATTGTTTAACTCGAATAAGATTAATGATGTCACACTTCAATATTGTTTGTTAATAACATGTAGATATTTGGAAATAAAAATTTATAATATCCTACCCTATCAGCCATTTTAGCGATTTAAGGTCATCGTGAACTTAATTCAATAAAGTTATAAGAAAAGAAAATTAAAATATGAACCTCTGATAAACCTTAAAAGCTCTACTTTTGTTTAATAGTCCATATTAAAAAACTATTCTTAACAATTGTTAACTATTTATGTAATCAGCTGAATTTCAAAAACGGTACATTTTTTGAGCTGTTGAAAAGATGTTGGTACGATTGTAATGTTGAGAAATACGATAAATTTTTGATTATTATATCAACACAATTAACAGCATATTATCATTATTATAAATAAATATAATATTAAAACATAAGAATATTATGTTGTTAATAACAATCCGAAAAGCATAACAAGTGGAAATTCGGTATAACAATAATGATTAAGTTTAGGGCTGATTTAATGTAGATTTTATAAGTAGCATGAAAGAGCAATCATCAAAACAAAATATCCTGGAAATAAAAAGACTGAAAGCGAAAAAAAATGCAATTATTCTTGGTCATTATTACCAGACAGGAGATATTCAGGATATTGCTGATTTTGTTGGAGACAGCCTTGCTCTTTCTCAAAAAGCGGCTTCAAATTCCGCAGATATTATACTTTTTGCTGGGGTAAAATTTATGGCAGAAACAGCTAAAATACTAGCTCCTGAGAAAAAAGTTCTTCTTCCTGATTTGAACGCAGGTTGCTCTCTTGCTGATTCTTGCAAAGCAATAGATTTTGTGAATTTTTTAAAGAAAAACCCTGGAAGAACAGTAATTTCTTATGTAAATACAACTGCAGAAATTAAAGCATTGTCTGATATAATTTGCACATCATCTAATGCAGTACAAATAGTAGAATCACTACCGCCTGAAGAAAAAATATTATTTGCTCCGGATCGTAATCTTGGAAACTATGTTCTTAATAAAACAGGAAGGGATATGGTAATCTGGAACGGAACATGTCATGTGCATGAAGAATTTTCTCTGGAGGCTATTCTGAGGTTGAAGAAAGATAATCCTCATGCAAAAATTATTGTTCATCCGGAATGTGAACTGCCCGTAAGAATGGTAGCGGATTTTATAGGTTCTACTTCTTCATTACTGCAATTCACTAAAAGAGACAATGGAAAGTGTTATATTGTAGCAACTGAAGTTGGCATAATTCATCAGATGAAAAAGGAAAATCCGAAGAAGACATATATTCCTGCTCCGCCAAAAGATTCAACTTGCGGTTGTAGTGAATGTAGTTTTATGAAACTTATAACAATTGAAAAAATATTAAATTGCTTAAAAAGCGAAAAACCCGAAATTATTATAGATTCGGAAATTCTCATAAAAGCACAAAAGCCAATTAATAGAATGTTGAAAATATCTGAAAAACTTGGCATTTAAATCATGAAAAGGATTATTATTTTTATATTTTTTGTATTAAGCTGCAAATTAAGTTATGGACAGGAAAACGGTACTTTAAAAGATGGTTATCAGATATTTAAATACCCGAATGGAACTGTTTCCAGTGAAGGTTTCATAAAAAACGGCAAACCAGAAGGATTCTGGAAAAGTTACTATGTTACAGGAATTAAAAAATCTGTAGGTCGGAGAACAAACTATCTTCTTGACAGTATATGGATATTTTATGATCAGGCTGGAGACACAACAGAGAAAATAAATTATCTCTACGGAAAAAAGAATGGATGGTATTATAAATATAAAAAGGATCCATCCCGGGGAGTTTATATTTGGTCAAAGGAACTATTTGCTGCAGACAAAAAAGAAGGAACGGCATATATTTATTTCCCAGAAGGTAAAATACAACAAACTATAGCTTATAATTCTGGTAAAAAAGAGGGCCTGTCAAAGGAATACGACAAAGAAGGAAATACTATATCCCTGCTTGAGTATAATAACGATTTTCTTGTCAGCAGAGAAAAGATTAACAGAACAGACAGCAAAGGTTTAAAACAAGGCGACTGGGAAGAATTTTATCCAAACGGAGAAATAAAATCTGAAAAAACATTTAAAGACGACCTTATGCATGGTTATTATAAAGAATATGATAATCATGGAAAACTTGTGCTTACAATGCTGTATGAAAATGGAGCAATAGTAAAATCCAGAGTCGAAGATGAACCTGATATTGAAATAGTTAATAAGCATGATGAGAATGGCAAATTAATCTATAGCGGTCCCTACCGTAATAAAATTCCTGTCGGTATTCACAGGGAATATGGAAAGGATGGTAAAGTTACTAATGCTTATATTTATAACGATATCGGATTGCTTCTCTCAGAGGGCATAGTTGATGAAGCCGGAAACCGAAATGGTAAATGGAAAGATCTATACTCTGATGGAAAAGTGCAAGCCGAAGGACAGTTTACAGATAACAGGCGCTCGGGCCAATGGAAATTCTACAACATGTCGGGAAAAATAGAGCAGACTGGTTCTTATAACAATGGCCGTCCTGACGGATTATGGAACTGGTTTTATGATAATGGAGCTCTGCTGAAAGAAGAGGAATACTTCCAGGGACAGCGTGACGGATCATCTACAGAATACTCAGTTACAGGTGATATTATTGCCCAGGGACAGTACTCTGACGGTGAAAAAAACGGAGAATGGAAATATAAATCAGGCGACTTAACCGAGGAAGGGAAATATATTACAGGATTAAAAGATGGTGTCTGGAAAACATTTTATAACAACGGAAAACTAAAATTCAAAGGAAACTTTATTCAGGGCAATCCCGATGGTCAACAAAGTTTTTATTATGAAAACGGTAAAACTAAAGAGGAACAGTACTTTCAGATGGGCATCAGAGAGAAAACTTGGAAAAAATTTGATGAGGAAGGAATTCCTATACTGGTAATTTCATATAAGGATGATCTTGAAATAAGTATTAACGGTGTTAAAATTAAGCTTCCTGAAGGCGATGTCAAACTGATTAAATAGTTACTTTGTTCTATGGAAGAAAATCTTAACATCAGAAAGGATTTTATCACACAAAAAGATAAGGAATTTGAAAAGCAATTACGACCATTAAGTTTTAGCGATTTCAAGGGACAAAAGCAGGTAATTGAAAATCTTATTGTTTTTGTAACTGCTGCAAAACAGAGGGGCGAATCTCTCGACCACGTCCTTTTACATGGGCCTCCGGGATTAGGTAAGACAACACTTGCCACAATTATAGCCAATGAGTTGCAGGTTAATCTCAGGGTTACATCCGGTCCCGTACTGGATAAACCAGGTGATCTGGCCGGATTACTCACAAATCTTCAGGAAGGAGATGTACTTTTTATAGATGAAATTCACAGGTTAAGTCCTGTAGTTGAAGAGTACCTCTATTCTGCAATGGAAGATTTTCATATAGATATAATGATCGATAAGGGACCAAGTGCAAGAAGTGTCCAATTGACACTTAATAATTTTACCCTTATCGGTGCTACAACACGCTCAGGCCTTCTGACAAGCCCGTTAAGAGCACGATTTGGGATTAAATTCCATCTTGAGTATTATGATCATGAGATACTTAAAGGTATTGTAAAAAGATCAGCTGGTATACTTAATGTCAGAATTGATGAGAACGCAGCTATCGAAATTGCAAGAAGAAGCAGGGGTACTCCAAGAATTGCTAATGCTCTGTTGAGAAGAATCAGGGATTTTGCACAGGTAAAAGGATCAGGAGAAATAGATATCGATATAACAAAGTATAGCTTAAAAGCTCTAAATATTGATCAACATGGTCTCGATGAAATGGATAACAGGATACTTTCTGCAATAATTGATAAGTTCGGTGGTGGTCCGGTAGGGTTAAATACTATCTCTACTGCGGTAGGTGAAGAGAGCGGGACAATAGAAGAGGTTTATGAGCCATTCCTGATAAAAGAAGGATATCTTAAAAGAACTCCAAGGGGTCGTGAAGCCACAGAACATGCTTATAAACATCTTGGAAAACAATTCGGTCATAATATGCCAGGGATGTTGTTTTAGGTCTAATTAGTAAGCCTGTTTTATTAGTGTACCTTTGTGCTGAACTTTGTGTCCCTTAGTGTAAAAAAAGAAAAAGTTTAACCACGAAAATACACCAAGGAATTCACTAAAGTCACCAAGGTTTTGAATAAATAAGTCTAAATATTTTAAAAGAGATTAATTAAAAACATTACTGATCTTTTCAAGCCCCTTTGTGTTTAGAATCCTGATTTTTCTTCCATTTAACTCAACCAATTTATCGGATTTAAATTCAGATAATAATCTGATAACTGATTCTGTGGCAGTGCCGACTATATTGGCCAGTTCTTCACGCGTAAGAGAAATATTGAGAAAATTCTCATTATCGATACCAAAATCATTTACAAGAAAAAGAAGAACCTCAGCCAACCGCTCTCTGACAGTTTTCTGGGCAATATCTGTAATGAATGAATTTGCTTCACCTAATTCATTACAGGCAAGTTTAAGCATTTCAAGAGCATAAGCGGGATTTGTTTTAATAAAAGATATAAGAATTTCAGAAGGAATAAAACATACATGGCAGTCTTCGATAACTTTTGCAGAAGTGCATGCCAGTTCATTACTTAGAACACTCCGATATGCAATAATATCTCCTTTTTTTGCAAAACGTATTATTTGTTCTTTTCCATCAAAACCTGTCTTAAATACTTTAATGATCCCACTGTTAATACAAAAGAAGCCACTTATCCGGTTACCCTCCTGATAAAGAATATCACCACGTTTATACTGCCGGAAATCCTTTTTAAAATTAAGAGTCTCAATTTCGTCAGGTGTAAGATACTTGAAAATCGAACCGGATTCAAGTGAGCATGTATCACATAACGGAATATGAATTTCTTGCTGTTTCATTTCATCTCTTCAATCATAGTGCAAAAATTAACAATGGACTAATATAAATGTTCAATCAAATTAGAATGTGGTCTTAAATTGATCCAAAAACCTCAGATCATTTTCAAAATAAAGTCGCAGATCATTCACCCCATACTTTAGCATAGCGGCTCTTTCAATACCCATCCCAAAGGCGAAACCGGTATATTTCTTACTATCAATACCACAGGCTTCAAGAACATTAGGATGCACCATACCACAACCTAATAATTCAAGCCAACCGGTATATTTGCAAACATTACAGCCTTTTTTACCACAGATTTTACAGCTGACATCCATTTCTGCAGATGGTTCAGTAAAAGGGAAATATGATGGTCTTAACCTGATCTCAGTATATTTTCCAAACAATTCTCTTGCAAAGAATAGTAAAGTCTGTTTAAGATCAGCAAAAGATACATTTTCATCAATATATAACCCCTCAACCTGATGAAAAATACAATGAGCCCTTGCAGAAATTGCCTCATTACGAAAAACCCTGCCGGGCGAAATCGTACGGATCGGAGGTTTTTGATTTTGCATTACCCGGACCTGAACGGAGCTTGTATGAGTACGAAGTAAAATATCGTCAGGGCTAGAATCTTCTGAAGATTTCCTTGAAATGTAAAATGTATCCTGCATATCTCTGGCAGGATGCTCGGGAGCAAAATTAAGTTTTGTAAAAACATGATCATCATCTTCTATTTCAGGACCTTCGGAAACGACAAAACCGATACGTGTAAAAATGTCAATAAGTTCGTTTCTAACAATTGAAATAGGATGGCGCGACCCTATTGAATATGGAAAAGAAGGCCTTGTAAGATCGATACCTTCAGATACTACTTCTTTATTTAAAAGATCAATTTTAAGAGAATTGTATTTTTCAAGTGCATTCTGCTTTAAAAGATTAAGCTTCTGGCCAACTTCTTTCTTGTCAGAAACAGGAACATTCTTAAAATCTTCGAAAAGATCGGAAAGTAATCCCTTTTTACTAAGGAATTTCAAACGGAATAATTCAAGTTCTTCGGGATTTTTTGCAGATAAAGATGAGATCTCATTTAATAGATCGGTAATTTTTTGAAGCATTAAAAGTTTGTTTTAAAAATCATTAATTAATTTCTTATAATTTTTATTTTGATAATTTTAATATCGGTAACAGGTTTATCGTTGTTATCGGTCTGAACTGCAGCAATTTTATCTATAATATCGAAACCTTCAATTACTTCACCAAAAACTGTGTAAGTACCATCAAGACGAGGTGTACCACCTATGGTTTTATACACATTACGCTGTTCTTCAGAGATTTTGTAGTCTTCATAATTCGTGAGATATTGAAACATTTTAACAGATGCAATTTCCTGTATTTCCCCATCTGAAAGAGTTTTTCCTGACAACCTTACACTGTCGGAAGTTTCCTTAATTAGTCTATTGAAAAGATTTTGTTTTATACCGCTGTTAATACTTTGTTCAGCAAGATTCAGATCATCATCACTTAGTTTGGTGCCCTCAACAATGTAAAACTGAGTTCCCGATGATCTCATTTCAGGATTTACATCATTACGCTGGCGTGCGGCAGCTAAAGCTCCTTTCTTATGATAATATTGATTATTGAATTCCGAATGAATTGTATATGTTTTAATAGAGTCCGGAAGATTCTTTGTCTGACCTGATTTAGTAGCAGGATCTCCTGCTTGTATCATAAAACTCTTAATAACACGGTGAAATAAAATACGATCATAAAAGCCTGTGTTTATTAAATGTAAAAAATTATCACGATGAAGAGGAGTTCCGTCGTATAGTTTTATTTTAATGTCACCAAGAGTAGTTTTAATAGAAACAGTTGTATTTTCCTTTACACGTGGCGTATTACATGAAATTACGATCAGAAGAACTGATAGAAAAACTGGCTTTTTGAAAAAGAGATTCATAAAACTAAAAAATTGGTTATTAAATCATACAATTGTGAATACAAAGATATTTAACTTTGGACGATACAAGAAAATATTGGTTTTCAAATTGCATTATTTTATTCAATACAGATTTAACAATATATTGATAAAGCCATTAGCAGTATATTTTTCTTTTAGTTATAAGGATAAATAAATCAGAAAATTTTAAAATCGAAAATTTAGATATATATTTTTAATAATTTATGCGTGATGAAGGATAAGTTATATGTATTACTGAAAAGATGGATGTTTGTTTTTGATCTGATTTTATTTTGGGATTTATAGCGTTTTAATTATTTATAAAGAGGATAGAAATAAGATAATAAAAATGTTTTAGAGATAAGAAAAATGAAAATTAGAATATTAAATAAGTCCAAACATGAATTACCTGGTTATTCTACGAAAGCTTCTGCAGGGATGGATATAAGGGCAAATTTAGAAAATGATATAAATTTAAAACCTATGGAGCGGATTATGGTTCCGACTGGCTTGTTTCTGGAGATTCCTATTGGTTATGAAGCGCAAATAAGACCGAGAAGTGGCCTGGCTATTAAAAAGGGAATTGCAATACTTAATTCGCCTGGCACTATTGATGCTGATTACAGAGGTGAAGTTTGTGTTATCCTGGTGAACTTATCTGATGAAAATTTCGTTATTAAGGATGGAGAAAGAATTTGTCAGATGGTTATTGCGAAGCATGAAATAATTGAATGGGAAAGCGTTAAGAATCTTATTAAAACCGAAAGAGGAAGCGGAGAGTTTGGACATACAGGTAAAAAATAGTTATGAAATCATATAAGTATTGGTATATTTATTTGGCTCTTTCAATATTGTGCTTTTCATCTTGTGGTACAATAATGTTGCCTTATAACGAAACTGGAAAGAAAAGGAATAATTATGATGCAGCTGAATTTAATTATTATTATGTGGAAGCCTTAAAGCAAAAACTAATGGGAAATGGAGGCGACGCTCTGAAATACCTGGAACAATGTATAAAAATTAACCCTGAAAGTGACGCTGCATATTATCAGATGGCTCTAATACTAATTACAAACAGAGATGAAAAAAACGGTAAACGATTTGCAACAAAGGCATTGTCCATTGATCAGGAAAATATTTGGTATCTCACAATGTTAGCAGGATTATACTATCAGGAAAGGAATATTGACAGTGCTATAATTTGCTTTGAGAAAGCTGTGAAGTATTTCCCTGAAAAAGAGAATCTTAGATTAAATCTTGGAAACTTATATTCTGAAAATAGAAATTTTGAAAAGGCAAATTCAATATTTGATTCATTTGACAAAGAATATGGTTTTAATAAAACTTCAACTTTAGCCTCAGTTAAAAACCTCATAGCAGAGGGTAAATTTGATGAGGCTCTGGTTAAAACTTTGTCCCTGCTTAAAGATTATCCTGATGAAATCATGTACAATGGACTTCTTGGGGATATATACAGGGGAAAGGGAGATAGTGGTAAAGCATTAGAAGTTTATAATAAGCTTTTGGAAAGAAATCCTAATGATCCTCAAATTCAACTTTCACTTTGCGAATTTCTATTGACAGAAAAAAATTATAATGATTTATTTATGCTTTTGAATACGATTATACTTAACAATAAAATTGAAAGAGAAGATAAAATTACATTACTTGATAAGCTCATTGAAATACCCGAACTTAATAAGGAAGAAGGAGATAAGTTAATAATTGCGCTAATGCTCCTAGAGGCAAATTATAGTGATGATAATATAGTTTTTCTTTTGCGTCCGGAACTGATGATAAAACAGAACAGGTTGCTTGATGCGTCAATCAGATTGGAAGAAATAATTACAAAAAGACCAGAGAATTATTATGCATGGGAAAGGTTATTAATTGTTTATTTGCAACTAAAAAATTACGGAAAACTAATGACCAGAGGGGAAGAGTGCGCCACTCGTTTTAACATGTCCTTTCCTGCAAAGATATTATATGCAAATGGAGCACTTGAAAGCGGAAAATATTCTATTGCTCTGGAGGAACTAAAAAAAGCTGAAATCTTAGCAGGTGAAAATAAGGATTCTATAGTTCAGGTGCTTACAATGAGAGCAGACGTATATTACAGGATGAAAGATTATCCAAAGGCATTTGAAACATTTGAAACAGCATTAAAAACTGATAAAGATGACCTGATTGTTATTAATAACTATGCTTATTACCTTGCAGAGCAAAATAAAAATCTTAAAGAGGCAGAAGCGATGGCAAAAAAGGTAATTGAAAAAGAAAATAGAAATAATACATTTCTTGATACTTATGGATGGGTTTTGTATAAAAGGGGAAAATTGAATGAAGCGGCTAAAATTATGGAATCGATTATCAATAGTGAGGAAAAACCTGATGCAGTATGGTATGAACATTACGGATTTATTTTAAAGAAGCAGAGAAAATGCAAAAAGGCTGTGGAGAATTGGAATATTGCTTTGAAATTGGACAGTACAAAAATCAATTTAATAAAAGAAATTAAGGATTGCGGAAAATAATTATCATATTATTTCTGATAATTTTTAGTCTGGGATGTTCCGAAACTAAAATAAAGAGAAATCGAACTTCAGATATATCAAACAGGTTATATGATAATATTTTTGAAAGCATTAAAGAACAAAATATTACAAATAGTAATTTTTTTATACAGAAGGCAGAAATTCAAGTTATAAGTAAAAAAGAGACTGAGAAACTAATTGGAAGCATAAGATTTAAAAATCCGGATAAATACCTGATTAGTTTAAAAAGCAGAACAGGAATAGAAATAGCAAGAATTTACATTTCTGATGATACGATACTTATTAATGACAGAATAAATAGAAAGCTATATTTTGGTTCTTCTTTATATTTGTTAAAAAAATATGGTTTTAAAACAACATTTTTACCACTAATTTTGGGAGATCTTGTTATAAATAAATACGCTGAAACAAATAAAGAAAAGCAGACTGGAGACAAATTTAATTTTGATTGTCTTGTCAATGGGATTTTAATAAAATACAATATTGATTATGAAAAAAGGAAAACAATTTTTATATGCATGGAAAATAGTTTAAATAAAAATAGTATTAATATCAGTTATGAAAATTTTAAAAAGTCAGGAAATATTCTGATTCCAGGTAAAATTGAAATTAATAATTTGATAAAGAATACATTGATAAAAATAAAAATAGTTAGAGCGAAATTAAAGTGGAACGGAAACATTGAATTTATCCCTGGAAAGGGATATGAATTAATTGAGTTTGTATGAGATATTTGGTGTTGATAGTTATTCTATTATTGACATTTTATTCTTATATAAATGCTCAAACAAAAGCTGAATTGGAGAAAAGACGAAATGAAACTCTAAATGAAATAAACTATGTAGATGAATTACTTAAATCTACTGCAAAGCAAAAAGAAGAGAGTATAAATGCAGTAAAAATAATAGGTAAAAAATTAAATTTAAGAGAGTCAGTGATTAAAGGAATGCAAGAAGAAGTCACACTACTTTCAGATAGAATCGATTTGAATACTTTAGCAATAACAATGATGGAAAGTGATCTGGTTGAATTAAAAAATGATTATGCCAAGGCTGTAATTAATTCATATAAAGAGCAAAAGGAGAATCCCGAATTGGTATATGTATTATCAGCAAAGGATTTCAATCAGGGATATAAGCGATTGAAATATTTACAGCAGATAACAAAATTCAGAAGAAGAGAATCTGAAATTATTATGGTATTAAAGGACGAAATAAAAACTTCAAAAGAAAAGTTACAAAATGATTTACTCAGGATAAGTGATCTGAAAACAAAAGAAGAACGGCAAAAAAGTCTTTTGCAGTCAGAGCAGGGAAAAAAGCAAATAATGGTTAAATCTTTAAGCAAGAAGGAAAGACAATTGAAAAAGGATCTGGAAGAAAAGAAACGAATTGCCAATAAGATTGAGAGTGAGATTGCAAGACTTATTGAAGAGGAAAAGCGAAAAGCTATTAAATCTGATAAAACGCCTGAGCAGAAATTAATAGGAGAAAATTTTGCTGAAAATAAGGGACGCCTACCCTGGCCTGTTGAAAAAGGGATAATTACCAGCCATTTTGGGGTTCATGAAAACCAGGTTCTTAAAAATGTAACTGAAAAGAATATTGGAATTGAAATATTGAGCTCTGGAAAAATGAAAGTCAGAAGTGTTTTTCAAGGAGAAGTTGCCAGAGTTTTTGCTATATCAGGAGCCAATATGACGATTATTATAAGACATGGACAATACCTTTCGGTATATACAAATATTGTAAATGTAAAAGTTAAACAGGGAGATAAGGTTATTACAAAACAGGAAATTGGTGAAGTATATTCTAATTCTGATAATAACTCTACTCTTAAATTTATGATTTTTACAACAGAATACCTTGATCCAGAAGCATGGATTTCGAAAAATTAGAAAGAATAATGTAACAATTACTTAATATTGCAGTATAATGATTTGCATTTAAAATAGTATGTATAGAAAGATTAAAATTGAATCTGTGGTTGTCAATTTGAGAATTGTTGAGAATGCAATTGATGAAGCTACAAATGAAATAGGAATTTCTCAGGATAGCTATGGCAAAATTTTAGTTTCTGCACTTGAGGCTGTTAATAATGCTATTTTACATGGTAATAAATCTGATCCTGAAAAAACTGTGGATATAGAAATTGAATTTAAAAGCAATGAGCTGAAAATAAAAGTGACTGACCAAGGTCCAGGCTTCAGCCCTGAAAATGTTCCGGATCCTACAATTCCTGAAAATATTGAAGCACTTAATGGAAGGGGAATTTATCTTATGTCGCATCTTGCAGATAAAATTAAGTATAGTAAAAAAGGTAATGCAGTAACGATGACTTTTAAAAACATTTTATCTTGAGTATTAAAATATTTTATGATGAAGTAGACTTCAGACTTAAAAATTGGAGAAAAGTTGAGAAGACGATTAAAAAGGTCATCAAGAAAGAAAAAAAAATTTCAGGTGACCTTAACTTTATTATAACAAATGATGAAAGTTTGAGGAAAATTAATATAGAGTTTCTTGAACATGACTATAATACTGATGTTATAACATTTGATTATAATTCCGGGAATGAAATTAACGGGGAGGTATACTTAAGTCTGGAAACTGTGAAAGAAAATGCTTTAAACTATAATGTTAGTTTAAAATTAGAAATTGTTAGAGTAATTATTCATGGTGTTTTACACCTTGTGGGATATAATGATGAAAGTGAGAATGAAAAGATGGAAATGAGGAGAATGGAGGATTTTTGGATAAAATTACTTGAAGAGTAAATAAATGGATTTTCAGTATGATATAATAGTAGTAGGAGGAGGACATGCTGGTTGTGAAGCTGCACATTCAGCAGCTATAATGGGAGCAAAAACATTGCTTATTACTATGGATATGACCAAATTGGCTCAGATGTCTTGTAATCCGGCGATGGGAGGAATTGCGAAAGGACAAATAGTACGTGAAATTGACGCTCTTGGAGGAATGAGCGGAATAATTACAGATAGAAGCATGATCCAATACAGGATGCTTAATCGTTCAAAGGGCCCGGCCATGTGGAGTCCTCGGGCACAGTGTGATCGTCAAAGATTTACCACGGAATGGAGAAAAGTATTGGAAAGAACAAATAATTTGGCAATATGGCAGGAACAGGCGACAGAATTACTTTTAGACGAAATGAAGATTGTTGGTGTGCAGACTTCTTTCGGGACAAGGTTCTATTCGAAAGCAGTAATTCTTACAAATGGTACATTTTTAAATGGATTGATGCATATTGGTTTTTCGAAAATTTCAGGAGGAAGATCAGGTGATCAGGCATCAACAGGATTGAGTGAACAACTTAAAAGATTGGGATTTTCTGTTGAAAGAATGAAAACCGGGACTAGTGCAAGAATAGATGGACGATCAATTAATTTTGAAGTCATGACCGAGCAACATGGCGATGATGAAAAACGTTTTTTTTCTTATTTGGAAGAAAGAAGGAATATATGCGAAGAAAGAAGTTGTTACATTACTCATACAAATGAAGAGGTACATGAAGAATTAAGAAAGGGTATGGAATTTAGCCCTCTTTTTACAGGAAGAATAAAGGGACGTGGTCCCAGATATTGTCCTAGTATTGAAGATAAGATTGTAACGTTTAAAGAAAAGAGATCGCATCAGTTATTTATTGAACCGGAAGGTCTGGATACTGTTGAATATTACATTAATGGTTTTTCAAGCAGTCTTCCATTGGAAGTACAATTAAAAGCTCTCAGGAAAGTAAGAGGGTTAGAAAAAGTGGAGATGTTCAGACCGGGTTATGCAATAGAATATGATTTTTTTCAACCAACCCAATTAAAACATACTTTAGAAACAAAGACAATAAGTAATCTTTATTTTGCAGGGCAGATTAATGGAACTACAGGTTATGAAGAGGCAGCTGCCCAAGGCATTATAGCTGGAATTAATGCTGTTTTAAAAGCACGATACATCGAACCGTTAATTTTGGGAAGAGAGGAATCTTATATAGGTGTACTGATAGATGATCTGGTGACTAAAGGTGTTGATGAACCTTATAGAATGTTTACATCGAGAGCGGAATACAGAATACTTTTAAGGCAGGATAATGCAGATGAAAGGCTCACAAAAAAAGCTTTTAAGATTGGAACAGCGGATAAGGAACGAGTTTTTCGTCTGGATGAAAAGGAAGCGCTGATAGATGAGATTATTAATTTTCTTTCTGTAACAAGCATTAGCCCGGATGATATTAACGAATTTCTTAAAAATGTTAAAACCACAGAAATTTCACAGAAAATAAAAGCAATTGCAATTGCTTCCAGACCACAGATCGAAATAGGTTCATTGTTAAAAGAAATAAAAGGAGGGAAGAAACTTAAAGCGGTTAATTCAACAAGATTTAAAGAAGTTGCTGAATCGGCTGAAATTAAAATTAAATATGAAGGATATATTCAAAGAGAAAAGGTTGTAGCAGAGAAGATAAAAAGACTAGAAAGTTTAAGAATTCCTGATGATATTATTTATAATGAATTGGTATCTATTTCTACGGAAGGAAGACAAAAGTTAAACAAGATTAAACCTGCAAATATTGGTCAGGCAGGAAGGATTAGTGGGGTATCTCCTTCAGATATTAATATTTTATTGATGTATCTGGGAAGATAAAATGTTCCACGTGGAACAAATATTTTATTATTAAATTTTTTTTATGAAAGTTTATGGTCAGATAGTCGACATTAATAAACGGAATATTTATTCTGCTGTGATAAGTATTCTAAACAATAAAATCGAAAAAATTGAAAGAACAAAATCATCTCCGGAGATTTATATTATGCCCAGCCTGATTGACTCACATATGCATATTGAAAGTTCAATGGTTACTCCTGGTGCGTTTGCAATGACTGCAGCAAAGCATGGTACCACAGGAGTCGTTTCTGATCCGCATGAAATTGCGAATGTTCTTGGAATAACAAGTGTGGAATATATGATAAATGATGCAAAGAATGTATTGTTAAAGTTTTTTTCGAAGCCCCATCTTGTGTGCCTGCAACTAAATTTGAAAGCAATGGAGCAACCTTAAATCATGAAGAGGTGAGAAAACTACTGGAAATGAAAGAAATAAATTATCTATCTGAAATGATGAATTTCCAGGGTGTTATTTATAATGATATTGAGGTTCATAAAAAAATTGCATGTGCCAGGTATTTTGGAAAACCAGTTGACGGGCACGCTCCCGGATTAACAGGTGAAAATCTTAGAAAATATGTGAAGGCAGGAATATCAACAGATCATGAATGCAGTACACTGGAGGAAGCAAAAGAAAAGATTTCTTTAGGTATGAAAATATTGATCAGAGAAGGTAGCGCCGCTAGGAATCTAAATTTACTGAAGGAATTGTTCAACAGTAATCCGGATATGATCATGCTTTGCAGCGATGATCTCAATCCGGAAATGCTTCAGAAAAGACATATTAACAAATTAATTGCAGCATTTATTTCAGAGGGATTTAATGTATTTGATGTTATTCGCAGTGTCACAATTAATCCTTCTGAACATTATAATTTGAATGCTGGATTACTTCTTCCTGGAGATAATGCAGATTTTATTTCAGTGTACAGTCTAAATAAAATGAATGTTAAGGAATCATGGATAGATGGGAAAAAAGTTTATGCAAACGGTAAGGTTCTATTTACTTATGAAGCGGGTAATCCGGTTAATAATTTCAATTGTAAGCCTGTAACGCAGGGAGATATTCTGGTAAGAAATAAACATGGAAAAATAAGAATAATTACAGCATGCGAAGGAGAACTCCTGACAAGTGAGATTCATAGCTCTTCGGGAACATCAGAGTATGTATTTCCCGATCTTAATAATGATATTTTAAAATTAGTGGTTAAAGACAGGTATAACGATTCCCCTGCGGCGATAGGATTTATTAAAGGATTTGGATTGAAAAGGGGTGCCTTCGCAAGTTCAATAGCACACAACAGTCATAATATTGTATCAGTTGGAACAAACGATAAGGATATAGTTGAATCTATTAACGAGATTGTCAGATTAAAAGGAGGTCTGGTAGTCTCTGTCGGAGGTTCAGTTAAATCAATTCAACTAGATATCGTTATGACTACCCGTTCTTGCGAAGAGGTAGCATTGGATTATGAGGAGCTGAATCTGTTGGTGAAATCCCTGGGATGCACAATGAATGCCCCATTTATGACCTTATCTTTTATGGCATTATTGGTTATTCCCGACTTGAAAATTAGCGATCGAGGCTTATTTGATGTGAATAAATTCGAACTAGTACCATTGTTTGTTGAATATGAATTGGTTACCTAAATAGACCCCTCCGCCCTTCGGGTACCTCCCCCAGGGGAGAGGGAATCCGCTATCATATAGTTGAATTCCGCTAGGATGCCGAGAATTTCTCCACCTTCAGGGGGAATGCCCGAAGGGCGAGGGGGTTAAACGAATCTGCACATTCATTATCTTTACCCCAAAATTCTTCAATTCTGATGGCAGCCGAATTAAAATTCGAATCAATTCTTTCTTTACTTCCTGATAATCCGGGAGTATATCAGTTTATTGATTCTGCAGGGATAGTAATATATATCGGAAAAGCTAAAAATCTGAAGAAAAGAATAACATCATATTTCTCAAAAAACCAGTCCGGGAAAACTATAGCTCTTCTGAAAAAAACATTTGATATCCGGCACATTGTTGTAGACAGCGAATCTGATGCTCTCTTACTTGAGAATAACCTCATTAAAAAGCACCAACCAAGATATAATATACTTTTAAAAGATGATAAAACATTTCCCTGGATTTGTGTAAAGAAGGAGCCTTTTCCACGAGTTTTCAGTACCAGAAACCCTGTAAGAGATGGCTCTCTATTTTTTGGTCCCTATACATCAGGATTAATGGTTAAAACATTAATAAGTCTGATCAGACAACTTTATAAGTTAAGAACTTGCACACATAATCTTACAGAATCAAATATTGCGCTTGCCAAATTCAAAGTGTGTCTTGAATATCATCTTGGTAACTGCAAAGCGCCATGTGTTGGTAAACAGACTGAAGATGACTATCTTGAAAATATAGAGCAGATTAGGGATATTCTTAAGGGGAACATATCGACTGTAATTGACCACTTGAAGAAGACGATGGTGAAATATTCTGAAGAGCTTCACTTTGAGGACGCCCAGTTAATTAAGGAAAAAATTGAGATTCTTTCAAGGTTTAGAAGCCGTTCAACAGTGGTAAGTAATACTATTCGAAATGTAGATGTTTTTGCCATAACCCAGGAGTCTGACAATGCCTATGTAAATTATTTAAAAGTAGTTCAGGGAGCTGTAATACAGGCACTTACAATTGAACTTAAAATCAGGGTAGATGAAGAAAAAGAATCTATCCTTGGTTTTGCTATTATGGAAATCAGACAAAGACTTTTAAGCGATTCTCCTGAAATTATATTACCCTTCAAGCCTGATATTCTTTTAGATAAAATCAAATATACTGTTCCAAAAGCAGGGGAAAAACTGAAGCTACTTGAACTCGCGGAACGAAATGCTATATATTATAAATTGGAACAGAAGAAGAAAAAACTTGAACACGCTCCTCAAAAACGGACAGGGAAAAACCTAGAAAAACTGAAAAATGATCTTCATATGTCTGACTTGCCGGTTCATATTGAGTGCTTCGACAATTCAAATATTATGGGAACCAATCCAGTTGCTGCCTGTGTTGTATTCAGAAATGCAAGGCCAAGTAAAAAAGAGTATCGCCATTTTAATATTAAAATGGTAATCGGACCAGATGATTTCACTTCAATGGAAGAAATTGTTTACAGGCGCTATAGAAGAATGATTGAAGAAAATCAAAGGCTACCTCAACTAATCATAGTTGATGGGGGTAAAGGACAGCTTTCATCAGCCATGAAGAGCATTGATAAATTAGGTTTAAGAGAAAAGATTACTGTGATCGGAATTGCTAAAAAACTGGAGGAAATTTATTTTCCCGGAGATAGTATCCCAATATACCTGGATAAAAATTCAATAAGTCTTAAAATCATCCAACAATTAAGAAATGAAGCCCACAGATTCGGGATAAATTTTCATCGCAATAAGCGCTCTTCAGAAATGGTAAAATCAGATCTTGATCAGATAAAGGGAATCGGACCAAAGACAAAAGAGATTTTACTTAAATACTTTGGGTCAGTTGACAAAATAAAAAGCGCCCCCATTATAGAACTTGAAAAAGTAGTTGGGAATAAAAAAATCTCCATTTTATCCGAATATTTTAAAAATTAGCTCTTGTTTCCACGTGGAACATATTTACTAAATATGGCATTAAATGCCTCATAATGTGATAAATAAATATAATTACCTGATCTCTTAAGTCAACGAGAATTGAATATTTTCATCTATATGGCCGGATGGCAGGGAATTTTAAAAGCAGAATCGGCTAAATAAGCAACACCCCCTTATTATTTCCCCCAGAGGGAGAAAAATTCTCTGAGCTAAAATTTAATTAAAATAAAAACCACTAAGTCGTCCTCCCCTTGGGGAAGATGTCGCGAAACGGCAAAAGAGTTTTTGTTCCCAAACAAAAGTCCCTTTAAGGCAGATGTCCCGCGTAGCGGCAGAGGAGTTTTAGAAGCCGGTGAAAAGCTTTATTGCTTTTTCAACCTCTTTGGAAATCTCCAATGATCCATTAGTAACATGACCTTTCATGCCTGTTGCTTCAGCTGCTTTTACATTTATTTCAATATCATCAATGAAGAGACACTCTTCTGCAATCAGAGAATATCTTTCCAGAAGAATTTCATAAATCCGGCTATGAGGTTTTGAATATTTTGCTTCCGCGGAAATTAATCCTCCATCAAAATATTTAAAAAAATAGTATCCGGTTCTTACCTCTTCAAAAATATCCATTGGGAAGTTAGACAGATAGTATAGCTTAAAACCCCGTTTTTTTAATTCAGGAAGAAGTCTGACGTTCGGGTCAAGGGGATACATCAGTTTGGTACGTAGATTGAAAATATGGGCAATTTCTTCCTTTTTAAGCGATGATTTTAATGCAATGGCATCTACAGCTTCAACAGTAGTGATTTCCCCGTTATCCAGCATAAGCCATTCTTTGCTGCCGAAGATGTCAGAAAGAATTGTGGTTTTGATAGTTTCAGGATAGTTATTCTTATTAAAATATTCTGAAGGCCTGAAGCTGATCAATACATTTCCGAGGTCAAAAATGATGTTTTTTACCATATCAGGGATTCTTCATGCTTATTGGCTGGCCGGTTGCCTCCAGGACGTTCCACCACAATTCACCTTCAATATCAATTTTCTTTCGTTTTGCAATCACCATCTGAATCGGCATCAGTGTGAACTGGTTGTTCCAGAAACCGACTGCAAAATCAGTCTTTCCTGAGAGGGCTGCATGAACTGCATTTTGTGCGAGAAGGTTGCAGAATTTACTGTCATTTGGATTTGCCGGGGCGCTTCTGATAATGTAACTTGGATCAATATATTTAATAGAATGAGGAAAGCCTTTGTTTTTAAATTCTTCAGAGATTTTCTCTTTAAGGTAGGCTCCAATATCTTTGTGTTTTATATTGCCTGAAGCATCTTTGATAACATCGGCAGATTCAAAAAAATGCTGGCCCGCCCCTTCAGCAACTACAATAACAGCATGGTGTCTTTCTTCAAGTCTTTTTTTAAGGATCCGGAGAAATCCACTCTGGCCATAAAGGTCAAAGGTAATTTCAGGAATCAGAACAAAATTGACCTCCTGAATTGATAATGCGGCACTGGCCGCAATAAATCCCGAATCGCGCCCCATCAGTTTAACAAGAGCAATCCCGTTGAAAGCCCCGGATGCCTCGTTATGTGCATTTCTGATTATATCATTTGCAATAGAGAAGGCTGTTTCAAATCCAAAAGATTTTTGAATCAGATCAATATCATTATCAATTGTTTTTGGAATACCAGCAACGGAAATCTTCAATTTCCGTTTTACTATTTCTTTATATATCTCATGTGCTCCACGGAGTGTTCCATCGCCACCTATGCAAAAAAGAATATTAATATTCATAATCTCAAGAGTATCCACCATTCTTTCAACATCCTGGTTGCCTCTGGAAGATCCCAGGAAAGTCCCGCCGGTAAGATGAATATAATTGACCATTGGTGCAGTTAGTTCAATAACAGGATGGTTATAAGTCGGAATTAATCCTTCATATCCGTACTGAATCCCCAGCACCCTATTGATCCCATACCTGTAATATAGTTCATTGACCAGACTGCGTATAACATTATTTAATCCAGGACATAGTCCTCCGCAAGTAACAATACCAACTTTCGTTTTTGCAGGTTCAAAATAGATGTTTTCTCTGGGGCCGGCTTTTTCAAAAGAGACAGGAAGCTCTCCTGTCTCTCTGCATTTTTTGAAATTATCGAGAGTGACATCATATAAAATTCTTTCACTGTCGTCGACAAATTTATAGACTGGATTATCCGCACGCTTAGTATGTTTAAGAGGGGATACCACTCGACCTGTTCCAAGGGAGGTGACAATAAAATCCTCGTATTTCATCTTATTCTGATTAGAACTATATTTAATAATGCCAGGTTGAAAACAATGTTGTTTTCAAGGGAGTCAAATTTATATAATTTTTTGATTGAATATTAAATAAGCAGGATCAGATTATCTGCTTAATTCTTCCTACGAGTCCATTCTCCAGCATAACTTTTATCCCGTGAGGATGATTTGGAGAGGAAGTAAGAACTTCTTTTACTTTTCCTTCTGTGAGCCGCCCGGTACGCTTATGTTCGGTCAGTTCTACCATAACGTCAATACCGGGCTTAATATCAGCTCTGCGCGTTCCTTCCATAAACACCAGTTTTTGAAACATAACTAAAAAACAGCAAAAATCAGGTCCTAAAAATTCTAAATCAGATTACAATAATAAGTATTTTTATTTCAGAAAAATGTTAAAATAATAAATGTTTTGACCAGCGTAAAAAATCAGAAGATCAATAGACGCCTTTTATACGTGTCCGTATTCGGTAAAGACTTTTACTAGCAGTTATGAAAAGACTTTTCATATCCCTGCCACCAAAACAGACATTAGCGGTCCAATTTTCAGGAACAGAAATATTCCCGATTTGTGTTCCATTCCTGTCAAAAATAGTCACCCCTTTGCCGGTAAGGTAGATGTTTTCATTGGCATCAATTGTCATTCCATCGGAGCCCATATCACAAAACAGCTTTTTATTACCCAGGCTGCCATCTTTGTTGATTGAATATGACCAGGTTTTGTTTCCACCGATATCAGCAATATAAAGTGTTTTCCCGTCAGGGGTACCAACAATTCCATTAGGCTGGACAAGATCATCAATTACCCTTGTGAACGTTTTGTGGTCAGGTTCAAGATAGTAAACAGCCTGGCAATCCTGTGGCATTGTATTATGATCCCACCAGGAACGTTTATAATACGGGTCGGTAATATAAACCCCTCCATTATTAGTAATCCATATGTCATTCGGGCCATTAAGAGGTTTATCATGATATTTGGAGGACATAACTCTGACATTTTTATCAGGAGCAATGCACCATAATTCATTTTTTTCGTCTGCACAGGACCAGAGATTACCCTTGTTATCGAAAGACATCCCGTTTGAACGACCACATGGCTGCATAAAAGTGGATAGCTCATCTGAGACGCTCCATTCCATTATCCTGTTATTGGGCTGATCGGTGAAATAGACATTTCCTTTTGCATCAGAAGTGGGACCTTCAGTAAACAGAAAGCCATCAGCCAGCTTTTCAAGTTTATCTCCCGGTTTAATTATTTCCTCCAGGCCCTTTTTTTGTATAAAAGACAAACCAATACATACTAAAGGGAATGTAATCAAGATTTTTTTCAGGTTCATATGTAGATGTTAGATTAATTTACGTTCCTATGTTCCCTTTGTGTTACTTTGAGTCTTACTTCGTGATCCTTTGTGGTTCAATTATTTATATTATACCACAAAGGAACTCAAAGGGTTTCACTAAGGTTCACAAAGATCTTTGTAGTGTTTTATTCTACTGTTTTATTAAAAGGACTTTCCTGACTCTGCTGATGTAATTATCGATTTGTTCCGGAAGTTCAAATCCAATAATAATCATATCTATGGTTCCCAACCCGAGAACATATTTAAGCGACGCATCTATTTTTTCAGAATCATTTTTGAAATTGCCATTACCTATGAGTTTCATTCCAATTATGCCTTTCCCTTCCTTATGAAGTTTTTCAATCACAGGAATTACCAGTGCCGGATCTTTTTTGTCCATAGCTTCTCCAAAAGGATTCACACGAACATGAACAACATCAACCCAGGGGCTTTCAACACAAGCCTTCATCGCTTCGAGAGAATGAACCGAAACACCATGTGCATGTATTATTTTTTTAACCTTCAGATTCTCAAGAATATCCATTTGTTTTTTCTGCTTATCGGTCCAGTGAGAATCAGTCATGCAATGAATTTGTACCAGATCAAGATAGTCGGTGTTGAGTTCTTTCCGGAAGCGCTCAATAACTAAATCAGCATCAGGGCGTTCAGATTCCGGAATACCACCCTGGCCGAGCCAGATTTTGGAGCTCAGGGTATAGGATTCTCTTGGAACTCCTTTAAGAGCTGCTGCTGTAAAAGGATGTGTACCATAGCTGTCAGCACAATCAAAAAAACGGATTCCTTTTTCATATGCCTGACGGATAAGTGATTCAGCAACACCTGCCCGGGTGATATTTGATGACCGGTTATATCCACTGAATCCGGTGCCCATTCCAAGAAGTGTTGATTTTAATCCTGAATTTCCAAGTCTGACAATCCGGAAAGGATCTGTAAACAAACTTGCCTGTTTAGCCGGAAAGCCCAGAGCAGTTTTTCCAAGCAAAACAGTTCCTGCCCCAACTGCAATGGACGTTTTGACAAATTGTCTGCGTGTAAGATTTCTTTTTCCCATAATAAAGCATCAATTATGAAACAAACAATTAAACTTTTTAATATAAAAAACAAAACAACAATAAGAAACGCCGGTAAATCTAAAATTTATTACTGCAAGATGGTGACTTTTAAACTGGACGAATAATGAGCATCATGATAAATTCTCTGTGTAGCTTTTTGAAAATCACTCTCTGAACATTTGTAGATATCAACAAAATTTTGCGGATTTCTGTCGACCAGAGGAAACCATGAATTCTGTACCTGAATCATAATACGATGTCCCTTTTTAAATGTATGAGCCACGTCGGGTATTCCATATTTAACTTCAGCCACTTCACCTGGTATAAAAGGCTCAGGTTTTTCAAAACTATTACGGTATTTTCCTCTGAACACTTCTCCGCGAATAAGCATCTGGTATCCACCCAGCGGAACTTTAACATCTGTTGATTCTTCAACTTTGGTTTCGGGAGGAAAAACATCAATTAATTTGACAATATAATCGGCATCTGTTCCGGTTGTTGAAACAAAAAGATCAGCTGTCAACGGACCGGTTAACGTTATATCCTCGTTGAGGATATCTGTCTGATATACCACAACATCCGGCCGGCGGGAAGCAAATCTCTGATCATCTGTCATATATTCAATAGTCCGGTGAGTATGAACAGCCTCTGTATAAGGAACTGGTTTCATCGGATCTGAAACATATTCATCAAAACTGGTTTTTTCAACAGGAAGTGAAAATGAAATAACTCCCGATGGTTGAAAATAAAGGTTTTTTTCAATAACATTTTTCGGTGGCCAGGTATCAAAACTCCTCCATTCGTTGGAGCCTGTAACAAATATCTCTGCCTCAGGAATATCCGGAGATCCTTCTCCTTTTAAATAATAATTAAAGAATTGCTTTTCCTGCTCCTGATATTTTTTATTTGCATCCAGACCCCAGTATATATTTCCCATGTTATTTCCTTTACCAAAAGCCCACTGACCATGAGACCATGGACCCATCACAAGAAAATTCTTTACCGAGGGAGAATTCTGTTTTTCAATTGCATCATAAATATGCAAGGCCCCATAGAGATCTTCAGCATCGAACCATCCGCCAACCGTCATGACAGCCGGAATAACATTTTTCAGGAACGGATTTGGATCTCTGGCTTTCCAGAAATCATCATAATCGGGATGCGCAAATGCATCATTCCAGAATTTGACGCTGTCTCCAAAGAATTTTGGCGCTATGTTTCTGTCTGCTCCAAGAGAGAGAAAAAACTCATAATTATCAGGTACAGGCCACTTGAAACCTGGGTAGCCTTTTCTTGTTGGAGCCCTGTGTGGGAAGCCATTGCTATAGAAAAAGCTGAAACAGTCAAGAAGGAAAAATGCCCCGTTATGATGAAAATCATCTCCTAAAAACCAGGCGGTTACCGGAGCCTGGGGAGAAACTGCCTTAACAGCAGGATGTGCATTTATAAGACCCATGGTTGAATAGAAACCCGGATATGAAATACCAAAAATTCCCACATTTCCATTATTATTCTTTATGTTTTTAATGAGCCAATCCACTGTATCCCAGGTATCTGTGGATTCATCAATATCTTTATTGTTCTTTTTTTCCGGATTTACTGGACGGATATCTTCGAATACTCCTTCACTCATATATTTTCCCCTTACATCCTGAAAAACCATTATATATTCTCCTTCGGTATATCTTGCATAAAGCTGTAGGTCAAAATTAAAACTACCAGGACCTCCCGGCTCGATATTGTAAGGTGTACGGTTAAGAAGAATAGGGTGAGCAACCGAGTTATTTTTAGGTGTATATATTGAAGTAAACAACCTTACGCCATCCCGCATAGTTACATAGACTTCCTGTTTATCATATTTCTGTTTCAATGCTTTAATTGATTGTGCATAGGAGGAAGAAGAAACAGCCAACATCATAATGAGTATAGCCAGATTGAGCGACGAGATTGATTTTGATTTCATTTTTTACATTTCCTGATTGAAATTCAAGGTTCTAATCCAAGTTTAAAGATCAGGTTTCCGGGAGGAACGGGTCTGCCTTTTTTTGTTGCCACTCCGGTTATTTTTGCATGGGCAACATGCTTTTCATCGGGCAATCTGTAGATATCCTGAATGAAAACAAGCCTGACATTTCCTTCTCTTTGAATGTTTACGGTGACGATGAATTCATCGTGACTCTTAAGTGGATATTTATAATCAATTTCCACTTTGGTAACGATGAGATCTATTCCCTCTTCATGAAGTTGATAGAAACTAACGCCTTTAGAGATAAGAAACTCATGCCTGGCATGTTCAAGATAGTGTTGATAATTTGCATTGTTTACAACACCCTGCAGATCGCACTCATAATCCCGTACAACAAATTTAGTACTGTATGGCTGTTTTATTTCTGTCATTGAGAATTAAAGAGACTAAAAAATGTTTAAAAGTGAACTACTTTGGAAAGCGGCCAAAGAACTTTTTAAGACCTCCGTGAAATTTATGAATACCATGAGATTTGTAATGCATAAGTATGCATTCTCCAGTAATAAAATTTATTCCTGAGTCTTTAAGTTCATCAATAGCCTCTTTGCTATCGGCCATCTGTTGGATCCAGATATGTTTTATACCTTTTTCTTTTGCATCCCGGATCACTGAAGCAGTTTTATCCTTTTTAGTAAAGACGATTATGTTTTGGACTTCCGGAGGAAGCATTTTTACATTGGTATAAGATTTTTCCCCCATTATTTCATCAGCCTGTGGATTTACAGGAATAATTTTCATCCCTTTTTCTTTAAGCTCTTTGAAAGCGGTATAACCAAATTTTTTGGGATTACGCGAAACGCCCACCAATGCAATTGGCTGGGAATCAATAAATTCATTAATTTGCTTAAAAGTTGTCATAGTCAGAGATAATTGTAAAATTGAACAATGAAAAATAGTAAAATAAATTATAAATAGAGTGCCTACGAGTGCCTAAAGTTATTAAGAAAAATTATATTAAATTTCTTTGACTCCAGTCACTCTAAACTCTAGGCACTCCAAACTCCAAATAAGTATAAAGACTTAAAAATACAATAAAAAAACTAACTGATATTTATTTTTATTTACTTGGTGTTAAGGTAAAATTAACAACAAATCATCATGAAAAAGCCGGTCGACCGCTCGGGATACCTGTTTTCATTAGGTTATTCGAATTATGTATTTATGTTATTGTTCCTGTTATATATGTTTGATTACATTGACAGAACGATTGTTACATCAATGTTTACCTCAATAGAGAAAGACTGGGGAATAACTCATACACAGAGTGGATTACTCATGTCCGCGGTTTACTGGGCTATTGTTATTCTGACTTTTCCTGTGTCGATTCTGGTGGACCGGTGGAGCAGAACAAAAACAATTGGAGTGATGGCGATTATGTGGAGTATTGCTACAGCTCTTTGTGCTTTAACAGGAAATTACGTTCAGTTGTTCATGGCCCGTTTGTTGATCGGTGTTGGTGAAGCAGGATATGCACCCGGCGGAAGTGCAATGATATCAGGACTATATCCAATTGATAGAAGAGCAAGAATGATGGGAATATGGAATGCTTCAATTCCGCTTGGTTCTGCAATAGGTGTTCTTCTGGGCGGAATTATTGCTGTAAAGCTAGGCTGGAAGCATGCATTCGGAATTGTTGCAATACCAGGGATGACAGTTGCCATTCTCTTTCTTTTTGTAAAGGATTATAAAACGGTGGACCTTTCTTTTTACGACAACAGCAGCAACAAAATCGAGATGGAGAAAAAAGATATGGTGAAAGAGTTTATTACAAAACCATCGGTTCTTTACACTTATTTTGGTATGGCTGCAGTTGTCTTTGTAACAACCTCAATGCTCACATGGCTTCCGACATATTTTGAGAAAATGAGGGGTATTCCACAGGAAACAGCCGGAAAAATGGCAAGTTCGGTTATGGTGCTTGCCCTTGTGGGAGCTCCTCTGGGTGGTATTCTTACTGACAGATGGAGAAGAACAAGAGATAATGCCCGGCTCCTGTTCCCGGCTATCTCAACATTAATAACTGCAATTATTCTTTTTTTGGCTTTGGTTCTATTTAGAGGGACTATACAATATATTTCTTTCTTGATTTTTGGAGTTTGTATTATGAGTTTTGTTTCAGGCGCTGCCTCTGTTACTCAGGATGTTATACATCCCGGGCTTCGGGCAACATCCTATGCAATTGCGGTTGTTGTGCAGAACCTTTTGGGAGCCTCGACTGCCCCAGTTCTAATGGGCAAAATTTATGATCTTACAAACATTCAGACAGCCTTGTCAGTTCTGCCGTTTATTCTTTTTATTGGTGCTATTCTTTTCTGGCTAGGTTCAAGACATTATGTAAAGGATCTTGGAAAAGTTGCAAAGATTACGCTGGAGGCAGAATAGCTTTATTTCTTTCTTGAGGTTGTATAATGAACGAATTCCTTTAGAGATTCTTTAACTTCGGAATCTCCATACGAATCAAGGATTGCAAGAGCTTTATCCCGGTACTGATTCATTTTAAGTTCGGCATATTCCATGCCACCATAATCCATTACAAAACTTATAACTTCAGCAATTTCAGCCTTTGTTTTTTTCTTGTTTTTTACAATACCAAGTATCTGTCTCTTTTTTGAGCTGGCAGATTGCTCCAGAGCATGTATTAATGGGAGAGTTATTTTTTTTTCTTTAATATCATTTCCTACTGTTTTCCCTGTTAATCCCGTCCCTTCATAATCGAGAAGATCATCCCTGATCTGAAAAGCAATGCCAATATTTTCTCCAAAATCTTTCATTAGTTGAATAGTCTCTGCATCATCTGTTACCGATCTTGCACCACAGGCTGTACAGGCAGATAGGAGTGCTGCCGTTTTACTTATTATAATCTTAAAATAATCTTCCTCTTTGATATTTAATTTTCTGGCTTTCTGTAATTGAAGCAACTCGCCTTCACTCATAGATTTGACTGCTTCGGAAACAATTTCAAGCATATCGAACCGATTTTTTTCAACACTAATCAGCATTCCCTTCGAAAGCATGTAATCACCAACCAAAACAGCAATTTTAGAATTCCACAGGGCATTTATTGATAAAGCTCCACGTCTTTCATTTGCATCGTCAACAACATCATCATGAACCAGGGAGGCAGTATGAAGGAGCTCGATAAATGTTGCAGCGATATAAGTTGATTCTGCAATAGTTCCATTAAGTTTTGCAGTAAGGAAGACCAGTAAAGGTCTCATCTGTTTGCCCTTGCGACGTAGAATATAGTTCAGAATGATATTTAGTAGGGGAATCTCACTACGCATAGTTCTGTTAAAGTAGGCTTCAAATTCAGCCATCTCAATTTCAACAGGTTTCTTAATTCTGGTGAGAGCAGGCATAAATATTTATTTCATTCAAATATAGTAAAATCAGGAGTTCGAGATGAACTTTCAATTATTAGTTCTTTTGTTCAGGAATATTTTCTTATTCATAATAAGCAACATTCATCACATCAACATATTTATATATATTTGTATGATGATATTATTAAAGAATGGAATTTAAAGAATTTAATCCGGAAAGTCTTGAAAGAGCAGCAAGTATGCTTAAAGCAATTGCACATCCGATACGTATAACGATTGTCGGGTGCCTCGAGGACGGGGGAAAGAGAACTGTAACTGAAATTCATAAGCAGCTGGGAATAGAACAATCCACTGCTTCACATCATCTGGGAATACTAAAGGACAAAGGAGTGTTGGCCTCAAAAAGGGAAGGAAAGAATACATGGTACTTTCTGAAGCATGAAAACCTGAAAACAATTTTAAATTGTGTCAGTAGTTGTTGCCAGTAGCAACAGCCATTTTTATTTCCAGTTTTAAAAGATTCAGGAAAAATTCCGGAACATTTTCTTCTGGAATAATACTATTGATATAACTCCGCAGGTTATTGAAGAATCAGCGATATTAAAAACCGGTCTGAAAAACACAAGTGATTCCCCCGGTCTAAATGGGGACCATTCGGGCCAGTGAGTATTAATAATTGGGAAGTAGAACATATCAACTACTTTTCCATGAAGGAAATAGGAATAACCACCTCCAGGGGGGAAAAGAACAGCGTGTTGATTAAAGCTTTCACTGAAAATCATACCATAGAATGCGCTGTCTATAATATTTCCAATTGCTCCTGCCATTATTGCACTGACTGCCAGAATAAGTCCGAGGTTTGCCTTTTTCTTAATCAGGGAAGAAAGGAACCAGCCTATACCGATAATTGCTGCAACTCTGAAGATGCTTAAGATGAGTTTGCCGGGATTGCCTCCCATTTCCATCCCAAAGGCCATTCCGTTATTCTCTATGAAATGCAGAATGCCCCAGTTTCCAAACAAGTGAATTTCCTGTCCGATCAGCATATGGGTTTTGACCCATATTTTCAGCATCTGATCGATAAGCAGGATTAAAAATATAAGAAGCACAGATTTTTTTCCTAATGACATTATAGTTTTATTAAAATTCAGGAGCGCAAAGTAGTAAAAATTTTATTCACAGTAAACAGGAGATAATTGCAGCGATTTAAAGACTAATAATTTGAATGAAATAGGAAATAAAAAATCCCGGGGAATGCCGGGATCTCTTCTATGTTCATGAGTCTGTTATGAACATACAATATTAATTTTATTTGCATCCCAGCAATACCAGTTAGTGTCTAAAAGATAATCTACGGATTTCACATGGCCATTGAGGGTCGTTGTATTCCACTCAATATTAACATCTGAAAACTTCAGGCCATTATAATAATGAATTGTATAATAGGCATTATAAGTATTAGTTGTTAATCCATATTCGATATAACTTGTTTTAAATGAGTCTCCATTTTTCACAGAGGTATATTTTACAGTTCCGATTATTGTACCGGTTTTAGTCCAGTCAATCTGAAGGAATGCATCCGGAGCCTGGGCATTTTGATTTAGGATCCATTGCCCACCAGTACCGTCAAGTTTGGAAGTACCTTCAAACCATAGAAATTCTGCAAAACCAGCTGTTCCCTCACCTTCTCCTGTAATATACATTTTCCATTGAACATCACTGCTCCCGATCTGTCCTGTAAGCCTTGCCTTATATGTGACGTTTAAAAAAGTCACAGTATAGCTCCATTGCCATGTTTTTTCAGAGACCCATACCGGAACCTGGGCAACTGCCAACTTAAATGCAGCTACAGGAACAGCAAGAGTAGTACTTATGATCAAATTCCAAACCCCTGCAACAGTTGCAGCAAATTCCCAATTACTGGTGTTTGTTCCTTTTTGGTCAGAAATCAAGTCAACTGATTTTTTATCAGAGGCGAAATTACTGAAATCAATTGTCATGGATTCCTGAGGAGGCAAAGTCGGAGGCTGTCCTTTATCCTTCTTGCAGGCACTAAAAAAACCTGCAGAGAGAATAAATATAACTATAAGAAATAAAGACTTTTTCATAACATAATGGGCTAAATGTAAAAAGTAAACGAGAATGATCTATAATAATTTAATTATGTTACAAATATATAAAGACAGAATATAATAATCATATAATAATTAGTTATTTATTATTCCGGAATTTTGAGTCATCAAATTCCAGATGTCCCTCAGAAATGAAAATGCGATAAAAAAAACTTAATAAGAAAACCGAAAGAATCAATCTGAATGAAAGAAACTTCTATTTAACGGGGTTCTTTTCAACGGAAAACATCAGATACAACATTATGAGGCGTTCCATTACGAATTATTTCCTCGACCTCAGAATTGTGAAAAAATTGATGAATAAGATTGAAGACTGATACACTGGTTTAATTATCTATATGTAAATATTAAGTTGAATTAGAAAAAATCGACCTGAAAATGAATTATTTTAGTCATTTTCATATTTTTGAGTTTGATGTATTTCGCAGGGACGCCGAGAGGGATAAATGATGTCAGCATACCAAGATAATAATCCGTCATCAGGAAATGATTAATCCCGAAAAGTGCAAAGGGAATTGCAAATAGGATCCTTCCGATTGTTGTAATTTTTTTCATAAGTGGTTGTATGCAAAATGTCTACTATAAATGTAAGAATATTCCGGGATTCTGTTTAAAAGTGTCAAAAATCATTAAATGTCAGTTTTTCGTTAGCCAAAATTTGAACAAAAGCAGATTATTAATGTTATAAATATAAAAATTAGTCATGGAACGAAGAAAATTTTTTAAGTCAGTTGGGTTGTTAACCGCAGCTGCCTATATTGGACCAAAATTACTTGGTAATGATCTAGTATCTGTACAATCTGCAAGGATTGAAGGTGTCCCGGCATCGGAATTTCCCGCTTTGCCATTTGCATACGATGCGTTAGAGCCATACATTGATGCAAGGACAATGGAGATCCATTACGATAAGCACCACAGAGCCTATTATACAAATTTTTTAAATGCTATAAAAGGTACTGCTCTTGTAGGTATGGCGCTAAGCGATATTTTTATGTCAATCTCCAAACAGCCTGACGCTGTAAGAAATAACGGCGGGGGCTATTATAACCATCTATTCTTCTGGAATAATCTTGGCAAAGGATCTTCAGAAGCCTCCGCTGAATTATTGGCAGCTATTACAAAAACGTTTGGTTCATTTGATAAATTCAAAGAAGCGTTTAACACCGCGGCCAAAACCAGGTTTGGAAGCGGATGGGCCTGGTTATATATTGGGGCAGACAAAAATTTAGCCATTGCAAGTACACCAAATCAGGACAACCCGCTTATGGATCTTTCACCTGCAAAGGGTACACCATTGTTAACAATCGATGTTTGGGAGCATGCGTATTATCTTAAATATCAGAATAAAAGAGCTGACTATATTGATGCATTCTGGAATGTTGTTAAATGGGAAGAGGTAAATAAAAGATACCAGCAGGCATTGAAAGCATGACCTCATCTCCCTTGATGTACACCCCATTTTTATTTCCCCCCAAGCGGGGGGAAAAACCCTGCTAGTGCAGTGTAATACAGGTAAATACAGTGAATTGTCGCCCCTTTAGGGGAGATGCCGCGAAGCGGCAGAGGGGTTTATCTAGGTATACAAGAATCTTTTGATCTTCAGGGTCGCTGTTTTCTGAAAAGGCACTGATTGAAGTAAAACTTTTTGAATCTGGCTGAATTTATTTACCTGGGAATTAACATATTCCTGTAATTCACTAAGCACTTCATCAACTTTATCTTCAACCTGACGTGTCATGTCCTGCTTAAGAATCTGGTATTTCTTTTCCAGTTCTTCCATGTTAATATGAACCAGTGCAACCAGTTTGCCTTTTTGCTGAACAACAAGTGAATCCACCACGAAACGGAAGTTGTTAATAATTGATTCAATCTCTTCAGGATAAATATTTTCACCGCTGGCACCTACGATCATGTTTTTTAATCTACCTTTTATGAAAAGGTTATTATTCTGGTCAAGTGTTCCAAGATCTCCGGTTTTAAACCAACCGTCCGGAGTAAGAACCTCTTTGGTCATTTCAGGTTCTTTATAATAACCTTTCATCACGTTTGATCCCCTGGCCCAGATTTCACCTTCTCCTGTTTTTTTATCAGGGTTATTAATAATAAGTTCTACGCCTTCTATTGCGGGGCCCGTCGACTCAAACACAGCTTTCTGAGGATTTGAACCGGCAAGGAGTGGAGATGTTTCCGTAAGGCCATAGCCAATTGCATATGGAAATTTTGCTTCAATAAGGAACTTTTCAACTGCTTTGTTGAGTTTAGCTCCCCCAATACCATAAAACTTCAATTCCCCGCCAAACGTTTTCAAAAGTTTCTTGCCGGCAGCAACATTCAGTTTTTTTCTGAATAAAGGAATCTTATAAAGTAACTTAAGTATCAGATGATCCCTAAATGCTGGCATGACTTTATTAAAAAATATTTTTTCAATTATCAGAGGAACCGTCAGCATCATTGTAGGTTTTATTTCAGTCAATGCAGGAATAAGAACGGCAGGAGTCGGTAGTTTTCTGAGATAATAGACACAGGATCCGCAGAGCATTGGCAGAATTAAACCCAGGGTATTCTCATAAGCATGTGACAATGGCAAAACAGATAAAAATCGATCAGTTTCGTCAATCCATTGTAACTTCCTCCCTTTCAGTGCATTAAATGTGATGTTTTTGTGAGTCAGCATAACACCCTTGGAACGACCAGTTGTTCCGGAAGTATAGATAATTGATGCAAGATCTTCTTCTTCAATTTTATAATTCTTTACAGGAAGTGCAGAAGAGTCGAATTCAAAAACACCCTTTTCAGATAAAATCAGTGAAAAATCCTCAATAAGAATAACTGTTTTAAAATTCTCTGATTTATATCCTTCAATTCGTGATAATAATGAGGCGGATATAAAAATAGCTTTAGCGCCTGAGTGTTCAATAACATTGGCAACTTCAGTATTTGAAAAATCCGGAAGAATTGGCACAGCCACAGCACCCATAAATGTAATTGAAAAGAAGGCAATACCCCAGTTTGGCATATTTAAACTCAGGATTGCTACTTTATCTCCGGGGCAAATCCTGTTCTTCTCAAGAAAAGCAATTAAGGAACGAATTTCCTTATTAACTGTTTCATAAGTTTTTGGTTCTTCCCCCACAAATGCATATGCGTTATGGTTTCCAAACTTCCGTAATGTTTCATCAAACATCGCAGGGAAAGTCAGCCTGATACCATTTTCTTCCATTATCGCCAACTCTTAAGCCAATTATAAAGTGCAAAGTTAAGAAATTATTACTTTCCATGGTTTATTCGTTTTATATATTACCAGAAAGTCAGAAAAGCTTGATGAAAGATTAGACCTTTATCGCGCAGAATGGTTAATTTTGTAAATTGTTTTTCAATACATATCATTATGACTTCAACAATAAGAGTAACAAAGGAGTTCACTTTTGAAATGGCTCATGTCCTTTGGAATTATGATGGTCCATGCAGGAACGTTCATGGTCATTCTTATCGTTTGTTTGTAACTCTTTCCGGCATTCCGGTTGATGAACCCGGAGATCCAAAGAATGGTATGGTAATAGATTTCACTGACTTAAAAAGCATTGTAAAAAAAGAAATAGTTAGTGTTTTTGATCATGCAGTAGTAATAAGCAGCCGGTTTGATAAAGAAAAAACGGAAATGTTTACTAAGATGTTCGGCAACACTGTTCTGGTAGATTATCAACCTACCTGCGAAAACCTGGTGTCGGATTTTGCCGAAAGAATTTCCCTACTCCTGCCTCATGGAATAAAACTCCATAGTCTTAAACTTTATGAAACAGCAACTTCTTTCGCAGAATGGTATGCCAGTGATAATGAATAAAAAGTTTGGAGTGAGCTAGAGTTTGGAGTTTGATAAATGAAAGAAATATCTACAGATGAACGACAATAATTCTAAAAAACTATTCCTGCTTGATGCATATGCGCTGATTTTCCGTGCCTATTATGCATTCATTAAAAATCCAAGGATAACCTCGAAAGGTCTTAATACTTCAGCAATTTTTGGATTTCTGCTGGCTCTTGAGGAGGTTCTTCAGAAGCAGAAACCAACGCATATTGCTGTTGTATTTGATACTCCAACTCCGACTTTCAGACATGAAATGTTCAAGGAATACAAGGCTCACCGCGACGAAACTCCTGAAGATATTAAAAAAGCTGTGCCTTACATTAAAAGACTTATTGAAGCATATAAAATTCCAGTGATTGATTATCCGGGATTCGAAGCTGATGATGTTATTGGTACATTGGCCAGAAAGGCTTCAGAAAGAGGTTTTACGACATATATGATGACACCTGATAAAGATTTTGCTCAGCTAGTGTCCGGCAATGTTTTTATGTTGAAACCATCGAGAAGCGGAAATGAATCAGTTTTATGGGGGGTTGATGATATTAAAAGAGAATTCTGTGTTCAACGTCCGGAACAGGTAATTGATGTTCTGGCTCTTATGGGTGACACAGCCGACAATATTCCCGGAGCACCAGGAGTTGGCCCTAAAACCGCAATGAAGCTGATTTCTGAATATGGAAGCGTGGAAGAGCTGTTCAGAAATACGGATAAACTAAAAGGTAAACTCAAAGAGATAATTGAAAATAGCAGGGATCAGATTGAATTTTCGAAAAAGCTTGTTACAATAGAACAGAATGTGCCCCTGGAATTGAATGAAACAGCTCTTGAATTGGAAGTTCCGGACACTGCAAAACTAAAAGTCCTTTTTGATGAGCTGGAATTCAAAACAGTTGCTGCCAGAATACTTTCAGAAATCGACAAATCAGAAAAACCCAGGGAACAAAAACAATTGTTTGTTCCTCAAAATGAATCTCCTCAGGGCTCGCTTTTCGGCGATGAGGCAATTGCTACGGTTAATGAGAAAGCCTCAATAGAGAGTGTTGACCACAACTATATCGTACTTGAAAATAGTTCTGACATTAAAGAATTTGTAAATAAGGTTAACACACTTAAAGAGTTTTGCTTTGATAGTGAGACTACAGATATAAATCCATTGGATGCCGAGCTTGTAGCCCTGACTTTTTCATGGAAGAAAGGATCGGGATACTTTATTCATTTTCCTGAATCACAACAGGAAACAAAAGCAATTCTGGAAATAGTAAGACCGGTTTTTGAAAATCCTGATACACTGAAAATAGGTCAGAACATAAAATTTGATATACAGGTTCTGGCGAATTATGGAATTGAAGTAAAAGGACCATTGTTCGATACCATGATTGCCCACTATCTTCTGGAACCCGATATGAGGCATAACATGAACTTATTGTCGGAAACATATCTGGGGTACAGCCCGGTGCATATTGAATCACTTATCGGGGAAAAGGGAAATAGTCAGAAAAACATGCGCTCGGTTCCTGTTGATAAGCTTAAAGATTATGCTGTCGAAGATGCAGATGTGACATATCAATTAGAGAACGTTTTTGAACCCCGGATTAAAGCAGAAGGATTAGGTGATCTGGCCCATGACATAGAGATGCCTCTCATAAATGTTCTTGCGACAATGGAAAGAAACGGTGTGATATTGAACCTGGATGATTTGAAAGCTATAACAATAAATCTCCGGGAGGATATTATCTCACTCGAAAAAGAGATATATTCACTTGCCGGAACAGAATTTAATATATCCTCACCAAAACAGCTAGGGGATATTCTTTTTATTAGGCTGAAGCTGGATGAGAAAGCACGGGTTACAAAAACAAAACAATTCATAACCAGTGAAGAGATATTGCAACGGCTAACGAGCAAACATCCTATCGTTGATAAAGTATTGGAATACAGAGGACTTAAGAAACTCTTATCAACATATGTAGAAGCACTTCCCCTTCTTGTTGATAAGAAAACCGGCAGAATTCACACCTCTTTCAATCAGGCTGTTGCCTCAACTGGCAGACTAAGTTCAAACAATCCAAACCTTCAGAATATTCCGGTTAGAGACGAAAGAGGAAGAGAGATAAGGAAAGCATTTGTTCCTGAAAAAGGCCATATTTTCCTTTCAGTCGACTATTCACAGATTGAGTTGAGGCTTATAGCTCATCTCAGTAAGGATAAAAGTATGATTGCCGATTTTCTTTCAGGAAATGATATACATGCAGCTACAGCGGCCAAAATATTTGGGGTAGAGATCAAAGATGTTACGCGTGAGATGCGGAGCAAGGCAAAAACAGCAAATTTTGGTATTATTTATGGGATTTCATCTTTTGGACTTTCTGAACGATTGACAATAGGAAGGAAGGAGGCAAAAGAACTTATAGATGGTTATTTCAATTCTTATCCGGGTGTTAAGATTTATATGGATGAGAGTATTAAAAAGGCAAGAGATGCAGGATATGTTACAACAATGTTTGGACGTAAACGATATCTGCGTGATATTCATTCTCGAAACCAGGTGGTAAGGGGAAATGCTGAAAGAAACGCAATCAACGCACCAATTCAGGGCAGTGCTGCAGATATAATTAAGATTGCTATGATAAGGATATACAACAGGATGAGATCAGAAAATTTCTTATCAAAAATGATCCTTCAGGTGCATGATGAACTTATTTTTGAAGTAGTGATCTCTGAACTAGAAAAGTTAAAAGAACTTGTTCTATATGAAATGTCCAACGCTGTTAAACTGGATGTGCCATTAAAGGTTGATTGGGGAACCGGTAAAAACTGGTTTGAGGCACATTGAAGAAAAAGCCCCCTGGCCGCTTCGAGGCCGTCCCCTTCAGGGGAGCTAATCCTCATCCATTTAGAGAATTAGGGGGTTTATTTTAAAAAGCAAATTTCCTATTCCGGATCGTAAGCCCATTTCAGGTAGATCGAGCCCCAGGTAAAACCTCCTCCGAATGCAGCAAGTATCAGAATATCTCCTTTTTTTAATTTTTTTTCATATTCCCAGATACATAAAGGAATTGTAGCTGTCGTTGTATTTCCATAATTCTGAATGTTGATCATTACCTTTTCGGGAGCAAGTCCCATTCTTCTACCGGCAGCATCAATAATACGTAGATTTGCCTGATGAGGGACAAGCCAAGCAATGTCATCAGATTTAAGATTATTCCGTTCCATGATCTCTACAGCAACATTGGCCATGTTTACTACTGCAAATTTAAAAACACTTTGCCCTTCCTGGTATATGAAGTGTTCTTTAGCATCAACTGTTTCATGTGAGGCAGGCTTAACAGAGCCTCCGGCTTTCAGATGCAGGTATTTCCGACCAGAGCCGTCTGTATGAAAAATATAATCCATTATCCCGAACTCCTCATTTGTAGGTTCCAGCATGACTGCTCCGGCAGCATCTCCAAAAAGCGGGCATGTTGTACGGTCGGTGTAATCTGTAATTGACGACATTTTGTCGGCTCCGACAATAATAACCTTTTTATATCTGCCGGTTTCAACATAAGCTGCTCCAGTTTGCAAAGCAAAAAGAAATCCGGAACAGGCTGCATTAATGTCAAAACTGAATGCATTTTTAATACCACATTTATCAGATATGATATTTGCTGTTGCAGGGAAAAGCATGTCAGGAGTAGCAGTGGAACAAATCAGCAAATCAACATCTTCGGGTGAAGTATTTGTTTTCAATAGTAAACCACGTACTGCCTGCTCACCAAGATCTGAACTTCCGAGTCCCATTCCTTTAAGAATTCGTCTCTCTTTTATTCCGACTCTCTGCATGATCCACTCGTCGGAAGTATCAACCATTTTCGAAAGTTCCTGATTTGTCAGCTTATATTCCGGAGCCCAGGCATTGATTCCCGAAATGGCTGCCCGTATCTTTTCCATATTTATATTGCTTCTTTAATCTTTTGTGCCAGATTGGCGTTAACCACACCCCTGGTCTGCAGAACCATATTTTTTATGGCTTTTCGTTTAGAGATTCCATGACCTATCACAACATTGGCATTAATACCAACAATTGGTGTTCCTCCAATATTTTCCCAGTCAAGACGATCAAAATATGAGTCTTTAAGATTTCTACTTTTATATAAATGATGAAATGCTTCTCCCATCTTCAGAAGAATATTCCCCACAAAGCCATCACAAACTATAACATCAGTCATGGTTTCACGAAAGAGTGCATTTCCTTCAATATTTCCTACAAAATTTAATCCGGGATATTCTTTCATTAGCTCATATGCTGCTTTTACGACAGGAGTACCTTTTGTCTCTTCTTCACCAATATTAAGTAACCCAACAGTCGGATTATCTGTTCCCAGAACATATTTTGCATAGATGCTGCCAAGTATTCCATATTGCAAAAGTACATCCGGCTTGCAATCAGGATTCAATCCTATATCAAGGATAACTGAATCGCGGTTATCAACACAAGGCAAGACAGTGACGAGTGCAGGTCTTAAAACACCTGGAATCACATTTACCGTATAGCTTGCTCCAACCAGCATTGCACCGGTATTTCCCGCACTACAAAAACCATCAAGAGCACCATTCTTCAGCATCCCATATCCGACTGCGATACTTGAATCTTTTTTCTGAGAGAATGCTTTTGCAGGATGATCTGCCATTTCAATTACCTGCGATGTGTGAACTATTTCAAACAGGGACGGTTCAATCTGCATCTCACTCAGTTTCCTTAAAATAGAGATTTCATCTCCAATAAGGACCAGATGTTCATTTACCGATAAATGCTGAAGGGTATCAACAGCACCCTCAATGATCGCATCAGGTGCAAAATCACCACCCATGACATCAAGGCCAATTCTCATATTTCACTTTTTAAGTTAACCGAGGTCAGGCAGTTGCTTTCTTTTCAACAGCAAGCTTACCCCTGTAAAAGCCGCACTCAGGACATACCCTGTGATACAGAACTGAAGATCCGCAGTTTGAACAGCTTGCCACTGTAGGCGCAGTAGCCTTGTAATGTGTTCTGCGCTTATCTCTTCTGGTCTTGGAATGTTTGTGTTTAGGATGTGCCATTTTAAATAAATTTAATTATCGTTTATTAGTTTCTTTAATTCATCCCATCGTGGGTCGATGTCTTTTTCCTCTTCAACTAGAAGATCTTCCAGTTTTTTCAACATGTCCGGATCGCAAGTGCTTTTCCCGTTTTTATCCGCAGCATGCACCCGTCTAATAGGTAGAGCCAGCAGAATGAATTCATATATCTGTTGTTGCAGATCCAATTCATGCTCATCGATCGGTACTGAAAGAATGTCCGGATCGATATCCTCAACGCTTTTCCCAAATTTTATCAGTAACCTGTTTTCACTACTTACCGGCTGGGAAAACATCTCCAGACATCTGTCACAGCTTATTCTTACACTCCCGGAAACCCTTATTACCAGATCCAGATGTGAAGATCTTTTATCCATCTCAATATTTGCAATAAGGCTGCCTTCCTTAACTTCCGACTCTTCAAACTGTTCAAAAAACTCTTTATCAATCTCAAAATCAATTGTGTGGTGCCCTTCTTTTAATCCGCTTAACGGTATAGTATATGATCCGGACATCTCTTTAAATTTTGGTTTGCAAAAATATGAATCCTTCTTCAATTAAAAAAATTATCAACAAAAAAGTAACATTTATTGTCTTAAAAGACCAAATACCGATAGAAAAACGCTGTTTACCGAATTTCTCTTAGTCACTGTTTATATGAGAATTACTTTTGACACAGACTAAATATTTTAAATTATGAGACACAGAGATTATCATCACTACAGAGATTATCCTCGTTGGAGAGGCAGGGAACATCATCCCCGGATTAGTATCGGGTTGTTTTTTATCGTCCTGGGAGTGGCGCTTCTCGTTGCAACAAATGATCTGCTAGGACTGGGCAGCATCAGCAGCTATTTTACCTGGGAGACAGCAATGATTTTCATTGGTGTCCTGTTACTGTTAAACCTTCATTTCACCGGAGGCTTCTTACTTATTGCGGGAGGAATATGGTTTTTGCAGAATCATATCTTTATAATTACTCCGGAAATGTTCAAAACCTTCTATTGGCCGGCTGTAATAGTTATAATTGGTCTGTCATTTATCCTGTCATCCCTTTTTAAGAGAAAAACTAAAATTGATAATTAAGAAACAACTAAATTTACGATTATGGAAACAAATGAAAACTACAGAGATGATCGTCGTCAAGCCAGGGATGAGCGCCGTCAATTCAGACATGAACATCATCATCTTACAAACAACCGACCGATTATCGGAGCAATCCTCGTTATTGTTGGATTGTTCCTAGTTATGAGGAACACTGGCATCTTCCCCGATTTTATCGATCATGTCGTCTTCAGCTGGCCAATGCTCCTTGTTGCAATTGGTCTGGTAATGACCCTCGGAGCTTCCGAAAAAACATCCGGAGTAATTGTGATGGCTGTGGGAGGCTTTTTTCTGATCCCTATGATATTCCGTGAGACCTTTCATGCATATAATATGTTCTGGCCTTCAATTTTTATAATAATAGGGGTTATTTTTATATTCACAAAGCGACATGGATGGAATTCCGTGGCGTCTAAGGGAATAATCGGAGATGATTATATTGATTATGTGAATGTCTTCAGTGGCGGAGAGCGCCAGATAGTTTCAGAAAACTTCAAAGGAGGAAGAGTATCGGCTGTTTTTGGAGGTATGGAGCTCGACCTTACCAAAGCAAAACTGGCCCCGGGAAGAAATGAGCTTGAGATTGCATGTGTATTCGGCGGAGCAACATTAATTGTTCCGGATGATTGGTTTATCTCAATTGAGGTAACGCCGGTACTTGGCGGTTTCAGCGATTCAAGGAAGTTAAGTCCGGGTAGAACAGTTGATTCCACAAAACAGCTTGTAATTAAAGGTGCCGTAGTATTCGGCGGCGGAGAAATAAAAAGTTATTAATTAACTGACGAATGAAACATCCTGTACTTGCGAACAGAGTACGGCTTATAGTATGGTGGCTGGTCTGGCTTTTCCTTGCGCTGGGCCAGTCTCTTCTATTTTATTTTGTTTACGGAAGCTTCATTAATATTGGCCTGATTGATAGTCTTGTTTCTTTGTTGATCTATTCAGGTATTGCCCTATCATTGTGGTATCCATTCAGGTTTTTTAATTCAGGTAAGACCCGGCCAACAACCCTGATTTCCAATCTTGTTGCCAGTGGTGCCATTTCTGTCACACTGTGGGTCCTGATAACAAAGTTTATTATGACAATTGTCCTGCCGGAACAAAACAACTACCAGGCATACTGGGATGCAACTTTCTCATACAGAGTCGGAACAGGGGTTTTTATTTACGGACTCATTATTCTGACTTATTATCTTTTTGTAAGTCTGAGTAATCTTTCCGAAAAAAATGCTAAAGAAGCAAGGCTGGAGAGCCTTGTAAAGGAGACCGAGCTTAAAATGCTCCGGTCTCAAATCAATCCGCACTTTCTATTCAACAGCCTGAACTCGATAAGTTCTCTTACAATAACCGACCCTGAAAAAGCCAGGGACATGGTTGTAAAGCTATCAGAGTTTATGAGATATGCTCTTTCAAGAAAGGATGAACAACCTGTCTCCCTGCAAAATGAGCTTGAAAACCTGCGGTTATATCTTGATATTGAAAAAGTAAGATTCGGCGATAAGCTTACAACAGAAGAGATTATTGAAAACAATTGTCTTGAATTTAAAATCCCAGTTATGCTCTTACAGCCACTTTATGAGAATGCTGTTAAACATGGTGTTTATGAAAGTACCGAAAGCGTAAGGATTAAAACACAGGCAAAGATTATTGACGGGTACATTGAAATAACTATAAGCAATAATTACGATCCGGCCCCAGCATTAATTAGGAGAGGAACCGGGACCGGTCTGTTAAATGTTACCAGGCGGCTTGAATTGTTCTACGGCAACAAGGCATCGATAAAAACATCGAAAGAAAATGGGATTTATACTGTAAACCTGTACTTACCAACAGATTATTTGTAAATGTTGCTTGAAAATCAATTTATTTACCCCATCCCCAAGGGAAGTAAATTGATTTTGACTGCGTCGAGCTCCCCCGCACGCGGGGTCGGTTCTTCGCTCCCCTTTGGGCCGGGGTAAACGAAGAACCGAAGCAAAGCGGAGCTCGGCGAAGCCAAAATCATTGAATTTATAATCATACTTTCTGATACTCATAAAATTATTTCTTAAATTTAGGGATAATAAAGCAAAGGCGCCTTACTTATAGCACAGGGTAACAAGGAATAGATGGAAAAGATCAGAATAGTAATAATTGACGATGAAGCTCCGGCACGGGAATTAATTAAGCATTATTTAAAAGAGGTGGATTCTATTGAAGTGATTGCCGAATGTGCAGATGGCTTTTCAGGTTTGAAATCAATTTCAGTAATGAAACCGGATCTGGTTTTCCTTGATATCCAGATGCCCAGACTTACCGGAATTGAAATGCTTGAGGTACTTACCGAGAAACCCGAGATCATTTTTACAACAGCTTATGATCAGTTTGCAATAAGAGCGTTTGAGTTAAATGCTGTAGATTATCTTATGAAGCCTTTCCCAAAAAGACGATTCCTGGATGCAGCTAAAAAAGCGATTGATAAGATCCGGTCAGGGACAGGAAACAAAGAGCCGGCAAGTCAGCTCCTTGCAAAAAAGCCTGAACTTTCATCTCCGGTCAACAGGATTGTTGTGCGCAAAGGAAACGCTATCAATCTTATTCCTGTCGAACAGATCAGATATGTTGAGGCACAGGATGATTATGTTATGATCTATCATTCCGCAGGTAAGGCTCTTAAACAACAGACAATGAAGTCTTGTGAAGATAATCTTTCAAAAACGGATTTTGTGCGGATACACAGGTCATACATTGTCAGGATTGAAGAGATAAAACGTATTGAGCCTTACGGAAAGGATAATCATATAGCTATACTTCAGTCGGGCGATAAACTTCCTGTAAGCAGGACGGGTTATAAGCATCTAAAGGAGGAGCTGAATTTCTAATTGCATTTGAGCCCCCACCCCCCCTAAAGGGGGGCTAATCCTCTGGATATAAGCATAATTACTCTAAACTCCACTGAATTTGCTCCCCTATAGGGGAGATGTCCCGCTGGCGGGACAGAGGGGCTTATATTGCAAATCAAATTCCTTTCGGGGAAGAAATTCCCTACCTTTTCAATCGGTTTCCTTTTTCCCACCTGGTAAATATTGCGGACAGTGGACGGTAACGATGGAAACGGAATAGAGGAACCGGATCATATCCATGTGTGCCTCCGGGTCTGCATCTGAGTATCCGTCCTGTTCCTAATATCAGACCTCTGAATGGTCCATGAATCTTCATTGCATCAAGCATGTATTGAGAACAGGTTGGAACATGCCGACATGATGGACGTAAAAACGGAGATATAAAATACCTGTAAAAAAGTACCGGAAGAGAAAAAAGAAACGATAGTATCGCGTTAACCAACTTAATCATTATGCAAAGATAATAAATGCTGTCTTTGCTGCAAGATGCAGGATGCAAGATGCAGGGTGCGTTTTTCATTATGCTGCTTTGGGATTTTTGCGGTTAATGGATTTAAGTTTTGCTCTTCCTGACAAAATGACCAATTACAACTGCCAGAATATATTTGGCAGAAGTTTTGTAGCTTGAAATAAATTAAAAATTTAGGAGGAAAATATAATTATGAATATCTGGATTATTTTCATAGGATTTATGATCCTGAGTTTGATCATAAGCGGAGTATTAAAATCAAAGTTCAATAAATATTCGAAAATACCGCTCGATAACGGGATGTCAGGCCGCGAAGTGGCAGAAAAAATGCTACATGACAATGGTATCGCTGATGTAAGAATTGAAAGCGTACAGGGCCAGCTGACTGACCATTACAATCCTGCTGATAAGACAATCAATCTTAGCCAGGAGGTGTATAATGGCCGGAATATATCATCTGCAGCAGTGGCTGCACATGAATGCGGACATGCAGTTCAGCATGCGAAGGCTTATGCATGGCTTGGGTTCAGATCAAAGCTGGTTCCGGCTGTCAGTTTTGCTTCAAAATGGGTACAATGGATATTGCTTGCAGGAATACTAATGGTACGAACATTCCCAGCTTTATTACTTGCAGGGATCGTTTTATTTGCATTGACAACCCTTTTCAGTTTTATTACATTACCCGTTGAGATTGATGCGAGCCGGAGGGCTATTGCATGGTTGTCAAATGCAGGCACAACTTCATACCAGAATCATGCTTTGGCACAGGATGCTCTTAAGTGGGCAGCATACACTTATGTAATTGCTGCTCTTGGGTCTCTGGCAACTTTGTTATACTATATTATGATTTTCACCGGATCGAGGAGATGATCCTAATTCCCTTTTGGTCAGGGAACCCCCTTGCCCTTCGGGCACTCCCCCCTTGGGGGGAGTAATTTTTTGCTTAAAGGAGGAATTCAACTAAACGAATAAGATTTTCCTCCCCCCTGGGGGAGGTGCTGCGAAGCGGCAGAGGGGTTTATCGTCCTTCGATCTCCAGCCAACTTGTCCATTTGTGAATTGTTCTGACCACCAGCCATATTACACCCGCAGAAACAAAGAGATAGATCCACATCTTATTCAGATATATCCTTTTTGACAGAAAATAGTTCCTGAAAAGATCCAGAAGGGTGAATATCACAAAGATGTTGACAAAACTATTGTATTCTCCTTTAAGAACCTTTTTTACCAAGAATGGAAGCTTAGGCGGAATGAATTTAAAGGAAAAGGGGATAAAGGGACTAACGGTTTCTGACCATTTGTCATAGATGTCCCCGAATTTTTTTCTTAAATATTGTTCTTCTGCAAACATAATCCTCTCATAATAAAGCCAGTATAAAAGCACGAATACTATTGTGAACCCAATGGATCGCAGGAACAAAACCGGACCGAGCCACATAAAGAAATTTCCCAGGTATAGAGGATGCCGTAAAAAAGAATAGATCCCTGTAACATTTAGTTCATCAGCAATTTGTCCGTTTAAAGTATTTCTCCCGGAAGTGTTTTTTGGTGCAAACCCAACTGTCAAAATTCTGATAACCTGACCAAAAAGACTCACTCCAAGAAAGATAAGCTCATCTCTCATATCGAAGAGTATTGCCTGCCTGTTGCCCAGATACATCACTACAATTCCCGCAACGATTATAAATACAGGAAGCCAGCTTCTTCTTTTAAATAACCAGTTCCCGCTGTTTTCAAATTCGTGTACCAGAGCCATCTTTGGGTTTTTAGTGATGGGGCAAAATTATGAAAAATCTGGAAACTGAATTTAATCCTTTAAAATCAAGCTTTTTTCATCACCGGGCCTTCAGAATTCCTAAAAAGCAAATATTTGAATCTACGTGACCAATTATTCTGGAAAGATTTTTTATCTTTATCAGTTGTACTTAAACCAATTTTAAAATGGCAAGTCTCAAGCTTTTACTGGGAATGATCCCATCTACTTCAAAAATCGAGCAGGCTGAAAAGGCTTTGATTACTGAATTTGAGAAGCTCCATGTTTTTTCGGAATCTGATGTTTTGGCAAAATATAATAAGCTGAATGGTTTAGTAAATTCTTCGGATTTCGTTCAGAAAAGCAAAGAAATCAAATCCCTTCAGTATAAGAATTCTGAAGAGTATTCAAAAGAGAAAGAATTTTCTTCCCTTCAAAAAGCAAAGGATATTGTTCTTTATTTTAAAACCACATCCGGAAATACTCTGAAAAGATTTAAAGAGATGGAAGGTTCCAGTAAAATTACTGAATTTGAGGCACTTGAAAAATTCATAGAATCTCCAGTATTCAGGGAAAAACAAAAGATGAAACCATTCACTTTCAAAGACACTGATGAATACCGCAAGTTAGATGAGTACAAAGCTCTTAAAAAAGATCCGGAAATTAAGGCATTTTTAAAACCACCTAAGAAAAAAATGTCATTTTTCAGAGCATCTAAGAATAAGTCACAACCGAAAGTTGAAATAATTAAAACCAAATCAATATTGAGATTTGAAGAGCTTGACAAACTCGTAGAATCACCAGAATTCCTTGCAAAAAAAAGGATGAAGCCTATAACCTTCAAAGATTCTGAAGAGTATAAAAAACTTCTTGAATACAAAAGATTAAAAGGAACACTTGAAATAAAAGAGTTTTATAAGTTCAAGTCCTCGAAAGAGTATGCAAATTATCTGAATACCGATGGTTCAGCACGACTTAAAAGGTATCATGAACTTAAAGAATACGTTGCCACTGCAGATTTTAAACAAAAGAAAGAGTATCTTCTTGATAAGAAGAGATTTGAGAAAACTGAAATGTTCAAGGAGATTCAGGAATATGAAAAGCTGAAAAAAAACAAGGATATTATCTGGTACTTTAAAATTAAGGACTCCGATAAATTCGATATTCTGAAGCACAGAGAACTGACATTCAGTGATGAGTTTGATGGTGAAAAACTCGACACCAAAAAATGGCTGACTAATTATTATTGGGGTGAGAAGTTACTTAAAGACAGGTACTCTGTTGAATCAGATCTTCAGGCATATACAGAAAAAGAAAACTTTGAAGTCCGAAACAGTATTCTGAGGATCAATACAAAACCCCAGAGAATCACAGGTAAAGAATGGTCCGCTGCTAATGGGTTTTCAACAAAAGAGTTCAGCTATACTTCCGGACTTATCAATTCCGGTACCAGCTTCAGGCAGAAATACGGTGTTTTCACTGCAAAAATTAAACTCGGGGATCCGAATGCAAAAAGCGCTTTCTGGATGCTTGCTGATAAAATCACACCTCATATTGACATCTGCCGGACATCAAAAGGGAAAGTCTGGTCAGACTATTTTTCCGCTAAAGGGAATGTGTCAAAAACATCAATTGGTTCGCGTTATGCAAATGATTTCTTCATCTATACTCTTGAGTGGACTTCCGACAAACTTGTGTGGAAAATGAACGGCACCAGGGTTTTCACCCAGACCTCAGATGTGCCACAGGAACCAATGTATGTTCTTCTTGCAGGCGGACTCGATAAACCAATTAATGGGATGACAACCATGGAAATTGACTGGGTAAGAGTGTATAAGATGAAAAATTAGCAATCTGCATTCTTCTATACTGAGCTCTGGTACAAGCGTGCTGTTATGGCGTTATGATCTTATGTTGTTATGAACGGATTTTTGTAGTATCGGAACTAATATTCAGTCTCCGCAACTGAATCCTTCGGGCTGATAAGTTGTTTTCCTGTTTCAAAAATATTAATTTTGTAAAAAAGGAACCATGCCAAAGATTTTTGAATATTTAGGAATTTTGATGTTTTTCTATTCCAATGAACATGAGCCGATTCATGTTCATGCCAAATATGATGGATCTGAAAGTAAGGCTGAGTTTTATATTGTCGATGGTAAGATTGTTGAGATTAAAATAAAGGCAATAAAAGGTTTAAAACCTTTGACAGGAAGTAAACTTAAAGATTTTGAAATTTTTCTGGAAGAATATGCAGATAAGATTGTACTGAAATGGATTGATTACTTCGTATATCATAAGGATATTGTATTTGAAAAAATTAATACCCGGATCAAATGAAAATAACTGAAGAATATATTGATTATCCTGTTGAATATATTGAGATTAAATCTGCCCGGTATATCGGAGATTATGCAATCAGAGTATTCTTTAGCGATGGAATTAACAGACTTGTTGATTTCAGGCCATTTTTAGAATCTGCATTACATCCATCAATTAGAAAATATCTTGACGAAGTTAAGTTTAAAGATTATCAAATTGTTGACGGAAATCTCAATTGGAACGATTATGATTTGATTTTTCCAATTGAAGATCTGTACAAGGGAGAATTGTAAATCACAAACATCTTATTATCAATAACCCCTGACTCAGTCCGGGGTTGTTTCCTCTCTTTCAGTTAAGACATAAGGTTTATTTCATCTTTCTTCTTTCAACTTGATCCCTGGATTTCTATATCCTGAATCTTTCCATCCCCCATTTCCATCTGGAATAAATTCTAACATAGAGATTTCATCTAAAACTTTTCCTTGAGTTTCTGTATCAAGAACTCGGGTAAAATTTATAACAATCTTGTAAACTCCCATATCATTAAATTTACTTAAACTGTAAGTTGAATCTGTTTGAGGTTCAAGAAATCTCCAATCAGTTATATTTGTAACATTATCTTCTATCATTACACCATCTATCTGATGAAAAGTTACTGGTTTCATCAATGTTATTGTATACATGGGTGTATTATACAATTGATTATTTTGCAAACCTTTTGCAGGATCAAAACCTAATTCTGGATAACCATTAAAATCAGTAGCTAACAGAGAAGCAAAATCAGTGCAGACAAATTGACCCGGAATACCTGTTAGAGTATCAGTCTTGTCAAAATTATATAATTTATCGTCTAGATAAGCATTTCTCTGATCCGGTGTTGTAAAATTATTCCATATAATTGGTTTTGTAATGCTGTCTGGCTGAGAGAAAGGATTTACAGCATATTTCCAACTGTGCTTATCCACAGTAAAATCTACAGTATCAGCAGAACTGTTTCCTGCTTTGTCTTTTGCCTTGACAATGTATCTGTAATTTCCGTTTGCCAGTGTCTTGTCTTCTGACCATGACTGGGGCAGACCAGGATTCTCAACTCCATTAAGACTATAACTTGCTTCAGAGAAATTTTCATCTGTAATATTTCCCTGAAAATGTACAACATCTGTATCATAGACTTTATTTTCTAATGGAGAGGCAACTGCTATTTTTGGGGGAGTTTTATCTACAGGAGGAGCTGTATAATTTACAGAGAAATCAACTGTGCTTGTCGAAGAGTTGTTATAAATGTCACTTGCATATACAATTACTTTCTGATTGCCATTTTCTACACTCAAGCTGTCTGACCAGGACTCTTCAAGGGGTTTTTTTGTCTGTCCATTGTCTGTAGAATATTCTGCTTTGTTAAAATTAGGGTCTTTTATCAATCCACTAAAAAGTACTTTCTTGGATTTATACACTTGATTTTCTACTGGTGAATAAATTTCTATAGCCGGAGGAGTAGTGTCTTTTGGAGGATTTATAATAGGATTGTCAGTTTTCTTACAACCAGCAAAAACCAGAGGTAACACTATAGCTGAAAAAAGTATAATTTTTCTGTACTTGAACTTCATTCTTTTTCCAGCCCGACTTTTCATGTTTTTACCATGTATTGGTTTAAAGCACTGGGAAGAGGAACAAAGTTACGAAAAAAATTTGGCTCTCGACACAAGACGCACGGCTTACGACACCCGGCACGAGGAAGAAAAAAGATTTCCCCTGAGTCGTGCGTCTTTAGTTGTCAGTCTTAAATATTTTAACTGCAATGTAACTTTTATTAATTTCATCCGTCTTTGCTTTGTAACCTACATTATGACTGTTCAGGAATATAACAGATCTGTTGAAGAATTTGCCGATTCGGTTTACCGTTTCATCCGGGGGAACCTTAAGGATGAAGAGAGGGCAAGCGATATCGTACAGGATAGCTACGAAAGGCTTTGGATACATGTTGCAGAGGTTGAATATCCTGTTGTGAAATCATGGTTGTTCTCAACCGCATACCATAATATGATTGACATTATCAGGAGAGAGAAGAGGATTACGAATCTTAAGCCGGAACATGAAAAAGAATTGATTTATGAATCGCAATACAGCGATCTTTATGAAATTCTCCACAAGGCATTAGAGAGGCTCCCGGAGCAACAAAAAACCTCAATAATGTTACGTGATTACGAAGGCTACAGCTATAAAGAGATAGGAGATATTACCGGGTTGAGCGAGGCCCAGGTGAAAATAAATATCTACAGGGGTCGCGTTGCCCTGAAGAGTTTTATCGGGAAAATTGAAACAGTTCTATAGTCATGCAAATCGACAGATCAAATTATGAAATATGGCTTATCGACTGGCTCGATGGAAATCTCAGCGACCTCCAGGTCGAACAGCTTCAGCTTTTTCTAAGCGAAAATCCTGATTTAAAAGAAGAAGTTAATGATTTGGCTGCCTTCAGACTTAAACCTTCAGCGAAATCATTCCCATATAAAAACCATCTTAAAAAAAAGAGTGCAGACATTCCCGAATCGCAGTTTGATTACCTGTGTGTGGCATTTCTTGAAAATGATCTGTCTGCCAGTCAGAAAACCGAACTAAAGGAAATTATTGAGCAGGATCCTGAAAAGAAGATTTCGTTTGAATTAATTCAGAAAATGAAACTATCGCCGGTCGCTCTCTCGTACAAACACAAGAAGCGACTCATCAGGAGAACTGTTGCTCAGAATGTCATCCGGTTGTCATTAATCGGATTATCTGCCGCTGCTATAATTATACTGGTAGTAATAACCTTTATTTCAAAACCAAGGGCCCTGAAAGTCAAATTTGAAAAAACAACTCGGACCATAGTGGTTGACAGCACTATTCAGAAGCCGTTATTTGGAATAGTCTCTAATGAGATACAAACTGGAAGAAAGATCATTACATCTAAAAAACAAAGTAAAAACTTGCTTGCCGTATCACAAAAGGCCGTTTCTGCCATATCAGAAACCAACATTAATCCACCGCTACAAAATGATTCACTGGTAAGATCGACAGTTCTTCCCCGGACATTGCTTAATAAGATTCCTGTTTCACCGGATATCGATTTGAAAGTAGAAGCAATCCCCAATACTCTGATTGCATTAAATTCCCCGGTCACTGTTCCTGCATATGATGATGGCAGATCCAGACTCAGTAAGTTTATTGCAAAAACTTTCCGGGAAAAAATACTGAAAGAGAAGACTGCAAAAGACGACCCCCTGAAAGTTTATGAGATAGCTGAAGCAGGTGTTTCAGGACTCGATAAGCTACTTGGCTGGGAGATGGCGCTTGATGAAAAGAAAGACGGGAATGGAGAGCTTAAATCGGTCTATTTCAGTTCAAAACTTCTTAAGTTTAATGCTCCGGTTAAAAAATCAGGGTCCCTGCCGTAACTTTTTTGGCTCCATCTCCGTCCCATCTCTGATACATTGAACAATTTTAAAATTATTTATCATGAAGAAGTTTGGTACAATTATATTGCTCACTGCAATAATTATGAATAGCCTCTGTCTGAAAGTATCAGCGGATAACCGGACCAGTAAAAAACAGGAAACTTCAGCTAATAAAAATAAATCCGTAAAAGTTACTATCGTCAAAGATCGGGTAAGTGTCGAAGAAAATGGTTCAGCACTTAATTTAAAAACTGGAAACAGGGGACTGGCAATCCTTGAATCATTGGAAGGACCTTCATTTGATATTAAAAAATATTCAGAGAAAGAAGAATGGGACCAGGAAAATAATGAGCGTGAACACGCCAGAAAGAGAACCAGATTCAGAGGACACTGGTCAGGAATTGAACTCGGATTAAATAATTATTTAACTTCCGATAAAAGTTTTTCTATGCCGGCCGATATTGATTACATGACCCTGAAATCAAGTAAATCCAGCAATTTCAATATCAATTTCACACAGTTAAGTTTGGGTTTGACCAGACACATCGGATTTGTAACCGGACTTGGCCTTAATTGGAACAACTACAGGTTTGACGGGAATAACAATATACAAAAAGGGATAAACGGCATTATTGAAGAACTTGATCCCGGATTAAATCTTGAAAAATCAAAACTCGCCACTCTGTTTCTCACTCTTCCTTTTATGTTGGAGTTGCAAATCCCGGTCGATCATAACCGCTTACATATTGCAGCCGGACCAATCGGGGCATTAAAGCTTGGATCACACACAAAAATGGTATTTGAGAATGGACATACGGTCAAGGCATACGGAGATTTTAGTTTAAATATGCTCCGGTATGGAGCAACCGCTCGTGTTGGTTATGGAAATTTTCAGCTTTTTGGAACCTATTATGTGACTCCTCTGTTCCAGGCCGGTAAAGGTCCTGCAGGTAATGATCTGTATCCTTTTGAAATCGGCGTGGCTCTTGCCTTTAACAATTAATTTTTACATCATTCCTGACAATGGTTTTATTTATTGCATCGTAGAGACGACCAATTTGGCCGTCTCTGCATTTTTTGACATGGCGTCTCTTCACGCCTCCTATTCTTTTGAAGCTGAAATTTGTACTCTTTCAAATAATTTTACCTCCATTACGTTTTAGTATTTTCGTAATTGTGGCTTTACATGGTACTGTTGAATATGAATACATCTACTGTTCCTTTTGATTAGAAATGATCTTATGTAACTTGTTTGCCCCCCATTCTGGTTCATTTTTTCATAACGTTACAACATATTGATCGATATATGTTGCAACTTGATTTGGAAAATTATCGGGTCGTTTGCTTTTATCTTCCAAACCAAGTATACCCTCATCCAGGTTGCGCTGCAGCCACTTATAACCAGTCCGCCTGGTTATGTTAAATCGCCTGTACAAATCACTCAGATTTGATTCAGGTTTAGATGCCAGCATGCAAAATTCAAGTCTTTGACTCATGATACTTAGTTCTGTGAAAGGCATAAGTTTTTTTCATAAATTTACCTTTCTTAACTGTATACCATGTGTGTAGCCCCTTGTATACTATCTATGTGGTCCATACAGGGGGATTGGGGGGCAAAAAAGGTTGGAGTAAAAACGAATATTCTTATGGAAGTTAAAGTATTGTTCTTCGGTGTTTTAGCAGAGGTTACCGGAACTAACTTCAAACATTACCGGGAAGTTAAATCATTAGGTGACCTTATGCTCAGGATTCAGGATGACTTCCCGGAATTTGCTCATTACAATTTTCGGATATCACTTAATAATGAGATCATTGACTCAGATCCAATATTGAAAACAGGAGACGAGGTGGCTTTAATGCCCCCGTTTGCAGGCGGATAATATATTTGAACGTCAGTCTCTGAAACATCATGGCAGCAAAATATCTTATATTCGGACCGATAACTCAAAGCACAGTTTCTGACCTTATTGTAAAGATAGAGGAGAAAACTGATACCGGAGCTCACTCGATTTTTTTGGGTCAGGTCAGATCAGACGAAATCGAAGGGAAAAAGGTCAAAGCGATTGAATATTCAGCATATGAAAAGATGGTTGAAGCAGAAGCTGACAAAATTAAGAGGACCATTTTTTCAGAGTTCAGAGAAGTTACATCAATAGATATAATTCATTCAACGGGCTTTGTAAAAGCAGGTGAAATCTCTCTCCTTGTTATTGTTTCGGCATATCACAGACATCAGGCAATTAAGGCCTGCAGTAATACAGTCGAAATGATTAAAGAGAAACTACCGGTCTGGAAAAATGAGATTTTTGAGGACGATTCACATAAGTGGAAATAAAACAATTATACCTAGATAGGTTCCTGATTTTTTCTGTATTGAATATTATCCGATTTTGTGAGATTCTGATCATTTTTCTTTGTGACCAGAATCGCACCGGCTGTTCCTTTAAGTATAGAGCTATATTCTTCTTTATTATTTAATATATCACGAGCCTTTAAAATCTGCTCATCCTTTTTTATTGTCCATGCAATTGCTCCGCTTTCGTAGAAATATCGGCTTATGATTTCATCTTCAATAAGATCGGTTATTTCACTTCTGAACATTTTAAGATCCTGATCAAGACTATGGGCTATATCCTTCTCCAGGTCATTAAACAGGTCCTTGTGAATATCATAGTATTTTTCTTTTTTGGCATTGGTAATGAGTTCATTAATTGACTCCTCAGTAACGGTTTTATAATTAAATTTGCGACTCAGGAGAAATGTTTTAAAATCGGCATAATCCTGATCGGTGAATGTGAATTGTTCAGGAGATTTAATATCAGGGTGAGTCCAATAGTAATTTGTGGCAAAATCGAAAATGTAATTTCGAAGGTAAAGTTCCGAAGAAATCTGACTGAGTGGTTCAGGTAAAATCTCAATATCAGGGGTAATCCCTCCACCATCTTTTACAATCCTGCCGTTTTTAGTTTTAAATTCAGATATAAGAGAATCAGGAATAATTCCAACGCTTCCATCTTCATTCGGGTGTGAGAAATCGCGGGCTTGGATACACCTTCCGCTTGGTATATAATATTTTGCTGTAGTGACCTTAAGTTCAGTATTATAGCTTAAAGGACGTGTAATTTGAACCAGCCCCTTTCCATATGACCGCTGACCAACAATCACACCTCTGTCAAGGTCCTGTATTGCTCCTGCAACTATCTCTGAAGCTGATGCAGAACTCCTGTTGATTATAATTGCGAGTGGAATTTTTTCATCTACAGCCTGTTTTGTTGTTTTGAAGTTTTCATCAAATTGTTTGACTTTCCCCTTAGTGGATACAACCTCATTTCCCTCTGCGACAAAAAGATTTATGATCTCAACAGCTTCTGTAAGTAATCCGCCGGGATTTCCCCGCAGGTCGAGAATGATCTGTTGAGCATTATTGTTTTCCAATGCATTAAGAGCGGTCCTTACATCTTCAATGCAGTTTTGAGTGAAAGTGGTAAAGCGGATATATCCGGTTTTTGAATCAATCATCCCGTAATAGGGTACCGGCGGCATGATAATTTTTTCGCGTTTAAGCGGATAATCAGTTTCCTTTCCATTTCTTTCAATTGTAACGGTGATCTCTGTTCCAGGATTACCTTTAAGTTTTTCACTTACTTTATCTTGTAGTAAGCCTTTTAGAGATATGCCATCAACTTTTTTCAAAATATCTCCAGGTTTTATCCCGACTTTGTCAGCAGGGAATCCCTTATATACCTCACTGATAACAACATAGTCACTTGTGCTCCGTACAAGTGATCCGATTCCCCCATATTTTCCGGTGGTCATTATATTAAATTCATCTGCCTCAGATTCGGGAAAATAAACAGTGTAAGGATCAAGTGTTTTAAGCATGTTATCTATCCCTGCTTTAATTACTTTATCAGGATCGATCTCATCAACATAAAAAGTGTTCAGCTCTCTGAATAGAGAGAAAAATATATCAAGGTTTTTACCAATTCTGAAATCCCGGGTTTCCTGATTGACGAGGAATCCGGTACTAATTCCTGCAACCAGTAAAAAGGAAAGCACTAAAATTATCCTGCCAGTACGTATCTTTTTCATAACTAAATATGACTTAAATTAGAACGACGAAAATAAAAAGAAAAATCGGGAACCGTTTTGATAAAGAAACAATTAAAACAACTTTAACATATTCTTACTAATTAGTCGAAAGCTCAAAGCTGGAAGTAAGAATTATCAGTTTGTTTATCATCTCCCTGATTGATTTTTCAATAGTCACGTAGTCCGGAACCGAATTTCCTTTAAGAATAACAATGAAAGCCAGCTGAATGTTTTGAGATATAAGATGATTATAAAGGATCGTTTTATTTTTCCGGTACGCTTCTCTCATTCTTCTTTTAATCAGGTTTCTGGTAACGGCAAGCCTGAACCCTCTTTTTGAAACACTGAAAGCTACCTGAGCAGGAGCAGGAAGGGAGTTCAAACCTTTGTTCCAGACAACTTTAAAAAGTGAATTATAGAAAATATTTCCGTTTTCAAACAGGCCGTCGATGATTTTCCTGCTGCAAAGCCTTTCAGACTTATCAAAGGTCTCCCTATTGGTATTCATAAAAAACAACTTATCCCGAAAGCTTTACCGGACAACTTTTACAGAGCTTCTGGATACGTCAGTATTTTGAAAAATTATCTTAAATTTTTGTTGTATTCTTTTAGAAAATCATCAAGAGCCATTGTCATTGACGGGGCTTTAGGATTGGGAGCATTTATGTCGAGTCTCAGTCCTTCGCTTTCAACAGCACATGCAGTTGTTGGTCCGAAGGCGGCAATTTTAATATCACCCTGAACAAACCCGGGGAAATTTTCTTTTAGGGATTTAATGCCTGAAGGGCTATAAAAAACAAGAATGTCATAATCAAACTCCTTTAAATTAGAAAAGTCGGTGCTGATAGTCTTGTAAAGAGTTCCGATTGTAAACCGTATGCCATTATTATCAAGCAATTCAGGAATTTCAGCATTATGGGGCTCGGAAAGTGGAACGAAAAAATAATCTTCCTTATGTTTGATAATAATATCAATTAGGTCCTGAAACTTAGCTTTTCCATGAAAAATTTTACGCTTCCTGTACACTATGTATTTCTGAAGATAGAATGCAACGTTTTCTGTAATACAGAAATACTTCATTGTATCTGGTACCACAGTCCTAAGCTCGCTACAAATTCTAAAAAAGTGATCAATCCCGGTTTTGCTAGTAAAGATAACCGCAGTAAAGTCAAGTATATTGATTTTTTGCTGACGGAAATCTTTTGATGAAACGCCTTCAACCTGATTAAACGGTTTAAAATCAACTTTCAGATTATACTTTCTTGCCAGTTCGAAATATGGAGATTTCGGATTTAACGGTTCTGGCTGCGATACTAAAATCTTCCTTATTTTCAACTCTTTACAGTTTAAGTTTAACTTCCCAAGTAACCCAAGTCAATCTAAACAAGACCTGTAAAATACCTAACTAATATCAAAAAAGGCAGAATTTCCAGCGCACAAAGGTATAAAATCAAATAGAATATTGAAATATTCCTGTTTAGAAAAATTATAAGCAGTCTGAAAATCCTGATAAGATACATTAACCCCAGAACAATCATTCCTGAAATAAAGTAGTCCCGGACTGGCAATATTATTGTATATGACATCAGGATAACAATGACAAAAATAAACAATGCACCAAATCTGTAAGACTGATATACGCCAAGCAGATATTCCCTGAATACCTCATTCTCTCCGCTCACCGTGCCTGTTACTATGCATACAATATGCCTTAAAGTAACAGCCGAAATAATTATTCCCAGAGTTATTAACCAGAAGATTATTCCCTTGATGCCAAAAGGTATGAAGTTATAATATGAAGCTGCAGAATAACCAAATAAACCGATAATAAGAAATGAGACAAGATTTAGAATAGTTGATTGCCAATGAAATAGTCCCACAATATTTCTTGAAGCAGGATCGTTAATTCCTCTGAATAAAAAAAATCTGGTAACATTGGGTAACACACTTTTGGATGTTGCTTTGACTAAAGAATATAAAAAAGCTGCAACGAGGATAATTATAATAACCCAATCAGTGTGTAAGGGTTGTACAGGCAAATCTATGCCGGGCTTTAGATGTTTTATAAGCAATGCTCTTGCCTCAGCCTGCCGCTGCCTCGTTTTTTCAGTAAAGATGAACGGAAACTGCTTGTAAGATCCATATCCAATTCTAAAAACAAAATTATTAAAATTGTAAAATGTTACGTCTGCAATGCTGTTCCTGGTACAAACCGAAGTCGTATCAGAATAAGCAATGATTATATTCTGATGGACTGCTGTGGTTTTGTGTTTAACAGAATCTTTTGGCAGAATATATTTAACAATCGATGCTGAATCAGAGTTTACCCGTGTAGAGTCTTGATTAATAACATTTTTACGCGGAACAGTATCTTGCTGTAAATCTGAATAGGAAATTATCATCATTTTGGCCGATTCAAAACACAAAAGTAATGATAATTACAAGAGTTAAATCAAAATTAGCTAAAGACTGAACCTCAGAAATGATCACTCGTGCAACCTGAAATTTCTGAAAGGATATTATTGGCTAATTTGCTTGCACCGATTCTGAAAAAGTTATTATTCAACCACTCTTCTCCAAGGCAATGTTTAACAATCATATAATACCTAACTGCATCTGCAGGAGTCACAATTCCTCCTGCAGCTTTAAATCCAATCCTGATGCCGGTTTCTGAATAGAAATCTGAAATTGCATGACAAATTATAAATGCAGCTTCCGGAGTTGCAGAAATGGTTGTTTTTCCAGATGATGTTTTAATAAAATCGGCACCTGCATCCATCGCAATTATTGATGCCCTGAAAATATGCTCAAAATCACCTAAAAGTCCGGATTCGACAATAACCTTAAGTTGCTTACTTCCGATTGCTCCTTTGATTTCCCTGATTTCGTCGGCAACCATTGCAAAATCATTTCCGAGAAAAGCGCCAACCGGAATAACGATATCAATTTCTTCAGCTCCGGCTTCTACTGCCATCTTACATTCTGAGACCTTAATACTTCTGAAGGTCTGGGAGGTGGGAAAAGCACCTGCAACAGATGCGATTTTAACATTCCTGGCAGATAGCTTCTCTTTTACAACTGCAACAAAATTAGGATAAACACAGACAGCAGCAACATTAGGGATATTTGAAAAACGACCCGAAAAACTATTTACTTTACCTGTAAAATGTATTATATGGCTCTTATTGTCAGTAGTATTAAGACTGGTCAGATCAATAAGGTTCAAAAGACTCATCAGGAGATGTTTATCAAGAACATCTGGAATAGAAGAAGATACTTTTTTAAGTCCCTTTTTGATTTCTGTTTCCGAAGGACACGAATTGATCAGTTTTTGATATAGTTTTGTCATATAATTATCTGTTATATTAAATTAAATAACGATGCTATGAAAAAAAAGAACGGGGTTAATATAATGCTTTTTGTTTTCATAATTATTTTAAATGTAATATTAAGTTGTTCAAAAAGCTCCAAAAATCAAACTAACGGAATTTTATTACAGACCGATCGTGATTTTTCAGCAATGTCTGTAAAGGAGGGTATGTTCAAAGCATTCCTGTTTTATATAGCTGATGATGGGGTTATCCTTCGTAACAATTCATACCCCGCTAAAGGGAAAGAGACTCTGAAAAAACGGTTTACCGGCAAAAGCGATACTGCCTTTATTCTTAGTTGGGAGTCCCAGTTTGAAAAAGTATCTGAAGGTGGAGATCTTGGATATACTTACGGAATTTATTCGAATACAAATAAGACAACAGGCGAAATATCTAAAGGAACTTATATAACAGTATGGCAAAAGCAAACTGACGGAACCTGGAAATTTGTTCTTGATACAGGTACACAGGGTTTGTCCGGGAATTCAGAATAGAAATATTTGTTTTGGGATTTTTTTTAACCATGTTTCCCATGCCTGGCAAGAGAGGCAAAAATTCCGAATATCGAAAAGACCGAAAAGATTAAAAAGCCTGTTCTCATAGCGGAAATCAATCCCGGATAGGTTGCAGGATTAATCGTTTGCTTACCAATATATAACGAGATGAGCATCATTGCAATACCCATACTCATCATTTGTCCGACCATTCTCATAGTTCCTACAACTCCGGATGCTACACCTAAATGGCGTTTTTCAACAGAACTCATAATCGCATTTGAGTTTGGGGAAGAAAAGAGACCAAAACCAATTCCCATCAATAACAGAAATAGTACAATGAGATAATCAGGAGTAGCCTCACTAATGAAGCAGAGTAATATTAGTCCTGAAGCAGTAATTCCCATGCCAAATGAAGCTATAACTCCCGGATTTTTTTTGTCAGATAATTTCCCTGCCACAGGCGATAAAAGCGTCATTGCTATAGGTTGAGATATCATTATTAGCCCTGCAGTTCTGGCATCAAGTCCTTTGAGATATTGCAGATAAAGACTTATGAAAAAGCCAATTGCACTTGTTGCAGAATAATTAATGAGTGCCGCTAAGCCGGAAAAAGCAAAAACTCTGTTTCGAATTATTAGACGGATATCAAAAACCGGATTACTGATATTATTTTCAAAAATAAGAAAAACAACAGCCATCAGAACAGCTATCACAATGCCAATCCATCCTAAGGAAGAAGGAAGCTTAGAAAAGCCAAACATAAAAGATGCAAGCGCAATTCCGTACATTAACGATCCACGCCAGTCAAATTTTTCACCGACAGCATCAGCCCATTCAGCTTTTATTTTCCTGTTAATCAGAATAATTGAAACAATACCAAATGGCAGAAGAAATGCAAAAATACTTCTCCATCCAAAATACTGGGTCAGCAATCCTCCGATGACTGGACCACATGATAGTCCCAGATATGTGGCTGTAATATTAATTCCCATTGCTCTTCCCCGCTCTCCCGGTTGAAAAACAGATGTGATTATTGCCATGCTTGTACCAAAGATCATTGCACTGGACAACCCCTGGAATATCCTTAAAACGATCAATGAAACAATGCTGCCGGAAAATATTATCAGAAAAGTTGATATGGTAAACAGTAAAATGCCGATAGAAAAGATCTTTTTTCTTCCTATTATATCGCCAAGCCGTCCAAAAGGCAGAAGAAATATGGCTGAAGACAGTAAGAAACTGCTTATTACCCAGCCCAGACTAATAGCATTTGCATGGAGATCTTTTCCTATTGAAGGCAACGCAAGATTGACTGCAGAACTGAGAAAAGGAGTCAGGAAAGCAGCAAAAGTTGTCACAAGCAGCACAGATTTTTTGAATGTCTTTTCTTCAGATAGATCAGCGTTCATTGTAATAGTATATACACAAATAAATTAAACATCTTCAATTCAACCTTTAAACACTTCAACCCTTTAACTCAGGACTTCAAGACTGCAAGATTTAAAGACCTTTTTATTCCTTTTCCTTTGTATCAATAATTATTGTTACAGGGCCATCATTAACTAACTCTATTTGCATCATGGCACCAAACTCCCCGGTTCTGGCCTCTTTTCCCATGAGTTGAGAGAGCCTGAATACAAATTTATTATATAAAGGAATTGCAATGTCCGGGCGCGCGGCACGTATGTATGATGGTCTGTTGCCCTTTTTTGTTTTGGCATGAAGGGTGAACTGGCTGATTGCAAGGATATCTCCTCCCACATCAAGAACGGAAAGATTCATCACTTCATTGCTGTCGTTAAAAATACGGAGCTGTACTATCTTTTTACACAGCCAGTCAATATCAGTATCATCATCGGAATCTTCAATTCCGACAAGGACCAGTAATCCAATATCAATTTCAGATTTGATCTTTTTACTGATTGTTACAGACGCCCTGTTTACCCGTTGAATTACGGCTCTCATTGCAATCAATTTTATAGTCTTCAAATATATACAATCAATCGTAAAATTTTTTGAGTGATGATTTATATTATATTTGCGCAACTTATGATTACTCAATGGATTTATTTACAATTCTGGCTATCGCTCTGGGTTTATCATTTGATACATTTGCCGTTTCACTCTCATACGGAGTTATACGAAGCAGAATCCTGTTCAGAGAAGCAGCCTGGGTAGCAATTGTTCTTGCTGTTTTTCAGGGAGGATTAACAATTGCAGGTTATTTCCTTGGTTCAATAATCTCAAATGCTTTAAAAGCAACGGATCACTGGATAGCCCTTGGCCTGCTTACATTCCTGGGAATAAAAATGATTGTTGAAGGACTTAAAAAATCGAATAAAGAGGGAACAAAAGATTTCAGCAGCATAATTGTCCTCCTGACTATTGCCCTTGGAACCAGCATTGATGCGTTTGCAGTTGGAATAAGTTTTGCTTTACTCGATGTGAAGATCTGGGAAGCAGGGATTCTTATCGGAATCGTTACTTTCCTCGCTTCAATGACAGCAATAAGAATCGGGAAGTCTGCAGGTGAGAGGCTCGGAAACAAAGTTGAAATTATCGGAGGCCTGTTAATAATTGCTATAGGATTAAAGATATTCCTCGAACATATGCTTGCATAATAACTTTTGCTTTTCCTTGATCAGACTTTTCTGTTGAGATTGCTTCGTCGCTTTGCTTCTCAAAATGGAACCATCTTTCTCACTCTTTTGTCAAAAACCGCCATTTCGGTGAAACCAATATATCTTAATAACTCATATGCTTCATCGAAATACTGTCCAACCCGTGATGGCATGTGAGCATCGGAGTTGATGCAAACAGGGACATTTTCTTCCCTGAATATATGAAGAAACCGGCGGTCGGGATAAAAATCAGCAAGAGGCCGGTTTCTACCATTTGTATTCACCTCAAATACGACATTATGAGTTTTCATTGTTTTAGCAAGTTTCCTGTAAAGCGGTTCCTGGTCAGACGAAGGTTTATAACCATATATTCTTATTAAATCGCAATGACCGATTATATCAAAAAGGCCTGATGCAACAGCAGAGGTAACTGAATCAAAATACGATTCAAATAATCTGTCTATGCTTTTTCCTTCATAAAATTCAGGACCTACATCTACGGTTTTTTCGCCAAGATAATGAACTGAACCGATAATATAATCCAAAGGCAGGGAACTTAAGAAAGGAAAAATCTCTTTTTCCTTTCCTGCAAAAAAATCAACTTCAAGACCAATTTTAATTTTAATACTTTTTATACTATTCTTAAGGTTTTCCAGGTGACTGATGTAATGAGAAATGTTCACAGGATTCATGTTCCAGTCCTCAAGGTCTTTGAACAGCGAAAGGTGCTCGGAAAAACCGATCTCACTCAGTCCGGCAGCGATTGCCGAAGCGATATAGTCTTCCGGATCTGACCTTCCGTCACTGTAAGAGGAATGCATATGATAATCAGTTTTGTAGATCATTTTTTGAGAAGAAGGACAAATTGTACTTTTGACTTTCAAATTAGCTCTAAATTTGGCAATAAAACAAATTGAAAATTGATAATGTAATCAGGAAATTGGTAAATTTGTGAAAAACTGAAAAAAGTGAACGAAAAGAAAAAACCCTGCTCATGTGCAAATTGCGATTTCAGGGATGTGGTATTTTCCTACCTTACTGATCCGGTAGTAGAAGAATTATGCGATCACAAAGAGGAACAGTTTTTTCGCAAAGGGGAGATAATAAATCATGAGGGAGAAAAAATCAGTGACTTTAAATATCTTAAAAGCGGACTGGTTAAACTTTACAGAAGAACGCCTAATGGTGATGAGCAGGTAATAACTATTACTAGGCCATTTGAATTCGTCAGTAACATGAGTATTTTTTCGGAGGAACGCTACCAATATTCCGTCTCTGCGCTTGAAGATTCAGTTGTCTGTATGGTAAAGCTGGAGTTTATAAAAGAACTGTTTTTAAAAAATGGCGGATTTGCAATGGGCCTTCTTACCAAGATCTCCAGGATAAATGATAAAATTATTTCTCAGACCCTCGATATCAGGCAAAAAAACCTGATTGGCAGAGTAGCTTTTGTTTTACTCTATTTTACGAATGATATTTATAAGTCAAGGGTTTTCGATCTGCCCGTTTCAAGGAAAGAGATTGCAGACTATATTGGAATGAGTACTGCAAACGTCATCAGGACATTATCTGATTTTAAAAAGGAGGGGATAATCAGAGTCTTTGGAAAGACTATCGAAGTGGTCGACGTCGGTAAACTCGAAATTATTTCCAAACATGGTTGATATAAGTGACATTCTATCCCCGAATTACATTGTTAAGCGCATCTTCCAGCTTGCTGAAATGGAACCTGTATCCGGAATTCTCTATTTTTTCAGAAGAGACCCGGCTCCCCTTAAGAATCACATCAGACATTTCTCCAAGAACAACTCTTAGAACGAAATCGGGTATAGGTGTAAATAAAACCGGAAGTTTCATAACCTTTGCCAGAACGTGCATAAAATCTTTATGTGTAATATGTTGCGGTGCTACAGCATTATATGCTCCTCTCATTTCGGGATCTTCTATTGCTTTGAGATAAATATTGCACAAATCATTAATATGGATCCAGGGCATATACTGCTGCCCGCTTCCAGTTTGAATTAAAAAACCAAATTTCCCAGGCTTCATTAATTTTGACAAGGCACTGTCGCTTTTTTCAAGAACAATTGCGGTTCTGACTTTTATTGTACGAATGCCTGAGTTATTAAATAGATCAGCAGCCTCTTCCCATGCTTTGCAGGTTGACCCAAGAAAATCTTCTGAGGGCGGATCATTTTCATTAAAAATATTTGCAGATGTTGCAGAGCCATAAATACCTGTTGCTGAAGCAGAAATGAAGGCTTTTAGCCGGATTCCTTTCTCCTTAATGACTTTATGAAGAAATCTGGTCGAATCCACGCGGCTTTTTATTATTTCCTCCTTTCTCTTTTTAGTCCATCTTTTTTCACCGATATTTGCTCCGGCAAGATGAATAATATAATCTAAACCCTCAAAGAGAACAGGGTCAATAATCTTTTTTTCTGGATCCCAGCGGTGGACGCTTACTTCATTAATCTTATTGGAATTTCTTGAAAGGTGTGATATTGTGTATCCTTCTGACAGTAGGAGTGCTGTCAGATGTCTGCCAATTAAACCACTGCCTCCGGTAATCAGAACAGATGAGTTTCTTTCTACATTTGTATAGTATTGATTTTCCGGCACAATTAAGGTATTTGGAATAATATTAAAAAGTTTTACTTTAGAGGTCTTAAATTTACTAATAATGGAACCAAATAAAAAGCAAAAGATCATGGCAACGCATAAAGCAACTAAGGGGACAATTGCTATTCTAACCGGGGGGGGAGATGTCCCCGGACTTAATCCGGCAATTCGTGCAGTAACAATCCGTGCAAACCGGGAAGGATACAAGGTAATCGGACTTCGCAGGGGGTGGGCAGGAATTACCGAATTGATCAGAGATACCAAGGCTGACAACAGCAATAACTTTCAGGTCCTTACGGACGATATTGTTAATAAGGCAGGCCGAACAGGAGGGACTTTCTTGCATACTTCCAGAACAAGACCGAGCCATATGGCAAAAGCGGATGTTCCTGAACATCTTCAGAGTACCTATGATGCTGAGATGAACGACCTTACGCCGGAGATAATCAAAAATCTTGAATGGCTCGGCATTGATTACCTTATTCCAATCGGAGGTGATGATACACTTAGTTATGGTGTTCATCTTTACAAAAAAGGGGTAAACGTTGTTGCAATTCCTAAAACGATGGACAATGACGTTCCCGGAACTGATTATTGTATTGGCTTCAGCACCTGCATTTCACGAACCATTCAAATGACAAACAGCCTTAGAACATCTGCCGGATCACACGAGAGACTTCTGGTTCTTGAAGTATTTGGAAGATATGCCGGGTTTACGGCTATGCTGCCTACATTGGCAGGTGCTGCAAACAGGTGTGTAATACCTGAATATGAGTTTGATATAGATCAACTTACAAGACTTCTTGTTGAAGACAGAAATCATAATCCAAGTAAATATTCGGTAGTTCTGGTTTCAGAAGGTGCAATGTTTAAAGGAGGTGAGATGATATTTGCTGACAGTGAAAAGGATGCTTATGGCCATGCAAAACTTGGAGGTATCGGTGATATGGTGTCAGTAAAGCTTAAAGAACTTTCTGCACATCATAATAATGGGAAAGTAATTAATGTAATTTACCAGAAACTTGGCTACATGGTACGCGGTGGAGATCCCGACGCACTGGATTCCATTGTTCCGATGGCTTATGGAAATCTCGCTCTGGATCTTATTCTAAAAGGGGTGCACGGAAGGATTGTGGTCCTGAAAAATGGAAGATATGATAATATGCCTATTGATGTGGTTACGTCATCTAAAAAAGTAGTAAAACTATCAGATTATAATATTGAAAGGCTAAGACCTTACTACCATAGTTTTGAGATGAAGCCATTCCTGCTGATGGCATCAGATACTTAATAATTCAATTTTAATACATTTGTATTGTAGAGACGCCCATCTTGGGCGTCTCTCCTTGTAATATAACAAACCCATCCCCCAGCTATTTCCCTTTTGTCTAAGGGAAGTGGATAGGGGAAGCGTTAAGAAAATAGCACAAATTTCTTTACTTTTGTTCCAAATTATTGTCTATTGGAAAAGGGAGTTGTACTAAAATCCACCGGAAGCCGTTACAGGGTGCTTTATGGTGAAGGAATTATCATTGATTGTTCCATTAAAGGGAAACTCAGGATTAAAGAATTCCGTACTACAAATCCGGTTGCTGTTGGTGATAATATCTTATTCGAAATAGATAAAAAGAATAATTCGGGTATTATTATAGAAGTACTCGACCGAAAGAATTATATCTTAAGAAAGGCATCAAATCTCTCAAAACATTCCCAAATACTCGCTGCAAATATTGATCAGGTATTTCTCATGATCACTATTATTCTTCCAGAGACTCCGATCGAATTTATAGACAGGTTTCTGATCACTGCTGAAGCGTACAGGGTCCCTGCCAAAATAATTATTAATAAGACAGATCTGTATGGTGACAAAGAATTTGCAAAAATGGAGTACCTTGAGTCAATTTATAATAAAATTGGCTATGAATGCATCAGGCTTTCCATAAAAGAGATGACGGACCATGAAAATCTCAAACAATTAATGAAAGGAAAAATAAGCCTGATCTCCGGCAATTCCGGAGTAGGAAAAACAACTCTCTTAAATGCTTTTAATCCTTTGCTACATCTAAAAACCGCGAAAATATCAGATTATCATAAACAGGGAAAGCATATAACTACCTTTCCTGAAATGCATCAGATGCCATTTGACGGATTTGTAATTGATACTCCCGGAATTAAAGGCTTTGGTGTCGTCGACATGGAGCGGAATGAGATTTACCATTTTTTTCGCGAAATATTCAGAATATCAAAAGAGTGCAGGTTTAATAATTGCCTTCATCTTGATGAACCCGGATGTGCAGTGAGGATTGCTGTGGAAAAAGGAGAGATAGAGTTTCTCCGATACAGAAGTTATCTGAATATCATGGATGGAGATAATGGCAAATACAGGTGAATTAATAATTATTGTATTATAGAGTATCTTTATATACTTTAGAAAATAAACATTTTATTCTGATGAGAAGAATCATTATTCTTGTTTATTCAGCATTTCTGATAATAATGCTTATTAACTATTTTTATTATAAAAACCTGTATAATAATCAGATAAATTATATTGTTAAATTGCTTGACCAGCAGGTGCAGACTGTCGGACTTTCAGTTGATAGCACCAATTACTGGTTTTCAAGCGATTTAAATCAGATCAGTTTTAAAGAAGATCTTGACCTGTTTTTTACTAATCCTGAAAATCAGTTCAAGGCAAAAGAAAGAATGAAACTTTTCTTCTCGAAGTATAATGATTTCGTTACGGGAATTAAATTTTACGACAATAATAAGAATGAATTCACCTTAAAAAAAGATACAGAGAGTGAGGAGTGGCTTGAACAACCTTTTATACTTCACGCGCAGTCCAAAATTTATAATATGGAAAGACTGGTTCAGCAAGACCGGAAGTTTGATTTTTATTTACCTGTATTAAAAAATAATGAAACTATCGGCAATATTGTCGTCACAGTTGATTACCAGAAATATTTTTATAAGATATTTTCGGAATTTAGTCTTAAAGATTATCAATGGCAATGGGTAGTAAGCAATTCAGGAGAAATAGTTTACGACAATAATAAAAGCAAGATAGAATACTCGCAAATGGACAAAATTACCAAGAGTCTCGCCCAAGGGTCAGTTGCGAATATTATTCATAAAGCCACTATTAATGGAAAGGTCACAGAAATTATTTCATCATATTATTCCACACAACTTCTTCAGAGAGATATGGGGCTTGTCTTTTCTGCGCCAACTACTTTTTTTAGGAAATACTTAGTCCGGAACTCTCTTTTCATTGTAATAGCGACCCTGCTTCTTATTCAAGCGATTATTTATGTTTTCTGGCGGTATCTTAAATCCAATTCGGCTGAAATGGAAAGGTTAAAAACCTCGGAAAAAATGCTTTTCAAACTGATTGAAGAGATGCCGGTAGGAGTGATAGTTCATAATAAAAACAGGGAAATACTTAAAGCTAATAAAGTTGCTGCTAGTCAATATTCGTATTTTAGCGAATCAGAAATGACCGGCAAAATCTTTCCTGAAACATCCTTACCCGGAGATAGTGATTACTATTCAAAAAACCTTGGTGGGTCTTTCAATCCCGACCAGTTCGTAATTATAAAGAAAGAAATAGGAGAGATTGTTCTGTACAGAAACAGTATACAGGTTATGTTCATGGGAGAAGAAGCTTCTATGGAGATACTGATTGATGTAACTATGCTGGAATCTGCCAGAAAACAGGAAGCGAAGGCCAATGAAGCCAAATCAGAGTTTCTTGCACGAATGAGTTATGAGATCAGAACTCCATTGAACGGAATTATTGGAATGACAGATGTGCTTAAAAAATATCATCTTTCAACAGAAGTAAAAGAGATAGTAAGTCTTCTGCACCGCTCTACCGAAGTACTCCTAAATATTATTAATGACATCCTTGATTTTTCAAGAATTGAATCGGGGAAAATGATTCTTGATGAGGTTCCTTTTAATTTAAGAGAGGAGATTAATTATTGTACAGATCTGGCAAAGACAAATATAACTTCAAATGACCTGAATTTTATTTGCACAGTTGATGACAATGTTCCGGAAAGCATAATAGGCGATCCTTTCAGACTGAGACAAGTCCTGACAAACCTTGTAAACCACTCTGTCCGAAATACAGAAAAGGGGGAAATACGGCTTAAGTGTTTGCTTAAAAACAATAAAAACGGGATAATTACACTTGGCTTTGAATTGCTCGATACCGGTAGAAGTTTTGACAAAGCAAGCCTGAAAAAGATCTTTGGTGATTTTGTAAATATTGAATCAAAGATAGTCAGGACTAATGATGAATCGGGTTTTGGAACTATCCTGTCGAAGCAGCTTGTTGAACTGATGGGAGGAGAGCTGTCGGCTGTCAGTCCATCAGGATTATCAGGTGATTTAGGAACAAAAGTGTCTTTTACAATACTTACCTACTCAAACGACAGGCAAATAAAAGAACTTTCATTAGAGAAGATTAAAACATTTGATAGAATCAAAACACTGGTAATAACAGGAGATCAAAACCGGGATGAAGAGATACTAGGCGCTTTGCATAGGCTTGGGCTTACTGTCACAATCACAACTTTCCAGAAATCAACGGTGAACCAGATCAAGGCAAATATGAATTTTCCTGAGGAAAAATACAAACTTGTTATTGTATTTGACGATGAGGAGTTTAACGGATTTGATGCCGCCAGGGTGATTTGGGAAGACAAGCTTTCATCCAATTTCATAATGCTTATGATAAGCTCAAATGATAAAAAGGGAAATTATATGAATTGCATCACCTTAGGGATCGATCACTATCTTATAAAACCATTTGATATCAGCGAGTTACTAAGTATTATTAAGAATAGTTTTCCTTTTATAGAAGACCAGGCTTCGTTGGTTGAAATAGGTAGTGTCAGAACTGATATCAATATATTGATAATTGAGGATAACAAAATGAATCAGAACGTTATCGGAACAATGCTTAAAAGTCTGGGCTATTCCTATGAACTAGCTGATGATGGTTATGCAGGTTATCTGCAGGCACAAACCAATAAATTTGATCTTATTTTCATGGATCTGATTATGCCTGAGATGGACGGTTTCGAATCTGCACAAAGGATTCTGAAATTTGATAAATCGGTTTTAATCGTTGCCTTTACTGCAGATAATTTGCCTGAGACAAAAAGAAAAGCTGAACTCTCAGGCATTAAAGATTTTATTTCTAAACCTGTCAGAATTGAAGATCTCAAAAGGCTTTTTGCCAGATATTTTAAAAAGTAAATATTCTGGAAACTACCCGGAAGTTTATTCAAATTCCGGAATCAGAATAAAATAATGGTATTAAAGAAAATCAACGTATCAAAGTTTTTGGAGCTTTCTGAGATCATTCCAATTGCAGATGTCAGGTCTTCTTCTGAATTTTCCTTTGGACATATACCAGGAGCAGTAAATATTCCGCTTTTTGATGATGATGAGAGAGAGGCTGTAGGTATAAAATATAAAAAGGAGGGACGTATACCTGCCATTCTTGAGGGATTGAAATATACAGGTCCTGCGATGTCATCCAAACTGAAGCAAGCTCTTAAGATCGCAAAAAACGGGAAACTGCTTATTCATTGCTGGAGGGGAGGTATGAGATCCGAAGCTATGGCCTGGCTTTTTTCATTGGGCGATATTGAAACCGAAGTACTGGATGGAGGCTATAAGTCTTATCGCCATCATATTCTCGATAATCTTTCCGAGAAAAGAAAAATGATTGTGCTGGGAGGAATGACCGGAAGCAGTAAAACTTGCATTCTCAAATATCTAAATAAAATGGGGCAACAGGTTCTTGATCTTGAAGGACTTGCTAACCACAAGGGCTCTGCTTTCGGAGCTCTCGGACAGCTGCCTCAACCATCAACTGAACAATTTGCAAATATGCTTTTTAATGAGTGGAAGCAGTTAAACAAGAACCTTCCTTTTTGGATTGAGGATGAAAGCCGGAATATCGGCTCAATATTCATGCCAGAAAGGTTTTATCTAAATATGCAGGATGCACCATCTATTATTCTCATTATGGATGTTAAGATAAGGCTGCCAAGACTTATCAGTGAGTACTCAACATACCCTTCAGTATCTCTTAAAGCATCTATTACTAAGATTAGTAAACGACTTGGCAGGGATAAAACGAGAGAGGCAATCAAAGCAATTGAAATGGATGATTTTGCCAAGGCAATTGAAATAGCACTTTATTATTATGACAAGACGTATCTGTATGGATTAAAGGGGAAAAACAGTAAGAATATTATTTATATCAAGACCGATTCCGATGATATAGAAACAAACACTCTAAAGATACTTGAAGCTGCAGGTAAGATATCCTGGTAAATTGTCTCTTTTATTGATTTTTAACTTCTTCTGCATCAACCCACTTATAGACCTTATCCGATCTCCTGAGATAATACGGAGTTTTAATTGAACACAATTCTCCTTTTAATGCTTTCTCTGTCACTTTAAGATCAACGCGAATCTCATCCACATGGTATTCAACAACACCGGTTGTCGGACCAATGATAAGAATTGTATCCTCTTTATTCAGATTGCCGTTTTCGAGTTTAATCTCTGCAACATTTAGTTTTGTAAAATAATTAGTAATCTTTCCGAGATAAACCTTTCTTTTTGTGGCAATTGAACCATAATTTGTGTTCCATTCTCCCATCTTTTGTCCAAGATAATAACCGTCCCAGAATCCCCTGTTAAAGACTGTTGAAAGTCTGGCCCTCCAGGTATCAGTTTTTTCTTTGTTGTATGTTCCGTTTTCAATGGCCCTGACAGCTTCATCATAGCACGAAGATACTTCTCTGACATATTCTGCCGATCGGGCTCTTCCTTCAATTTTAAGAACTCTTACTCCCGCATCAATTATCTTATCGAGAAATCCTATTGTGCAGAGATCTTTTGGAGACATAATATATTCATTGTCAATCTCAATTTCGTAACCAGATTCCATACTGGTGGCGATGTAAGATTTACGACAGGTCTGATAGCATTCACCTCTGTTTGCCGATTTATTATTTTCATGGAGACTTAAGTAGCATTTACCGGAGATGGCCATACATAAAGCGCCATGAGCAAACATTTCAATCTTAATAAGATCTCCTTTTGGCCCTGTTATATTTTGCCCTCTGATACTACTGTAAATATGTTTGACCTGATCAAGATTCAATTCACGGGCTAATACTGCCACATCGGCCCATTGAGCATAAAACTTCAATGCTTCAATATTCGTGATATTCAGTTGTGTTGAAAGATGAATCTCAATTCCTGCCGAAAAGGCATAATTGATTACAGCGAGGTCCGAAGCAATAACAGCTGAAATACCGCTTTCAACTGCTGCATCGATAATCGTGTGCATCTGTTCAATTTCGTTGTCATAGACGACCACATTTACGGTAAGATAGCTTTTGAGTCCGTTCTTTTTGCAGATTGAGACAATCTTCCGGAGGTCCTCTATTGTAAAATTATTTGATGAGGCAGCCCTCATATTGAGATGTTCAGCACCGAAATAAACGGAGTCGGCACCGCCCTGAATTGCTGCCATTAGCGATTCGTACGATCCGGCAGGGGCCATTATCTCTATATCATTTCTTTTCATAAAGGGTTGCAAATATAGCAATTAGAATTTATCCTTGTTCATCACAATTCTGATGCAGGAACCCTTTCCGACCTCCGATTGTCTTACAAAGATCTTTCCATGATGATACTCTTCAATAATACGTTTTGCAAGGGAGAGACCCAAACCCCATCCTCTCTGTTTCGTCGTAAAGCCGGGGTAGAAAATTTTATTAAAAGCTGATTTTGGAATTCCCTTTCCGGTATCGGAAATGTCTACCAATGCATGTTTCTCAGTTTCAGTGATTCGGACGGTAATTGTTCCGCTTCCCTCCATAGAGTCAACTGCATTTTTAAAAACATTTTCAATGACCCATTCAAACAGGGCAGAATTTACCGGAACTAAGACTTCTCTATCAGGGTTATAATCAAATATAATTCCAACCTTTGATGATGTTCTTGATTTAAGATAATCAACAGTCCTTGAAATTATTTCAATAATATTATCACTTGCAAGTGCCGGTTTTGAACCGATTCTTGAAAACCTTTCAGTTACTTTTTCAAGTCTTTCAACATCAAGAGCAAGTTCTTTAGTAATTAAAATCTCGGGGTGCTTTTGCTGTAATATTTCTATCCATCCTGCAAGTGATGAGGTCGGTGTACCAAGTTGATGCGCAGTTTCTTTCGACATTCCTACCCAGACCTGGTTTTGTTCAGCTTTTCGCGAAGAACGGAAGGCCAGGTAAGAAACAAGAATAAAAAAGATAATTATTCCCAATTGCGTATATGGGTAATATATAAGCAAGGTAAGTATAATACTGTCCTTATAGTAAATGAGATTGTAATGACCCTTCTCAAGATTTATTCTTATTGGTTGATTTTTCTCCTTAATTTTTTTAAGATTCTTTATCATATACTTTGTATCCCCAATTTTTTCGGCATTAAAATTTCTTGCAGAGATGATGTTGTCAGACTCATCAGTAAGAATTACAGGAACGGTATTGTTGTTAGCAATGATTGAATAGGGAAAATCAACGTTCTGACTGGAATCAGAAATGGATATAAGTCTTATGGCTTCAGCCCACAGTTCCACGTTTTTTCTCTCCTCAAACTTCAATTTTGTTACAAGGTTCTCTGTGTAAACGAGAGAACCCATACCGATGAGTACTGCAAAAAGAAGCAAAAACAACTTCCAGAGAGTTTTATGTCGAAAAATATTCAATATTCTTTAATTCTTAATTTTTGATTTATTGAGGTATTCTAATCCCGTTAGACCTTTGTACCATTACGCGTTATCGGCTTTAAGTCACATTACTTCTTTTTAAAGATGCTTTTAAATGTACTGTCCTTTTTTACAGCAGCCGAATCAGTTGTAGTCTTAGTACTATCAGTATCATCCCAGCTGATGCGGAACCGCGATTTCTTCTCTGCCGGTTTTTGTTTTACCATTGAATCATCCTTGTACCATCCATATTCCTGATTCATAATAGTTTTAAGTGTCTGCTTTTCTTTTTTAATATTATTCTTTACCTCCGCGCTGGCAGCCTTTATGTCATATCCTACTTTAGCTTCATCTCCCTTACCTATAATTTTCAATAACAGGGAAGTGCGACCAAGACCATCGTCTTCCACAACTCCGAATTCGGTAATATTGCTTTTGTTTTTAATTCTTTTCTTAGACAGGATTTCCGATAGCAGTATTTTAACATGATATTCATATTCGTTATCAAAACTATGCTTACCGTTAACAGATAAGTCGGCGGCAGATGATTTAACCTCCATTTGGGGGATATACAGCCAATTATTTCTTATAAAAAAGTCATTATCAAGTTGTTCAAAACTTATATTTTCAAGTTCTGACAGTTCAATAAATGATGAGAGTTGTTTTACAGGATCAAAATTGATGAGTGCTCCATTCACTAGGTGATATTTACCTTCAGCGGTTAGTGTTTTTATACTATAATTCAATACGGAGTCCATTGGAAGCAGGAGCGAGAGGGAGCCTGATAGGGTACCTTTAATATTTTCAGCTTTCAGGAAACTCTGACCGAAATTGTGAAAGGCTGTAAAGGCTTTATTTACATCAATGTTTGTGACAATAAAGCTACCTTTTGAAATTATGGATTTATTAATATTCTGAGCAAAGAAACAATTGCCCGAGATTACTCCCTTTAATGAATTCATCCTCACTGCTTTAAAAGTCAATGTTTTTGGTTGATAATTCAGAATCCCTTCAATTTTAGAAGAAGAAAAAGTTTTATAGGACAAACTGTCAATTCTGAAATTTATGTCTAGTATAATATCTCCTGGCATAGAAACAGCTTTTTGGCCGCGATCTGATTTACCGGAAACATAAGTGTCGTTAAAGAAAGCCTCCGGAATTAGTTTGTCGATAGCAAGATCAGCTTTTGCTGTCATCCTTACAGGTCTTCCTGAAAGCCATTCGACCAGATTTTTGAATTCCCCGGCAATTTTAATGTTCTGGCCTTTGTAGTTAAATTGAATATTATTTGCCTTGATTGAATTTTGAATTATCAAATTCCCATATACCTTACTGAAAAGAATTTTATTGTTTTGTAACCCTAAAGAGAATGAATTAAAAGTCAGACTGGCTTCAGGTTTCAAATCGACAATATCGTTCAGCGAAAAACTCTTTTTTGACCATTTACTATTAATTAGTTTAAGATCGAGGTCAACAGATCCATCAGCCGTCGAAATGTCCTGAAGATTGAAAAACTCTTTCAACTCTTTAGGGAAGACCCTGCCTTTAAGAGAAAGATCGATCAGCGGATTTTCAAATGTGTTCAGATTTAGAGACCCGGTATATTCAGAAGATCCTAGTTTTGCTTTAAAATCTTTGATTGACAGAGAGCTTGTTGCTGACCGGTTTGCTGATCCGTTGGAAAAATGTCCTTTAAATGAAAGATCCTTAAACGACTGGTTTGATTTTTTATATGCTATCCGGCCCTTCCTGAGCTGCCAGTTGATTTCAATATGAGGATTTGATGTCCGGCTTAGCAATCCCTTAATCTTGCTATTTACAATTATTATTCCTGAAGGGTAATAATCGACGATCGATTTGAGATATTTTTCCGGAAGCCAATTTCGGATCCTGGCAATATCTAAATTATTGCCGGTCAAATTAAGATCAAGAATATTATCGGTAGAGACAAACCCATCAATTCCGAAATCGTAATTATCAATATGTATTGTCCCTTTTTTGAATTTAATACCGCTTTTGGAGCTTTGGAGAACTAAATCAAGCTTAGCTCCGATAGATCTATTAATTCTGAAATTGTAAAGCTGAAAACGATTTATTTGCATTTCACTGCCCGCAGTAAAATCTATATTGTTGCCTGATATTCTGCTTTTCAACTTACCAGTTTTTATAGCACCGCTTATTATCAGGTGAGCCTCCAGATTGTTATAGTAAGCTTCTATATCAGAAAGATTAATTATCTGTAGGTCAATAGTAGTTTCATTGCTGCCTGTGGTATTGTTTTTTACTGATATATTGTAATTAACATGGCCTGTTGAGTCGGTAAAAAAATTCATTTTGCCAACTCTTGCACCAATCCTTTCAATGGTGTAAATTCCTTTTAGGATATCCGTTATTTTGAATTCCACGGAAACAAAACGGGCTGCAAGAAGAGTATCAGTATCTATTCCCTGAAATGCAGCCGAATTAAATCCGGGAGATGAATGAACAAGTACATCTTTGAGCTCAAGAGAGGCTTTCGGGAATTTTCTTAAAAACGATAGTTTGTAAGACCTTACATCCAGTTTTGTTGAGAGGTTCTTATTGAGTGATTTCAGAATTATAAATCCAACCTTATCTTTAAGCAGAAATGAGGCTGAAAGAAGAATTATTGAAACTGTGAGAATCAGTACTGCAAGCAGTTTCACTATTTTTAAGAATAGTTTCATCTATAAAAAAGAAATATCTGTCCACCTATTGAATAACCGGGGAGCAAAGTTAATTCATTTGGGTTAATAAGATTCTTTTATTTTAAAAGGAAAGCTAATTGGTGTGCCTAAAGTACCTGGAGATGTCGCGAAGCGATAGAAGGGTTTTACTCCCGAAACAGAAATCCCTTGGGGGAGATGCCGCTTTAGCGGCAGAGGGGTCTTTCTCTCTAAAAGAAAAGATTTGTAATTATCAGCCCTAATTTTATTAATATCTGCAATAGTTTTTATATTTGTGAGTTATTAAGTTTGTATCTCTAAACTTTAAAATATTATGGCAAAGTACAACGAGACAGATAACACCACGATTAACCTTATTAGCAATGGAACAGATATAACCGGCGATATCAAATCCAATGGTGATATCCGTATCGACGGGTCCCTTACGGGAAATCTTAACACAAAGGGCAAAGTTGTTATTGGTCCAACAGGAAAAGTTAAAGGGGAAGTTATTTGCAAAAACTCTGAAGTATCCGGAATTATTGAAGGTAAAATTACTGTAGGACAGTTACTTAACCTAAAGGTATCTTCAAAAATTCATGGGGATATCTCTACCTCAAAACTTTCTATCGAACCTGGAGCAACGTTTTCGGGAAACTGCAAAATGAGTGATAACGATAATAATGTCGGAGCAGGAACCATTAAAGAAAAAGAACCCGAAAAGCCTTCAAAATAAGGGGGTAAAAGATTTCGCCAGGTATTCAGGCATGGCATTCCAGATGATAGGCATAATTCTTGTTACAGTCTGGGGTGGTGTAAAACTTGATAAACTGACAGGGTGGCATACGCCAGTATTTACTATAGTCCTTTCGCTTCTTGGAGTTTTTGCAGCAATATACACCGCAATCAAAGATTTTATTAAGTGATCCGCATTCTTGAAACTATTTCATAAATACATTTTCTTACTGGCATTATTTAATATTTTGTTGATAATAACAGTGTATTTGCTTATATCGATAGTCAAACTGAATCTTCTCTTTATTGATATTGTAATCGTATCTTCTTCTTTCTCGGTAATCGCATTCATTACTATTCTGATTTTTTTAAAAGGCCAGATCAAAGAACCAGACGGTCAGACATTATACAGTCTCGTTGCAGTGAGCCTAAAGTTCCTGCTTGAGATTGTATTTGCACTCCTCTGGTTTATTGTTGCTAAAAAAACTTCATTGCAGTCTGTATTAATATTTTTTGTTTTATATTTATCGCTCACTTTGTTTTCAATATGGGTTATATTGAAAACATTGAAAAACAAATCTTTATAAACTGATACTGCTTTGAAAACAGGAAATCTAATCAGATTTTTCTTCTTTCTTCTCCTTGCGGGAACAACTATTTCAGCCTTTGGCCAGGATGTTGAAGAAAAAGGGGATGTTAAAGAAAAATTCAAAGCCAGCACATATATTCTTGAACATATTGCTGATTCGCATGAGTGGCATATTCTTACGAAAAAAAATGGAGAGAGTGTTGCTATTTATCTGCCTGTAATTGTCTACAGCAAGGAGAAAGGCCTGAACATCTTCTCTTCAAAACGACTTGCCCATGGAAAGGAGTATAAAGGTTTAAGGCTTGAAGAGGAAGGAAACCTGAAAGGGAAAATTGTTTCAGTAAATAAAGAGGGGAATGTTGATGAAAAGAATCTTCCCCTTGACCTTTCAATGACAAAAACTGTCGTTGGGATGTTATCTGCTGCAATAATTGGCCTGTTGCTATTTTTGTCTCTTGCGCGATCATATAAGAAAACAGGCATCAGTCATCCTAAGGGAATTCAGAGTTTCCTAGAACCAATCATACTGTTTGTCCGCGATGATATTGCTATCCCCAACCTTGGTCATAAATATGAAAAGTATATGCCTTACCTTCTTACGGCATTCTTTTTTATTCTGATCAACAACTTAATGGGACTTATCCCTTTTCCACCACCTTTCGGGGCCAATGTTACAGGAAACATCGCGATTACTTTCATACTGGCTTGTTGTACATTCCTTATCACACAATTCAGCGGCAATAAATCATACTGGAGACATATTTTTGCTACACCCGGAGTACCATTCTGGCTACTGCCGGTAATGATTCCGGTAGAAATAATCGGGATGGTTTCAAAACCCTTTGCACTTATGATCCGGTTATTCGCAAATATAGCTGCAGGGCACATTATTGTGTTAAGTCTTATCTGTCTGGTATTTATATTTGATTCGCTTGCCCTAGCACCGGTATCGGTATTCTTTGTGATTTTTATGGATTGCCTCGAACTTTTGGTGGCATTCCTTCAGGCATTTATATTTACCCTGCTTTCAGCATTATTTATAAGTCTGGCAGTGCAGGAACATCATTAAAATTTTGTTTAACTAAATATTTAAATTATGACAGGTACATTAGCAGCATTAGGAGCAGGTCTCGCAGTAATAGGCGCAGGACTTGGTATCGGTAGAATAGGCGGATCGGCAATGGATGCAATAGCAAGACAGCCGGAAGCATCTTCAAAGATACAGATTGCCATGATCATTTCAGCCGCCCTTATTGAAGGAGCTGCTTTGTTCGCAATTGTAGTTGCTCTAATGGGGTAACTTAAAATTATGAAGCACTGCAACGATTGGTTGCAGTGCTTCATTTTTATTGAAATCGTTAAAACAATTTATATGATATTATTAGCTAACAGCCTTACAACTCCTGCAATCGGAACGCTCTTTTGGTCAGCATTGATTTTTGGATTATTCTTTCTGATCCTGACAAAATTTGCTTGGAAGCCAATCCTGAATGCTGTCAAGGCGAGGGATGAGATGATCAGAGGCTCACTTGAATCAGCTGAAAAAGCCAAGGCCGAAATGTTAAAGCTTCAGAGTGATAATGAAGCAATAATTCGTAAAGCAAGAGAAGAGCGGGAGAATATTCTTAAAGAGGCAAGAGAAGTTCGAGATAAGTTGATTTTCGAAGCAAAAGGAAAGGCGACAGAGGCGGCTGAAAAACTTATTGAGAAAGCAAGAGCAGGAATTGAAAACGAAAAACTTAAAGCACTTTCAGAGATTCATGAGCAGGTTGCAACTCTTTCAGTTGATATTGCCTCAAAACTGCTGGGTGAAAAACTTAAGCAGACCGGTGAACAGGAGAAGCTGATTGATAATTACCTCAAAGAGATTGATTTCAATAAGAATTAGGAAGCAGAATCTGTAATGAACGATAGCAAAATATCTGTTAGGTACTCAAGAGCATTATTTCAGTCAGCTCTCGAAAAAAAGATACTTGATAAGGTCAATCAGGATATGATTTTTATTTCAGAGATCTGTAAAATGCCGGAAACAAAAGAATTCCTTCGTAGCCCTATTATTGTTCCCTCAAAGAAGGAAGCTATATTTCACAAAATGCTTGATGAGAACGTCGAGAAGATCACTCTTTCAATGATCGACCTGATTGTGAAAAACGGAAGAGAAAGTTTTATTCCTGCAATTGCAAGGGTGTTCATCCACGAAACGAAGAAATTCAAGGGAATCACAGAATCAGTGCTTACTACGGCAGTTAAAGTTGATGATAAAGTCAAAAAGCAGATAAGAGATCTTATTTCAGAAGTTTTCAAGACTAAAGTTGAACTTAAAGAAACCATTGATCTTGAAATAGTTGGAGGCTTTATCCTGCAGATTGATGATAATTACATCGACGCCAGTATAAGGAACAAACTTCGTAAGATAAAAAAAGAACTTACAGAAAGTGTCATAACTCACGAATAGAAAATTATTACTAATAAAGACTTTTAAGAAGATACTATATGGTAAATATTAAACCGGCAGAAGTTTCAAAAATTCTCAGGCAACAACTGGAAGGGATACAGACCGGAGTTGAGCTGGAAGAAGTCGGAACAGTGCTTCAGGTTGGTGACGGAATTGCCCGCATATATGGACTTTCGAATGCACAATCGAATGAGCTGATTGAATTTGAAAATGGAATTGAAGCCATTGTACTGAACCTCGAAGAAGATAATATCGGTGCGGTATTACTAGGTCCCACAGAAGAAATAAATGAAGGTGATATCGTTAAAAGAACCGGCAGGATTGCTTCTCTTGGTGTGGGGGAGGGCTTATTAGGTAGAGTTATTACACCCACAGGACAACCCCTCGATGGTAAAGGGCCAATAAAAGGCGAACTTTTTAATCTCCCGTTTGAGAGAAAGGCTCCGGGAGTTATATTCCGGCAGCCAGTCAGACAGCCACTCCAAACAGGTATCAAAGCAATAGATGCAATGATACCCATCGGTCGCGGACAGAGGGAGCTGATTATCGGCGACAGACAAACTGGTAAAACAGCAATTGCCATTGATACAATTATTAATCAGCGCAGTAATTTTGAAAAAGGTGAACCGGTTTATTGTATTTATGTCGCAATCGGACAAAAAGGTTCAACGGTTGCCAATATAGCAGCAATTCTTGAAGAACATGGTGCACTCGAATATACAGTTATAATACTTGCTACTGCTTCCGATCCCGCAGCATCGCAATTCTATGCTCCCTTTGCCGGAGCTGCAATCGGAGAATTTTTCCGCGATACGGGTCGTGATGCCCTTATCATATACGACGACCTTTCAAAACAGGCTGTATCTTACAGGGAAGTCTCCCTTTTACTTCGTCGCCCGCCCGGACGTGAAGCATATCCGGGGGATATTTTCTACCTGCACTCCAGACTTCTTGAACGGGCAGCTAAAATCATTGAATCTGATGAGGTTGCGCAGAAAATGAACGATCTTCCGGAAGCCATAAGGCACATGGTAAAAGGAGGAGGGTCTCTTACTGCTTTACCTATTATTGAAACTCAGGCGGGTGATGTTTCAGCGTATATTCCTACTAATGTTATTTCCATCACTGATGGACAGATATTTCTCGAATCGAGCCTCTTTAACTCCGGAGTCCGTCCTGCAATTAATGTTGGAATTTCAGTATCAAGGGTAGGAGGAAATGCCCAGATTAAAGCAATGAAAAAAATCGCCGGGACCCTGAAGGTTGATCAGGCACAATATCGGGAACTGGAAGCATTCTCTAAGTTTGGTTCCGACCTTGACGCATCAACTCTGGCAATACTGAATAAAGGAGCCAAAAACGTTGAAATACTTAAACAAGGGCAATATGCACCTGTGCCAATTGAAAAACAGATAGCAATTATTTATTGCGGAACAATGGGACTTTTAAAGGATGTTCCTGTTAACAAAGTGAAGAGTTTCGAGAGTGAATATATTGAGTTGCTTGAGCTTAAACATATAGAGGTTCTCGATAATCTTCGTGAGGGCATTCTTAATGATGATATTACTAAAGTTCTTGAAAAAGTTGCTTCGGATATAGCTTTGAAATACCGGGTACAGTAATCAGGATAACCTGAAAAAATGAATTCTAAATGGAGAATTTAAAGGCAATAAGAATAAGGATCACTTCTTTTAAGTCAACCAGGCAGATAACTTCAGCAATGAAAATGGTGTCGGCTGCCAAATTACGGAAAGCTCAGGATAAGATAGTGAGACTCAGGCCCTATGCAAATAAGTTACATGATTTACTGGTTGATCTTTCACAAAGCCTTGCAGACTTTGAAGTTGACAATATTTATGGAAGGGTGTCTTCTTCTGATAAAGTTCTTATTGTTGTGATCACATCTAACAGAGGTCTCTGCGGAGCTTTCAATACCAATGTTATAAATGAAACAAAAAGGGTCATTTCAGACAAATACGTTGACCAGTTCCAAAAGGGTAACCTGAAGCTTATAACAATCGGGAAAAAGGGATTTGATTATTTCAGAAAGCAGAAAGTAAATATGCTTCCCGAACAAAATAATCTGTTTAATGATCTTACATTTGATAATGTTTCCAAGGTGGCCGAACAGATTATGAGCAGTTTTACATTTTTGGAGTTTGACAGGGTGGAGCTGATTTATAATCAGTTTAAGAATGCTGCAGTGCAAAACCTTACTAATGAAGTATTTCTACCTGTTGAAACGGCTCCATCCGGAAAAGTTAAAAACATTCCGGTTGATTATATTTATGAACCCGATAAAGAGGATATCATCAAAGAGCTGATACCCAAATCATTAAAGATTCAGTTTTATAAAGCAGTTCTTGATTCATTTGTAGCAGAACATGGAGCCAGGATGACCGCAATGCATAAAGCAACCGACAATGCCACCGGAATGATCCGCGATCTGACACTTCAGTACAACAAAGCAAGGCAGGCTACTATAACTAACCAGATACTCGAAGTCGTAAGTGGCGCAGAAGCGCTTAGGGGTTAATATAAATTGATTATCACGGTTGTAAAAAAATCATAATGTATAATCAGTCTGATCTAAAAAAATTAGTTGATAGGGCTATAATAAATCTTTTGTATAACGAGGAAGCAGAAAAACTTAATGATCCTGTTAAGTACATTCTTTCAGTTGGAGGAAAAAGATTAAGGCCCGTTTTAGCCTTGATGGCCTGTAACCTTTTTAGCGATAAAATTGATGAAGCAATAATGCCTGCAACAGGGTTGGAGGTCTTTCATAATTTCACTCTGGTTCATGATGATATTATGGATCAGGCGACCATAAGAAGGAACTTACCTACAGTTCACAGTAAATGGAACATTAACCAGGCAGTTTTGTCAGGTGATGTTATGGCATTTATTGCAAATGATTGTTTTTTACAAACTCCTCCACATTGCTTATTAAAAGTTTTCAAAGTCTTTAATAAAGCAGCAATCGAAGTATGTGTTGGTCAGCAACTGGACATCGATTTTGAAAAAGCAACAATAATTTCAGAGGAAGAGTATTTGCGTATGATTGAACTGAAAACCGCAGTGCTCCTGGCCGCTTCAGCTAAAATAGGTGCTATAATCGGTGGTGCAGATGATAAGGATTCTGAACTACTTTATGAGTTTGGCAGAAACCTTGGTCTTGCATTTCAGATTCAGGATGACCTTCTTGATATTTATGGAGATATTAAAGTATTTGGCAAAATTCCTGGTGGAGACATTATTTCCAATAAGAAGACCTTCGTGCTTGTGAAGGCGCTGGAAATAGCGTCAATCGAACAGGCAAAACAGCTCCACGAACAATTTGGATTAAAAGAGTTTGACCCGGAAACCAAAGTAAAAAAAGTTACTGAAATATATGATCAGCTGAATATTAAAAATATTTCTGAAAATCTTGCTAATGATTATATTTACACAGGTTTCAGTCTGCTTGGAAAGATTAGTGTAACTAATGAAAGAAAAACAGAGCTGGTAAATATTGCTAACTCGCTTATTGGAAGAGATAATTGATTTATATATCGGAATTTTCATGTTTCTTCATCCAATCAATGTTAATCAGAAGACCAACATTGATCATGAACTGATCGTATTTGCTTACAATATATTTAGCTTCACCATAAAGATCAAACTGTTCCGTAATCTTAATATAAGTACCGGCCCCGATATTCAGTCCCAGTCCATTATCAGAATCACCTGAAGGAGTATCTAACCATTTTATTTTTGCAAAAGTAACATTGAACCCGGCAAGTCCGTAAAACTCGAACCTGTCAAGTGAGTTAAAAACATAATGGCCATTCAGATCAAACATCATTGAAGAGACTCTTGTATTTTCCACATTGGTAACAATTGTCGATTTGTTTGTACGTGGTAAGAAATATGTAAAGGATGGGGCTATATGAATTGGCAGGTTAAGTTTATAAATTCCTGTCAGGAATATTCCGGCGAATGGACTCTTGTATAAATCTGTAAGAGCGCCTGTATTATCATTATTGAAATGAAATCCGGTTCCAAAAGTTAACCCGCCACCTATCTTTTTAAATTGAGCATTTGCCAGGGATATCAAAGAAATCATTAAAAGGACTGTCACAATGAATTTTCTCATAAGAGTGTTTTTAAGTTTACAGGTAATGTTTTTTGTTAGATTATTGCATTAAAGATAAAAAATAATGAAATGTAGGACAAAAAGAACCTGATAAAGAAATTTAATTAAGGGATAATCAGGAAATTTAAAAATGAATTTATAAAGACATTAGTCAATATAAAACACAAAAATTATTAAATTTGTCTCTTCTGAAAAATACAAATAAATAAATAAGATATATGTCGCAGAATACCGGGAAGATCAGCCAGATCATTGGACCAGTAGTTGATGTTACTTTTGAAAAGCAGGGTTTTGAAATGCCTGAAATTTATGATGCGCTCGAAATAAAAAGAGATGACGGCTCCCTTCTTGTTGTGGAATGCCAGCAACATATTGGCGAAAGAACAGTACGTACAATCGCTATGGACTCTACTGATGGTCTTCATAGAGGAATGGACGTTGTAGCAACCGGGTTACCAATAACAATGCCTATCGGAGAACAAATAAAAGGACGGCTGATGAATGTGACTGGCCAAGCAATTGATGGCATCGGGCCTCTCGATAAAAAAGGAGGATACCCCATCCATCGCAAACCTCCAAAATATGAAGATCTTTCAACAGAAAAGGAGATATTGTATACTGGTATTAAAGTGATTGACCTTATTGAGCCTTATTCAAAAGGGGGGAAAATTGGTCTCTTCGGTGGTGCAGGAGTAGGGAAAACGGTTGTAATCCTTGAATTGATTAATAATATTGCAAAAGCGTATTCCGGATTATCAGTGTTTGCAGGTGTCGGTGAAAGAACAAGGGAGGGTAATGACCTCCTCCGCGATATGCTTGAAGCAGGTGTAATAACTTATGGTGAAAAATTCCTTGAGAATATGAAATCGGGTGGCTGGGATCTTTCTACGGTTGATATGGATGCCCTTAAAGAATCAAAGCTGGCTCTTGTGTTTGGTCAGATGAACGAACCCCCGGGAGCAAGAGCAAGAGTTGCCTTGTCTGGTCTTTCAGTAGCTGAACATTTCAGGGATGGTGACGGAAAAAGCGGAGGAAGGGATATTCTTTTCTTTATGGATAATGTCTTTAGATTTACCCAGGCAGGTTCAGAAGTATCTGCCCTTCTTGGAAGGATGCCTTCTGCTGTTGGTTATCAACCCACACTAGCAACTGAGATGGGGATAATGCAGGAACGTATTACCTCAACCAAACATGGTTCAATTACCTCTGTTCAGGCAGTATATGTACCCGCTGACGACCTTACAGACCCTGCTCCGGCTACAACATTCTCCCACCTTGATGCTATCACCGTTTTAAGCAGAAAAATTTCTGAACTTGGTATATATCCTGCTGTGGATCCCCTTGATTCAACCTCCCGTATCCTTACTGCAGAGATCGTTGGTGAAGCCCACTATAATTGTGCACAAAGAGTAAAAGAGTTGCTTCAGAGATATAATGAATTACAGGATATTATTGCCATTCTTGGCATGGATGAGCTTTCTGAAGAAGATAAACTTGTTGTTCATCGTGCACGCAGAATACAGCGATTTCTTTCTCAACCATTCCATGTTGCCGAACAATTCACGGGTATCAAAGGGGCTCTCGTTTCAATTGAAGATACAATTAAAGGATTCAACATGATTATGGAGGGGAAGGTTGATCAGTATCCGGAATCAGCATTTATGTTAGTAGGGACAATCGAAGACGCGATCGAAAAGGGCGAAAAAATACTTGCTCAGTCTAAATAATTACCCGATTGAGAAACTTCTGTTTACTAGTATGGTTTAATGAAAATAGAGATTATCACACCTGACAAAAAAGTTTTTGAAGGGGAAATTAAATCGGTCAGGGTTCCCGGGAAGAAAGGATCATTCCAGGTACTAAAGGACCACGCACCAATTATTTCAACCCTCGAAAATGGTTCAGTCAGAATGGTTGACCAGGAAGACAATGAGATAATATATGAGATAAGTGGAGGGGTGATTGAGGTAAAGGCGAACAAAATAATTCTTCTCGCAGATTCTGTAAGATAAGATATAGTGAATGACACCTGACGAATTTCGCAAACATGCCCATGAGCTAGTTGAATGGATGGCCGGCTATATGGAAAATGTTGAGAATTGGCCTGTCAAATCATCAGTAAGGCCCGGTGATATTTTTGATAAGATTCCTGACAAACCTCCTTTACATTCAGAATCATTCGACTCGCTGATGAGGGATTTTAATGAAATTATAATGCCTGGAATAACCCACTGGCAAAATCCTAATTTTTTCGCATATTTTCCGGCAAACACAAGCCCTGCATCTATACTGGCCGAAATGCTTATAGCAACTCTTGGAACCCAGTGTATGATTTGGGAAACCTCACCGGCAGCAGCAGAGCTCGAAGAGAAAATGATGATATGGTTACGCGAATTGATCGGGCTTCCTTCAGAATTTGAAGGCGTAATACAGGACTCTGCATCTACAGCAACACTCACAGCAATTCTGACTGCAAGAGAAAAAGCCACCGGTTTTTCCTTCAACTTTGAAGGTGCAGAAAAATCAGGGATCCTTAAAGTTTATTGTTCAGAGCAGACTCATTCATCTGTTGAAAAGGCTGTAAAAATTTGTGGGATCGGACTGAAAAACCTTGTTAAAATATTGGTGAAGGATGACTTTTCCATGGATCCTCAAAAGTTGAAAAATGCAATCATCAATGATAAAATTAAAGGATTTATCCCTTGCTGTGTGATTGCAACTTTAGGAACTACAGGAACTACCGCAGTTGACCCTTTAAGGGCAATAGGAGAGATTTGCCATGAAAATAATATCTGGCTTCATATTGATGCTGCAATGGCCGGTACTGCACTTATTTTGCCCGAATTTCAATGGATGCTAGACGGGAAAGAATATATCGACAGTTTTGTTTTCAATCCTCATAAATGGATGTTTACTAACTTCGATTGCACTGCTTATTTTGTAAAGGATGCAGGCGCCCTAATCAAAACGTTTGAGATACTTCCGGAATATCTTAAAACGAGAACCAGAGGGAAAGTGAATGATTACCGCGATTGGGGTGTCCCTCTGGGAAGAAGATTCAGGGCATTAAAACTATGGAGCGTAATAAGAACTTATGGGGTTGAAGGGCTCCGCGATAAAGTAAGAAATCATATAAATATTGCCGCAGAACTTTCCGCAATGATCTCAAAAGAAGTTGATTTTGAAATACTTGCCCCTGTTATTATTAGCTTTGTTTGTTTCCGGTACATACCTGCAGGGTATACTGAAGATCAGATTAATGTTTTAAATGAAAAACTGAACCATAAGCTTAATGATTCCGGCAAATTATACCTGAGTCATACTGTTTTAAACGGCAAATATACACTTAGGATGGTTACTGCCCAGACAAACGTTACACTCGGACATGTTGAGAGAGCCTGGTTTCTGATAAAGGAAACAGCCCGCAGTTTGAAATCCTGAAAGATTTACATCCGCCTCCTGCCGATAGTCATTCCGAATAAATCTATGTTTAATAGTAACTCTAATGAGGGCAATTCGTTTATTGCCTTCCATGCTGACTGAACTCCACCTGATATCATAAATGGAATTCTGAGAATATGAAAATCTGTCAGCAATTCAAATCCGAATGATTTGAAAGATATCTTATTGGGCTCTTTGTTAAGCGGAATTAAACCTTTTGCAGAGTTTTGATAAAATGAATTGCCTGGCCCTGAAGCATAATCATAAAACAGACTGATGCGGATCCTCTTAAAGTAAAGGAGACTTGCAACATTGAAATCGGGGTATGCTAAAGGCAGAAAGTAATCAACTGAAAGTAATTCAATATCCTTCGAAATAATATTATTATAACCACGGGGTATGGATACAGTGTTGGCATATAAGTATATTTCCGGATTCTGCTTTTCTTTTTCCAACCTGATTTTTATTCCGTTATTTGGAAGGAACCCGGGGAAATAAAATGCTGTTTTCAAGGATACTGAGGAACCATATATCTTCTTGTCAAAGGGAGCATAAGAGTAATTAAAATCCATAGTCTGTGCCCACCTGGGATAGATATCACGCATTGCTGACAAATCATAATTTGAAAAATAAAGCCGTGCCGATATAATTGTCTGACCGTAATCATACGAACTGTTCTCTTTGAGATAAACATATTGGTTTCTGTAATCAGAGGAGAGAGATGGGAACAGATATTCAGAGAACCGGCCCGAAGAAAATAAGAGTGGAATAGAAACAGTATTGATAAATCTCATTGCCGGCTGAATAGAAGAAGGATTATTAACCTGTTCACCTAATTTGAATATTTGCAATGCATTACCATAATCAAGTTGAGATTCAAAAACAGGGTATAATCCCTGCCAGGTTATCCTTGAATGAAAGACATTATATTTATATTGTGAATATTCATAACCTATTGTTGAGATCAGTGTACTTAAAGTATTCTGGGTCAAAATGGTAATCCCTGGCCTTATAGCAGTAGGATCGACTTTGATCTCTTCAAGATCTGCATAGAATGGCATCCAGCTGTGAAATTTGAAAAGATGCTGCCATTTCCTGTAGGGCTCAGGTGTATAAATAGTTCTGGCAGTATCAGATGTTGATTGTAGTTTGATGTCAAATCTGTTAATAAGGAAAGAAGCAGAATTAACTCTGTCGTTAACCGGTTCGGAAGAGCTGGTAATTACGGTACTGCAGATATTATTCCCATTGGAAGTATAATCACCGAAAAATATCTTATTCCCGTTGAGACAGAGATCAATTGCTCCAAACCTGGAATGAGTCAATGCTCTTATTTTCCTATCAGGAGTTCTTAGATATATATTATCAGTCCCTGAAGAGGAACTGATAAAAAAGAGGGAATCATTCCTCAGGATAGAAGATTGAAGATCATTTCTGGCAACTTCAACAAGAGTTTCCCACTCCTGATCCGCAACTTTGTACGACATAATTCCTTCCCCGCCATCTGCCAAGAAAATAAAAGTAACTTTCTTCCCGCCTTCTCCCCATTGTGGATGCTGAAGATAGACATTCCCGGGAGTATGAACAGACTCTATGACAACACCGGTTTCTGCATCAATAAGGACAAGACTATTTATGTTATTTATAGTATTTTCGACAGCAGCTATCTTGCTCCCGTCAGGAGAAATCGATGCCGAAAGGTATCTGGATTTTCGTGATAGTCTTGTAATCCTTTTGCTATTAATATGCATCAGTTTAATAACCGAATACTCTCTGTTTACCCACCTCGGATCGGATTGTGTTTCAACCCATACGAGATTTCCTTTAGCATAAGAGATGAACTTGGGGTACACTTGTCCTGGTGTATGAATTTTTTTTTCGGTTTTAATGGTTGGATTTATAAGTACAAATGATGAAGGAGCAGATAATGAGGTTTTTATAGAAATTATACTGTCCTTTCCGGCGAAGACAGGGGAATAGTAATTGATATAGCTCCCCTTCTTGTCAGGATTTATTGTTTCGTACAATAAGGTATTATTTGCTAAAATCTCTTTTGTCCATATAGTCTTAAGTGAGTCGAAAGTTTCTATAAAAAGTTTTTTTTTGGTTAATCCGGAGCTTTTTGAAAGGCTTATATTGACAGGGTTAAAAGTAAATGGTTGGTTAGCTGTAAACTTAAGGACATCATTCCATATCTGCGGGTCATTTTTGGTCAGGGCCCATGTCACCATTTGAAAACCGTATTGATATTGATCAGGCACAAAATCCTTATAAGAACCATTAAGTATCTTGTCGTAATTATAGAATTTTCCATTTCCAGTTGTCATTGCCTTTAGCTGTTTCTGGAATGATGGAATACGTCCTCTACCGGATTCAGTCAGAACTGATTCGGCAAAAACAGCATCTCCCTCAAGGAACCACGATGGAAGAAGAGCTGAGACAATACCGGTGAATTGTTCCCCCAAAAGCAGAGACATTACTTTTGAAAAGCCTCTGTTTAGTGATTCCATCTGAAACACATGAGTAAGTTCATGTGTCGCAAGTTGTTTTTCCGGAGAAAGCGGAATGCCATTTTGTTCAGGGCTCGGGTATAATTCTATTCGCCGTGGAGCCCAGGCAACATAACCATTTGACTGGATTGTATAATTATGTATGACAACCGGGATATTAAACTTTTTTTCGGGGAAAAGTGATAGAAGTTTTGAATATGCTTCATCAAGTGATTTTGCATAAACAATACCTCCCGACTCATATTTCTCAGGATAAATGATTGTAAACCTGTTTGTTTTTATCTGCTTCCATTTTAGAGATGCCGGATCCTGCCCTGTCTCATAATATTGTGCAGAGACTACTTTTGCTGACAGTAGCAAAGCTGCATATAAAAAAATTAGCGTATATCTCATTGAAAAAACTATTGCTCAAAAGTAGTAAAATTAGTGAGCGATGATCCGCTGGTAATGGTATGAAAAAAATAGGTATTTTCGTCCTCTGATTTTGTAGTGGATTTTCTGTAAATAAGCTTATACAAGAATGAAAAATTACAGGTTGGTCAATAACATAACAGGGTGGGCAGTATTTATTGTTGCCGCTATTACTTACCTGATGACAATTGAACCTACCGCAAGTCTTTGGGACTGTGGTGAATTTGTTGCTTCTGCATTTAAACTTGAAGTCGGACACCCTCCGGGGAATCCGGTCTTTATGATAATGGGCAGGTTTTTCACTCTTTTTGCAGGAGGAAATGTCACAAAAGTTGCGGCAATGGTTAACTCAATGTCAGCTCTGGCAAGTGCATTTACTATCCTGTTCCTTTTCTGGACTATTACCCATCTGGCAAGAAAGATTCTTTTAAAAGAAGAGAATAATTATAATACCGGAAGGATCATTGCAGTTATGGCTGCAGGTATAGTTGGTGCAGTGGCTTATTCTTTTTCAGACTCTTTCTGGTTTTCCGCAGTTGAAGGTGAAGTATATGCGTCTTCTGCTTTTTTTACTGCTCTGGTTTTCTGGGCAATCCTCAAATGGGAGGATGTAGCCGAAGATAAATATGCCGACAGATGGATAGTTTTGATTGGTTTCCTTATAGGACTTTCAATCGGAGTGCATCTTCTTAATCTGCTAACATTACCAGCAATAGTTCTGGTATATTATTTTAAAAAATTTGAGTTTTCCCTGAAGGGCTTTTTATTCTCTTTATCAGTTTCAATAATACTTCTGGCATTATTGATGTACGGGATAATGCCTGGAGTTGTAACTATTTCATCAAAATTTGACTGGTTTTTCGTGAACACTCTGGGACTACCAATAAATAGCGGAATGATTTTCCATATGATTCTGTTGATTATCCTGCTCATTTTTGCTGTCAGATTCTCATACACTTCAACTGATCCGGTAAAGAATGCAATTCTTGCTATTGCAGCACTCTTTTTTACGGGAATCTGGGTAGTTACCGGATCAACAGTTTTTAATATTCTGATACTGCTTATAGTATCGGGAGTCACCTGGTATCTGGCAGCCAAAAGTAGAACCACACTTAATACAATGATGACAGTGATTATGGTAATTCTGATAGGATATTCTGCTAATGCAATTATTGTTATCAGGTCTTCAGCCCGTACTCCTCTGAATGAAAACAATCCATCAAATCCGTTTAACCTTCTCTATTTTCTTAACAGGGAACAATATGGCGAGCGTCCATTATTTAAAGGGCCTTATTATAATGCACCAGTTACAGATTACGAAGACGGGAAACCGAAATATGCACTTGAGAATAGGAAGTACATCATAACAGGTTATAACCTCGAACGTATATACGATCTAAGATTTATTACTCTTTTTCCAAGGATGTGGAGCGATCAGAGTGACCATCAGGAGGTTTATCAGGAATGGGGCAAGGTTAAGGGTACCCCGATAAAGGTTACTGACCAGTCTGGTGAGAAGAAGGTACTTAAGAAACCAACTTTTAGAGAGAACCTGAGATTTATGTTCTCATATCAGTTTGGTTACATGTATTTCAGATATTTCATGTGGAATTTTGCTGGGAAGCAAAATGATACACAGGGAACCGGGGGCGCAGTTAATGGAAACTGGATCACTGGAATTAAATTTCTGGATGAACCAAGGCTGGGCACTTCCGATTTGCCGGGGGATATGAAAAACGACCCTTCAAGGAACAAGTATTATCTTTTACCATTTATTCTGGGACTTGTCGGGATGTTCTATCATCTCAACCGTGATAAAAAAAACTGGGGAATAATTCTTCTCCTTTTTATAATGACCGGAATAGCAATTGTGGTCTATCTGAATCAATATCCAAACCAGCCTCGGGAGAGGGACTATGCTTATGCCGGGTCATTTTACTTTTTCTCTGTCTGGATAGGTCTTGGAGTCCTTGCTTTATTCGAAGGGATTTCAAAGCTTACGAGCGAGAAAATTGCTGCACCGGTAGCCGGGTTATTATGTTTTCTCGCAGTACCTGTTATTATGGGTGCGGAAAACTGGGACGATCACGATCGGTCGGGACGATATCTGACGCGTGATGTTGCATTTGACTACCTGAATTCCTGTGCCCCGGATGCTATCCTTTTTACTAATGGTGATAACGACACTTTTCCTTTATGGTATGCCCAGGAGGTAGAAGGCAAGAGGACTGACATTCGTGTATGCAACCTGATGCTTCTGAATACCGACTGGTATATCGACCAGATGAAAAACAGAGCTTATGGGTCCGCTCCGCTTCCCGTTACATTACCTGTTAAAAAGTATTATGACGGAATCAACAACCAGCTCTTCATTGTGGAAAAAACAAAAGACCCGGTTGACATTTCAACAATAATTGATTATGTAAAAAGCGATAACAAGGGAACAAAAGTACAGGTCTCAGCGACAGAAATACTCGATGTGATACCATCAAGAACAATCAGGATTCCTGTAGATAAAGCAAAAGTGCTTGCATCGGGAGCTGTTAAACCGGAAGACGCCGACAAAATTGTTCCATATATTGATATCAAACTTAAAGGGAATTCAATTCTTAAGAGCCAGCTGATTGTAATGGATATTCTGGCACATAATAATTGGGAACGCCCTGTATATTTTGTCACAGGATATCATAATGATGCAATGGGTCTTGAAGAATATTTTCAGCTGGAAGGTCTTGCTTTTCGTCTCGTACCTATAAAATCACAAAACAAAAACTGGCTCGATTATGGGCGCATAGATACAGATATTTTATACGAAAATTTAATTAAAAAATTTGTATGGGGAGGTGCGAATAAGAAAGGTGTGGATATAGATTATAATCATAAACGGACAATTATTGTTGTTAAAGCCCGGCTGAATTATGCAAGGCTCGCAAAAGCTCTTTCAGTTGAGGGGGAAAATGGAAAGGCTATCGAAACACTTAACTATTGTATGGAGGCTCTCCCACTTGAAACAATCCCCTATGATCCGTATATGGCAGATATAGTTGAAGCGTACTTCGCTGCTGGTGATACAGAGAAAGCGATTAAGATGACTAAGGCGTTCTGTGATTATTATTATGAAAGACTTGATTATTACCTGAAGCAAAAACCATTTATAGGAAATTCTGCAGAATTTGAGATTCAGACCGCTATTCAATATACCTCACGGGTAGCAAAAGCTTGTACATCAAACGGGAAACCAGAAATGGGTGAAGAGATAAACAAGAAACTGGAAGATTATTACGCAAATTATGTCAAGATCATGCAACCTGCAGCAAAGTGAAAAAAAGGATCAGAAAGAATGAGGAACTGAAATATTTGTTTTAAGGTATTTTTCGAGAAGGAAAAAGATTTTTTCAGGGTAAATTGGCTTCAATATATATTCATTACATCCTGCAATATAGGCCTCTGTTTTTGATTGTTCAGAAGAATATGCAGTAATCATTATGACAGGAGTGCTTTTTCTTTCTTTCCGGAATATTCTTATACATTCAATTCCGTTAACAAGCGGGATAAGAAAATCCATAAAAACGAGATCAATAGTGTTGTTCCGCTGGACTAAATAATCAACAAACTCTTTCCCGGTATGAAAGACTTTTACATCAGCACCTGAGTTTTTTAGTAACGTTTCATAGTACTTGATCGACGGCATGTCGTCCTCAACAATAACAATACTCTTACCTGTAAGTTCTAAGTTGCTGATATTCAAGGTCATTTATGAGTTTGATTAGTCTTGTATAAAATTACGATAAGAAAAGGATCTTGGCCCTACTAATTTGCACAATTATTAACATTTTATCAACATTATCTTTGATGTGAACTATGAAGATATTTGGTTTCTTTAATAAAATTGTGCAATTTCGTATTAATAAATCCGGAATATCATGTTAAAACAAATTCGCTTTATCAGAATTTCGATCCTTACTTTAGGTTTGATATTATTAATTAATAGCGCATATAGTCAGGGTGGTTTTAATAATTCCACAAGAGCATTATATATTTTTGACCTGGTTGCAAAATATGTTAATTATGGTCCTGGTTTTGCCGATTCATCTTCTTTTAAAATTGGTGTACTTATAGGAGATTACGACCTCATTTATGAAATGGGAAACCTTGCAAAAACACGCCCAAGGATCCAGGATAAGCCGGTTTCAGTGATAGGATTCAGAAAACTGGAAAGTTTGATTCACACGCAGGTTCTTTATGTCAGCAAAAATGCCGGATTTGATCTTGAAAAAATAAAAGCTAAAATTGCCGGCAAGCAAACAATGTTGATAACCGAAGGCTATGAATTCAGGGAATCTATGATAAACTTTATTGTTGTCGACGGCAAACCACAATATGACATTAATGAAGACTACATAAAAAAGGAAGGAATGTCAGTGCCCCAAACCCTGCTTTTTACAGCTATTAAAACAAAGGAAGATTGGCAGAATCTTTTTGATATAGCAAGTAAGGAGATTGAAGTTCAGAAAAAAACAATTAAGCAACAACTTGAAACTATAGATGTCCAGAAGCAGGAAATACTTAAACAGAAGGCTCTGCTCGACAGTCTTGATAAGGAGATTATAGTAAAAGAAAAAACGCTTAACGAAAAACAAAAAGTACTTGACAGGCAATTTGTTCAGATTAGTAAGCAACAAGGTGAAATATTAGTTCAGAAACAGACAATAGTTGTTCAGCAGAAGGAAGTTCAGGTGCAAAAGGATACCCTTACAAGGCAGAAGGAGAAAATTGACATTCAGTTAGCCCGGATAGATGAGCAATTGAAAAGAATTTCAGATCAGGACAGTAAGATAAAAGTGCAACTTGAAGCGATTGAAAAACAAAAACTGGTACTTTATTTTGTTCTTCTTGCACTTCTCCTGGTCAGTTTCCTTGGTTATTATATATACAGAGGATATAAAATAAAAAAAGAGGCCAATATAAGACTTGAGGAAAAGAACAAAACAATATCAATGCAAAAGGATGAAATTGAGAAGCAGAGAGATCTTGCTGCGGCTCAAAGAGACCAGATAGGATACCAGAAAAAACATATCGAAGACAGTATCATGTATGCCAAAAGGATCCAGACTGCCCTGATTCCATCTCTGGAGCTTTTCAGTGATAAGCTTGAACATTTTGTTTTATATAAACCTCTCGCAATTGTAAGTGGAGACTTCTATTGGGTAAGCTCTCAGGGTAATCCTCAGGTAATAATTTCTGCCGACTGTACCGGACATGGGGTTCCCGGAGCATTTATGAGCATGCTCGGGATAACAATGCTGAATGAGATAGTTAATGGCAAGCATATACTAATGCCTGACCAGATAATAGAAAACCTGCGCCAGGGGATCATAAAATCGTTAAAACAGGTTGCGGAAGAGGACAGCATTAAAGACGGGATGGATATAGCAGTCTGCGTTATTGATTTCGATAAAAATATTTTATGGTATGCCGGAGCCAATAGTCCGCTTTATCTTGTCAGAGGAGGGGAATTGATTCATTACAGGGCCGACAAAATGCCTGTTGCGATTCATTATAAAATGGATCCGTTCACACTTCAAAAAATAGATCTTCAGAAAGGGGATGCATTCTACATCTTCTCCGATGGTTACGCTGATCAGTTTGGTGGACCCAAACAGAAAAAATTCATGTCGCTGCAACTCAGGGAAACACTAGTTGCTATAGCCGGAACGCCGATGCTTAAGCAAGGCGAGCAGTTAAATGAGATATTTGAGGAGTGGCGTGGTAGCAGTCCTCAGGTTGATGATGTGACTTTAATAGGAGTAAGATACTAATTACATTCGACCTTTGTAACAGTACCAAGAGTATTATTGGTAATTGTTGGATTTGCTGCTTTAAATGCAACAAGGTCAGCACCGCAATACTGTGATCCGCCATTGGAAGAAACTTCAGTTCCATCACTTATGTTGCGTGTAACAATTTTGCAGGTTTGGCAACTCTTTTCGCAGGATGTTGCAGCCCATGCAACCAACAGAAATGCTACTCCGAATAAAAGTTTTCTTTTCATATAGGTTAAATTTCAGTTCAAAGATACTAAAACTCTTTTCTTCATGGAACAGAAATAAATCAAAATGATTGCGTTTGTGAAATTAAAAGGAGAATGATGCATCATATTTCTAAAATGCCAGTCATTTGAGCAGGAATGAAAAGATTTGTAAATTGCGTAAAAATTTATTGTCATGGAAGATTCAAAAATGAAAAAACATGTTACCGTGGTTGCTGCGATTCATATCGGCTTCGGTATCCTCGGTCTGATCGGAGCTGTTGGTGCCTTTTTCCTTTTTACTTTTTTGATAGGAGTGGTGGGTAATGAAGAAGTTCCAACTATGATATTTAGATTTCTTAGAATCAGTGTACCTCTGCTAATCGGATTCTTGTCAACGCTCGGACTTGTTGGGGGAATAGGGCTTCTCTCTTATCTGCCGTGGGCAAGATACATGGTAATCGTTGTTGCCGCACTTGGCTGTCTTAACATACCGATCGGAACACTTAAGGGGGTTTATACTCTGTGGGTATTACTGCAGGATGAAACGGTTAAGCTATTCGAAAAGAACTAAAATTACCTGATATCAGAAAGGGTTGGATTTTTTAATTCAACCTTTTTTTATATTAAAAAAACCGCAATTTGACTTATTTTTGTCTGATGAATAAAATTTGCTGATATGGCTGACGACAATAAGATCATTTTTTCGATGTTTAGAGTGGGGAAATCATTTCCGCCTCACAGACAAGTACTTAAAGATATTTCTCTCTCTTTTTTTCTGGGTGCCAAGATCGGGATAATCGGTCTTAATGGATCAGGGAAATCCACACTCCTTAAAATTATTGCAGGTATGGAAAAGGAATACCAGGGAGAGATTACTTTTCTTCCTGGGTATTCTGTCGGACATCTTTCACAGGATCCTCTTCTTGATGAAAACCGGAGTGTAAGGGAGATTGTTGAGGAGGGGTTGAAGGAAACAATGGAAATTATAAAGGAATTTGAAAAGATAAATAACAGCTTTGGAGAACCTGAAGTTTATGAAAACCCTGATAAGATGCAGCAGCTTATGGATCGTCAGGCTGTTCTTCAGGAAAAGATTGATTACGCTGATGGCTGGAATATTGAACACAAACTTGAAAGGGCAATGGACGCACTCAGGTGTCCGGATAGCGATACAAGGGTAAATGTTCTTTCAGGAGGAGAGCGCAGAAGGGTAGCTTTGTGCCGATTGCTTTTACAGCAACCCAATATCCTTCTGCTCGATGAACCTACAAACCACCTCGATACTGAATCGGTCCAATGGCTTGAAACTACGCTGAAGCAATATAACGGAACGGTTATCTGCATTACTCACGATCGCTATTTTCTTGATAATGTTGCAGGATGGATACTGGAACTTGACAGGGGCGAAGGAATACCATGGAAAGGGAACTATTCTTCATGGCTTGAACAGAAAGCTAAAAGACTTGAGGTAGAGGAGAAAGGAAATGTCAAAAGAAGAAAGATCCTTGAACGTGAGCTTGAATGGGTGAGGATGTCGCCAAAAGCACGCCATGCCAAGTCAAAAGCAAGGTTAGGAGCGTATGAAAATCTTCTAAATCAGGATGTCAAACAAAAGGAAGATAAGCTTGAAATTTTTATCCCCAACGGGCCCCGGCTTGGTGATAAAGTTATTGAAGCCAGATCTGTTACAAAATCATTTGATGATAAATTACTTTTTGAGGGTCTCGAATTCATCCTGCCACCAAACGGCATTGTTGGTGTTATCGGCCCGAATGGCGCAGGTAAGACAACTCTTTTCAGAATGATAATGGAACAGGAAAAGGCGACCAAGGGGACATTTGAAATAGGAAAAACTGTAACACTAGGATATGTTGATCAGGCACATGCGGCAATTGATCCGGTCAAAACTGTTTATGAAGTAATTTCAGGAGGCCAGAACGATGTAATGGTTGGAAACCGTCTGGTGAATGCAAGAGCTTATGTGGCCCGTTTTAACTTCACAGGAGCCGATCAGGAAAAGAAATGTGGTGTACTGTCAGGAGGAGAGAGAAACAGGCTGCATCTTGCTCTTACATTGAAATCAGGGGCAAATGTTTTACTTCTTGATGAACCAACAAACGATATCGATGTTAATACTCTGAGAGCTCTTGAAGAAGGTCTTGAGAATTTTGCAGGATGTGCTGTTATAATATCTCACGACAGGTGGTTTCTCGACAGGGTCACAACTCACATGCTGGCTTTTGAAGGCAATTCGAAGGTTGTATGGTTCGAAGGTAATTACTCCGACTATGAAGAGAACTATAAAAAGAGAGTTGCTGATACAACTCCTGCAAGAATCAAATACAAGAAGCTTATTTAGAAGTTGCATTATGGCACAAAGACGCAATGGCTAAACGGGGCAAAGGTCAAAACGAACCTTCCTGTTCTTTGCTATCTTTGCGGTTAAAGGATTAAACTTTTTAAACAACCCACGGGGAACGTGGTAGTGAAATAAAGTATAAAAGTCTCCTTTGAGTTATTTAAAAGACAGATAGTCATAGTATATTTTAGTAAAAATGTTCTCTACATATTAATAATCAATAGTTAAGCCTTAATAATAATGATAAAGTCGCTCTTTTTTGCAATTCTTTTGGCATTCGTTTTAATATCTGAATCCGGAGCGGTTGCCCCCAGAGATTCTGTGAATGTTTCTGCATTTGGCAAAGTTTTTATCTATAATCTAACCCCCACTCCTCAGAATGTGATGATAATGATATCCGGTGATGGAGGCTGGAAACTCGGTGTTATTGGTTTTTCTGGGGTTTTTTCCGAGATGAATACACTGGTAATAGGGGTTGATATCCTGCAATATTATAAAAATCTCAGGCAACGAACAGACGATTGTTATAATGTTGCGGCAGATTTTATACAACTGGCCACCGAAGTAGAGAAAAAATACGATTTTCCTGATTATATACCGCCCGTGATTATGGGTTATTCAAGTGGAGCTACACTTGTTTATGGGATATTAGCTCAGGCCCGCCCCGGAACGTTTATTGGGGGAATATCACTTGGCTTTTGTCCCGACATTGAGCTCCCCAAAATGCTGTGTCAGATTAATGGCCTGACAGAAACGGTTGATGTACCGGGGAAAAGTTATTTTCTTCAACCGGATGAAGAACTCGGAAATCCATGGATAGCTTTACAGGGTATGGCAGACAAAGTGTGTACATATTCAACAGTTAAAGATTTCGTTACTAAAACTACGGATGCGGAATTAATTCCTCTGCCTAAAGTCGGACATGGTTTTTCTAGATGGAGCGATTTTATGCCACAATGGAAAGATGCATATAACCGGTTAATTGAAAGATATGAAAAAGATAAACCTGCTAAGGTAAATATTGATCAGGTTAAAAATCTTCCTGTAGTTATTACAAATTCTAAAACGCAGGACAGGGAGGCCCCTGTCGTTTTGTTGATTTCCGGTGATGGCGGCTGGTATGGTTTTGAACAATCTATTGCTGATAATCTTGCTAAACTCGGAATCCCGACAGTCGGCCTGGATTCAAAAAAGTATTTCTGGAAACGTCGCGCGCCTGACCAGACAGCTTCAGACATGGCTAAGATTCTAAATTATTATGGTAAAGAATGGGGAAGGGAAAAGTTTGTTCTTATAGGTTATTCTTTAGGTGCCGAAATAGTTCCGTTTATTGTAAACAGATTGCCGGAAGAGATAAAATCAAAGATTGAATCTGCAGTACTCTTATCTCCAGCGACAACTACCGATTTTGAGATCCATTTTTCAAATATGCTGGGAATGGGCAACCGTCAGAACACCTACAATACAACCGATGAGATCATTAAAATGCAGAATGTTCCAACCCTGATAATCTTTGGAGATGGTGAGAAAACACTGATTCCCGGATTATTGAGCGGGACTTCTGTAAAAATCAGAAATATACCCGGAGATCATCATTATAAATTTAATCTGTCGCTGATCATACAGACTATGAAAGACAATAAAGCATTTTGAAAATCGTAACTTTGGAGTGGTTGAGTTAACATTTAGTGTCAAAAACAATATTATAAGAAACAAACGAACAAATCGAACTTTGTAACTTTTATTGACATTCTATGGCAAAAGAAAACGCTTCAAATTATATCCAGGGCTTTTTTAAAGAAAAATTCTTCATATTTCTTAATGAAAATGCGAAGATCATTACCCAATTTCTTCTTACAGCCCTGTTTATAGTTCTGGCAGCATGGTTTACCTTTCATCAGAAACATGAACTGTTGACCGTCAGGAGTATTCTTACAGGTGCAAATAAGTCTTGGGTACTCGCCGGTCTTGGGCTTGTGGTTTTCTATATTTTTATTCAGGGTGTGATGTATGTGACATCTTTTGCTTCAATTGACACCCGACTGAATCTTTGGGATGCGATTATTCTTTTTCTCAAACGCAATTTTATAAGTGTTTTTCTACCGGCTGGCGCTGTTTCTTCGCTGGCATTTTTCAGTAATGAAATAGAAAAAAAGGGGATCACCAGAACACAGGTTTATTTTGCCTCTTCAATTTACGCATTTGTAGGAATTCTTTCTGTAGTAATAGTTGCCATACCTGCTTTCCTGTTTGTTGTTTCCGGAGGAGGTATCGGTTTAGGTAGATGGTATGCGCTTGTGGGAGTCATCCTGATTTTGATATTATTTGGTTTTGTTTATTATTCACTTTTAAGAAAAAGGAAGCTTTTTTTCTGGATTTTAAAAATTTATCCCAAGGCGGAACTTTTTATTGAGGAGATGAAGAACAACAGAATAAACAGGAAACAATTTTTATATACAGTCTTAATATCAATCCTGATTGAATTTGTGGGGATCGCACATGTTTATATATCGATGGTAGCGCTGAATTTTTCACCATCACTTTCCACTGCCATAATAGCTTATATAATTGTAGTATTATTCCTGATTATTTCACCGTTTCTTCGCGGACTTGGAGCGATCGAGGTTTCAATGACATATGTTCTTATACATTCCGGATTCACCAATGCTGATTCGATTGCAATTACTCTGCTTTTCCGGTTTTTTGAATTCTGGCTTCCTCTCTTTGCTGGTATAGTAAGCTTTCTTTTAAAGGTTGATAAATTGATAATGCGAATTTTTCCGGCTGTTTTGATCTTTGCTCTCGGGATTGTAAACATTATTTCTGTATTAACTCCTGCACTTCCTGAAAGGGTTAGGCTCCTGAAAGATTATTTGCTTGTTGATTTTGTGAGCTTTTCAAACAGTTTTGTATTTGTTGCAGGATTATTTCTGCTCGTCACAGCAGCTTTTATGTTAAGAGGATTACGTACTGCCTGGTGGTTTGCAGTGGCGCTGAGTATTATTTCAGTTTTTGGAAATATCGCCAAAGGAATTGATTATGAAGAAGCAACAATAGCGTTTCTGATTGTCGGTTCACTTATTGCAACAAGAAAGGAGTACCATGTTAAAACAAATCCAAAGCTGGGAACAGTTGGCTTGCAGACAGCTATGTTAAGTATGGCAGCTGTGATGTTATATGGCATAGTTGGATTCTACTTCCTTGATAAAAGGCATTTTCATATTGATTTCAATATTTTTCAGTCATTCCGGTACACACTTCAGAACTTTTTTCTCATTGGCAGCAGCGATCTGGTACCACATGATGCCTTTGCACGTGATTTTATCTATCTGATCAAAATAAGCGGTTTTTCGTCGATAACATTTCTAATCTATTCTCTTGTAAGGCCTTATGTTTTCAGGATTACTCCTGAGAAGGAAGAAATAGCTCGTGCAAAATCTCTGACGCAACAATTTGGAAATTCTACTCTCGACTTTTTCAAAACCTATTCTGATAAATTAATATTCGTACCTCAAGAGATTAATGCGTTTATTGCTTATCGTGTCAGCAAAAATTTTGCTGTGGTTCTTGAAAACCCTGTTGCGGAAAACATAAGTGAAATGAAAAAATGTATTTCCTCCTTCAGTAAATATTCTTATGAGAACGGACTTAAAGAAATCTATTACCGGGTGCCAAAGGAGAGCCTGCCTGTATATCATGAATTATCAAAGAAGAGCCTTTTTCTTGGTCAGGAAGGAGTTGTTGACCTCAATTCGTTTTCGCTTGAAGGTGGTGATAAAAAATCCATCAGGAATGCACTGAATAAAATTACAGACCAGGGCTATACCACACATATAAATACTCCACCTCTCCGTGACGGTCTGATACAGAAACTAAAAGCTGTAAGCGATGAATGGCTGAAACTTACAGAACGGGAGGAAATTATCTTTTCACAAGGTATGTTTGTTGAAAAAGAGATAAAGGAACAAACTGTAATAACCGTTGAAAACAGTGAAGAAAAGATTATCGCTTTTTTAAATATCATTCCCGACTATGTAAAAAATGAAGGCACGTATGACTTGCTTAGGAAAACTGCGGATGCACCAAACGGGATAATGGATTATATCCTGATTGAACTTTTCAAATATCTTAAAACAAACGACATACAATACGCTAATCTGGGTTTTGCACCTATGTCAGGGCTAAATGATCCTCACAACTTTACGGAAAAATCAATGAAATTTGCTTATGAAAAGATCCGGTCATTTTCTAATTACAAGGGGCAACGGGATTATAAAGAAAAGTTCAATCCAATTTGGAATGACAGATATCTGATTTACAGCAATGATTATGATCTGCTTCAGGTTCCCGGAGTTTTGGCCCAGGTAATTAAGCCCTGAAAATTAATTTTCAGTCGTTTTGTTATAGATTGTTAATAAAAATTAAGGATCAATTATCTAATCTTTCAAATTAGATAACTAAGAGTAAAGATTTTGTGAAGCTACGAATTGCCTGGATGACAATTGCTATTAGTCCAACTACTAGTTGCGGTATTGTGAAAACCCCTCCGCTAGTAATTACAAAAATCATGTGCAATACTGATAAGACTAAAGGGAATTTTGTGCGTAAAATAATAAAGGAATAAAACAAGGTTCCTTTATCTGCCGGGTATAGGTTCTGTGTTTATAATTGCCCGCCAAAAAGAACTTTCAGGCATTTTCCCGGTCAGGCATAATTTTCCACAGGTTTTTGATTAGAAATGAACACAAAATCCATGTTTTAGTTATAAATATATAGACCCGACAAACAACAAAATGGTCAATAAGACTGTTTATAGGGATGTGCCGGAGACAATTATTAATCATAGATTCAGCTGTTACGTGCCATTTATATCTTTATTAAATACGTCTTTGATAATTTAAGTTGAATGACAGTAAAAATTTATTTATTAATACTGAATTTATTATTTTTAATTGTACAATCAGGATTTTCTGAGAATGACCCAACAAAATCAGCAACTATCAGTGGTTTTGTCCGTGATGCAAAAAACGGTGAGACATTAACCGGGGCTGTTATTTATGCGAAAGAAAATCCGGCGGTTGGTATTACTACCAATTCTTACGGATATTTTTCCCTTACTCTTCCTACAGGTAATTATTCATTAATAGTTCAATTCCTGGGGTATAAGACCAAAATCATTCCGCTCGAATTAAAAGAAAACATTAAAGTTTCTTTTGATATGGAAGAAGAATCGATCGCCTTAAAAGAAATAACAATTACAGGTGAAAAAAATAATAATAATGTGGTTCAAAGTGAGTTGATATCAAAAATCAATGTTAAGGAAATTCAGAATATACCGGTTATTCTGGGCGAAAAAGATATTTTAAAAACCATCCAGCTATTGCCCGGAGTAACACCGGCTGGAGAAGGTAACGCAGGATTTTATGTCCGTGGTGGGGGTGTTGATCAGAACCTGATCCTGCTGGATGAGGCTCCTGTATATAACCCGTCTCACCTTCTTGGTTTCTTTTCAACTTTCAACTCCGATGCCATAAAGGACATTACTTTATACAAAGGCGGTTTTCCTGCCGAGTATGGCGGTCGTTTATCCTCGGTGGTTGATATTAAAATGAATGAGGGCAACAATAAGGTATATCATGTATCAGGAGGCATCGGAATTATCGCTTCGCGGTTAGCCATTGAAGGACCTATATTTAAAAACAAAGGTTCTTTCATGATTGCGGCCCGAAGGACTTATGCCGATCTCTTTCTCAGACTTCTTTCCCGTAAAGGAGCGGATTCCACTGCTAGTAAATCGACTCTTTATTTTTACGATTTAAACATGAAAGTCAATTATCAGTTTTCAGAAAAAGACCGGTTGTATTTTTCATGTTACCTCGGCAGAGATAATTTCAACCTGGGTGGTAGCGTGGGTCTGAATTGGGGAAATGTCACTGCCACAACCAGGTGGAACCATATTATCAACGACAAAATTTTTTCCAACACTTCGTTAATTTTCAATAAGTATAGTTATAATTTTAATGTGGCTGTTGGTAATAGGACAATGAATGTAATATCGCAAATTCAGGACTGGAACCTGAAAGAAGACCTTCATTATTATCTGAATTCAAACAATACAATCAAATTTGGTTTCAATTCCATTTATCATACATTCGTTCCCAGTAAAGTTGACAGTACTACATTTTTCCATGTCAAACCTGTCGATAACCGTTATGCGCTGGAAAATGCGCTTTATATTTCCAATGAACAGACAATTTCACCTCATCTTAGAGCAACATACGGTTTACGATATTCGCTTTTCAGTTCAATCGGGCCAGGTACAGTATACACTTATGATCAGGCAGCGGATGTTGTGGATTCGGCAACATATCCTAAAGGGAAAATTTTCAATACATATGGTGGATTTGAACCAAGATTACTGGTGAATTATATCATCAATGACTCAAGCTCAATCAAAGTTTCATACGCAAGAACCCGCCAATACATACATTTGTTATCGAACACAACTTCAACTACACCATTTGATTTGTGGGTCCCGAGTAATATTAATATTTTACCAGAGATTGCTGATCAGTACACTCTGGGTTATTTCAGGAATTTTTCAAATAATATGTATGAGACATCAGTAGAAGTATATTATAAAACTCTGCAAAACCAGATTGATTACCGTAACGGGGCCAATCTTATCCTGAATAACAAAGTGGAATCACAATTGGTATTTGGGAAAGGATGGGGATATGGTGCTGAATTTCTGATCAGGAAAAAATATGGAAAACTGACAGGTTGGATAAGCTACACCTTATCTAAAACAAAGAGAAAGTTCCCCGATATCAATGGAGGCAATACATTCCTGGCAAAACAAGACAGACCAAATAACATAGCTATTGTAGGTATGTATGAGCTCAATCCGCGACTGACTTTTTCAGCCACATGGATTTTTATCAGTGGGAATGTTGTTACATTTCCCAGCGGGCGCTATTATGTCGATGGCAATATTGTCCCGTATTATACCGAACGAAACGGATATCGGATGCCCGATTACCACAGGTTAGACATTGGTCTTACCTGGCAACGGAAAAAAACCGCAAGATTTGAGAGTAACTGGAATTTTTCAATCTACAACGTTTATGCACGTTCGAATGCGTACGCAATCAATTTTCAGCAAGACCCGAATGACCCCACAAAAATGCAGGCAGTGCAATTGTCCCTTTTCCGGTTTGTTCCTGCCATTACCTATAATTTCAAGTTTTAAAAGGGGGATACAGCTATGATAACAAAAACGAAAATAAGATTTAATGATTTACTGCAGATTGTTTTCTCATTGGTGACAATTGTTTTATTCTCAGGTTGTCAGAAAGTAATTAATGTTGATCTGAACGAAGCTGCACCACGTATTGTCATCGAAGGACTGATCACCGATGGCTCTGGCCCTTATACAGTTTCAATAAGCATGTCGGGAAGTTATTTTAATCAACCGGTTTTGCCGCCGGTCTCAGGTGCAATGGTTATAATAACTGACAATACCGGTATAATCGATACACTGAAAGAAACAACGCCCGGTCTTTATCTTACTACAAAGACCCGGGGAATTCCCGGAAGGACATACACTCTGAAAGTAATATCAGAAAACCAGGAATACGATGGTTCTTCAACTATTCTTAGTCATGTAAATATTGATTTCCTGAGTATAGTAAAAAGTCAGTCTCAGAGAATCGATTTTGGGGGCAATAATCACAATGAATCAAATTTTGAATTGCATTGCTTTTTCAAAGACCCGCTGGAAAAGAACTTTTACAGAATAAAGGTTTTTACAAACGATTCTACCGAGGCAGAGAATTACCGGTTGTATGATGATCAATATACTAATGGCCTGGAAACTGAACTGCGGGTTGCACGTGCAACAGTGGGGGATACTGACAGAATCGAGCTTTTATCTCTCGATAAACAAACCTACGGTTTTTACCGTACTCTCGAGGACCTTCTTCATACTAATCCTATTTTTGGATCAACACCGGCTAATCCGAATAACAATCTCAGCAATGGAGCATTAGGTTATTTCGGTGCATGTGCTGTTTCATCCAAAACGATTATTGTTACCGATTCAATGATCAAATCGGTCAAATAAATTATTTACCCCCTAACCCCCCTAGTTGTTTTTTACTCCCCAACCCCGCGCCTTTGGTTGTTTTTTTGCTCCCCAACCCCCCTAAAGGGGGGCTTATACTCAGGATATAAGAATAATTACTATTAACTCCACAGAATTAGCTCCCCTTTAGGGGAGATGGCATTCGCCAGAAGGCGGATGCCAGAGGGGCCTCTATCCCTTAAAAGAATACTTTCCTATTTCTTTAAACTTGCTTTTGAAAAAATATACTCGGGAATTTTAATATTGAATTCAATTTCCATGATCTGGAATTCAGTTCCGTCACCCTCTTTAAGCACATCCTTGAAAAGTATTTTTTTTGGAAACCATCTGCCTTGTATCTGAAGTACATCCGATAGTTCCATCCTCTTAAGCAGAACCCCGCTTTTTGCATAAAGTTCCTTCTTCAACGGGATGAAGCGATCTTTATCCACCCAGACTTTTTGTGTTTGATAAGCCACATCGGGAGTATTTGCAGTAAGGGTGATGATCCAACAGATTCTGTCGGCAATTTTTTCTTCTCCATCTATCTTGCCTGTGTAATGATTTAGCAAATGCGGATCTTCCATCATATCCTCGTATGACAGGTCAGAACCCATCACCGATTGCCTCAGCATATGGCCTGATATCTGTATGATCCTGTCGGTAGAAGGTGAAAAAATCCAAAGCTGATCTTCAAGTTTAAGCATTTTGGTTCCCTGTTCACGAGGAGGCGAGAGATACTCGGTATATGATTTTTTCTCCCCCATGCTCCATGATTTGGATTCAACAGTACGGGTGTTTCTAGGATTATGAATGATCATTTTTGAAGTGAAAACCCTGCTGTCGGCCGACATATTTTTGTCTACTTTTTCTATTATGTCTTTTGCTGAGGGAGTCTGTGCATTTAATGAAACACACAGCAGGAAAACCGGTATTACTAATTTTTTCATGCTTCTAATTCTTTAAATAACTGGGCTGTTTTGCGTTTGTAAATTCCAATTCCCGAAAGTGCCGTTCCGATTACAGTTGAGATTAAGCCAGGAATAAATCCGATAAAAAAAGAAAGGGTATTAATTCTGGCATGAAAGACTGCAGGCATCATTATAGTGGCGTTTTTCATTATAGAACCCAGATCAAGTCCATGATTCTGCATATATAATGATATCAGAAGTCCTACAACTGTACCACTTATTGAACCAAGGATTCCAATCAACAACGATTCATGAATTGTTGTTTTATAAATATGCGAATAATCCTCGCCTATAGCAAGTCGTGTTCCAAATTCGGTATATCTTCTTAATCCCCCCAATAAACCGGCGTTCCATAATACAAGCGACATAGATAAAACAAAAATAAACACCATAAACCCGCCAATTTGTTTAATCTGGTCTATCATTTTTCCAAAATCGTTTTGCTGCCTCAGTGTTAGTATTATCGGTGCAAATTTATCTTCTGATTTTGGGAAAAGCTTATTAAATTTAGTAACCAGCTGGTTAACTTTCTCTTCATCATAGTAATTATCGGGTAAATAGCCCACAATTTCGCTTGCAGCATTGCTCATATCCAGTGCATTCCTGACATCCTCTAAATCGATCACAACCGAGCCATGGTCCATAGGTCCGGCACCAAAGATAACAATTCCGCAAAGGGTATAGTTAAACATGGCCATACTGCCATACATGGTTGAACCAATAAGAGTCACGGTATCTCCGGGATTAATATTTAATTTTCGCGAAAATTCTTCACTCATTAACATCTCTCCCGGGTGAATTGGAAGTCTGCCTCTGTGTAGTGATTTAGCAAGGTTAAACCGCTCTGTTTCAGCCTTGTCTCCTGAAAGCAGATCGATTCCAAAACCGATAGCCGGTCCTTGTGAGCGAGTTTCACCATTGGAATTGGGAACATCAATAAGACCTCCAAAATGAATTCTTTGTCCCCATTTAATTTCAGGGAACTCATTTTTCAGCTTCAGCATAATGGAATCAACACCTATAAGAGCCAGATCGTTAGGCATCTGATTAATATTCTTTTCATACTCAGCTGTAACTATTTTCACATGCCCGGTGGAAAAACGTGCGCTTAATTCTACACTGTCGTTAAGTATTCCTGTTAACCAGCAATAAAGCACAACTGTCAGCATTACTCCAATTGTAACAACAACAATTGGCAGGAGGCTACGCTGCTTGTCTCTTAAAATCCCTTTCAATAAAAATCTGATCATTGCAGTTTCCCCCTTAAAGCTTCAGTTGGTTTCATTTTAGCAATTCTCCTGGAAGGCAAATAGCTTACAATTGTTGTGGTAATCATTATGAGAATAATAGTAGTTACAACCAGACCAAAGCTGTAGGCTGGGAAAATTTTATCCGCCAGTGCAAGTCCATATTCCTTGCTGGCCCCACTGATAGAAATTCCAGTTTTTGACTGGAAGGCAAGGAAAGGAATACCGTAAAGAGCAGCCAGCAGACCAGCCAGTACCGAATTGAGAGCCCCTTCAATTGTAAACAAACGCACAACCTGTCCCCTTGTCATTCCAAGAGCAATGTAGGTGCCGATTTCCTTTTGTCTTCTGAAAATAGACAATACCTGGGTATCAAAAATAGCCAGCATGGCGAGACTGAGGAGTATTATGTACAAAACTATACCTCCCACCGATTTTATTTTTATCAGGTCGGTAACTGACCTTAGAAGGTCTTCTTTAGTCTTAAATTTCCATCCCTCTGTCATGAGAAAACCGGATTCAATATTTTTCCTAACTATAATAGTTGCTTCTCCAGGTGCTCCGATCATTTTTTGCAGGCGATTGAGCGGAACCCAGACCTGACCAATATCAACAGTGGGAACATTTGTTTCGAAAATACCTGTTACTTTCATATCGGTAGCATCGAAAGTACCATGTATATCTCTCCAGCGAAGAGTAACCAGATCGCCTGCTTTTAACCCATTATCATTGGCCATTTGTTTTCCTATCAGCGCCGGAATTTCTTCATTATTCCCAATAAACTTTGAAGATGGTAATTTTAAAATTCTCTGATTGGGATTAATCCCTTTTATAAGGATACTCTGAATACGTCCAGCGGGATAAATAGTGCCTTGTGTAATAAGAATTGTTGCCATATCACCTTTTGATACAATTGAATCAAATGATGAAGGAATTTTAAAATGTGCATCAGTAAGGGAGAAGGGATCGTAAGGATCATAGCTTTTCTGCCAGTATTGTCCGCCACCCGTTTCCCAGTTAATCATGTCATTTCTTGCTTGTATGTTCCATCCATCCAGTATTCCTTTGTGCCAGATAATTACGACGAATGAAATGGAAAGTACAATCACGTTGAGCCAGGTTCTGAGGCCTGCCCCAATGAGATTCTTAGCCGCTAATTTGAATAATAACTTCATGGTTTCCGCGATTTAATTATTCCTGATTTCATCCATGGTAACTTTCCCGTCTACAAGGGAAATCTTTCGCTTCAGATAACCAATAACTTTATCATCGTGGGTGGCAAAAATGAAAGTTGTTCCGAATTCTTTATTCAGCTGAACCATCGTTTTGAGTATGTGATGCGAATTGGCAGCATCAAGGTTTGCAGTCGGTTCATCTGCAAGAACTATTTCTGGTTTCTTCACCATTGCTCTGGCGATTGCAACCCTCTGGCATTCGCCTCCTGAAAGCTGTGCCGGCTTTGATTTTACCTTGTCGGTCATACCCAGCCACTCAAGCGAATCCATAACCATTTTCCTGCGTTGACTGTCATCGAGCCTGAGTAGAAGCAGGGGAAATTCCACATTCTCGAAAACAGTATAAACTGGAAGAAGATTATAACTCTGAAAAATAAATCCAAGCCTCGATCTTCGCAGCAGGGCCGCCTGTTTCACATTCAGGTCGCTGATCGACTGTCCGAGTACCACTGCTCTTCCTTCCGAGGGAGAATCGAGAGAACCTATAATGTTCAGAAGTGTTGTTTTCCCGCTGCCGCTGGGACCTACTACACCTGTAAACTCAGCTTTCCCGATAGTGAGATTAATTCCGTTCAATGCCGTGAACCTGCCTCCCGCAGTGGGGAAGTGCTTTTTGAGGTTTTCAATTGAGATAAGTGTTGAATTTTCCATGGTATTTATTCAAAAATTAAAAACTGCCATAAATTGTATTCCTTTTCCGGAGAACATATTATTCCCGGATATGTTATTAAAGATTGCAAATTTCTCGGGATTCCAGAAGAGGAAAAGATAGTAGGTCCAGTTATCACTTTGTCTTTGCAGATTAATAAAACGGTACCAAGATTTATCTGTCCAGCTGTAATAAATTATGCTTCCGATTTTATTAATACCCACCGGGTAATTTAGAGTGAGCGATGAGAATGTCTGATTTAAACCTGAGTCAAATATTTCCCTGGCATTGCTGTATCTGAAAAATTCTGATGCAGCATACAATCCATTTCCAAGGCTGAATGTATAGTCGATCCCGAGTGTAAATAATTTTGTCCATGGCTGGAAGTAAGCATAATCGAGTGTGCTGTGAGTCAGGGAATACTCTGCCCATACACCGGGGCCGATGTCCCATTTACCATCAAGTCCAATCCTGTCTTCCGGATAGCTTGAGGCTCCGTGGATATCAGCCGGATTCAATACTCCGGCTAAATTGGCTGTCCGGTGATGGTAAGAAACAGCAACTTCACCTTTAGGCACGGGTAATTGTATCCGCCCTCCGAACTCCGGAATTTTCCTGACTGTCGGAACTGTTTCCCACCCCATAGTTTTATCATTTCCCCAGAGAACCCATAACCATGCGTTCGCATTATTCTGGAAATAGTATCTTCCAAGGAGAGCATAAACACCATCGGTAAGCTGGAGCGGATCGCGCGGGTCAAGATGATCGAACCACATGAGCGGACGGAGAGCGCTGGCTGAACCAAAATTGATTTTCTGAAGCCCTGCCCTTAGTTCAAACTGTTCGGTGCTTAATCTGATCCATAACCTGTATGGTTTTATTTTTGAATCAGAAGCATCATTTCCCGAACCGGCATATTGATAATCCAGATAACTGTCGAATGATATTTCGGAATCGAATTTAAGATTACTGTTAATGTTTTTTCCAATAGAAAGAGAAGGCAGGAATCTTACCCCTGTCTGCACCCCGAGAGGTTTCCCAAAGTTTAAACCTGCATAGCCATCCACCTGACCCTTAAATTTGAAAATACTGTCCTGGGTGTTCAGTAAAGGCACCATAAGAAAGAGGAGCAGGTTTATATTTAATCTCAGATTATTCATTTATTTTTTCCCGTTCTTCCGGGGCATAATACCATAAAAAAAGAAAGTCATTACTTCAGAAATCATTTGCTGAGGATTGGAATAAATACTAACCAATCTCTGATCGGTTAGCATTTCTGTTAAATTGTTAAGAAAATAGAGCATAAACTCAGGCTTAACATCATCTCGTATTTCTTCGATTTTTTGTGCTTCACGGATATCATCAAGATAAATTCCAATCATCCTCTTTTTAATGTTTTCGATGGTTTTGGATAATTCTTCATCCTGATTTTTATAGATATCATCCAACAGCTCCTGGCTCATCTCATGAGCATTGCTCATTTTAAGATCGAGCATCTTCTTAACCTTTTCTTCATAAGAAATATCACCATGGTATATTTCTTTATATGCTTTTATTCCTGATTCAAACATGTCTTCTATCAGGTACTTAGCAATTGCTGTCTTATTACTGAAGTATTTGTAGCAGGTCATCTTGCTTACTCCTGCATCCTGGCATATTTCTTCAATGGTTACTCTTCTTATTCCATGTTTCCAGAAGAGTGATTTTGCTGCACCTACAATTGATTCGAATTTCTTGGTTCTCTTATCCATCATATTATACGATTATAAACTAAACATACAAATATAATATAAAAACACATAAACCGTATATATTATATTAAATGGTTATATATAACGCGTTGTACGGTTAAGAAGCCAACGCATATTTTAAGTGATTTATTGGTTTATCGTTCTTTGAATTAATGTATTGCAAGAGAGTTACGGCAATCAATGTACATGAAGATAGTCCAGATATTTTAACATTTGATAAATAATGGACATCATGAACGCTGGCCTTGGTTATATCCATGCTATGAAAGACCCCTCTGACTGAAGTAACAAGATGTAGTTTGTATCTGTAATAATAAGACTTACTAACTGCAGAATAACCTTTATCCGGTGATGTTTCGAAGTCCTCTTTACAGATTTTGCTCTTCTTTTCTCTTGTAATCTTGCATACTGGAACAGGGATGGAGTCAACCAAATAGACATCTTCACATTCATTGAGTCTGTCTGCCAGACATTGGTTAAGTTGTTCAATAAATGGATAGAGATGTTTCCGACGCGATTGAAATTACTGCGGTCAATTAATCTGGGAAAATCACCTTAGTGATCAAATTTGAGTTTGCCCCAAAAATAGCTTTCACTGTCAATACCAAGTGATTCACTTGTTTCTGACAATGCAATTATCTCACAATCTGATAGTTTTGGCTTGTTCGGATAGAAAAAGAAGTTATCAGATTGATTTAAGCGATCTTTAAAAACTGATTTGGTAATGTTAAAGAACTTGTCGAAATTTGTTTTTAAGTTATGCATATATGACGTGTATTTGTGGTGAATTACACTTCTAATGTACTGTATATCAGTATTATGCATAACTTTTTTCATTGATAGTTATTAACTTTATTATTTTCTTTTCAACCGCACAACGCGTTATGTACTATTAAGCTATGCACAAGCGAAAAAACCAGGGAAATAGATGATTAATTATTTTATTTTCGGTATAAGTTATTCCTTTGCATGTGTTGTGCAACCGGGACCGTTTCAAGTTTTTCTCTTTTCTCAAAGTTTAACAAATGGCTGGCGGAAAACTATCCCTTTGGTATTTGCTCCTTTAATGAGCGATCTGCCAATTATCATTTTAGTGTTGCTTGTGTTAACAAATGTTCCTCATGAAGTGTTACTGATACTTCAATGTTTTGGCGGAGTATTTCTCTTTTATCTCGCTTTTAATGCATACAAAACATGGTGCCAATTCAATCAAAATGTAAACCGGGATATTTCCCCGCAACAGAATATTTTCAAGGCAGTAATGATAAACTTATTAAATCCGAACCCTTATCTTGGTTGGAGCCTGGTTATGGGGCCACTATTGATAAAGGGCTGGAACGAAGATCCGGTGAATGGCATTGTCCTGCTGATCGGATTCTACAGTTCCATGATCATTTATTCAATAGGGATGGTTGTTCTTTTTGCTGCTGCTAGGAATTTCGGACCGAGGGTTAGCCGGATATCTATTGGAATTTCTGTAATTGCATTTGCAATTTTTGGATTCTATCAATTGTGGTCGGGAATAACAGAACTTTTGTGACTTGGATGACAAATCGACAATGCATACTACATATAGCCAATAGCAGGGTAACGGTTTGCGAATCTAATTATTTGGATATTATTTACCAATTCCCCAATTATCACAAATTGTATTATAATTCAGTATATCAACAATATACAATATTAAAGATAAATCATTTAAGGTTATTTCTATCCCGTTTAAGACACTTTAAAACAGATAAATAGGGATTTTGTTGTAGTTGCACTATAAACTAACTAATTATCTATCAGTATATTAATTATGCAACAGTACAGCCCGGGACTTTGGGACCGGGATTCAATAGAACATATTGAAGAGTTTAAACTCATGCTATTAAGCAGGTCAAATAAAGTTCTCGGGATTGTATCAGTATTTAAAGGTGGCATAAACGGTACCATAGCAGAGGTAAGGATAATATTGCAGTGCAATTAAAGCCAATGCCAGTAGTATTATAATAAGCCATGATCACACTAGTGGTAATTTCCAGCCAGGTGAATCTGAAATTGCAATAACGAGAAGGATAAAGGAATTCGGAAATGTAATGGATATATAACTTTTAGATCATTTAATTATAGTTCCGGAGGTCAGGTATTGTAGTATGGGAGATGAAGGGATTATATAGAATAATAAAACATATTAAGGAATATTGCTCCCCAATTCCCTAACTTTATGTAAATTGAGCATCAATTGCGAAAGGTTGGCAATAGGCATTATATCAGTATGTTATGAAATATTTTTGATATTTGCCTATGTGACTGACGAGGCTGTGCTGTAATAAGGCAAAATTAAGATGGGAGTATGGGAGGACAAATTAATTAAAGTATGATATCAGATAGTCCCAGGGTTAATCATATCTGACAACAGGTAGCAGGTTTAATTGATTTTTATTCTTTTATAAACGAGTTATGCGTAATAGCCTGATAACCCGCATCTTGACAATAGGATTAATTCTTCAGAAAATGACAAAAACTCAATGGTGATATTTTCATACTGACAACTTGTAGACTCTATAGCCGGGACCTTGAGATCTTAACATCACAACCAATTACCAAAGAAAGTGACATTTATGAAAATGACATTGAAGGATATAAAACTTATGACTCGTGGGAAATTGGACAATGCCTATAATTGCCGCCTTTAGACGTAATATTAGACCCTGATTACTAATTATTTAAAACCATAATTTAAGGAGGATTGACTATGGATATTGGAATCATTGCTACAGTGATTGGAGCTTTATCAAGCTTACTTGCAGGAGTAGTATTTTCTGAAACTACTGTCCGAAAATTACTTTTCAAGCTATTCAGACTTGAAACGCCCAAGAAAACTTATTCACAACGATTAGCTGAACTTATAAGTAATTTAAGTAAATCCACAAAAGAAGTGGATTCTGTTATAAATGAAATAACATTTGTAATAAAAGAACGTGAGGCAAGCGTCACAAAACTAGAATCCGATCTACAGGGGCTGAGTGCTAGAGAAAAGGAACTTAAAGAGCGAATAGAAACTCTTGAGAAAGTGCCAATTTCTGCTGCAGATTATTTTGCGAAATTGGTAAATACAGGCGAAAAGAGAAGTGCAAAAAGAGATTATTTACTTTTTGGAATAGGTGTTATTGTAACAACAACTATCGCAGTTTTGATTCAATTATTTTCATAATCCAAAAAAATCAATCCTTCTACTAAGTCCTAGTTAAATTGAATAACTAATACTCCGTCTAAAATTGAGTTATACGTAATAAATGACTTATCAACTTGATTATCAGAAATTAATATTTTGATTAGTTTTATCATTTAATTTAAAACACCCAATATGAGACCGAATATTTTCGTAAGTTCAACTATTCAAGATCTTCAATATCTGAGGGAAGCCATAAGGGACACTATATTAAGTTTGGGATATAATCCAGTCATGAGTGAATTTGGTGACATAGGTTATCTACCTGCTTTGTCCGTGGAAGATGCTTGCTATTTATCGTTAAAAGATTGCCAAATCGCAATTTTAATAGTAGGGAAAAAGTACGGAAATATATCTATAAACGGTCTAAGTATAACGCATAACGAATTCAAAGTTGCAAGAGACAATAAGATTCCTGTTATCTTCTTAGTTGACAGAGATATAATTGCTTATAAGCGAGTATTTGACAAACAAATGCTCGACAAAAATCTTGGAAGTTTTCCAGATATGGATAATCCAGAAAAAACTTTCAATTTACTTCAAGAATTTATTGATTACCCAGTAAATAATGGTTTCCTATCATATTCAAGTGCACAAGAAGCAAATGAAAATATTAAAAAGCAGTTAGCACATATTTTTGGGAATATACTTAGGGACCGATATGACCCATTAAAGGTTCAAGTACAGGACGTCCTTTCTGAAATAAAGACTCTACGTCATGAGTTATTCAAGGAGGATGAAAATAAATCAGATTATTTACCCTACTTATTAGCTATTAGATTCTTAATTGATGAGGACAATAAAGTTCTTAGTGATTTTATTTCAAGGATTTTGAGAAGTGTTGATGAAGCTGTTCCTGATATACTGGCTCAAAAGACATTTGGCAAGTTTATAAAATCGATAAATTGGAAAATTGAAATAAAAGATTGGCCTGATATACTTAGAGATCCTGAAAATCTTCAGGCACAACTTTATTCATATGGTTCAACTCATCATACTAGAAAATTCCCTGAAGAATTCGATCCCGAAAGTAAACAATTGATTTCATGGGGAGTAAATTCCAAAACAAAAATAATCTACTTGAATTCACTTACAAAAAAATATTTTGATTGGAAGTTTAATGAACTACAACGGGAACTTCTCAAATAATACTACGCATAAAAATGAGTTATGTTTAAGCGGTTCTGCGCATTTCTGGACAAGTTCGCCTTAAGATCAAGTCTTTATCCATCGTGACAGATTCCGCCTAAACATAACCGAACAAATCGAATTTGCAATAAACCGTGACAAATCCTGCTACCGAGACAAAGTCAATAGGGTTGCAAGCCGACGCGCAAGTTGTCATGGTTTTTGCACGCCACCTAGACTATTTTATCGTGACGCGGAAATCCTGCCCACTTATCGGGACCACGCCATTTGGACAATTTCATCATGACACCAAACGCTCGTCCACCTATCGGGACTTTGCAAAAACGCATGCCAACCCTGACACCCCTCGCTACCGCTCGGGGCAGGCTCACGGCAACTCATTAAACGTGCGACAAGAAGTCGCTTATTATAACTGTTTGACATGTAATTACTTACAAATTAATTCGTTAGATGATCAAACCTTGTGTTCCATCACAAGTAGCCTACGGACACATGCATACCGGGTAACCGGTTTGTGTGAAGCTGTCCCGACAATATAGCCTGTAAAGGATTCCCGTGAGGGGATCCTGTCATTC